>MAAC01009699.1_pt1 | contig 220597 bp, 220 predicted proteins | sample 1115981 | NCBI WGS metagenome assembly MAAC01 (sample SAMN04961126, study PRJNA320927) | seawater metagenome | isolation source: sample BD02T64 sea water enriched with oil for 64 days | place: USA:Gulf of Mexico | collected 2013-07-27 | reverse complement strand
TGGTGCACCCGACGAGATTCGAACTCATGACCTCTGCCTTCGGAGGGCAGCGCTCTATCCAGCTGAGCTACGGGTGCTTAGAAGAGGTCCCTCCTATAAACCAATGCACTGAGGAGCGCAACGGCAAAGTCTTTACGAAAATTGTGGGTGGTGTTGCTTTCGGTTAATCTAGATTTGTTTATTTTCGTTTAAAATTCATGATCCAGTTAATCTCCCATGTCACACCGTCGTCGCTTGAGAACGCCTGTTCCCAGCGAGGGGTTTCTGTCTCTGTTTTTGTCCAAGTAAAACGCATTCTAATCGGCTGTGCGTCAAACGTATCATTGGCAATAAAGGTGCCAATTCCATCTTCAAATTGACCAATAACAGGGACATCAAGGTCATGAGACGTACGGCCATCAAGCCACCAAATTGCCCACTTTTGTATGGATGGGTTGTAGGTGCGCAGGGAAATTGCTCTGTAGGGACTGCCTGAGAGGTTAATTAGGTTATCATCCATGTTCCCATTGCCGCCTAGAATTGGTTGGACAGAGGTAACGCCGCTGAATTCCTGCCAATCGTCAGCCTCGGCCAAGCGTGTGATCAATCGGTGATGTTGGACATCCCAATCGCCAAAGAAAAAATCAAACTCTGTACCGGGTATTTGTGCCATTTTGTAGGGTCCTATATGCGTCAAAAAATTGGATCGTCTTCACACAAGGACAATATGCGTCTATACCTGACATTTGATGTCAGGTTTTAAAACGGGAACAAAATAAATGCGGGCGTCTCGATTGCTGTCCATTATCATGCGTCTTCAACAAGGGCAGGTAACTGCAGAGCAACTGTCAGAAACTCTCGAAGTTTCAATCCGAACCATATACCGGGATATGGACCATCTCAGCCTTGCCGGTGTCCCTGTTTATGCAGATCGAGGCCGATCTGGCGGATTTCAATTGTTGGAGGGTTGGAAAATGCCGCCAACCGGTTTGACCGGAATAGAAATCGAAGCTTTGTTGTTGTCAGGTATGCCTGACCAAGTAAAACAGCTTGGTTTGCAGACGTCCATGCTGAGCGGCCAGACTAAACTGTTGGAAACATTGCCAGAAACACAAAGAGCAGCAATTGGTAAAATATCCGCTTATGTGTATGTGGATCCAGTTTCCTGGTTTGGAGCGGAAGAGCCTGCAGAGAAGCTTCATGATATAGCGGATGCAGTTTGGAATTCTCAAAAGATCACTTGCGTCTACGAAAGCTGGAAAGGGTCAGTTCAACGGATGATTAATCCGCTTGGACTTGTCGTGAAAGGAGGTCGCTGGTATTTGGCCGGAGAAGTCGAGGGGGATGAGCGAATTTATCGGGTCGGAAAATTTCAGGAACTCAAAGTGCTTAAAGACACTTTCTCGCGGCCTGTCAATTTCGATCTACCAAATTTCTGGCGTCAAGCTGTTAAAAGATATGAAACAGCTATTTACAGCGAAACTGCAACGCTTCGTGTCAATAAAGCAGGGCTTGAAAACTTGCATGAATTAGGGACTCCAGTTGCAGAGGCAGCAAACGCGAGCCTCAGCGGACCGGATACCCAGGGGTTCTACCTCGTGTCTATTCCAATCGAAACCATTGAACGCGCCAGCGCTGATATAATGAGACTTGGTCCAGATTGTCAGGCTCTGGAGCCACCGGAACTTGTGGTGCACATTCAGCAGAAACTGCATGATATGATCAAGTTGTATTCTTCTTGATTAACAAAGGGCCATTGCGCCTGACAGTGAAATACAAAGTCATCTCAAAATACATCAGTGGCGCCGCATATTGTGTATTTTACCTAGTTGTTTCGCCATAGATTTTTTCTGATTGATAATATCGGCATATTCGCGGCTGTGATTTTGTATGGTTTGGCGTTGCATAACCTTCTCTCGCTGCATTCTTTGCCAATAGCGGCTTTTGAGTGAGAGCTTGCGCGCAAGATCTTGACTTAAATTCATGTCCCTCCTCCTTCGGATCTGGAACAATTGAGGTGTTTTTTCAGTGTATTAAGAAAGTAGGGCAAAGGTGCAAAAAGGCCAAAAAAAACCGGACTTTGGAAAGTCCGGTTTCTATTATTCAAGGAAGATACCTGCGTTACGATGGAAAATTAACTTTTTTGCCATTTTTGATGACCGAACGATGATTTTCTGGTTTGGCCACCATATAGATATCTTCTTCGGGGTTGCCATTTACGATAAGCATATCAGCTTTGAAACCTTTTTTAAGCTGCCCGCGATTGTCATATTGCATGCAGGCATGGGCAACTGATGTCGCGCTTTTAAGGCTATCAAGCGGGCTCATGCCACAATCCACCATGAAGGCGAGTTCCATGGCATTGTCGCCGTGAATATTAAACGGTGTTCCTGCGTCTGTTCCCATGGCGATTTTGCCGCCAGCTTTGTAGAACATAGTGAAACTTTCCCGATGCCGGTCATAAACTCGAAGAGCTTTTTCAACTATATAGGAAGCAATTCCCATATCTTTATTTTTGATGATGTTTTTAACTGCCGACAGTGTCGGTACTAAATAGGTGCCCCGCTCCAGCATTTCATCAAGACATTCCTGATCCATGAAAATGCCATGTTCAATTGAAGTAATGCCAGCTTTTACAGCATTCATAATGCCTTCGGCGCCCTGCGCATGAGAGGCGGAGCTTCTATGGAAACGCTTAGCCTCGTGCACCCCAGCAGCCATCTCTTCCGCGCTGTAATGGGCATCTTCCGGATCGACACCCGGTGTCATAACACCACCTGTGGCCATAATCTTCACCAGATCACTGCCTGCATGCACTTGTTCCCGCACAGCCTTAATAACTTCATCACAACCATCCGCAATGCGCCCGCTTCGATTTCCGTGGCCGCCTGTCATGCAGATCATTTTTCCAGAAGCCATAATGTTTGGGCCGAGAAAGCGGCCGCTGTTGCAAGCATCGCGGACTGGAAACTCAAGGTAATTACGACCACCACAATCTCGGACGGCTGTAATACCGGCTTCAAGAGATGTTTGGGCATTTTCAAGAACACGCAAAGTGATTTCGGCAGGGCTTGCTTTTTCAACACTTCCCGATGGATCCGCTTCGCCGCGATACACAAGGTGAACATGGCAATCTGCGATGCCAGGCATTAACGTGGCGCCAGTTGTATCAACTTTAGTGCCTTGATAATCGGCGTATTTTTCTACAGGTGCCACATCTTTGATTGTGTCGCCTTCCACAAGAACTGCGTGATCTTTTAAGAGCGGGCCAGTTCCATCAAAAACGAGGCCTCCAGAATATAATGTCGTTGTCATGAATACTTACCTTAGAAGCGTTTGTACAGGGAACACACGCCGCTATATTGTTTGATGAAAAGCAATATTGCAAGGCTTGTGGGAACGCTTTTTGAGTTTCTTACAACTTATTTTTTGTTTTTTGAGGATGTCATTTGCAAGAAAGCATCCTCAAGATCAGGCTCTTCCGTTGAAAGATCTGTGATGTTTAGACCGCACTCTGCTACGCGATTTAAAATATCGCTGATGGCAACTTCGCTGGGCTTATAATGAATGGACAGGCGACGTCCATGGGTAAGGACTGGGGCAAACTCGTTAAGGGATGCGGGAATTTCGGTTAACTCCTGATCTAGAACCAATGTCACGGTTTTAGTGTCAAGTTTTGAAAGTAGATTTACTGTGGGCTCACACGCCACTACTTCACCGTGATTGATAATGGCGATTTGATCACATAACTCTTCTGCTTCTTCAAGATAGTGGGTGGTTAGAATGATAGTCGTACCAGCTTCATTGAGGGCCCGGATATATTCCCAAAGTTGCTGACGGAGTTCAATATCTACACCGGCGGTTGGCTCATCCAAGATGAGCACTTCAGGTCGGTGAACCATTGCTTTTGCAACAAGCAGACGGCGACGCATACCGCCTGACAACGTTCGTGCGTAAGAATCTGCCTTATCGGCAAGCCCCATGGCGTCTAGGATTTCAGTCGTGCGGCGCTGGGATTTGGGAACACCGTAGAGGCCAGCCTGAAATTCCATTACTTCGCGGGCAGAGAAAAATGCGTCCAGATTCAGTTCTTGAGGGACAACCCCAAGGGCGCGGCGGGCAAGGCGCATATCTGTTTCAATGTCATGTCCGCACACATTGGCGGAACCCGAAGTTTTATTGACTAGACCTGCCAGTATGTTGATTAGCGTAGATTTACCCGCACCATTGGGACCTAACAGACCGAAGAAAGATCCGCGCGGTACATTAAGAGTGATGCCTTTGAGCGCGTGCTTGTCCGGAACCTTGCCTTTACCCTTGTAGATCTTTGTCAGATCACGGACTTCCAGGGCATTTTCTGTGGTAAGCGGGCGGGCAGCAGCAAAGGTCATAGGGCGTAACTCTTAAAACAGGTGAGCTGGAGCGCATTTCAGGTTGCGAAAGCACTGGCATTCGATATCATCCGACCCAGAGGATTGAGCCGGTTGATTGAAGATTTAATCTCAATAGGCCTCAGTTGCAAGTGAATGACAAGAAATAGAGAACGGAACGGGACATGAGCGCACCGGCAAAAACCGAAGTTGAAACCATGAAAGTCCATTGTGATGGCGGTAAAGGGGCAACGGGTCACCCACGCGTATACCTTAACCTTGGCAACGATAATAAAGTCGATTGTCCGTATTGTGGACACCAATTTGTGCTGAAATCCGGCGCGAAAGTATCTGACGCACACTAAGTATCGAAAAAGTTTCGGGCCTGCCCGACTGAAAGGGAACAGTATGACGGAAGCCGATGTAACGGGTGATCCGAAGCAAAAAGATCGTGTGTATCTGGTAGATGGCTCGGGCTATATTTTCCGGGCCTATTTTGCCATGATCCGGGGACGCGGCCCTATTACGCGATCTGACGGTACGCCAACGGGCGCGGTTCTAGGTTTCTCCAACATGCTGTTCAAATTGATACAGGACATGCAGCGGGATGCGCGGGTCAGTCATTTAGCGGTTATATTCGACACTAGCCGAAAGACCTTTCGCACAGAAATTTACCCTGAATACAAAGCGAACCGCGACGCCCCGCCGGATGATCTGATTCCGCAGTTCCCTTTGGTGCGTGAAGCGACACGTGCCTTTAATGTTCCTGCCATTGAAAAGGCCGGCTTTGAAGCCGACGATATTATAGCGACCTATGCCCGTCAGGCTCGGGAGCAAGGCATGGATTGTGTCATAGTCTCGTCGGATAAAGATCTCATGCAGCTTGTCGGCGGCCCCGTCAGCATGTTTGATCCCATGAAAAACAAACTTATAGGCGTTGACGAGGTTCACGAAAAATTTGGTGTTGGCCCTGATAAAGTTGTTGATATTCAATCCCTTGCAGGGGATAGCGTGGATAATGTTCCGGGCGTTCCAGGCATTGGCGTTAAAACAGCTGCCTTGCTGATTAATGAGTATGGAGACTTGGATACGCTTCTGGAACGGGCGGGCGACATCAAGCAAAAAGGTCGCCGTGAAAAACTGCTGGAATTTGCAGACATGGCCCGTGTTAGCCGTGAATTGGTGCGCCTTAAAGATGATGTGGAGCTCGAGATCAATGTTGCGGATCTAACCATTCAAGACCCTGACGCCGACATTTTGAACAACTTCCTTAAAGAAAACGAGTTTCGTCAATTAAGCAGCCGGGTTGCTTCTTTCTTTGGGAGTGAGTTTACGGTTTCAATCCCTGCGTCAGAGCCCGCGAAGAAGAAAACAGAGGTTGCTGCGGGTACAGTGGATTTGTCTGACGTTAAAAAATCCTACAGCACTGTGACCACAATGAGGGCGTTGCAAGATTGGATTGATAACGCTCAAAAAATTGGCCATGTGGCAGTTGATACAGAAACAACCAGTCTGAATGCTATGGCGGCAGAACTGGTTGGTGTTTCACTCTGTATTGAGCCCGGTATTGCCTGCTATATTCCTGTTGGGCACCGTGCACCGAAAGCACAGGGCGGCTTTGATTTCGGGGATGACACGGGAACGGGCGCTGAAGATGAGGGTCTTGACCAACTGCCAAAGGCAGATGTTATAGCGGCTTTAAAACCCCTTTTGGAAGACCCGGGTGTTTTGAAAATTGGTCAAAATATTAAATATGATCAGACTATTTTAGCAAATGAAGGCATCACAATCTCGCCGGTAGATGACACTATGTTGCTGTCTTACTGTCAAGAAGCCGGTTTGCATGGGCATGGCATGGATGAATTGTCAAAACTGCACTTTGGCATAGCTCCTATTCCCTTCAAGGAAGTCTGCGGTACTGGAAAATCTCAAATCACTTTCGCAGAAGTGCCAATCGATAAGGCAACAGAATATGCGGCGGAAGATGCGGATATTACCCTGCGACTTCATAAAGTCTTGAAACCAAGCTTATTCCGCAATAAAGCGACAACTTTATACGAGACTATCGAGCGTCCTTTGGTTCCCGTTATTTCGGATATGGAACAAAATGGAATTAAGGTAGATGCCCCATTTTTGAGCAACTTGTCTGAAGATTTTGGCGCGCGTATGGATGGGTTTGTTAAGGAAATCTATGAACTTGCTGGTGAAGAGTTTAATGTGGGCTCCCCTAAGCAACTGGGAGAAATCCTGTTTGATAAAATGGGCATTGAAGGCGGCAAAAAAGGCAAAAACGGTGCCTATACTACCGACGTCAATGTGCTTGAAGGTCTGGCATCTGATGGCGTAGAGCTTGCGCGAAAAGTTTTGGAATGGCGTCAGCTATCAAAACTGAAAAGTACCTATACAGATGCACTTCAAGCCCAGATAAACAGCCGGACAGGCCGCATTCATACGTCTTTCAGTTTGGCCGCCGCCGCGACTGGACGTTTGGCTTCTAGCGAGCCCAATTTGCAGAACATTCCCATTCGGTCGGAAGAAGGTCGAAAACTACGCAATGCCTTTATTGCAGAAGAAGGCCGGAAACTTATCAGCGCTGACTATTCGCAGATAGAACTGCGTATTCTTGCCCATATGGCAGATATTGGAAGCTTGAAAGACGCATTCGCAGAAGGCATCGATATTCACGCGAAAACTGCCTCTCAAGTGTTTGGTGTTCCATTGGAGGGTATGGATCCAATGATGCGCCGTTCTGCCAAGGCGATCAACTTTGGTATCATATACGGGATCAGTGCCTTTGGTCTGGCGCGCCAGCTAGATGTATCGAGAACAGCAGCGCAAGGCTATATCGAGGCTTATTTCGCGCAATACCCGGGTATCCGCAATTATATGGAGGATACCAAGGCATCCTGCCACGAAAACGGCTATGTGGAGACCCTATTTGGTCGACGCGTCCATTTGCCAGGAATTAATGATAAAAACGGAGCTCGCCGTGGCTTCTCAGAGCGGGCCGCGATCAATGCCCCTATTCAGGGATCTGCCGCTGATATCATCAAACGGGCAATGATCCGACTGCCAGGTGCTCTTGAGGATGCTGGATTGTCTGCTAGGATGTTACTGCAGGTTCATGACGAATTGATTTTTGAAGTCGCTGAAGATGAAGCTGAAAAATCAGCAGCTCTTATCAGCGACATTATGGAAAATGCCGCGGCGCCAGCCGTTGAAATGACAGTACCCTTAATTGTTGATGCAGGTATTGGCGATAACTGGGGAGAGGCGCACTAGCCTCTTTCAGGTAAATAACCAAAAGGAAACTGATCTAAATGTTCGCTGTTCTCAGTGTCATCGGGCCTGTGTTTGCGCTTGTCGCACTGGGATATATGAGTGTTCGTCTACGCTTGTATCCAGAGACAGGGGTTGGTGGACTGATTAGTTTTGTGAATAACTTTGCGACGCCGTGCCTGCTTTTTCAGGCGATGCTGACAGTGGATTTTAGTACGGCTTTCAATCCTGAATATCTGTTTTCATTCTACATTGGCGCCTTTTCTTGTTTTGCCATTTCTTATTTAATCGCGCGATTGATATTCAAGCGGCGCGCAGGCGAATCCGTTTCCGTTGGATTTTCCGCCTATTTTACCAATACGATTTTGTTGGGCCTGCCCATTATTCAGCGTGCCTACGGGAATGAAGCACTTCCTATGTTGTTTGCGATTGTGGGTTTTCATGCACCGCTCCTCATGAGTTTTGGCATGATTGTCATGGAGTTCGCACGCAGAGACGGCGCACCGATGGGGCAAGCGGTGAAGCACTCTCTTGCAAGAGTGGTTCGCAACCCGCTTCTGATCGGGATTAGTCTGGGGATCCTGATGAATTTATCTGGATTTGAGCTGCCGGAATTGATCGACGATGCTACAAAAATGATGGCGCGGGCAGTTTTGCCAGCGGCCTTGTTTGGGCTCGGCGGTGCGCTGGTGCAATATAAACTCCGCGAAAGTTGGGGGCAGGCGCTAATTTCCTCGCTTTTAAAGCTGGTTTTGCACCCTTTGATCGCCTTGTTTTTTTCCCACTACGTTTTCGGTTTGGATTGGGATCTGGTTCGGGTTGCGGTGCTCACAGCCGCGATGCCATCGGGCTTGAATGTCTATATTTTCGCAACCTTGTTTAACCGTGCGACAGATGTTGCGGCAAACACAGTATTGCAAAGTACAGTCCTTGGCGTGTTCAGTATATCAGGGTGGCTGCTGGTTTTGGCGGCGTTAGCACCAACGTAGCGGCGAAATTAAATAAGAACTTTTCTAGTATTGATGTTACGCTATTGATTAATAAAAAAAGAAACTGATCAAGGTAACAGCCTTAACATGTCAAAAAATCTGGAAGGGGCATTTTGGGCTCTCGGAACCACCGCGATGTTTGCCATCGCGATTGCTATGAGTAAAATGGCAGTCCAAGATTTTCACGTTTTGCAGATTTTATTTATCAGACAAGCTGTCATTTTCTGTTCTGTCTTGCCGTCCATCGTTCGACATTTCCCAAACAACCTGAAAACTAGACATCCGTTTCCGCATTTGTTGCGATTGGCGGGCGCATTTTCAACATTATGTATCAGTTTGTGGGCGGTCTCAATTATGCCGTTGACGACGGTCGTTGTTTTAATGTTTTCCACGACCTTTTTTGTGTCCATCCTTGCGGTCCTATTTCTAGACGAGAAAATAGGACGCTATAGAATTGCTTCTATTCTGGTTGGGTTTATTGGCGTGGTTGTTGTCGTGCGACCCTCTTTTGCCTCCATCTCCGAAGCGACTTCATTGATCGTTCTTTTTGCCGCATTTGGAGCGGCGATTGCGGTTATTTGTGTGCGAAAACTGTCGCAAATTGACAGCACAGTAACGCTCCTCTCCTATCAGGCTATATTTGTTGGGGTACTTGCCGGGATCCCTATGTTTTGGCTTTGGACAACACCAAGTATGAGTGATTTTGCTTTTCTAATCGGCATCGGCGCAGTGTCAACTGTCGCGCAATGGACTGGTATCCATGCCCTTAGGCTTGGGGAGGCAAGTTTGGTCAGCTCTCTTCGTTATACCGAGATCATATATGCAACGATATTGGGGTACTGGTTGTTCGCAGAACTCCCTGATATGTACACTTTGATAGGCGCGGCACTGATTATAGGATCTGCCCTTTTTATGATCTTGCGAGAAAGGGTCAAAGCCTGAACTGCAACACAAGTTGACTGTCCGGGGTATTTCTGTTTCAATTGAAACATGGGGTTTGCGAAACGCCCCGTGAGGCGACAGCCCAAGGATCGCGTCCATTTACCTTATTTTGAAGGAGGACGCAGTATGCCCTCACCTACAGAAATTACAGTCTCCCAACTTGCCCGCCTTATGGGCACGCCCAATGTACCGGTCTTGATCGATGTCTGCATTGATGAAGATTTTGAAGCAGATCCAAGGTTTGTCCCGGGTGCTTTTCGGCACCCTGCGGATGATATCTGCTCGTTAGTTCCAGACTTACAAAACCGGGATGTCGTTATCATCTGCCAAAAGGGCAAAAAGATGAGCCAAGGGGCTGCGGCCATCCTTCGCACACACAACATTTCGGTTGAAACTTTAGAAGGTGGCAATTTTGGTTGGCGGGATGCGGGCCAGCCTATGGTTCCGGCATCGAAAATACCGGAGCTTAACAAAACAGGGCAGTCTGTATGGGTTACAAGGCACCGCCCGAAAATTGACCGGATTGCTTGCCCATGGCTAATCCGGCGCTTCGTAGATCCAAAGGCGCAATTTTTGTTTGTGGCGCCCAGTGAAGTGATGGCTGTTGCGGAAAAGTTCAATGCAACCCCCTTTGATGTTGAGGATGTTTATTGGAGCCACCGGGGGGATCATTGTACATTTGATACAATGATCGAAGAATTCGCATTGGAGACGGAGGCGCTGAAGCGCCTTGCAACAATCGTTCGCGGCGCAGATACCGATAAACTGGACCTCTGTCCTCAATCAGCGGGATTGCTGGCGGCATCGCTTGGGTTTTCTCGTATGTATCGCGATGATCTCACACAATTAGAAGCGAGTATGTCTCTGTACGATGCGTTTTATCGTTGGTCACGGGATGCTGTAAAGGAAACGCATGACTGGCCAGTAAACACTGGGCGGACTTGAACGATGGAAAATATTGGGACTCTTCAAGTAGAGAAGGCTGAAGCTCAGCCGCATTTACTTCAAAGTTTTCGAGTTTGGGCCATGATCGGCTTACTTTCCTTTGGCGGTCCAGCGGCGCAGATTTCATTGATGCATCGGGTCATAGTGGAAGAGAAAAAATGGCTTAGTGAGAAACAATATTTAAACGCTTTGAGTTTTTGTATGCTTCTACCCGGACCTGAGGCAATGCAGCTTGCTACTTATGTGGGCTGGCGATTGCACGGTGTTGCAGGCGGTTTGATGGCGGGGTTACTCTTCGTCATTCCGGGTGCAATTGTTGTTCTGTCGCTTGCAATGATTTACGCTGCATTTGGGCAGGTTCCAATAATTGAAACCTTGTTTTTTGGGATCAAGGCGGCTGTTTTAGTGATCGTAATCGAAGCCCTTCTTCGGGTTTCACGTAAGGCATTGCATTCAAAAGAACATTGGCTAATTGCTGGAGTGTCCTTTGTCGCTATCTTCTTTCTAGGACTGCCTTTTCCTGTCATTGTTCTAATGGCAGCTTTATACGGGTTTGTTCGCTTATCTCAGGAAAATACGGACGATGATCCAGTCGCTGCTCGCCCCAAACTATCTCGCACACTCAGAACCACACTTCTTTGGTCAGCTATTTGGCTAGTGCCAATAATTGCCCTCTCCAACGCAACCGGTTCCAACCAGATCTTAAGCGATCTTGGTTGGTTCTTTTCGAAACTGGCTGTTGTGACCTTTGGAGGCGCTTATGCGGTTCTTGCTTATATGGGACAGGATGTGGTTGTCACAAATGGATGGTTGAATGCCGGGCAGATGATGGACGGGCTTGGGCTTGCTGAAACAACGCCCGGACCGTTGATTTTGGTTACTGAATTTGTGGGTTACCTCTCGGCTTATCAACATGACAATGGAAATTCGTTTGTTATGGGCTTGATGGGGGCAATGGTCGCTTTATGGGCAACTTTTGCGCCCTGCTTTATGTGGATATTCGCTGGCGCCCCATATATTGAATGGATTAACAGCCAGCCAAGACTAAAAGGCGCTTTGTCTGGCATCACCGCAGCGGTTGTTGGCGTAATTCTGAACTTGTCTGTCTGGTTTGCGGTTCACGTCTTTTTTGAGGAGGTCGCTTTGGAACAAAGGGGCATATTGCAGCTATGGGTCCCGGATTTGGCTTCGCTCGATTGGTCTGTAGTTATTGTATCGCTGATAAGCGGCGTTTTGTTGCTCCGCTTGCACTGGAAAATCCCGACAGTGCTCTGCATGGCAGCGGCCACCGCTTTTATCCTGAAATCGATATACTAGCGAATAAGGTTCGAACCCATGAAAGTATTCGTCACTTTGTTTCTAACACGTGAACGATTTCTTTGTATCCGCGGGTTTTGGCATGGGTGAGGGGCGTAACACCGTCCCGATCCCCTATATTTCTGTTAGCACCGTAGGCGAGCAGGTCTTTTACGATTGCCGTATGCTTTGGACCACCATCGCCTAAAACAACGGCTTCAATCAGAGCGGTCCAAGCCAAATTATTGATGTGATCAATGTTTGAACCTGCTTTCAGCAACGCTTTGACAATTTCCACATGGCCTAAATGAGCAGCCGCGATGAGTGCAGTTCCATCATATGGACTTGTCATGTTTTTAGGATCGCCGCCGTTTTCAAGGGCAAGTAGCAGCATTGGGAGGTCATTTGCAACAGCGGCTATGGTGACAACATCGTATCGGTCATTTTCAAACGCATTTACATTGCTACCGGCGTTGATCAATTGTTTGAAAACCTCTTCATTGGATTGATATGCCGCAATGTGGAGAGCTGTTCTTCCAAAGTTGTCGGTCTGCTCAACATCAGCTCCATCAAGAATATGTTTTTCGATTTTTTTTATCTCCCCGCGATAAATGGCCGCGTGGAAAGAATTGAAGTTGGAAATTTCATAATCTGATGGCGGCGTCTGGGCCTGCACGGCCGCAGGAAGTAGCAGATGAAACAGCAGGCTGATCGTTGAAATCGATACTAACAGCTTCATATCCTTACTCCCTTTAGGCTCGGCTCTCGCGCCGCAATCAATTAAGTGCTTTACTCTGCGCCAATAGCAGCAAGACCAGCTTTTGCACATTTTTCGTCTTTATCGCCCCCTGGGGCGCCACCGACACCGATCCCACCAACAAGAGCTCCGTTGAATTTAATTGGTAAACCGCCGCCTAAAATGATCATACGCTCATCCATATCGCGCAGACCATCGAGTTCACGGTGGTCTTTCAAAAAGCCAGAAAGGCCCAGTGTTGCGCGGCCCATACTTGCCGACGTAAAGGCTTTACCTGTGCTACTGCCAAAGGTATGTGGACCAGATCCATCGCCTTTAAGTAATACCTTTACGGCACCGGAACGTTCAACAATCGCAACGCTTACTTTATAACCGTCTGCCTTACACTGATCAGCAGCAGCTTGGGCTGCTTTTTGTGCCATTTCAAGTGGCAGATAGGGGGCTGTAGGAAGTTCTACTGCCATGGCAGTTGATGCCATTGTAAGGCCAATAGCTGCAACGCCTAGGTTGAGAAGGGTTTTACGTGTTGAGTTCATCTTGTGTGCTCCAGTGTATGAGTAACTGGAGCTAATATAGGGCGCGTCTAAATTATGCGTAATTCGTAGGGTGCCGATCCTCTATCCGTAGAAATACGGATATATCATTCTTGTGCTTCGATAACCATTCTAGCCATTTCCGCTACAGAGGTTGTTCCAAGTTTTTCTGCGATGTGGGCTCGATGGCTCTCTATGGTCCGCGGGGAAATTGACAGGCTTCCGGCTATTTCTTTGGTCGCCCACCCTCGGCTCACCATCTCAAGAACTTCTCTTTCTCGAGGTGTCAGCTTGTCGAGTAAGTCTTTGGTATCAGATTTTTCTGCTTCGCGAGTAGTGAGTGTAAGCAGGACCTCTTCCCCTTTTTGGATCGCGTCTATCAGGTCTTGCTCATCCAGTGGCTTACTTAAGAAATCAATGGCACCATTTTTAAAGGCTTTGCGGCAGGCATTAATATCACCGTGCCCACTGATGATAACAACCGGCCAATTGCAGTTTGCTGAATTGAGTTTCTCTTGAACTTTTAGGCCGGAGATCATGGGCATGCGAATGTCCATGATAATGCAGCCCGCAGCCAGGTCTGGTAAATCTGAGAGAAAGGGTTCAGGTCCCTCATATGTCGCAACAGTATATCCCACAGTTTCCAGCAGTAGGCATAGGGCGTCCCGTACAGCCTGGTCGTCATCTACAATATAAATTGGAAAGCTCATGACTTTATCCGTTTGACTGATCTAATTTGAAACTAACCTTAGACACAACACCGCAGTCTTTTCCATTTTCCACTTTCAAAATACCACCAAATCGCTCGACGATGCCTTCGCAAAGGGAAAGTCCCAATCCCATGCCATTTGTTTTGGTGGTGAAAAAGGGATCATATAGGTTTGGCCGAATATCTGCTGGGATACCGGTCCCGTTGTCGGAGATCGTAATAACAGTCCACCCGTCATTCATTCGAGTGTCAATTTCGAGACATCCATTTTGAATTCTTTCCATGGCTTCAACGCCGTTTCGAGCCAGATTAAAGACGACTTGTTCGATCTGTACGGCATCTGCCAAAATAATAGGAGCCGTTGAGCTCAAGGAAAGTTTCAGGCGAATGCCTTTTTCCTTGAGATCGGCCATCATCAGATCATTGATATCCTGTGCCACTTTGTTCAAATCTACCTGTTCCAGTCCTTTGGTAGATTTGGTGCTCCATTTGCGCAGCCGTTCAAGTATATTTCCTGCGCGGGTCGCTTGTTGGCTAATGGCATTTAGAACTGAAACAATTTTTTCAGTCTCTTCGGGTTTCAATTTTGCAATTCGCTCCCCTGCCTGCGATTGGCTTAAAATAGCTGTAAGCGGTTGTGTTAGTTCATGGGCGATGCCAGAGGCCATCTCCCCCAAGCTATTGATCCGCGAGGCTTGCGCTATACGGGCTTCGTTTTCTCGAAGGAGCGCTCGCTTTTCAGCCAGTTTTGCATGTCTCAATTGTTTCCAATATGTGTTAACAGCAAAAAGCACGAAGCCCAGAAAAAGCGTAAAAGTGAGGGAGCTGGCCCACGGAAAGAGGCCCGCTGGTGTAACTATTTTTCTGATTTCCAGGACTAAAGGCTGGCTTTGACTACCCAAAACTTGGCGGAATTTCAATTCTTGTGGAAAGAAGCCGTCGCTGGAGGCGTCTCCGATACGCAATATTGAGGCGCCTTTTGGCGTTAGAAGGGAAATCGCACTGTTTGCCCCAAAGTCCAGATCATTTTGTAACAAGGCGTTGGCGTCAATGGTGAGAGACAAACCGTATCTCGCGGCGTCCGTATTTGGAGAACGTTTTACAAGTAAGTAATATCCATCTTTAGGTATAATTCGTAAGGGGCCCGTTGCGGCAAGGGCAGCCTTATTGATTTGCTGGATTGTCAGATTATCGAGTGATGATTGGCGTGTAGAAAAGATTTCAAGTGGATTGTTGGGACTGCGGGTAACCAGATCAATGGATGTAATTCTGGGATAGAATTTTTGGATCGTGCTACTCAAACTCGTCATCATACCAAACAGAGGTTTCTGATTAGTCGAGGCTAAGGCTGAAAGTCCTGTTAAGTGGGCGTCATGTTGATCGGCCCTTTGTGAGACAAGACGGTGCAAAGAGAGAGCTTTTTCACTCAAGTCCGTATTGAATTCCATTATCTCATCATTAATCCGCCAAACAGTGAAGAGGGAGGATAGAGTGATCCAGAAAATAAATGAAAAAAGCCAAATTCGTTTTTGTATCAATGTTGGTGCCTGCAGGAATGTAAGATGCACTTGATCTCTAACTACAATCTAGTACGCAAACACATCCATGGCCAGCAAGCAGATATATAACGTGAACTTGCATTTAGATCGTTACGGGAGCGCAACATCTAAACAGCGCCTCGATATTTTGGAACATGGTTTTGTTGACCACCATTATCCGTTGTAAACTTATTTTCTTGAACAATATGGGCAGCGGAAATTTCAGATATCGATTGTCATTTCGCGAGTTTAATTTCTGTGAAATACAGACGGAAAGTCAGCATTACCGGAATTTTTGATGTGTATTGATAAGGGCCTTTTCAAAGACTGTGAGAGCCTTTTCTTTTCCCGTTCCTTGCTGGCGCATTATGACGATATCGCGATTGTAAGTTGTATCCTCGATCGTGCACCAACTTAAATCATAAGCGACTTGTTCCCGGCCACACCAATTGGGTAACAGGGACACCCCCAATCCACTTGCCACCATGCGGGCGGATGTTTCCATGTCATCAATCGTGCAAAACACCTCAGGAGAAATGCCGTGATGTCTCAAATATTGATCTGCAAGTTGGCCGCCCCAAGAGTTGGAACCATAGCGAATGTAAGGTTGGCTTTGGAGAGCTTCGTTTATTGATAGGTTTTGATTTTTAGATCCTGCAAACATAAGGGATTCGGATCTTAGTAGAAGTCCTGTGATCTTTTTTGAATAGTTAAAGGGCGGGTTAATCAAGACAGCGACATCGAGATCCCCTCGGTCTAGCAGATCATATAGAAATGTTGACGTTCCGGGAATAATGTCCACAGTGATATTTGGGGCGAGTGCCTTTAACGACGCAAGTGTATCAGGGACGAGAGATGCCATAGCTGTAGAAATTATTCCGATTTTCAGCTCAACAGTTAATCCAGTCTCGTCCATGTGGTTTCTCAGTAAGCTAGCATTCTCCACCAATTCTTTTGCATGAGGGAGTAGCCGAAGACACTCCTCCGTTGGCAGAACCGTTTTTCCTGCCCTTTGGAACAAGGGGGTTTGAAATTCCATCTCCAAAACTCTCACGCGTTGATTAATGGCTGCTGGGGTTAATCCCTGCGATCTTGCCGCTCCAGCGATTGATCCATTTTCAACTATCGCAATTAGGCTCTCGATAAACCGTGTTTCCAAAACATACCTTTCCTATCTATTAAATGAATAATTACATAGTAAATATATGTTTGTAGATGTGCAAGGATGTCTCAAATTTCATCGGAGCATGTCCTTGAGTATGATCGTTTTTGTAGCTGTTCTTTTTTCGGCCGCGTTACATGCAGGCTGGAACCTGTTGATTAAACTCAGTCCGAATAATGAGTTTGCAATGGGCGCGGTCGTTTTTGGACATGTGCCATATGCGTTGATTGGTTTGCTTATATTCCCCTTGCCAGTAATGGAAAGTTGGCCGTTCATTATTGCGGGAGCGGGGGTTCATGTTGGGTATCAGTTTTTTTTGGGCAAGGCCTATAAAATTGGAAATTATTCACAGATCTATCCCATCGCTCGGGGGATTGCGCCAATGATTATCGCCGTATTTTCTGTGGTTTTTCTGGATTTTTCACTGACAATTTTGAACGGTTCTACAATTCTCATCATCTGCCTAGGTGTCATTAGTCTTGGAGCCTCATCGATTAAAATCAATAACAAAAGTGAATTTAAACCGATACTCTTTGCCCTTATCACTGGTGTTTTCATCGCCACCTATAGCCTGATTGATGGCGTAGGTGCGTTAAAAGCAGGTACAGCTTTAGGCTTTTATTCATGGCTCGCTCTTTTTAATGCCTTTTTGATGTATGCACTTGTCGCTTTTCAAAAGCGAAAGCGGCCTGCTTTTAGGGCATATATTCAAGTACCAATATTTTGGATTGGCGGATTAGCCTCTTTCTCAGCATTTGCCATTTCAATTTGGGCGTTTACTCAGGCACCCATCGCGCTGGTGTCTGCACTCCGGGAAAGCAGCATTATTTTTGCGATGATATTTGGTTATTTCTTTCTGAAAGAAAAAAGCTCGCCTTCTACCTATTTCTCAATTTCTATTATCTTCGTTGGCTTGGTGATTAGTCGCTTGGCCTAGATTTAAAGTTGGATCAAACTATGAAAATACTGGCGTTTAGCGATTTACACACAGATTTAGCCGCCACCGAAAATATTGTAAATCAGGCAAAGGCAGAAGGCGCTGATTTGGTCATTGGCGCTGGTGATTACGCAATCAAACAAAGAGGAATGGAAAAAGTAATTCAATTGCTCTCTGGTCTAAAAATTCCAACTATTTTGGTGCCAGGAAATCATGACGATGTATCTGATTTAAGGAAAGAATGTGCAGGCTGGGAACATGTTGAAATATTGCATGGGCAAGCAATAGATTTTAAAGGGGTCCGGATTTTTGGGCTCGGATATGAAACCCCTAGATCAAGTGAAGAAAGTTGGAATAGATTTCTTACGGAGAGCCAAGCGGGTGAAATATTGGAGGCTGAATTGTCATGCGATATTCTTGTGACCCACTCGCCTCCCTTAGGTATTGCAGATCAACAGCGGAACGGATCACATGACGGTAGCCGAGCGATTAAAGCGTTTGTAGAGCGGCGGCAACCACACCTTAATCTATGTGGACACATTCATTATTCATGGGGAAAAAGCGGGAAGATAGGGCAGAGTCATGTGCAAAACTTGGGTCCTGTGCCCAATTGGTTCCAATTTGGGACGTCGACAATGAAGTGACCTGTTTACTATTTTAATTCTTTGGCAATTTCAAAAAGCCAATTTTTTATGAGAGTAAGTTGGTCACTTGCTGGAGTATTGTTTGGATGAATAATGCCATAATGGGTACTGTCATAATCAAACCCAAAAGGCGCAATCAACCGGCCACGGGTAAGATCATCGAAGGCTAGCACTTTTGGGCACATAGCAACACCTAGACCGTTGGCGGCGCCTTCAACCATTAGGAAGTGGTGGTCAAGGAAGCGGATTTCTTTAGGTGGATGGGAGCCACCATGTGCCTCTATCCATTTTTTCCATGCATTGGGGCGTGTTTTCGATGCGAGCGCCACATAGTCGCCGCTGTGAAATCGAGCGATCATATCTGGCTGCATAACAGGGCCCATGCTTTCTTCCATGAGCGGTTCAACAAGCCAATCAGGATCGAGAGCGAAGTCCAGCCGCCGAATTGCAAGTCCAATACGATCTTTTACAAAGTCGAACGTTCCACCTCCAACAGAAAGGTGAACCTCAATTTCTGGATGGGCATCTTGAAAAACACTTAAGCGCGGTATTAACCAGTGCATGGCGACGGAACGTTCACAAGATAGAGTTATTGGTACGTTATCCGGTACCGATTTGATATCAGATAGCGTCTTAGAAAGAAGCGCAAAGGCCTCAGTCGTTGTTTGGGCTAGTTTTTCGCCTTCGATAGTGAGTTTTATCCCGCGACCATCACGCTCAAATAGTACGATATCAATATCGTGGGCCAGTTTTATGATGCGGCGGCTAACGGCTCCATGAGTCAGCGCAAGTTCTTCTGCCGCAGCTCTTACTGACCCCGCGCGTGCGACTGTTTCAAATGCCCTTAAATCATCAAGGGACGGAATATCATGTCTTTTCATTGTTTAGTATATATCACCAATTATGGACAGCTCAAATAGATTTACGTTGAATTCAAACGTGATAAATTCCGTTAATATATAGAAACTATCCAATGGAAAATATTATGATGACAAATTATAGCTTTGAAAGCGGCCCCAAATGAGTGGTTGGGAGGCGCAAATTCCGGTCGTAATGGCAATTACCGTATTGGCAGTCATCAGTCCTGGTCCGGACTTTGCCATGACCTTACGCAACAGCTTGGTTTACGGGCGACGAGCTGGACTTGCGACAAGTGTTGGCATCGCCGCGGGCGTTTCAATTCATATCGTATATTCAATTCTTGGCTTTAGTCTCGTCCTGGCTGAAGCTGTGTGGCTATTGGAGGTTATACGTTATCTGGGTGCCGCATATCTAATTTGGCTTGGTATTCAACCATTTAGAAATCGGCAAGTTGCCCTTAAAACAACGGAAGAAAATGCCGTAGAGGATAAAGCGTTATCCGTTACTCACGCCTTTAAGTCTGGTTTTCTATGTAATGCCCTTAATCCAAAAACGACTATGTTTTTTGTGGCCCTGTTTAGTCAAATCGTTCATCCGGAAACACCCTTTATTGGGCAACTAAGTTTTGGCGTTTTTATCGCTATTGCTCACTTCATTTGGTTCGGGTTTGTGGCGGTAGTGCTTACACACAGAAGCCTGAAAGCTATGTTTGAGAGGTTTAGAGGCAAAATTGAAAAAGGCATAGGTCTTTGCCTTCTTGGTCTTGGGGTGCGCCTTTCTCTTGTTAATTAAAGAACCCTAGGTTCCCAATTTTTCATAGAGTTTGTTGAGTATATCTACCAAACTTAATAATCAGATATAGAAACACGCCCGCGGCTTTTTTTGTGTGGCCGCGTTGTGTTTTTTTATCCATTCGTTTGAGTTTAGATGAATAAGTTGGTTGGTTAGGTTTTCGCTTTTTCGGAACGATCGTCGCTTTTCTAATAATTTCAATCAGCCGATCACGGGCATCCATCCTGACTGCGATGAGATTCCGCGGTGATGATAAATCGAAAAATATTCCTACTTTAGTCCTTCCAATCGTCCCAACCAGGGAATTCAAGTGGGGAAGCCTGCTCCCAGCTTGCAAGTCGCTCTGTGAAGTTGTGTTTGTGTTTTTGTAATTCTTTTTCGAAGCTTTCCTTTGACTGATAACTGTATCCATGTCCTTGAATTCCGTGAGCGATAAATGGCGGTAGTACCGAGAACCCCATATAATAAAGTGAGTAGTGAAATGCCCATAGCATGACATTGATGTCACCACCACGTTCGCCAGAGCCGAACATTTCGGCAGGTGCCCCGGTAGTGACGGAGCAAATGGCTTTCTTACCTTTAAAGAAGCCATGGTTGTAACGCATGGTACTTGAATAAAGTCCTCCACTTACAAATACTCGGTCAAACCAACCTTTTAACATTGCAGGTTGTGCGTGCCACCAAAGAGGGAATTGGAATATAATAAGGTCTGCTTGCTGTAGCCGTCCGACCTCCCGCTTCACATCCTTTGCCAGGGTCGTTGTTGAAAAAGCGTGCCTTTGCTCGGCCAATGGCGCGAAAAAATCAGAATTAGCACGGGTTTCATAATGACTTTGTTGCTCTATAGCATCAAATTTTTCTCCATATAGGTCTGACACAGTGACTGAGTAGCCTAAATTTTCCAGCGATGTCTTTGCAACATCTTTCAATGTTGCATTAAATGATTTTGGTTCAGGGTGGCAGTAAACAATAAGAGCATTCATGGTTGCTTCTCTATAATAGTCGTTCAAAGTGATTTTAGAATCTACTATGTTTATTTTTAGAGATTAATTAGCCAATTTTAGTAAGTGAGTTTGCAGAAATGAACAGCCAATTAGCTTGGGATGATTTGCGTTTAGTCTTGGCGATCACAAATTCGGGTTCTTTGTCCGGTGCTGGGCGCAAGTTACAAATGAGCCATGCAACGGTGTTTCGCCGCCTTGGAATTATTGAGCAGCGCATTGGCGTAAGGCTCTTTGATAGATTTAAGACGGGATATTCACCAACGGTAGCTGGAGAGGCGATGGCCGAAACAGCCCGTCGAATAGAAACCGAAGTAAAGATGGTTGAAAGAAATATTCTTGGGCTGGACCATAAGCCATCTGGTTCAATAAGAATTACAACGACCGATACTTTACTCGCAGGAGTGTTAGCCCCAATACTTGGAAGTTTTCGTACTACATTTAATGATATATCGCTGGAAGTTACAGTATCGAATGAAACTTTGAACCTATCCAAAAGAGAAGCGGATATTGCCATTCGCCCGACATCAAGGCCCCATGAGTTACTCGTAGGGCGTAAAATTAGTGTGATTAGACAATCTATCTATGGTCTTCGGCAATTGTACGGCGACGGCAAAAATGTAGATATTCGGGAAACTTCTTGGATAGGGCCTGATGAAGGTATGTCTTATACAGAGTTAAGAAGATGGATGGCGAAACATGGCTTTGATACACAATGTCAGTATCGTGTAGATAGCGTGTTAGGTATGTATTCAGCAGTTTTATGCGGCTCCGGGATCGCTGTGTTGCCTTGCTACCTTGCGGATGAGAACGAACAGTTGATCCGCATTGGTGACACAGTGCGCGATCTTCAAACTGATCTTTGGCTTCTTACCCACTCAGATATCCAAAATAGCGCACGAATCAGGGCTTTTATAGACTTTGCGGCAGATGCCATAAACATAAAAACTAGTAGTCTGACTTAGACACATGGCCGTGGTTTTCTTAATGTCACCGCGCTGCTTTTTAGACTCCAATTGGCGTTTTTTGGATCCAAAAGTTGGTTTTATCGGACGGCGCGTTTTAGGGGCAATGGTAGTTTTTTGAATGATTTCAATAAGACGTTCTCGCGCTTCTTGGTAGATTTAGTATCAGTATTATCTCATGATAATTGCGCTGCTTGGTACGAATAGGAGGGATGCTATAGCAAAATATAGTAATTGCTCTTTCATAGGGCCAAATACTAAAATATGATGCAACAAGGCATTGTTTTCACGCTAAATTTCAGTCTGTAAAATCTTAGTATTTCGGATGTATTCAGCCATATAATCCCGAAGTGTTTGTGCTTTTGCGCTCAACAGGCGGCCGCTCGGCCAAATTGCATAAATAGTACGTTCCGGTCCGCGCCAGGGGGATAGGACGCGCACCAACTTTCCGCTGTCTAGTTCGTTATAAACCTCACTTGTTGGCAGCAATGCAACCCCCAAACCATCGATGACCATTTGCGCAGCAAGATAAATATCGTTCAGAATCAAGTCACCTTGCGGATAGAGAACTTCTTCTTGTTTGGTTTTGGTGTTCAGTAAACGCCAAGCTGGGAGGGTATCCGTAGTGATTAGTTTATGCACCTGCAGATCATTTACAGTGTCTGGGCTGCCCCTTTGGGACAGATAATCAGGGGATGCGATTAAGATGGTTGAAACAGCGCCTAGGCGTTTTTGAAAAAGAGAAGAATCTTGTTGTGGACCAATACGAAGCGCAAGATCAACTTGGGAGGACAGGATATCTTCCGTCACATTGTTAGTCTGTAAATCCAGTTGAATTTCTGGGTAATCGGAGATGAATTTTGACCACATAGGCTGGAGTATGCCGATCGAGATATTGGTCGGGGCGAGAACTTTTAGGGGGCCTTTTAGTTGATGGATGTCTGCTCTTAAATTGCGGGCAGTTTCTTCAAACTGCTTAACTAAACCTGAGAATGCTTGATAATAACTATTGCCTTCTGCCGTGAGCACAAACTTACGCGCCGATCGGTGAATAAGCCGGCAGCCGAGGGAGTGTTCCAGCTTTTTTAAACGTCTGGTGGCCGTTGCTGGTGGTAGGTTTAAACTTTTTGCGCCGCCCGCCAAGCTGCGCCGCTCAACGATGTGAATAAAAAGGGTGATGTCGTCTATCATGATTTCATATCTGGAATTAAAGAGTGCATTGATGGCCGTATTTATAATTTATAAAATCATATATCCATAATTCATCTCTGCAAACAACAGATATGATTGAAAGATATGATTATGAAATTATGGGTTAGTGCCAGTATCGAAGTTAGCGATTTGTCACGTTTGAATGCGGCCAAAAATGCAATGTCCCTTTTAGTTGGAGAAACAATCAAAGAGATCGGCTGCATCCGGTTTGAGATTCACCAGCATTTGGAAATGCCACAGACATTCACTTTATGGGAAATATGGCAGGATGAAGCGTCATTAGCGCATCATTTTGAAATGCCTCATACCAAACAGTATCTTGCGCATGGATTTACGACAGTGAATTACATCGAGAAAATGGTGGGTCTTGCGGGACCTAAGCCATGACCATAAAATTGCGCCTTATTTTTTCGGTCCTGATGTCTTTTGTCTTGTCGTTTTTCATGACGTTGTGGGTCACGTGGCTCAATCTTGGCCCTGACCCTTTGTTCCTTGCTAAATGGCTACACGCATTTCAATTGGCCTGGCCTATAGCGGCTTTGATCTCTTTTATAAGCGCCCCAACCATTCAGGTTTTCGCACAAAAAATAAATGTCCGTTTTGAATGACAGGCCATATAGACAAGAAAGGAAATACTATGCCTTTAGAACGCATCAATATTCACAAACTAGCAGAGCCTGTTGGGCCGTATGTACATGTTGTTCGTCACGGTGATACGCTCTACACGTCAGGGTTTACAGCATTTGGTAGTGAGGCGCAGCAGGGATCGATTGTCCTGCAAGCCAGCGCAATTTTTGATCAGTTGCGATTGATTACTGAGCAACAGGAAACATCTTTTGAAAATTTGATTAAAGTAACGATTTTTGTAACAGATTTGTTAGAAGTTGGTGAATTGCGGGCCTTGTTGACGTCTATTTATGGGGATCACAAACCCGCAAGCTCGCTGATTAAAATCGATCAGTTATTTGCGCCAGAGTTAAAAATTGAAATTGAAGCCATTTTCGCTTGTTAACTGCAATGTGGGTAAGTTTGTGAAATGTGAAAAATGGGTGTTCAATAATCAAGTTTGGGCACCCGGCTGCGACATGTTTGGTGAGTAACTGCCGTTGAGGTTAAGCGTGTTCCGTAGCCATCATTTTTCGAAATTATTGTCCTGCATCTTGCAAAGCCGTGTGTGAGTTACAGCTCTCTTTCTCAACATTTTAATAGTCTGATTTAGAAACACGCCCGCGGCTTTTTTTGGTTTGGCCGCGTTGAGTTTTTTTATCCATTCGTTTGAGTTTAGATGAATAAGTTGGTTTGGTAGGTTTTCGTTTCTTGGGAACGATCGTCGCTTTTCGGATAATTTCAATCAGCCGATCCCGGGCATCCACACGGTTTCTATCCTGACTGCGATGAGATTCCGCTGTGATGATCAAAATCCCGTCTTTGGTTATCAAGTGACTGGCGAGCTGGCACATTCGAAGGAACAAGGTTTCTGAAATGGCCGGAGATGATTTGGCGTCAAAACGTAATTGTACCGCTGTGGACACTTTGTTCACATTTTGACCGCCGGGGCCGGATGAGCGAATGAAACTTTCTTCAATTTCATCTTCATCAATAGAAACTGTGTTGGTGATTTTCAGCATTTTTGACCATTTGAATATTCGGCGGAGGTTAGAAATAGATCACGCAAATAGGTCAAAATTTCTAATAGGTTTAAATTTCGTCTTGCTTGCCCTAAATCTTAGGTTATCTGATCAGAAAACACGACTGCTATGAGACGGTAAATGGAAAATTCACAAATTTGGCTGAACTACAGATCTAATCTGAAGGCGTTTTTGCATTCAAAGGTTTCAAATCCTTCAGATGTTGATGACTTGCTACAGGAGATATTGATTAAAGCCTATACCAATCTTCATCAGGTTAGTTCAACGAGCAATGTGAAATCTTGGCTTTTCCAAATTACAAATAATACGATCATGGATTACTACCGATTTAAAAATAAGAGCAAATCGCTTCAATCAGAAGAGCTGTGGTATTCAGAAGATGATCCTGATTTGCAGCAATCTTTGTCTGATTGTGTGTTGCCTCTGATCAATGCGCTCCCTGCAAGTTCCGCCGAATTACTCAGCAAAATTGATATTCAGGGAATGTCACAAAAAGAGTATGCAAAAGAACATCGGATTGATTATTCAACATTGAAATCTCGCGTTCAAAAATCCAGAATTCTTCTGCGAAATTTGTTTGAAGAGTGTTGTGTGATGTCATTTGATAAAAATGGCGGGGTCATAGATTATTCTTCTAAATCAAATAGTTGTACTAAATGTTGAAATAAATTTCGTCTTTTCGGATCTGACTCCGTCTTACATGTATAGATTAACCATGAAGAAGGCCGAATATGATAAAAATAGTCAGTTTTAAAATATGCCCATTCGTCCAACGTGTGACAGCGTTGCTCGAAGCAAAAAAAATACCTTACGAGATCGAATATATTAGTTTGAAAGATAAACCAGATTGGTTTTTGGCGTTATCACCTACTGGACAAGTTCCCCTTCTGGTGACCGAAGCGGGGAGTGCATTATTTGAATCCGATGCAATCGTAGAATATGTGGACGAGATTTCAAAACCGTTGGAAGAGAATTTAACTCCTGAGCAGAGAGCGGTTAATCGCGCGTGGAGTTATCAGGCGTCAAAGCACTATCTTGTACAATGTTCTGCCATGCAAAGTGGAAATCGCGAATCCTTAGAAGAGAAGAAGAAAAAGCTGGATTCTGCGTTTTCAAAGGTAGAAAAGAAGTTGGAGGGCGGTCCCTTTTTTGGGGGAATAAATATAGGAAATGTAGATATCGCCTGGCTCCCCTTATTACACCGGGCTGCCATTATCCAAAATCATTCCGATTATGATTTTTTGGAAAAATTCCCGAAAGTTAAGCGCTGGCAAGCGGCCCTCTCGGACACAGAACTGTATGAGAAATCTGTGGCTGTTGATTTTGTGGATGCTTTTAAAGGGCTCTACTTGTCAGAACGTACTTATTTAGGCGGCAGTGGGCTGGACAAAGCCCTATTAGGGAAGGAATCTCAGACAGGTGGATGCTGCAACTCCTGAATAAAAAAAGGGCTCGTTAATCGAGCCCTTTTTTCTAAAGCATAGCAGCCAAAACTCGGTCTGGCGGGGTATGACCATCGGCGAAGGTTTTAATGTTGATGATTACCTTTTCGCCCATGTCGATACGACCTTCAATAGTTGCTGATCCCATGTGAGGAAGCAGGACAACGTTATCGAGCTCAAGCAGCTTTGGGTTTACGGCAGGTTCATGCTCAAACACGTCAAGGCCTGCACCGGCAATTTCACCGCCGCGTAACATACGGGTTAGGGCATTTTCATCGACCACTTCACCGCGCGACGTGTTGACCACATACGCATGCTTCTGAAGCAGTTTCAGTCGGCGCGCATTAAGAAGGTGGAACGTGCCCGGTGTATGTGGGCAATTGATGGAGACAATATCCATCCGTGCCATCATCTGATCAAGGCTCTCCCAATACGTGGCTTCCAACTCATCTTCGATATAGTCGGGTAGCTTGTTCCGGTTATGATAATGGATCGACAAGCCAAAAGCCTTGGCTCGGCGGGCAACAGCTTGACCAATGCGGCCCATACCAACAATACCGAGGCGTTTTCCCCAGATGCGGTGGCCTAGCATGCTGGTTGGAGACCAACCCTGCCATTCGCCACTGCGCATCATGCGTTCGCCTTCTGTCAGGCGGCGCGGTACTGCCATAATCAGTGCCATGGTCATATCGGCAGTATCTTCTGTAAGAACACCAGGTGTATTGGTTACCGTAATGTTTCTTTGGCGGGCAGTTGCCAGATCAATGTGATCAACACCTGTGCCAAAACTTGCAATAAGTTTCAGGTTCGGATTGCTCTGGCTGAGCACACCAAGATCGATTTTATCTGTTACCGTTGGTACCAGAACATCTGCAATGCTGGCAGCTTCTACCAGTTCCGCTTGAGACATAGGCTTGTCGTCGTGATTGAGCCGCGTATCAAAAAGTTCCATCATGCGCGTTTCAATCGCATCTGGAAGCTTTCGAGTTACAACAACAACGGGCTTCTTCTTGGGCGTATTTGACATTTGAGGCCTCTCTGGTCCGAGTATCGTGCGTTGGTTGACCGTTAGCTTTTTTCTAGCAGATAGAAACTCGTGATACAATTGCGAGCTGCGAATGAGTGTACTTTTTTTGCTGTCTTGACCCGTAAGGGTAAGGCACGGCATAAAGATAGTTCAAATAACTTCCTAACCAAGGTTTTCCTCCGTGGCGTTGCGTTTTATTATTCTGATTGCTGTTTTTATGGCAATTTCTGTCGCTCTACCTTCTAAAAACGGTGTTGCCGCAAGCTCCGACGTTCCGAGGTTTGTCTCGCTCTCTTCAGATAAGGTCAATGTGCGGGTCGGTCCTGGTAAGCGTTATCCTATATCGTGGGTATATGTTCGGAGCGGTTGGCCTGTCGAGGTTATTGCCGAATATGAACGCTGGCGCCAAATTCGAGATGTGGAAGGGGCCACAGGTTGGATACATACGAATCTTTTATCGAACCGCCGGACTATCCTCATTACTAATAAGCAGCGGCCTGTTTATGAAGAAGCCGATGGCGACAGCCCTGTTATTCTACTCGTTGATCCCGGTGTGCAGGGTAAGTTGTTAGAATGTAATGGGTTTTGGTGCGAGGTAGAAATTGCGGGTAATAAAGGATGGTTAAAAGCGGCGCATTTTTATGGTGTTTTTGAAAACGAAAAAATCCGTTAGCGTCAAATCTCAATGTCTGAACTGAGCGATACGCGGCTTGTGTCACTCACACGGGCCATGTGGCCGTAGTTTTTGTGTTCAATACCTAAAACGAGTTCACTCTCGTTTGATAATAGAGCCACTTTTTGAGTACTTGTTAGCGGAAAGTGTAGAAAATGAATGGCAGAAGTTTTCCCGGCTTCAGTTGTCCTTTCTACTTCTTGTTCCGGAACCGCAATGGTTTTTTCGCCGTTTATCGAAAGATAGATTGTCTCTTCGATATGGCCTAACTGGTGAAGGATCTTGTCGCGCTGAACCGGATCATCGATTTCTAGCATAAAAGTCGCGATTAACTCATCTCCCTTCGGGATCAAGGGATTATAGGCCGACAATTCGTCCGCTATCTGCTCTTCTCCACCTTTTTCGATGAAAAGCATCTCATGGATCTGTGACCACATGGTGTCGTAATTTTCGAAATAAAATGTAGCGTGAGGACCAACACTGATCCGACGATCCTTTTTAATGGCAAGCAATTTCTGTTTATTTTGCTTCCGGATTTTCTCATATTCGCCCATAGGGAGAATATCGCTCCTATCAATAGTACGGTTGGAAGCTGTCATAATTGGAAATCCTTAATGTCACTCAAATCCGTAGGCTTTTGCCAGCAGTTCAATGGGGTGGGAGGCGCTACGTGTGCTTGCCGCTTCGGCATCTTGGAGTTCAATGCCTTGCATCAGATGTTCTGCAGCCAACGGGCATTCGGATGCAATATGCGGCGCGCCTGATTTCAAAGCATTCTTGGCGGCGGTCTTTCCGACTTTGAGGGCGGTATCATAGTTGTCTTTCATGATCCCCCAGGATCCGCCATGCCCAGAACATCTATCAATCACAGCGACACGTGTCTTAGGGATTAGGCGTAGCATTTCAGCCCCTTTTGCTCCCATGTTCTGCGCTCTTGCATGGCAGGCCAAATGCATCGAGATCGCACCGTCTAACGGTTGTAATTCCTCTACGATGCCTTCTTTCTTGGCGATACCAACCACATATTCACTGACATCAAAGGTATTTTTTGAAAGCTTCTCTACCTCCTTATTTAGGGGCAAGATCAGCGGCCATTCAAATTTCAACATTAACGCGCAGGACGAGACAAGAGCGATGACGACATATCCTTTATCGATCCAGCGACCAAGTTCCATCGACACACCTACTGCATTGTCTGCAACGGCAGCAAGATCACCTTGTTCAAGAAGCGGCATGCCACAGCATCCAGGGTATACAACCTCTGTTTCCACGCCATTTAAAGCCAATACTTTTCGGGTGGCGAGCCCAATAGCTGGATTGTTGAAATTTCCAAAACATGTGGCATAGAGAACGGCTTTTCGGCCATAGGCAGGTGCGCTTTTGTTAACAACAAGCTCTGACGCTTTACATTGATCGATGAGTGTTTTTGAATGATATTTCGGAAGCGCTGCTTTCCGGTGAATATGGAGTGTCTTTTCCATTATTCCGCGCGTGACGGTGTTTTTCGTATCGGTTGCCCAGTTTGCGAGCGGTGCGACATGTTTGGCGAGGGCACCATTGCGGTCTGTTTTGGAAAGTTCACGTTGAGCAAATTTGTCGATGCCGCTGGATTTTTCGACCGCCCTATATCGGAGCATGAGATGCGGGAAATCAAGATTAAACTCGTGGGGTGGGACATAGGGGCATTTGGTCATGAAACACATGTCACACAACGTGCACGCATCGACGACGGGTTTGAAGCCTTCTGAAGAGACGGTATCCAGTTCCTCTGACGGAGAAGAGTCGATCAAGTCGAATAGTTTTGGAAATGAATCGCATAAATTGAAACAACGCCTGCAACCGTGGCATATATCGAAAACACGTCGCAATTCGGCATCCAGAAGTTCCGCGTCGTAAAATTCGGGATTATTCCAGTCAATCGCGTGACGCGTAGGGGCTTCGAGGCTTCCTTCACGCATATAGATCTCCGGTATTTTTGCTGGAGTCACCGAAAGCGCAGCAGGACTGCATTTTCGGTGTTTTAGTAGTCGGGTTCTTAGTCCAAATCGTCCAGTGCTTTTTGGAACCGGCCGGCGTGACTTTTCTCCGCCTTTGCAAGAGTTTCAAACCAGTCTGCAATTTCATCATGACCCTCTTCACGAGCAGTTTTGGCCATTCCTGGATACATATCTGTATATTCGTGGGTCTCACCCGCGATAGCGGATTTCAGATTGTCAGATGTCGCACCTATGGGAAGGCCTGTCGCTGGGTCGCCGGCTTCTTCTAGGTATTCAAGATGGCCATGAGCATGTCCTGTTTCGCCTTCTGCGGTTGAGCGGAAGACCGCAGAAACATCATTATAACCCTCAATATCGGCCTTCTGTGCGAAATACAGATAGCGGCGGTTTGCTTGTGATTCGCCGGCAAATGCGTCTTTCAGATTTTGTTCTGTTTTACTTCCCTTTACAGACATGGACATTCCTCCTGAATTGGAATAGGCAAGTTTCATTTTCATTAGAATAGAATAATTTAACTATAGTCCTGTGAAGTTTGGCTTGTCAATAAATTGGAACGTTTCTAAAAAGAAAATGAACGGCCTTAATAAGAAGATAAATATCGCATCATTATGAGCCAGCAGCTGTTTCAACCTCAGGAAGGGCAGCCCCCAGAACCTGCTTTTTCTGAGTATCTGTTAATGCCTTACTATTTTCGTCTTCAGCTAGCCGTACAGTAACAAGTCTATTTGCGAAATGAACTCCTTGTTCTTCGAAAAGCTCACGGATCCGGGAATAAACGTGTTTGCGTATTACGAACTGGTCCCCAGGCCGGGTCATGTATTTAACACGGATAATCATCGCTGAATCTTCCATGGCATATACGCCTTGTGATTTCAGGGGCTGCAGGAATTGATCGCCAAATTCCGGGTGCTGTTGTAGCTCTTTACCCAAATTTTTGATCAGTTTACGAACTTTTTCAACATCCGTGTCATAGGTCAAACGTAATTTTAATTTCATCATCACCCAGTCTCGCGAGAAATTACTGAGAGTCTTAATTTCTCCAAATGGGACGGTATTAAGAGGTCCCATATGGTGACGGAGTTGGAGCGATCGGATGGAAATTTTTTCGACAGTTCCTTTTACGCCGCCCACATCTACATATTCGCCTTTGCGAAAAGCATCGTCCATCAAGAAGAATGCACCGGAGAAAATGTCTCGTATTAAGGTTTGAGCACCGAACCCGATTGCCATACCAATAACTCCTGCACCCGCAAAAAGAGGTCCAATGTTTAGTCCGAGCTCAGACAGGGCAATCATGGTTGTCAAAACGACTATGGTTGCCAAAATACAGTAGCGTAAAAGTGGCAATAAGGTTGCAAGGCGTGAGGTGCCTCCGTGCCCACCTTCTTCGCCAGGTTCGGACGAGATTTCACCACCTTCTTCAATCATTTTTCGCCCAAATGCGATTTTTGCGATCTGGTAACAGACATAGCCTGACACAATCACAAAAAAGACTCCCCATAGTCGGCCCAAAACACTATCCGCGCTTGTGAAGTCGACACCCCAGCTGGACAGCATGAAAATACCGGCACCACCGAAAATAGCTAACATGAGAGCTTGTCGCGCCAACCCGACGTAGGACAGGTCACGCACAATGACTGCTTTAACCGGTTGATCGTCTGGTTGATCAATTTCTTCGTGCTCTCCGCTTTTGGTGAGCACGGTTTCAATTTGTGGCTCCTGAACAAGATCGGAAAGTGTTCTACGTCTTTCCAGAATGCGATCAATCATCACTGTACCAATACCAAAGGCTGTTAGAGAAATCATCAGTACCCAATACATTGCGCCGATCAAACCCATAGCGTTGGGTAAATCCATCACCAACCGATACATTGAAAAAATAGCAGCGACAAACGCGTATAACCCAACTGCATACTGCCAATTATAGGCAACAAGACGCTGAAGAAGAGAAGAACTGACCTTGTCTTCGGGCTTCATGATTAATGACGAAATCGGTTTACGGGCTTTTGCAAGTAAGGTGAGAGTCAGAATTAGAATTATCGCGGTCGCGAGGATGCGAAAAAGAACGATCAAGTTGTCATGAAAATCGAGTTTTTCTAACCAGTTGGTAGATTCAATCACGCAAATACCAATAATCGTGCTGGCTCTTAGCCACCAGAATAACATAGCCGCATCGTCGTCATTTAGTGCAGGAATACGCCGAGATGGCATTTTGGGGGATGTCCAAATGCGCCAGATTTCAGTGATGAGCCATGCCCAAGCTACAGCGATAATCCATTGAAAAATTGTCGCTTGTTCGTATTTGCTGTCCCCCAAAATTACGCTTGAAAGGATGAAAGCTACTAAACAGAAAATTCCAATACCAACTGTTCTGCCCGCATAGCGGACGAGAAGAAAACACATATTGATGCTGCGTTCTGAAGGAAGGGATGCCCATACGGAAGAGAGTTTATGAATGACCCAATTTAGATATTTGTGTTCAACTACTGCCGCGATGGACATGGAAAGTATGACGATAAATAAGGTCCAAAGAAGGCCGGATCCGCCTATATTATCATTAACCTTTTTGAATGTGAGAAGTAGATTTGGAATAATTTCGGGTAGAAAATGGCCAAGTACGGCTACTCTGTCGCGAAAATGTCCAACGACAGCTTGAGCACCTTCCGATTTGGCTTTCATCGCTGCGGAATTGGCGGAGGATCCGCTGGACGAGACAATAATGACATCAAGCCCTTTGGCAGAAGCATCATCGACTATTTTCTGTAGGGAAGATGCTGACAGGATCCCCTTGTCATTTTGCTCAGCCTGAGCATGGGCCATAGAGAAAGTTAGAAATAGACTTAAAAAAGCGTAGGTCCAAAAGCGACTTTTCCTGGTCGTCATCATTTCTCTCACCATTCCTTTTTTATCGAGTTAAAAGGAGAATAGCGCATTTTTACGGAATTTATCTAATGTTATCGAGGGGATCGGTTGCAGTTTTTTGAATTTCGAAGCAGGCTGAGCTCATATCGCGGGTATCATCGCGGTAAGCTTTGATCGTTATTCAGTATTTTTTCTGACCCGAATGATGACGTCGACGCTGGAGATTGTTGTACCCACGGGAATATCTGGAATATCTTTTACGTTGATATGGCCAGCGGAAATATCTTCTAGATAACCGTCTTCTTCAAAAAAGAAATGATGATGATCGGATGTATTGGTATCGAAATAAGATTTAGAAGCATCAACGACAACTTCACGCAGTAATCCAGCTTCGGTGAAGTGATGCAAGTTATTGTAAATTGTTGCCAGTGATACCTTAACACCTTTTTCAAGTGCTTCGGAGTGGAGGGTTTCAGCCGTAATATGCCGATTTCCACCTGAGAATAACAAATTAGCCAGTGCAATACGCTGTCGGGTAGGGCGTAAATTGGCCTTCCTGATTTTTGTTTCCAGATCGCATTTGATAGCGGTCATGACAGTCCTCTCAGGCTATATAAATCCGCGATAATCGCAGCTTATAAAAACAACCTAATCTCTATATAGGATCTTTTTTGGAATAATTCAAATATGCAAATTGAATTGCAGGAATTGATTATTTACCTGTCATGATTTGATCAACAAGCTGTTTAACAGTAGGTATAAAACCATCCGCATAAAACGGATCATCTGCGAAGCGATATGCAGCGTGTCCTGCAAACATCAGATTATTATTAATGTTTGCGTCGGAATGGATCACATCCTGAAGAGTTTTCTGGATACAGAAGCTGCGAGGGTCTGCTTTACGGCCTGTGTTACCTTTTTCATTTTCCGCCCAGTTTGAGAAACTACATTGTGACAGGCAACCCATGCAATCCACTTGATCTTTACGGATTTCTTTCATCTTTTCAGAATCAACAAAAATCAAGGTTGAATCTGGTGTTTTCATGGTTTGGTCAAAACCACCTGTAACCCATTGTTCTGCGTGAGATTTATCGGTAGGGGTTAGGAAAATTTCACGTTTTCGCGGACCCATACTAAAGGCGGCTGTATGCTCACCGACGGGCTCATTAGAGAAGGCAACTTGTCGATCTGAACGGGCTTTAAGCTCACCAAGAAAGTCGTTTCTAACCGCTGAAGACCAGAAGCCTGTGGGGCTAAACTTGTTTAGAAAGACATCGCCTTTTTTGAGAGTACCTAGTTTTTGCTTCCAGGCATCGGAAATCGGACTTTCCTTGGTTAGAAGCGGACGTGTTCCAAATTGAAACGAAATCGGTCCAATTTCCGGATTGTCCAGCCAATGAGACCAGTCTTCAATGTGCCAAACACCACCGGCCATAATGATGGGTGTGTTGTGCAAACCCATTTCATTCATCATTTTACGAAGCAAAGCCACACGTGGGTATGGATCTTCCGGTATCATCGGATCTTCGGAGTTACTGAGGCCATTGTGGCCACCAGCAAGCCATGGGTCTTCATAGACAACTCCGCCAAGCCAGTCGGAGAATTTGTGATAGGCCCTCTTCCACAGTGCACGGAACGCACGGGCAGAGGAGATAATTGGATAGTAATGAACTTTGTAGTCTGATGCGATCTGAGCGACCCGGTAAGGCATGCCAGCACCGCATGTGATGCCGTTAATGAGACCTTTGGCACCTTCGAGAACACCATGCAAAATACGTTCTGCGCCGCCCATTTCCCAAAGAACATTCATATGGATGGCCCCTTGGCCCCCTGAGAGTTCATGGGCAATTTGAGCCTGCGTAATGCCGCCACTTATACCGTATGCAACTAATTCATCATGGCGTTCCCGACGGGTGCGGCCGTGATAGATTTGCGGAATAACATTTCCATTGTCGTCGTAACTGTCTGCGTTCACACCTGAGAAAGTGGCAACACCTCCTGCAGCCGCCCAAGCGCCTGAGCTTTGGCCAGATGAAACAGCGATGCCTTTACCGCCTTCAACAAGGGGAAGAACTTCTTTTCCCGACATGACAATTGCATTCAGTGACTTCACGAGACAATCCCTAATACTGAGTTACGTAGTAGTTACCACTTAGAGCAATTTGATCTTAGCATCAAGCGGTGAACAAAGACAGAGGCGGCCGCTAATAAACAGCCGCCTCAAATCACTATTTATTAGTCGTCGTTTTGCTCTTCAGTAGAGGCCTCTTCAGCTTCTACTGCTTTGATTGATAGACGGACTTTTCCGCGGCCATCAATTTCAAGAACCTTCACGCGAACTTCGTCACCTTCATTTACAATGTCGGTTACTTTGGCAACGCGTTTTGGGGCAAGTTCAGAAATATGAACCAGACCATCGCGGTTACCGAAGAAGTTTACGAACGCACCAAAATCAACAACTTTTACAACTTTACCTGTGTAGATAACGCCAACTTCAGGGTCATCTACAATGGATTTGATCCAGTTTACAGCCGCTTCAGCAGCTTCTGTTGAAGTCGCTGCAACTTTAACAGTTCCGTCATCATCGATATCGATTTTGGCGCCAGTTGTTTCGCAAATTTCGCGAATAACTTTACCACCAGTACCGATAATGTCGCGGATTTTGTCCTTAGCAACACTCAGCTGAGTGATGCGCGGAGCACCATCACGAACGCCGTCACGGGCGGCGTCAATAGCTTTACCCATTTCATCCAGAATATGCAGACGACCTTCAGTGGCTTGTGCCAAGGCAATCTTCATGATTTCTTCTGTGATACCGGAGATTTTGATATCCATCTGTAGAGATGTAATACCTTTTTCTGTACCTGCAACTTTAAAGTCCATGTCACCAAGGTGATCTTCATCGCCAAGGATGTCTGACAGAACAGCAAACTTACCATCGTCTTCAAGGATTAAGCCCATCGCGATACCAGCAACTGGCCGTGTCAGAGGAACACCTGCATCCATCAATGCCAGAGATGCACCGCAAACGGTTGCCATAGAAGACGATCCGTTAGATTCGGTCACTTCAGAAACAACCCGCAAAGTGTAAGGGAATTTATCTTTACCTGGAAGCAATGGGTGAACAGCGCGCCATGCGAGCTTGCCATGGCCTACTTCGCGGCGACTTGTAAAGCCAACGCGGCCAGCTTCCCCTACAGAATATGGAGGGAAGTTGTAATGAAGCATGAAGTTTTCACGGTATTCGCCGTCGAGCGCATCCACGATTTGCTCATCTTGGCCAGTACCCAGCGTTGTCACAACAAGTGCCTGAGTTTCACCGCGTGTAAACAGGGCAGAACCATGAGCTCGTGGCAAAACGCCGACTTCAACTGCAATTGGACGGACAGTAGATGTGTCGCGACCGTCAATACGTGTACCTGTTGAAATGATGTTGCCGCGAACAATAGATTTCTCGATTTTCTTCAAGATACCTGCAGCTGCTTCAACTTCACTATCATCCAAAGTCTCAAGGGCTGCTTTTTTGGCAACTGAGATTTTTTCAGAACGTGACTGTTTTACTTGCTCTTTATAAGCGTCTGTTAAGGCCGCTTCTGCAGAGGCTTTAACCTTAGCCATCAAATCAGCGTCAACTTCAGCTGGCTGATAATCCCAAGGCTCTTTTGCACAATCTTCGGCAAGATCAATGATCGCATCGATGACAGCTTGTGTTTCTTTGTGACCAAACATCACAGCACCAAGCATTTGCTCTTCAGAAAGCTCAGATGCTTCTGATTCAATCATCAGAACGGCTTCGTCTGTACCTGCAATAATAAGGTCCAGATCGGATTCAGGCATTTGCTCGGATGTTGGGTTCAGAACATATTCACCATTGATGAAGCCCACACGTGCTGCGCCAACTGGACCCATGAATGGGATGCCAGAAATAGTCAAAGCAGCAGATGCACCGATCAAAGCAATGATGTCTGGATCATTTTCAAGATCATGCGCAACAACTGTACAGATGATTTGTGTTTCGTTTTTAAAGCCACTTACAAATGAAGGGCGGAGTGGGCGGTCGATCAGACGAGAAACCAGTGTTTCTTTTTCTGATGGGCGGGCCTCACGTTTGAAAAAGCCGCCCGGAATTTTACCGGCTGCATATGCTTTTTCTTGGTAATTTACTGTGAGAGGGAAAAAATCGATACCGACTTTTTCCGACTTTGCGGCGACTGCTGTACAAAGAACTTGTGTGCCACCGTATGTGATCATTACTGCGCCGTCTGCTTGACGTGCGACTTTACCTGTTTCTAGTACGAGTGGACGTCCACCCCACATCACTTCCTTGCGATGTACTTCAAACATTTTTCTTCCTTCCGAAGCGGGTTGGCCCTATGCCTCACCGCGTGTAACCAATGCCCTATGCACTGGTGAAATATCTTATCTTAACAACTTGGTGCTGGAGCAAACTCCAGAATCACCGAACGCCGGAGGCTTCGGGCAAAGAGCCCGAGGCAGAACCGGCGTTGGAAACTTCCATGGTCTTTGAAAGACCTGGCAAGGGTATTCTTACTTACGAATGCCAAGACGTTTAATAACTGTCTGGTAACGCTCGTCGCTGTTTTTCTTCACGTAGTCGAGCAAACGACGGCGACGGCTAACAAGGCTGAGAAGGCCACGACGTGAATGCACGTCTTTTTTGTGGTCTTTAAAATGTTCAGTCAAGTTGGTGATACGTGTAGTAAGAATGGCAATTTGTACTTCTGGAGAACCTGTATCTCCTTCAGTTGTTGCAAATTCCTTGATCAATTCTGCTTTTTTTTCAGCACTAATCGACATCGATAGACTCCATTATCAAATATTAAAAACACGAACCGGATATAAAATGCCGTTCTCCACTCTGGCGATCGACACGGGGATATCCTCGTTCATGGCGCAGACAATTCCGTCCACTGTATTTGGAACCGCCACGTCATTGCCGTGCCTCACGCGATCTGCTTGAGTTTCCGTTATGGCCACCGCCGGGATGTCGTCCAGCGCGGTCGTCAAAGGAAGCAGGTCCTCAAATTCCGCCGGACACTGCCACAGCTTTTCTAACATATCCAGTGAAATCGCACTTTTTTCTAAAAAAGGCCCGACTTTGGTGCGGCGGAGTTGTGACAGATGCGCATAGGTGCCGAGCTCCAGTGCAAAATCACGAGCTAAGGCTCTGATATACGTGCCTTTTGAGCATTTAACGTGAAAGCTCGCATGGTCAATATCCAGGATGTTTTCAAAGGAGAATTTATGGATAGTAATCTCCCGCTCTGGCATGACTATGTCTGCACCTTCGCGCGCGAGTTTATAGGCCCGTTTACCGTCAATTTTGATGGCGGAATAAACAGGAGGTATTTGGCGAACGAGACCTGTGAATTTCGGGAGCGCTGAAATAATCTGTGCTTCATTCGGGCGTGTTTCAGAGGTTTTGGTAACTTCACCTTCAATATCGTCAGTATTACGGGCTTCACCCCATCTTGTTGTAAAGCTGTATTCTTTTAAATCGTCAACGATATAGGAGACAGTTTTTGTTGCCTCCCCCAGTGCGATAGGAAGCACGCCTGTTGCAAAAGGATCAAGCGTTCCCGCATGACCCGCTTTTTGAGCATTGGTGATTCGCTTAACTGCACCGACAACTGCGGCAGAACTCATGCCTGCAGGCTTGTCGATATTCAGCCAACCGTGAATGGGTTCGCCGCGTTTTTTTCTAGCCATGTTCAGTTATTCACTATTGTCGGTGTCGTCACCGTCCAAGTCATCCACGTCGGTTTGGTTGCGCCGAATAAGGGCATCGATGTGATCGCCATATTCAAAAGAATTGTCTTTCTTGAAAACTAATCGAGGTGTGAACTTCATAGTAAGTTGTTTGCCTAATTCAGCCTGAATAAACCCGCTGGATCGATTTAGGCCGTCGATAACAGCCTTTTCATTCTCACCGCCTAGGGGAAGGACATATACAGTCGCGTTCCGCATGTCCTGACTGGGCTGAACTTCTGTAACAGTAATGGAGACGCTGGTGACATCCGGATCGTGCATATTATCTTCCGTCAGAATACTGGAAATAATATGACGAAGCTGTTCACCAACACGCAGTTGGCGTTTGCTTGCGGGTCTACCAGAGCGTTTTTTTGTAGCCATGAGATGCCTCATTCATCAAAAAAACGCAGGGACGAGACGTCCCTGCATTTTTATATTGATACGGTGTTTTCGAAGAAGGATTAGAGCTCGCGAGCAACTTCCACAACTTCGAAACATTCAATGAAATCACCATTTTGGATGTCATGGTAGTTTTCAAAGGCCATACCACATTCCATACCGGACTTAACTTCTTTAACTTCATCTTTGAAGCGTTTCAGTGTGCCCAAAGTACCTTCGTGGATAACAATATCATCCCGCAGCAAGCGAACTTTCGCACCGCGCTTAACGACACCTTCAGTAATCATACAGCCACCGATTTTACCAACTTTGGTGATGTTGAAGACTTCTCGAATTTCCGCATATCCAAGGAAATCTTCGCGTAATGTTGGCGCAAGCATGCCAGATAGCATTGCTCTGATATCATCAATTACGTTGTAGATCACAGAATAATACTGGATATCAACACCTTGGTTTGTGGCTTCTTCACGGGCCAGTTTGTTGGCACGTGTATTAAATCCGATTACCATGGCGCCAGAGGCTGCCGCCAGAGCAATATCAGATTCTGTAATACCACCGACACCGGAAAGTAGGATGTTTACCTTCACTTCATCAGTTGCAAGTTTCTCAAGAGAGGCCGCAATCGCTTCGGCAGAACCTTGAACATCAGTCTTAATCACAACTGGAAGTTCGTCAGCAGTACCTTCCTGAATTGCGGTGAACATTTGCTCGATCGTGCCGCGTGCAGTCGCTGTGACTTTCTTGTCTTTTTCAACCTGCGAGCGGTATTCAGCAATTTCTTTTGCCTTCGCCTCTGTTTCAGTCACGATGAAGTCATCACCGGCAACAGGGTTTCCTTGGACACCCAGAACCTCAACAGGGACAGATGGTCCAGCGGAGGTAACAGGGTTCCCCCGGAAATCAAGAAGGGCACGAACTTTACCGTGAGACGTACCAGCGACGAAATAATTGCCGACTTCAAGTGTTCCGCGATTAATCAAAACAGTCGCAACCATACCGCGGCCAGTTTCGATTTTGGCTTCGACGATGGAGCCTTGTGCATTGCGCTCTGGATTAGCTTTAAGTTCAAGGATTTCAGCTTGCAACAAGATGGCTTCTTGCAGCTTGTCCAAACCAGTGCCTTTCAGCGCTGATACTTCAACATCCAGAACGTCGCCGCCCATATCTTCCACGAAGATTTCATGCTGCAATAGTTCCTGACGAACTTTGGCCGGATCAGCGCCCGGTTTATCGCATTTGTTGATTGCGATAATCACAGGCACTTCCGCCGCTTTAGCATGTTTAATGGCTTCGATTGTTTGCGGCATGACACTATCATCTGCAGCAACAACCAAAATAACGATGTCAGTGATACTCGCACCGCGCATACGCATGGCAGTAAATGCCTCATGGCCTGGTGTATCCAGGAACGTAATGGTGTCGCCAGATGCGATCGTTACCTGATAGGCGCCGATATGCTGCGTGATGCCACCGGCTTCGCCAGATACAACGTCAGTTTTGCGCATGGCGTCCAGCAAAGATGTTTTGCCGTGGTCCACATGGCCCATAATAGCGACAATTGGTGCGCGAGGAATGAGGCTATCTGCAGTATCAGCAATTTCGCCGCCAAGACCGATTTCAACATCGGAAGCTGCGACACGCCTTATAGTATGTCCAAGCTCTGCCACAACTAGTTCAGCAGTATCTGCATCAATGGTTTGCGTTGGTGTTGCCATGATACCGAGTTTCATCAATGTTTTAACAACATCGACAACCCGTTCAGTCATCCGGTTAGCAAGTTCCTGTACGGAAATAACCTCTGGAATGGTGACTTCCCGATAAACCTTTTGCGGCAAATCTTCTGGCTGCATCTGCTGTCTTCTACGGGCACGTTTAACTGCCGCTAGAGAGCGTTGCTTCGGCCCGCGATCATTAAGTGCATCCCCAAGGGTCATGCGACCAGAACGACGGCGTTGATCAGTAGTTTTGCGAGCAGGTGTTGCTGCTTTGTCGTCTGCGGCACCGCGAGGTTTTGTAAGTTTCCTGCGAGCGCCAACAGCAGGCTTGTCTTTGCTGTCAGTTGTACTTTCTGTTGTACGCGGTGCAGGTCTGCCAGCTGGTTTAGCAGCTGTTCTTGCTGCTGGTTTTTGCGGCGCAGCTCGTTTTGGCTCCGCAGCAGGGGCAGCTGCCTTATTCTTTGCACGATGTTTTGCAGCTTCAGCTTCTTTGGTCGCTGTCGCCTCATCAGTCAAGCGGCGTGCTTCGTCTTCTTCAGCACGGCGACGCTCTTCCGGAGAGCGGCGATTGGAAACACGTTCCTGGCCTTTACGCTCTTTCTCTGCGGCTTTATCAAGGATTGCCTGCTCTTCGGCCCGTTTCTGATCTTCAACAGCACGTATCGCAGCTTCCTGCGCTTGTCTTACGTTTTGCTCTTGAGCAAGCTGGAGAGCAGCAGCACGCGCGCTTTTCTCACCTTGGGTCAGAAGGTTCGGATCTCTACGATTGTTGTCGCGCCGTTTTTGGCCTGATTTGCCAGCAGGTTTTTGCGCGCCCAGTGGTTTCTTCTGAACGGGTGCTGCGGGTGCAACTGGTGAAGCCACAGGTTTTGCTGGCGCAGGTGCGCCGCCGCGTTTCTTGCGAACCTCTACCTGCACAGTTTTGGAGCGACCATGGCTAATGCTTTGGCGAACCTGACCGCTGTCACCGGCGCCTTTTTTCATTTCCAGCGGTTTGTTCAGGCTAAGCGATTTGCGCCCACCCTTGTCGTTTGTTTCAGTCATTCTTACTCCGACCCGGTTCTTTCACCTTCATCGTCTTGGTTTCGAAAGCCAGCCAGCTTGGAAACCTCGACCAAAAACTTATCTGTTAGTCCTCCACGGACTAACGACGCATGGACCGAGTTTCCCTGGCCAAGCGCCTGACTTAATTCTGCACTGCTAAACAGCTCGACTATTGGCAAAGAAGCCGCCAGCCATCGCAGTTTTTTTCGCCCATCTTCTGAGCCGTCATTTGCCGCAAGTAATACAGCAGCTTTTCCGGCTTTTAAAGAGGCTTCTACCTTGGCGAAGCCAGTTTTTACCAAACCGCTTCTCCGACCAAGGCCGAGTGTGTTTAAACATCTTGCTGCCAGAGCGTTTTCGACAGACTCTGCCAAACTCTCTGGTACAGTAATTTTTTGCTTAGCAGATCGGGAAAACAGCCCTTTTTTACAGGCAAGCTCTATATCCGTTCTACTGCAACTAATCCAAATTCCGCGCCCCGGAAGTTTTCCACGAATATCGAGGACCAGTAAACCATCAGGCGACACAACAAAACGAAGAAGTTCTTCTTTTTTTCGTGTCTGCCCAGTGGCTATACACCGGCGAACCGGATCACTCAAGTCTCGATGTTGACGCGTAAGATTTGCCTTAGGCGTCGCTTTCCTCGTCACTCGCGGTTTCTTCCTCTTCAACAGCTTCTTCTTCAGCAGTTTCTTCGTCGTCAAACCAGTGTGCCCGAGCCGCCATTACAATCTCGTTTGCAAGATCTATGTTCAACCCGAACTCGCGCAAGATGCCGTCTTCGGCACTCACCAGCTCATCCCCAGAAAGATCGGCTAGATCATCAAGTGTTTTAACGCCTGCTTCACCCAAAACAACTACCATTGCAGGGCTTAAAGCTTCAACATTTACAAGATCATCGCTGACACCCAGTGCCTGTCGCTTCTCTTCCATTTCAGCATTAAACGCTTCTATGAATTCCTGTGCGCGGCGAACCAACTCTTCAGCGACTTCCTCGTCGAAACCTTCGATTTCAGCGATTTCAGCGACATCTGTGAAGATCAAATCTTCAATCGATGAGAAACCTTCAGTTGTCAAAAGCTGAGCAATTGTCTCGTCAACATCAAGGGCTGCCATGAAGGTGTTGGTGCGTTCAGTAAATTCTGCCTGACGACGATTAGATTCTTCATCTTCCGTCAGGATATCGATATCCCAGCCAGAAAGTTGTGTGGCCAATCGTACATTTTGTCCGCGGCGACCAATAGCAAGAGACAATTGATCATCCGGAACAACAACTTCAATACGGTTAGCTTCTTCGTCGAGAACCACTTTGGCAACTTCAGCAGGCGCCAAGGCGTTTACAATGAAACTTGCCTGATCGGGAGACCATTGAATGATATCAATTTTCTCACCTTGTAATTCATTCACAACGGCCTGCACGCGAGAGCCTCGCATACCAACGCAAGCACCAACAGGATCAATACTTGGATCGTTGGAGGACACTGCGAATTTTGCGCGACTTCCAGGGTCACGGGCAACTGATTTGATCTCGATGATACCATCGTAGATTTCCGGCACTTCCTGACTAAACAGTTTCGCCATAAATTGCGGATGACTGCGAGAAAGGAAAATTTGTGGGCCGCGTTGTTCACGGCGAACATCAAAGATGTAGGCACGGATACGATCGCCCTGACGGAAACTTTCGCGTGGTAAAAGCTCATCGCGGCGAACAACCGCATCAGCTTTACCCAGATCAACAGTTACGTTGCCATATTCGACACGCTTAACGATGCCGTTAATAACATCACCAATGCGATCTTTATATTCTTCAAACTGGCGTTCACGTTCTGCTTCACGCACCTTTTGAACAATAACCTGTTTCGCAGTTTGAGCTGCAATTCGTCCAAAATCAATGGGCGGAAGATCATCAGTTAAAAGGTCGCCAACCTGACTTCCAGGGACTTCCAGTTCTGCTTCTTCCACAGTGAGTTGTGTGGCTTCATTTTCCACTTCCTCAACAACTTCGCGAACACGTGCGAGGCGAATTTCGCCAGTTCCACGGTTGATATTGGCACGAATATCATTTTCGTGACCGTATTTAGCCCGCGCAGCTTTCTGGATTGCCTCTTCCATGGCTTCCAGAACGATATCCCGGTCAATTAATTTTTCTCTGGCAACCGCATCTGCAACTTGCAGCAGTTCCAGGCGATTTAAACTTGCAGCCGATTCCATGACTTCAATTCCGTCCAATAATTTTGATCAGGACTTGTTGCTGCTCTGACTTGCAGCAATCAACTCATCTGTTAATACCAGCTTCGCTTTTCTTAAATCCGCGAAAGGCAGTTCCCATTTTTCTCCAGCACCATCCAGAAGAAGAATATTTTCCCCTTCTAAACCTAACAATTTACCACGGTACCGGCGCTGGCCATTTACCGCTTCTTGTAACTCCACTTTTGCCTCAAAGCCAGACCAGCGATCAAAATCTTTTAATCGTGTCAGTGGTCGATCGATCCCAGGAGAAGATACTTCCAGGTCATAGGCTTCTGTAATAGGGTCTTCAACATCCATTAGGGCAGAAACGGCGCGACTAATTTCCGCGCAGCCTTCAACGGTCATAGTGCCGTCTTCTTTTTCCGCCATTACCTGAAGAATCGGATATTCTCCGCCGGTAAAACTTACGCGCACCAGTTCATAGCCTAGGCTTTCAATGGTTGGCGCAATTAACTCAGCTATCTTAGTTGTCGGATCCAATGAATGTCTCTTTACTATGGCAAGACAAGAAGTCTATGCCCCATAAACAAAAACAGTGGACCAGAGGCCCACCGTTCAAACAGCTTATCCTTACGGTAAGCGAACAGTATCTTATTAGTCATATAATAGCTCAAGTGCGGGTAAAGCCAAGCTATTTCTTGGACTTTAGGCGTTAGATTTACGCGCGGTACGCCGGAATCGATAGTAGACCGATTTACGTCCCTCTTTTAATGCTTTGGCTTCGTATCTAGTCTGAGGCCAATCATCGCTGCGATTCAGCCAATCTGCGGGATGTTCAGCCTCCCAAACGAAGTCTTCTGATCGCAAAAAATAATGTAAAATCCAGGCGCCGTAATCTGTGTGATCTGTCCCTACTCTCAAGACAGCATCATCCTCCAGAATACGTGCAAGTGCAGCTATATTCTCATCAGTGACGAATCGGCGCTTTTGATGTCCGCTTTTTGGCCAAGGATCGGCAAATAGTAGAAACCCTTTTTTTAGCGAAGCTTCAGGCAAGCGTTCCATTAAAAGTTCCGCCGCTTCGTTGTGAAGCCGAACATTGTCGGACCCATCTTTCTGGAGTTTTCCGAGAAGCACGGCAACTCCGTTAAGAAAGGGCTCGCAGCCAATGATCCCGACATTCGGATGGTTTTTCGCTTGCCACGCGAGGTGCTCGCCTGCGCCAAATCCGATTTCTAGCCAATATTCCTCTGCCTTGTCTTTAAACAGGGACGCGAGATCTACCGGATTTTCATCTTCTGGCACACGCAAAGCAGGCAAGATTTCCTCTACGGCATGTTGTTGGTTTTTGCGAAGTGCTTTACCCCGACGACGGCCGTAGAGAATGCGTTTACGATTTTCTTCAGTTGGAGACATTGCTTTACTTAAATTAGAATGCGGATTGTAGCTCTTGAACCAAATCCAGTTTTTCCCACGAGAAACCGCCGTCTTCATCTGGTGCACGGCCAAAATGACCATACGCGGAGGTTCTTGTGTATATTGGACGGTTCAAATTCAGGTGTTCACGAATGCCGCGAGGACTTAAATCCATTACTTCCATCAGAATTTCTGCAAGACGGCCTTCTTCAACTTTTCCTGTTCCGTATAGGTCTACATATAGAGACAAAGGTTTGGAGACGCCAATGGCATAGGAGACTTGAATACAACATTTGTCCGAGAGGCCAGCTGCCACGACATTTTTAGCAAGATAGCGTGATGCATATGCCGCTGAACGGTCTACTTTGGTTGGATCTTTACCGGAAAATGCACCGCCGCCGTGCGGCGCGGCACCGCCATATGTATCTACGATAATTTTACGGCCGGTGAGACCTGCGTCGCCGTCCGGTCCCCCAATGACAAATTTGCCTGTGGGGTTTACGTAAAATTCTTCTTCTGGACACATCCAACCTGAAGGAAGAACATCCGTAACATATTTGCGAACGACTTCCCTGACTTCTTCGGTCTCAACACCTTCTGCATGCTGCGTGGATACAACGACGGAAGTTGCGCGAACTGGTTTACCATTTTCGTAGGCCAGAGTGATCTGGCTTTTGGAATCCGGTCCTAGAATGCTTTTCGCATCTGAATGCCGTGCATCAGCAAGTGATTTTAAAATATTATGTGAATAATAAATAGGGGCAGGCATTAACACATCGGTTTCATTAACCGCGTAGCCAAACATAATACCTTGGTCGCCAGCGCCTTCATCTTTGTTGCCTGCTGCGTCAACGCCTTGAGCGATGTCTGCGGATTGTTCGTGAAGGAAAATATCAACCGCGGCATTCTGCCAGTGAAAACCTTCTTGCTCGTACCCGATGTCTCTAACAGCTTGACGTGCAGTTTCTTCGATCATGGCTTTGGTAATGACGCCAGGGCCACGAACCTCACCTGCCAAAACGATGCGATTAGTTGTTGTCAGTGTTTCGCAGGCTACTCTTGAAACAGGGTCGTGAGATAAATACAAATCCACAATAGCGTCTGATATTCGGTCACAAACTTTATCAGGATGACCTTCAGATACGGATTCGCTAGTAAAGAGATAGTTGGAGTTTTTCACGCTAAGCCTCGGCTTTCTTATCAGTGATTGCTGCGAACTCAACGGTTCCGCAAATTGATTAATCGTTTCGGCAATTTAGCGTCATACTTGCTCAGGTCAAGCACAGATTATGCTACACATTATGTTTCTGTGCTCGTCGCTTGTTCTTGTTCTCCGATTGCTTTGATGAGTTCCAGCACTCGTTTTCGGGTTTCTACATCGGAAATGCTGTAAAAGGCACGTGCAAGCTGTTGAGTTTCTCTCGTTGTTACGGGTTGCTGTTCAAACGTATTCGCGTCGTCTGAAACTTGGCTGCCGTTCAGGGTTAAGCTATCTGGAATTTCATCAAAGAAGAAAGCTGGCGGGACTTTTAGAAGTTGACTGATCTGATAAAGTCTACTTGCACCGACGCGATTTGCGCCTTTTTCGTATTTTTGAATTTGCTGAAAAGTAAGCCCCAGATCTTTTCCAAGTCTTTCCTGGCTAATGCGTAGAAAATTTCTTCGCTCTCTCAATTTGTTGCCCACATGAACGTCCACAGGATGATGTGACATGTATTTACCCTCTCTTCCGGTTAGAAATTCATACTGTGGTTGATTTAAAAAAACATTAACGGTTGTATGCCAGAAGCGCCATCAGAATAAGTCAATTTTGAGCCTCGTGATACGATAAATTTCTGCTTTTTCTCTGCCGCACAGTAGATTATGAACTTTTGAGGCTACGGCGACGCAAATATAACGCTGGGAGAATAAACGCAATCGTAAGGCCAAAGGGTAAGAACTCCCCAACTTTGCTATAGAACGTTCTGCCCTCTATGGGAGACGGGATTTTTCCATCAATGACACCCGCATCTATAGGTGCGCGCTTTTGCAGAACACGGCCGTATCCATCAACAATTGCGGAAACTCCTTTGTTTGCAGACCTGATCAATGACACACCCTGTTCAATGGCACGTGTTTGGCTTGTGACAAAATGCTGATAGGGGCCGGACGTATGTCCAAACCATGCATCATTTGTAACGTTCAAGATCCATTCAAAAGGGGCTTGGCCCTTTATTTCCCATGGGAAGGCGACTTCATAACAGATGAGAACGCGTGCAGGAGGCAAATTCCCAACGCTTAAAATGTCTGAAGCATTTTCTTCAGGGAATGAAAAATCGGACATTTTGTCGAGAACGGGAATGAGGCTGGAAATTCCGGATGTTTTAAGGAACCATCTCAATGGCAAATATTCTCCATATGGGAGGAGATGACGCTTATCATATTTTCCAAGGATCTTGCCTTCGGAACTGAGGGCCTGAACACTGTTCCAATACAGCCTTCTCTCTGGATCTTTGCGAGGCGCTCCGGTGATTATAGCGCCGCCGGGAGGAACAAATTGTTGCAGATAAGGTTTGAGTCGTTCGTCAGTTGTTAAAAAAAACGGGACAGCTGTTTCTGGCCAAATAAGATATTTGGCTGAGGTTTCGCCTTCTCGGCTGAGTTCAGTTAACCGGCGCACATGTTCAAATCGTGTTTTTGGTTTCCATTTGCCTTGTTGATCGTTGTTTGGTTGAACGATGCGGAGGTCGGTGCCTTCGATCAGATCCAATGGAGGTGCTTGAAGACGAGTAAAACCGACGGCAAAAAGACAGGCAAGCATAGCGCAATCTGCAAGAATATATCTGTTCTTAGTGCGCTGGCTTAACGTTGGATCTGCTAAAATACTAGGAACGCTACTTACAAATACTGTCAAAAGAGTAAGCCCGTAAATGCCGAAAAAGGCAGTCCACTGCATTAGTGGTAGTGTATTGCCCCAACTATATCCAGCAAGGTTCCAGGGAAAGCCTGTAAAAATTACGCCGCGAATATACTCAAACAACGTCCAGATACCGGCGAATGCCAACACTCTTATCAAGCCTCGCGCCTTTAGAATATGCAGAGATAATGTTGCAAGCCCACAAAAAATGGCGAGAAATGCTGGTAGTATGAGTGTTGGAATGGGAATAAGGGCCGCATGGGCGTTGGCGTCAATAGTAAAGGAAAACCCAATCCAGTAGAGGCCCGCGATGAATTGGCCCCAGCCAAACCACCAACCGATGAAATATGCTTGCCATTTGCTTTGGCATTTCCCAAGAAGGATTAGCAGGCCGGAGAAACAGACAGGGAGAAAAAATATCAGATGAAGAGGTGCAAATGTTGTCGCCAAAAGAAGTCCGAGGACAAAAGCTATCCCTCCCAGCTTCCAAAATGGTAGTTGGTCTAGTTTAGGCATCCTTATGTTCATTCAGCCTCTGCTAAGAGTTCAGGTCTGCGGCATATACGGACACGTTTTACCTTGCGAGGATCTGCATCAGTGATTTCGAAATCCAGACCACTTATATGGGGTATGATCTCGCCGCGTACTGGGATATGGCCTGCTAACTGAAACACCAGACCTCCTACAGTATCAACTTCATCATCTTCATCTTCTGGCAAAAGGTCGACCTCGAGAAGCTGTTCAAGTTCTGTAATTGAGGCGCGTGCGTCCGCTTCAATGTTGCCATTACCTGCAACGATAATCAGCGGGCCTTCCTGTTCGTCATGTTCGTCTTCAATATCGCCTACAATTTCCTCGACCAGATCCTCAATCGTAACAAGTCCGTCTATGCCCCCGTATTCATCCACAACTGTTGCCATGTGAATGTGGGTTGCTCGCATTTTTAGAAGGAGGTCCTGCAAAGACATGGAGGGCGGCACAAAAAGGACTTCTCGGCGGAAGTTTTGCCAGTTTGTATCGTTATTTGTGTCCCAGAAATTAATCAGATCCTTGATATGGAACATGCCAAGGACGTTGTCGAGGGTTTCTTCATACACAGGAAGGCGTGAATGACTAGTCTCTGCAAAACGTGCAACAACTTGATCCAGAGTTAAGCTGTTTTCAATCGCTTCTATATCTGCGCGCGGGATCATGACATCGCTAATATTGATGTCGCCAATTCCCAAAATGTTTGTCAGCATCGCCTTTTCTGCAGGATTTATTTCCTGTTCTGGGTCATCATGCTCTTCAATCAGTTCCTCTAGGGTGGAACGAACACTGCTGTCAGTTTGTTGGGTAAGACCTAACGCGCGGAACATTCGGCGAAACAGTCCGGGTTGCTCAGATGTTGTATCGTCCGTATGAGCTTTGGAGGATGAGTTATGTGTCGGTATATTGTCAGTCATGATCTGCTAGGTTATTTGATCCTCTAACTATCGCTTAAATAATATGGATTGTCGATATTCAACTTTGTAAGGATCTGAACTTCAAGTTGTTCCATTTCCTCCGCATCGGCCTCTTCTATATGGTCATAGCCGAGCAAATGTAGAACCCCATGAATGGTTAGATGGGTTGCATGATCTAGAAACGACTTATTCTGTTCGGTGGCCTCAGTTTTTATTGTCTCTTCTGCAAAAGCAATATCACCAAGAACCAAGGGCTCATTAAACGTGAGCGCTTCTGCTAAATTTTCCTGGGTTAATTCTGTATCTGGAAAGGAAAGGACATTCGTCGGTTTATCCTTTCCGCGGTATTCTCTGTTTAAAACCTGAACTTCCGCATCCCCTGTAAACAGGAAGCTCACTTCTACTTCTGAAGTCTCTGGTGCAGATGTTACCTCGAGCAGCGGCAAAACATGAAGCAAAGTAGCAGCCAAAATCGCTTGAGTTCTGACATGCAGCGTCTCGCTATGCAGCTGCCAATGTGCTTCATCTATGGAGATGCTTGCCAAACATTCCAATGGGAGTGGGTATAGGTCAGCCAAAAAGGGGTCTTCTGATGTCACTATTGTTTTCCTGAAAATAGGAGAAAAGGCTGCGGCAGAGATAGTCAGGTGTTATTCTTCAAGCCCTTCACTTTGGCCTGAATTTCCAGACTGAGTTGTTTCTCGCGGTCAAGTTCGCCATAGGCGCGAACAATTCGAGTAACCAACGGGTGGCGAACCACGTCAGATTCACCAAAGTCAATAATATCGACGCCTTTAACACCCCTGAGAATTTTGACAGCTTCTTTAAGACCTGATGGTACGCCGATAGGCAAGTCAATTTGTGATAAATCGCCGGTTACCGCCATGGACGAATTTTCGCCCATACGGGTCAGGAGCATTTTCATTTGAACGGGTGTGGTGTTCTGTGCTTCATCCAGAATAATGGCTGCGTTTGATAAGGTTCTGCCGCGCATAAAGGCCAGAGCAGCCACTTCGATTTCACCGTTTTCAAGGCGTGTTACCACCTCTTCGGCTGGAAGCATATCGTACAGAGCGTCGTATAACGGGCGTAAATACGGATCAATTTTGTCTTGCATGTCGCCCGGTAAAAAACCTAATTTTTCTCCGGCTTCAACTGCTGGACGAGCAAGAATGATCCGATCCACTTTGTTTTCGATCAACATCGAAACTGCGTTTGCCACAGCAAGATACGTTTTGCCGGTTCCTGCAGGACCTAGCCCGAAGACCAGTTCGTGCGTGTGGAGGGATTTTACGTAGTAGGACTGGTTGGTAGAGCGAGGCGTAATCCTGCGCCGTTTCGTCACAATCATGGAACCCGTAGCTGCCACTGAACTGCGTGTTCCATCTGCCGCGGGAAGGTCTTTTGCCATGCGAATGGCTGCGTCTACTTCGCCTTCTGTAACATCTAGACCGTTTTCAAGTCGCTGATAAAGGTCTTCCATAACTTGTTTTGCGAGCAGGCGAGTGTCGGCTGGGCCAGTTATGGCCATTTTATTTCCGCGCGGGGTAACTGAAATCCCGAGCCCTTGTTCAATTCTGGCTAGATACCGGTCATGTTCACCGACCAGCTGTGCCAGCAAATGATTGTCGTCAAACTCAACAAGAGTTACTTTTTCTTTTTGTTCTTTTGGCGTTTTTGAATCAGTTACTGAGTTCGACACAATTTCTCCTTGGCTTAAGCAGCATTCTCCGAGCTGCTGGATTTCAAGGTTCCGCGCAACGAATTTGCGTTCCCCTCATCAATGATAACGTCTGCAACACGGCCAATACGATGTGTCGGTGACTGAACATAAACCGACTGCATATACGGGCTGCGTCCAATGAGTTGCCCTTCGCGCTTGCCCTCGCGTTCAAGTAAGACAGGAACTGTCTTTCCTTCGAACGAGCGATTATAAGCAAGTTGTTGTTCGTTTAGCAGAGCTTGTAAGCGTGCTAATCGCTCAGATTTCACCTCTTCAGGGATCATTTGAGCTTCCTGTGCCGCGGCGGGTGTTCCGGGACGAGGACTATATTTGAAGCTGTAGGCTTGTGCGTAATTCACGTCGCGGATCAACTGCATGGTATCTTCGAAATCCTGCTCAGTTTCCCCGGGGAAACCGACAATGAAATCACCAGACAATGCTAAATCCGGGCGGTATGTTCGAAGTTTTTCAATAATCCGGCGGTACTCATCCCCTGTGTGGCGACGGTTCATGGCCTCCAGGATTTTATCAGAGCCTGCTTGTACGGGAAGATGCAGGTAGGGCATCAGAATGTCGATATCTCTGTGGGCCTGACAAAGTTCTTCCGTCATCTCCAATGGATGGGATGTCGTGTAGCGAAGACGTTCAAGACCGTCCAATTCAGACAATTGACTGATCAATTCTGCCAATGAATGTGACTGATCATCAGTTCCAAGTCCGTGATAGGCGTTTACATTTTGTCCCAGCAGCGTGATTTCGCGGGTGCCCCCAGCGATCATCCGTTTTGCTTCGTTAATGATTTCAGTGGTGGAACGAGAAAACTCAGCGCCGCGTGTATAAGGCACAACGCAAAATGCACAGAATTTGTCGCAGCCTTCTTGCACGGTGAGAAACGCGCTTAGATTGGTATCAATGGCTTCATCGGGCAGGTGGTCAAATTTTGGCTCAACTGGGAAATCAGTTTCGAGTATCTGACCGGACCCGCGTGCCGCTTCGGCCAGCATTTCTGGGAGTTTATGATAGGACTGAGGCCCAAAAACCATATTCACATAGGGCGCACGTTTCATAATCTCTGCGCCTTCAGCCTGTGCAACACAGCCTGCGACAGCAATCGTCATTTCTCCGCCGCCGGCTTCCATTTTTACCCGGCGTTTATTACGCAGGCGACCAAGCTCTGAAAAAGTTTTTTCAGAAGCTTTTTCCCGGATATGGCAAGTATTCAAAATTGCCATATCTGCATGGTCTGGGGTAGGAGTCAGAGAATATCCCAAAGGGGATAGAATGTCGGCCATACGGGCAGAATCATATACATTCATCTGGCAGCCATACGTGGAAATATACAGTTTCTTGGTCACTCGTCCTCACTGACCACATATTACGTGGAATCGAGATTTGGCAAAAGTACTTACAATTGCTTGTAAACGGCGATTTTTAACAGCAATTTCCTCAAAAATGAAGAACTTGATGAAAAAAGTCAAAAATCAATCAATTATCGGCGACTATTGGCTCTGCTCGGTTGGTCATTGCCCTTGATAGGCCTTCTGCGATGAGGAGTTGGCAATCTGCAGCCATCTCTTTTCGAGAATCATAGTCTTCAATTGTTACTGGAGGATGAAACCTGAGCTCCGCAGTCACGTGCCCAGACTTCAAAAATTCCCAAATGTGACCCAGTAACTGCTCGTCGCCAACCCATGCGATAGATTTCATAATGTTCCGTGTTACATACATATTATCCATTTTGCTGTATGCAAGTGTCACAGGCTGAACACAAAGGGCTTTATCGCCTGCATGGTTTTCGGCAAGGGCAAAATAGGCGCTTTTGAAGTTATGAATGACCAACCCATTTGAAGAAGTTCCTTCGGGAAACAAAAACATATTGTCTCCCTTTTCCAAATGCTCTTGCATGTCGGTTTTGTGAACTTTTATAGAATGGCGGGTGCGGGCAATGAAAATTGTTTCTTGAAGTTTCGCGAAAAGGCCGAAAAGCGGGTATTTTGAAACCTCTTCTTTGGCAACGAAACTCCCCTGAAGAGCTTTACCAACCACGGGAATATCGAGCCAGGAAATATGGTTGATCACGAATAGCGTGGGTTGGGTTTTAGAAGGTGTGCCATGGCAAATGAGCTTAACACGCAGTAGTTTGCACAATCCCTTGTGAAAAATTTGAGGCAATAGATATCGAGTGTTTGGAAAAACAATCCTGCTTATCATGTGAACAGGAATAAGCAGCGCCGCCCAAAGCAGAGCGAGCAAAATAACACATATGGATCTGATACTGTTCATCGGGAAAAACCGGGCTTGAAAGAAATACTATCTGTCTTTTTTATGAAGAGATGTGTGCTTGATATTCACAACTGACTCTTCAGGTTTTAGTTCCGCACCACTTTTGCCCACAATTGGCTTTCCGTATAGCTCTAACCGATGATCGACCAGTTCGAAGCCAAGTTCTTTGGCGATTAAAGTTTGCAAAGCTTCAATTTTCTCACTTGTAAATTCGATTACTTGTCCGGATTCAATGTTAATCAGATGATCGTGATGTTTTTCCGACACTTCTTCATAACGTGCGCGTCCGTCACCAAAGTCATGACGCTCAAGAATGCCGTTCTCTTCAAACATGCGAACAGTTCTGTAAACGGTAGAAATACTGATGGTTTCGTCAACATCTGCTGCGCGTTTGTAAACTAGCTCCACATCAGGGTGATCATGAGATTCCGACAGGACACGCGCGATTACGCGGCGCTGTTCTGTCATGCGCAATCCTTTGTCGATGCATAGTAGTTCCACTCGAGATGACATCCGGACCTCAATACTAATATTTGCTGATGAATTCTAGTACAGCCACTTTATACAAATACAAATCCCGGGGCCACAAAAGAAATGTTACGTGGCCACTGTTTTCTTGCGGCGTGTGCCAAGGCCGATTTTTTTTGCAAGGTTTCTGCGCTGATTTGCGTAGTTAGGGGCAACCATTGGATAATCAGAAGGCAAGCCCCAGCGTTGCCGATATTCATCAGGCGTCATGTTATAGGCTGTTTTTAAGTGACGCTTTAGCATCTTCAGTTTTTTGCCATCTTCAAGACAGACAATGAAGTCTGGTTGAACAGACTTGCGAATTGAGATCGCTGGTTGTGGTCTGTCATTTACTGGCTCGGAAGTGCCAACAGTCGCCAAAGTAGAATATACTTCCCGGATCAGGCTGGAAATATCACCAACTTCCACCGCATTGCGAGAAAGATGCGACGTGACGATGTCTGTTGTTAGAGCAAGTAGCTCCATTTTCTCTACTTTGTCAGACACTTTTACTAGTCCTCCAATAAAAAAGGTTGCTGCCTTATAATGTATGCAGTTTATATGTGCAATACTAGCGCAAGAAAAAAGGGGTTGTGATAAAAAAATTTATTAACCCAGTTCATTGGACAACTGTATAAGTACTTAAACAGTTGCGATTAACTATTTAAGTAGTAATGCAAGATTGCTGAACTTGAATAGAGACTTTCGTTTTTTGGAAAACAACGATGGCTAACGCGCGTGGAGGGTCATCTCGAAAATCAGTGCGTCGACACGTCCAGTTTCGTCGCGGTAATAGCCCTTTCGCCGCGCAATTTCAGAAAACCCTACCTTTTCATAGAGGCGTCTGGCCGGGATGTTCTTTTCGGAAACTTCCAGCAGTAGGCGCCGAACATTTCGGTTTGAGAGATACTCTTGCCCGCGCTCAAGTAAAAGAGCTCCACATGAACTTCCTCTTGTCTCGGGTAGAATTCCGAGAGTTAGAATTTCGGCTTCGTCATGAGTAATTTGATATAGGCAAAATCCAATGGGAGTAACATCCCGGCAAAGAAGTTGCGTTGTTGTCGTCGGGAGGGCTAACAGATCGGAAAATGTTTTTTCATTCCACGCAGGGGCAAAGCATTCTTTATGCAGGGCAGCAAGTAGCGGAGCGACTGTCTCAGAATGTAAGAACTCGTGAGTGAACGTCATTTTTTTGCTGGCGTAGGGTCTATACCGCCCGGTAATTTTGCATCCGGCCCCCGCAGATATAAGGGAGCTGGTGGCGGTGATCCTTCCACTGGAACACCTCGCTCTCTTGCAAGTGCCGCAATAACCCTTGCGTCAGGATTAGGCTCCAAGTCCGCTAGTTCAAAAGAAAGACCTTCAAGCTGCCCAGCTTCTTTTAAAAGTGGACCGCCACTTCCAAGAATTAGAAAAGGAGTGTCTGGTAAGAAAGTGTGGGCGGCGCTTATCTCAACGGCTTGTGGCGCATCGATAGACGTTGGCCGGGCTGAATTATCTTCATATCGATAAGATTGAACATAGATTTCTTTTCGCCGGGCATCGATGGCGGGAATTATTATGCGACCGTCGGCAAGCTCTGCCGGTACTGAAGCTGCCAAGGTGTTTAAAGTTGTAATTCCGAGGCAGGGTTTATTGGCAGCAATGGCAATTCCACGCGCGGCGGCAAGACCAATGCGCAAGCCCGTAAAGGTACCGGGACCAACCGAGACAGCGATCATATCCAGATCTTCAAAGCGGGTGTGGGCTTCGGTCATCAGGGATTTAATAATCGGCAACAAGGTTTCAGCGTGTCCGCGAGCGCGTTCTTCATGGTGAAACGCCAAAATGGTTTCATCTTCACTAAGGGCAACAGAACACGCGTTTAAGGCGGTGTCCAATGCAAGTATCCTCATTGCCTTCTGCGTCATGTCCTAGTAGGCTCCCTTTCTCAGCGAGGCTAGGCCTTAGCATATAGTTTTTTTCTTGTCTGGTGTAAAAGTATGACAGACGCCAGTTTCGTATGGGTGATGGGTCACAAATGAAGCTCGTAGAGATTACCAAAGAAGCGTTCGATGTAGAGTTGGAGATACGCTATGCCAGTGTTAACAATTTCACCGAAGCTCCGATTTACAAACGATCTGCATGTTTTTTGAATGAAGAGGCCGCCGAAAATCTGAAAATAGCAACGGCACTTGCAAAACAAGTTGGATATCGCTTTAAGGTGTTTGACGGATTTAGACCGACAGAGGCAGTTCAGGCGCTCTGGGATCATACCCCAAACCCGGCGTATCTGGCTCCGCCCTCCAGTGGATCGCCGCATGCAAGGGGGGCTGCGATTGATTTGACTCTTCTTGATAAGCAGGGCGCGGAACTTGAAATGGGCACAGAGTTTGATGCGATGACAGAATTGTCTCATCACGGAGCGCTGGACATCTCGAGTGAAGCACAGAAAAATAGAGCAATATTGCTGGGGCTCATGACGGCGTCTGGTTGGGATTTTTATCGGAATGAATGGTGGCACTACCAATTGTTCAAACCGCGTAGATATCCAACTTTATCTGATGAGGCAGCGGCGACACAAATGATGGAATTGGATTAAGAGGTAATAATGACGGGATATGGTAAGTATAAAGGGTTTCTGAGAGCAGCATTTTGGATGAACTGTGCCGCAATATTGTTTGGTGCAACTCTTTTAACTGCAATCCCCGCACAGGCTGACGACTGGGCCAGCGTGATCATGTATCATCGTTTTGACGAGAGTAAGTATCCGACAACTAATATTTCACTTGAGCAATTTCAGGCCCACGTGAATGAGCTTAAAAATGGTGGATATACGGTTCTACCCCTTGGACAAATCGTTGAACATCTGGAAAATAATAAAACTCTTCCGGATCGCACTGTGGCCATTACCATTGATGATGCTTATCGGTCTGTTTACGAAAAAGCTTGGCCGATTTTGAAGAAAGCTGATCTGCCATTTACTGTATTTGCTTCAACGAATTACCTGGGAAAAAATAATCCGGACTATATGAATTGGGCGCAATTGAAAGAGATGAGTGACGGGAACGTCTATATTGGCCATCACTCGGCAAGCCACGCGCATCTTCCAAAATTGTCTCTTGATCAAATTCGCAACGAGATCACGGGCGCAAATGAAGCCTTTCAGAAAAATTTGGGATTTGTTCCGGCTCTTTTTGCCTATCCATACGGTGAGTACGGTTTGGATATAAAAAATATAATTGCAGATGCCGGTTTCAAGGCTGCTTTTGGACAGCAATCAGGTGTTGCTTATGCAGGACATGACAAATTTTCGTACCCTCGTTTTGCAATGAACGAGAATTACGGGAGTATCGGACGGTTACGTTTGGCCGCAAATGCGTTGCCGCTTCGGGTTAAGAATGTGACCCCTACGGACAATGTCCTGAAAATAAATCCTCCTGCATTCGGTTTTTCTTTGGATGAGAAATACGACAATTTGAAACAGCTTACTTGCTATTCTTCAAATCAGTCGGGAGGGACCGTTCCAATTCAGCGCATCGGAGAGAACCGGTTCGAAATCCGATTAAGCAGGGCTTACCAGCCGGGGCGTGGGCGAATAAATTGTACGTTGCCAGGTGCAAACGGGCGTTTTCGCTGGTTTGGTAATCTCTTTTATATTCCGCGAAATTAAGGACAGATAATGAATGGTATTGGACGACTTAAGAACAAACTAAAAGCGGGTCAAAAAACCGCGGGTGCTTGGCTATTTACGGGCTCGTCGGAAATGGCGGAAGTGATGGGTGGCTGCGGATTTGATGCAATTATGATTGACCATGAGCATGGCGGAGGAGATCTTCGAACTTCTATGGATCAGCACCGTGCTATTCGCTCTGTTGGTGATACAAGTGTTTTTATGCGGATCCCAGTAAATGATCCTATTGAGGTAAAACGTGCGCTGGACATCGGTATGGAAGGGATCATGTTCCCTTCTGTGAATACGGCAGCCGAAGCCCAAATGGCTGTGGACGCATGTCGATATCCACCTAACGGAACCCGTGGTGCGGGATTTGGAGCCGCTAGGGCAGCATTATATGGACGTCATGCAGAAGAATATCGTCGTGATTTTGAAGATAATGTGATGATTATTTGCCAAATAGAAACGGCAGAAGCTGTTGCCAATATTGAGGAAATCGCGGCCGTAGATGGCGTCGATATGTTGTTTATTGGTCCCTATGATTTATCAGGAAGTATCGGTAAACTTGGCGAGTTCGCCGATCCTGACGTCAAAGCACAGTTTGAACTGGCGCGAGATAAAATCAAGAAAAGTGGCAAATGGCTGGGCTGTATTTCTACAGGATCCGCTCGTACAAATGAGATGTTTGCCGAAGGTTTTGATTTTCTATTATGTGCAGCAGAAACATCTTTACTGGCGGCTGCAGCAGATCAGTTGCTAGATGAATTGACTATCTGAGCAAACCGCTCTGGGGCCAATTTGGAATCTTCAAATTGGCCTAGGTTGTTCACCCTCATGAGGGATTGCAGGGCTTCAATATAATCGTCAGCGCGTTCTGAATACGATGTAAGCGTACGACTAAGTTCGTATCCACTTGCGATGCCATATTCACTGCGTTGGCGGGCACGTTCCAGGCGGAATTCTTCGTAAGCGCTAAAGCTGTTCAAGTTCGTTGCATAATTCTCAATAGACTGAAGCAACTCATCAAATGCTTTAACCTCATACTGCTCTCCCTCTGCACGCTCGTGGGGAACAAGTCCTTCGCCCGGCGACCAGACGCGTTGACCGAACAGAGCATTGCCTTCTCTTGCAAATCTGGAGGTTCCCCAACCTGATTCTTCGATGCCCTGAGCAAGAGCAAGGGAGACTGGAACGGTATCTACACGTAATAACAAGCCCGGCATGTCATTGGCGTTTCCACTGTAATGTTTGGCGAGCCAGTTAAGCCAAGTGGCTTGCTTGATGGTAAGGGACGTTCCATTTTGGCTGCTTGCCATTAGTTCTTGAAGCTTCTTGCGCTGTTTCTCAATGTTTTCGTTCACTTTGAGAATGAGGGGCAGGGCAACTGACAAAAACAGGTTCTTACGGTCCTGTACATTTTCGATATCGAGGATATCCGTTGGCATGTTTTGCACGAAATACCGCGGCACATCCTGGCCGGATCTGATCTGAGGCAGATTAAAGGCAACGTTGTTCCAGCTGTTAGTCAGCGAGACCACTGTAATCTGAAAAGGTTGCTCCACAGCAGGTAGATCTGCCGGGCGCAGTTGCGGCGTCGGGATGTTAAGCAATGCTGTCTTGTAGCTGTCAGCAGCACCTGGTACGGCCACAGGGGCTGGTTTTACAGGCAAGCTCGCATACGCCATCTGAGATGGGTGATCGCCAAACTCTGTCGCGGCATATACCACAACGAGCGACAAAGCGAGCAAGGTGGCAACCTTACTTGATTTAAGAGCAGATGTTATCTGACGCATTTCAGTTTATCGCCGTACCATAGTTAACCTGCTAACGCAGGCGTATTAGAACACTATATTTGGTGCGTGTAACACCACCAATACACTAAATACTGTGCCTTCAAGTCAAAATACGACGATGACATGTCGGCGGAAACGGAATATGTATTAAGAAAGTGTTAATTGCAAGCCTTGAGTCAGCCGAACGGAATCTTGTGGAGACTCAAGGAGTTACAACTCACGAATTTTTTCAAGATTCGGGGGAAAATCGATACTCGAATAAAAATCTCGAATCGAGTATGGGAAAGATTATGTAACAGCGTCCAGTTGACTGCTACTCATGTTGCCCGGAACAACTGTGATGGGGATGGCAAACGTACCTGACATTTCCCCAACAAGGCTTTTCACCAGTGGACCAGGGCCACCTGTGTCGGGTGAAGCTGCCAGCACCAAAATGCGGATATCTGGATCTTCTTCAATCAAGGCCAGAAGTTCATCCTTTATATACCCATCACGAATAACAAATTCCGGTATTAGATTGGTGTCATTCTGAATTTCAGCAGCCAGTTCCTGTAGCAGCTCCTCTGCTGCTTGGCGGGCTTCTTCACGCATGACCTGCTCAACCCCCATCCAATGCTGGAAATCAGGCGGTTCGATCACTTTAAGCAAAATAACACCACCGCCAACATGCCAAGCACGCCGGCAAGCAAACCGGATAGCCGATTTGCATTCGGGCGTGTCATCGACAACAACTAGAAATTTGTTTCGGCGTTTAGAAGTTTGGGTGTCACCACTCATGAAGTTTCCGAATGTTGTTAATACCAGCCTCTATCCTGCCATCAGATTAAGGGTTATTTCAAGAGAATGTTACTTATTTCCCGAAGTTGTGTGCGGGCACGTAAGATATAAAACCCTTGTACAGCGAGATGATTAGGGAAAAGCTGACCATCTGTTTTGGCGTTTGAAATGATATAGGGGTCCAGCTCGACGATCGATTGAAAACTGGACAGGAGTTGTTCCCATGCATTTCCAAGTTCTCGTTCTTGGATCAAGTCTTCAAAATCTTCTGACAAGGCTTTCAAGATCATGTAATAGGCATAAGATTGCCCTTTGAAGCCATAGAAAAGATCATCTGCCAAGAAATCTACGTAGGCGCCGGAATGTTCGGCAATATGTTTATCAATAACAGCCGTGGAAGAGCCAAGATCAAGTGCAATGCGGTCCAGTGTTGCAAGCAGGTTGTCGCCACGTTTTTCAAAGACGGCGCGCCCCTCTGCAAGGCGTTTGTTGTAGTTGATCAAGGAATTGCGGGCTTTTTTATATTGTGTTTCCGAGGAGGCCGTCGGAAGGAATGAGACAGAAGGGTCCCATTCAAAGACATCTGCTGGGTATTGCAGAAGACCCGCAGTTATTTGAAGATCGGGGTCCGTTTGGCTGGATCCACGCGTTCGGCCAATTTGATCAGTTAGCTCGAACCCGAAGCGGGCTAACGCAGAAACGATGCCTTGCTGATAATTTGGCATGTTATCGAGCAGGGATCCCGGCATAAAAAACGGATCGTTTGTTGTCCAGACATTCTGGATGACTTCACGGTCAATGAGGCCCGCCATTATTTCTATGGCACGGCTACCGCCTGGCATTTGATTGGATTTGGCGGGAATGAATTTTACATCGTCGTCAATTGTATGGATCCACATCATGCCGCCGATGTAATAGATAGCGACGAGGGCAATAAGGATCAGCGAAAGGTTTCGGGTATGGCCGCGTAGTGTAATGCTACGGCCTCGCGGTGTATTTCCGCCCGTTCCGATTTCGCTCATGGTCTCTAAATCCTCATTTGTTTAGGCAAGTGTACACCTAAATGTAAGAGCGAGGCGACAGGATACAAGTTTGTCGCCTCTATCTCGTTTTTAGCTTACCAAAAATCCAACTGTTTCTTTTACTTCGCGAATGACAGGATCTGCGATTACACGAGCCCGTTCAGCGCCGTCTTTCAAAACACTATCTACATATCCCGGGTCGGCCATCAATCGTTTCATTTCAGCACCAATTGGACCAAATTTTTCAACGGCTAGTTCCGTGAGGGCTGGCTTGAAACTTGAGAATTGCGATCCAGCATATTCCGCAAGTACATCCGCCTTAGTCATATCCGCAAGAGCCGCATATATCCCAACAAGGTTGGAAGCTTCAGGGCGTTCTGCCAAATCCTCAACCTTTTCAGGGATCGGTTCAGCATCGGTCCGCGCTTTTTTAAGTTTCTTGGAAATTTCATCGGGCCCGTCAGTTAGGGTAATCCGTGAATAATCGCTTGGATCGGATTTCGACATCTTTTTGGAACCATCACGAAGAGACATAACACGGGTTGCTTCTCCAAAGATCAGGGGTTCAACCAAAGGGAACGTTTCCGTTCCGTAATCATTATTGAATTTCTGTGCAATATCGCGTGTCAGTTCCAGATGTTGTTTCTGGTCTTCGCCAACAGGGACATGTGTTGCTTTATACGCAAGAATGTCAGCCGCCATCAGCGATGGATATGCATAAAGACCAAGGGAGGCATTTTCACGGTTTTTGCCGGCTTTTTCCTTGAATTGTGTCATGCGGTTCAACCAGCCAAGACGGGCAACACAATTGAAAATCCAGGCTAACTCTGCGTGAGCGGACACATTGCTTTGAGCAAAAATGATGGATTTCTTAGGATCAACTCCGGAGGCCAAATAGGCGGCGGCTACTTCACGGATATTGCCGCGTAGTTCTTCAGGGTCTTGCCAGACAGTAATGGCGTGCATATCAACAGCGCAGTAAATGCACTCGTAATCTTCTTGAAGACGGACAAAATTACGAATGGCGCCAAGATAGTTGCCAAGATGAAGGTTACCAGTTGGCTGTACGCCAGAAAAAATACGAGACATTAAAACGCTCCTCACGCTTTGGACACGAGCCCGGCACATCAACCCCGTGGGTCGCCCGGGCGAGAGAAAAAAGGAATAGCGGTTATTGCAGGGCGAGCAGAGAGCGTCAACTTTTTATGCTGACTTTCGCCGTCTTAACATATTTTTCAAATCCGCTAAATTGGCAGCCCCGAAAACAAGAGCTGATATTCCGAAAACAAGACCGCCGCCGCCGACCAGCAAGGTGAGGCCCAAGATACGCAAAAGCAGATCGTCCGTTCCAGTGAGTATGTGTGTATAGGGAAGGCTTGCCCAGAGCGCTCCGCCCATAACCGCAGATGCCGCTAATCCACCGATTAGGCGACGTACTAGACGCCGATCTGTTTTGTAGTGACCCCGCATAAGAAGCAGGGCCATCAATGTGAGCGCATTCATCCATGCAGCTAATGAGGTGGCCAGCGCAATGCCTGCATGGGCCAACAAATCCAGTAATAACAAGCTGAGGACGATGTTGATCAGCATGGCAATAATGCCAATAATGACAGGTGTTGTCGTATCTTCACGGGCAAAGAAACCCGGGGCGTAGATTTTCGTGAGAACATATGCGGGGAGGCCACTGGCGAAGGCAACTAAAGCTTTGGCTGTTGTCTCGCTGGCGCTTGCGTCAAACTGACCATGTTCAAACAATACCGATATGACCGGTTGTGCGATTATCATCAGGGCAACAGCCGCCGGAAGAGTGAACAACATTGAAAGCTCTACAGCTCGGTTCATCGTCTCATTGGCAAGGTCCTTTTCACCGGAGCGAAGTTGGCGCGAGAGCATAGGCAATAAGGCAGTCCCCACCGCAATACCGATAACGCCGAGCGGCAGTTGATAGACGCGATCTGCATAATACAAATAGGAGATGGATCCCGTCGCCAGTAAGGAAGCGATAATCGTTCCCACAAGAATATTAATTTGTAGAACACCTGCCCCTACAAGGCCCGGTAACATCAACCGAAATAGTCTTCTAATCTTTGGCGTAAAACGCGGAACACGTACCCCCGGCCATACACCCTCACGTTTGCAGGCAATAATTAGGTAGATGGCTTGCGCGGCACCTGCGGCGGCAACACCCCATGCTAGAAGAATTCCAGCGTCAAAAGAATTGTTCAAAAGAGGGAAAATCAAACAGCTAATTAAAATGATGTTGAGCAAAATGGGAGCCGCAGACATGGCTGCGAATTTATAAAACGCATTTAGGATGCCACCAAGCAATGCCACGACCGCCATTGCGATCAGGTAGGGAAATGTGATCCGGGTGAAGGTAACCGCCAGTTCAAAACGCGCGCCACCAGCTTCGAAGCCGGGCGCTAGATACTGCATCAAAAAGGGCATGAAGATCATAAAGAGCGCGGAGAACACAAATAGAAAACCCGTTAGAAATCCAAGGGCGTGGGCCGCAAATTCGAGTGCTGTTTCTTTACTTCCCTCTTCAAGCTCCCGGGCGAATAGGGGGACAAATGCCGCGGAAAATGCACCTTCGGCCACGAGACGTCGGAACATGTTGGGAATGCGAAATGCCACAAAAAAGGCGTCTGAAATTGGCCCCGCGCCTAAAACAGTAGCAATCAGAATATCCCGGATAAACCCCAAAATGCGACTGACCATCGTAAAGCCACCAACGGTCACAACGGACTTGATAAGGCTCACTTCAGCCTCCTCTGCAACTTAGATGTGAAAGTGGCTGCCCCGCCCCTTGATAATTCCAGCATTATGATCCGCTGCTTGCTTTCTCGGTAATTGTTTTGACTGATTTTTTCGGCTTTTTCTCAGGCCCGGTCAAAACTTCAACTAATTTCTTATCAATATTTTTTATCTTCACTTTGTTGGTGATTTTAAGGCCAAACATATCTTTTACATAAAAAACATCCACTGCTCGTTCGCCAAAAGTGGAGATATGGGCGGATGAAATAGTGAGGGACAGTTCAAATAATGCGCGGGTTAGTTCCGCTAGCAAGCCTGATCTGTCACGCCCACGAACTTCAATCACCGTATGAATGTTTGAAGCGACATTATTGACCAAAACAGATGATGCTGCCTTAAATACGCGGGTGCGGCTTGGTAGCGCAGATTTGCGGCGCTTTATCAGTTCCTGATGGGCTTTGCGCTCCCCTTTTAGTGTTTCTTCGATGATATTTCGAAGCTTCTTCATACGACCGCCCTGATCATAAACATCATCTTCAGCGTTTTGAATAAAGAAGGTGTCAAGCGCCATGCCATCGGTTGTTGTATGGATTTTTGCATCCACAATATTAGCGCCAGAAATAGACATCGCCGCGGCTATACGGGCAAATAGACCAGGATGATCTGCGGTATATACAGTCACTTCTGTGATTGCCTGAAATTCATCACTATTTGCGTGAATTGTAAGGGGCAGGCCTTCTTGGTTTGCTTTTCGGATTAGATCTGAATGAATTAATTGGGTTTCCAGATTATTCGCGATCCAATATGACTCGTAAAAACGATCAAGATGTTCTTCAATTTCCTGCGGGGTCCATCCAGAAAGAGCAGCTTTCAGCTCTTCTTTTTGATGCCGAGCCCGTGCCGCCCGGCCTTCTGTAACATGTCCGCCGGTCAAAGCTGTTTCGCTTGCGTAATAAAGCTCGCGAAGCAGTTGCCCTTTCCAACCGTTCCATACATTTGGGCCGACAGCTCGAATATCGACAACCGTCAAAATGAGCAGAAGCTTCATGCGCTCCGGGCTTTGTACCAATTTCACGAAATCTTCGACGGTTTTCGGATCAGAAATATCTCGCTTGAACGCGACATTACTAAGCAGCAAGTGATATCTTACCAACCACGCTACGGTTTCGGTTTCTGAAGGCGAGAGGCCGAGGCGTGGACATAATTTTTCAGCAATATCTGCGCCAAGCTCGGAATGATCTCCGCCCCGCCCTTTGGCAATATCATGCAAGAGAACAGCAACATATAGTATTTCGCGCGACAAGATTTTAGGCATGATCTTGTGACTGAGGGGGTGTTCATCGGCGAGTATGCCATCTTCGATTTGAGCCAAGATACCGATGGCGCGAATGGTGTGTTCGTCCACCGTATAGACATGATACATGTCATGTTGCATCTGTGCGACAACGCGGCCAAAGTCTGGGATAAACCGGCCAAGGACGCCTGCTTCGTTCAATCGGCGTAATGTGGTTTCAGGATTTTTTCGGCTTGTGAGCATTTCTAGAAAAAGCTTGTTAGCTTCTTTGTTACTGCGGAGCTTTCGGTTGATCAGTTTTAGATTTTGGCGGATAAGGCGAAGGGCGTTTGGATGTACATCCAGATCTTTCTTTTGCGCCAAATGGAATAGCCCCAGCATCTTTATGGGGTCCTGCTTGAAGTCGTCATCCGACTGCACATTAAGGCGCCCACCTTCCACAAGAAAACCGTTTAGTTTTCGCCTAAGAAGCCCAAATGTAGGGATAGGTATGCGGCTCTTCTTTTGTTGTTCTGCTTCCAGATTAGCGCAGAAAATACGGGTGAGATCCCCAACATTCTTGGCGATCAAATAATAGTGTTTCATGAAACGCTCAACACCAAGTGTGCCCGCGTGATCTTTATAGCCCAACCGTTTTGCAAGTTCCGTCTGCACGTCAAAAGTCAGGCGTTCTTCCGGACGGTTCGTCAGATAATGTAAATGACACCGTACAGTCCGCAGGAAATTGGACGACTTTGTAAATCGGCGACGTTCTGCGTCGGTAAATACACCTCGTGCCTGTAATTCAGAGACATCTGTGGTGCTGTAGACAAACTTTGCGATCCAGAACAGAGTATGTAAATCGCGTAAGCCTCCTTTACCTTCTTTCATGTTTGGCTCAACCACGTACCGTGAATTGCCATAACGTGCATGACGGTCGCTGCGTTCTTGTAATTTTGCTTCAATGAACGCTTTGCTATTTCCAGCGACAATGTTTTTAAGGAATTTTGTTCGCATTTCAGTGAAGAGATCTTGATCTCCCCATAGATAACGGGATTCCAAAAGCGCTGTTTGGATCGTGATATCATTCTTTGCAAGCCGGATGCATTCGTCAGGAGTACGCGTAGCATGGCCAACCTTAAGTCCTAGATCCCAAAGCATATACAGGCAAAATTCGATAACCTGTTCGGACCAAGGCGTTTGCTTGTAGGGAAACAGAAACAGCAGATCTACATCGGAGTGTGGCGCCAGTTCACCGCGTCCATATCCTCCAACTGCGACGAGGGAGAGTTTCTCCCCCGGAGTTGGATTGTTGAGAGGATACACATACGCAACAGCAACATCATAAATTGTACGGATAATCTGATCGATCAAAAAAGCCGAGGCATACATGGATGGCCGGCCTTTATTGCTTTGCATAAAGCGGTGCATCACAACGTCATTACCACTTTTCATAACTTCTTTAAGGAGTGATAAAATGGCGTTTCGAAAATCCATGCTGTCTGGCGAATATCCCTCAGCCAGTTCAGTAATTTTTGCGATCAGCTTTTTGCGATCAATTATTTCCCGCCGGTTGGGTACTTTTTCCATAAATCACATGTCCGGTTCTTAATTTCTTGCGTGGCAGGTTAATGCCCAATAGTCTTTGTATAACACAGGTTTGTTAAAGAACAGCAACGACTTCCTTCCAAAACGAGATCCTTCCAATCATGTATTTATCAGCATTTACGAACGGCGCCCTGCTGGGTGGGGCCCTGATTATTGCGATCGGGGCGCAAAACATGTTTGTCCTGAGGCAAGGCATGGCCAAGGATCAGGTGTTTGCTGTCGCCTTGTTAAGTGCAGTGATTGATGCCGTGTTAATTATTTTTGGAGCGATGGGCCTTGGCAGTCTGATCTCTGCTTTTCCATTGGCCATTACCGTTGCCAGCGTCGGCGGCGCTGCATTTCTTCTGATTTTTGGCTCTCTCTCACTGTATAAGGCATTTCGGGCCCGCGTTACCGTGATAATTCAAGGAGACCCGGTTACATCCAGTTTCAAAAAAGCTGTGATGATGACGTTGGCCTTTGGTCTGCTAAATCCGCATGTATATCTGGATACAGTCATCCTTTTAGGGGGGATTGCTGCGCCATATGCTTTCGATGCGCGCATATATTTTGTGAGCGGAGCCGTTACAGCTTCATTTGTATGGTTCTTTGCGCTGGCCTATGGCGCGCGCGCCATAAGTCCGCTCATGCGTCATCCATTCGGTGCGAGAGCGTTAGACTTCTTAGTAGCTATGATGATGTATTTGGTGGCGGCTGGGCTCATAAAGGATTTATTGGCTGACGTTTAATTGGTGGCGCAGCAATCATCGCCTTCTTGGATAGGGGGGCAGGGGACCGAGCCAAAGCTACAATACACACAACAATCACCCGCATTAGGCTTCAAGAGCTTTTTACAAGACTTGCATTCGTAAAACCACTGGCAAGCATCCGTTGGCATGGTTTCCTCTTCCTGATGACCGCAAGCTGGACAGGTGAGAACGGATTGTAATTCAGTCATTTCGCCGCCTTTTCAAAAATGCATATAATGTGATGGCGGCAAACGTTGCAAGGCTGGGGAGTAATATATAATCAAGCATGCCAACAAATGCGGAGATACCCATCGTCGCAAAAACAATTACCAATATAGGTGTGAAGCAACAGAGGGCTGAAATTGCAGTGCCAATGACACCAATTTTAAGAAGATTTTTTTTTGCCATGGAAGCGATTTAGCGCTTTGTCGCTCTAAAATGGAAGTAACATTTAGTTGAAGAAGTAGGGCCCGGCTTTACCGAGCCCTTGTTTTCAAAATCAGGTAATTGTCTGACCACCATCAATGGTGATTGTTTGTCCGGTGAGGAAGGTTCCTGCCTTAGACGCCATCAAAATTGCAGCACCCGCAATTTCATCCGGCAGTCCAATACGCTGAAGCGGCGAGCGGGAAGTGGCGCGTTTCAGTATTTCTGGATTTTCCCAAAGTGCACGGGCAAAGTCAGTTTTGATCAGGCCCGGTGCAATGGCATTAACACGAATATTGTCTGCCCCATGTTCGACCGCCAAGTTGCGAACAAGCTGCATGTCTGCTGCTTTTGAAATGCTGTATGCACCCAGAACTGGAGAGCCACGTAATCCACCGATAGAAGAGACAATAATAATGGCGCCGTCTTTACGTTCCTTCATTTCAGGTAAGACCATATTGCAGAGCCAATGATTGGATTTGATATTGGCCGACATGATTTTATCGAAGGCATCATCGGGGATATCACTTGACGGGCCAAAGTAAGGGTTCAGCGCTGCGTTACAAACCAATACGTCGATCTGGCCGAGTTTTTCGTGGGTTTGGTCGACAAGATTTTGCAGGTTTTCCTTAGAATTGATGTTACATGGAATAACCACGGCACCGCCTGTGCATCCTTCTGGAATGCTGTCATTAATTTCTTTGGCGACTTCGTTGCAAACATCTTCTTTACGGCTTGAAATAGTTACTTTCGCCCCGGCAAGAGCCATTTGTTGTGCAATGGCTTTACCAATACCTTTACTGGAACCTGTGATTAGGACGTTTTTTCCCGATAGGTCGAACATTAGTCGCCTTCCTTTTTTATTATATGATTGATCGTTCCAAATAGATTACCGAGGAGTGCGCACCTTGTCACCTGTTCATAATATTATGCTTCTGTCAGCAGATCTTTGAGTTCGTAAAGCAACGACTGTGCTTCACGTGGCGAGAGGTCATCCAAGTTACTTTCCTGCAGGCGCGCCTCAATAATTGACGGTTCGTCCGATGGATCAGGTTTGTCCATTTCTTCTGCGAAGGCCGCAAAGAGTGGCAGATCATCAATGATTTTGGACGATGAGCTTTTCTGATCCTTTTCCTCCAAACGAGTGAGGACAGTCTCCGCGCGCTTAATTACCGCTTTTGGCAGGCCTGCGAGTTTCGCGACTTGAATGCCATACGACCTATCAGCAGATCCACTTCCCACTTCATGCAGGAAAATAACATCCCCCTTCCATTCACGCACCTTCATGCTGTGGTTGGAAATTGCAGTTAGTTTTTCTGAAAGCGCAGTGAGTTCATGATAGTGGGTTGCAAATAATCCACGGCAATTATTGATGTCGTGCAAATGCTCAACGGTTGCCCACGCGATGGAAAGACCGTCAAACGTCGCTGTGCCGCGACCAATTTCATCCAATATAACAAGTGCACGAGAGCCCGCCTGATTAAGGATGGAAGCGGTCTCCACCATTTCAACCATAAAGGTGGATCGACCGCGCGCAAGATCGTCAGCGGCTCCAACGCGGCTAAACAAGCGGTCAACAATGCCGATGTGGGCCTTTTTTGCTGGCACGTATGCCCCAATCTGGGCAAGCACAGTGATCAGCGCATTTTGTCGAAGGAAGGTACTTTTACCAGCCATATTGGGGCCCGTTAGTAACCAAAGCCGATTGTTATCACTTAAGCTGCAATTATTTGAGACGAAACTCCCTGTGTCACTCCCCAAAAGTGCCTCTTCCACAACAGGATGACGCCCGCCTTCAATATCAAAAGCAAGACTGTCATCTACTTCAGGTCGGGTGTAATTTTTGTCCTGTGCAAGGTCAGCATGGCCTGCTGCGACATCAAGGGTTGCCATTGCTTCAGCAGCCTCAAGGATCTTGCTACCCCAATCAGTTATCTTTGTGAGCAATTGATCGAAAAGCTCCAGCTCTAGTGCAAGGGCCCGGTCTGCCGCGCGAGAGATTTTATCTTCCAGCTCTCCAAGCTCCACTGTCGTGTACCGAACGGCATTGGCCATTGTTTGACGGTGAATGTAGCCTTCAGTAATATTGTCAGCAAAGCGCGGTGTTACTTCGATGAAATAACCCAGAACATTATTGTGCTTGATTTTGAGTGAGGGCACTTTTACGTCATCTGCGTATCTTGCCTGTAGGTTAGCAATATGGCGCCGACTTTCGTCGCGGAGTGCCTTCATTTCGTCGAGATCGGGACGATACCCTTGTGCAATGAAGCCACCATCTCTTGCAAGCAAGGGCAAATCTGCTGAAAGCGCACGGGTCAATTCATCTACAAGATCTGCGTGAAACCCTAAAAGATCAGATGCCGCTTTAATACCAGCGACATCACCGCCAAGTGGTTCCGTTGTTAGAACGGATCGCAAATTCGCAGTTTCTGCAAGGCCATCTCTGATAGAGACCATATCTCGAGGGCCGCCGCGTCCCAATGTCAATCGCGTGAGCGCGCGTTCCATATCTGGACAGCGTCTGAGAATATCACGCAAAGCTTCGCGGCGAATATTATCAGCAGTGAAATAGTCAGTCATATCGAGGCGGTACAGAATACTTTCCACATTGGTAAGTGGACTTGCAATATTTGCCGCCAGCTTTCGAGCACCCGCACCGGTAATGGTTCTGTCAATTATGGCCAGTAAACTTCCTTGCCGGTCGCCAGACATCGTGCGCGTTAGCTCAAGATTGCGCCGTGTCGCCGCATCAATGGCCATAACATCACCGCTGGATTGCTGAAGCGGTGGCTTTATAAGCGGGAATTTCCCCTTTTGGGTAAGGGCCACATAATCGACAAGCGCCCCGCACGCGGCAAGTTCTGCTCGTTTAAACTGACCGAAAGCATCAAGGGCGGAGACATTGAAAAGATCCTTAAGGCGTCGCTCTCCGTTCTGACTGTCAAATCGTACAGAGGGAAGAGGGGTTAATGCTGCGTCCCAATCTTCCAAAATGGGAGACATAGTTTCATCGTCTAGCCACTTGTCGGAAAGTAATATTTCGCCCGGATGAAGTCTTGATAAATGTGTCGGAACTTCCTCTAGTGTTGCGGCACAGGAATGAAACTCACCCGTGGACATATCCAACCACGCGAGGGCGTAATCTCGGCCAGATTTTGCAACTGCTGCCAGAAAATTATGAGAGCGCGCGTCCAGAAGACTGTCTTCGGTGATCGTTCCGGGTGTCACCAGACGGACCACATCTCGTGCCACGACCGATTTATTTCCCCGTTTTCTGGCTTCTGCCGGGCTTTCCGTTTGTTCGGCGACAGCCACACGGTGACCTTTACGGATCAAGCGTTGCAGGTATCCATCAGCGGAATGAACAGGGACACCGCACATGGGAATGTCTTCACCCTCGTGCTTTCCGCGCTTGGTCAAAGCGATGTCGAGCGATCGGGAAGCGATCTCGGCATCTTTAAAAAAGAGCTCGTAGAAATCACCCATACGATAGAAGAGAAGACTGTCTGTATGATCCGCCTTAATGGCTAGGTACTGCGCCATCATTGGGGTTACTGACTTATTCTGTTGCGACTTTGTTTTTACTACTGTAGGCATGATGGAAAACTACCATAGACGCTGGTTTTGCCAACACCTTTGTCAACTTATTTTGCCAAGAGGTTTGCAAGGTCAAAATTTGATGTTCAAATTGGGGAAAAAGCAAGATGAGTGATACACGGGATTCCAGTCAATATGACGAAGCATTGCGCTACCATGCACAAGGCAAACCCGGTAAGATGGAGATTGTTGCGACTAAATCGGTTGCCACACAACAGGACCTCTCTCTAGCGTATTCACCAGGTGTTGCCGCTCCCTGCTTAGCGATCGTTGAAGATCCAGATACGGTTTATGATTACACGACCAAAGGCAACCGCGTTGCGGTGATCACAAACGGTACAGCTGTTCTGGGCCTCGGTAATCTGGGTGCACTGGGATCGAAGCCGGTTATGGAAGGTAAGGCGGTTTTATTTAAACGCTTCGCCGATCTGGATTGTTTCGATCTTGAACTGGATACTGAAGATGTGGACGAATTTGTAAATTCTGTCCGTTTGATGGGACCGAGCTTTGGCGGCATCAATCTTGAAGATATTAAAGCACCAGAATGCTTTATTATTGAGCAACGCCTTCGTGAGCTTATGGACATTCCGGTTTTCCATGACGATCAACACGGCACAGCGATCATTTGCGCCGCAGGCGTGATTAACGCGCTGGACCTGACGGGGCGTAAAATTGAAGACGTTAAAATTGTCGTAAACGGCGCTGGCGCGGCGGCAATTGCCTGCCTTGAGTTGATCAAGGCAATGGGATTGCCGCATAGCAATGCCATCTTGTGTGACACAAAAGGTGTGATTTACAAAGGCCGTGAAGAAGGCATGAACCAATGGAAATCTGCTCATGCGGTGGAAACAGATCATCGCACACTTGCGGAAGCTATGGTTGGTGCTGATATCTTCCTCGGGCTTTCTGTAAAAGATGCTGTCACTAAATCTATGGTAAAAGAAATGGCAGCTAAGCCAATTATTTTTGCCATGGCAAACCCAGATCCTGAAATTCGTCCTGAAGAAATTGCTGAAGTGCGCGGGGATGCCATTGTGGCAACCGGGCGTTCAGATTTCCCAAATCAGGTCAACAACGTCCTCGGTTTTCCCTATATTTTCCGGGGTGCGCTGGATGTTCGCGCGACGACTATTAACGAAGAAATGAAAATTGCCGCTGCGGAAGCTTTGGCAGAACTTGCTCGTGAAGATGTCCCTGATGAAGTGGCCGCGGCTTATAAAGGCAATCGCCCCGTTTATGGCCCAGGCTACATTATTCCTGTGCCATTTGATCCGCGCTTGATCACACACGTTCCCATGGCTGTTGCAAAAGCTGCGATGGAAACTGGTGTGGCCCGTAAACCGATCATTGATGAGGCTGCGTATCGAAATGAACTGCGTGCTCGCCTTGATCCAACGGCAGGTTCCCTGCAAATGATCATGGATGAAGTTCGCGCCAATCCACGCCGCGTGGTCTTTGCCGAAGGTGAAGAAGAAAAAGTTATCCGTGCTGCGATCGAATTCAAGAAAGCGGGTTATGGCGTTCCAGTTTTGATCGGCCGGGATGCCGTGATCAAAGAGACCATGGCCAGTGTCGGTATTGCACTTGATGAAGACATTGAGATTTACAATGCGCTGGAAATGGACGATCGCGAAAAGTATCACGATTTTCTCTATGAACGCTTGCAACGCAAAGGCTATTTGTACCGTGATTGTGTTCGTCTGGTAAATCGGGATCGTAATATTTTTGGGGCCTGTATGGTGGCAAGCGGTGACGCGGACGCCATGGTAACGGGTGTAACACGGCGTTTCTCTGTTTCTTTTAAAGAAATTGTCAAGGTCATCGACCCCAAAGAAAACCAGAAGGTTATTGGTGTTTCCATCGCCGTTGGCCGCGACCGTACTGTGTTTATTGCTGATACTGCCGTAACAACGCTTCCCTCTGCTCAGGAGCTGGTCAACATCACCAAAGAAGCCGCAGAAGTTGCGCGGCGTATGGGACATGAACCCCGGGTCGCCTTGTTGTCATACTCAAACTTTGGCAATCCAGCACATGCAACGACCGAGTCCATGCGAGAGGCTGTTAAACTGCTTGATCAGCAGGAACTTGACTTCGAATACGACGGTGAAATGTCGGCTGATGTGGCGCTCAATCCTGAAATTATGGCGCTTTATCCTTTCTGCCGATTATCAGGTCCAGCCAACGTGTTGGTGATGCCGGGTCTGCATTCTGCGCATATTACGTCAAAGTTAATATCTGTAATGGGGGAGACAAAAGTTATCGGCCCGTTGATGGTTGGCTTGAGTAAACCGGTTCAGATTGTGCCGATTGGGGCAACAGTTTCTGATCTTGTGAACATGGCAGCGCTGGCGGCTCATGAAGCTGGTCAATAAGTTTTTATAAATCAAAAATAATTCAGCCGCCTTGAAATGGGCGGCTGTTTTTTTTGCCCAAATCGAATGGTTCCATCAATTAAGTATTATTGGATCTTTTGAAAGAGCCAATTGAATTCTAAATCATCTATTCAATATTTGAACAGGTGTGAATATGTCTTGGTTATCTCCCATAACGTTATCGGATGAAATTGTTAAGCTGGTGCCACTTGAGCTTTCCCACGAAAAGGATCTCGTGGAGGCTGCGAAAGATGGCGAACTTTGGAACTTGTGGTACACCATGGTTCCAAAACCAGAAGAAATGCGCTCCGAGATTGAACGCAGGTTAAGCTTGCAAGGATCGGGCAGTATGATTGCATTTTCCGTCATTGAAAAAGCATCGGGTAAAGTTGTTGGTATGACGACTTTTATGAATATTGATGCTGCGAACAAACGATTGGAAATCGGCCACACGTGGAATAGAAAATCTGTTCACGGGAGCGGACTTAATAGGCGATGTAAGTTGTTGTTGCTCAAACATGCTTTTGAAGAATTGGAGTGTATTGCCGTTGAATTCTGTACGCACTTTTTAAATCGCCAAAGCAGAACAGCAATTGAGGGTCTTGGAGCAAAACTAGATGGTATCTTGAGGAACCACCGATTATTGCCCGATGGCTCGCTCCGAGATACCTGTGTTTTCAGCATTATTCAAAGTGAATGGCCCACCGTCAAAAACCATCTGACATATCAGGTGAGCCGATTTCAAAGGTCTTAAGCCTTCAGCTGCGCGCGGAGTTCAGTTTTAAGAACTTTGCCGTAGTTGTTCTTTGGTAAAGTAGCTGGATAGAAATACTCTTTAGGACGTTTGAAGCGGGCCATATGCTCGATACAAAACGCATCCAGTGTTTCCGTATCCAGTGAATGCCCCTCTTTTGCAACAACAAATGCGACAACTTCTTCGCCCCAATCTGCGTGATGTCGACCAACAATTGAGACTTCATCTACAGAAGGATGTTTTAGAAGAACTTCTTCAATTTCTCGGGGATAGATGTTGGTGCCACCAGAAATTATCAGATCTTTAGAACGATCTTTGAGGGTAAGAAACCCTTCATCGTCCATGCATCCCAAATCACCCGTATATAGCCAGCCATCACGGATGGTATTTTGGGTTGCCACTTCGTTTTTCCAGTATCCTAACATCACAACATCGCCGCGCGCCGTAATCTCGCCAACTTCATCGGTCGCGCATTGCCTGCCTTCTTCATCCACAATGCGAACTTCCACATCTGTCCGCTCCACACCAACGGAGGCCAGACGTTCAGACCGTTTCGGATGCCCGGCATTATTGGCAAGTTCCCATTGTGTGAGAACGGTGATGGTCATTGGGGCTTCGCCTTGACCATAAATTTGGCAGAATTTAGGACCAATCGCGATGAGGGCCTTTCGAATGTCGGCCTCATACATGGGGCCGCCCCCATAAACGATCAGCTTAATGTTGCTGGTATCGGCACCCTCGAAGGCGGAGGATCCAATAAGTCGGTGGATCATGGTAGGGGCAAAGAAGAAGCAGGAGTTTGGGTAGTGATTTATAAGTTCAAGAGTTTCTGCAGGATCAAAACCACCACTTAGCGGCGTCACCTGAATACCGCCTTTAGCAATAAGCGGTAAGCCATAAAGGCCGGATCCATGAGTTTGAGGCGCTGCATGGATAACGGCATCGCCGGGCTCCAGATCTGTCACATCTGCGAAATAGCTCAAAATACTACAAAGAATATTGCGGTGACTGAGCATAGCTCCTTTTGGTTTGCCTGTTGTTCCCGACGTATAGAATAGCCACGCAAGATCGTTCGGCGCCATATCAATCATGTGAACGGGGGGATGGGATTTATGCGCTGCATATTCTGCGCTGGTGATGTCAATAACCTCGGCTAGGCCGTTCAAGTCTTTAAGTGCATCCGCGAGTTCGGGTGTCGCGAAGCACAGTTTGCTTTCGGAATTTTCCAAAATATATTGAAACTCGGTGATATGCAGTTTTGCATTTACTGGAACAGCCACGAGGCCCGCCCGCCAGACAGCAAATAGTGCCACCCAATATTCCGGATGGTTTTTCATGATCAATGCAACCCGATCCCCTTTTTCAAGTTTGTACTCCTGAAGCAGAGCGCCTGCGAGGGCCGCTGATTGCGCATCAAACTGTTTATAGTCCGCGGTTACTTCCGTCCCGTATGCGAGGGCTGCATGATCGGGATAAGTCCGCGCAGTTCGTGCGAGTAAATTTGCTATGTTCATTGTCGTCTCCGGATCCTTTTTGGATCTCTTGGTTACACAGTATTGGTTTCAGTCTCTCCGGTCCGGGTTCTAGTTCCCGGCCTTGTTAGCCACCATAGTAGCATTAGACCGGGGATGGCTGCCACAGTTGTTAGAAGAAAAAATTCGACCCAGCCGACGCTTTCAGCGAGTAGGCCTCCCGGAGAGGAGAACCAGATGCGCGCTGTCGCCATGAATGATGAGAGCAGCGCGTATTGCGTGGCGGTATAGGAAACATTGCAAAGGCTGGAAAGGTACGCGACAAAGGCCGCAGTCCCCATGCCTCCAGCCAAATTCTCAATACCAACAGTTGCTGCGAGGACTGTGACATCGTTTCCAGCCATAGCCTGCACAGCAAACATCAGGTTTGACCCCAATTGTAAGAAACCGCAAATCCATAAGGTTCGGTATAGGCCTGTTGCCGCCATAAGCCAGCCCCCAAGCGCAAGTCCTAAAAATGTCGCTGCAGTCCCATAGACTTTACTTACATTTGCAATTTCTATTTTTGTGAAGCCGAGATCATAGAAGAAGGGCGTACTCATAACGCCCGCCAAGCTGTCTCCAAACTTATACAACATGACGAATAACAGGATAGCTACCCAGCCTGGTCGTTTAGCAAAGTCTGCCAGCGGATCAATAACGGCTTCTTTAATCCATGTTAGATAAGCATCAAAGCGTGGTGTCTCTGCATTGAACCCTGCTGACCTAGAGGGGGCATAATTTTCAGGTTCCCTGCATATGAAAGTCGTTATTACGCCGATCAAAACCATAGCCGCCATGATGGCATAAGTGAGTTGCCAGCTAACCGTCGATGCCAAATAAAGGGCACCAGCACCAGAGACCAGCATACCAATTCGATATCCGAAAACAATTGCGGCCGCGCCGGCAGCAAGACTTTTTTCGTCACTAATTTCAACGCGGTAAGCATCAATGACAATGTCTTGACTGGCAGACGAGAAAGCTACCAGAAAGGCGAAAAACGCGGTCAAACCAATGTTATCTACAGGATTAGTTGTACTCAGCCCAAAAATGGAAAGGATCAGGCAAACTTGTGTGAGAACTAGCCAGCCACGACGGCGGCCAAGTAAGCGGCTGAGAATTGGGATTGGCATTTTATCAACGAGCGGCGCCCACAAAAATTTAAGGGCATAGGGTGTTGCTACATTTGCAAATAAACCGATGGAGGTAAGGGTGAGCCCTTCTTCCCTCAGCCACAGGGAAAGAGTAGTTCCCGTCAATGCCAATGGTAACCCTGAAGAGAAACCCAGAAAAAGAATAACCATAACTCTTGGGTCACGGTAAATTGCGGCTGAACTTATCCAACGGTTAATGTACGAAGTCATCAAGTTTGTTTCAAAATATATATTGACAAAAACTAAAGACCTTACTTACAGCATGAATGATAAGAAAAGCCCAGAGTTGGTTTACTCAATCAGTCGTCATTTTCCGCTTTTTGAAGGCTCTCTTGAGCTTTTTGGAGCTCTGCTGTTGTTCGTACCAAACGTTCCGCCAGAACGCGCATCATTTCAACAGCCATTTCTGGAAATTCGGAAATCATGCGCAAGAACAAATCTTTTGTTATGCGGAGTGCCGTGAGCTCGGACGAAGCTTTGATTGTCGCCGTTCTTGGGATGTTGATAAGGATCGCAATTTCGCCAACCACATCATTTTTCTTGAATGTAGCAACACGAATTGAGCCGTTAGGTGTGTCGATTAACACATCGGCTTGTCCGCTAATAATGACATAAGCCGCATCACCCATATCACCCTGTTTACAAAGTAATTCGCCTGGTTGAAACGTTACCCGTTCAGACGTGAAAGCGAGTAGCTTTATTTTTGATGGATCGACTTTGGCAAATAGCGGGATTTGCCGAAGGGTTTCTACTTCTTCTCTCAAGCTCAATTTACACACTCCTTTTCACGGCAATTATGCGGTTAGCATTCGAAATTGCTCGCTACTTTTTTGCAATTGGTCATAGTCACCTGTCTCCGCGACTACACCACCATTAATAAGGACAATTTGATCGAACAAATAGGCCATTTCTGGTTTCTCTAGGGACCAGATAACACTACGTTCTTCAAATTCTTCTAAAATATTTTCAAGTAACCGTTGTTGTGTTCTGTGATCAAAAGAGGCAATGGCTTGATTAATAACAAGCAATTGTGGTTTTTTGATAATTGAACGAGCAATACCCAGTGTTGAAATTCAACCCGACTTTTATAATCGCCCGTTTAAGTTCCATCTCTTCAACAACAGACGCCAAAAGTGCGCCGATTTTTTCGTTGGCTTGCGCATATCCATAGGCGATCTTGCCAAACAAGATATTGTCCTGAATATTCGCAGCAGCATTATAAGCGTCGGCATCGAAAAATGCGATACTGCCCTCTAAGTCATGTGGTAAATGATCTACGAATTGTTTTCGTGCCTGGACGATTTTTTCCTGAATATCATCCGTAATCACACCGAGTCGGTGCCGTGATGGGATTACTTTGAAAGGCAGCGACATAAAGCGCAACCGATCTTCTTCACGAAGCTGATCGACATTTTCCATAGAGACACGGCTAATTATGGCTTGATATTCAGGTAGCTCTTCTGAGCTGATGAAGCCATATAGCTGGAAAAATTCGTGATCTGGTGGCAGGTCAGCAAACAGCTCAATCATCAACGTGGCGACATGATATCCCATCTCAAGGAAGGCTCTTGTAAGGTCGGCTTCTTCAATTACTTTTTGGACGTAACTGTTTTCAGCGAGGCGCTCCATATCAAATTTGTTGCCAACCGGGGTCCCAAATAACAGGTTTTCACCCAGAGTTGCATTGGTATTATATTTATCCTGCTCAAAGGCCTCTACCAGATTTGCAAGTGCAGGATCTGCCTCTAGTTTTTCAAAGAAACGCCGTCGAGCTGCAAGTATAAGACTGGCTTCTTCAACATCCTCTTGTGGATTTAGAGTGCTTCTAAGTCCAAACTGATACACGTCATCCCCAAGTTCCACCATTTGCAATACATCGATGGCGCGCACATCCAATTGTTCAGGGTTCGTTACGCCAGCACTTGCGTAATCAATCCAGTCGGCAGTGAAATTATGAGGGCTATTGCCGGTCAATTTTATCTCAGCTTTGTCATTGTTCAGAAATTCTTGCATTTCCTCGTCGTGGATTTCAATGTCTTGCAGAGGGCGATGTTTCAGACCAAAAAACAGATTTTCGCCAATAGTGTCGTTAAAAATGTATCCGGACTGTCCGATATAAGAAATCCGGCGACCGGTTATGGCTTCAGGGGCTTGCAACATATCTAAGTCACCGGCGGAAATACGCCCTTTGTCAGGGTCAATCAGGCGGGCAAGCACTTGTGTCAAAGCTTCGCGGCCAGAACCCGCTGCACCAACGATGGCTATTTTCTTATCCAGCCCAAATCTAATATTTAAACCTTCTAGCTGAGCTGACCCAGTATCATCTGAAAGGATGATGTTCGATCCAATCATTTCACCGGAAAGCAACGGCAAAGGATCAGGTTCCGTGCTTTGATGAGCCTCAGTACGTAGGCCCGCGGGTTCAAATTGTTCAACAACTTGCTCATACTTGATGCGGGCATCTTCACGCCGCTGGTAATAGGACAGAAGTGCTTTCCACGGGGCCGCCATCTCTTTATGGGCGGAAATAGCTGCGACCAAAGTACCAATTTCAAGATTTCCTTCAATTACCATGGTGCCGCCAAGGCCGTAGAAGAAAAAGGGGCCTAATTGTTGAATGAAGTTGTTGAGGAATTTGATAACAAATTTTAGCAGGTAAATGCTGTAGCGAACCTTATAGATACGTCCAAGTTGCTGTGAAAAATTGGCCCGCAAGTAATTGGAAGTATCGTGGATATGAATTTCCTGGACGCCAGCAACGGTTTCACCAATTTTTTCAGAAAGCGCCCGAACGCGTTGGACACGTTCTTTTCCAAGCAAGTTTACCTTTTTCTGCATTTTCGGAATGAAATAGGCTTGCAGTGGATAAAGTGCAATGGCAGCCATTGCCATATAGACGTTCTGGATCAACAAAAACGCCATAATAACAACCAGATACCCACCTTGAAAAACGGGCAGCGCAAAGGCTTCACCAATAAACCCTCCAAGGGGTTCTACTTCCGCCGTGATCATTGGGATCAATTCGCCTGAGCTTTTCTTGCGAAAAATGGGCAATGGGAAACGTAAAATGTGACTATAAAGTTGAAATCGAAGGCGCCTCAGCATGCGCTCTCCGGTAATGCCCTGATAGACGTTGATGACGTACTTAAAGCCTTGGTTTATAACGACAAGAACTAAAAATATACAAACGGCAACATATAGAAAAGCCTGCTGATCTATGGAAAATCCCATATATTCAACGGGAAAAACGATATCCTTGGCCTGAATTGCCTGATCGATAATGATTTTGGGAAGTTCTAAATAATAATAAAGAAACGGAAAGGATGCGCAGGACAGCAGGGTAAGTATAATTTGCTGCTTCTTGCTGTGAGCCAAAATATATTTGTAGATACTGTTTTCCATGCAGTATTGCCCGCCCTGTTTCTAGGATTTTTGTTTAATATTTAGCGCATAGTTATTTTTATACTCTCCCATAGTTGTTGCGCTCCTAGCAAGAAACAAATTTGTAGGGCTTTATACAAATCTTGTTTGGTGGGCAAACCTGAGAGGTAAATTATAAAGATTGCAGGTTGAATTTAGCGGCCTGAGCGCTTACTAAATTAATTTTGAATTGCCGAGTTTAATTGTTTATGTCGCAAGAAAATACCCAGCCGGAAGTCATCACTGTTGTCTTGAAAGGTTATCCGCGGTTGTCGGAAACTTTTATTGCGCAAGAATTGTTGGCGCTGGAAAAACGCGGGCATCGCCTCCATTTGATTTCCCTTCGGCATCCAACCGATACGTCTCGTCACCCTATCCATGACGAAATCAAGGCTCCAGTTACCTATTTACCCGAGTATTTGCACGATGAACCCGTCCGCGTATTAAAAGCTTGGCGTCGGGTTCGAAATCTGCCGGGGTATGATCTTGCATTCTCAACATGGATGCGTGATTTTTCGAGAGACAAGTCCAGAAACCGTGTCCGTCGGTTTGGACAGGCCTTGGTTCTTGCGGCAGAACTTCCTGCGGACACCACGCATATTTATGCACATTTTCTTCATACGCCGGCGTCAGTCGCGCGATATGCTGCAATGATTACGGGCTTGCCGTGGAGCTGTTCTGCTCATGCGAAGGATATCTATACTTCCCCGGATTGGGAACTTGCAGAAAAGCTGCAGGACGTGGCGTGGCTTGTAACCTGCACATCCTTTAATGTATCGCATCTGCGGGATCTGGCAGAAGAGCCGACCAAGGTAGAACTTTTATATCACGGACTTGATTTATCCCGTTTTACCGCCCCGTTAGACAAGAAACATACTTCGGATGGCTCGAGTTTAGAAAATTCAGTTTGCATATTGTCTGTGGGCCGGGCGGTTAAGAAAAAGGGTTATGACGATCTTTTGAAGGCGCTGGCTAGTCTGCCTGTCGATCTGGCGTGGCATTTCACACATATCGGCGGTGGTCCCTTGTTGAAGGATCTCAAGAAGCAGGCCGATGATCTCGGGATTTCAGACAAAATCCATTGGAAAGGCGCACAACCCCAAAAAATGGTGCTTGAGGCTTTGCGCGAGGCAGATATTTTTGTGCTGGCAAGCCGGATTGCGGAGGATGGCGATCGTGATGGATTACCGAATGTCCTGATGGAAGCCCAAAGTCAGCGGGCAGCGGTTGCCTCAACAAGGGTTTCAGCCATTCCAGAATTGATCGATTGCGGAGAAACAGGGATATTGGTACCAGAACGAAGCCCGGAAGCTCTTGGAGTGGCTTTGGAAGAGTTAATTAGGGATCCTCAAAAAAGAGCTCAGTTTTCGTTAAAAGGAGATGAGAAGCTGCGACGTAAATTTGACGCCCAAAACTGGATTGAGCGTTTGTCCGTGAAGCTTCCTAAAGGAAACGTTGGATGAAGATCGCGTTCTATGCGCCGATGAAATCGCCAGATCATCCGACCCCTTCCGGGGATCGGAGGATGGCACGCTTATTCATGCAGGCGCTCTCAAACGCGGGTTACGAGGTGGAGCTTGCCTCCTCCTTCAGGAGCTTTGACAAAAACGGAGATGCAGAGTTTCAGGAAAAGGTGCGTTTATCTGCTCATCAAGAAGCTCAAAAGCTCATCGCAAAATACGAGGGGGCAGGGCCCGATGAAAGACCAGCCCTCTGGTTTTCATATCACCTTTATCATAAAGCGCCGGATTGGATAGGTCCGATTGTATCTGATGCACTGGATATTCCTTATTTTGTGGCTGAGGCGAGCCATGCGCCAAAACAAGACGGCGGACCTTGGGCTAGCGGATATAGCGCAGCAGCTACGACCATCTCGAATGCAGACCGAATATTTCATATGACTCGGCTGGATGGTGCGTGTCTTGAGCCGTTGGCGAAATCTTCCGAGACGCTCGTTTACCTGCCCCCTTTCATTGAAAACTTAACAACTGAACGCGTTATCGAGAGAGGCTCCAGATCAAAAGTAAATTTGTTGTCTGTTGCCATGATGCGGGACGGCGATAAATTTCAATCTTTCTGTCAATTGGCAGAGGTGCTGGAGTATCTGGAGGGAGAGGATTGGCAGTTGCTAATCGCGGGGGATGGCGAGAAAAGAGCCGATGTTGAAAAGTTATTTGCGCGATTTGGGGATCGGATAACCTATTTGGGTAGGTTGGAGGAGGCGGAGTTGATTAAAACTTACGAGCGCTCTGATATATATGTCTGGCCTGCTCATGGTGAAGCGTTCGGGATGGCATTTTTGGAGGCCGCGCGCGCAGGGTTGCCTGTTGTCGCCGGCAATCTACGCGGTGTTCCTGATGTCGTGATGGATAGCCGAACAGGCCTGCTGTCTCCTGTGGGGGATATGAAGATATTCGCGGATCATGTTCGAACGTTGATTGATGATCCGGCTCTCAGATTGAAAATGGGAGATGAAGGTCAACGTTTTGTACGCGAAGAGCGCAGCCTTAAAGCCACAAGCTCTGCTCTGAAATCTCATGTTGAAAAGGTAATATTGTGATCCCTTTACTCCTTATCCGCCACGGAAGAACCGAGTGGAACGCCCAAAAAAAACTGCAAGGACGCCGTGACATTCCACTAAGTAGCGAAGGCCGGGAAATTCTGGAAACTTGTGAAATTCCTGAACAGTTTTCTCATTTTCATTGGCGATCGAGCCCCCTTAAACGCGCTGAGCAAACTGCTCAAATTTTGGGTGCAACTGATCTGGTGCTTGATGACAGATTGATTGAGATGGATTGGGGAAAATGGGAGGGATACACGATCCGTGAGCTTCGTGCCCAATATGGGAGCGCCATGAAGGATAACGAAGCCAAAGGACTTCAGATGTGCCCCGAAGGAGGCGAGAGCCCTGCGGATGTTCAAAATAGATTGCTACCTTTTCTGCAAGAGCTAAAAACACCGACCATCGCTGTGACACATAAAGGGGTGATTAGAGCTATTAAATCCCTTGCGTATAACTGGGATATGACAGACAAATCTCCTGTTCCTTTTAATTGGAATGCGGGACATCTTTTCATGATTGACGAGTTGGGCCGGCCCCATGCTGAAGCTGTAAATATCGAACTGGATGTGGCGTAATGGATCAAAAATCTGCCCCTAGAATATTGTTTTATGTGCAGCATTTGCTGGGGATAGGCCATCTGCGCCGGACAGCGACATTGTGCCGGAATCTGGCGAGAGGCGGTTTTGATGTGACAATTGTCTCTGGGGGCCACAAAATTGATATGGATTTTGGCGACGCGAAAATTGAGCAACTGCCAGCGACGCGCGCGACGGATTTGTTTTTCAAGCAATTGGTAGATGAAAATGGCAACGATATTGATGACAGTTGGCGCCAAATGCGCAGTGAAAAACTGCTGCAGATCTACCACGATGTAGCGCCTGATATTTTGATCACTGAGTTGTTTCCTTTTGGTCGCCGGCAAATGCGGTTCGAATTACTGCCGCTGTTAGAGGCAGCAAAAGCCTCTGACACGCCCCCACTGATCATATCTTCAGTTCGTGATATTCTGGTGGGGCAAATGAAACCCGGCCGTAACGATGAGATGTTGGCACTGGTAGAAAAGTACTTCGATAAAGTTGTTGTGCATGGCGATCCGGAACTGATTTCACTTGATAAAACCTTTCCACATACAAAACGGATCTCGGATAAGATCGTGTATACGGGGTATGTGGTCGACCGGACAGGTGTGAAGGGCGACAGGCTGGCACCTGGAAGCAATGAAGTAATTGTCTCAAGCGGCGGTGGTGCCGTGGGCACGGATTTACTTAAAATCGCAATGTTAGCTCGGGCGCAGTCAAATGCCAGCCATCTGACTTGGCGTTTGATGGTTGGCGCAACGGTTGAGGATAGTATCTATCAGGACTTACTGGAGTTAGCGCCCAAGGGTGTCATTGTCGAACGTGCCCGAAAAGATTTTACAACTTTGCTGATGAACTGCGCCTTGTCCATTAGTCAGGGCGGCTATAACACGGTAATGGAAATACTGCATGCGAAATGCCGTGCCGTAATTGTTCCCTATGCTGGGGGTGTTGAGACTGAGCAAACCATACGTGCAGAGTTACTCGCGCAAAAAGGGGTTTTACAAATTGCTGAAGAAGATGGATTGGATGCCAAAGAGCTCGCGGTTAAAGTAAATGCTGCCCTTGCAGGGCCGCCCTCATCTGCTACCATCGATGTGGACGGGGCAGACAGAACTGTAACTATGCTGAAATCTTGGTTGGCGGAGAGATAATGGCGTCTTGGGATGCTTTGAAAGACGAACTCGATCTTTGGCAAGAGGCTGGTATCACAGCTACTTTCTGGTGGCGTGATGATGATTTGAACGAGCCAACCAATGCTTTTGATAGGCTTCTTGAAATGCGACATCGGCTGGATATCCCGCTGACTTTGGCTGTGATCCCGGACAATGTAGATCCCCACATTGCGGATGATCTGGACGGTTGCCATCTCGTGCAACATGGGGTCACCCATACATCCCATGCAAAAGAAGGCGAAAAAAAATCAGAATTTCCAGCTTCTAGATCGATAACAGAGATGGTGGCGGAACTGACGCTTGGAAAGGCTCGGATGGAAACGCTATTTGAGGGCGATTTTTATCCTTTTCTAGTGCCGCCATGGAACCGGGTGGGAGAGGCTTTACTGCCAGATATCGCCAAGTTGGGGTTTCACGGAATATCAAGATACAAACCTAGAGCATCTGCCGTCCCAGTGCAGGGACTAGCAGAAGTTAATACGCATATCGATCCTGTTGATTGGAAAAATGGTCGAAGTACGCTGGCAGAAGCTGACATTCTTAAAATGGCATGTGATCATTTGTGTGACAGGCGACTGGGCCGTGTTGATACGCGCGAGCCGACCGGGTTTTTATCCCACCACATAATGTATGATGAGCCTTTATGGGAGATTACCTACAAGTTTTTTTCATTTGTAAATTCACATAAGGCTGTGCGTTTTCTGACGCTTCCCGGTGCCCTGTCTGTGATCGAAGAATTCGATTTAAAAGATTTCCCTTAACGGAAGCAATTTACAAATGATGGTAAAGACATACTCATATTCCGCTAAAGAAATCACCAAAGAGTATTGGCGTTCAGGAACGGGAGTAACTTTATCAGTTCTTCCCCTCTTGTTGTTCCGCCCATCATCTGTCATTGTTTATATATTGGGAAGTTTCTTGTGTCTGTTCGCGTTTTACGGAGTGCGGGCATATGGTCGAAAAAGGATGTCAATAATCCTAGGGGATCGGGCGATACAAGTGACTGGCCTGAGGGAGAAATTAATACAATGGGAAGAGCTTGAGGAGTTGAAACTCGCGTATTTCTCGACACGTCGTGACGGGGAAATGGGGTGGATGCAACTTAGGCTGAAAAGCAGGGGTGATCGATTGAGGGTAGAGTCTACCATCTCCGATTTTTGGGAATTGGTGAGTATTTGTGCGGAAAAGGCACGAGAGAAGGGCTTGGCGTTGGATCCGGCAACGGTCCGCAATATGCAAGCTCTTGGCCTTGATACAACTTTCAATGATCATACCGATGCAAACAACTCGGAAAAGAGCAACTAATGTCCAATGTGTTGTTGGTGCGTGATCTGAAGATTGAGTTCAGGGTCTCAGAAGGCGTTGTAAAGGCGGTTGAAGGGGTTAGCTTCCGGGTTCCGGAAGGTAAGACAGTCGCGCTTGTCGGCGAGTCCGGCTCTGGTAAATCCGTTATTAGTCAGGCGATTATGTCGATCCTGCCAAAGGCCGCTCATATCACCAAAGGTGAGATCCTGTTCTTTGATCCAGAGAAGCCTGGTAATTTTTATGATATCGCCAAATTGAAGCCAGAAAGCCGTGAAATGCGGGAAATTCGAGGCGGCCGAATTACCATTATCTTCCAAGAACCCATGACGTCGTTATCGCCGCTTCACACTATTGGTAACCAAATTTCAGAAGCGTTGCATCTGCATCATAAAAAAAGCAAAAAAGAAGGTCTTGAAATTACCCAGGAAATGCTACGGCTGGTTGGATTTCCTAACCCAGAAGCTGCTGTAGACACTTATCCGTTTGAACTCTCTGGTGGCTTGCGTCAGCGCGCTATGATCGCCATGGCGATGATCTGCAATCCTGCTCTCTTAATCGCTGATGAGCCGACAACAGCTCTGGATGTTACTATTCAAGCGCAGATCCTCGACTTGATGCAATCTTTGCAGAAAAAACTGAAGATGGCGATTTTGCTTATCACTCATGATTTGGGTGTTGTCGCAAGTATGGCCGATGAAGTTGTTGTGATGTATCACGGTAAGGTCATGGAGCAGGGAACTCTAGAAGAGATCTTTGATGATCCACGCCATCCTTATTTGAGAGCACTTTTAAAAGCGGTTCCAAGATTTGATATGAAAGATGGGGAGCGACTGACCCCTATTCGCGAAATAATACGCGATCATGACAGTCGATTTTTAGCGCAAGCGAACCCTCGGCAGTTCAATGATAAAGATGAAAAACCAATTCTTGAGGTTACAGACTTAACTAAAGAATTTTCTACCCGGAAAACGACTATTATCGGGAGTAAACCAGCAGGTAATGTCAAAGCGGTTGATCAGGTCAGTTTTTTCATAAAGCCCGGAGAATGTTTGGGACTTGTGGGGGAATCCGGTTGCGGCAAAACGACGTTGTCTAAATTGATTTTGCGGGCTGTAACTGCATCTAACGGGACAGTGACCTATAATGATCGGGGCAAAGATCTGGATGTCTTATCCCTCAATAACTCAGAACTGTTTGATTATCGCAGTAAAGTTCAATTTATTTTTCAGGATCCGTTTTCGTCACTGAACCCTAGAATGACCGTGTTTGATATTATTTCTGAGCCACTGATTATCCATAAGATTGGAACTCAGAAGGAACGCGAAGAAACGGTAATGGAGCTGATGAACCTTGTGGGTCTTGATGCACGCTTTTTGCGAAGATACCCCCATTCATTCTCTGGTGGACAGCGTCAGCGCATAGGTATCGCTAGGGCATTGGCCCTAAAGCCTGATCTGCTTATATGTGATGAGCCTGTTTCAGCATTAGATGTTTCAATTCAGGCGCAAATTCTGAATTTGTTAAAAGATCTTCAAAAAGAACTGGGACTTACATATTTGTTCATTTCCCATAACTTGGCGGTTGTGGATTATATTGCGGATAGAATTGCTGTGATGTGCCAAGGACGTCTCGTGGAAACTGCGCCAAAAGAGATTTTGTTTAAAGATCCAATACACCCTTATACAAAAAGATTGTTGGCCGCTGTCCCAGAACCAAGTCCCGATCGAAAACTGGATTTTAGTCATCTTGTGTCCGAAAAAGCATCTGATCCCTCTGCTTGGCGTGCGCCATTTACGATCAATGACAGCACGCGACCTATGATGATGGATCTTGGGGAGGGACATTTTGTTCGGGTGCATGAAGGAACAACACGCGAGGAGTTGAAACAATGATTTGGGTCTTGAAAAAACTCTCGCTTGTCCTGACATCTGCCGCGATTTCTTTTGTTGCGATCAATTCTGCTCAGGCCCAAAATTTAGAAATACCAATGCTGAAGCATGCGGTGGAAAGTGGCGGCTTGCCGCCCATGGCGGATCGTCTTCCGAAAAATCCATTGCGTGTTCCTCTTATGGAGGAACAGCGTCTTGGCCAATACGGCGGAGACTTGAACAGCCTGATCGGCAATGCTTCAGATGTGAAGCTGATGTTTGTATATGGATACGCCCGCCTTGTGGGATACACATCTGACCTGAAATTGGCTGCAGATATTGCCGAGAGCTATGAGGTTACGGACAACAGAGTATTTACATTCCGCCTAAGGGATGGCCATCGTTGGTCGACCGGAAAGCCTTTTACTTCAGAAGATTTTAGGTATTGGTGGGAAGATGTCGCCAATAACAAAAAACTCTCTCCCACTGGACCGCCAGCCTCACTGCTAGTGGAGGGTGAGTACCCCAAAGTCACATTTCCTGACAAGCTGACGGTTCGCTATGAATGGTCTAAGCCTAATCCAGATTTCCTTGGGCTTATAGCCTCAGCTTCACCGTTATTGATTTATCGACCCTCAGAGTATCTGAAACCGTTTCACGACAGGTACATCGACAAATCAAAAATGAACAAAATCCAGAAAATCAAACTGAAATCCTGGGCATCCAAACACAACCGACTGGATAATCTCTACAAATTCGATAATCCACAGTTACCAACGTTACAGCCTTGGCGAAATACGACGTCTGCTCCTGCGATCCGATTTATCGGGGAGCGCAATCCGTATTTCCATCGGGTGGATAGTGACGGACGTCAACTCCCCTATATTGACCGCTTTATTCTTTCAGTATCTGAGCCAAAACTTATTTCTGCAAAGGCAGCCTCAGGGGATGTGGACCTGCAGGTTCGCGCGATTAAACTGCAGGACGCAACCTTCCTTAAAGCCAATGAAAAGCGGTCGAAATATCGGACACTTCTATGGCCCACCGTGCGTGGATCTCACTTTGCTCTTTTTCCGAACCTAAATGCGAACGATCCCATATGGCGCAAGTTATTGCGTGACGTGCGCTTTAGGCGAGCATTGTCATTGGCCATCGACCGGGAAGAAGTAAATGATGTTTTGTTTTTCGGTCTGGCGAAAGAGGGAAATAATACGGTTCAGGAACAAAGTAGCCTTTATCAGGAAGCACTGAAGACAAAATGGGCAACACTCGACATTGATAAAGCCAATGCACTTCTTGATGAAATTGGTCTGACTGAGAGGAATGAAGAAGGCCTTCGCCTTATGCCGGATGGCCGATCTTTATCCATTATTGTTGAAACAGCGGGTGAGAGTTCCGAGAGGGCTGATGTCCTCGAACTTGTTCGAGATTCCTGGCGCGAAATTGGGATTGCTCTTTACACAAAACCTTCCCAGCGGGCCGTGTTCAGAAACCGAATATTTGCCGGCGAGACACTGATATCTGTATGGTCTGGGCTTGAAAACGGTGTTCCCTCACCTTCCTCTACCCCCGCAGCGTTGGCGACAACCAGTCAATTGAGTTATCAATGGCCAAAATGGGGACAATATTTCGAAACCAAAGGCCAATCGGGTGAACCTGTTGATATGCCGAACGTTGCCAGACTTAATGTGCTCTATAGCAAATGGCAAAAATCGGACAACGATGAAGATCGCACCGTTATTTGGAAAGAAATGCTGAATATCCACGTTGACCAACAATACACAATCGGTGTTGTAAGTGGCATTTTGCAACCTGTTGTTGTGACCAACACTCTTCAAAATGTACCGAAATCTGCCATATTCAACTGGAATCCTGGCGCACATTTTGGCATCTATCACCCTGATCTTTTCTGGTTTGATGACAAGCAGGGAGGGGAATAGAGAGATATGTTCAGCTATTTCGTACATAGACTGCTGGTAATGATCCCAACACTTCTGGTCGTCAGTATCCTGACATTTGTGATTATCCAGTTGCCTCCGGGTGATTATCTGTCCAACCAATTACAGGAATTGAAATCACAAGGGGAAAGCGCTTCTGCCGCGGCCAAGATTGCATTCTATCGGGAACAATTCTCACTGGATAAGCCCATGATCGAACAATATGCGATCTGGATGGGCTTTTGGCCCGGGCCCAATGGATTTTCTGGATTATTACAAGGGGATTGGGGACATTCGTTCGCCTACGATCTGCCAGTAAAAGAAGTCCTTGGGGACCGAATGTTGCTGACGTTCGTGATCAATTTCTCGACGGTAATTTTCATATATATCGTTGCCTTCCCCATCGGAGTGTATTCTGCAACCCGTCAATACTCTATTGGAGATTACGGCTTTACACTTGTCGGATATTTGGGGCTTGCGACCCCGAATTTCTTGCTGGCGATGGTATTGCTTTATTATGCGAATTTCTATTTTGGTCTTTCTATTGGTGGCCTCATGGATGAGAAGTATCTTGATCAGCCATGGAGTTTTGATAAAGTAATTTCTATTTTGAATCACATGATCATCCCGGTTATTGTGATAGGGACGAGCGGTACCGCTGCTATGATCCGACGCCTTCGTGCGAACTTGCTGGACGAATTACAAAAACAATATGTAACTACAGCACGGGCTAAAGGGGTGCCGCGTCTTAAAACACTCGTAAAGTATCCAATCCGCATGTCTTTAAATCCATTTATTGCAGATATCGGAAATTTGCTGCCGGATGTGATTTCGGGATCGGTTATTGTGAGTACTGTGCTGAGTTTGCCCACTGCGGGACCAATGCTTCTTGAGGCATTGAGAAGTCAAGATCAGTATCTTGCTGGATCGTTCCTAATGTTCTTGGCCTTACTAACTGTTATTGGAGTGTTCGTTTCTGATATATTGTTGGCTATGCTTGATCCCAGAATACGTTTGACCGGGGGGGCGACGAAATGAGTGAATCCTTTGGCGGCGGCAAAGATACGAAGCTTGAACATTGGCATTCAACTGAGCCCTTTGATCCGCAGTCAGTCGTAAAACTGACAGCAGAACAAGAAAAATATTATATGGCCTCGCAATGGCGGATGATGTGGTGGAAGTTCTGCCGCCACCGTGTTGCAGTGATCAGTGGCCTTATACTGCTTTTCTTTTATATCTCGATTATTTTCGCAGAATTTCTGGCGCCGTATGAACTTCATAGTCGCAATACGAGGTTCATTTTTGCACCTCCGCAATCAATTCATGTCTTTCATGAAGGGGAGTTAAGAGCACCGTTTATCTATGGATATCGGCAGCGGCTAAACCTTGAAACTTTGCAGCGTGAATATCGCGTTGACACCAATCGTATATATCCACTTCGGTTCCTCTGTAGTGGTGACACCTATAGTATGTGGAACCTGTTTGAGACTGATAAGCACCTTGTCTGCGCAGCTGATGATCGGCGTGCCAGCTTTTTTTGGTTGGGGACAGATCGGCTCGGTCGAGATATCTTTTCTCGCATCATTTATGGAACACGAATTTCGCTCACTATTGGCCTAATTGGTATCATTATCAGTTTTACCCTTGGTATTATTCTTGGAGGGATATCTGGGTATTACGGTGGCTGGATTGATAACGTTATTCAGCGAACCATTGAGCTCCTTAAATCGCTACCGCAACTCCCGCTTTGGCTTGCTCTGTCAGCCGCCCTACCAGTAACATGGTCTCCAATATGGGTATTTTTTGGCCTGACAGTTATTTTGGGTCTCCTGGATTGGCCGGGCCTGGCCCGTGCCGTGCGATCGAAATTCTTATCGCTTCGAGAAGAAGATTTTACAACTGCTGCCCAGCTTACAGGAGCTAGCCCTGCTAGAATAATTGGACGGCATTTGATGCCTTCGTTCGCCTCTCATTTGATTGCCAGTGCCAGCCTCGCGGTTCCCAGTATGATATTGGGAGAAACCGCGCTGTCTTTCTTAGGGCTTGGGTTGCGACCACCTATTACATCTTGGGGCGTATTATTGAACGAGACTACGAATATCAACGCCGTAGCGACAACACCGTGGTTGATGTATCCGGTTGTGCCGGTGATCATCGTCGTATTGGCTTTTAACTTCCTTGGGGATGGTCTGCGGGATGCCGCTGATCCGTATAAGTAAATGAACGGCTGCTTCGGCAGCCTTTCTTTTTTATTCTGCGTTACTTAGCACTACCAGATCAACAAGGCCGGTTACACCGCCAACATCTCGTGCAGCCCTGATATCACTTCCCTTGGTGGGTTTGTATCCTTGGGATAGAGCCTCTTCAAAACAATGGAGTGTGACGAGAGCTTGAGCTCTCTCGATTTTTGCATGTTTATCCAATTTAGCCGCCAGATTTACGGGCTCGCCAATAACCGTGTATTCAAGCCGGCTCTTATCTCCGACCGCGCCAAACAGTATGGTGCCGGATGCAGCCGTAAAGCGGATAACCTGAGGGTCCAGACCCATTGCTCTACGCTCTTCCGCCCAAACATGTGTCTCGTCAATCAACTGTTCAAGGGCGTTCAAACATTCTGCTGAATATTGGTCAGTCTCTACAGCCGCGCCAAAAGTGGCCAATATGCCATCCCCAAGAAACTTGTCGATGGTGCCCCCATTTTTTTGAATGATCGGGACCAATCGCGCCTGATATTCAGCAAGCAGTGCAATCACTTCATTCGCCGGTTTTGCCATGGAGAGTTTGGTAAATCCCTGAAGGTCACAATGAAGAATTGCGGCTTCGCGAGTCTGGCCGGTTCCGGGTTCGATCCAGCCTTCCGCTCGGGTAATTCGTTCTGCGATTTCAGGGGAAAAGAAACGGGATAAATCTTCTGCAGCCGTCGCTTGAGAGACCGAATTTACGAGAAGCCGTCTTGCCCTGAAAATCACAAGTGCGAGAAGAAACGTAACCACTATAATACTGATAACTTTATCAAATTCTGCCCCGAGCAGAATTTTGTGGGACATTGTATACAGCACGTAATCTCTAGTTATTGAAGACATTCCGTCACCGTAATGAACGGCATATCCAAGTAAAACCAACCACCCGGACGCGGCAGTTACCCCTGCGAGCAAAATGTAACGCATATCAAATCTTAAAGCCCGCAGAGCGATAAAAATGAAGACGTACAGAAGTGTCGGTGCTTTCAAGTAGAAGGCGGGACTTTGCTGATATTGGATATGAAAACTCCATATCAAAAACATGAGCAAAAACATGTCTGCAATTACGGAAAGGGACAGAAACCAGCCCGGCAGACGCCACTTCACTGCCAAAAATAGTCGTGTGAGGGTAAAAATTAAATAACCCACCAGGGCATAGGGGACAGGCGCAAACATAGTGTTTGCAGAAAATGTTTTTGGAGAAAGTGCGTAGAGAATGGAAAATGTAATTACAAGGAACAGTTGAACGCAAGCGATGAGAACCTCAGACTGATCCTGCTGACGCTGGATCGCAGACTGAACGCGAGCTGGTAGGGTGCCGGCGATAGGTTCTCCCAAAATTGTTCGCTGAATTGTTTTAAGCATGATTGAAATATGACCTATTCGCTGTGAATTTGGAGTCACTTATTCTCATTTAATTGTTATTACTTCTTCTGTAACCACAAGCTGGTTTCAAAAGCACCGTTTGGAAGACGTATTTTGCCGATGTCCAAAGCATCCACTTTCTCACTCATTTGACGGGCCGCGTACTGACTAGAGAAAAGGACCTCATATCCGGAAAATAAAAGCGGAGCGACGACTTGTTGTTCGTTATACCCGCGCCATTCCCAACTTTGTGGATAGTCATGCGGTAGGAAGATATCATGTATATGAACAATGACACCTGACGGAAGCCTTGGAAGGATATTCAGAAATAGAAAATCCACATCTGAGCCGGGCATGGCAATATGACTGGAATCGATAAATAGAATGTCACCGGATCCAAGCTGATCAAAAATTTCCACTCGGCTATTTTGAACAATGTCATTGTGAATTGTTATGGGCAGTTTACTGATGTCAGCGCGCGGCGCAGGATCAATAGCTGTAAATCGAGTATCTAGATTTCCATCCTTAATAGCTTGAACCATAAAACGGGTAGAATGCCCTGATCCAACTTCGATAATGTTTGCGGGCTTACAATCGCGAACCATTTTGTATGCGGCCGCGCCGTCTAGCCTTGGAAACCAGTCTTGCTCCCAGCGGGGTGCGGGCGGGTGATCCTTGCCAAACTCACTGAAGGTTTTTGCGTAGTCATCCGTCTCGCCCAGAAATTTTTCGAAGGCAGGTTCACAGCTTTTGAAAACATCGAAAACGGCGGGATAAAGCTCTCTCGTTTCCGGAGCAGGAAAAGTGTCGGCGTATCGATAAGGGATAAAAAAGCCCTGTTTTTTAATGTTCAGCAGGGTGTTCAGTCCCATCCGCAAACGCCGCATATTCATTTAGCTTTCGCCTTCCAATAAAGTTGCTTGGCTTTGGTAGAAACTGATACTCTTTTTGTCAAGCTGCCTACTGATATGCTACAAGTCAAATAAAACGAAATAACAGGTGTATATTCCATGGGCTCTTTCTTTACTGCCAATATTGATGATGCTGTATTGACCATCACGTTAAATAAGCCAAAACAACATAATGTCCTAAATCCCGAAGAAATGGATGAATTACGTGCCTGTTTAGCAGAAAAAGCGCAGAATAGTAGTATTCGCGTTGGCGTCTTAACGGGAGAGGGACGGAGTTTTTGTGCCGGAGCCAACCTTGGAGAACTGGATGATTATGATTTTTCCAAAAATCCTCTGGAACAACTTACCGATCAAATTGAAGGAATGCCCTATCCAGTCATTTGCAAACTGAATGGCGGTGTTTACGGTGGCGGGACAGATTTGGCTCTTGCTTGCGACTTCAGGATCGGTACACCTGATATGAAGTGTTTTATTCCGCCGGCGCGTTTGGGAATTCACTATCATGCCGTTGGGATGGAGCGTGCGGTGTCCAGATTGGGTCTGGGCCCAGCGAAGCGTCTTTTTCTTGCGCTTGAAACTATGGATGGCACCGAATTGAAAGCAATTGGTTTTCTGGATTATATTGTGGGTGCAGATGAATTGGACGATAAAGTGCAGGGGCTGGCTGTTTCAATGGCTGGTTTGGCACCGTTAAGCCTTTCCGGAATGAAGGCGACGTTTAATTCTATCGCTCGGGGAGCCATCGATATGAATGCTGCGCGTGCGGCACAGCAGCTTTGTTTGAATTCTGATGATTTCAAGGAAGGCCGAGCGGCGCTTGCCGAAAAGCGCCCGCCCGTCTTTAAAGGATCCTAATCAGGTAATATTGAAACGCTGCAAAGTGTCCGCAAGATCAGATCCAAACTGTGGACCCCGCCGAATAATACCGACATTCATCGGGAGCGCTTTCAAGTCTGGGTGATTGGGCTCAAGGCTTGTTAGGACGGCAACTGGAATTTGTTTTGTTGCCGGCATTGCGGCGAGTGCGCAAGCGAAATCAATTCCTGAAAGTCGGGGCATAACGGCTGTTGTTATGACCAGATCCGGCTTGGTTTCCAGAACAATTTGAAAGGCCTCGATTGGGTCAAGCACGGTGGATACACGATATCCGCATGCTGCAAGTTCCCGCTCCACAACTCGTGCAGCCGTTCTTTGCGGTAATACCAACGTGACCTCAGTATCAGTTATGGTGACGTCGGCAACATCAAACGTACTTTTATGGGGCAGGCTTCTGATAACCTCTGCAATGTTCTCCTCTGGGATTACTTCGCCATCGAGGATAGAGCTGATGCGATCGCTAAAGAGTTGCAGATCTTTCAGGTTTTGGGTGGTGATTTGAGTTGCCTGTGCAAGATATTCATCAAGCCGATGGCTTAAAGGGGTCAGGCCCGGCAGATTAACAGCTTTTGCTTTTATGCGTAAATTAGAGGCATCTTGTGCCAATTGCATTGCTGCATCTTCTGGAGACAAAGTGCCGCCACGAATTTGCTGCATACGCAACTCCAAGCTGGCAACAACATCCCGTGCCTCGTCCAAAGCTTCGCCTTCATATTGAGCTTCTAGCTCTGCTTCTGTAAGTACCTTCATGGACACAACAAGTTCCCCGTTTTTATAATTGAGCGGGAAAGATTAAAGTTTTCAGGTTAAACAATTCTAAAGACGTGAAATTGGCTGCGGAAACGTGACAATTTAAGAAAATAATAGCCTTAAAGTCGGCAAAACAGGCTATTTAGCCCGCTTTGCCGCTCACTGTTACAAGATGAATTTTGACAAATCAGAATCGGTTGTCAGAGCGCCCAGATGCTCTTCAACATATTTTGCATCAATTACCAGTTCTATTCCCGAACTGTCAGTGGCATTGAAACTGATGTCTTCTAGTACTTTTTCGAGGATCGTGTGTAATCTACGGGCACCAATATTTTCCACTGTTGCATTTACTTCAGCGGATATACTGGCAATTTCATCAATTGCATCATCCGTAAATGAGAGTGTTACTTCTTCGGTTTTCAAAAGCGCGATATACTGTTTTATCAGGCTTGCTTCTGGTTCTGTTAGAATGCGTTTGAAATCTTCCTTTGTGAGAGGAGAGAGTTCGACACGGATTGGAAGACGGCCCTGTAGTTCTGGTAGAAGATCAGATGGTTTGGCAATATGAAATGCGCCTGAGGCAATGAACAAAACATGATCGGTACGAACCGTTCCATATTTTGTAGAAACAATGGTTCCTTCGATGAGCGGGAGTAAATCGCGTTGGACACCTTCGCGGCTTACATCGGCGCCTTGACGATCGCTACGGGCGCAGATTTTATCGATTTCATCTAGGAAGACGATGGCGTCATTTTCAACAAGTGAAATAGCTTCGCGCACAACACTATCTTCATCCAGAAGCTTATCGCTCTCCTCTTCAATAAGAACTTTGTAGCTGTCTGCGACCTTCATCTTACGAGGCTTAGTGCGTGCCGGCCCCATTTTGCCAAGAATATCGTTGAGATTCATCATGCCCATTTGAGCACCAGGCATTCCCGGAATTTCAAATGTTGGCAGGCCACCAGCACTGCTGTCGACCATGTTCAGCTCGATTTCCTTGTCATCAAGTTGACCTTCCCGAAGCATTTTTCTGAATTTTTGTCGTGTATCAGCTGTGGCGCCCTCACCAACCAGTGCGTCAAGAACTCGCTCTTCAGCCGACATTTCCGCTTTGGCGGTGACTTCTGTGCGTTTTTTCTCGCGGATCATGCCAATGGCAATCTCCATCAAGTCGCGGACGATTTGTTCCACATCGCGGCCTACATATCCAACTTCGGTAAATTTTGTGGCTTCTACCTTTAGGAATGGTGCATTTGCCAGTTTGGCCAGCCGGCGAGAAATCTCGGTTTTACCAACTCCGGTTGGGCCGATCATCAGGATATTTTTTGGCAGCACTTCTTCGCGCATTTCTTCTGACAACTGCTGACGGCGCCAACGATTGCGAAAGGCGATAGAGACGGCTCGTTTGGCTTCGCTTTGTCCAACAATATGGCGATCCAGCTCATATACGGTTTCACGCGGGCTCAAATTCTTCATTGTCTAAATACTCTCAAGTGTAACATTTTCGTTCGTATAAACGCAGATATCCGCAGCAATTTTCATAGCCTTACGGGCAACTGCTTCCGCATCCATATCATCCAGGTCAATAAGCGCGCGCGCTGCTGACAGGGCGTAGTTGCCCCCGGAGCCAATAGCAATAATACCGTCTTCAGGCTCAAGCACATCGCCGTTACCGGTCAGGATCAAGGAGACATCCTTATCGGCAACCGCCATCATAGCCTCCAGTCTGCGAAGGTATTTGTCTGTTCGCCAGTCTTTTGCAAGTTCCACACACGCACGTGTAAGATTTCCCGGATGCTGTTCCAATTTGCCTTCAAGACGTTCAAACAAAGTGAAGGCATCAGCAGTTGCGCCGGCAAAGCCCACAATTACATTCCCGCCGGCACCAATGCGCCGGACTTTGCGGGCGTTGCCTTTGATAACAGTTTGGCCAAGCGAGACCTGTCCATCGCCTGCAACGACAACTTTGCCATTTTTTCGGATCGACAGGATTGTGGTGCCGCGCCAGCTTTTGAGTTGTTCAGACATGTAGTTTCAATATCCAGCTTTTGTAATTTCTAACCTGAAAGACGATGTAACCATTTTGTGCCAAGGGTCAAGGCTTTGGAGCAAAGTGATCGCCAAATAAGTATGAAAACACCCTGCTTTCGTTTCGGTTTTTCACAGAATAAGCATACAGCCGTCTTTTGCCCAATGAATAACTTTATGCTGCGCAGGAGATTTTAATGAACTATTCGAATAATCCATCAGGTAATACGGACGAAAAAGCCAGTAATCTGCGCGCGATATTCGAGATTCTTGCCTATCTGCAAGTGGATGCCAAACGGGATGGGTATGGTGAACTGGCTGACCGGTTGGAATTTGCGATGAACCATGCTGAGCGACAGTTAAGTCATCTTAAAAACCCCCAAACGGTAGCCCCCATGAGCACCATTTAGCCCTAATGAATTACGGCTCCTGAAACAAAGGATGTGGTGAGGCAACACGATAGTTTGTTGATCCGTCACAGATATTGCGTCTTTTCTTGGATTTGTGGGCAACTCCTGCTATATGCACGCGGGTATATTACGCTTATAATCTGCGCCCGGAAGGAATTTTCATGCGTGAAGGTCGTACAAAACGGACAACTAAGGAAACCGAAATCGATGTTTGGCTCGATTTGGACGGTACCGGTACATATGATGTAGAGACAGGAATAGGCTTTCTGGATCACATGCTGGAACAGTTGTCACGACACAGTCTGATGGATCTGAAAGTACGGGCAAAAGGTGATTTGCATATAGATTTCCATCATACGACCGAAGATAGCGGTATTGCCATTGGCAAGGCGTTTTCACAAGCGCTGGGAGATATGAAGGGTATTAAACGATATGCCTCTTCCTATATTCCGATGGATGAGACCCTCACACGCGTATCATTGGATATTTCTCATCGTCCGTATTTGATCTGGAAGGTGAATTTCACTCGTGACAAATTGGGCGATATGGATACTGAGCTGTTCAAAGAATGGTTTCAGGCATTTGCTCAAGCCGCAGGAATTACGCTGCACGTGGAAAATCTCTATGGTGAAAATAACCACCATATTGTTGAAAGCTGCTTCAAAGCATTGGCGCGCGCGCTTCGGGATGCTGTGGAAATTGATCCACGCAAATCCGACGCAGTCCCGTCAACAAAAGGGGTTTTGGGCGGTAGCCTTTAATCTATTTGAAGTTCGGCGGGGACGTTATGCAAGCATATTCAGCCTATTTTCACAAAGAACGGCCGCTGGATGCGAATGGATTGGTTCTGGTAAGTGAGCGTTTTAGCTGGTTTGCGTTCCTCCTTCCTGCCATCTGGGCGCTTCGACATCAGTTGTGGGTAGCGCTTGGGGTTTATGTGGCTGGTTCGGTCTTACTTCAATTGGGATTGGATTTTGTTGGGGCGAGTTTTGGCATCCAAATAGTTTGCAGTTTCGCCTTTGCATTTCTTTATGCGAGTTTTGCACCTGAATTCAGGCATTTGAAATTGAGTAAGGATGGATATGGCGAACTAGGCCCTGTATCGGCGAAGACAATTGATGACGCTGAGAAAGCGGCTTTAACAGCCCTGACAAATTACTCTGTTCGTAAAATACAAAATGAAACGCCTGTAAATGATCAGGCAATTGGATCAGAAGAATGATTACGATAATTGATTATGGTTCCGGAAATATACGCTCTGCTGCTAAGGCGTTTGAGCGCTGTGTGCGTGAAGCAGGACTGAGTGATACAGTCCATGTAACCAGTGATCCGGATGTGGCTGCACGTGCCGACCGAATTGTGTTGCCGGGCGTGGGTGCTTTTCGCGATTGCCGGGATGGCCTCAATGCACTGGACGGAATGCGTGATGCGTTACAGGAAGCGGTTATAGACCGCGCAGTACCTTTTTTCGGGATTTGCGTTGGCATGCAACTTATGGCGACGCGGGGCCTTGAATACGGAACAACCGAAGGTTTTAACTGGATCGAGGGTGATGTGTCCGCGCTGGAACTTGACGATACCAGCATGAAAATCCCGCATATGGGATGGAATGAATTTAAAGTTGAAAACAACCATGTCTTGCTCGATGGCATCAAGGATGGGGACCATATTTATTTTGTTCACAGCTACCATGTTGTTTCCAAAAAACCTGAAGAGGTTCTGGGAACTGTTGATTACGGCGGATCTGTAACAGCAATGATTGGTCGGGATAATATGATCGGGACGCAATTTCATCCTGAGAAAAGTCAGGAAACGGGCTTGCGCCTGATTTCCAACTTTTTGAAATGGAAGCCATAGAGGAACAGGTATGTCTGATAACAGTAGAAATATTCTGCAACCGGTAATCGAGTTGATGACGGAAATTTCAGCAGCCGATATGGAAGATCTGTGTGTTGCTGCAGATGAAGCCATTCTGGATGGAAATGGTTTTGGCTGGCTAACGCCGCCTGAACGCTCGGTTCAAGAGGCCTTTTGGCGCGGAGTAATTGCAATGCCTGTTCGCGAGCTTTACTGCGCAAGGCTGGAAGGTCGTATTGTGGGGACGGGGCAATTGGTAAAGCCTTTTGCCAATAACGAAGCAAGCGGACATATTGCGAACATATCCACGTTCTTTATTGCGCCTTATGCGCGCGGGCACGCTCTTGCGTTAGGACTGGTTGCCGTTCTCGTGCAATCAGCCAAAAATCAGGACTTTAAAAGCCTTGAGGTGGACGTTCGTGAAACACAAACAGCTGCCATCTCCCTTATTGAAAACAGCGGTTTCCTTCACTGGGCCACGAAAAAGAAATATGCCTGGAATGGTGAAAAATATGTGGATGGCTATTATTATGTCAAAGATCTCGAGGAGGTCGTGAAGTTATGAATTTGTATCCGGCAATCGATTTGAAAGATGGAAATTGTGTGCGCCTTCTCCGCGGGGAGATGGATGCTGCCACGGTGTTTAATACGAACCCGGGGGATCAAGCCGCAGCTTTTAAAGAGGCAGGCTTCAAACGAATTCATCTTGTTGATCTAAACGGTGCCTTTGAAGGCAAGCCCGTAAACGCCGCCGCTGTTGAGGCGATATTGGCGGCAACGGATGTGCCCGCTCAACTAGGGGGCGGCATTCGTGATCTCAAAACCATCGAAATGTGGTTGGAGAAGGGAATTAGCCGTGTAATTCTTGGAACAATTGCGCTCCGCGATCCAGAAATTGTAAAGGCAGCTTGTAAAGCTTTCCCGGGACACGTGGCCGTTGGCATAGATGCGCGCGATAGTATGGTTGCTGTTGAAGGTTGGGCTGAAACAAGCGAGACATCAGCACTGGACCTTGCTCGAAAATTTGAAGATGTCGGTGTTGAAGCAATTATCTATACCGATATTGATAGAGACGGCGCGCTGCAAGGTGTGAACGTAGAGGCCACTCGCGATCTCGCAGCGCAAATTTCCATTCCTGTAATCGCCTCTGGTGGGGTTGCTTCTATCCGAGATGTTGAGGAGCTGTTGAAGGTTCAGGACAGTGGTATTGAGGGCGTGATCATTGGTCGGGCGCTGTATGACGGGCGAATTGACCCGGCTGCTGCCCTTAAGTTGGTGGAGCAGGCAAATGCTTAAAGCAAGAGTAATCCCGTGTCTGGATGTTAAGGATGGTCGCGTCGTCAAAGGGGTAAATTTTGTTGACCTCATCGATGCTGGTGATCCGGTAGAGCAAGCCCGTGTTTATGATGAACAGGGTGCGGATGAGCTTTGCTTTTTGGATATTACCGCGAGCTCTGATAATCGTGAGTCCATGTATGATGTTATCCGCCGAACGGCCGAACAATGCTTTATGCCGCTCACTGTGGGCGGAGGAGTTCGAACCGTCGAAGATGTTCGCAAATTATTGTTAGCGGGCGCAGATAAGGTTTCCATCAATACTGCTGCGGTGCTTAATCCCGAATTCGTCCGCGAAGCTGCGCAGAAATTTGGTAATCAGTGTATAGTGGTTGCGGTAGACGCCAAACAGACGGCTCCCGGAAAATTTGAAATCTTCACCCATGGTGGCCGCAAGGAAACTGGAATTGATGCCATTGAATGGGCCAAAAAAATGGCCGACTATGGCGCCGGAGAGATTTTACTAACCTCCATGGACCGAGACGGTACACGTGAAGGGTTTAACCTTCCGCTGACCCGTGCAATTGCCGATGCAGTAAGCATTCCAGTAATTGCGTCCGGCGGTGTTGGCACGTTGGACCATTTGGCTGAAGGTATTCAGGAAGGCCACGCAACAGCTGTACTTGCGGCGTCTATCTTCCATTTCGGTGAACACACAATTCGTGAAGCCAAGGAAACCATGCGTGACGCTGGTATTCCGGTTAGATTGTAAGGGGATCTCATGACAACTCAGGCAGAAATTCTCGATCGCCTTTTTGAAACTATTGCCGCCCGTAAAACGGCGGATGCAGATAGTTCTTATACTGCGCGTCTTTACGCTAAAGGGACAAAAAAAATTGCCCAAAAGGTGGGTGAAGAAGGTGTTGAACTTGCTTTGGCTGCGGTGCTGAAAGACAAAGACGAGATCATTTCGGAAAGTGCGGATCTGATTTATCATATGTTTGTGCTTTGGGCAGATGCGGGACTTGAACCTTCAGAAATCTATGCCAAGCTGGCAGAACGGGAAGGTCTTTCCGGTCTTGTCGAAAAAGCTTCCAGAGTAGAGAGCTAAGGACCGAAATGGCGTATAATAACGATAATATTTTTGCCAAAATCTTGCGGAATGAAATCCCCAACAACACGGTGTATGAAGACGATTCTATTTTGGCTTTCAATGATATTGCGCCGAAGACACCCGTGCATGTTCTTGTGATCCCGAAAGGAAATTACATCGATCTGGATGATTTTACAGCCAACGCAAGTACCATCGAAATTGGGAATTTCTTTTCAAAAGTCGGTCAGATTGCCCGAGACCTTGGTGTGCCTGAAAGCGGCTACCGATTGGTTTCCAATAATGGTGAGAACGCAGGACAGATCGTGCCACATTTTCATGTGCATATAATGGGCGGTCAAAAAATCAAAGAAGGCAGTATGGCGCGCGGGATGCAAAGCTAAGCACAACGAGTTAAAGTTTTAACTCGCTTGCACTCTGGACAACATGAATATTAAGCGGTGATTTCCGCCCACGAACCAGGACTTCCTCTTTCTGAGTAGGGCCAGTAAAGCCAGCTTCCACAGCAATACGATCCGAGAAAATGAGCTGGCTTTTATAGTCTTTGTTCATAGCTTCAAGTCTACTTGCTGTATTTACGGCATCGCCGATAGCCGTAACAGATGTTGCTTTCCCATACCCCATTTCCCCAATGATCACATGGCCCATGTGAATGCCAATCCCGATCCTTAACGGTTCGCCTAAGTCGGACTTTAAATTGGTATTCATTACCTCCAACGCATCTGCCATCGCTTTTGCGCCTTGCAGAGCTTTTTGGGCGGCTACGGCAGGATCATCATCCAATCCAAAAAGTGCCATGACGCCATCGCCAATGAATTTATCTAGATGGCCGCCAGTACTCTCTATGGCTTCACCCATGTGGCGGAAGTACTGATTGATAACGAAAACCACGTCATAGGGCAGTTTATCTTCGGAGAATTTGGTAAAGGCACGTAAATCTGCAAAAAGGATCGCAATATCTTTCTCACGTCCTTGAAGATAGGCAGGCTTTGCAAAAGAATGCTTGTGCGATGCTTTATCGGGAAGCAATGGCACGACCGACATATCTGCCATCACGGGGACCTGACAGGCCAAACGAGTTCCTTCAATTGCGCCAACCCGTTTTAAAACGGCAAGTTCTTTATCACTTGGCGGTGCAAGGGTGTCTGCGCCTTCAATTATGCGTATTCGGCACGTGGAGCACCGTCCCCGTCCACCACAAACCGATGCGTGAGGAATGCCGCCTTGCTTGCTGATATCCAGAACCGTTGTCCCCGGCGGGGCGGAGACGTCTTTTCCTTCAGGGTAATGAACTGTCACCAAGCGTTCTTTCCTAAAATGGATAAACCAGAATAGACGGCTCAATAGGAGTAGGCCCAATGCTGCGATCATGCCGTAAAGCCCATTGTCTCGAACGCGATAAGCCCAAGCAAAATCTTCCTGAGTTAGATTAAGGTTTTGAAAGAGTTGTGTCTGCCACGCAGTATCTCGTGCAAGAAATTCGACTTCATTTGCACTTACAAGAAAACCGGTTAGAGCAAGGATCGGTAAAATGAGGGCAGTGGTATAGAGAAATGGGTACGCTTTTTCATACCATGGCTTCAGCCTAAGCCAAAAATGTAGTCCGAGGCAGCCGTGGGACCACGCGACTATCAGGCCAGCAGTTTGAAGAAGCGCTTGAATAGGGGTTGCAACCCAGACCACATAAAGGACGTAGGTATAGCTGTCATCTATCCCGAAATTTTCATGGGCAATACGTGTGCCCACAATATGCCCTATCATCAAGGGGGGAATTGCCAGCCCCAAGGTAATTTGGACGATTTCTTTTGGAGGAATGCGCCTGAAAGAACGGTGAGTTAGCAACTTTGCAGACGTTAGCAATATATGCACTATCATTGCCAACAGCAGTATCACTGTTCCGGGAAGACTGCGCCATATACCAATAAACAGAAGTCGCCCAGCTTCCATCGCTTCCAGTGAGATCAGACCAAGACTATGGTTGATCAAATGAAGCGTTAGAAACAGCATAAGAACAAGGCCACTGTATAGTCGGAGGATTTCCGTCTTCCACCAACCCCGGCCAGATTTTTCCTGTACTTTTGGGCCGCTAGTAACTGTCATGTTTTTCCTGTGTTTTTACAGGCTAACAGTGATTCTTCACTGCTCCTCTGTCAAGTGCTGCATCAATCAGTAAAAGATTAACCCATCCGAGATGCAATCAGGTCCTTCAAGTTTTCAGCAGGGCGTGCGCCTATGTGGCTAATAACTTCTGCTGCTGCAATAGAAGCAATTGCACCGCTTTCTGCGAGGCTTCGACCCTTTGTGAAACCATACAGGAAACCGGCGGCATATAAATCACCGGCACCGGTTGTATCTTCTACGTCTATAGAACGATCCGCGGTAACTTCAACCGTTGTATCTCCTTGCAGGATAACTGAACCTTCACTGCTGCGGGTAACGCAGGCAATCTCGACTTTATCGCGAACTATGTCGATAGCCACTTCAAGACTGTCCGTTTGGTAGAGAGATTTAATCTCATCTTCATTCGCAAACAGAATATCAACGCCGCCGTCAATAAATTCGATAAACTCGTCGCGGAAGCGATCCACGCAAAAACTATCGGACAAAGTTAGGGAAACACGCTGATCTGCTTCATGGGAAATCTTTGCGGCTTTTCTAAATGCTGCTTTCCCGCCATCGGGATCCCACAGGTAGCCTTCCATGTAGGTTACAGCTGACGCTGCAATAATTTCTGGATCAATATCATCCGGTCCCAGTTCAATGCAGGCACCGAGATACGTGTTCATAGTCCGGTGTGCGTCCGGTGTTATCAAAACAAAGCTTCGGGCAGTCGCGGCACCTTGTTCGCTCATTTTGGTTTCAAAATTTACACCGGTTGCCCGAATATCATGGGCGAAAATCGCGCCGAGCTGATCATTCCGGACCTTACCTATATAGTTACTGCGCGCGCCAAGAGACGCGACCCCCGCGGCCGTATTGCCGGCAGATCCACCAGAGATTTCAACAGCGCTGCCCATTTTGGAATAGAGGTCTTCCGCCCGGGCTTCATCGATTAAATTCATGGAGTTTTTGACAAGATTTTCTTGCGTCAAAAAGTCATCGTCAATCCTGCTGAGCACATCAACAATGGCATTTCCGATGCAAGTGGTGTCAAAACGGGTGTTGTTCATGATATCTCCAGCGGTTAAATGAGCGCGGCGGAGTATACCCTTTCCTTGCGATGGTGCAAGGCAGAGCTGTACAACCGCGTCAAATTTTGCCATCAATAAGTTATGCAAGATTTAATAAAATTAACTGCCATAGAAGCAGTAGAAAAGTTGAAGGCGGGTGAGGTGTCCCCGCTTGAGCTTATCGACGCGGCCGAAGCCCGCATTCTTGAGACAGATGATGATGTAAATGCCATTCCCATTCGCTGTTTTGAGAGGGCCAGAACGCATGCCCATCATATCATGAAAGAAAGTTCTGAGGAGCATGGCCCGAGGTATCTTCACGGCCTTCCCATAGCGATTAAAGATCTGACACCAGTCAAAGATGTTCGCTTCACAATGGGATCGCCCATTTTCGCGGATCAAATTGCGGCGCATTCAGACATTATGGTCAAGCGTCTGGAAAAACGAGGCGCAATTGTCGTTGGTAAGGCCAACACACCTGAATTCGGGGCGGGCGCGCAAACCTTTAATGAGGTCTTGGGTACGACGACGAACCCTTGGGATGTATCAAAGACACCAGGTGGATCGTCTGGAGGGTCTGCAGCTGCCTTGGCAGCCGGTCAGGTCTGGTTGGCTCAAGGAAGTGATTTGGGTGGCAGTCTGCGTATACCAGCAAGCTTTACAGGAGTTGTGGGACTTCGTCCGTCACCGGGTAGGGTCGCGCACGGCCCAAGCGGTTTACCGTTTGGTGTGGGATCTGTTGAAGGTCCCATGGGACGTACCGTTGCGGATGTGGCATTAATGCTCGATATGATGGTGGGGGAACATATTGTTGATCCCATCAGCTTGCCCGCTCCAGATTATTTGTATTCGGAAGTTATCAAAAGTCCGCAGAAATTTGGCCGCGTTGCCTACAGTCCAGATCTAGGACAATGCCCGATCGATACGGAAGTCGCAGAAATATGCGCTAAGGCTGCGCAATCCTTCATGCAACATACCAGCGGTATGGAAGAAGACTGTTTTGATCTGACAGGTGGCGATGAGATTTTTCAGATTTTGAGAGCCGCACAATTCGCAGCCGGACATGGTCCGAAACTTGATACCCATCGCGAGCAGCTTAAAGATGATGTGATTTGGAATATTGAATCTGGTCTTAAGCTAACTGCTAAAGATATCGGTTGGGCGCAGCGAGAGCAGGGTGCCCTTTATGGTCGGGTTGCAGATTTCTTCGGAATATATGATTTGTTGCTGACACCAACGGTTATGGTGCCGCCTTTCGATCATGAAATTAGATCCATACGTGAAGTAAATGGGGTCAAATTCGATAATTATATTGCGTGGCTTGCCCAAACCTATCTGCTAACCAATACAAGTTGTCCTGCGATTTCTATCCCTTGCGGTTTTACGAAATCTGGATTGCCTGTTGGTCTGCAAATTATGGCGCCAGCCCACCGGGAAGATCTCGTGTTGAAAGCAGCAGCTTTGTTTGAGCAAGATCATGACTATGCGGCGATGGTTCCGGTCGATCCAAGGAAGCTTGCGTAGAAAAAATATTGCATATTAGCGTACAAACACTTACATGATGCGAAGTTCAAATTAAAAGTATACCGGGGGCGTAAAGTGATAGCGGCAATAAACAAAGCCATTACGCAGATGACTGATCCTGCATTCAGGTCTGTAATTGTGAAATCATTGTTATATTCACTATTGGCGCTGGTGTTGACGTTCGTCGTTATTCTACAGCTGGCGGGCTTGATCCCGCAATCTGACTGGGAATGGGTGAATACTATTGTTGGTTGGTTAAGTGGCGTAGGTGCGTTTTTCATCGCCCTGTTTGTTTTCCCGTTGTCTATGGCAGCAGTTATCGGAATTTTCCTTGACGACATTGCAAATGCTGTGGAGGCAAAGCACTATGCCGGTGATGCTCCTGCGCGAGAGATCCCTCTTTGGTCCAGCATCTGGGATGCAGTAAAATTCTTTGCAGTGATTATTTTGTGCAATCTGCTTGTGTTGCCGCTTTATCTTATTCCGGGCGTGAACCTGATTGTGTATTATGTTTTAAACGGATATTTGCTCAGCCGGGAGTTTTTCCAGCAAGTTGCCGTGCGTCATCATGACATGACAATGGTCAACAAGCTTCGCAAAGCCGGAGGAATGGATGTATTCCTCACAGGTGTAGCTACAGCATTTTGTATGACAATCCCGGTTTTGAACCTGATCATTCCAATCATCGCGACAGCCACGATGGTTCATTTATACAAAAAACGTGCAAAAGCGATGACAGGTTCAACATCAGTAGAAGTCGTATGAAAAAAGTAATTGGTATTTCGGCGCTATTGCTGCCATTCGTTTTGGGTGCCTGCGGGGCAACTACCCAATCTGCGACAACTCCAGAGATAAAACTCATTGCGGTTAAAACTCCGATCTTGTCTAAAGAAAAGAAAATCTCTCTCGCGGCTTTGTCAAAAAAGCCCGAAATATTACCCAAGGCTCGGTTGAAACAAACTGAACCGGTTATTCCGCTACCTCCCATTGGCGTTTTGAGGGGCAAGTCCATTGCTGAAATCGAAGCCGTTTTTGGAAAGCCTGTTTTGCTTCGAAAAGATAAGCCAGCGCAAGTTTGGCAATATTTGACCAGTGAATGCGCATTGCATCTTGTTTTCTATCCTGAAGACGAAGGAAATGGGACGATGCGGGTAAAGTATTTTTCTATGAATGACCGGGATGTTGCCCGCCCAGCTGATAGCAAACCTTGCTTTAAAAGCCAGCTACACCGAGTGGGTGTTGCCCGAGCCAAATCATTGAGCTAACACACACTTCAGACTACTTAGGCCGTCGTGGTTTTGCCTTTGAATTTACACAGATCCTCAACAATGCATTTGGCGCACTCTGGTTTGCGTGCTTTGCACACATACCGGCCGTGTAGGATCATCCAATGATGTGAATCTCGCATATATTCCTTGGGAATACGTTTTTCGAGTTTCTTCTCGACTTCGAGGGGCGTCTTGCCCGGAGCAATGCCTGTACGATTTCCGAGCCGGAATAAATGCGTATCAACAGCAATTGTTGGCTGGCCAAAAGCAATGTTTAAGACGACGTTTGCAGTTTTCCGTCCAACACCAGCAAGCATTTCCAACTCCTCACGGGTTTGTGGAACTTCACTTCCGTGATCGCGGATAAGTGCTTCACATAGTTTGATGACGTTCTTCGCTTTGGTTTTATAAAGACCAATGGATTTGACGTAATCGCGGACAGTATCTTCGCCAAGAGCGAACATTTTCTCCGGCGTGTCGGCGATAGCAAACAACGGGCCGGTCGCTTTGTTTACCCCAACATCAGTGGCTTGCGCGGAAAGCACCACCGCCACAAGCAATGTGAACGGGTTCACATAGTCCAGTTCGCCTTCTGGCACGGGGTTGTTTTCGCGCATCCGGCGGAAAAATTCGTTGATATCTGCCTTTTTCATGGAACAGTTATTGGCACAGCTGGATGCCTTGTGCAATCCCCATTTGACACCTGAACTTTTTGGCATAGCTAGAACCCTATGGCCAGATTGCAAAATACTCCTGAAAATTACGCGCTGTCCCTGTATCCGCACCGCAGTTTAAGCCCGCGAGGGTTTCTGTTTTTGATGCTATTTGTCGGGGGTGTCAGTTTTGTAGCTGGCACAGCCTTTCTAATGATGGGGGCGTGGCCAATTCTCGGATTTTTTGGACTTGATGTGCTGCTGGTTTACGTTGCGTTCAAGATGAATTATCGCAATGGACGCCATCGTGAAGTGATTGAAATCATTGATGGAGAGCTGTGTGTTCGCGCCATATCACCCGGGGGCGAAGAAAGAACACGAAGATTTCAGGCCTATTGGTCGCGTAGCGTTATCGAAGGGGAAAAATTATTGATACGAAACCGAAACGAGGCAATAGAAATTGGTCGTTTCTTGATATTGGAAGAAAAAGAGGAGGTGATGAAAGAGATCACCTCAGCCCTTCAAACTTGGCGCAACAGCTATCGGTTCAGTTAGTCACCCAGACCAAGGACATCCATCATGTCATAATTACCCGCAGTTTTGTCCCGTGCCCAAAGGGCAGCGCGAACCGCGCCGCGTGCAAAGACAGCCCGGTCGCCCGCGCGGTGCGTAATTTCAATAATTTCGTTTTCTGCTGCAAAATAGACAGTGTGATCACCAACGACATTACCGCCCCGAAGCACTGCATACCCAATATCGCCCTTTTTGCGGGCTCCTGTGATGCCGTCGCGGCCACGGTCGGCAACGCTGTCATGGTCCACTTCCCGTCCCGCCGCAGCAGCTTTACCCAGAAGCAAGGCTGTTCCGGAAGGGGCGTCTACTTTGTTGTGATGGTGCATTTCAAGGACCTCAATATCAAAGTCATCATCCAGAATTGCCGCAATTTTTTTGGTCAATTGCGCAAGTAGATTAACGCCAAGGCTCATATTCGCGCCTTGAAGAATAACGCCGGTCGAGCCGGCGTCTTGAATTGTCACCTGTTCTTCATTGCTGATCCCGGTGGTGCCGATGATATGAATTTTCCCCGCATTGGCTGCGAGTTTCGAATGCGCAACAGTTGCGGCCGGAGACGTGAAATCAACAACGGCATCAACAGCGTCAAATAGGGCAGCAGTATCGTCAGTGATAGGAATGTTTAACGGATCAAGTCCAGCCAATGTGCCGATGTCTTGTCCTAGAAACGGCGAGCCTGCGGGCTCCGTACCGCCGCAAACTACGCAGCCAGCGGTACCAGTAACCTGCTTAACCAGCATGCGTCCCATGCGGCCACCGCACCCAACTATACCGATTTTCATATCGCTCATGCTTATCACCTTTGAAGTCATTTAATTGGCTTTGGGTGTAGCATAGAACTCCCCCCTCTGGCGAGGGGGGGTGCTTTTATTCTTTTAAATCAGCAAGGAAGTCTTTTACGCGAGAGAAGAAGCCCTCAGATTCAGGGTTATGGGATCCGCCACCTTCTTCTTCAAATTCGCGGAGAAGTTCTTTCTGACGCTTTGTCAGGTTCACTGGCGTTTCCACAATCGTGTGGATATACATATCCCCGTGTCCAGCCGAACTCATAATGGGCATACCTTTGCCGCGCAGGCGGAATTTTCGTCCTGATTGTGAGCCGGCCGTAATAGTGACCTTCGCACGTGCGCCGTCCAGTGTCGGCACTTCAATGTCGCCGCCAAGGGTTGCTGTTGTCATTGGAATAGGGACCCTGCAATGCAGGTTCTGGCCATCTCTTTGGAAAATGCGATGATCAGAAACACTCAAGAAAATATACAAATCGCCGGGAATGCCGCCACGTCCGCCCATTTCCCCTTCGCCAGAGAGACGAATGCGATTGCCATCGTCAACACCTGCTGGGATGTTAAGGGAAAGAGTTTTTTCCTTATTCACACGGCCTTCGCCATGGCATTTTGTACAAGGATTTTGGATTACTCGACCTTGACCATTACAGGCTGGACAGGTTCTCTCAATGGTGAAGAAACCTTGCTGTGCACGGACTTTACCATGTCCCTGACATGTTCCGCAATTGACAGGTGTTGAGCCTTCCGCAGCGCCTGTTCCTTCGCAACCATCACATTGGACAGAGGTTGGGATTTGAATCTCGGTCTCTTTGCCGTGATAGGCTTCTTCAAGCGAGATTTCCATGTTGTAGCGCAAATCTGAACCACGGCTTTGGCCACCGCCGCCACCGCGTCTGCCACCCATGAAGTCGCCGAAAAGGTCATCAAATATGTCTGAGAAACCGCCGCCCATTCCGCCGCCGCCGCCCATGCCGCCATTTTCAAAGGCTGCGTGACCGTACTGGTCGTAGGCTGCGCGTTTTTGCTCGTCACTCAGAATTTCATAGGCTTCATTAATTTCTTTGAAGTTTGCTTCTGCCTGATCATCACCCGGATTCCGATCCGGATGGTATTTCATCGCCATCTTACGATAGGATTTTTTGAGAACAGCAGCGTCAGCGTCGCGCGCCGCTCCCAATATTTCGTAATAGTCGCGTTTTTCCATAAGGTTCTGCTCAACTAAATGCCGCCCCGGACTGGATTTCCCAAGCCGGAGCGGTCGTTTACCTTAAAGGATGTGCAGCCTGTAAACAGACTGTCCGGCCTTATTTATCTTTTTTGTCATCTTCGACTTCTTCGAAGTCGGCATCAACAACATCATCGTCGTCAGCAGCAGGTGCTTCTTCGCCGGAAGCCTCAGTGCCTTCGCCTTCGGCAGCGCCTTCAGCTTGAGCTTGTGCATAAACTGCTTCGCCAAGTTTCATGGACGCTTCTTGCAAGGCTTCCATTTTGGCTTTTACATCGTCGATATCCGCAGATTCTTTGACTTCTTTCAGCGCGTCAAGGGCTGTTTGAACTGGGCCCTTTACATCATCATCAAGTTTGTCAGCCATATCGGACATGGTTTTTTCAGTTGTGTGAATAAGGCTGTCAGCCTGATTGTGAACTTCGACCTGTTCCTTTTTCACTTTGTCGTCAGCCGCAAATTCTTCGGCTTCCTTAACCATGCGATCAATATCGTCATCGCTTAGACCGCTTGATGCCTGGATCTGAACTTTCTGCTCTTTACCAGTTCCTTTATCTTTCGCGGACACATTCACAATGCCGTTGGCATCGATATCGAAGGTCACTTCAATTTGTGGAACACCGCGTGGTGCTGATGGAATTTCTGACAGATCAAAGTTTCCAAGGATCTTATTGTCGGCAGCCATTTCACGTTCACCCTGGAAGACCCGGATGGTTACAGCCGACTGGTTATCTTCAGCAGTTGAGAAAGTCTGGCTTTTCTTTGTAGGAATTGTCGTATTGCGGTCGATTAGACGTGTAAATACTCCGCCCAATGTTTCAATACCAAGTGACAGAGGTGTCACATCCAAAAGAAGAACGTCTTTAACATCGCCTTGCAAGACACCAGCCTGAATAGCCGCGCCCATGGCAACAACTTCATCAGGGTTCACACCTTTATGAGGCTCACATCCAAAGAAGTTCTGAACGATTTCCTGAACCTTAGGCATACGGCTCATACCACCAACGAGAATAACTTCGTCGATTTCGCCTTTTTGCATGCCAGCATCTTTCAATGCTTTCTCACAAGGAGGCAATGTGCGCTTGATCAGATCTTCCACTAAATTCTCAAACTGAGAACGTGTCAGCTTAAGCTGCATATGCTTTGGACCAGAAGCGTCTGCAGTAATAAACGGCAGATTGATTTCTGTGGCTTGCGTGGATGAAAGCTCGATTTTAGCTTTCTCTGCAGCTTCTTTCAGGCGTTGGAGCGCCATTTTGTCGCCGCGAAGATCAATTCCATTTTCTTTTTGGAATTCACTTGCAAGGTAGTCAACCAACTTCATGTCGAAGTCTTCACCACCAAGGAAAGTGTCACCGTTTGTTGAATGTACTTCAAAAACGCCGTCGCCGATTTCAAGGACGGAAACGTCGAATGTACCGCCGCCAAGATCGAAAACAGCAATTTTCTGGTCTTTTTTGTCCATGCCATAAGCAAGGGCCGCTGCAGTCGGCTCGTTGATAATCCGCAATACTTCAAGACCAGCAATTTTACCGGCATCTTTCGTTGCCTGGCGCTGTGCATCGTTGAAGTAGGCTGGAACAGTAATAACAGCCTGCGTTACGTTTTCACCAAGGAAGTTTTCCGCTGTTTCTTTCATTTTTTGCAAAATGAAAGCAGAGACCTGACTTGGTGAATAGTTGGTTCCGCGGCTTTCCACCCACGCATCATCATTGTCTGCTTTGATGATGTTAAAGGGAACCATATTGATATCTTTTTGCGTTGCCTTGTCGTCAAAACGGCGACCGATCAAACGCTTGATAGCGAACAGTGTGTTTTCAGGGTTTGTGACCGCTTGGCGTTTTGCGGCTTGACCGACAAGCTTGTCGCCATCTTCAGTGAAGGCCACGATTGAAGGTGTCGTGCGGGCGCCTTCCGCATTTTCCACAACTTTAGGGTCCTTACCGTCCATGACAGCAATACAAGAGTTTGTGGTACCAAGATCAATACCAATTACTTTAGCCATTTTATCCTCGATTATATTGGCAAATCCTTGCAGCCATTTTTTGCACCGCAAAGATCCCCAGGATTGGAGTTTGTTACTTTATGACGTTTATATAGGTGTGATGCAGAAACTGTGCAAGAGCCCTGTGTGTAATCGACACTTCTTTTCCAGTGGGCAGGCAGATTCTGGATAAAATAGGTTTCAAAATAGTTGTTTCGGCGTTCTGATACACAGGTTTATTCGCTTTACGCTTTATCGGCCTTCTGTTAGTTGGAATGGATATTCCTTTTTTATGTCCAGTTTCAGGATATCCCCGTGACCGATTCTTCCGCAAATAACGCAACCAGCACATCTATTGCTGCTGCCAAAAAAGATCGACAGCAAGGCCTCCTCGCGGCATTGTCTGCTTTTTTATTGTGGGGTGTTTTTCCGCTATATTTCAAATTGTTGGGCGATATCCCAGTCTTAGAAATTTTGGCTAATCGGATCGTGTGGTCCCTGTTGTTAGTGTTGATTATCATTACCTTTACAGGCAGGTTTTCCCGAGTATTTGCAGCTTTAAAAGATCGCAAGACCATGCTTATCTTTCTAGCATCCACGTCGGTAATCGCTCTTAATTGGGTAACGTTTGTTTGGGCTATTACCAATGACCGGGTACTTGAGGCTAGTCTTGGATACTATATTAATCCGCTGGTGAATGTTGGCCTTGGTATGCTCTTTCTAGGAGAACGGCTTAATCGTTGGCAAGGGCTTGCCATCGGATTAGCAACACTGGCTGTTTTAATTATGACTGTCCTTATGGGCAGTTTGCCGTGGGTGTCCTTGGTTCTCGGCTTTTCCTTCGGTTTTTACGGGCTGCTTCGAAAGAAGGTGCAAGCAGAATCTGTTGTCGGTCTTACGATCGAAACTGGACTTTTGTTCCCTATATCTTTTGCATATATTGGGTATCTTACTTTGTCCGGTACTCTGCATGGCGGTAGTTTAAGCGGTCAATTCTACGAAATTGATACCCTCCTTTTGCTCGCAGGCACGGGCTTCGTAACAGCGGTTCCTCTTATCCTATTTTCATTTGGTGCCCAGCGGCTACGGCTAACGACTGTTGGAATATTGCAATATGTGGCGCCCACAATGCATATAATCTGGGCGATTTTCATATTCAAGGAAGATTTCTCACAAGCACAGTTCGCAGCGTTTTCGCTGATATGGGCAGGATTGCTGATTTATACTTGGGACGGCCTTCGCTCTCGAGGCCGTAAGTCCTCATAATTTTGAGCGATACAACCATATTGCAAGCAACGGAAATCCTAACAGTTCGAATACAAGTGACGGAAGAATGGCGGCACTGAATATTACGTCAGTGTCCAAAATGCTAAACCTGAACAGGCCTGCCACTGCAATAATTGCACACAGGGAAATCAGTGTTGGTCGTAACTTTGCGAGAGCTAATGTACTTAATGCAAATATCATCCCGATACCGAACCAGACTCCACCGATAAATCGAATGTGATTGTCCTGTGTCTGGAATGTTAAGGCGTCTGTGACGTTAAGGAAATTCTGCGGTATTTGCCAACCAAGGGTTCTTATTCCGCCTAGGCCAATGTTCAATCCCAAAAACATGATGGCGATGCCGATCAGCAGAATAACCAGTTTGAGTGCGATTGTGGTTCTCATTTTGAAGCCCCTTGTGACAATGAATCTCTTCGATATTTAATTAATTAGTACGCGTTCTATAAATCATGCATTGCAGAGAAGTCAATAGTTAAATATAACGCGTACTAATAAAATAGGATCTGTCAGATCTTTGTAATGGCTAATTGTGGAGATTAACGAATGTCAGGGAAAACTGGACGCCGTCCTCGTAGTGCGGAGCAATTTGAACAAACACGATCAAAAATCTCAGCTCAGGCTTTGAAGTTATTTCAAGAAGAAGGCTATGATGCTGTTTCAATCCGCCGTCTTGCGGGGGAGGTTGGGTGTGCTCCAATGACTATTTATGCTCATTTCGATGGAAAAATCGAAATATTGAAGCACTTATGGGCAGCAGTTCTTGGCGGGGTGTTTAAAGAAATTGAAGCGAACCTTAAGCATATCGACGCGCCGGCGGAACGGTTGAGAACAGCAGCCTACCAATTTACTGACTATTGGTTGGAGCATCCGGATCATTTTCGTATGGTATTCATATCCAATGACATTACGCGAACAGATGTCGGAACTTTTATTCAAGATGACAAAACGCGAGCTCATTTTAAATACTTCTACGGCTTGGTCGAAGCAGCCTCGCCCAATGGCAGCGACATCAAATCAAAAGCGGATGTCTTGATCGTTACAATGATTGGTGCTGCGCTCTGTTCCAATACAATAGGGGATTATCCGTGGACAGACTCTCGTCGTCTCATTGATTTGACCTTGAATAGCATTTTGGTTTAAGCGAAAAGCCAGCTTTCTTAAAGTAGGCGGTAAAAGACTATCCCATTTGGCGTATATAATTTATAAGTAGTATAGTGCTTGGACTGACCCGGGGTTTTAGATGAAATCGAAACGTTTCCGATGCCAATGGAAACATGTATTTGCGATTGCGGCGATTGCCGTTGCCTTATGTATGGGATCAATACGTTTTTCTTATGCACAAAAATTGGTTTTTCTTGCAGACAATTATCCGCCATACGAATTCGTAAATCTGAGCGGAGAAGCGCACGGCTTTGATGTTGAGGTTATTCAGGCCGTATTTAAACACTTGAATATACCGATCAGTATCGAGTTCCGGCCTTGGAAGCGGGTCGTTGAGAGTGCAAAAAGTGGAAATGCCACAGGCATGTTTTCATGCGGCCATTCAGTTGAACGTGAAGAATTTTTTCGCTATTCGACGCCCATTAGCTACACGACGCAAGGCGTGATCGTAAAGAAAAACCGTTCCGATTTTCAGATCTCTACGCGAGAAGATTTAAAGAAAATGAACATAGGATCAATTGCTGGATATGCATCGAACAAACATCTAGAAGAGCTCGAGATTCCATATTTCAAGATTCCATTGCTTGATAATGCCTTTCCAATGCTGCGCAACGACAGGATCGATGGTCTGTTCCTGACAATGGAGACAGGCCAGTTTTTAGCAGTTCAAGAGGGAATGATTAGTCAGCTTGATTTTATTCCGCTCATAGATCTGGCTTCTCGTCCTTACCATTTGTGTTTCAGCAAAAAGTGGCCTGGAACCAAGGAGCTTCTGAAACGATTTAATCAGGGATTTAGAGAGTTGCAAAAAAATGGAAAAGTAGCTGAAATTCATGCGAGATACCGCTAATTACGATATCTGAGCTGTTGAGTTTCCTCAGCAGCCCAGAACGTGAATTTATCTAGTAGGCCGCGGTGAACCTTTTTCTTGTGTGCAGAGGGTGCTCAGCTTCATCCAGCATTGCGACTGCGAAATCTTCCATGGAAATGGCAGATAAACCATCTGTATCGACTACCAGTTCATCAGACCCTAACCTGTATTTCCCAGTTCGAATTCCTGGCGTAAGCATTGCTGGTGGGCAGAGGTAGGACCAGTTAACTTCCGTTTCTGATTTGATAATCTCAAATTGTTCTTGGCAGGCGCGGGCAATATTGACAACAGAGAGCGGTAGAAAATCTGGTGCAGATAACACTGTATGACCATTTAGACCCGGTACTTTCAGGCTAGCTGCTCCGCCTACAATTAGGACACGTGTGTTCGCTTTTGCCGCACCGTCGAGCACGGATTTTGTGAGTTCTGGTAGAAGATACTCACTTCCTTCTGGCGGCCTAATGGCAGAGATGATGAGGTCCTGTCCTTCGCCAAATTTTGCAACAGAAGCCGAATTTGCGGCATCTGCTAACTGGCCGGAAAGTGTGTTAGGTAATTCTGTGATTTGCTCGGCTCTTCTAACTACTGCAGTTACATCATGTCCGCGAGATACGGCTTCTGTTGCGATACGGCTTCCGACATCTCCAGCGGCTCCAAATATTGTAATACGCATAGCCTTAATCCTTTATTCTGTGGGGGTTATTTTATTAGGGTTGCAAGGGGGGAATGCAGTGAAAATTTGATCTTTTTTTGACTGAGCCAAACACTTGTAAGGACGATGGCGATTGCGAGAATTTGAGACACTCCAAGACTTTGGTTCAGGACCAACCACCCCAAGGTGACTGCCATCACCGGACTTAAAAATCCCAAGGATGAGACAACTGAAGGCTCCAGTTTCGAAATCCCTCTAAACCAGAGTACGTAAGTGATCGCGGCACCAATTAGACCAAGATAGGCAAATCCTAGAAGATTGGTATTGGTTAAACTCGGTAGAGCGGGTTCTAGTAGAAAAGCCGCGGGAAGTAACAGAATGCCGCCGGCAGTTAGCTGCCAAGCTGTGAATGTTAGAAGCGATACTGGGGGTTGCCAATGGCGGCTTAAAACTGTGCCGCACCCCATTGAGAGTGCGCCAACCAAACCAGCAATAATTCCAACAGGATCGAGTGCGGCAGACTGCGATAGAGTTAAAAGCGCGACACCGCCAATCCCTGTAACGGCTGCAATGACTGCAATGCCCCGAATAGCGGATCCCAAAAGCATTCGAGCTATAAATATGACGATTAGAGGTTGGATCGCGCCCACAGTTGCGGCGACTCCGCCGGGAAGACGGTAAGCGGCTTCAAAGAGTAACCACCAGAAAACCGAAAAATTCAAGGCGCCCAGGATAAATACCTTAAGCCACCAGCCCCCTTTTGGAAGTTGGCGAACCAGTAAAAGTAGAAGGAGACCAGCAGGCAATGCCCGTAGCATAGCCACTGTTAGTGGGTATCCAGCAGGGAGCATTTCAGTTGTGATCAAATAAGAGCTGCCCCAGATCGCAGGGGCGATTGCAGTTAGTATCACGTCAAGTTTTCGGGCCATTATGTGTCTCCATCAATTTATCTTGACGTCAAGATACTTCAATATATCTTGACGTCAAGATAAATTATTCGTAAGTTTTTTTATGGATAAAATTGATCGAATAATATCGCAGTGGAACAGGGAACGGCCTGATCTTGATGTGAACCCCATGAGCCTAATTGGTCGTGTGAAGCGAATTGCACAGCATTTTGCTCATGGTATGGACAAAACATTTGCAGCTCACAATCTCAATAGTGCGAGCTTTGATGTATTGGCCACTTTAAGAAGATCGGGTGCACCTTACGCGTTGTCCCCAGGGGATTTGCTCGCAACTATGATGGTGACGTCGGGAACGATGACCAATCGGGTAGATCAGCTTGTAAAAACTGGGTTGGTGGAGCGAAAACACAATCCCGAAGATGGCCGAAGCGTGATCATATCGCTAAGTCAGAAAGGACTTGCTGTAATTGACGTAGCCGTGAATGAGCATGTTCAAACTCAGGCGCGACTAGTGGCGAGCCTGACGGACGAGGAACATCTTGTTCTAAACGGATTGTTGAGTAAATTGCTTGTAGATTTTGAAGGTAATTAGGTCGGGGAAGGCATAAAAAAACCGCTGGAATATCCAGCGGTTTTAATTTTGAGCCACACTTTAGAAAGTTTAGGCTTTTTCGTCGATATGAATGCTAGATGCTTTTTTGCCGCCCTTGGCAATTCCAACAAGGGATGGGCGAAGCAGCCGGCCGGCAATGACATAGCCTGCCTGAACCACTTGCAAAATAGTTCCGGGTTCAACGTCGAGATTCTCGATTTCAAACATAGCTTGATGGAAATTGGGATCAAACTTTGCACCTTCTGCGGCGATGAACTCAATTTTATGTTTGGTCATCGTGCTGAGGAGTTCAGATTCTGTCATCTCAACACCAGTTAGGAAGGTCTTGATGGCTTCAATTTCACGGTCTTCGTTTGGAACACTGTCAACGGCACGGCGAAGGTTGTCTGATACGCTGAGCATATCGCGTGCAAATTTGGTGACCGCATAGTTGTGCGCGTCTTCTTTTTCTTTTTCAGCACGGCGACGGATATTCTGTGTTTCCGCCATGGCCCGAAGCAGTTTTTCTTTCAAATCGGCAATTTCTTCGATCAGCTGATCTTCAACAGTAAGTTCAACTTCGTCAGTCGCAGCCTCAGCTTCAGAAAGAGCATCCATCGTCGCGGCGTCAATGTCTTCTAATTCTAAGGGCTCCGCTTCTGGCGTTGAATTTTCCATACCCTCTTCCATTTCCGGATCTTCTGGGGAATTTGGGTTTGTATCGTTCATTTTCGTCTCTTTCTAACTCGACTTCGTTTAATCCAGCAATCGTCCGATGATCTTGGCAGTATAATCCACCATGGGAATGATGCGGGCGTAATTTAAACGGGTTGGACCGATTACGCCAACGACACCGACCACCTGATTGCGGCTATTCTGATAAGGAGAAATAATCATTGATGTACCAGAAAGCGAGAAAAGATTGTTCTCCGATCCAATAAAAATGCGTACACCATCTCCCCCTTCGGCTAATTCCAGTAATTTAATGCGTTCTCGTCCAGCTTCAAGGGTGTCAAACAGCTCTTTTATCTTATCTAGGTCCTCTATGGCTTGAACGTCTTGCAAAAGATTCGCATGGCCTTTCACGATCAGCGTTTCTTTTCCGCCCCAACTTGCAATACCTGATTCGACCACACTAGCGGTCAATTCATCCAATTGTGCTTGATGGCTGGTAATATCCTGGTGAATCTCGGATCTCGCTTCAAGGAGCGTTCTACCGGCAAGACGATGTGTGAGATAGTTGCTAGCTTCCTGCAAAGCGGTGACCGAAAGGCCCGCTGGAAGTTCAATTGTTCGATTTTCAACGAGCCCATCAGCCGTCACAATAATCACGAGAGCTTTGTCAAACCCTAGACGTATAAATTCAATCTGTTTGACGGGGCTATCGCTTTTTGGTGCAAGGACAAGGCTTGCACAGTTTGAGAGGCCTGACAGCATTGTTGAGGCTTCATTCAAAACTTCGTCGATGTTTTTACCCTCAACCGCACAACGTGCTTTGATATCTGCGCGTTCGGCCTCTGTCAGGTTGCCAACTTCAAGCAGGCCGTCCACAAATAACTGCATGCCTGCTTGTGTGGGTAATCGGCCGGCTGAGACATGAGGCGAATACAATAATCCTGCATCTGTAAGGTCCGCCATTATGTTTCGGATGGAGGCCGGAGACAATTCTACTTTATTCAGTTTTGATAAGGTGCGCGAGCCCACAGGTTCACCTGTTTCCATAAAAGTTTCCACAACATTGCGGAAGATTTCACGGCTGCGTTCATTTAGTTCCTGTATTTTCATAACAGTTGTCTCTTACCCTAACTCTGGCCCTAGTTTAAGCGGGCTGATTTCATATGAAATGTAGTGATGGGGGAGCCTTGCGTCAATCAAGCGCACAGAGTACAAGGAAGTCAAATGCGAAACAGACGAACATCTAAGGAAATATAATGCGTCCATCAGGTAGACAAGCAGGCGATTTGCGCAACATCGTTATGGAACCCGGCTATGCAAAAAATGCTGAAGGTTCATGCTTCATAAAAGCAGGCGATACTCACGTTTTGTGTACGGCGAGTATTGAAGAGCGGGTGCCACCGTTTCTGCGTAATACTGGTAAAGGCTGGGTAACCGCTGAATACGGCATGCTGCCACGCTCAACTGGATCACGCATGGGCCGGGAAGCAGCCCGCGGAAAACAGCAGGGCCGTACAGTTGAAATTCAACGCCTGATCGGACGTTCACTCCGTGCTGTTGTTGACATGGAAGGTTTTGGTGAGCGTCAGATTACAGTCGATTGTGACGTTATACAAGCAGACGGCGGAACACGGACAGCGTCCATTACAGGTGCCTATGTCGCACTGTATCAAGCGTTCGACAAATTGGTTGAACAAGGAAAAATTCTGGAAGTCCCCATGAAAAGCCAAGTGGCTGCAGTTTCTTGCGGTATCTACAAGGGCATTCCAGTTTTGGATTTGGATTATCCGGAAGATAGTAACGCCCAAGCTGATGCGAATTTTGTTCTGTCATCGGATGGCCGGATTATTGAAATTCAGGGAACAGCGGAAGAAGATCCGTTTACTGAAGCTCAGTTTACAGGCATGTTCGATTTGGCCAAAAGCGGCGTAAAAGAACTTTGCCGTTTGCAGCGCGAAGCACTGGGACTCTAAAAATGCATCGTTCGTTCACAGGTAAAAAGCTGGTTGTTGCCAGCCATAATCAAGGTAAAGTTCGTGAAATTGGCGAGTTGCTCGCTGATTTTGGGGTGGAACCTATATCTGCCGGCGAGCTTGGTTTGCCGGAACCTGTGGAGGACGGTGATACCTTTATTGCCAACGCTAAAATCAAGGCGTTGGCAGCTGCTGAGCGCTCTGGCGAAATTTCATTGAGCGACGATTCTGGATTTGCGGTTGAGGCCTTGAACGGAGATCCGGGTATTTACTCGGCGCGCTGGGCCGGGCCGTCCAAAGATTTCGGTATCGCAATGAAAACCATTCAAGATAAATTGGAAGAAGCTGGCGCTGGCGATAACAGACGAGCCTCTTTTATCTGTGCCTTGTGTCTAGCGTGGCCCGATGGTCACACTGAAAGTTTTGAGGGGCGCGTTTGGGGCGATTTTACATGGCCTGCCCAAGGGGAAAAAGGCTTTGGCTATGACCCTGTTTTTACACCTGAAGGAATGGACCGTACTTTCGCGCAAATGGATCCTGCTGAAAAGCACACTATCAGCCACCGCGCCGATGCGTTCCGACAATTGATTGATGCCTGTTTCCCTAAATAAAAATCTGCCTGATCCGGGATTTGGTATTTACTTCCATTGGCCGTTTTGCCGGAAGAAATGCCCATATTGTGATTTTAACAGTCATGTTCGTGAAAGCGTGGATCAGACGGAATGGACAGAAGCGCTATTAGGCGAGCTTGCCTATTTTGCAAACCGGACAGAGCAAAAAACTGTTACCAGTATTTTCTTTGGTGGGGGCACCCCGTCGCTGATGAAGCCTGCGACAGTTGCGGCTTTAGTTGAGGGTGTCGCCAAACATTTCCCTATTGCAGACGATATAGAGATTTCACTAGAAGCCAACCCCACATCAGCCGAAGGTAAATCGTTTGAAGGGTATCGCAGCGCCGGTGTGAACCGTCTATCTATGGGCGTGCAATCACTGCGTGACGATGCTTTGAAGTTTTTGGGTCGGGAGCATTCTGTGCAAGAGGCGAGATCTACAATTGAACTCGCCCGCGGTATTTTTCCAAATATTTCGTTTGATTTGATTTATGCCCTTCCCAAACAAACATTGAGCGAGTGGGAAGCAGATTTGAGGGAAGCACTGCTTCTCGCTGGAGACCATTTATCACTGTACCAACTGACAATCGAGCCTAATACAGGATTTGCTGGATCTGTGAAGCGGGGTGATTTCAAGGTTTTGGGCGACGAGCTGTCAGAAGCCATGTTCGATTTGACGCAAACAATTTGCGAAGAGGCGGGAATGCCTGCCTATGAGATTTCCAATCATGCCCGTCCCGGTTTCGAATGCCGTCATAATCTAACCTACTGGCGTTATGGAACGTATTTGGGGATTGGCCCCGGGGCGCATGGGCGCGTAAAGGTGGATGGTGCTCGTTACGCTTGCCAACAACATAAAAAACCGGAAAGATGGCTGAAATCGGCTCAAGATATCGGTCACGGAACTGAACTTGAGCTCTCCATTGAGAGCCAAACCGAACTTGCTGAAGAATTGCTGCTTATGGGGCTTCGGTTGCGCGAAGGAGTTTGGTTCAAAAATTTCAAAGACGCAGTAGGGCTTTCGTTTTCAGATTTTGCCCCAGAGCAAAATATAGAGAAGCTTGTTCAAGCGGGCTTTCTTGAACAAGACGCTGAACATCTTTGGACCACTGAAAGGGGACGGTTTGTCCTGAACAGTTTGCTCGCTGAACTTCTTAGTTAATTAGCGGAGCGAAGGATGTTGGTGCTGGCTCTAGCAGTTCCAGCTCCTGTTGTCCCAATTGCATGACCGCCAAGCCGCGTTCAGCTAGCCCATTGCCAGTAAACCGAAAAATCCCGTTGTAGCCCGAAAAACCATCAGGGTTTTGCAGGTTCGTATCTGAAAATTTGTTTTCGTCTTCTTCTAAGGCAAGCAGTCCAGAAAGTGCTAGCGCATCATATGCAAGGCTTGCGATGTGCGGGGGCGTATATCCATAAATGGATTTGAAGCGTGCTAAAAACTGATTGGAAGCCTCTGGCGCCGGGGCTGCGAACCAGCCACCAACCAGGGAAGGTTCCGTTGTTAGGCTATTATCTGCCCACAAGCCTGTTCCAATGAACTGAACCTTGGTTGGGTCGATATCATAGTACGAAAGAAGCGGAGCCAGCTCGCGTAATTTTTGGCCACCCTCTGGTATAATAAGCGCTTCGAATGAAACCTCGCCCAAGGTATCAAGTTTAGATAATCGTTTATATTGGGCTTTAGATTCAGGATCTTTTTTCCCTTTTACCTTTTTGATCTCCTGCTTTAGTTGCCAATTTCGAGCGTTGTAATTGGCAGCGCTTTTGGCAATTTCTTGCAATTCTTCTGAACCGGAGGGAAGGTTTGCGGGGTATCTGCTAACTTGTCTGAGATTAAGCCCAAGGCGTTGGGTAACTTGTTGAATGCTGATTACAGCGGCATTGCCATAGGGGTTTTGCGGCGCAAGTACTGCAAACTGTGATAACCCCTGTCGGTAAGAAAATTCGAGCACTCGATTGATCTGTTGATGGGCAGTTAATCCCATTAAGTACACACCGCCACCGGCCGCGGTCACGTCCGTTGAAAATGCGAGAACGCTGACGTTATTTGCTGCTGCTATGGGACGGACGGCTTTTACCGATGCCGAAAACAAGGGGCCTAATATGATTTCCGCGCCCTCACCCGTTGCTGCGGTCGCCGCTATGGCTGCACCTGCTGCAGTGCCTTGGGTGTCATAGGGTTGCAATTTGAGTTGTACATTGTTGTGGTCGAAAAGGGCAATGTTCGCCGCTTTTAGTAAATCATTTCCGATTTTTTGATGTGCACCAGTCAAAGGAAGCAAAAGTGCAATCCTGACAGGTGTTTTTTCAGTTTCAGTTATAGGCCGGTTGAGGTGCAGGCTTTGATCTGTTGGCTGTTCAACTATTTTGGGTTCGATTTGAGACTTATCAAGAAGGTTCTCTGCAGCTTGTTTCTCTGGTGCAATAACGGGAGCTACACTAACAGGGGCAGGCTTTTCCGGCTCTTTTACGGCCACTGGCGTTGGTTTAGCCGCCGTAGGTTGGCTGCTGGTAAAATTACCAAGGGTCTGACAGCCGGATAAAAGGGCGACACACCCAATGGCAACGACCAATTGTCTTGCGCGGCGCAGCCTGATAAAACTGACTGAATTTCTGTATGTATTTTCAAGCTTCCGCAAGGCTCTTCCGATCTATCTCAGATATATTTAATTGCAGTTTAAAATGTCTTTACTTGGACCAGCAACAAAATAGTGCCATTCTTCTGTAAGAGAAACAGGTAAGTGAGGCTATATTTTGTCATCAGCTACCAAAAAACAGATCCTCAAAAAAAGAAGACGTGCCCATCGGCGCGGAATTGTTGCTGAAAAAGTAGCTGAATTCCTGCTACGCCTTAAGGGATATCGAATTATTGTCAGGCGTTACCGTAAACCGGTTGGCGAGATTGATCTTATTGTGCTGCGAAACAACACAATTGTCGCAGTGGAGGTAAAGTTACGGAAAGATCTGGATAAGGCATTGCATGCAGTTGGCCATATACAGCAGCGCCGAATACGCCGCGCACTGGAAGTGTTTCTAGCAAGTAACCCACAATATTCTGAATGCGACGTGCGTTTGGATCTGGTGTTGGTTACCTCTTTTCTTCAAAAACCATTACATATGGAAAACGCCTGGTAGTAAAAATAGAGTGAGCCTTTATCCTGCCTTCGTATCAGGATATAGTTGCTTGAAATAAAAAATGAGGCGGTTGTTTATGAAGTTGGTTCTTAGTTTGTGTCTGGCAGTTATAGCAGCTGTCACTTTATCTGGATGTACGCCAATTGGTGTTGTAGTAGGCGGCGCTGCCGCAGCGGGTGTTGTTGTCGCAGAGGAACGTTCAGTCGGTGACGCGATTGAAGATGCGGGCATTAAACTGAACATCATGAATAATCTGTTCGAAAAAAGTGAAACGCTTTTTGTGGACGTCTCTACGTCGGTGATAGAAGGACGGGTTTTGGTAACGGGTCAGGTTCAAAACCCGGAGACAAGAAATTCTGTCGCGACGACTATATGGGAGGTCGAGGGCGTTAATGAGGTTTTGAATGAACTTCAAATTAGCGAAAAATCGGGCCTCACATCGGCAACAGAAGATAGCTGGATTTCTGCAAAATTAAGATCGCGTTTGTTGCAAGACATTGGCATCAAACACGTAAATTACTCCGTTGATACAGTGAACCGGATTGTTTACTTGATCGGGATTGCCCAAAACCCTGAGGAGCTCGAACGAGTGTATCTTCACGCACGGGATGTCGATGGTGTTCGCAAAATAATCCATCATGTTGTGATGAAAGACAGTCGCAAGACAAAATAGTCGCTTGTATGTGCCTGCTATCTGTATAAATCATAGTTACGCGCACTTTATAAAAATTGAGACAGGAAAAAATAATGAGTCTTGCCGTTGCTATCCAGATGGATCCCATTGAAGCCGTTGATATTAACGGTGACAGCACGTTTGTTTTAGCGCTGGAAGCGCAGGAGCGGGGGCATAGCCTGTATCATTATGGACCGCAGGATTTGTCGTTTCTCGACGGCGAAGTTGTTGCGAGGGCCCGTCCTTTGGAAGTTCGCCGCGAACTCGGTAATCACTTCACATTAGGCGACGAAGTGCGTATTAATTTGGCGGATACAGATGTCGTTTTGATGCGGCAAGATCCACCGTTTGATATGTCCTATATTACGGCAACTCATTTACTGGAGATGGTTCACCCAAAAACGTTGGTGGTGAATGATCCTGCTAGTGTTCGGAACGCGCCTGAAAAGATTTTTGTCACACATTTCGAAGGTGTTTTACCGCCGACGTTGATTTCCTCCAATTTGGAAGAAATGCGTGCCTTTCGCGCGGAACATAAAAACATCATCATCAAACCACTTTACGGCAATGGCGGCGCCGGTGTGTTTCATCTGAAACCCGGAGACGAAAATCTAACCGTTATTCATGAACTGTTTAATGAATTCTACCGTGAACCCATGATTGTACAAAAGTATCTGCCTGAAGTTCGGCAGGGCGACAAACGTATTATCTTAATTGATGGAAAACCAGTTGGTGCCATTAATCGGGTACCCCAAGAAGGGGAGAGCCGTTCTAACATGCACGTGGGCGGCCAAGCATTGAAAACGGGCCTCACAGCGCGGGAGCTGGAAATTTGCGAAATAATTGGCCCGTCTTTGAAGGCGCAGGGCTTAATTTTTGTTGGTATTGATGTGATCGGGGATTACATGACAGAAATTAATGTTACATCCCCAACAGGTTTGCAGGAAATAAACCGCTATGACGGTGTGAAACTTGAAGCAGACATTTGGGATTGTATCGAAGAGAAAATCTCCTAAATCGGCTACCTTTGTGTGGTGGTGTTTTGGCTTAGTTTAAGCTGAAATATCACTTCTCAAGCTAGAAAATTCCCTCCACGCCCTTCTCCTCATGTATTTCATTATTATTAAAAAAGATAATAAATAAAATTATAATTCATGTTATGGTTGAAAAAATAGCTGTTCTTTGGGGGAAGAATGCAAGCAAAAATCGAAACCGTGGCATTTGAAGGGTTGGATGTTCGAAAGGTCACTGTCCAAGTTCTAATGGCGGCGGGACTGCCAGCCTTTACTGTCGTGGGGCTTCCCGATAAATCCGTTGCTGAAAGCCGAGAGCGCGTTCGCGCTGCTCTCACATCGTTAGGGATTGGGCTACCTCCTAAAAGAATCACTATTAATCTCGCTCCAGCGGATCTGCCAAAAGAAGGAGCGCATTTTGATCTTCCAATTGCACTGGGTGTTCTAACTGCAATGGGTGTTCTACCCGCGGACGAAATGGAGAGTTATATAGCTCTTGGCGAATTGTCTCTTGATGGAACCTGTAGTTCTGTGTCGGGTGTTTTACCCGCGGCAGTACATGCGATGGCGAGCGACAAAAATATAATTTGCCCCAAGGCATCTGGTAGTGAAGCTAGTTGGGCGGGGGATTTGGAAATTCTTGCGACAGACAGCCTTTTGTCGTTAATTAATCATTTTAAGGGAAGTCAGGTTCTACCTCTCCCACAAGAGCCCGAACTGTTCGAACAAAAATCCTTCCTTAAATTGGAGGACATCAAAGGGCAAGAAACGGCGAAACGGGCGTTGGAAGTGGCGGCCGCAGGGGGGCATAATCTGCTTATGAGCGGCCCACCAGGTTCCGGTAAATCCATGTTGGCGGCACGCCTTGCTGGAATATTGCCGCCCTTGGATGCGGCGGAAGCGCTGGAAGTAAGCATGATTTCCAGTATTGCAGGCGAATTGGCCGATGGCCGAGTGTCCCGCACGCGCCCGTTCAGAGATCCGCATCATTCGACTTCAGTGGCTGCGATTGTTGGGGGCGGTCGACGCGCAAAACCAGGCGAGGTTTCGCTCGCGCATCAAGGCGTGTTATTTTTAGATGAGTTGCCTGAGTTTGGCCGACAAGTTCTAGAGTCCTTGCGTCAACCTGTGGAAATGGGGAAGGCGGTTATTGCGCGCGCTAATGCCCACATTACCTATCCCGCACGTTTTCAGTTGATTGCTGCGATGAACCCGTGCCGGTGTGGGCATCTTGATGATGCGGAGCAAGCGTGTGCCCGAGCGCCCAAATGTGCCCTTGATTACCGATCCAAAATATCTGGACCCATGCTCGACCGGTTTGACATTTTTGTAGACGTTCCCGCAGTTAGTGCAGCTGATCTAACATTACCACCCCCCAGCGAGACTACGGAAATTGTTGCGGCGAGGGTGGCAAAAGCGCGAGAGATACAGCGACAAAGATTCTCTGAGATAGATCATCCAAAACCGCTTCGCACCAACGCAGATGCCGAAGGGGCTGTGCTTGAGAAGATTGCGCAACTGGATACCGGCGGACAAAAGCTGATGAGCGATGCAATCGGGAAAATGAAGCTATCAGCTCGCGGGTATCATCGAGTTCTGAAAGTTGCCCGTACTCTTGCAGATCTTGCCGAAAGCGAAACCATAAGCCAAAACCACATTGGCGAAGCTTTAGGTTACCGCCGCTTGCTAGCTACAACGCGTGCCTGATAGTTTTCCAATGAAATTAGCGTAGAAGGTTTTTTAAACGAGATATTGTGCTGCGGCTGACGCCAAGCAATCTTCCGATTTCTGCGGCAGATTTCCCAACTCTCAAAAGTGACATTGCTTCATTTTTCTGCTGTTCCGTTAGTTTGCGTGGGCGTCCAAGACTAACACCAAAAATCTGAGGGCGATTGAACTCACGTTTATTTTCCATCGAGGCAAGTGTCATTTCAAAATTAATCATACCCCGAATGGATTCTATTATTTGATCGCCGCCACGCTCTTTGGTGTTTACCCATGGTTCAGCGAGGGACCGAAAGAAAGCTCCCTTTTCTTGAATTTTCTCAAGTAAGTAAAGAAATTCCGCTGAGGAATGAGCAATAGAGGTAAGTCTGGTTGCAATCACAGTATCACCCGCCGAAATCTGGTCGAGCAAGTCCTTCAATCCATGGTTTGAGTTTTGATCATCGGTTAGTGTTTCGCACCAGACCTTATCACAGCCTTGCTTTTCCAATTCTGTGATTTGTAGCTCGCTTTGGTACCATTTCGTGGATACTCGAGCATAGCCAATTTTCATTTTACTAACCTCTATTGCAAAAAAATATTGACTTATGCACGCTTTTTTGCACGCTATGTGTATTGAGATTATTGTTAACCACGCGAAAATTTCAATCAAATATAAAAAAATGTACGGAAAAGGAAAGTCACAATAACAAAGTATAATATTTTGGAGGCTCTGTTGGGGCAGGTTTCTGGATATATGCACGCTTTTTTGATCAAGCAGTTTTAGTTATTGCCGGTGAGTATGTCGTCGTTCAAAGTACAGGGGACCGAATGGATGAATGAAAATAAAAAAATAGAAACAAATGATCTTGATTTAGTAATCAAGGAACGTGATCCGAGTTTATATAACGAAGATCTCGCTCCAATTCTCAAAAAAAAATAGAACCTGGGGATGGTTTGAAATATTTAACGTTTGGGCAAATGATGTTCAAAGTCTGTTTGGTTATACTTTGGCGGCCTCATTATTTATTACATACGGCTTAAGTGGCTGGACTGTTTTTGCCGCAATTTTAGTTGCTGGTTTTTTTTGTTATGTGGCTTGTAAATATCATAGGCAAGCCCAGTGTTGAATATGGAATTCCGTTTCCCGTTATGGCTCGTGCAAGTATGGGAATTCGAGGAGCCAATTTCCCGGCAATTGTCAGAGCGATCGTTGCGATCTTCTGGTACGGTGCGCAAACTTATTTCGCATCAACAGCGGTTTCACTTCTCTTGAACTCTCTTATTGGAAGTACAGGTTCAGGTGCTGAATTCTTGGGAATGGATGCGATTTCCTGGGTTTCCTTCTTGATCGTATGGGCCTTTCAAATCTGGCTTTTTTGGAATGGTATAGAATGGATCACGAAATTTTTGAATTTTGCGGGACCTTTTGTGTACATAGTGATGATCATTCTTGCCGGCGTGATCTGGATGAAAGCTGGAAGTGGCCTGTTTTCTGAGATCGGCAATATCTTTAAAGGAACAGGCAGTTATGAAGGTGGATCCTTCTCAGCATTTGTTGCAATTGTTGGAACAATGATCGCATATTTTGCGGCTGTCGTTATCAATTACGGTGACTTTTCACGTTTTGTAAAATCGCAAGATGACATGAAGAAAGGCAATTTAGTCGGCCTTCCTTTAAATATCGCCTTTTTCTCGCTAATTGCGTTGATTGTTACAGCGGGAACCGTTGTAATATGGGGGGAAACCCTGACAAACCCAACTGACATTATTGAACGTGTTGACTCGCTACCGTTGACAATCTTAGCCGCCCTTATGTTTTTTGCCGCAACCGTTGGGATCAATCTTGTGGCAAAGTTTATCCCGCCTGCATATGACTTGGCTAACCTCATGCCAAGTAAAATCAACTTCCGCATCGGGGGCCTAATTACATCAGGATTTGCCTTGATTGTTGGCGGCCTCTGGGTATCAGCGATTAGTCAAATCGGTATTTTCAACTTTGTGAACACATTGGGTGCCATTCTTGCTCCTGTATACGGCATCATGATTGTTGACTATTACATGATTAAAAATGGAAAACTGGATATACAAGCCCTGTTTTCGGCCGATCCTTCTGGTGAGTACTTCTATGACAATGGCTGGAATAAAAAAGCAATGTTCGCGTTTGCTTTAACCGGCATTTTTTCAGTGGCGACGGTATGGGTTCCAGCCCTTGAAGCTCTCTCAGGCTTTGCCTGGGTTATAGGGGCTGCGCTTGGTGCTGCAATTTATTACATGATCATGAAAAAGTAGAAATCGAATGAGCTTGCTCATTCGATCTGCACCCAATTAGGTGTTCCGTTGAAATTCCTATTCAATGGCGAAAATCGTTGCGACTGACGGGTTGCAACGATTTTCTTTTTTTTGCTAATCAAGCCTCATAAATACATACGTGAAGTTCGATCTGCTAGCTTTCGGGAACTAACTCGGGACGGCTGGATGGGTTGTTACCGATTTTCTCAACGCTGTTGTTTCACCAGCCGGACTATTAGGTGAAAGCTCGAGCACTTTCATCCAGTCTTGTTTAGTCACTATTGCGTGCATAAGCCTCCGTTGAAGATAGTGAGGCATAGGCGATTAATGATGAGAGATCCCCTAATTCCTTTATTTTCCTAAATAGTTTTAAAGAAATTGTCATTCCCCAACGCGTTAAATTCCGATGACCCTGTTTTTTAGTAAACTGTGCCACATGTTTATGGAGTGAGCGGATGATAAACGCTTTGTAGGAGGGGTTACACCTTCATATACAGGGAAAATGATTGATGGAAGATTTGGGGACCGTTCGTAGACTTGCTGCCGTTTTCGCGACAGATATGGTTGGGTTTAGCCGCTTGATGGGGCTGGATGAAACGGGAACGTTAGCGCGACTTAAAACCCATCGCATAGAATTAATAGACCCATGCATCCTTAAGAATAACGGCCACATTATAAAATCTACCGGGGACGGGTTGTTGGTGGAATTTAACAGCGTTACAGATGCTGTCTCATCCGCAGTAGAAATTCAGAAACGAATGGCAAAACGCAACACAGATGTTCCTTCAGATAGGCGCATTGAGTTTCGTATCGGTATAAATCTTGGGGACATAATTATAGATGAGGATGATATTTTTGGGGATGGCGTGAACATAGCGGCCAGACTTGAAAGCCAAGCTGAAACCGGCGGCATTTGTATATCCCGTAGCGTGCATGATCAATTGGAAGGAAAGGTTGATCTGGAATTTATCGACCTTGGACTATTAACTCTGAAAAACATAGATCGGCCTATTCAGGCCTATAGTGTTTCGTTGGAAAATCGGCGAACGGAAACTTATGGGGCTCCAAAAGATCCCGATGCAGAGAAACCGGTAATTGCTGTGCTCCCTCTGGTTAATATGAGTGGCGATCCTGAACAGGAGTTTTTCGCTGATGGCCTAACAGAGGATATTTTAACGCAGTTATCTAGGTTTCGCGGTTTAGAAGTGATCTCTCGCACGTCCTCATTTGCCTATAAGGGGAAAACGGTCAGTGTTCCCACCGTGGCCCGTGAACTTGGAGCCCGCTATGCGTTGGAGGGCAGTGTTCGAAAGGTTGGAAATCGGGTTCGCATCACTGTGCAATTAATCGATGCAGAAACGGACAAACATATCTGGGCTGAAAAATTTGATCGGGATCTCGAAGATATCTTTGCTATACAGGATGAAGTCACTACGGCCATTGTCGCGACCTTGCCGTCTCGCGTTGAAGCCGTCAGTCAGGAACGGGCTCACCGCAAACGGCCAGAAAATTTGGCGGCATATGAATGCGTGCTAACCGGAAAAACACTTCATCACAGATCTAATCGGGAAGCTAATCGTCAAGCGATGGAAATGCTGGATCGCGCCATTAAAATTGATCCGACATACGCCCATGCTCATGCTTGGCGTGCATGTGTGTTGGGGCAAAGTTGGGTGCATGACTGGTGTGATGATCGTGATGCCACATGGGACGAAGTGCTCGCGGAATTGGAGATGGCTCGCAGATTTGATGATGACGACAGTGATGTTCATAGAATTTTGGCAGCAACAAGTTTGGCACATGGCGATTTTGATCAGTGTCTTTATCATCAGAACCGTGCACTAGCACTTAATCCGAACGACGATCTTATCGTGGTTCAACAGGGGGAGTTGCTTTCCTGGCTCGGCCAAGCGGAGGACGGAATAAACTGGATTCTTAAAGCCATGCGTCTTAATCCCTATTTTCCAGAACGTTTTTGGAACCATTTAGGAAGAGCTCAATTCGTGGCCCATCGCTATGAAGAATCAGTTGCTTCATTCAGGAAACTATCAGCACCTGACTTCACTCATCACGCTTTTTTAGCTGCCGGCTATTCTTATCTAGGGGATAATGTTGCTGCGGGAGGGCATGTTGCTGCGGTTTTGAAGCTATCTCCAGAATTTACGGTAACAGATTACATGGAGACTTTGCATTACAAACATAGCAGCGATATGGATCATCATCGTCAAGGTTTGATAAATGCAGGATTGCCTGAATTAGAGCCTCAAACTAGTCGCTAAATTCCAGCTTTTCTATGTTCTTACGTGCGATCTCACCTGCGGGGCTATTAGGTGAAAGCTCAAGCACTTTCATCCAATCTTGTTGTGCTTTTTCTCGATTTCCAGCAAGTCTATGCAGGATCCCACGTTCAATCAAAGCATCAATGAGGTCAGGCTGTAGAGAAAGCGAGAGGTCTGCATCTTCCATGGCACGTTTGTTGTTCCCAAGTTGTCGCCAGGCTGCGGCACGAAAAGCTAAGGCATCGGATCTGGTAGGATCAAGACGTAGCACGAGATCCAGATCGTTAAATGCTTCTTGATAGTTTTCGGCAGCAGCCAGAATTCGGCTGCGATCAATGAGTAGTTCAATGTTACCCGGCTCCATCTCAAGGGCGGCACTCGCGACAGCATTTGCACGGCTAAAATCTTGAGCAAGCAACCACGTGTTTGCGGCTTGGCTTAAGATCGGAACAACAAGATCAAGGCCTGCTGTCTGCATTTCTTCTGCTAGTTTTTCAAGGCGTGGGGCAGCGATATGGTATTTTTTCATAGCGATCAGTGCAAGGGCTGCACAATGACGGGCAGGAAATCCGCCCCCTTGATCGCGCCAGGTGAGGGCGGATTCAAAAGCAAATTCTGGCTCACGTTTGGTCAACTTGATGCAAGCTTTGTATTCGCGTGCTTCATCCCGCGCATAGGCCTTCGTTGAAGCAGGTAAAGCATAGGCAATCAACGACAGGAAGAGAGTTGCCCCCCATAGTTTTACGCCAAATTTTGCCATGCAAGTCATCACTTTCTACGCGCCGCTTTATTGAATAGGCGTGTTATAGCCTGTCTTTATACGAGCAACCACCAATATTGAAATATCACCTGTTCTTTAAGGCATTCTCTGTATGGATTGCGTCAAGATTTAGGCTGCCAAAATGATATATGCGCGTTATGTACTTTGGTCGTTCTGACAAAGAAAGGTTTTTGTCGCGCCTTAAAACGGTCTAAATTCGTTTTAATATAAAGGGATCAGACCATTTAAAGGAGCCTCCCATGAAAAGTCTCGCATTTGTTGCTATTAGTTATGCCGCGTTGGTGTCGGTGGCATCCGCTGATTCATTGCCCAACCCGCAGGATAGGGTTGTACTTTCTCTACAACATGAAGGGTGGGTCACAACGAGTTCAGCAAACGTTGACGCCTTTTTTAACATCACGCAACAACGAGAAACGGCTTCCGAACTCAAGATTCAAATTCTGGCTTCCTTAGAAAAACTGGCCCCGAAGGCCAACTGGTATATTACCGCCACCCGGGTCAATAAAGATAATACGGGACTTAATCGCTGGTATGTTTCTGCAACAGCGCGTGTAGCTGAAGAAGCTGTTTCTGCGTTAAATAATCGCGCTGAAGATGCTAGCCGCAGCGGCTTTAAAGTAAGCATCGGACATGTTGATTTTTCACCAACGCTTCAAGAAACAAATGCCCTTAAGGCTGATTTGCGGAGTAAGATATATGCAGAAGCCGCGCAGGAGGCAGAGAGGCTGAGTAAAGCCATTTCGGGTGCGAAATATCATGTGCAGACTGTGGATTTTCTGAGTACTTCAACTGACAATCCACGTCACCAGCAAATGCTGATGCGGTCTAAAAATATGGCAGTTCAGGAAATGTCATCAGATTCAGGGGGGAGACAGCAAGCTTCGGCACAAATGCCTGTTTCAAAAAAACATGTATTGTCGGCCAATGTAATCCTTAGCCGTGTTTCTGAATAGGACTTTCCATGACGCAAAACACGACCACCCAACCTCATCTTTTTTGCTTTGGTTTTGGCTTCACCGCGAGTGAAGTGGCGCGCCAAAATTCAGATTGGCAGATAAGTGGGACGACACGACACGAATCCGACCTGGATGTCGCCGTCCCGGGTGTGCAAAAAGTGCTTTTTGACGGTGTTTCGGGACCCGCTGATTTTGACAGGATAGCAGACACTGTTACGCATATACTTGTATCTGTTCCTCCAACCGAAGCGGGAGATTGTGTCTGTAGTCTTATGGCGACACGGCTTGCAAAGATCAAAAGCCTTCAATGGGTAGGATATCTCTCTACAACGGGAGTTTATGGGGATTTGCAGGGAGGAACAGCGACAGAAGATACTCCGCTTAATCCATCAGGTGCACGTGGACAACGTCGGGTCGATGCGGAAAGTCAATGGCAAGCGGCCGCCCAAATATATGACCTACCGCTGCATATTTTTCGACTTCCCGGCATTTACGGTCAGGGTCGCAATCAAATGGTTTCACTGAAAAACGGAAAAGCTCATCGGATTGTTAAAAAGGACCATGTGTTCTCACGCATTCACGTGAACGATTTAGCGATGATATTATCGGCCTCAATGAAAAAGCCTAATCCAGGCCAAATTTATAATGTATCAGATGATTTTTCGGCCCCACCAGAAGATGTTGTAACTTATGCCGCAGAACTTCTGACGATGGACCCACCACCGCTTCAGGAATTCGAAGCAGCTGAACTCAGTCCAATGGCGCGTAGTTTCTATTCTGATAATAAAAGGATTAGCAACGATAGAATCAAGAAAGAACTTGGGATTACCTTAAGGTATCCTACGTATAAAATTGGTCTGAAGGCCTTGTCAGAGCGCCTGTGAGCGGTTAAGTATCAAGTCTGCAGTTTGCAGATTGTTGGGAAAAGAAATGCCAAGAACGAAATGTTTCGATCGTGAAGATGCACTCCAAAAAGCAATGGGCGCGTTTTGGTCACGTGGCTATGAAGCGACATCCATTCAGGATCTAGTGGATTGCATGGGCATTAATCGTGGCAGCCTTTATGATACATTTGGTGATAAGCATAAGCTGTTTCTTGCGGCGCTTGATCAATATACAAGTCGTTCTTTAACGCGCGGGTCTAGCTTGCAAGTCGACGGGAATTCGGTGGAAATTTTACACGATTTTCTTTTCGGCTTTATGTACCGGGTCTTGGGTGATCCAGAGAATCGTGGTTGTTTCATTACGAATACAACAGTTGAACGTTCCTCATATGATGAGAAATGTGCCTCCCGACTGCGGGAATATTACGATGTCATTGAAAATGACCTCAAAAACCTAATTACTCGTGGTCAAGAAGCGGGTGAGATCAAAAACAAACGAAGTGCTATGGACCTTGCTGCTTTTTTTGTTGGGATTATGCAAGGCGTTCGAGTGCTTGGGAAAATTAGGCAGGACGAAGCAAGCTTGCGTCCCATGGTCGAGGTTGCCCTCGCCACGCTTCACGCTTGAGTGGAAAGAACTAACTGATGAGCTTTAATCCTGAAGTATGGGCATCTGTTGCCAACGCGGCGATATTTATCAGCCTCATAATTTTTCCGTGGGCTGTTGAGAAACGGAAGAAAATTACTGGAATAATTGGCTTTGGCGGGCTTTTCGCTCTTCTGGCTTTCGATTTTGCTGTTGGATATAAAAGCGATGATTTCGGGCTGGCTGCTGATCTGATGATGCTCACTGCGGTAAAAGGGATTTTCTTTCTTTTTACAAGCATGCTGGTGGAGCGGGTTGTCAGAATCTATGTGACAACCCTTCATAACAATAAGAAACCAGAAAGCGCCCAAGATAAAGCGGCCAAAGAAAAGTTCGAGCGCGAAATGAAAGCGATGAAAGATCGCAACGAGAAATTCCTAAACTCTTGAACTTTAAATCACTTTTGATCAATGACCGCCCTAATAAGTGTCTTGGCTTCTTCCGAATCCCATTCGGCGGGACCAACTAGTCTGGCCAGTTCATTTCCTTTTCTGTCGATGAGGAGTGTTGCAGGTAATCCAAACACACCGGCCGCGCGACCGGATTTAACTGTTTTGTCATTATAAGCCGCAAGATGTTTTATTTTGAGCGCTTTTAGGAATTTTGAGACCTTCTCGATCCCTTGCAAATCTTGGCCTATCGCTAAAACCGTAAAATCATCGGATGCCATCTCTCCCTGAAGCCGGTCAATTGAGGGCATTTCCTTGCGGCAGGGCGCGCACCAAGTTGCCCAGAAATTGATCAGGACGACTTTGCCTTGAAAATCGGAAATATTGTGCGATTTACCTTCACTGTCTTTGAAAGAAAAATCAGGCAAAGGAGTTGGATTTTCCCGAATGACGACGTTTTTCATCTCTCCAACCCGAAGATCATTGAGATTTTGAGAGAAAGCGGTTGAAGTTGTTACCCCAAGGCTTGTAAATGTAAGCACTAAACCTAAGAAAACTGAACGGAACTTTTTGGTTTTCATCGTCATTTTGTCCAATTGTAATAAAGAGAGCCCAAGACATGAGCGCAAATGAGCTTTGGGGTGGCAGATTTGCCAAAGGCCCCGCAGAGATTATGGAACGGATCAACGCCTCCATTGATTTCGATCGTCGGCTTTACAGGCAAGATATTACTGGATCCATGGCCCATTCAAGCATGTTAATGGAACAGGGTATTATATCTAGGGAAGATGGCGAGAAAATTCAGGAAGGATTGCAAACAATTCTCCGTGAGATCGAAGCTGGGAATTTTAAAACCGACCCAGCGCTTGAAGATATTCACATGCATGTGGAAGCACGCCTTCGGGAAATTATAGGCGATTCTGCTGGTCGTTTGCATACGGGCCGTTCAAGAAATGATCAGGTCGCAACGGATATGCGCCTGTGGGTTCGTGATACAATGGACCATCTGGACGGCGAATTGAAAGCTCTCCAAGAAGCATTGTTGGGGCAGGCCGATGCAGAAGCTGGCACCGTCATGCCAGGATTTACTCATTTGCAGGCGGCGCAGCCGGTGACATTTGGTCATCATATGTTGGCCTATCTTGAAATGTTCAGCCGTGATCGTGACCGTCTAAAAGACGCACGGGCGCGTTTAAACGAATGTCCGTTGGGATCAGCGGCACTCGCTGGGACGTCTTTCCCAATTGATCGGGAGATGACAGCCAAAGAGTTGGGCTTTGATCGCCCAACAGCAAATTCTCTGGACGGCGTATCAGATCGCGATTTTGCGTTAGAGTTCTTAAGCTTTGCCTCTATCTGCTCCATGCATTTGTCACGCCTTGCCGAAGAAATTGTTATCTGGTCAAGCGCGCAATTCCGGTTTGTTACCTGTTCAGATAGCTTCTCAACAGGCTCTTCCATTATGCCTCAGAAGAAAAACCCAGATGCTGCCGAACTTATTCGGGGTAAAGCTGGCCGAAGTGCAGGTGCGTTCACCTGTCTTCTGATGATGATGAAGGGCCTTCCCATGACATATGGCAAGGATATGCAGGAAGATAAAGAACCTGTTTTCGATGCAGCAGACAATCTACAACTCTGCCTTGCCGCGATGTCTGGCATGATCAGTGACATTACGGTAAACCGTGATGTGATGAAGGGGGCGTCTGGTGCTGGCTTTACGACGGCAACCGATCTAGCTGACTGGCTTGTTCGCAAATTGGATATGCCGTTTAGAAATGCGCATCATGTGACGGGTGCACTTGTAAAAATGGCTGAAAATAAGGACTGTGGTCTTGAAGATTTAAGCCTTGAAGATATGCAGACCGTGGAAAGCACGATTACAAAAGATGTGTTTGACGTTTTGGGTGTTGATAACTCGGTCGCCAGCCGGGTGAGTTATGGCGGAACGGCACCGTCAAAAGTTCGCGAACAGGTTGCAGCCTGGACGCAACGCTTAGCTGGAGAGTAAAAAATGAGAAAACTGGGGCTGTCCTTAATAATATTCACGCTTCTTGCAGGCGGACTATCTGCGTGCGGAAAAAAGGGCGCGCCGGTTTACAACAAAAACATCGAGCAAAGTAAAACATCGAAGAGTAATGGATAAGCGGACCTGACCAATGGATCATTTTAATTATAAAGACGGCGAACTTTATGCCGAGGATTTGCCCATCGCCAAAATCGCGGCAGAGGTAGGTACGCCTTTCTATTGCTATTCTACCGCAACGCTGGAGAGGCATTACAAAGTGTTCTCTGAAGCCTTCGACGGGGTTAATGCACTTGTTTGTTACGCTGTGAAAGCCAACTCAAATCTTGCAGTGATTAAAACGCTTGCGCGCCTCGGTGCAGGCGCTGATGTTGTTTCTGAAGGCGAGCTGCGCCGGGCGCTTCAAGCGGGCATCCCTGCGTCCAAAATTGTTTTCTCTGGTGTCGGAAAACGCCCTTGGGAAATGGAATTGGCGCTGGAAGTCGGTATTCACCAATTTAATGTGGAATCAGAACCAGAAGTTAAAGTTCTGTCCAATGTGGCAAGCCGCATGGGCAAAATTGCGAAAATCGCGTTTCGGGTTAATCCTGATGTAGATGCGAAAACCCATGCCAAAATCTCAACCGGTAAAGCTGAAAATAAATTTGGGGTTCCTTGGCAAGATGTCTCTCGTATTTACGGTGATGCAGCGAAATTGCCAGGCATTGAAATTCAAGGTGTCGATGTTCATATCGGATCGCAGTTGATGGATCTAGATCCGTTTAATAATGCGTTTTTGCGTGTCCGTGAACTTGTGATGTTACTTCGCAGTGAAGGGCATAATATCACTCAAGTGGATCTGGGCGGCGGCCTTGGTATTCCCTATGATGGGACAATGCCTCCAACGCCAACCTCCTATGGTGCTGTTGCTATAAATGCCATGGGGAATTTGGGTGTTCAGTTAATTTTCGAGCCTGGCCGACTAATTGTTGGTAATGCAGGTGTTTTGGTCTCCGAAGTTATTTATGTGAAGCAAGGAGCAGAACGGAAATTTGTTATTCTGGATGCTGCGATGAACGATCTCATTCGTCCTGCAATGTATGATGGATATCATCATATTGACACAATCAAAGAGCCTTCTGCTGATGCAGTTTTTGAACCGATGGATGTTGTCGGACCTGTATGTGAGACCGGTGATACATTTGCCAAAGCTCGGGACCTCCCTTTGCTAGAAGCAAGCGATTTGGTAGCATTTAGAAGTGCCGGGGCCTACGGTGCGGTGATGGCGTCGACGTATAATACACGGCCACTTGTACCGGAAGTTTTGGTGAACGGTGATCAATACGCTGTGATCCGCAAGCGTCCAAGTCTGGAAGAAATTTTGGATCTGGATACGGTACCAACCTGGTTGGATAACGAATAAGTTCTGTGTTATCCGGCTGCCTTGAGTTTTGAGGAAGTATGGAGCAACGCTGGCATAGTTTAGGGATACGCATAAAACGGCAATACATGTTGGCTGCGTGCGCTCTTGTACTTGAAAGAGGCTGGGCGGCAAGTGCGCCTTTGTTTTGGCTAGTCTTCCTATTTCTCGGGGTTTCCCATTTCGGGTTTTGGGGGGTGGTGGCGCCGGCTTTTCATGTTGTTGGGCTCATCCTGTTCGCTGCCGGTCTGGTCGCAGTAGGTCGCACTTTCTGGCAGCGTTTTTTCTGGCCCAAAGATGACGAAGTCCGCAGCGCATTGGAGCGGGAAAGTCATATTCCCCATCGGCCGTTTAGATCTTTTGATGCTGTCGCAGCCAAGACTAATGCAGATGGTGAAAAATCACGTTTGTTTTGGGACCTCCACCAACAACAGCAAAACCAAAACCTCGCTAAGTTGAACGCTTTCTGGCCAGATTTTTCTTTTGATCGTGGCGATATTTACTCTCTCCGATCAGCAGTTTTGTTATTCGCATTGAGTGGCTTTATTATGAGCAACGGGCAGGCGAGTGAGCGGTTTGCATTCGCTTTTACACCTCAATTTTTTGGGCCAGACCCAATTGTTCAAGTCGATATCTGGGCATCACCTCCAGACTATACGGCGCTTGCGCCAGTACTGTTGGTGAAAAAGCCGATTCAACAGTTACGGGAGCGAAATGAAATTATAAAGCTGCCGGAAGGGAGCCGAATAATCGCACGCGTTAGCGGTGGAAATGAAGATCTCCCGATATTGCTAAATGGTGAAACCAAATATGCATTTTCAAAAATTGCGGGCATGAATTTCCACGCTGAAGTTACAGAAATATCCGGTGGAAAATGGCAATTGATCAAAGACGGAGATGAGCTTGCAACTTGGACTTTGCAAATTATGCCTGACCTTGCGCCTATTGTACGGATGCCTGCGTTACCGACAATAACCGATCGAAAAGCGCTGCAGTTGACCGCTGAAGTCAGTGATGATTACGGAATAGTTGAACTTATCGGGCAGATTAGTAGAGGGTCTAAAGGGGATGGAATTAAACTCAAGCTGCCCTTTATACAGGGGGCGAAGAAGGCCGAAAGCCGAAGTTATCATGACCTAACACAACATGTTTGGTCGGGATTGCCGGTTGAGCTTAGCATTGTGGTGAGAGATGAAAAAGGACAGTTGGGGCGCTCAAAATCCGTCCGCATGATCCTACCTGAGCGTGATTTTCAGCACCCAATTGCTAAAATTCTAATAGAAGAACGTAAGAAATTGATCGCTGACCCGTCGGTGAGCAGGTTTGGCGTAATTGGTACATTGGATGCCCTCGTATCTCTTCCTCATATATTGAACGAGAATTTGGCTGCCCATTTAATGGTTTCCGTTGCGCGCGGCATCTTATTGATTGTTCGGGATGAACAAAGGATCGAAGAAGCTGCCGAATTGTTGTGGCATGCTGCCCTGAAGCTGGAAAATGGCAATTTGACGGTTGCGGAACAGGCCTTGCGCGATGCAGAGAACGCTTTGATGGAAGCGCTGAACAACGGCGCGAATGATGCTGAAATCAAGCGTTTGGTTGAAGAATTGAAAGACGCTATGCAAAAATTCCTGACAGAGCTTTCAAAAAATCAGGGAGAAATGCAGAGCGAGATGCCCTCAAATACCGATGGTCAAAGGTTAGCGGCGCAAGATCTAAACAATTTGTTGGATAAAGTTGACCAGTTTGCTCGCTCAGGCGCGCGCGATGAAGCCCGAGATCTGCTTCGCCAACTTCAGGACGTGTTGGAGAATTTGCAGGCGGCAGGAACTTCGCTCACCCCTTCACAAATGGCGGGGCAGAAACTTTTGGATGACCTTGGCAAATTAATGGGGGATCAACAAGGTCTTATGGACGACACCCTGAAATCTTCAAGGCGTACTGAGCCTAGTAGTAACTCCACAGAAAAAAGCGATGCTAAAGCCTTTAAGAAATTAGGGGATCAGCAAGAAGCTTTACGGCAGATGCTCGGCAATATTATGGGCGAACTTGGTCTAGGTGGGGATATTCCGGATGCCCTTGGTAAGGCAGAACGCGCTATGAATTCAGCACGTCAGGCACTTGAATTACAACAGCCAAAAGCTGCTGAAAATCTGCAAAAACAGGTGATGGAGCAACTTCTCAAAGGCTCGAGTGACCTAGCAGAACAGATGATGCAAGGACAAGGCGCGCAAGGGGGCGGCCAATTCGGATCCAACATGGGGCGAGATCCGCTTGGACGTCCTATGCCTTCTCGAAATGGTCGGGGACTTGAGAAAACTGATCATAAACTGTTCCAGAAAAACTTCCTGTCCACAACTAAACTTATTATGGATGAAGTAAGACGGCGCCTATCAGATCCAAACCGTTCTGACCTAGAAAAACAGTATCTTAAAAGATTGTTGGAACGTTTTCAGTAAGCGGATGCTTGCGGAGGAAGGCGATATTTCCTAAACCTGTGTTGCAGAACTTTGAAACAGGCCGGTAATCATGACAACAGATCATCCATTTGCGAAATATGTAAAAGCCTTGGGTAAAGGGCCGAATATGTGGCGTGATCTTACATTTGATGAGGCACGAGACGCTATGGGGATGATTTTAGCGGGGGAGGCCGACCCCATGCAACTGGGGGCTTTCTTACTTCTACTTCGACGTAAAGGGGAGACAGGCGCTGAATTTGCGGGCATGACAGCCGCCGCGAAGGATCTGTTCAAAGATCAACTGCCAGACATCAAACCTGATTACGATTGGCCATCCTACGCAGACCGTCATCGCCAACAGCCGTGGTTTATACTCGCCGCCATATTGCTCGCAGATCAGGGGTGTAAAATTTTAATGCACGGGATTGAGGGTTATACGGATGGGTATGCGCCCACGCGTTCGGGGCTTGAGGTTTTCGGGATTTCTCAAACTACCTCGCTTAAAGACGCGGGCGAGGCTTTAAAAACGCAGAACCTAGTTTACCTTGGACTTGAAAATTTTTGTTATCCGCTTCAACAGTTATTTGATTTGCGCCCTTTGCTTGGGGTGCGTACTGCCGTTAATACGTTTGGGCGTGCGCTAAACCCGATGAATGCGCCGTGCCAAATGCAAGGGGTTTTCCATCCGCCCTATAAAGACAGTCATCTGCAAACTGCCAAACTTCTGAACCAGCCAAATGCCATGATTTTTAAAGGCGGCGGGGGTGAAGTTATGCGCAACCCCATGAAGCCCGCACGTATTGATATCTTGTTGAACGGTGAAGTTGACGAGATGATTTGGCCAGCGCTAACAGATGTGAATACATATAAATGGCGCGAAGAAAATTTGGCGCCTGATCAACTTCTTAAAATGTGGAGTGGATCAATTGAACTTCCCGTACCAGAACTCGGTATAATTGGAACGTTATCTGTTGCACTTAAAATGAAGATGCCTGAGTTATCAACAGAGGAATTGGACAATCGCGCGGCTGAAATTTGGAACAGCCGCGACAAGTCCAGATTTAACTAACTGTCCGATAGAAATGATACTCGCTTTCATTTGAAAAAGCGGGTTGGAAGCTGTATCCGGCCGCGTCAAAATCTTTAATCCCTTCAGGCTGATCAATGCGATTTTGGCTAATGTAGCGGGCCATCATGCCGCGAGCGCGTTTGGCAGAAAATCCGATCATTTTCGCAACATCACCTTTAATTTCCTTGAAGACGGGCGTGATGACGGAATGGTTCAGGTGTTTTTTCTGCACCGCTTTAAAATATTCGTTTGAAGCGACATTGATGATTGTTTTGTTCTTATGGCCTTCGAGCTCTTCATTAAGGCCTTCAGCCAAAGTGCTTCCCCAGAATTCATACAGATTTGTGCCCCGTGAATTGGCCATACGGGTTCCCATTTCAAGGCGATATGGCTGGATCAGGTCGAGCGGTCTAACAAGGCCGTACAGGCCGGAGAGAATGCGCACATGATCTTGTGCATAGGCCAAATCATCTTCACTAAGTGTTGAAATTTCGAGGCCTGCATAGGTATCGCCGGTAAAGGCAAAACCTGCTGGTTTGGCATTCTCAGGCGTGAATGGGAATTGCATTGCCTGAAAACGTTCATAATTAAGCGAGCCTAAATCATCACTGATTTTCATCAGCCGCTTTAGATCACTGGCAGTTTGCTTGCGTGCTGTTTTCAAAAGTTCAGCTGTATCTGATTTAAATTTCAAATCGGTGTGAGTATCTGGAACGTTTGCACGTTCAAAATCCATTTTTTTGGCGGGTGATAGCAAAGCAAGCATATAGATAATCCAACTGTGGAAATTTTGTGTTTTCTTTTATTGCGTTTTCTTGACGGGGGCGTCAACTGTTCCGTCCCACCAAACATCCAAACCAGTACCATATAATGATGTGACTTTGGGTAGGAATATATGTGGCCAATGATACAACCATTGTTGATTGGTATGTTGGAGTGGGATCACAAAATGCTTCCATAAGAGGACACGATCAAGCGCCCGTGTTGAAGCCTCAAGGTCATTTCGAGTTTCAGATCTGGCAATTCGGTCCACAAGGAAATCTACGGATTTTAAGTTGATCCCCGGGTAATTGCGGCTTCCGGGTTGATTGCCCGCTTTGCTACTCCAATAAAACGCCTGCTCATTGCCGGGGGAGAGGCTTTGCCCCCATCTTGCAACAATCATATCAAAGTCATAACTGCCGATGCGGTTTTGATAATTGGCGCTGTCTACTAAACGCAACTTGGCAGCTATCCCTAGTTTTCTAAGACTGTCTTTGTAAGACGATAGTAATTTAAGATGTCTCTGATCTCGCAGCAGAATTTCAAAAGAAAATGAAGCTCCCGTTTCTTGATGATTCAGGCCAGACCCAGATGCAATCCAGCCGCTCTCTTCCAACAGGCTTTTTGCTGCTTTCAGATTACGCCTGTTTCTTCCCGTTCCATCTGTTTCTGACAACTTAAAGGGCTCGGTGAATAGTGATTTGGGTAGCTCGTCTTCAAACTGCTTCAGGAGATCAAGTTCGGGTCCAGATGGAAGGCCATCCGATGCAAGTTGTGAGTCTTGGAAGTAACTGCTAGTGCGCGTGTAAAGGCCGTGTAACAGGTTCTTATTCACCCATTTATGATCGTAAACAAGGCTTAGTGCTTTGCGCACATTGGGATCTTTAAAGATTTTCTTTCTGGTGTTGAATGCGAGGGCTGTCATGGGGGCTGGCAGATTAAGATCTATGGTTGCTCGGTGGATGGGTCTGTCCAAAATCCGATTATTAATTGCCCACTTGGCAGGATTGTTTTCAAAAAAAACATCCAGATCACCTGCAAGCAAAGCCTCAAACGCTATATCTTGATCGCGAAAATAATCGAAGGTGATTTTCTTGAAATTGTAGCGCCCTTTATATTGCGGAAGAGGAGCACCCCAAAAATTTGGATCCTTTTCGTAAACGATCCGCCGACCGGCTTCTAGCGAGGTAACACGGTAAGGACCGGAACCGACAGGGGGCAGCAGACTGGTTGTCTGAAATGGTATTTTACTGAAATATTTTTTCGATACAATTGGCATCAGGCTAAGAATAAGCGGCATTTCCCGTCCAGCATCTTCCCTAAATGTAAAGCGGATGGTGTTTGCCTTCGGGATCTCAACTTTTTCAACTTCAGAATAATATTGACGGTGATTGGGACGCCCACTTTTCCGCAGCGTTTCGTATGAAAACAAAACGTCTTCTACGGTGAGGGTTGTCCCATCTGAAAAATGCGCCCGTTTGTCGATTTCATAAGTGATCCAGCTTCGATCGGAAGCAATTTCAAAATTGCTTGCCAGATTGGCGTAAAGGCTAAACGGCTCATCCCGTGCACGGCTCAGAAGAGACTGATAAATAAACCCCAATCCTTTGGCAGGTAAGCCGCGGACCAGAAAAGGATTTAGGCTGTTAAACGTTCCAATCGCAGGAAGTCGAAGATGCCCTCCCTGAAGTGCAGCAGGATCAGCGTAGGAGAAATGAGTGAAAGAGCCCTGATATTTAGGGGCGCCGTGCATGGCAAGTGATGTATCGGAGGCCGCAGAACCAATTGCAGTGAGATAAATTGATATCAGAAATATTGACGTTCGAAATACTCTGATCACTTTAGGCTGCCTTTGTTTGATTTAGAATCAGGGCAAGCTTATCTACCAATTGCGGCATTTCTTTTTCTGGTGTTCCGGCAAAACCAATGATCAGGGCATTTTGGAGGTCCGCCCCTTCATAGAAACTGGAAAGTGCACGGAGCATCATTCCCTCTTTGCGACAAGTCTGCTCAATTTGTTTGTCCGAAATTTCAGGATTTAAAAAAGCGACCAAGTGCATGCCGCATTCTTGCGCTTCCACTTGAAGGAACTCACTACACTTCTCGTGTAAAAGAGCAATGAGGCAGCTTTGGCGCTTTTGGTATAGAAGCCGCATGCGCCGAATATGTGCCGAGAGATACCCCTCAGATATAAATTCGGCGAGGGCTGCCTCTGCAACAGCTGGGGAATGCCCGTCAACATCCCGCCTAAGGGCCAGAAACACGTCCACAAGCTCAGGAGGAACAACAAGGTAACCAATGCGCAGACCCGAAAACATAACCTTGCTCATTGATCCCACATAGAGAACCCGATTATCTGTATCTAGCCCTTGGAGTGACGATAAAGGTCGCCCCGTATAGCGATATTCACTGTCATAGTCATCTTCCAGAAGAAAACGATCCTTTGTTTTAGCCCATTCCAATAAATCCAGTCGGCGGCGCAGAGACATTGTGGGGCCAAGAGGGTATTGATGCGATGGGGACAAGCAAGCAAGGCGGGCATCTGGTGCGAGCCTGATTGCATCTTTAAGGGAAAAGCCCTCATCGTCGACGGGAACGGGAATAGGGTGTGCGCCCGCGGCTAAAATGGAATTACGAGTTCCGGGATATCCCGGATCTTCCATCAAAATTGGATCTCCGATCTCAGCAAAAGCCCTTATGACGAGATGGATTGCTTGTTGTGAGCCCGAGAGAACAATCACCTGTTCTGGCGTGCAGTTGACAGCGCGTGTCTGGCCCAGATGTTCGGCTAATGCCTCGCGAAGCACGGTGGCGCCACCAATTGGATTGCCGCTTAAATATTCTTTCTTGGGCTTTCTCCAGTGGCGTCCGAGTAAGCGGGCCCAATCTTCAAAAGGAAATAAATCCAGTTCCGGTTTTCCAGGAGAAAATGGCCCTTGATGATAGGGTTTTATGTTGCCTGTATGGCGGAGGGCTTCAGCTTGTCGTGAAAGCCGGATTTTACGCACAGGTGCGGGCGCCTTAGCGTCATGTTTCTTGCGTTGAAGTAACTCGTCTGGCAAGTGATCAGAAATGTAGGATCCTGCGCCGACGCGGCTGGTGATGTAACCCTCTGCCATCAATTGATCAAAAGCGGTCAATACCGTGTTACGAGAGACCCTCAAATCATTTGCAAGAAGCCTGCTGGAGGGAAGCCTTGTTCCAGGTTTTATTACTCCCTGCAAAATTGAATCGCGTAACTTCAAGAACAGTTGCCTGTGCAACGGCGATGTTTCACTAGAATCCAAAGATAAGCTGGCGAGATAGGCGTTTTTCATAATGAAGCCATTAGATAATATTGGTACCAACAAAGTAAGAATAATAGAAGAAATTTAGGGCCAATAGCAAGATTGTTGTAATTGTTTGTATTGCTTGAGTTTAGAAACAACCTATCTGCTATACATAAAGAGATACCGAACGGTTTAAGCACTAGGATAGGAATAGAGACGATGGCATTAGAAACTGAAGTTGCATATTTCGCAGCAGGTTGTTTTTGGGGTGTTGAAGCTGCGTTTCGTGAGGCTTCGGGGGTGGTCTCTACTGCAGTTGGGTATCAGGGTGGTACGACAATGTATCCGACGTACGAGAAAATCTGTAACGGCGACACGATGCATGCGGAGGTGGTTGCGGTTAAATTTGATCCAACTGAAGTAAGTTATGAGCAATTGCTAGATGTCTTCTGGAAATCTCACAATCCAACGACCCTCAATAGGCAAGGGCCAGATGTTGGAACGCAATATAGATCTGCGATCTTCTATAAGACAGGTGCGCAAAAGTTGGCAGCAGAATTATCTAAGGCGGACTTGAATCAAGCCGGTAAATTTTCGAGCCCTATCGTGACGGAGATTAGTCCAGCTGCCGATTTTTATCTTGCGGAAGATTACCATCAACAATATTTGGAAAAGCGTGGGTTGGCCACTTGCCGGATTTAACAACGCAGGTTGGAAGACGCTTGGGCTATATCAAGCGCTCTCGAAAACCTTGCAGGCCCAATATGCTCACAGTTAGATTGCGAGTATCCGTATAGGCGCTACTCGCCCGCTCAAATACGTTGCTATGGGCGGACTGGAAAGTATTTTCCAGTGATAGTTGTTGTCCCGTGTCTTGCGCCAATTGCTGTGCGAGAAAAGCACTGGAAGATTCGCCAAATGGGAGTTGCTCAGGGCGTGAAATCGTTTTAGGTGCTGGCGGCTTACTTTGTTGAACAACAATATGAACTGTAGATTTTTGAGCGTCATCAAGCAACGTTGCTGGCGCACGGCGGCGTCCAGTGATGCTGCGTTGATCACCGCCTTCAATTTTGCTGCTGGTGGATTGCCGCAGCTCCAGTAATCTCTGCTCTACATACGCTTGGGCTTCCGCCTGACGGAGGGCTCCAGGATTATGAGACAGTACCGGGTATGGATTGGAACGAGCAAGCTCCATTGGATGAAATTAACCTGATCTGTTAGATGAACAATGAAATTCAACGCGGTTAATCGTAAACCAGAACTCCAGTTTTTCTGGAGGGTGTGACGCAACTATATCTTAACTGTGAGAAAAAAACCTTAACAAAAGGTTATCAAGGCTCTTCTGAAATTAACTTTAATTGTAAAAAGCGCTTATTCCTGCCGTTTTAGCAAAGTGGATCACCAAAAGTTCAACGCTCGGTTATTTATCACTTAGCTTGTCGATACGTTCCTGCATTTGAGTAAGCTGATCTTTAAGCTCTTTCATCATTTCCGCCGTCTCATTTGGCGCTTCTGCAGGTGCACTGGGTGCGGCTTCCTTTTGTGGATCCGCTTCACCGAAGGTTGGCGGGCTAAACATCTGCATAGCCTGACTGAACATAGCCATATTTTGTCGCCCCATTTCTTCAAACTGCATGAAGAGTGGATTGCCCATTACATTTTCAGGAATTGCTTCACGCATCTTGTCCTGATTGTCTGAAAATGACCGCATGGACATATCAAGATAGTCAGGGACAACGGATTGTAAGCTATCGCCATAATAGCTGATTAACTGGCGTAGGAAATTTATTGGCAAAAGGTTTTGACCTTTCGCTTCTTCTTCGAAAATAATCTGGGTCAGCACAGACCGTGTAATATCGTCATTGGATTTTGCATCGTAAACGACGAATTCAATGCCTTGTTTCACCATCTGGCTTAAATGATCTAGAGTCACATAAGAAGACGTCCCTGTGTTGTAAAGACGACGATTCGCGTATTTCTTGATAACGATCGGGCCATTATTTTCTGAAGTATTTTTTGCCAAGTTCATACAATCCCTGTTATTGCTGCGCTGCAAAGAGTTATTCTGCAATGCAGTTTTTGATTTGGCAATCATTATCCTTTTTTTGTTCGAAAATGGATTGCTAGTTTGACGTGATTGAAAGAGCTATACTATTCAGATGTCACAAAAGCCCGACATAAAAGCCACTGTAAATGCGTTTTTTCAGTTATGGCAGCGACAAGTGACGCTTCTTGCGCAATCGCCGGAACAACGGGCGGAAGAATTAGTGTCAGAAAGCAAACGTATTGCCGAGTATCTAAAAGCAGAATCAGATCGCGTTTCTGATCCGGACACCGGTGGCACACAATGACAGGAATAGAACCTTCCTCCATTTTGCGTGCGGGACCAAGGCCACTTGGGCTTCATCTATCTTTATCCACGCTTAGTTTTGGAAGTTCTCTCGGCGCTCTTTCTTTGGCAAAAAATGGCACTCTCGCCTGGTTGCCTGAATTGCAAGAGGAGGCGGAGAAGATACAGGCTCAACTTGGCCAATTCGAGGTGGCAGAGCTCGCCCTTGCTCTGGGGGACGAGGGGCAACGCCTTTTATCGCAAATGATGTCCGGCATTAAAAAATATCAAACCCATCCTTATCTCCGAAATATGCCGACCCCTCCGACAGTATGGTCTAAAGGATCAATGTCACTTTTCGATTATGGGGGAGCACTTTCTGAGACGGCACCCGTGGTTTTCTTGGTTCCCTCGCTAATCAATCGATCTTACATACTGGATTTGATGCCGGGGCGCAGTTTTGTTGCTGCACTTGCAGACGCAGGTATCCGTCCGCTCCTTGTGGATTGGGGAACGCCAGGGCCAGATGAAAAAGAGTACGGTCTGGACAATTATCTGTTGGATGTATTGTCACCAGCGCTTGATTTTGCAGCAGAATCGTTCCCTAAGGCTCCTTTGCACTTGGCGGGTTATTGTATGGGAGGCACGCTTGCGACAGCTTTAGCACAGTTTAAGCAGGACAAAATTGCAAGCCTCATTACGATTGCCGCTCCTTGGGATTTCCATGAGGGATTGGGCCAGAGTGCGCGTGCTATCATCAGTAATCCTGTTACGTGGGAGACAATATTACAGACATACGGGGAGTTGCCCGTTGATGTAATTCAGTCGCTTTTCGCGAACCTTGATCCAAATTTATGTCTGAATAAGTTCAGCCTGTTCGATCAAATGGTGCAAACAGAGAAAAGAGCTGAGACTTTTGTTGCGCTTGAAGATTGGCTCAACGATGGGATACCTCTTGTAAAAAATGTCGCATATTCGTGCTTTATTGAGTGGTATGGGGAAAATCGCCCTGCCCTCTGCAAGTGGCTGGTAAGAGGGGAGGTGATTAATCCTGAATATATTACTATTCCCTCAATGATTGTTGTGCCAAGATCAGACAGAATTGTACCGCCTGGCTCTGCCAGAGCGTTGGCCCAGAAAATACCGAACGCGTCCCTTGTAACGCCGCCTTCTGGACATATAGGGATGGTGGTTGGGTCCAGTGCCTCCAAAGGTTTGTGGGCAAATATGTTGCAATGGGTTTCATCTCAGTAGTATATTTTTGTTGCATATGCACAAAAACATGTTGCATCTGCGAAATTTTAACGTTATTTCGTAAATAGATGCAAAATTTTCCTAATGTTACGCAAATTATGTGTAAATTGAAGTTTAATTAGCTATCGTCAAGAAAGAGGTCTTAAATGGAAGTTGTCATTACAAGTGCAGTACGCACACCGGTTGGCTCGTTTAACGGTGGTCTGTCTGCTCTTCCTGCCCACAAATTGGGTGAAATTGTGATCCGGGAAGCTTTAAACCGCTCCAAGATGGAAGGTTCAGATGTGTCCGAAGTGATCCTTGGGCAAATTCTGACCGCAGGCGAGGGACAGAATCCTGCACGTCAGGCAGCCATTGGCGCAGACCTTCCGGTGGAAGTTCCTGCATGGGGTGTAAATCAGCTTTGTGGATCAGGTCTTCGGGCCGTCGCACTTGGGTTTCAAGCGGTTTTGAACGGTGACAGCAGCGTGGTTGTCGCAGGCGGTCAGGAAAGCATGAGCCAAGCCCCACATTGCGCACATTTACGCGATGGTCAAAAAATGGGCGGTCTGGAGTTTACAGACACGATGCTCAAAGACGGCTTGATTGACGCTTTCTATGGTTACCACATGGGTAACACAGCCGAGAATGTTGCGGCCAAATGGCAAATCACAAGAGAGCAGCAGGATAAATTTGCAGCAGCTTCACAAGCAAAAGCCGCAACTGCACAGGCAGAAGGTCGGTTTAAGGACGAAATCGTACCGGTAACAATTAAAACCCGTAAAGGGGAGACGGTTGTTAGTGACGATGAATATATCCGGGGTGGATCCACATTTGAAAAATTGTCGGGTCTGCGTACTGCGTTTCAAAAAGAAGGTGGTAGCGTAACAGCTGGTAATGCCTCTGGCATTAATGACGGAGCCGCAGCGGTTGTCATGATGTCTGCAGAAGATGCTGAAAAACGCGGTCTTAAGCCACTTGCGCGCGTTGTTTCTTGGGCGCAAGTAGGTGTTGACCCTTCCATCATGGGCTCTGGTCCAATTCCGGCCAGTCGCCTTGCCCTAGAAAAAGCGGGTTGGACGACAGACGATCTGGATTTGGTTGAAGCCAACGAAGCATTCGCTGCGCAAGCTTGCGCGGTGAACAAAGAACTTGGATGGGACACAGATAAAGTGAATGTCAATGGCGGCGCAATTGCCATTGGCCATCCTATTGGCGCGTCAGGCGCAAGAATTCTTGTAACGTTGTTGCATGAGATGCAAAAACGGGACGCGAAGAAGGGTCTTGCCACTCTGTGTATCGGTGGTGGCATGGGTATAGCGATGTGTGTAGAGCGGTAAACTAACCTCAGATCAGGGATCAAAAAACATGGGAAGAGTAGCTATTGTTACAGGCGGGACACGGGGAATTGGTGAAGCCATTTCCATCATGTTAAATGACAAAGGATATACGGTAGCAGCCGCATATGGTGGCGACGATGCCAAGGCGAAGGAATTCACCGAAAAAACAGGTATTCGTGCATATAAATGGGATGTTTCTGATTACGATGCTTGCATGGCTGGGGTCGCGCAAGTGAAGCAGGATTTAGGGCCTATTGAGATTGTCGTAAATAATGCCGGTATTACCCGTGATGGGACCTTGCACCGCATGGATCCTAAAAAATGGCAGTCGGTTATTGATACAAATCTTGGGTCTTGCTTCAATATGTGCCGGGTAACCATTGAAGATATGCGAGCGGCCAAATTTGGCCGTGTTGTTAATATCGGATCTATCAATGGACAGGCCGGCCAATATGGTCAGGTGAATTATGCCGCTGCAAAATCTGGTATTCACGGATTTACAAAAGCTATGGCGCAGGAAGGTGCGGGGCAGGGTATTACTGTCAACGCGATTGCACCGGGCTACATTGACACTGAAATGGTAGCAGCTGTTCCTGAAGCTGTTCTTGAAAAAATTGTTGCGAAAATACCGGTTGGACGACTAGGTCAAGCTAGTGAAATTGCACGCGGCGTATGTTTCCTAGTAGCCGATGATGCGGGTTTTGTTACCGGATCCACACTGTCCATCAATGGTGGCCAACACATGTATTAAGTCGGTTCCTGTCAAACCGGTTTATGAAAAGGCATGCGTCCTTCCTGGGCGCATGCCTTTTCGCTTTTCTGTGTCTCCGCGGCAAGATATGTTCTCTCATATGTGCCACATGTAATCACCTCGAGGGATCATGAAAAGAAGAATGCCATTGACCAGAATGCAAGCGACGTTGTGCGGATTTGCTGCAATTCTCCTTTGGGCCTTACTTGCCCTTTTTACCGTCTTTACAGGTGATATTCCCCCGTTTCAGCTGACGGCCATGAGTTTTACCGTCGCTTTTTCGATTGCACTCGCAAAATGGATAATTGCTGGCGATAAAATCAGCAAGTTCGTGAAACTTCCTCCGGCCCTATGGCTACTCGGAGTTGGGGGTTTATTCGGATATCATTTTTTCTATTTTCTAGCCCTGAAATCGGCACCGGCAGCAGAAGCCGGTTTGATCGCCTATCTATGGCCATTGTTGATTGTTCTTCTCTCTGCTCTATTACCGGGAGAGAAGCTTTTTTGGTTCCATATATTAGGGGCAGTCGTCAGCTTGATAGGGGCGGGATTGTTGATCACAAAAGGAGAAGCCTTCTCGATCAATTCTGAATATACTAATGGGTATTTAGCGGCGCTTGCCTGCGCCTTTATCTGGTCCGGATATTCTGTTCTCAGTCGAAAGTTTGCGGATGTTTCGACCGATGTTGTGGGAATTTTTTGTGGCGTTACTGCCGTTCTGGCATTTCTCTGTCATCTGTTTTTTGAGGAAACTTTGTTACCGGATACATGGGGTATGTGGGTTGCCGTCGTTGGGCTTGGTTTAGGACCCGTGGGGGCTGCTTTTTTCTTATGGGATATAGGTGTCAAACGCGGAGATATTCAAGGTCTGGGGGTTCTATCCTACGTGTCGCCGCTGCTGTCGACTATCCTGCTGCTGTTCTTTGGAACCACGGCGTTTAGTTGGGCGCTTGTCGTCGGTTGCGCCCTTATTACTGTTGGTGCGATCACTGGCTCTCTGAATATTTTCAAAGAGATGGCGAGGAGAAAAATTTAATTTGCTCCTCAAACACGTCTCACCATTTACCAGTATTTTCCATACTTGCCCAAGGTTCTGCCGCTGGAAGAGCTTCCCCTTTTTGGAGCAATTCAACTGAGATATTATCTGGAGAGCGAATGAATGCCATACGGCCGTCACGTGGGGGACGGTTGATAATCACACCGTTGTCCATCATATGCTGACAGAGGGCATAAATATCGTCTACTTCATACGCCAGATGACCAAAATTCCGACCTTCATCATACTCTTCAGGATCCCAATTGTGGGTCAGCTCAACCTGAGCTTCTTCTTGTCCTTCTGGCGCCAAAAATATTAACGTAAAGCGACCCGCTTCTATATCTTTGCGCTTGATTTCTTTCAGGCCCAAATTGTTGCAGTAGAAATTGAGGCTTGCCTCCAAATCGGCAACCCTCACCATTGTGTGTAAGTATTTCATCTAGTCTTCCAGTTTTATTCTTTTTAATTTAGTTCACAAATGTATCTTTACGCGCCCTAATTTCTGCAAACACATCAACGACATCAGCACCTTGCATGTTCAGATTGTCTTGTATGTCGATGATCGCAGGCCGCAAGAAAGGATTAGTCGCTTTCTCCACGCCAATGGTTGAAGGAACCGTTGGCTTGTTTTCTGCACGTAACTTTTGGATATGATCGTAGCGCGCTTTTAATTTTGAATTTTGAGGTTCAATGGTAAGCGCAAATTGAGCATTTGCTTCCGTATATTCATGGGCGCAATAGATTTCCGTTTGATCCGGCAAAGCACTCAATTTTGAAAGACTTTCCCACATCTTCATGGGCGTGCCTTCAAACAGGCGGCCGCATCCAAGCGCAAAAAGGGTGTCACCACAAAACAGGGCGTCAGACTCTTCAAACCAATAGGCTATGTGGCCATTGGTATGACCTGAAACCTCTATCACTTTCGCCTGCCGGGTACCGAATATGTAGTGTTCGCCTTCGCGCACTTCCACGTCAATTCCCGGAATTCTGGCAGCGTCACTAGCGGATCCAACGATCGTACAGCCGGTTTTCTCTTTCAGTTCGAGATTGGCACCAGTGTGATCCCAGTGATGGTGGGTGTTCAGGATGTGCGTTAGCTTCCAGCCTAGCTCATTGAGCTTCTCAAGGACCGGATCCGCCTGTGCGGGATCCACAATTCCAACTGCATCACTATCTGGGTCTTTAATCAGATAGAGATAATTATCATTTAGAACAGGGATTTGATGAATTTCCAGTTTGCTCATATGTTCCATACTTCTATTGTGGGATCCATATCTTGCTAGGCAGTATACCACCATGATGCGACCCGATGTTATCGATTTAAGAAAATTTTACCACACACGTCTTGGCGTGGCTGTGCGAAAAGCACTTGTTCGTAAAATTCGTCACATTTGGCCTGATATTTCAAATTTTCGTTTGTTGGGCCTTGGATATGCAACGCCATATCTATACCCGTTTCGAAGTGAAACCGAACGCGCCATTGCCTTGATGCCTGCGCAGCAAGGCGTTATTCACTGGCCCCATGGAGGTCCTTCGCTGGTGGGTTTGTGTGACGAAGCGGGTCTTCCATTAGCCGATAGTTCCATTGATCGGGTGATATTAGTGCACGGTTTGGAAAATACCCGCGTAGCCGACGATATGTTGCAGGAAATTTGGCGAATATTAACGTCGAGTGGTAAGTTGCTGGTGGTTGTGCCAGGGCGCCGTGGGATGTGGTCTCGCCTTGAAAATACACCTTTTGGCTATGGTTATCCATATTCCGATAGACAGCTTCGACGTGTTTTGCAGACGAATATGTTTACTTATGGAGAGGTGCACGGCGCGCTTTACTTTCCGCCAAGTGGCACCCGCATAAATTTGCGACTGGCACAGTTTTTAGAAAATCTGGGTGAAAAATGGTGGCCGCTTTTCAGTGGTGTTCGATTTATTGAGGCTGAAAAGCAGATTTATGCAATTCCTGAAGTACCGCAAAAACGTAAAAGATTACGACCTGTTATTGCACCCGCTGCGCGACCAATAGGTGCGAATACTACGGGAGCCGAAAAACTTAATCGCTCCCGTATAGATAAATAGTCAGTCAGAGAGCAAAAACACACATTGCGCTGCAAAGAAATTTGCGCGGCGGCTATTGATATCATACTCCAAAACTTTGCCATCCCCCCCGACAATAATCGATTTTTCCAGACGAATACCAAGATCGTTACAAAGAACCGTGAAATCCCGAAGTGTGCAGAAGTGAATGTTGGGGGTTTCGTACCATGCATAGTCAAGCGAGCTTGTCATGGGCATCCGGCCGTTAAAAGCTAGGTACGAGCGACAGCGCCAATAAGCGAAGTTCGGAAAGGAGACTACTGCCTTTTTGCCAACACGAAGGAGTTGTTCCATTACGAGCATAGGCCGGTGCGTGGCCTGAAGTGTCTGACTTAAAATCGCGTAATCAAAACCCTTGTCTGGGTAATCCGTTAGATCGGCATCAGCGTCGCCTTGAACTACCGATAAGCCTTTGGAAACACACGTATTTACGCCTGCTTGGCTAAGCTCAATGCCGCGACCATCGACCTCTTTCGTTGCCACAAGATGAGAGAGAAGAGTGCCTTCCGCGCAGCCTACATCCAGAACGCGGCTGCCCGGTTTCACCATTTCAGCAATAAGCTGTAAATCAACGCGAATGTCTTGAGGGCGTGTGAGTGTCGTGTTTTCAATCATTGCTCTAACCCTCGGCTTTTGGCCGTCGATGCGAGGAAGCCGCCCATTGTCTGAAGCATTTCAGGTGTGTCTAGAAGAAAGGCGTCGTGACCTTTGTCGGTTTCTATTTCCACAAAACTGACATTTGCTGCTGCTGCGATTAAGGCTCGAACGACCTCTTTACTCTCAGTCGTAGGGAATAGCCAGTCACTGGAAAAGGAGACAACGCAAAAACGTGTTTGCGTTCCTTCAAAGGCAGCGGGTAACGATCCGCCGTGGTCGCGCGCCAAATCAAAATAATCCATTGCACGGGTCACATACAGATAAGAATTTGCATCAAATCGATCGACGAAATTTATTCCTTGATACCGTAGATAACTTTCAACCTGAAAATCGGCATCAAATCCATATGTTAAATTGTCCCGATCTTGTAAATTGCGACCGAATTTCCGGTGCAAAGCCGATTCGGACAAATAAGTCACATGGGCGGCCATGCGCGCAACTGCGAGGCCCGCACGTGGGTTTTTGTCATGCTCCAAATATTTACCGCCCAGCCAATCGGGATCCGCCATAACGGCTTGCCGGCCGACCTCATGGAACGCGATATTTTGTGCTGAATGTTTTGCGGCTGTTGCAATGGGAATTGCACTGAAACAGCGTTCAGGGTAGGCGGCGGCCCATTGCAGAACCTGCATGCCGCCCATGGATCCACCGACCACTGAAAACCAGCTTGGGATTTCAAGATAGTCTTGGAGCAGGGCTTGCGTTCTCACCATATCTGCAATGGTGATAATAGGGAAATCTAGGCCGTATGCTTTTCCCGTGTCAGGGTTGATATCCTTAGGGCCAACGGTTCCCATGCAGCCCCCAAGAATATTAGCGCACACGACAAAATACTTGTCGGTATCCAGGACTTTTCCGGGGCCAATCATAACACTCCACCAACCGTCTTTCCCGGTGAGCGGTTGCTTGCTTGCGGCAAACTGATCTCCCGTGAGTGCATGACAAACAAGAATGGCATTGGTTTTGTCTGGGTTAAGCTGCCCGTAAGTGTTGTAGGCCATTGTTATGTCACTTATCATCGCTCCGCAATCCAGTGGCATGGGTTGATCTTTACCCAATATCACGGAATGATGGTTCGGATCTGGAGTGATAATTGACACGGCTTTGACTCTTTTCACATTCTATCGTTAGAAAAATCTTTGTTTTAGGTTATTTTGCTGATAGCTAGTGCCGAGGAGTAATATCTGTCAATGATTTCTTTGCTTTTGACGCTCTCATTTTGGCGTCAGTTGGAATTTTTGCTCTTTGGCACCGTATTTCAGGGATAAAACGTGAATAAAACGAATAAAAAACTTGAAGCCCTTCGCGCTGAAGTCGACCGCCTTGATGCTGAACTGTTGAGCACTCTTGAGCAACGTATTGCAATCGTAAAAGACATCGCTGCCGCTAAAGAGGATGACGGATCGGCTTTGGCCTTCAGGCCAGGCCGCGAAGCAAATGTTATGCGCCGCATTCTGGACAAGCATTCGAGTGATTTGCCAGATGTTGTGGTCGCCAATATTTGGCGTGAAATTATTGCAGCGGTTTGCCGGATGCAAAAGCCTCTTTCAATCTCCATTACGGCGCCTGAAAAATCTGTTGGATATTGGGACCTTGCCCGCAGCCATTTTGGCGCGGCTACCCCAATGACACTCCATAAATCTCCAACCGTTGTTCTGCGCGAAGTTTCTGCAGATCCCTCCAAGTTGGGTGTAATGCCGTGGATGAATATCGAGCGTGATACCTGGTGGGTGCATTTGGCCCAAGGCGGTGACAATGTTCCCAAGATTCTAGCAGCGCTTCCCTTCGTTCAGAACACATCTGGTAGCTTTGAAGACCTGAATGCGCTCGTAATTGGACAAGCGGTTCCAGAAGCTTCTGGTGATGACAACAGCTTGTTTGTCGTCATGACAGAAAATGAAGTGAGCCGGGCGCGCCTTAACGAGTATCTGGAGAAATGTGGCCTGAACGGACATTGTGTAGATTCGCGCTCTCCCGCGGTGGAAGAAGGGGATTGGCTCCATCTATTCCAAGTTCCACAATTTGTTACCGATGGGGATGAAAAGCTCAAAGCTTTTGTTGAACTCGTGGGCGACAGCGTCATCAAAACAGTTATTCTGGGAGCATTTGCCGTTCCCGTGCAGTCCTAATTATCAGTTATTTGAGAGTAACCTCCATGTCCTCCTTGCTTCCAACACCTAAGCCTGGAATTCTGGATATCACCCCGTATGTTGGCGGAAGATCAGCCGTCGCGGGAAGCCAGAAAGTTGTTAAACTTTCCTCCAATGAGACACCGCTTGGGGCAAGCCCCAAGGCGAAGGCTGTTTTGGCGGATATTGGCGAAAAACTACATCATTACCCTGATGGCGGATCTGGAGAGTTATTATCTGCGATTGCGGACATTCATAAGCTGCCCGTTGAAAATCTTATTTGCGGCAATGGCTCAGATGAACTTCTGTCGCTGATTACAAACGCCTATGCGGGCCCAGGCGATGAAGTGCTGTTCTCGCAACACGGCTTTCTGGTTTATGAATTGGCAGCTTTGTCCAATGGTGCAACTCCCGTAAAAGCGACCGAAGCTAATTTGACAACAGACGTGGATGCGTTGCTGGCTGCCGTAACAGAAAATACGAAAATTCTTTTTCTGGCAAATCCCAATAATCCTACTGGAACTTATATCCCTGTATCGGAAGTTGAAAGACTACATGCAGGCCTGCGAAGTGACATTCTACTGGTTCTGGATGCAGCCTATGCGGAATATGTTCGCAAAAATGACTATGAGGCTGGTGTGGATCTAGTTGCGCGAAATAATAATGTCATTATGACCCGCACATTTTCAAAGATTTATGGGTTGTCGGCCTTGCGGATTGGTTGGGCGTATGGTCCAGATGACGTTATTGATGTGCTGAACCGAATTCGCGGTCCCTTTAACGTAAACGCCATTGCTCAAGCGGCTGGTGTTGCTGCAGTTAAAGATCAGGAGTTTGTCGAAAAGGCGAGAGAACATAACGATAAATGGATCCCGATCTTAGTGCAAAATTTGCGCGGCATGGGCCTGGAAATTCCTGACAGTGTTGGTAATTTTATTCTGATGGATTTTGAAGGTACTGGCAAAAGTGCTTCGGATGCGGACGCATTCCTGAATGCACGTGGGTTAATTCTAAGAAGTGTGGCATCTTACGGGCTACCAACTTGCCTTCGGATGTCTGTGGGAACGGATGATGATAACCGCGCTGTAATGGATGCCTTGCGGGAATTTCTGGAACAGTAAGATGTCTGAAAACACAATAAAAATTGAAAGACTTGCGCTGATCGGAATTGGACTTATTGGATCGTCCATTGCACGGGCAGCCCGTCAACATGGCGTCGCCAAGGAAATTGTTTGCGCGGCGAGAACCCATGACACAAGGCGAGTAGCCTTGGAGCTCGGTATTGTTGATCATGCATACGAGCACCCTTGTGATGCTGTAAAAGGCGCTGATCTGGTTATTTTGTGTACGCCTGTTGGAACCTACGGCGCCATAGCAGAAGAAATAGCGCCCGCCCTTGAAAAAGGAGCGTTGGTCACAGATGTGGGGTCGGTTAAGCAAGCAGTAGTAGAAGCTATAGAACCTCATATTCCAGACGGTGTGGATTTTGTCGCAGGTCATCCCGTGGCAGGCACTGAAAAATCAGGTCCTGCTGCAGGTTTCGCGGAATTGTTTGCTGGTCGCTGGTGCATTTTAACGCCTTCCGAAAAATCACGCGATGAAGCGGTAGATAAACTGGATGCTTTCTGGACGGCTTTAGGGAGTGACGTTGAAAGAATGGATCCGAAACATCATGATTTGGTTTTGGCCATTACCTCTCACGTCCCACATTTGATTGCGTATAATATTGTAGGGACAGCTGACGATCTGGAAGAAGTAACACAGTCAGAAGTTATCAAATATTCTGCCGGCGGTTTCCGTGACTTTACGCGTATTGCAGCTTCTGATCCGACAATGTGGCGGGACGTATTCCTACATAACAAAGAAGCGGTTCTTGAAATGCTGGGGCGCTTCAGTGAAGATCTAACCGCCTTGCAACGCGCAATTCGCTGGGGCGACGGGGATGCATTGTTTCAGATGTTTTCGCGCACCCGTGCAATCCGCAGGCAAATTATTGACGCGGGACAAGAAACTGCAGAGCCTGATTTTGGTCGGGCGTCGCCAGGTGAAGACGAATAAACGGCTGGTTTGTTACTAGAAAAGCGGAGTGGTCCCCAATAGCTTAAAGGGGCCTGCAAAAACAGCACGGTCTTGCAAGCTCACAGGGATCTCGAGATAACGGCTTCCGTTTTCATCTTCTTTTGAGATGAGATTGAGCGCCATAGCTGCTGTTCTTAAAGATTGTTTATCCATATTTTTGCTTTTACCGAGCAAGGCAAGCAATTCATTAAACCCAGTTATCTTGCTGCTAAAGGCGCCGAGTGGATAATTTTGCTGATCAAGGGTCAAGGTTCCTTTACCCGAAAGCTCAGTTTTTCCCCAAACCAAATTCATATCCTGCACATCCAATATGCCCCCGTTGTCCCGCCATTTGGTGATGGCATCGGTATTTTTAAAGTCAGAAAAATGGCCTTCGATAAGTATTGAGAACGCAGCTTTTGTAATAGTATCTCCAAGAGGTAGGTTTGCGCTGTTTTCAAATTTGATAGTATCTGCGCGAATAGCTATTTGCCACGCAGGAGTATCTATCTTGCTAGTCGGCGCATCGGTACCTTCGGAGATTTTGGGCATACTGGTGACACGACTATGGAGTTGTAGGCGTTTGGCGGATGCAGGACCGTAGGCATCGGACTTAATCTCGGCGTTATTGATATCGATCGCCAAGGACTTCAATTCTCCGTTTGATGTGAAAGTTGCGCTCCCTAATGCTGTCCCGGGCAAAATTGAGACTGTATCTCTCACGCTATTTTTAATCCAAGTGTGTTCACTTGTCCCCGATGATCCAAATACGATGTGTGAAGGCTTCCAAGGTTGGGCAATCACCCAGATATCAGGAATAGTTGTCTCAAACTCGTCACTATCATCACCTTGCAATTTAGTGACTTTTAAACTCTGTGCTTCCAGTTTCACGCGGTATGGAAAGCCGGACGTGATAATCGGTTTATGAAAGATGATGTAGCCGTTTTCTGTCTGCTCTTTTTTCCAGATTTCTACTTGTTTGAGCGCCGCATCTGCGACTGTATTCCACCAAAAGATATATCCGCCGATTAGGAAAGCAAAAGTAGTGAGTGTGATGGTGATGGCGCGCATGTAATTATCCGGTTTCTATGGCTTGAGATTTTGAGCGCCACTCTATAAGGTTGCGGCCTCACCTGTCACTTATTTTCCTAAAATCAAAGCTGCTGAAAATGATAGATACGCCTCAAATCGTCCGGCAAAATTCAATGCTTGCGGCAATGCCAATTATATTCGTGTTTCTTTGGAGCACAGGCTTCATCGGGGCGAAGCTGGGCTTACCGTATATCGAACCCATGACATTTTTAGGCGTGCGTTTCGCTATTTGTGCTTTGATTTTCTTACCAGTGGTTTTTTTGACCTCGACGAGATGGCCTGATCGTTGGCAAGACTGGTTCCATATCGGCTTTTCCGGTTTGCTGATGCATGGGGGCTATTTGGGATTTGTCTTTTGGGCAATCAGTCTTGGCGTTCCTGCGGGGACATCGGCATTGATTGCAGGTATCCAACCGTTGATTGTCGCGGCACTCGCCGGCTTTTTGTTGAAAGAAACAGTAAGTTTTCGCCAATGGAGTGGCTTGCTTGCCGGGCTGTGTGGCGTTTTTCTGGTTGTTGCAGACAAGTTGTCGCTTGGTGAAGGATCTGTGTTTGGCATTTTCTTGAGCTTTCTCGCCCTTTTCAGCATTGCTTTTGGGACGCTTTATCAAAAGAAATATTGCTCTGGCATGAGCCTGAAGAGTGGAAATTTCATACAATTCTTGGTGGCGACTTTGTATTTTGCCGTGCTGGCCTTTCTTATGGAGGAGCGCACAATTGTTTGGTCGGGTGAGCTGATTTTTGCGCTCGGTTGGTTGGTACTAGTGTTATCGCTGGGGGCTGTATCGCTTCTATATTTGTTGCTCAGAAGAGGAGCTGCAGCGACAGTTTCAAGTCTGTTTTTTCTTGTGCCTCCCTGCACGGCTGTCGTTGCCTATATTCTGTTCGATGAGAAATTGAGCGGTTATTCCTTCGCGGGCATGGCCATTGTTGTCCTTGGCGTGGCGCTTGTGAACATGAAATCAGGAAAGCCTGTGAAATGAGTAAATATGACCTTGTGATTGAACCCGATTTACCGCCGGTCGATCATCCGATGCCTGAGCTGCCGGAAAACGAAGATTTGTGGATCTTTGGGTATGGATCTTTGATGTGGCGGCCCGGTTTTGAGCATAAGGCTGTGGCCGATGCACAAATTTACGGATATCACCGGTCGTTTTGCGTCTCATCAGTTGTTCACCGGGGTACCCGCGAGAATCCGGGACTGGTTTTAGGTCTTGATGCTGGGGGTTCGTGCCGGGGGAAAGCTATTCTTTGCCCTGCGAGTATTCGTGAGCCGGTGATCGACTATCTGTACCGACGTGAAATGGTAACTAAAGTCTATGTGCCGAAAATGGTATCTCTTAAATTGCTGAATGATGGACGTAGAGTGTCAGCATTGACCTTTGTTGCCGATCCGCATCATGAGCAATATTGCGGCAGCCCTTCCATTGAGGATGCTGCAAAAATCATTGCACGTGCATCTGGGCGGGGCGGTCCTAACAGAGATTATTTATACAGTACCGTTGAACATCTGGATGAGTTCGGTATAAAAGACGGCCCCTTGCATGCGATCATGCAATTGGTTCAGAAGTTAGGGGAGTAACGGGTTACTCCCCCAAATATTAGAGTGCTGCGCGCTCTGCTATGGTGAGGATCTCTGCGCGTACCAAACCTATATCTTCAAGCTCATTGTCACTCAAAGAGGATAAAGCCGTTGCCGTCTTATGGGCACGATATTTACGAACTAGCGCCAAGCTCAAACGAGATGTAAGTGATGTCACAGTGTGAGCTGCAGGAGAAGAGTTTGTAGGTCTTGTAGATAGTACACGCATGATATTTCCTCCAATAAGTTTGTACCCCATATGTAATCGGAGAGCGCAAAATTGACATGCGGAAATACCTCATTTCACCCATGCGTTTTCTGCATGACTGTATTAGTATTTGCTATGTATTGAAGAATAAGTTGCGATTGTTGTATTCAATCATACTCTCAATGCATAGATTCTAGGTCTAAATCGTTTCGCGATCGACACCCCACAAAACATGGACGCAAATACTTTTTGATCGCATTCCAAGATTTGCTTTTGAAGAAGTTTGCCAAGTGCTTTAATGTAGCTCAGGAAATGTCTGATTTACGCCCGATAGGGCCACCCAAATCCCGAGAGTTTGATGATCTGTATTTTTCTGCTGATGATGGATTGGCAGAAAGCAAATTTGTGTTTCTGGACGGCAATAATTTACCCGAAAACTGGCGGAATGCGGAGCGATTTGTAATTTGTGAAACGGGTTTCGGAACCGGGTTGAATTTTTTGTCAGCCTGGAAATTATTCGAAGAAACGACAGAGCCGCACCAGTCACTTGATTTTATCTCTTTTGAAAAATATCCCTTGCAAGGGGAGGAAATCGGAATGTATCTGCAGCCGTGGCGTGAATTTTTTGGCGATCGGTTGCAGCAATTATTGGCACATTATCCGTTTGGTATTCCGGGATTTCATCGTGTTGTTTTAAATGAACGGGTGACGCTTACACTCATTATCGATGATGTCAATGTAGCCATTCCAAAACTGATTGCTGATGTTGATGCGTGGTTTCTGGACGGGTTTAAACCCGCAACAAACCCGGATATGTGGAGTGATACTGTTATTGAAAATATGGCGCGGCTCAGCCGTAAAGGCACACGGCTTGCGACTTTTACCGCAGCTGGAAAAGTACGCAGAAATCTCATAGCGGCAGGATTTTCGATTGAAAAAGTGACAGGTTTCGGACGCAAGCGCGATATGATGATTGGCTGCTTTACAGGTGACGAGGCGTGAAAGTCGCGATAATTGGTGGCGGTTTGGCAGGGTGTGCAGTGGCCTGGATGTTCCGTCAGATGGGGCAAGAGCCTGTTGTCTATGAAGCAGGCCCAACGCTTGCGAACGGTGCCTCGGGAAATGTTTCCGGGCTATATAATCCGCGTTTTTCTGCATTGCGCGGGGCGGACGCTGATTTTTATGCTGCGGCCTATTCTATGGCGCTCCGAACCTTTAAAATGCTCGATGATATTGACTGGTGCCCCATCGGTGTGCTGCATTTGATGGATACGGATAAAAAGGAAAAACGCCTGCACCGAACCGTTAAAAACTGGAACTGGTCGCCGGCTCATATGCGCCTTGTATCCTCAAGTGAAGCGTCAGAAATTGCTGGCATTAATCTTCGATACGATGCTCTGTATTTGCCGGACGGCGGGAGTATTGCCCCTAAAAAGCTCTGCGCAGCATATACGCGCGATATTGAATGCCATCTCAATTCACCTGTCGAATATCTCGACGACATTGTCGCAGATGTCAAAGTCCTGGCTTGCGGTTCGGCAGTTCTCAAGTTTGTGCCTGATCTTCCGATTATACCAGTACGCGGACAGATCACTCAGGTGAAAGCCACACAGCTGTCAGCAAATATTAAGTGCGGTATTTGTTATGATGGTTATTTCATGCCGGCGAAGGACGGTATTCATACTCTGGGCGCGACGTTTCAACCCGACCAGAATCATTCAGATATTATCAAGCAGGATAATCAGGAGAATATCCAGAAATTGGCGGAAGCAATTCCTGGGCTGGAGGCCGGGTTGGAAGTCGTTGGACAGCGTGCCTCCATCCGGGCAACGTCCAGAAACCGCTTCCCCATCATTGGCAACGCCACAGGTCAGGATAACGTATACATTTCCGCCGCCCATGGCTCCTATGGCGTTCTTAGCTCATTGATGGCGGCACATTTACTCGTGGACATGATCATGGGTCGACCCCGTTGCCTGCCCGCAGATGTAATCAAGGCTCTATCCCCTCAAAGATTTAAAAAGCGTGTCTGAGATACTTTTTTATCTCCCAGACAATCCTGGGGTCGTCGAGTTGCTTTCTCCCGCAAACTCAATTGACTGCTTATGGTACTAAAGAGACTAAATACTGGTCATAAATTAATGTCGGCAGCTGTGAGGAAAACGGACCAGTCATTTTAGCCGTCTCGTAGCTGACCTCAACACCTCTCCCTGAAGCAAATCTTCAACTTGTCGCAATGACAGAGGATAAGCGAATGCACATCATTACCGTGAAGCGAATGATTTCAAGTGACGCCTTGAAATAACGGAAGGGATTATTCATCGGATGAGTCTAAATCCAACATTCCTATTGCTCAATCTAATTTCCCCTGACAATGCCGTTGCACTATTTTTCTGGTATTAAACCACGCGGACTAAAGCGGAGGACTAACAGCAAGATCAGGCCCATCGTCATTAGACGCATATGGGCTGCACTATTAAGCAGATGCTTGCGAAGATCGCTGTCTTCAGCCATGCCTGATGATAAAACATCCATCAGCCAAAGCCCGAAAGGCTCGGCTTCTACCCAGACAAACCAGATCAGGAAACCACCCAATATGGCCCCGAGGTTATTCCCGGACCCACCAACGATCACCATCACCCAGACGATAAATGTAAAACGCAGTGGCTGATAAGAGGCCGGTGTAAATTGCCCATCAAGCGTTGTGAGCATGGCGCCGGCGATACCGATAACTGCCGAGCCCAGCACAAATACCTGAAGATGACGCCCCTTTATATTTTTGCCCATGGCCGCCGATGAAAGTTCGTTATCTCGAATGGCCCGCATCATCCGGCCCCACGGTGAATGAAGCGCACGCTCCGAGAACCATAGTAAAATTAAAAGCACAACTGTGAACAAACCAGCGTAACAAAGCTTTACAAAAACCGATGAAAAATCTACTGGAGACATACCTAAATAGCTGGCCCAATCCTGAAACCATAGTGTTTGCTGTAGGTCGATTTCATATGGCACAGGGCGCGGCAGTCCGCTCACATTTTTGACACCTCGGGTCATCCAGTCTTCGTTTTTTAGCACTGCAATGATAATTTCTGAAATACCCAGCGTGGCAATGGCTAGATAGTCGGATCGCAAACCAAGGGCGATCTTACCAACCACCCAAGCAACAGCCGCGGCAAATACGCCACCAACAACCCAGGAAAAGATAATCGGCAAACCAAGTCCGCCTAGATATCCCGTCCGAGCCGAGTCGACAGCTTCGATGGCATCAACGGCCGGAAAGAAGAAATACCGAGTGAGGAAATACCCGATAACAATCACCCCAATCATGGAAAAGTTGCGAGCTTTACCTGCGGGCAGCCGTTTATAAATCAGAATGGCACCGGCAATGGTCAAAGATATGAGGACCAATGCGATGAATATGCCAAAGCCACCTGCCTGTAGCGCCTCGGTGACAGGCGGCACAGATATCAGCACACCGGCCAAACCACCCAGTGCTGTGAAGCCCATAACACCGACATTAAATAATCCGGCATAGCCCCACTGAATGTTGACACCCAACGACATGATGGCCGAGATCAGGCATAGATTGAGGATCGCCAGCGCCAATGGCCAGCTTTGAAACACACCAACCGCCACCAAAGCAGCGGCCATGGCAGTAAAAAGTGCGATGGTACGCGTGCTACTGTTCATGCGCCTTTTCCTTTAAAAATACCTGTCGGTCGGATGAGCAGCACCAGAACCAGAATGACAAACGACACAGCAAATTTATAGTCGGTCGACAGCAATTGCACCAAACTGTCCGGAGCCCATTGTTCGGGCACCAGATAGGTTAGAAATTTCTTGTAGGCATAGGCCACAACAACCTCTGAAAAGGCGATCACAAAACCGCCTGCGATAGCACCCAATGGGTTCCCCAGTCCCCCAACAATGGCTGACGCAAAGATAGGCAACAGCAGCTGGAAATAGGTGAACGGTTTAAAGCTTTTATCGAGCCCGTACAACACACCGGCAATGGTGGCGAGCACTGCCGCCAGTGTCCAGGTGATCATCACCACACGTTCCGGGTTTATACCCGACAGACGCGCCAAATCTTCGTTGTCCGAATATGCTCGCATAGATTTACCGGAGCGTGTTCGGTTCAAAAACCAGAACAGCGCAGCAACCACAATAATTGCCGTTACGATGGTCAGTCCCTGACTGGTCTTGAAGGCTATCCCCTCGTTAAGGCCAGTCAATTTCTTGAACGCCTTCGCCTTGATGATAAATCGCTCTCCATCGGCAAATCGCTGATCGCCCGGCCCAATGATGAACCGAACCACACCGTTCAACACAAACATCACCCCTACCGAGGCAATCAGAAAAACCACCGGAACTGAGCGGCTCTTTCTGTAAAACTTGTAAACGGATCGGTCAATCACAAGGCATAAAGCCACCGTCGCCGCGATTCCCACAGGCAATGCCAGCAACGCCGTTGGCAAGGGATGAATGGAAACTCCCGCAGATTGCAAGCCCCATGTAGCAAAAATGGTCACCATGGTGCCAAAGGCCATAGTATCGCCATGGGCAAAGTTGGAAAATCGTAAAATGCCATAGACCAATGTGACGCCGAGTGCGCCAAGCGCAAGCTGACTACCATAAGTCATGGCAGGCACGATCACAAAATTAGAAAGCAACGCAAAAGCGTTTAAAAAATCGACCATACCTTTATCCTCCCAGGAACGCTTTGCGGACTTCCGGATTGGCAAGCAGGGCCTCTCCCGTATCCGTATAACCGTTGCGCCCCTGTACCAATACATACCCTTTATCAGCAATATTGAGAGCTTGGCGGGCATTTTGTTCAACCATCAATATAGCGATACCAGCTTTTGCAACCTCGATAATCCGGTCAAATAATTCATCCATCACAATAGGGGAGACGCCCGCTGTCGGCTCATCCAACATGAGAAGTTTGGGCTGTGTCATGAGCGCCCGTCCCACCGCCACTTGCTGACGCTGACCACCGGACAATTCTCCGGCTGGTTGGTTACGTTTATCCTTCAAAATTGGAAACAGTTCATACACCTGCTCCATCGTCGCAGAAATATCATCGGTTCGGATGAACGCCCCCATTTCCAAATTTTCTTCCACGGTCATAGTGGTAAAAACATTATTGGTTTGCGGCACGAAACTCATTCCCTTGGCGACCCTGTCTTGCGGACTGAGGCCAGTGATCTCTTCACCGTTCAGAGTGACAGAGCCTTCGCGCAAATCAAGCATGCCAAAAATGGCCTTCATTGCCGTAGACTTCCCTGCACCGTTGGGGCCAACAATTACCGCAATTTCACCCAGATCGACGGAAATATTACAACCATGCAAGATGTCCGCACCGCCATATCCGCCGGTCATATTATCACCAGACAAATAGCTCATGACTTAGGCTCCGGTTTATTTTTGAGGCCCGTCCCAAGATAGGCTTCGATCACATGTTCGTTTGACTTAATATCTTCGATGGTGCCTTCAGCCAACAATTCGCCTTCGGCCATAACAATCACCGGATCGCACAGTCGTCCAACAAAATCCATGTCATGCTCGATCATGCAAAAAGTGTATCCATGTTCTTTATTGAGCCGCTGGATAGCGTCGCCAAGCGTGTTGAGCAACGTTCGGTTAACGCCGGCACCAACCTCATCAAGGAAGACAATTTTGGCGTCTACCATCATGGTTCGACCAAGTTCTAACAGTTTCTTTTGGCCCCCTGATAAATTTCCCGCGAGCTCATCGGCCACATGGGTGATTTCAAGAAATTCAATCACACTATCCGCTTTGGCGCGAATACGCTCTTCTTCTTCGCGTACTTTTGCGGGCCGGAGCCAAGTATCGATCAGACTTTCGCCGCACTGATCCCCCGGCACCATCATCAGGTTTTCCCGAACAGTTAGAGTGGAGAATTCTTGCGCAATCTGAAAAGTGCGTAGCAACCCCCTAGCAAATAGCTCATGGGGTTTGAGACCGGTGATCTCTTCGTCATCAAGGTAGATCTTGCCGCTGGTCGGGGTGTAGGCTCCTGCAATGCAATTAAAAAGTGTTGTCTTCCCCGCACCGTTGGGCCCGATCAAACCGGTTATGCTCCCTTTTTCAATGCTCAGGGACACATTTTCAACGGCATGAATACCGCCAAATTGCATATGTAGGTTTTCAATTCTAATCATAAATAGACTACTTTAGCAAAAAGGGAAGTGACCTCGGAACCCCGTGATCACTTCCCTTTATTTTCAGGTCATTCGACTAAGATAGCTTAGCGGAATTTAGCCGTTGTGTTTTTACCATCAGCCACTTCGATTTCGCGATAATTACCAGCGCTTTCGCCCGGTCCAATCAACTCAACCGCAGAGGCACCCACATAGTCGACATCACCACCATCGGCGATGATTTTCAATGCTTTGGCAAGTTCACCCGGATAGATTTTCACACCCGGTGCGTTGGCGACTGACATAACCTTGCTTTTAAACACGTTACTGTCACTGGATTTCGCTGCTTGCATAGAAAGCAAAATAAGCGCTGCCGCGTCATAAGATTCTGAGGCAAAAGGACCTGCTTTAAAGCCAGCAGATTTTGCCATGTCAGAGAATTTAGCCGCGCCGGGGCTGTCTGTGCCAGGTACCGTACCAAATGATCCGTTCAAATCTGAACCGATAGCAATTGGAAGACTGTCACCGATCATGCCGTCCGGCAGAACAAATGTATCAAACGCACCCGTATCAAGCGAAGCTTGGATAATGCCTTTACCACCCTGATCGAGATAACCAGCCACGATCAAAACATCACCGCCTGCTGAGGCAAGTGCGCCTACTTCAGCCGTGTAATCGGCTTTACCGTCTTCGTGAGCCGCAGAAATGGTGATTTTACCGCCGGCTTTCTCGAAATTGGCTTTGATACTTTCAGCCAAACCCTTGCCATAGTCATTGTTGGTATAAGTCAGAGCGGCTTGCTTGATACCGCGATCTTTCAGAATGGCTGTCAGGACTTGTCCCTGGCGGGCATCTGATGGTGCTGTACGGAAAAACAGACCTTTGTCTTCAATACTGGAGAGTGCCGGGGACGTTGCGGATGGTGAAATCATTACAACACCATTTGGCAGTGCCACATTTTGCAGCATCGCCGTGGTAACACCAGAACAGTCGCCGCCCACAATGGCATTCACTTTATCAGAAGTCACAAGACGTTCTGTCGCGGTTGTCGCCGCCGCAGAATCCGTACATGTGGTATCCGCGCGTATAGACGACACTTTCGATCCGCCCAGCAATGCACCGCTGTCGCTGATTTCTTTAATCGCCAGCTCAGCGCCCGCAGCCATGTCAGGGGTCAAGGACTCAATGGGTCCTGTATATCCCAGAATAACACCAATTTTAATGTCTTCAGCCTGAACAGGTGTGCTCATCAAAGCAACTGTCGCGGCGGCCATAAGTAATTTCTTCATGTAACCCTCCCAATAAATCCCACTGTCATTTTCTGTGTGCCTCTTTGGGCACCATGATTTCTTTTTAACCCAAAACCGGATCGGAACAAAATCTTTTTGGCATTATCCTAAAACTGAAAAACTGCTTTCTGAATTTATCTGTCGGCGGCGTGAATAGAATCCAACATCGATATCATGCCCGGTATAGGGCAGATGAAATTGCAAAGGCGAGGCATCATGGTCATGGCCGTCTTCACAATACTCAATCAGTGCTGCCATCATTTTTCCGGCGATGGGGGCATTTTTGAACTGATTGCCACTGGAACCGATAGCCATATAGAAACCGGGAAGGCTTGATTTATCGTAAATTGGAATCCAATCCTCTGTTACATCATACAGGTCCACCACGCCCTGCATTCGGCTCGGAATGCCAAGTGATGGCACCCGCTGGGCATAGCGATAGGCCTGAGTTGTCCATTGATCGGTGAAATTATGATTAAAATCTTCATCATCTACCCATTGATGTGCGTCGCATTCCGGGTCTTCACTGCCGATCAGAATATGATTGCCAATTTCCGGGCGGCAATAACAGGAAATATCGCTATCTGAGACAATCAGACCATCAGTTTCAAAGTCAAACTCTGGCGGAGACGGTACATGCACCACCTCTTGGCGCAACGCGCGGGTGGTGAGGGTCATATCATCCAGAACACCCGCCATGGCATTCACTTTAGACGAGGCAGGTCCCGCCACATTGACCACAACAGGAGAGTATATTTCCTGACCATCATCCAGACGAACACCAGCGACACGGCCATCCTTTTCCAAAATTTCCACCACCTGTTTTTGAAATAGAAATTCGGCACCGTGAGCCTCGGCCGCCCGTTGCAGGTTATGAGTTGCCAATTGCGGATCATTGACAAAACCTGCCATTGGAAAATGGACACCACTTTTAATTGCCACACCAGTGCTTTGCCCAAACCCTTCAGCCTCTTGCCTTTTTGGCGGCCAGAATCCTTCCAGATTATATATTGGCAGCCGTTCTCTGATCCGCGCATCGTCCCAAATTTCATATTCAATATCCAGCGCATCGCAATGAGTTTGATGGGTTTTGAGGAAATCATTCTGTGCTGTTTGCATCACCAGACAACCGCTTTGGCGAAATTCAGCCAGACCGGCTTCATCTTCAACGCCCAAATATTCTGCCCAATCGCGCCAGTAATGATAGCCCTCATAGGCGAAAACTGTTCCAGCAAATGTGGAATAATGAACCCGTATAATGGCACAGGATCCACTGGTCGAGCCATAACCCGAGGCTGGGTTTCTATCGATAGAGAGAACCTTCTTCCCCCCTTTTGTCATCTCGAAAGCTGTGGCTGCTCCAATAACCCCAGCCCCTATGATTATAGCGTCAACATTACTACTCATCCGCGCTCTCCTATTTTTTGATTTGATTTATTTGACAGGAGTTTACCGGGCTTGGAAAGCAAAATTACAGACCAATTGGTATTGTCAGAGTAAAATGACAGAGCGACGAGAAATAGTTAGCCGATGTTTTTCAGGCAACGAGTGGATTGAGACAGCGGCCAGTTTTCTGGCAACTTTCATTCCCGACCACCTTCATTGCAGCATTGTTAAAGCGCAATTTATCCGTTCCGATCACTTTTGGATTGCTCGGCGGCATCATAGTTTTCTTCAAAAGCTTCATTGCTGTTCTTCGATCCTACTTACTTTGCCACGAATGCTTCGAGAAGCTAATCTTCCTGATCAACGGCGCGCCATAGATATTGATTTCGCCATTTATCTGTACAAAAACCTCATGCAGATGCCATCCCATTATGGTGAATGGGGAGAAGAAACCGTTCGTTTCTTTCTGATTTACGTTGCAAACAACGGTCTACAGCAGTTCCACCAAGAAAGTATCGTCTTGTAGCTGACATCAATCCCCCTATCGTGGAGCAAATCTTCAACTTGTCGCAATGAAATCGGATAAGCGAATACAAATTATTACCGTTAAGCCGGATGATCTCTGGAGATATTTTGAAATAGCGGAAGGGATTATTCACCGACTGACAGTAAATTCGGCGTTCCTGTTGCTCAAGATAAATTCCTCTGACAATACACACAAAATGCAGCCTTATCTGAATCACAGTGCAGTGTCAGGATAAAACTGCGACCAGGCAAACCAGAACCGTTTTCTCAGGCTGAGCATCCTTCCACGCACCCCAGCGGGTAGTAGGCATAGTGACTTGCATAAGTTGCAGGTTCGTCCCCGCAATGGCCCAGTCACCTCGTTGCCCCGAGAAGTGTCAAACACTGAAAATGTGTTGATGTCGTACATCACTGTATTTGACTGATCAAAGTAACACTAATGTAATTCATTGGAGACAGTAATGAGTCTGGACACGATTTTGATGTTTGTAGGAATAATTGTTAGCGGATGTATTGCCGGAGGGGCTATCTATTCCTGACTAGCGAAAGTCGCAGAAACAATTAGTCAAACTAACAATGGTAACCACTAGAAGTCCTGCAAGTTACTAGTTGTTTTTCCAGATTGGCATTTAATATCTATAGCAATTGTATTCAAATTATGCTCACTTTTAGCCATTTATCAATGAGAGAGAATATGTGTTCAATTCCAGTCCACTAATTAGCATTATCCGGCAAAACAGTATATTCGCGAAGAAGCCCGTTGTTGGCACAAACGAGACATAGTCCTGACGGTGAATTTCTGTCTGCAGGTGAGGGGAAAGCGGACGTTAAGTTCCAAGAAAAACTTAGGAGTGCCTTTTTATGTCGATTATGCAGTCGCAGCTGATGCCTTAACGCATAATTTTTACTAAACTATTCGTTTAGCTGCATTTCGAAAAGCCACAGGAAGTACAGGTATCGCAGCCTTCACTTCTCACCAAAGAGGCTTCACCGCATTCAGGGCATTGCCGTAGAAGTCCAGTTCTCGGGGCGGGCTGTTGAATGCCTATTACCTGAACCTGTGCTTCGCTTTTTCTCTCATCCTTGTTTGGGTTTGGCAAAAAACCGATTTGAATAAGATGGGTTTCAATAACATCCCCAATGGCAGCGAGAAGTGAAGGGACATATCGTCCTTGCATCCATGCACCGCCGCGTGGGTCAAACACGGCTTTTAATTCCTCAACCACAAAACTCACATCGCCACCGCGTCTGAACACTGCAGAAATCATCCGGGTAAGGGCGACTGTCCAGGCGAAATGTTCGACATTCTTGGAATTGATGAATATTTCGAACGGGCGGCGACGGCCATCCTGAACAATATCATTCAAAGTAATATACATGGCGTGATTGCTTTCAGGCCATTTGAGTTTGTAGGTTTGTCCGGGGATCGTACCGGGACGATCCAGTGGTTTTGTCATGTAGACAATTCCGCCTGCTTCATAACTGTCTTTGGGGCGCGGCGTTGGCTCATCAAGTGGCAGTGTTGCTTGATCTTCTGATGTATCCCCACGTGGCCCAGTTTCAAGAACGGCGCCGGTGACATCATTAGGTCTGTAAGTGGTGCAGCCCTTACACCCCAGTTCGTAGGCTTGCATGTAGATATCTTTGAATTTTTCAAAGCTGATATCTTCTGCGCAATTGATGGTTTTGGAAATGGAACTGTCGATATAGTCTTGGACAGTCGCCTGCATCTTCACATGATCCATCGGCGTCAGGATTTGGGCGTCTACGAAATAATCAGGAAGAGGTGTCGTCTCTCCTTTAAGACGGCGGAAAAGGCGATACGCGTAATCAGTCACTTCTTCGGCTTTACGCGACCCGTCTGGCATAAGGACATTGCGCGTATAAGAGAAGCTGAAGACAGGTTCCAGACCGCTGGAGATATTGTTTGCGAGCAAGGAAATAGTACCAGTTGGTGCAACGGAAGTTACAAGCGCATTTCGAATGCCGTTTTGTCGAATGGCATCTCTAATTTCGCGGTCCAGCGCTGCAATTGTTTTGCCCTTCAGATATTGCTTTTCATCATAAAGAGGAAACGCCCCTTTTTCTTTAGCAAGATCAGTTGAGGCTAAGTAGGCTGATTTCCGGATTTGGCTCATCCATTGCCGTGTGACCGAGATGGCCTGATCTGATCCGTAACGAAACCCACACATAATCAGAGCGTCTGCAAGTCCTGTTATGCCAAGGCCGATCCGGCGCTTTGATTTGGCTTCTTTTTCCTGTTCTGGCAGAGGAAAGCCCGAAACTTCGATAACGTTGTCCATCATACGAATGGCCACCCTGACAACTTTATCCAGTTCCTCCAGATCCATAATTGACTCATTTTCAAACGGTTGCTTGATAAAACGTGTCAGATTGATTGAGCCTAGAAGGCAAGCGCCATAGGGCGGAAGTGGTTGCTCTCCGCAAGGGTTTGTCGCCGTGATCGTTTCGCAATAGTTGAGGTTATTTCGCTGGTTAATCCGATCAATGAAAATAACGCCCGGTTCTGCGAACGCATAGGTGGAGCGCATAATCTCATCCCATAATTCACGGGCACGGATGGTTTTGAACTGCGAGCCCTCAAACACGAGATCCCAGGAATCATCATTTTTGACGGCGTCCATAAACGCGTCGGTGACAAGAACAGACAGGTTAAACATGCGCAGACGGCCTGGATCCTGCTTCGCCTTGATGAAATCCAGAATATCTGGATGATCACAGCGCAATGTCGCCATCATGGCTCCCCGCCTGGATCCAGCGCTCATGATTGTGCGGCACATGCTGTCCCAGACATCCATGAAACTCAGAGGGCCAGAGGCATCAGATCCCATACTGTGAACTGGGGCACCCTTAGGCCGTAAACTTGAAAAATTATATCCGATGCCGCCGCCTTGTTGCATGGTAACCGCGGCTTCTTTCAAGTTGTCAAAAATGCCGGCCATGTTGTCTGGGATGTTTCCCATAACAAAACAGTTAAACAGTGTCACTTTTCGCTTTGTACCGGCGCCTGCCATAATGCGGCCCGCTGGCAAAAATTTATAGTCTTTTAGAATTTCATAAAACTCTGCATCCCATTTGGCTGAGTTTTCTTCGGGTTCTGCGAGTGCGGATGCAATGCGGTGCCAAGTGTCTTCAACTGTGCGCTCTTTCGCAGAACCATCAGCCTTGCGAAAGCGGTATTTCATATCCCAGATTTGTCTTGATATTGGCGCCAGTGTAGCCATCGGACCCTCAATTGAAATTTACGTTGAATGCCGGTTGTGCAAGTGTAGCCCAATTCCCCTCGCGCCGCAACTTTATCAAAACAGAATTTGATGATAAACGCTTATTTTTCAATGTGTTTTCGGCGACCTTCTTCGATAAGGCGGGTTGTGTTTTCGTCGATGCATGCCTTAAGCTGACCCACAAATTCTTTTCTTTTAAGGCCTGCTTCAATTGGCGGAAGAAACTCAATGACAATAGTTCCTGGGTGGCACAGAAATTTTTTGCGGGGCCAAAACAATCCAGTGTTAAGCGCCATTGGGATTATCGGTGTGTTTAGCTTTGAGTACAGGGCCGCGATACCGGGTTGGTAGGGGAGGTCTTCGTCAACAGCGGTGCGCGTGCCTTCCGGGAAAATGACAATCTGGCGTTCATCCTCCAGTGCTTGCTCAGCTTGCGCGATCATAGATCGCAAAGCCGAGGCATGTCCCTTGCGGTCTACAGCTATCATTTTTGTTTTTCGGCAATACCAGCCATATATGGGTACACTGAGCAATTCTTTTTTCAGAATAACGGCCGGATCGTTGACGAGCCAATGAAACGCGGTCGTTTCAAAAATGGACTGATGCTTACAAGCGATTAACGCACGCCCTTCTGGAAGGTTTTCTTGTCCGCGGACCTCAACTTTGAGGCCGCAAATGTTTTTCATCAAAACCAAGATGCCTTTAGACCAAATGGTTTGTCCGCGTACGATCCAAATCCGGTTAAACGCTAGCATGGGAAGAAATGCCACGTTCATTAAGATGGACCAGAGCCAAAAACATACAAAAAACAGGCAAGATCTCAGAAAAATCACTTGGTATCTCCATCCATGGCCAGTCGTTCCAGATTGGCTCGGATCAGGCTAAAAATATATTTATTAAATTCCGCTGCCAATACATAGGAAACTGATGGACTAAGCCACCATTTTTTAAGTTTTAAAGCATCGTTTTTCGCAGCGAGTGCAAAAAGTGGCTTTTCCGGCATTTGCCTGTTCATTTCAACCAGACTACGTGGCATGTGATAGGCGCTGGTAACAATGATCAAAGAATTGAATTTATTTTCGGAAGCCCAAAGGGAAGCTTCGTAAGCATTGCCGACTGTATCGCGAGCTATGTGTCCAATATCAACACAGCAAGACATGACATTTTCGCTCTCTCCCAAAGCCAAACGCAGGGTTTCCTTACTTACCTGCCTGTTGACACCAGAGATAAGTATTCGTTTGCCTGCTCCGTTCTTTAAAAGATCAAACCCCATATTAAGCCGTGCAGGTGTGCCTGTCAGAACAACTATCCCATCTGCAGTTTCAACGGTGGAATAGATTGATCCCGATATTTCGTGGATATAGGACAGAAATGCACCAATCCAAAGAACCACCAGAGTCGCCAAAAGTTTTGGCCATATAGAGATCTTGTGACGCATTATGAAAAACGCCCGCCAATAATAAAGCCTGATGCTTCTTCAAGATCTTTGGCTATAGAAACAGGTAAAAGATTGGAGGGAATCCCATCGGCTTGTGTTTTAGCGCCTTTGCCTGTTCGCACAAGTATTCTATGGCATCCTGCGGCTGCGGCGGCCTGCATGTCTGTCTTACTATCGCCGATGAGCACTGTGTTCGATGCTCTCTCCTTGAACATCAACATGGCGGATTTCATCATTCCACTTCCAGGTTTTCTGTTTTCGGTTGCCTCCCATGGGGCATCAGGAGCGACAAAAATATGATCAATATCACTTCCGATAGCACGTATAGCGTCGAGTAGTTTTTCATGGATGTTGTGGAGGGTGTCCGGCGTAATGATACCCCTGCCGATACAGGACTGGTTGGTAACAATCGCCAGAATATGACCATGCCTTTTTAAACGGGCGATGGCTGCGAGTGCACCGGGCACAAAAACCAATTCGTCTGGCGATTTGACGAAATCATCTCGATCTTCGTTAATCACGCCATCTCTATCAAGAAGTACAAGCACTCTACATCATCCGTTTTAAAGAACCCATTACGATCCAGCGGACGGTAACAGTGGTTAGCAAGACAACTAATATTGGCACCATCGCCAACGCAATCCAACCCTCCAATATTAATGTAGGGGCAGAAATCAGTCCAGCTTCAAGACGTCCGGCCAATAAAGACAGAAGTTGCATGGTAAGAATGGCGATAACAGATCCCGGAATAGCGCCAATTAGGCACAAACGTGCAAAGTAATTCTGGAACTGCTGAGCGATGTAATTGTCTCTTGCGCCAATAAGATGAAGGACTTCAATGATCGCCTGATGCATCACCATTCCGGTTCTGGCTGCGAAAACAATTATGATCACAGTAACAACTCCTACAAGGAGCATAATGGCGGCGGCCAAAAATTGTACAGAGCGGGCTAGCAGGATCATTTTATCGAGCCAAGGACGATGCGTGTTTAAAATAGCACCCGGAACCTCTGTGGATAGTTTCTTTGCTGTCGCGAGGAGATCAACAGAACTTCCCTCGGATATTGTAACTTCGATCAGTCTCGGAAGGGGGAGTTGTTTTATGATGTCAGCGCGTCCCAAATATGGTTCCAGCAATCTAGCCGCTTCATCTATTGAGAGTGGATTAACCTCTTCTATTCCGGGGAATTTTTTCAGAAATTTGGCTGCCTTTGCCATTTTTTTGTCAAGGTCCACGCCATCTTCGTAGGCGATTTCCACTGTTAGATTACCACTTACTGCAGAGGACCAGCTTTGTACTGCAGAGTGCAGGGAGAAAAGACCAATAAGAGCAAGGGACGCCAAAAAAACCATGGCCGCAATTACAATGGGTAAATACCTACTGGAAGCGTCTTTTTCCAGCTGCAACTCTGGAGATTTACCGAGAAAACTAATCACACTTTGCTCCGTCGATGCCGTTTCAGGTATTCTTCTGCGCCGCTGTGATGAAGTGTCCCTTCTTGAAGGAACATCACTGGCGATGAGAACCGGCGAATTAATTCAATGTCATGGGTTGCGATAACAACAGTTGTCCCGAGTTTGTTCAGTTCCTGGAACAAATGCATGAGGCGGAGGCCCATCTCGGGATCCATACTTCCCGTTGGCTCATCCGCAATAAGAAGTTGTGGTCGATTGATAACTGCACGAGCGATAGCGACTCTTTGCTTTTCACCGCCAGATAAAGTGGGTGGTTTCGCAAACATTTGTTCGCCAAGGCCAACCCACCTCAAGAGTTCTGTCACATTTGTATGGATTTGGTCTTCATCTGCTCCGCTGATTCGCAAAGGCAGTGCCACATTGTCTAGAGCAGATAGGTGATTGAGAAGTCGAAATTCTTGGAATACAACACCAATTTTCCTGCGAAATGACGGCAAATCTTCCCGTTGGAGTTTACTTACCTCTTGTCCAAACAAGGTCAGGAGGCCACGGCTTGGTCTATGAGAAAGTGCTAATAATTTAAGCAAAGAGCTTTTCCCAGCGCCTGTTGGCCCCGTTAAAAAGTGAAAGGAGCCGGGTTTCAAGTGCATATTGATATCGCGTAGAACCTCTGGGCCCATCCCATATCGCATTCCGACATTTTCAAATCTGACCAAGCATCCCTCCTTAAAAATTCATGCCTACGATAATCTAAAGTAGATTTATTGCCTAGTCTTGTGCATGTTCTAGCCTACGCCTATAAAAACCAACGCTTAACCCATGGACTGATTGTTTCCTACCCATGATATTAACTTGCCCATCTTGTTCAACACGTTATTCAATTGATTCTGCTTCTGTCAGTGCCGAAGGGCGCATGGTGAAATGCGCCAAATGCGGCCATAAATGGCGAGAATTTCCGCCTGAAGACATGCCCAAAAAAGTTGCGGAATTGCCACAAGCACCTGATCCAATGCCAGAGCCGGAGGCACCACAGGTGCCTGAAGCTGAGGGGATGAGTATTGAAGAAATGAGCCGCGCTTCCAAGAAGCGCGCTCAGAAAAAAGAAAAACCGCCTAAGAAGAAGCGCAACTGGCTTGGCTGGTTGCTGTTTATCCTGATCCTTGGTGGTTTGGGCGCAGGTGGCTTTTATGGCCGAAACTACGTAGTTCAGTTCTGGCCAGCATCGGCAAAACTATATCAGATGATAAAGCTGGATGTAAAAACAACCAATTTGTTAGGGCTGGAAATTAAAAACCTAACGACCAAATCAATCTTGGAAAATGGTGTTGTCAGGTTGACGGTGACTGGTAATATCGTCAACGTTACCGCACATCAGCAACCTATCCCGAGAATTGCCATACAGCTGGTCGATTCTGAAGGGTTGCATGTCTATAGTTGGAGTGCCGCGCCCGGAGTTGAGAATGTTGAACCATGGGGATCTGTAGAGTTTTCGTCCAGTATGAACCAGCCCCCGGAAGAAGCGAAGCATGTTAAGGCGCATTTGATTGCGCCAAAGAAGCCTGAACAAGAGCACATGGAGGCTCCTAAGAAGGCTGAACCAAAAAAAGACGAACACAAAGAAGTACATTAGGAATTAGGATGCGTCCCATATTAGGGAGCTAGGCATCTTGAACTGGAGAATAAAATGGCCCCAAATGAGCCACAAATCGAAGTCCTTTTTTCAAGCGCTGACATTGTAAAACGCAATGCTGAACTGGCAGAGCAAATAGAGCAGGATATGGGATCGGACATCTTGGTTATTGCTGTGCTCAAAGGAAGCTTTGTTTTTGCAGCTGATCTAATTCGTTCTCTGCATCATGCTGGAGTCCGCCCACAAATTGATTTTATGGCATTGTCGTCTTATGGCGATAAACAAATCAGTAGCGGTACAGTTGTCATCACGCGCGACATTGTTGATACCGTGAAGGGGCGCAAGGTTTTGTTGATCGATGATATCCTCGAATCAGGCAGAACAATGCAATTTGCTGCGAATGATTTGATGGATCGCGGCGCACAGATGGTGAAAACGTGCCTGATGCTCGATAAAAAAGGCAAGCGGATCGTAGATTTTGAAGCTGATTTTGTCGGATTCGATTGTCCTGATCTATTTGTTATTGGATATGGACTAGATTATGCGCATTATTACAGAGAGTTGCCATATATTGGCCACATCGTGAAAGAGTAACGGCTCCGGGGGGAGGAATGGCACGCATTCTAGTTGCAGAAGATGAGGTTTCGTTGCGCGAATTTGTGCAGCGTGCACTTGCGCATCATGGTCATGATGTCTTCGCAGTCCGCGATGGTGCGGAGGCGCTACATGAACTTCAATCCGACAACGCATATGATTTGCTTTTGACCGATATCGTTATGCCGGTCATGGATGGCATTGCCCTTTCCCTGAAAGTCGCCAAAGATTTTCCAGAACTTAGGATTTTGTTGATGACAGGCTACGCCGCTGAACGTCAAAGGGCCTATAATCTGGAAGATCTTATTCACGATGTTATTTCAAAGCCTTTTACGCTCAGTGAAATTTGCGAAAAAGTAGAAGAAGCGTTGAAAGCTACGAAACAGTCAATTGAAGCAGCCTCAACAACTGATTATGGTTTGAGCCCGAAAAACAAAAAATAAAATTCGGCTCGAAACTAATACAGACCACGCTACTCCCAGCGTAAAAACTAACAAAAACGAAGGGATATTTTTTCATGTCAATTAATGGCAAAGCCTATATTGCGGGCGCTTTCGAGCATCCGACAAGAAAGGCAGTTGATAAATCACTGGCCCAGTTACATGCGGAATGTGCAAAAGGGGCATTGGAAGACGCTGGCCTTACTAAAGATGATGTCGATGGGTATTTTTGTGCTGGTGACGCGCCTGGGCTTGGGCCTTTGTCTCTTGCCGATTATATGGGCCTTAATCTTCGCCATATAGATAGCACTGAAACTGGGGGCTCTTCTTATTTGATCCATGTAGCCCATGCGGCGGAAGCTATTGCGCTTGGAAAATGTAAGGTGGCGTTGATAACCCTTGCAGGTCGCCCGCGTGCGGAAGGCATGGCAACGGGAACGGCGCCAAGAAATTACGGCGCCAACGCACCGGATGTGCCCTTTGAGTTTCCATTCTCTCCTGTTGTTGCAAACATGTATGCCATGTGTGCCATGCGCCATATGTACCAATTTGGCACAACAAGCGAACAACTTGCGTGGATTAAAGTCGCGGCTTCTCATCATGCGCAGCATAATCCGAACGCTATGTTGCGCGATGTAGTAACGGTGGAAGATGTGGTTAACTCGCCAATGATTTCAGACCCCCTGCATCGTTTGGATTGTTGCGTGATCAGTGATGGGGGCGGTGCGTTGGTTGTTGTTGCGCCGGAAATTGCAAAATCTCTGAACCGTCCGCTTGTAAAACTTAAAGGTGCTGGTGAAGCACCTAAGCATCAAATGGGCGGCAGAATAGATTTAACTTATTCAGGCGCAGCATATACAGGACCGGCGGCGTTTGCCGAAGCTGGAGTTACGCCAGCCGACATTAAATATGCCTCAATTTATGACAGTTTCACAATTACAGTTTTGATGCAGCTAGAAGATCTGGGGTTCTGTGCAAAAGGTGAGGGCGGGAAATTCGTAGCAGATGGTAATTTGATATCTGGTGTGGGTAAATTGCCTTTCAATACTGATGGAGGCGGATTGTGCAATAACCATCCATCTAATCGGGGTGGTATGACGAAAGTAATTGAGGCTGTTCGTCAATTGCGCGGTGAAGCGCATCCGGCCGTTCAAGTTCCAAATTGCGATTTGGCTGTTGCTCAGGGCACAGGCGGATCCCTTGGAACACGCCACGGTAGTGCAACTCTCATCCTGGAAAGGGAATAAAATTATGACCGAGCAACAAATTTTCCCGGCTCCAATGGTTGACCCGGAAACTAAGGAATTTTGGGATGCCACGCGGGAAGGTGTTTTTCTGGTTCGTTATTGCCGAACTTGCGACAGCGCCCATTATTACCCTCGGACCATTTGCCCGCATTGTGGAAGTGACGATACCTACTTTGAGCAAGCATCTGGCAAGGGCGTTATCTATTCCTACAGCGTTATGCGGCGGGCAAAAGTCCCTTACGCGATTGCTTATGTGACACTGGAGGGGACGGATATTTCGATGATGACTAACATCGTTGATTGTGATCTGGATAATTTGGAAATTGGCCAAGCGGTTCAGTTGAAATTCTCCAAAACGGTTGATGACGGTTCACAATTGCCGACCTTTACGCCACTCTAGTCCGGCGCTCAAAATCCTCAATTAGATATTATATGGAGTGATTTCATTGCTTTATTTAATGAATATCTAATTGAGGATGCATTAGCGCTTCGCATAAGCTAACGCCTCGTTAAGAAAACTCTCGTACTTAGTCTGATATTCGAGTGGGATAAGAACCCACTCCTTGAACCGCTTCTTGGTGAAATTGAACTCTTTGCCGACACTTGAAGAAATCAGCTCATTCACTCTTTCAGGAGAGATTTTTATGATGAGGCCTCTTCTTTATCAAACATCATAGCTATGAAATCGCCCTCATACCGCAAGCAAGGCGTTTTCATCATTGTAGATAGTTCAACGCCATCAACTGACAAAATAGCGTTGACGGCCTGCTCATAGCTCATGATGTCGCTCCATCAATAGCCCTAACGTCCTGCGTGACACGTTTACCAAAGATGAAAAAGAACGCTATTCCAGCGAGTCCATAATGAACTATGCCGAAGGCCAGTTCCAACGATGCATATTGCCAAACTGGACTAATGAGAAATTTGGCTGGAACAGTGAATGCAGCGTAAGTCATGTTGAAAGTCCCGACTGACAACGCAAGGAGAAGCGCATTTTTAAAACTCGGCGCAGAGCGGTAAAAAGTGTGAAACAGCAACGACAGAGCCACCGCCTCGATTACTACAGTCAATAGGCCCAATGGCACAATCGGCTCCGGGCGCAACGAACTGGCGGCAAGCGAGATATAGATGTCGCGAAATAAAACCATATTCCAGGTCATGGCGATAACAAACGTCAAAACTATATAAGAAATACAGGCGATCAGAATTCTGTACATTGGGTCTCCATTTGAAAACAGTGCGAGTTATTATGCTTGTAAAAAGCAAGTGTATGAACTACTCAATTTGCTTGTTTTTTACAAGTACATTTTATAAAATGAGGCATGACAAAGAAAACAACAGAAGACTGGAATGGTTGCCCAATTCGCTATAGTGCGGCTATTTTTGGGAACAAGTGGTGCATGTTGATCCTCCGCGATCTGATGTTTAAAGAGGCAAAATATTACGCAGATTTCCTGAACGCAGGGGAAGGGATCTCCACCAATATTCTGGCGAACTGCTTGGTCAAGTTGGAGGCAGAGGGGATCGTTTCAAAGCATCCCGACCCAGAGCACGGTAAGCGATATGTTTATGCCTTAACGGATAAAGGTCTTGGATTACTTCCGGCATTGCTTGAAATTATGGATTGGGCAGAGATTTGGGATGACCAAACTGAGGTTCCGCCGGAGTTCGTAAAAGAACTTCGGTTAGATCGTGCAGCTTTGGCTGAGAAAATCATTCGTAATTTGAAATCATAGTGTCTTAGCTACTCTTTGTTCCAAGAGTTGCCAGAAATAACCATTCGTTAAATTTTCAACGAACGTCAACTTTTACTCTAAGAAGACTGACTTGAATATTATACCGGATTGCAATTAATCATACTTTATAGGTTCCGATTATCTGAACGCTCCATTGATAAGTTCACAAAATGTGCCTTTTCCAAGCGTTCGCCCAGCAGAAAAAAAGCCCGGTGGTGAAGGGATCGGTTTCAAATACCTTTTTGGCCCTTGGCACAAGAAATCGTGGCAATTTCTCTGCGCGTGTTCCTTTGTGGAGGTTTCCTCTGCGGCTTCGCTTTCGCTGGCCTGAACATGGGCAAAATAGTCATTGAGATTCACATTTCGCTGCCAATTTTCGTACCAATCCGTCACTTGACCGGGCACAACTCCGCTCATCAGGAAAAGAACCTAGGTATCGGTGCCAATTGAGCGTCTTTCAATATTTGCTGTCGCATTATCCAACGCGATTTTCGTCACAATTAGTCCTTTTACTTTCACATGTACAGGCTTGGATCCAAGATCCGCTGGTTAAGATTTGAAAGGTCCAGTGGATATCCGGCATCTGGACGACAGTTTGGCAGGCATAGGAGTCACAGGGCTGGACGGGCATCTCTGTTATAGACAACCCTCAACAAAAAAAACGGCGCCCCAATGGACGCCGTTTTGAGAAAAATTACTTATCTGACTATTTATGCTGCGACTTTAGCCTTGCGCTTCCGCAATCCGACAAGGCCCATCACCGCAAGGCCCGCACCGTAAAGAGGAAGGGCGGCAGGCAATGGTACAACAGAAGGTTGAAAATCATAGGCCAGATCTACTGCGCCATTCAGGTATTTAACGTTATCAAAAAAAGCTGTCTGCCCCTGATTATAAGTTCCTACACCAACAGAAATGCCGACGATAAAAGCATCTAACAGATCGTCGCCAAAAACACCAACCCAGTCTGAAAGTGTGTTGCCATTTGAGCCATTTCCGGCGAGATTTCCAGCACCATAAAGGCCGGTGTGCCACAAGATGCCGGCACTCCCTGTAACCGTTCCCTGCGTCCAAGTATCTGTTGGTGTAACGACAGAGGTTCCAGGGGTTCCAAGGTTCCAAGTCGGTTCGAAGACGAATGTTGTATATCCGTCCGATTGAGTCGTGTTCAAATCAAGTACTGTAAACTTGATGGCGGCCGTCGCTGATGGGTTTAAGTCGCCTGCACCTTGTTTATGGTAATCATAGGACAACATCCCACCGGTGAGAAAGTCACCAATTGTACCGTAATGGCCGCCGTCCCTTATAATACTGACTTCTGCTTTATCAGAATTTGATGCCCCGGTTGTTAATTTTGCCACCCCGGTTGGCAGCGGCTGATTTGTTTCCAGATTACCGCCCAAACCCGTTAAATCCACGATCTCTGCAGTGCCACCTGCTCTCATGTCAGACTTAAACCAAGTATCATCGGCCGTATAAGTGGCATCAAATCCGCCAACCTGAACGGCAGTGGCTAATGCATTTGTTGCTGTTAAAGTTGTGCAAATTGCGACAAACCCAACGATAAATTTTATTGTTTTCATTTTAATCCCTCCCTTTGGTCTACGGAGCTGCTCGCATCGTTTTGGGTGCAAAACACATCTGTGGACAGTATTCAATTGTTAGTAATCGAACAAAAATAATCGTTTACTAACAATATATTAATAAATTTGAATTTGATGAACAAGCAAAATTTAGGACATATCCTGATCAAAGCCATATTTGTAGAATATATTTCATGAATATGTTGAAAATTGGCCGTTGGTATGGTTAACGGTACGCTCATAGTAGGTCTAGCATGGGCATAAATGACAAGACCCTTCACGTTGTGAAAACCACAAAACAATTCTACTGTGAATCGCTTTAAAGAAAGCGGGCTGTTTCGTTAGTGAGTTGTCCGTGCACTAAAGACGCGCAGCCCGTTTCTTCCAATATAGCGCCATGCTGATTTCGATCAACGACCCCGAATGTTCGATAAAGTTCGCAAAGCCATTGAAGCCTTTGAAGCCACTGGACCAGAAAGGCATCTCGGTCATAGGCAGACCCCAACAAAAAAACGCCGCCCTGAAGGCCACCGTTTCAAAATGTACTTAATTGATTATTTATGCAGCGGCTTCAGCCTTGCGCCTGCGCCATCCCAAAAATCCGAGCAAGGCAACACCAGCCCCGTATAATGGAAGCGCGGCAGGAAGGGGAACAACCGAAATACGGATTGCCATATCATCAAAGTCATGGTCCCCTGCACCATCCCCAAACAGTGCAATTGTCGAATAATTATTTACCAATTCAGAAAACGCGATTGCAAGTGGGTCTTGAATGTAACCATTCTCTGCTATTTGTCCGCCGCCGCCGGATGTTGTAAAGCTAAAGGGTAAAAATCCGCCACTGGCAGTTAGAACAACATTCACGGTGTCTCCAACACTAGACGTCTTATTGTTGAATAAGAAATTACTTCCAGTGCTTATTTCGAACGCTTGGTTAGTGTTACCGGCCTCTGACCCAAGATACTCAAATTGAATTGTTACAGACCCAGTACCTAAGAGTTTTAGTCCTTCTCCATCAGTACTACTATCAAAAGTAGTCACCAAGTCGTTGGGATTGAGACCCGTTGCCCACAATGGCCCCGCACTAAAATTCGCTGGAAGAGCGTGATTAGCAGTTCCACCAACCAAGGACAACGTCGCAGCATTTACTGTTGTACTTACAAACATGGCCATTAATCCAATAATGGCAACTGACAGTAGTTTCTTCATTGATTCATTCTCCATAAAACCCGCAATGACACGGCAGCGCCTATACTGGCACTTGAATAACCACTACTTGATACTAGGGAAAACGTGCCGGAGAGTGGCACTGTTACAAAAACGTTAACAAATTATTAATTGTATTATCACGAGCAACTACTGGGACTGTCAATTAGGAAAATAATTCTTACAGGGGTTTCTGGGCAATTATCTTATATATCTAAGAAGTAGTATGGTATTAACCATATATCGGGCATTTATTGCCGAGCTCTAACTGTATTTATGAAATCATAATACAAATTATTACACAAATTGCCTTCGAATCAAGGTGTATATCAACCATAGAATGCCGAACACTCACCCTTTCACACCCTTAAACTGAAGACACAACAAGAAACCTTACAACCCACAAAAAAAAGCAACCGAAGGCTGCCCTTTTAAAGTGAACTAAATCTTATTAATCAAATGGCGCTTGCCTGTTTTCTACGGCGAGACAACCACCCTCCGCCAATCATTGCAGCACCTAACAATAAGATCGACGGCGGCAAGGGTACAGCCGTTACACTAATGGATTCTATATAGAAGTCATCCTCATCATATAGGGCTCCAATACCGAACATCTTGCTCTGCCAGCCACTCAAATCTGCATTTTGTGCGAAATCAAACCCTTTGCTCCGGATTGGATCTACACCGGCGAAGGAAGAGAACGCCTTTCAAATTTCGTAGTGTGGTTGCGGGGCCCCGCAACCAGTGATATTGGCAGGCGAATTTCGCAAGTTTAACGTTATTTTGGAACTTGCTTAAGCTCTCAATCGTTTGTTTTGAGCGTCAAATACAGGGTTTTCTAAGACGGTTGTTTTGTAGGGAATATTCAATATTTCAATTTCAAAAATTGTCCCCGGGTTTGCATGTTCTGGTTTGACGTATGCGAAAACAAGGCTTGTTTCACTGAAATGGCCGTATCCACCCGATGTGGTAACACCAATAACGGTTCCATTTTTTGTAACGACCTCGCCGCCGCGTGCATCATGGTTAGTAGTCTCTACTTGGCAGTAAACTAACTGTGTTTCGATGCCATCTTGCTTCCTTTGTAAGGTCGCGGCTTTGCCTTTGAAATCGTCTTTTTCATATTTGATAAAACGCTCCAATTGGGCTTCAATCATGGTGATTTCGTTAGTCAGTTCTGCGCCCCACCCTTTATACGCCTTTTCCAAGCGCAAGGAGTTCACCGCGTAAGTTCCTACATCGGCTACCGAATATTCAGCACCCGCAGCCCAGACAGCGTCATAAAGTTCCGGCAACTGCGCCATCGGGACATGAAGTTCCCATCCCAATTCGCCGACATAATTAACCCGTAATGCCCGAAGAGAAATATTTGCAATGTTGATTTCCTGACCAGTAAGCCACCGGAAATTATCATTGGTCAAATCAGTCGCTGTTATTGTCTCCAATGTGTCACGAGAGTTTGGACCAGCAACGACGAGAACACCCCAGTCATCCGTTATGTCATCAACCGTGACCGCTTCGTCAGGGTTAATTTGTAACCGAAGATGATCCAAATCGCGATGCTGAGCAGAGGCTCCCGATAGAACATAGAAATGATCATCCGCAAGCCGGGTAATCGTTGCTTCCCCTTTGATCATACCGTTATCGCCAAGAAAGTGCGTCAGCGTTATACCGCCGGATTTTTGGGACATTCTATTGGCTGTAATACGATTGAGGAATGAGCGCGCATCCGCACCTCGAACGTCAAATTTGGCGAAGCTCGAGAGATCCATAACGCCGACCCTTTCGCGAACTGCACGGCATTCGGCACCGACCACATCATGAACATTGGTTCTGCCGAAAACTGTGTCCTCGACCCGGCCATCAAGGGAAAACCACTTGGGGCGCTCCCAAGATGCGGCTTCTGTATAAACGGCTCCCTTGGCCTTCAATTTATCATAGAGGCTTGATTGTCGCATGCAGCGTCCCGCGTCCCGCTCTTCACCCGGTAAATGAAGTTTGTACATGTGAGTGTAGTCTTCAAAAGATTTATTCTTCACCCAATCATCTGTACTCATCCCGCAAAAACGGCGTGGATCAAGACCCGCCATGTTAATTTCGGAATCTCCGTATATCATCCATTGAGCGAGGTATTTTCCGCAACCAGCTCCTTGGGCAATGCCAATCGCAGATCCGCAACAGTGCCAGAAGTTCTTTACGCCCATGGCTGGTCCGAGTAATGGATTAGCGTCTGGTGTATGCGGTATTGCCCCATTTACAATTCTTTTGATGCCTGCATTGGCCCAAATTGGCATGCGATCCAATACTTTTTCAACATAAGGTAGGATACGATCCATATCAGGATCAAAAAGCTCGCTTTCAGACTCCCATTCAGGCCATCCGCCACGATGAGACCAAGCTTCAGTTCCGACATGAGTTTCATAGATACCAATAAGAGCTGATTTTTGCTCTTGTCGATAATAAGCCGAAGCCGAAGGATCCCGCATCACTGGCATCTCAACGTCACTGTCAATAAATTCCTGAATTGGCTCGGTAATGAGGTAATGATGCTCCATATTCGTAATCGGCACATCCGTACCGACCATTTGAGATATTTGCCGGGCGTAACAACCTGCAGCGTTTACAACATGTTCACACCGAACGGTGCCTTTGTTGGTGATAACATCCCATTCACCGTTGGGAGCCGCTTGAATATCAAGAACCCGCGTAAATCGTTCAATTTTGGCGCCAAAATTCCGAGCCCCGGTCGCCAATGCATTGCAACATCCGGATGGATCGACATGGCCATCGCCAATAGTAAGCGCACCCGCAATTACACCCGTGACATCAACGTGCGGGTTATATTTCTTTATTTCATCCGGTCCTAGAATATGCATCTCGAAACCAATTAATTTTGAGACGCCTTGAACATGCTTGAACCATTCCAGTTCAGCCTCATTCATGGCAAAACGAATGCCGCCACACCCATGCCAAGACACATACTGCCCGGTCATTTCTTCTAACTTAGGGTAGAGGGTATTTCCGTAATGATGGATCTTCGCCATATTATAGTCGGCGATGAAACTTGGGCATTGTCCTGCCGCATGCCAAGTGGAGCCAGATGTCAGTTCTCCTTTTTCTAGGAGTAAACTATCTGTCCAACCTTCTTCAGCCAGATGATACAGAAGACCTGCCCCCATCATACCGCCTCCGATAATGACAACTCTGGCTTGGCTTTGCATATTCCGCTCCAATTTTCGAAACTTGTTCAGTAGGATTTGAGACCCGTTAAGGAGGCCTGCTCCGTCAATTTATTAGTTTATTAGGCGATACATTCTCCGCCATCTATCACGAGCGCATGACCAGTCATAAAGGATGATCTGTCGGAGGCGAGAAACAGGATCGACTCTGCTATTTCCTCAATGCTCGCCCATCTTCCCATTGGGATCGTTTTTTGCACATATTTATCAATTGCACTACGCCCTCCCATTTGCCGAATGTATGGATCGTTAAAGGGGGTATCGACCCATCCAGGACAAAGAGCATTACAGCGAACATTGAACTTTGCATAATCAAGAGCGATCTGCTTGGTCATCATGATAATGGCAGCCTTTGTCGTGATATAGGCAAGCATTCCCTCATCGACAAAAACACCTGAATTAGACGAGGTATTAACAATAGATCCTCCTCCTTGTTCTTTCATGAAAGGAACAACCGCTCGGGCCGCGACGAAATGAGGGCGGACATTTAATGCATAACTGTCATCTAACCCTTGAACGGATACCTCTTCCAATGTTCCTTCGACTTGAATTCCAGCATGACTATGAAGGATATCAATGCGCCCGTGTGCTGCATGCGTATCGTTGATCAATTTTTCTAAAGCACCACTGTCGGTTACGTCCGTTGAATTCGCTTCTGCTCCGCCGCCTGCCTTGAGGATAAGGTCAACGGTCTCTTCAGATCGATCCCTATGGAGATCAGAAACGATAACATGAGCCCCTTCGCGAGCCAGGATTTGCGCACCGCCTCTGCCGATACCAGAACCCGCGCCGGTTACAATCGCAATTCGATCTTTGAGTATCATAGGCTTATTCCCCGCTTGAATTTGATGCGACGATATTGGTCTTTTGTTTGTTTTTTGATCGCAGGAGTAACTGCACTGCAACAAGTAGGAAAAGTGACACTCCAAGAACCATGGTGCCAATGGCATTAACCTCGGGTGTAATGCCACGCCGAATGGAGGAAAAAACGTATATGGGCAGTGTTGTATTGGGGCCTGCAACAAAGAACGAAATGATGAAATCATCAAAACTAAAGGTAAAACTCAACAGGAAGCCCGCGAGAATAGCCGGGAAAATCTGTGGCAATGTAATCAGTCGAAAAGTTTGGGCCGGTGTCGCGTATAAATCCTGCGATGCCTCTATCAAGGATCGATCCATGCCTTCTATTCTGGCCCGAACCAACAAGATCACCAGCGACATTGTAAACAAGGTATGAGCTGCAATGACAGAGGCATATCCAAGTGACAACCGAAGCGGTTTTTCGCCCTCTGGCCACAGGCTGGCTAATAGGGGGTTCATTAAATCGAAAACAGTTACCAAGGCAATTAGTGTCGCAATCCCAATAACGATCCCCGGGATCATGATGGATACATAGATCAAACCATCAAACAGAGCTTTTACGGGCCCCTTCATCCGTTGCAATGCTAGAGCTGCAGTTGTTCCCATAATGCTGGAGAGAAGGGCCGCCGAAAAAGCAATAATCAAGCTGGAGGTCAATGCCTCCAACACAAAGGGATTGCTCAGAGCCTTACCGTACCATTTGAGGGATAAACCCTGAAAATCGCTGGCGTGACGACCAGAGTTAAAACTGAACAGGATAATGATGCCTATCGGCACATATAGAAATAGATAGACCGCTATGGAATAAAACCGCATTGCTTAATAACCTACCCTACATTACCGACTGATCTCGTTCGGTCTTGCTGCCTGTTGTAAGGCGCATATACAGAGTGACCATAACGAGCATGATTATTACCAAAGTGACAGCAAGCGCAGAGCCAAAAGGCCAGTTCCTTGATTGTAAGAACAAGTCGACGAGCGCATTGCCAATAAAGAATATTTTTCCGCCGCCTAAAAAAGCAGGGATCAGGAATTCACCCATTAATAAAATGAAGACCAACATGCATCCTGTGACCATCCCCGGCATAGAAAGTGGTAAAGTCACCTGAATAAATGTTCGAAAGGGGCTTCCGCCCAAATCACTGGAAGCTTCCAAAAGCCGTTTATCAAGTTTTTCCAGAGAGACAAAAATTGGAAAAACCATCAGAGGTAGATATCCATAAATCATTCCGACCAAAACAGCGCCGGACGTATTGATCAGACGAACATCCTCAAACCCAATCATGGCCAATAAACTTGGAATACCCCGACCTCCCAGAATAAATATCCAGGCGTAAGTGCGGATCAGCAGACTTGTCCAGAACGGGACGATGACCAACACCAACAGGAGCAATTTCCAACGTTCATCAACCTTTACGGCAAGATAATACGCAAGAGGATAAGCGACGAGCAGGGTCATTAATGTCCCAAGAGGGGCGTATGTTAATGTATTTGTAAAAGCTTTGAGGCGAGATGCCAAATTGGCATATTGATCGAATGTAAACGCTGCGGCGTATCCGCCTGTTGGCGCCCGATCCCCAAAACTGAAAATAACGACGACGACGAGAGGTAAAATCAGCATGACCAGGAACCACAGAGTGGTTGGCGCCAGTAGCGCTGTCGTAAGCCATAATCCTTTTTTACTACCTGTCATCGTCGTCGCCTGTATCTATATCTATTTCTTAATCAAGCCGATTTGAAGCGTGCAATCACTTCAGCTCTACCTGGATCAGTCAGCGTCTTAGCTGCGCCGAATTCCAGCCCGCTCATTAATTCCTTCGCAGGGTATAGAATTGGATCATTTACGATATCAGCAGGAAGCATGGCATCAACTCTGGAATCACTTGTTGGATAACCATGGGATTCAAAATCGCGGGCCTGAATGTATGGATCCTGCATGTAATTCAAGAATGCATACGCAGCATCCAGATGTGGGGCATCAGTCGGAACCGCATAGAAATCAGACCACAATTCACCGCCATCTGAAGCAACGACATACGACATTTCAGGCATATCTGTGTGCAGTTGTTTTCCGTCACCTGTCCAACAAATAGACATCCATGCGTCGCCGCTCCGCATACCTGGTTGGTAATCAGAAGTGATGGCAAACAAATGTGGTTTGGAAGCGATCAATAATTTTTCTGCTTGGGCAAGTTCCCCTTGATCAACAGAATTAAACGAGAAGCCAAGTGCGCATAGTGCGGCCCCGATCGTCGTCAATTGATAGTCATGGACGATTGTATGACCGGAGCCGGCCCCCATTGTGACATCAAAGAAATCTTTCCATGATTTCGGTCCGCTCTTTATTTTATCCGTATTTAGAACGAAGCCGGTTGTGCCCCAGTTCTTCGGTATCGCATAGACTTTGCCATTAATTGTCGCGGGTCCGGCAAAAGTAGGGTTTTGCGTATTTGGGTCATAGTTGGGGATCCGCGAAAGATCCAATTCTTGAATCAATCCCAGTTCTACATAAGTCGATAACGTATAGTTGGTCGGTACGAATACGTCCCAGCCAGCGCCGCCTGCTTGAAGTTTAGCCAGCATTTCTTCGTTGGAACCAAACGCATTGACCTGAATATTTACCCCGGTTGTTTTGGTGAATTCTTCGATGTTCACTGGATTGTGGTAGTTCGGCCACGTGGAAAGGATCATTTTATTTCCGACGTCTCCAAAAGCATGGGCATCCCGAGTTGCTAACCCTGGAACAGCAGTGCCTAACACTGCCATAGCGGTTCCAAGGCCTGTAATACCTAGAAAATGCCGCCGTGAAACGGATCCTTTTTGGTACCGTCTGAATTCATCCATGAAATTTTTGGCTGAGATCGGTTGATTTTCTTTATAGCTCTTACTCATTTTTTACACCTCCGTTTAAAAAATCCGTATTTACTTCTGAAACCAAGCCACCATCGACTTATTGACCTATGGCTCTACTAATCCACCAGCGCCAATGCGCGTTCGTTTTTCCATCCAATTGTTACTGTGTCGCCGGGGGCAAATCCCCCATTTGAGTGTTCCATATGCTTCGGTGACAACACCAGGACATCCCCAATTCCATCTGTTGCAACCAAATATTCCGTATGCTCCCCAAGGAAAATCTGGTTCTTGATGCGCCCTTTAAGAGCGACATCCGTATGCATATCTTCGGTGCTCGCTGTGCTCGCGCCGATAACGATCAATTCAGGCCGAACTGCAATATTTGCATGTCCTCCAACATTAAATGGCTGTGTTCCTGCTGATGGATTTGCAGAAAACTCCTGTCCCCTTTCAGATATTATACTGACCGCTGTCCCATTAACCCGCGACACGTTTCCTGAAATGAAGTTTGTTTTTCCAACAAAGTCAGCGACATACCTATTTACAGGACGATCATATAGATCCTGAGGGCTGCCTGATTGCGCAATTTTTCCATCTCGCATAATGCAAATACGATCACTCATTGAGAGGGCTTCTTCTTGATCATGTGTCACAAGAATAAATGTGATACCCACATCACGTTGTAGCGTTTGCAGTTCGATTTGCATGTCTCGGCGCAGTTTCCGATCCAACGCTGCCAGTGGTTCATCCAAAAGCAAAACGGTCGGGCGATTAATCAGTGCTCTGGCCAAGGCGACCCGTTGCTGCTGACCGCCCGACATTTCCCAAACTCGCCGAGAGCGAAAGCCGGACATTTGTACCATCTCCAACATTTCGTCAATTTGCCGGGCCATTTCTGGTTTTGAGGGGCGCGGCGTGCGCTGACGGAGCCCATATCCGATATTTTCCGCTACGGTCATGTGGGGAAACAACGCGTAGTGTTGAAATACCATATTTACAGGTCTTTTATGGGGTGGAACGCCAATAACGGACTTGCCGCCAATAAAGACACCCCCTTGGGTTGGGTGTTCGAAGCCCGCTATCAATCTCAGAGATGTTGTTTTGCCACAACCCGATGGTCCTAAAAAACTGAAAAATGATCCGCGCTCAATTGTCAGCGACATGCCATCAACTGCCCGCACATCACCGTAAAGCTTGGTAACGTCTTTAAATTCAATGTCGGCGACAAGCGACGGGTCTTTTAACGTGGACACATACGTACTCCCATGAGGGATGTTTGAAATCTGATACATCCAATTTCCCTGTACAAGATTTTTATTATCTTAGTGGACTACCACCTATTTTACGTGTATTCAAGTATTATTCTGTTTTAAGGTATATATCGTAATTTAACATAATTGATGTAAATATTCCTCTAAAAGGAATATATCGAAGGACCCACTTTGTGACTACCCAATCGAAACCAAAAAAAAATGAAAGCGTAGAAAGTTCCACTTGGATGACTTTCCTTGCGCAAAGCATTGATTCAATTGGAACTGAACATTTTACAGATAGACTCATTAAGGCACTGAACGTACTTGCCGGTATCGACTTCGCACAAGCCTACGCTTATCATCAGAATGAACGACCGGTGTGCCTCTTCCATACTTTTTCACCTGAAAAAAGAGTGATTTATGTGGATGAGTATCTGAAGGGTCCTTACTTACTCGATCCATTTTTCAAGGCATGTACACGGAAAATTGACACCGACTTGTATCGGATTCGAGACATTGCCCCTGACCGCTTCTATCAAAGCGAATATTACAGATCCTATTACAATCAGACCGGCTTATCCGATGAAATCTGTTACACGTTTTATTTGGAAAAAGGCGTCGCAGTTGTAATTTCATTGTTGCGGTCCGGGGGGAGTTCCAGTTTTTCAGCACGCGAATTTCGACAGTTGAAAAGCGTCGTTCCCGTGATTGTCAGTTTGGCCAAACGCCATTGGCATGAGGTTCCAAACGAATTCAAAGATAATTCGTCAGTTGATCAACAGATGGACAGCCATACACTGATCGAAAGCAAAGTTAGCACAATGTTTGGTCAGCGTTTAACTCCCCGCGAAACACAAGTCGCGGCACAAGTGCTCGAAGGACATTCATCCGAAGCAATTGGTAAGGATCTCGGCATTTCAGTAGGGACAGTGCGCATACATCGCCGAAATATATACGCGAAATTACGCATTTCCTCACAGCAGGAACTGTTCGCTATGTTTTTCGAAAATATTACATCCGTTGGAGGCCAAATCTAAATGTCCCAGTTAATAAAATCATCGCCGAAAACAAATCGGTTCGAAGGAAAAACAGTTGTCATAACGGGCGGTGCTGCTGGCATGGGAAGTGTCACCTCACTTCAATTCGCCCGAGAGGGTGCTGTTGTCGTTATTCTGGATATTCAAAAAAAGGCCGGAGAGGAAATCGTTCGATTAATTGAAGCAGATGGCGGAAAAGCCATGTTCATAGAAACAGACGTGTCCAGTGCGCAGCAGGTTGATGCTGCTTTTGACAGGATTACAGAGGAAATAGGTCCCTATGACGTTCTATTTAATCATGCTGGAACCATCACCGTAAAGCCTCTTCATGAAACGACCGAAGAGGATTACGACCGGCTGATGGATATCAATGTAAAATCTGCGTTTTTGGTTTGCCGGCGCGCAGTAAAGGAAATGAGTGATAATGGAGGAGGTTCTATTGTCATTACAGCATCTATTGCCTCCGAACTTGGGTATCCCCTTGAATCTCTTTACTGCATGACAAAAGGGGCGGTCTTGCAATTATCTCGATCTATTGCTGCTGAGTATCGCGATAGTGGTATTCGTTGCAACGCGGTTTGCCCTGGCTTTGTTAAGACGGCCCACGGTTTGCGCGAGATTGATGAGCTGGACAATGCGGGTCAAGCTTGGGAAGAGGGAGCACTTGCTGAAGCACAGGGCCGCATTTGTGAGCCCGAAGAGGTTGCTGCAGCGGTTTTATTTCTGGCCTCAGACGAAGCCAGTTTTATTTCCGGAAACGCCTTATATGTAGATAATGGCTGGTACACCAAAGGGTAACTTTGCAAAGAGAGTATGTTCTCGAATATTCATGACTTTGCATCGTGAGGCAAGGTTACGTCATGCCTAGACCACTTTCCACCGAGGATCCGATTGTTATCCTTGGTGGGGGGTGTTGCTTCGTTGGCAGAAGAAGCTTTTTCTCGACGGCGCTGTAATTTCACCGCAAGTTTTGTCTGCGGTGCATACTATGTGCTTACTAGATGAGAATGAGTAATAAAGATCAAATCAAAAATGACGTTAAGTCATTGATTTAAATGGTGCCCCTGGCCTGACTCGAACAGGCACGCCCTATGGACAACAGATTTTGAATCTGTCGCGTCTACCGATTCCGCCACAGGGGCTAGTCCGTGGAAGTAGGGGCACTATAGCGATGAATTTTCATGGGTCAACAAGTAGGTTCGGCTTTTAAGAAAAAAAATCGAAAGCGATTATTCCAACGTTGTCAGGATAGTGTATCCCGAACCACGAACTGATTTAATCATTTGGGTTTGATTGACCTCCCCTTCCAATTTTTGTCTGAGGCGTCTCACCAATGCGTCGATATTTCGGCTGTTCTCACGAAGTTCCTTATTGAAGATTTGCACGCTCAATTGTTCACGGCCCACCGGTTGGCCAGGGGCTTCCAGCAAGACACGTAAGAGTTGGAACTCTGCCATCGTAAGAGGCACGTCTGATCCGTCTGGTGCCGCCAATTTATGGTGTGGCAAATCAAGTTCCCAACCCGAAAACAAAATGCAGTTTTTTGCATCGCCATTTTTTGCAGTTTTGTCGATGCTTCTACCGCTTCTTCTGACAACACTTTTTATCCGTGCGAGAAGTTCCCGGCGATTGTAGGGTTTGGCCACATAATCATCAGCACCCATTTCAAGGCCGATAATCAAATCAACACTTTCCCCTTTACCCGTGAGGATAATAACCCCCACATCGGATCGTTCTTTTAAATATCGGGTTAGAGTAAGCCCGTCTTCGTCTGGCAACATCAAATCCAGCAAGACTAAATCGAATTCACCAGCTTCAAACACACGGCGCATTTCTTCGGCGTCAGCGGCTTCAGATACAACATAGTTTTCGCGCTCAAGTGTTTCGCGCAAGACCTGCCGTAGCTCTGGTTCATCATCTACAATTAGAATATTATACATGTTGTTGTCGGCTCGCCTCCCGCTAAAAGTTGGCCCGTAAGGGCGTTCCCACCGTTAGACAAACATCCTGTAATAAAAAAGTTACAAAATCAATACAATGCTTAAAGTAAATACAATTCACATTTCCTTCTACAACCTTGATACCTGTATAGGAACACTTTTTTCGCCTGAAATGGAATATGATCTTGCGGGGACTTCCATTGATCTCTTAAGTTACGTTTTATGTTTCAACTGTGGTCTGCCCTATAAATATGCTCAGAAAACTTTATGATTTTACAATGCGCCTTGCCGCAGCCCCGAGAGCCAAAACATTTTTGGCTGGCATATCCTTTATTGAGAGCTCGCTCTTTCCTATCCCGCCAGATGTCATGCTTATTCCAATGGTACTCGCAAACCGCAAAGAAGCATGGCGAATTGCGTTTATCTGCAGCCTATTTTCGGTGCTGGGCGGGGTGTTGGGTTATTTTATCGGCCTCTATTTCTTCGAGTTTATTGGTGAAACCATTATCGATTTTTATGGTTATCAATCAAAATTCGAAAAATTTAGTGCGAGCTACGATGAGTGGGGCGGATGGATCGTCGCTTTTTTTGGCCTGACACCTTTTCCCTATAAGGTCATCACTATTGCAAGCGGAGCCGTGAAACTAAACTTGGCAGTATTTATGATTGCCTCTGTTCTATCCAGAAGTGCTCGGTTTTTCTTGGTAGCGTGGCTTCTAAAAACTTTTGGGGAACCTATTCAAGAGTTTATTGAAAAATATCTAGGTATTTTGACAATCCTGTTTTTTGTCCTGTTGTTTGGTGGCTTCTTCATTCTTAAGTATGCTTTTTAAGAATAAGAAACGAGGGGTTTCAAGTGTCATTTCTGTTTAAACATTCGTTGTCGATTGCGCTTCTGGCCAGTATTGGAACGCTGGGAGCTGTATTTACTGCTGAATATGGGTTTTTGCTAAAGCCTTGTGTCTTATGCGTATATCAGCGTTGGCCTTATGCTGCGGTGATTGCCTTAGTGTTTTTGGCGCTTATACTAAAAAACAAGATCTCTGAGGTCTATTTTCAGGCCGTGGTAGCACTTTCTTTTGCAGTAACTGCAGGGGTCGGGGCTTTTCATGTTGGCGTGGAAAAGAGCTGGTGGCAGGGAAGTGCAGAATGTTCAGCAGATACCTCATCGACATTGTCTTTGCAGGAGCTTAGAGCGCAAATCATGTCTGCACCGCTGGTGAAGTGTAATGAAGTGGCTTGGGAGCTTTTTGGAATATCCATGGCGGGCTACAATTTTCTTTTTGCATCAGCGATGGTAATATTCATGTTGTTTGCCATCCGCCATAATCTTTTGAAGACCCAATAAAATCCGATTGGAAGTGTGATGAACAAAAGTAAGGTGTTAACAAGTTCAAAAACAACGGCTGAAGGTCGCTTGCCCGGCGATTTGACCCGGGAACAGCTGCTTGAGCGTATCATACGTGTTGATCATGCCGGTGAGTTTGGTGCCGTTCGAATTTACGAAGGGCAATATGCTGTTCTAAAGAACACCGATCAACGGGATACGATCGCGCATATGAAAGAGCAGGAAGAGGTTCACCGCGAGAAGTTTGAACAATTGCTAGCCGAGCGCCGTGTCCGCCCAACCTTACTTTCTCCGATTTGGAGTGTGGCTGGGTTTGCGCTTGGGGCTGGAACTGCGCTACTAGGTAAAGAAGCCGCTATGGCTTGCACAGAGGCTGTAGAAGAAGTTATTGACGAGCATTATCAGCACCAACTGGAACAGTTGGGGGATGATGAAAGCGAATTAAAGGAAACCATTCAAAAATTCCGAGAAGAAGAGATTGAACATCGCGATACTGCAAGGGCGAACGGTGCCGCCGATGCACCGGGATACGAGATCCTTACATCGGCAGTGAAAACCGGATCAAAACTTGCGATTTGGCTCTCTTCCAGAATTTGACTTAATCAAGAGACGTTTAAGGGAAATCGCAACGCGTCACTGAAATGGACGCGAAGCTTTGCTTGCCCTTAAGGATGCTGAAACGAAATTCGTCAGTCCCAAACACAACGCTTTTATGAATTGGCAAGTTGCCGCTCACGGTTTCCGTGGATCCGCCAAGTTTTGTAAATATGACAGAGATCGGCTTTTCAGGATTATACCACGCCTCAGGTTTTTCCTCCGCATTTACGCTGGATACGCCATTGCCTGTAACCGTTACAGTGCCGCCGCCAAGACTGATTGAATTTTCAGCCTGCGTAAAGATCGGGGTGTTGATGATAAAGCGTTTAACCTCCGGCTTGAGATCGCAGTTTTTTGTGTTTTGGGCGAGGGAGATGAGGTTTTTAAGGCGAACAGCATCCAATCCATCATCCATTCTGACTTTGATCAGTTCGAGGATTTCCAGAAGTTCACCTTTAGGGATTTCATTTTCAAACTTATCGCGCCAAGACCGCGCTTCTGTTAAAGCCGCGCTTTGTTTATCCATGGCAGAACGCGTTTTCTCTTTCAGCTGCGTTACTTCCTTAGCCAGGATTTCGCGCTGATCTTGTGACGTTGCAAATCGATGATCGCCTTCTGACTGCCCTTCAAAATAGCCATATACTCCCGCACCGCCGAGCAAGAGAACGTAGAACAGAAATTTAAAAAACCGATTTCGACGCTCGCGCGCCTTTTTCTTTTCAGAAAGGCCTAGTCCGTAATTCATTGCTAATCACATTGTAAGGAAAATAACGAGGATAATTGTTAGTCTCTGTCTTACCTGTTGCCTCGCGGAAAGGCAAGAGAGGAGAAGCGTGAGTTTTAATCCAGCAACTCTGTATCCCAATATAAAAAGTCTCGCCAGCTTTCATGCAGGTAATTTGGTGGGAATAAACGCCCATTTTCATTCAGATTTTGGAGTGTCGGGATAAACGGTGTTATTTTGGGAAACATTCTGGCTTCTTGGGTCAGGCGTCCTCCTTTGGCCATGTTGCACGGCGCGCATGCCGTCGTAATGTTTTCCCAAGTTGTCATGCCTCCAAGGCGGCGAGGTAGCACATGATCAAAGGTCAAGTCTTCTGGAGAATCGCAATATTGGCATGTAAATCCGTCTCGTAAAAAGAGATTGAAGCGTGTAAATGCGGGTTTCTTGTTCCGCTTAACATATCTCTTTAGACATATCACGCTGGGAAGCCGCATATCGACACTCGTGGAGTGAACCACGCGGTCATACTCCGAGATAATATCAACACGATCCAAAAAAACCGATTTTAGCGCATCTTGCCATGACCACAGCGAAAGAGGGAAATAGCTGAGGGGGCGATAATCGGCGTTTAGGACTAGCGCCGGAAATTTTTCCGCTGGTACCAACATTGGTTGTAAGCCTTCGTTTGTGCGATGCTCATACAAACAGTGTGGCGTTACTTATGCAAAAAATCAAACGCTAATACAGTATTTTGTGTTAAATATATATAAACCTACCGTATATCGTATGTCTTAGTTTGTCGGTACCTACGATGCGAATTGGTTAATCGTCTGTGTCAACACTTGAGGGGCGAACAACGTCTGAGTAGTAGCGCCAAAGAATCTGTGCTGCGAGTGTCCTGTGAGGGCGGAGAGGTTCCGCCAATTTGTCCATTTCAGCAACGCCTGGTCGAGTTGGCAGCTTTTTCAAATGCTGAAGTGCAGCTTGCAATGCGACATCGCCAGCAGGCCAAATGTCTGTGCGGCCAAGGCAGCTGAATAAGTATATTTCTGCGGTCCATCGGCCAATTCCCTTAACTTCGGTAAGAGCCGACATTGCAGCGTCATCATTCATTTCGTCCAGGGCTTCTAGTGACAGCGTGCCGCTAATAATATCATTTGCTAACGCACGGCAGTAGCGTGCTTTATGGCGTCCCAAGCCTCTTGCTCGCAATTGCTCCTCTGAGAGTTCCAGCATTTTTTCAGGCGTAAACGGAGAAACCGCAGCAATGAGCCGTCGCCAAATTGCGGCAGCGCTAGCCAAGGATACTTGTTGTTCAATAATGATCTTACAAAGTTGCTCGAAGCCCGCAGGGCGAATGCGATCAGGTAATGGTGAGATAAGCGTCAGTGCATGGGCGAAGTCAGTATCGGCTTTCTCTAGATAGTGTAGTCCGTCCGTATGATCCAAAGACATGATGTTACCTCGTCATTGCCGCCGCTGCAGTTTGAACAGACAGATTACAAGCTAATGCACGGCCAGCGCGGGCAATGGGCGCCAGTTCGTTTTCATTTTCTACTGCCTTGTCCTTGATATTAGGTATTAGACCCGTGCCGTTAAAGGAGGCGCCGCCCCCAGCCGTAAAGCGGCCTGTAGTAAATCGAAGACCGCCACCATTATCAAGATTGTAAAGCGTCTGCATGGTTCCTTTACCATAGCTTTGCTCTCCAAAAATTTGGGCACGGTGTTGATTTTGCAATGCTCCCGCCACGATTTCAGCGGCTGAGGCAGATCCTTTGTTCAGCATTATCATAATCGGGCGGCCGTTAATATGATCTCCCGCTTCTGCATCTTCCGCGGAGAATTTCTTGCCGCGATTTTCAGCGGCAAAAATATTTCCTTTTTCGAGGAATTGATCCGCCACTCTTACAGCTGATGTTACCAGCCCACCCGGGTTGTTCCGCATATCGATAATAACCCCGCAGAGTGAATTGCCCAGATTGTCATTAAAATGATTTAGGGCATCATTTACACTACCAGCTGTTTTTCTGTTGAAAGAGGGAATGCGGATATATCCAACGTCTCCATCAACCCGATATTCAACCTGAGCAACGTCCACTGCTTTGCGTTTCAAACTCAACTTTATAGGGGTCGTCACGTTCTCGCGGCGGATAGTCAGAACTGCAAGACTGCCCTCAGGTCCGCGTAGGAATGTAACAGCCTCGATCAAAGTGCGGCCTGCAAGAGGTGTCCCGTCTAAATGGGTAATAATGTCTTTACTCTGAATGCCGGCTTTTTCTGCTGGCGACCCTTTGATCGGCGTAATGACAGTAAGATTTCCGTCACGCATTTCAATGCGCACACCGAAACCTACGAAACGACCATCTAAATTATCTTGATAGCGTTTGTAACTTTCCGGGCTCATATAGGCTGAATAAGAATCAAGCGAAGACATCATGGAGTTTAATGCCAAAGTTATCGGCTTCTCTTTGCTGTCGCTTTCGCTCTTCAAACCTTTTACGGCTTCATCAACAAGTTTTCCCGGATCAATTTCATCCACGTAACGGTTTTTTACGCGCACTAGAGCCTCGGAAAGGATCTGGCGATCAACTTCTACTTGATCAATTTTTCCGTATTTTTCTACATAAGCTTGTTCAAACCGGTCAAGTGCACCCTCAATATCCCTGTCTTTGGCAAAAGGCAAAGTACAGGCGGTTAGCAGCATAAATACGTTTGCAATTATGAGTGTTTTTCTGAACATCGGCGACCGCTACAGTTAATAAAGTATTAATAAAGCTAGTCATTCATATCGGCCTAAGCAAGAAAACAAATATAAATTTTTGATTTTTAAGTTCTTTTTTGTCCGTTGCTTGGATAAAAGTAACAGTATGACCATAGTTACACGCTTCGCGCCCAGCCCCACCGGATTATTGCATGTAGGACATGCCTATTCAGCCACGCTTGCCTGGAATAAGGCAATAGAAGCAGGCGGACGATTCTTACTTCGCATGGAAGATATTGATCAAACTCGCTGCCGGCCTGAGTTTGAGGAGGCGATTTACGAGGATTTGAACTGGCTCGGGCTTAAATGGGAAAAACCCATTCGCAAACAAAGCGAGCATATGGACGATTACGAAGTAGTTCTTGATCGCTTGTTTGAGAGAGGTCTCATCTATCCCTGCTTTTGTACGCGAAGAGAGATAGCCGCTGAAATAGCCGCCAGTCATTCAGCGCCGCATGGATCTGAAGGTCCTCTCTATCCCGGGACCTGCCGGTCCTTATCCAATAAACAGCGGGATGAGAATTTCGCAAAAGAGAAACCCTACGCCCTTCGATTGGATATGAGTGCAGCTCTTAAGGAAGTGGACGTAACACAGTTATTTTTCAGAGAACTGGATAAAGGTGTCATCCAATGCGATCCGGTAAAGTTTGGGGACGCAGTATTAGCACGTAAGGAAACACCAACTAGTTATCATTTAGCAGTGACACTTGATGATGCGTTTCAAGGTGTAAATTTGGTTGTTCGTGGGCAGGATCTATTCGGTGCGACCCACTTACATCGGTTATTGCAACATCTTCTGGATTTGCCCACCCCGAACTATTTTCATCATGGATTAGTCTCCGATATGAAGGGGAGGCGGCTTGCTAAGCGAGATAAATCTGTAACGTTGCAGGATATTCGTGGAAATGGGTATTCCCAAGAAGATGTTAGAAAATTAATTGGCTTCAAAATATAACTAGAACGCAAAGGTCTACTCCATGATTTCTGTTTCGATTACGCCCCTTTATGTTGGGTTTACTGCTTTGATTATGCTGGTGCTTTCTTTGCGAGTATCCAGTATGCGTGTCAAACATCGTGTCTCCCTTGGCGATGGCGGTAAAGGGGACGTTGGGATCGTAATTCGGGGATTTGGCAATCTTATCGAATACGCACCGATTATCCTCGTCATGCTGTTTTTGATGGAAATTCAAGGCGTTGCTGCCTACTGGTTGCATGCATATGGTGGTGCCTTCATCATAGCGCGGATCGTTCATCCACTGGCGCTTTTTGATGGGCGGGGTGCTCCAAAATGGAAGCGACTGTCACGGCAAGGTGCCGCAACAGTAACGCTCGTCCTATTATTGGTGGGTGCCATCGTTCTACTACTGCCGTAGAAAAACGATCTCCTTTATTTGTTGTCGCTCTCTACAATGATATCAATCATGTCTGACATGATGTCATTCATATGGAAGTCTTTTGGGGTGTAAACCGCAGAAACGCCTTTCGCCTTGAGGGCTTCAGCATCCTCAGGCGGAATGATGCCGCCGACGACCACGGGAATGTGTGAGAGACCGGCTGCTTTCAGTTTTTCGACAACATCGGTTGCTAGCGAAATATGGGATCCGGACAAGATCGACAGACCAACAACATGGACATTTTCGCTTTGCGCGGCCTTAACAATTTGCTGAGGTGTTAAGCGAATGCCTTCGTAAACAACTTCCATGCCGCTATCGCGAGCCGCTACGGCGATTTGCTCCGCACCGTTTGAATGGCCATCAAGACCAGGCTTCCCAACAAGAACTTTAAGCGGGCGGCCCATAATCTTTGCTGCATCACTAACTTTTGCTCGAAGTTCATCATTATCGTCGCCTGTGTTGTTGGACGCTGCACTGCTGACGCCAGTTGGGGCGCGATATTCACCGAAAATAGAGCGAAGTGTTTCTGACCATTCACCAGTGGTGACGCCCGCTTTTGCAGCTGCAATTGATGCAGGCATGATGTTGTCGCCGTTTGTTGCGGCAGCTTTTAAATCTTTAAGAGCCTTCTCAACTTTGACCTGGTTCCGAGCTGCCCGCCAGTTTTGCAGTCGTTCAATTTGCTGGGATTCGGCCTCTGGGTCCACTGTCATTATGCCGCCGTCCCCTTCTTGGACGAGCGGAGAGGGCGTGCTTTCTGTAAACTTATTCACCCCAATGACCGGAAGAGCACCAGAGATCACCGCTTGCACACGGTTTGTATTGGAACGAACCAGTTGTTCTTTTAAATAACCTGATTCGACTGCTGCAACTGCGCCACCCAGTTTTTCAATATGCGCCAGCTCTTCTCGGGCGGCGGTCTTTAATTCTTCTACTTTTCGGTCAATTTCCACGGATCCTTCGAAAATATCCCCATATTCCAGAAGATCCGTTTCAAATGCGACGATTTGCTGCAGACGCAATGACCATTGTTGGTCCCAAGGGCGGGGAAGTCCAAGCGCTTCGTTCCATGCCGGAAGCTGCACCGCGCGGGCGCGGGCATTCTTGGAAAGTGTCACGGCCAACATTTCAAGCAGGATCCGGTAGACATTGTTTTCAGGTTGCTGTTCCGTAAGGCCTAATGAGTTTACCTGAACGCCATAGCGGAAACGGCGGAATTTCTCGTTCTCAACCTTGTAACGCTCCAGCAAGATTTCATCCCAGAGATCCACAAAGGCGCGCATTTTACACATTTCGGTTATGAAACGAATACCTGCATTCACGAAAAAGCTAATGCGACCTGTGGCTGCCGGAAAGTCTTCAGCGCTAATTTGCCCTGATTCCTGTACTGCATCCAACACCGAAATAGCCGTGGCAAGAGCAAAGGAAAGCTCCTGTACCGGTGTAGCCCCTGCTTCTTGCAAGTGATAGGAGCAAACATTGGTTGGGTTCCATTTAGGCACTTCCTGATACGTGAAACTCACCACATCTGTGATCAATTTCATGCTCGGGGCTGGTGGGAATATGTAAGTTCCGCGAGATAGGTATTCTTTGATGATGTCGTTTTGCACTGTGCCTTGTAGGGATTTTCGATCAGCACCTTGCTCTTCTGCCACGGCAACATATAGAGCCAACAGCCACGCGGAGGTGGCATTAATGGTCATGGAAGTGTTCATTTTCTCAAGGGGAATGCCATCGAACAAAGTTCGCATGTCCCCTAGATGGCAAATTGGGACGCCGACCTTGCCCACTTCGCCTTTTGCAAGTACATGATCCGAATCATAACCCGTTTGTGTTGGCAAATCGAAAGCCACAGAAAGACCAGTTTGCCCTTTACCCAGGTTGGTTTTGTAAAGCTCGTTCGATGCTTCCGCCGAGGAATGGCCAGAGTAGGTTCGAAAGAGCCAAGGTCTGTCTTTTTTCACCGCGGGTGTTGGGTGTTGAGATTTTTCTTTGTTGTCGCTCATAATAATCTTTCGTCTTTACGTACGCAAACAGCCACATGTTTCTTATTTTGTTCTTCGTTGGTAATATCATAACTTTGTGCTGCAGTGCAAAAAAAACTTGCTTTGCCGTTTAAGGCTTGTAATCTTCCTATTATTAGCGCCGAAGATTGATTTGGCGACGAAAAAATGATGCGCTGCGGTAAAACCCATAAAAATGGGCAATGAATAAGCCCAATACCGTGTTTGTTTGAGAAGAGGAAGAGTTCTTATGTCTACGAGTGAAGCTGCAACCCCGACTGAAAACACTGAACCAAGTTCGAGCGCCCCGCTCAAAGATTTGTACGAAGTTGGTGAAATTCCACCCGTGGGTCATGTCCCCTCAAAAATGTACGCATGGGCTATTCGCCGCGAACGCCATGGCAACCCGGAAGACGCCATGATAGTTGAGGTCGTTGATACACCCAAGCTAGATTCGCACGATGTGCTTATTTTGGTCATGGCCGCAGGTGTCAATTACAATGGTGTGTGGGCAGCGTTGGGCGAGCCGATTTCCGTTTTTGATGTTCATAAAGAGCCCTACCACATTGCAGGTTCGGATGCGTCTGGCATCGTTTATGCTGTTGGCAGTAAAGTTACCCGCTTTAAAGTCGGAGATGAAGTCGTTGTCCATTGTAATCAGGACGACGGTGACGATGAAGAATGTAACGGCGGCGACCCAATGTTCTCCCCTTCTCAGCGGATCTGGGGATATGAGACGCCTGATGGCTCTTTCGCGCAGTTCGCAAGGGTTCAGGATCGGCAACTAATGTCACGGCCTAAGCATCTGACATGGGAAGAAAGCGCCTGCTATACGCTGACACTTGCGACGGCTTACCGCATGTTGTTTGGTCATCGCCCCCATATCTTGCGTCCTGGTCATAATGTTCTAATTTGGGGTGCCTCAGGCGGCCTTGGATCTATGGCTGTTCAAATATGTGCCGCGGCTGGTGCTAACGCTATTGGCGTTATTTCCGACGAGTCAAAGCGCGATTTTGTGATGTCATTGGGTGCAAAAGGCGTGATCAATCGTAATAATTTTGATTGTTGGGGCCAATTGCCAACAGTGAACGGCGATGATTTTGGCGCCTACATGAAAAAAACGCGTGAGTTTGGTAAGGCGATTTGGGAAATTACAGGTAAAGGCAATGATGTTGATTTTGTCTTTGAACATCCGGGCGAAAAAACATTCCCTGTTTCCTGTAATGTGGTGAAGCGCGGTGGCATGGTTGTTTTCTGCGCTGGGACAACTGGATTTAACCTGACAATGGATGCCCGTTTTGTCTGGATGCGCCAAAAACGTATTCAAGGAAGTCACTTTGCCAACCTGAAACAGGCAACGCAGGCAAACAAATTGGTTATCGAACGTCGTATTGATCCGTGCATGTCTGAAGTGTTCGCTTGGGAAGATATTCCACGTGCCCATACAAAAATGCAGAATAATGAGCATAAACCGGGTAACATGGCCGTCCTGGTATCTGCCAAGTATCCAGGTCTGCGGACTCTGGAAGATGCAATGGAAGCCGGAAACTCTTAGGAGTTCCGGTCCGTTTCCTTTGTAGATATCCCAACGATAATAACAAAAGCGTAGTGAATAAATGACCGACGATAATAGCTCCCTAGTACTTGAAGGGCTTGATGCTCTTTGCGAAGATGCTTTGCAAGCTGCTGAAATGTTGAAGCAGCAGGCAATCAACAGCGTTGCCGCATTCACACGGGCCGATAACGGCCGCATCAGTGCGAAGCTTGTTGAACAAAACCAATATGCCACCCATGGTTTGGCGTGGTTGGTAACCTATGTAGAAACTCTAAAAGAGACCCTGAAGTGGACCCGGAGCCTGAGCGCTGAGGGGAAACTTGGTGAGCTTGAACAGCTTATGTTGCAAGCCGGTTTCGCTGAATACCTGAGCCAGCTGCAAGGCGGCATTCCAATGACACTTGGCGAGATTATTCGTCCTGCAGATTTGCGTGTGGCACCTGAGGTCATGACGGCGTTTAGAACTCCTGCTGTAAATAGTTTGATTGAGGCCGGTTATACATCAGCTGTCCGTGAACGCATTGCTGTGTTGGTGGCTGACGGGATGGATACTGGACATTTCGGTGATCCGTGCCTTGACGAAACATATAGAATGATCCGCGATCAGTTCCGCCGCTTTGCGGACGAGGAAGTGATGCCCTATGCCCATGAGTGGCATTTGAAGGATGAGCTAATCCCGCGCCCGATCGTGGACAAAATGTCTGAACTAGGTGTGTTTGGTCTGACGGTTCCCGAGGAATATGACGGTCTTGGCCTCGGCAAAATGTCCATGTGTGTGGTTTCTGAAGAACTATCGCGCGGCTATATTGGTGTGGGCTCCCTTGGGACCCGTTCCGAGATTGCGGCTGAGCTAATACTCACCGGCGGCACGCAGGCACAAAAGGATAAATGGCTGCCGCAAATTGCGACGGGGGCAATTTTGCCAACTGCCGTGTTTACAGAACCCAATACAGGTTCCGATTTGGCATCCTTGCGGACGCGTGCGGTGAAAGACGGTGATGTCTACAAGATTACGGGGAATAAAACATGGATCACCCATGCTGCCCGTGCCGATGTCATGACGTTACTCGCCCGCACTAATTCTGATGAACCGGGATATAAGGGTCTGTCCATGTTCCTTGCTGAAAAACAGCATATGACAGAGGAAGAAGACTTCCCAACTGACGGCATGACCGGCGGAGAGATTGAAGTTCTTGGATACCGCGGGATGAAGGAATATGAGCTGGGTTTTGATGGGTTTGAAGTGAAAGCTGAAAACTTGCTCGGTGAAGAAGAAGGCAATGGCTTTAAACAACTAATGCAAACTTTTGAAAGCGCCCGTATTCAAACAGCGGCACGTGCTCTCGGTGTTGCACAAAATGCGATGGAGCTTGGTCTTCGTTATGCACTGGATCGCATCCAGTTCTCACGCCCGATCATTGAATTTCCACGTGTTGCCGGAAAATTGGCATGGATGTCTGTGGAAATTATGATGGCACGTCAGCTGACATATGCATCCGCCCGTGCAAAAGATGAAGGTCGTCGCTGCGATCTTGAGGCCGGTATGGCCAAGTTGCTTGGCGCTCGTGTTGCCTGGAGTGCTGCAGATAATGCGCTGCAAATTCACGGCGGCAATGGTTTCGCACTGGAATACCCAATTAGTCGCGTTCTGTGTGATGCGCGTATCCTCAATATTTTTGAAGGTGCCGGTGAAATTCAGGCGCAGGTGATCGCACGGCGATTACTTGAAGGTGCGAACTGAATAAACCCTGTTTGATAATTAGAAGAGCGTGCTTTTTTGAAGCGCGCTCTTTTTTTGTCTTGTTCAGGAATTCGATGCTGCTTATCGTTCCCCGTAAATGAGGGAGATTATTTAGTATGTCCATGAAAACCACACCCTATTGGTGGGAAGAAGCACCACGTGAACAGGCGTCGAATATGACGCCGCCAGCAAATGTGGATATTGCCATTGTAGGCGCTGGATTTACCGGATTGTCCGCGGCTCTAGTACTCGCGCGTGCTGGCTTGTCTGTCGCAGTTTTTGAAGCGGGGCAACTGGGCGAGGGGGCTAGCTCCAGAAATGGTGGCATGGTGGGTCCAAGTTTTCACAAACTCGGAATTGCTGGACTGAAGGCGCAATTTGGCGCGGAGAAAACCAACGAAATTTTGAGAGAAAGCGTTGGTTTTGTTGATTTTCTCGAAGATTTCCTGAAGACAGAAGGTATCGACGCGGAATTTAAAAGAACAGGGCGTTTTTTGGGTGCCTTAAAGCCTGCGCATTTTGAGACGATGGCGGTAGGATTGGAAGAGCTTCAAACGGCGTGCGGCGTTAAGGGTGAAATGGTGTCAGCAGATGATCTGGAGAATGAAACCGGATCAGACAAGTTTTATGGAGGACTCGTTTTTCATCAGGATGGTGGGCTTCATCCGGGTAAATATCATTCGGGCCTCGTGGACAAAGTTCGCGAAGCCGGTGTTTTGCTCTTTGACCACACGCCTGTTGAAAAAGTGGAAAAATCAGCGGCTGGTTTCGCAATATCAACGTCCAAAGGTCAAACGATTGCAGATCAGGTCGCCATTTGTACGAATGGATATACAGGGTCGGCATTTGGCGAGTTCAAACGCCGGATTCTACCGCTGCGAAGCGCCCTAATTGCAACGGAGCCCTTAGCGCCAGAAGTGATGAAACGTCTTATGCCGAAAGGGCGTATGTACGGGGATAGTCGACGACTTGTCGCGTATTACCGTCCATCTCCAGACGGGAGCCGTATTCTGTTTGGGGGTCGTGCAACAGGCCTGAAAGACACGCCTGAGAAGAATGCGGCACTGCTTCACAGGTCCATGAGTGAGATATATCCGGAGCTTGGAAACACTGAAATAAGTCACGTGTGGTCCGGACTTGTTGCTTATACATTCGATCATTCACCGCATATTGGTAAAATTGGCGGCCTCCATTTTGCTATGGGATATTGCGGATCCGGTGTGGCTCGCTCTACATATTTCGGGAAAAAGCTGGGACACAAGATTTTGGGCCAAGAAGAATTGGGGCATACATCCTTTGATGACATGCCGCTTAAGGGAAAAGCATTTTATAACGGATCCCCGTGGTTCATGCCGATGGTTCTTGGATGGCACAGATTGGCGGACCGACTGGGGATGTGATCAGTCGTCTTTTCTAAAACCGAGAACTGCAGTAATCGTCGCGCCCAACAGGACAAGAGCCCAGCTTACGTAAAGCCAAATTAGAAAGAGTGGTAGGATTGCCAACGCACCGTAAATCACTTGATAACTCGGGAAATATATCAAATACAATTTGAAAAACTGTTTCCCGAGTACAAAGAGAGATGCAGCCACCGCTGCACCGTGGGCGGCATGTTGCCAGCGTACTTTCCCTGCGGGCACCAATCGATACAGCATAAAGAATGTTGAAAAGCAAAGGATGAAGGGTAATAAGAAGCTAAAATACCCTGCATACTCCATTACGTGGAGGCCACTTGCACCCTCTGTAAGTCGCGCAATCCAGCTGAATAGTGTCAAGCTGGTGGAAAGACCAATGGGACCCAGAAGAATAAGTAGAATATAGACTAGCAATCGTTTGAACAGGTTGCGCGTCGCATCCGTTTGCCAAATTTGTGCAAAACTGCTTTCGATACTTAGGAATAAAAGTATTGCTGTCAGGGCGAGGCCGCCAAGCCCCAGATAAGTTAGTTGCTCGGCATTAATTACGATATCCTGTAAAAAATCATATGCATGAGCAATGGTCGTTGGCAGAAAATTATCAAATAGAAAAAAGATAATGTCAGTTTGCAATGTATAAAAAGCATCAACATAGGTCAGGAGCGATAATCCAAGCACCACCAATGGGACAAGCGCCAACAAAGTCTGATAACTAAGCGCGGTCGCCATACGGAGACAGTTTTGTTTTACGAAGTGCCGAATGATTTCAAGGCAGAGAACTCGTAAATGGATTAATGCTTTAGGCATATGTTAATCTGGGAATTTTGTGCTGGCAAGTTCGCCGCCGACACCCCAGTTATCTTTAGCTACATCAGTTATCACAACATGAACGCCATCTTTTGTACCGCCCAAAATACGTACAGCCTCTGTGGTTAGGGCTTGTACCAGCTCTAGTTTTTTCGCGGCGTCGCGGCCTTCAAACATTTCAATACGAATAATTGGCATCGTTATATAATTCCTTTGATCACTTTAGACTATATTGATCTCACGTATTGCAGCGCCCGTCAAAAGCCGTTCAAAATTGAAGCAGGATAAATCAAGGCTTTGATAGCTACCGCTTATGATTAATTCGGCGATGGCCCGGCCCACGGCGGGAGATTGTTGTAGGCCGTGACCTGAAAATCCGTTGGCAAAATAGAAATTAGAAATTTCTGGATGGGCCCCTAAAACGGCATTTTGATCAAGGTGCGTACAGGCATAGTGGCCGGCCCAAGCATTTTCCATTTTGATGGCTTCAAATGCTGGAACACGGTTAGCAAGGATTGGCCAGATATGTTCCTCAAACCAACTGTAATCAACATCAAAATCAAGACAGTCGGGATCATTGTCTGCAAGCGGAGAGCCACCGGTGATAAACTGATGACCTTCTGGTCTGAAATAGACCCCGCTTGGATCGATTGTCAGCGGGCAGGCAGATATTTCTTGCCGGCAGCTAAAAGAATAAACAAAGCGTTTTTTGGGATGCACGGCAAGATTGATGCCGGCCATGTTGGCGATATCAGCAGCTCGGGGCCCCGCCGCGTTGACAAAAGTGTCTCCTTCAATTTTGCCGTTTTCCTTAAGGTGTGCCCAAATAACTTTATTCTTGGCACTCCCAAGAGAGACGACTTCGTCCTTAATATAACGAACACCATTTGAAATGGCTTTTTTACGAAAGGCTTGATTAAGTCCATATGCATCAAGCCAGCCTTCCCCCTCCAATCCAATGGAACCACCCGCCAGATCTTCAACATTCATCCACGGGTAACTACGCTTCAGGTCATCAGGATCGAGCAAAGCAACCGGTACGCCTTCACGTTTCTGAACAGCATTGTTGTTGTAGAGAATAGGGATTTGAGTGTCGCCCGCCAGAAACAGATAACCGCCTTCGATAAAACTCACATCAACAGGGTCACCATCTATTGATAGGTGGTCTGAAATGTTTCGAAGAAATTCGACTGCGTATTGAGAAATCCGGATATTCTCAGGAGTTGAGAATTGTTGACGAATGCCGCCTGCAGATCTTGCTGTAGATCCAAACTGATAACTGCTGTCTTTTTCCACAACAGTAATATTGACGCTTTTGTCAGTTGAGAGAAAAAATGCGATGGCAGAGCCGACTACGCCGCCGCCGATAATTACAACGTCACTCTTCATTTTAAAAAATCTACATTCATTTATGTGGTTATGCTGCCTTGGAGCGGGACAGATAATATGTTATTCGATCAATATGATTAACTATCTCATTATTGCAGCTGTGGCTGCAACTTTTCTTGTCGTCCTCGTGGGTCTAATAACTATGGCGCGCGGCGGGGAATTTAACAGAAAATACAGCAACAAACTGATGCGTTTGCGTCTTGTTATGCAAGCAATTACGGTTCTTCTGCTTTTAGCAGCTCTTGGTCTTGGTTTGGGTACGAGTTAGACAATATGGTAAAACTCACCAAAATATACACTCGCGGCGGCGATAAAGGGCAGACCTCTCTTGGTAACGGTGCGCGTGTCTCTAAAGACGATGTTCGGGTGGCGTCTTACGGTGATGTAGACGAGCTAAACGCCATCATCGGCATTGCGCGTCTTCACTCCAATGGGGATGCCGACGCCATGCTTGGGCGCATTCAAAACGATCTTTTTGATTTGGGTGCGGACCTGTGTACGCCGGAAGAAAAGGATCCAAAATATCCTCCGCTTCGCATAGCAACAGAGCAGGTTGTACGTTTAGAACAAGAGATTGATTCGCTAAATTCAGAGCTTGCACCGCTTAATTCTTTTATTTTGCCGGGCGGAGCCGAAATTTCAGCACATTTGCATCATGCAAGGACAGTTTGCCGCAGAGCTGAGAGAAGAATGGTTTCATTATCGGAGCATGAAAATATCAATTATACTTCAATCAGTTATATAAACCGGTTGTCGGATTTTTTGTTTGTTCTGGCTCGATATCTGAATGAAAAAGGCGATAAAGACGTACTTTGGGTGCCCGGCGCAAATAGATAGTCTTTTACCAACGGATTTTGTCGTTTAAAAGAGCCTATGGGGTGAACCAATAAATAGGTTTTGCATGGTGTTTGACAGATTGTCATTTGCTAATTATTGTGCGCTGCCGAAGAAGAAATTAATTGCCCCCCCTTAACGGATGCAGATCTGGTGAGTGATCTTGCAGGACCGAAGGGCCATCTGGCTTGGAGAAAACCGATCCATGAAAGTTCTCGTCGCTGTTAAGCGTGTTGTCGACTACAATGTAAAAATCCGTGTTAAATCGGATAATACTGGTGTTGAGCTCGCAAACGTAAAAATGTCTATGAATCCCTTTGACGAAATTGCCGTTGAAGAAGCCCTCCGTCTTAAAGAAGCAGGCAAGGCAACTGAAGTTGTCGTTGTTTCTGTTGGCCCGCAAGCGGCTCAGGAAACAATCCGTACTGCACTTGCCATGGGCGCCGACCGCGGTGTTCTGGTAAAAACAGACGATGAACTAGAGCCACTTGGCGTCGCCAAGGTTCTTAAAGCTGTCGCACTGGAAGAAAATCCAGATTTGATTATTGTTGGTAAACAAGCCATCGATGACGACAGCAACCAGACAGGACAAATGCTGTCCGCGCTCTTGGGTTGGTCACAGGGTACATTCGCATCTGAAGTTGATTTGGGTGAAGGTACTGCAAAAATTACACGTGAAATCGATGGCGGCCTACAGACCATTGATCTGAAAATGCCAGTTGTTGTGACAACTGACCTGCGTTTGAACGAGCCGCGTTACGCGTCTCTTCCAAACATCATGAAAGCCAAGAAAAAGCCGATCGATCAAAAAGAAATCGGTGATCTGGATGTGGATGTTGCCAAACGCCTCACAACTTTGAAAGTTGAAGAACCTGCCAAGCGTCAAGCTGGTGTTATGGTTGCAAGCGTTGAAGAGCTTGTTGCGAAACTTAGAGATGAAGCGGGAGTTATCTAATGACTGTTCTTGTTTATGCTGATCATGATAATGCCGTTCTAGGTTCTGCTACTTTGAACGTGGTTACGGCTGCTGCCGAAATTAGCAGTGACGTTCACGTCCTTGTTGCTGGTTCTGGCTGCGCTGCTGTTGCAGACGAAGCTGCAAAGGTTGCAGGTGTTGCTAAAGTAATTTTGGTTGATGATGCGCTTTATGCCCAGTCATTGGCTGAAAACACAGCTGATCTGATTGTCAGTCTTGCCGATGGTTATGACACAATTTTGGCGCCAGCGACTTCCACAGGTAAAAACGTTTTGCCACGTGTGGCTGCTCTTCTTGACGTTGCGCAGATTTCAGAAATTACATCAATCGTTTCTGCAGATACTTTTATTCGTCCGATTTACGCCGGTAATGCTATGGCAACCGTGCAGTCATCTGATGCAAAGAAAGTTATCACAGTTCGGACAACTGGTTTTGCAGCCGCTGCTGCTGAAGGCGGTTCTGCTGCTGTTGAAAATGCTTCTGCTGCCGCGGACGCGGGCCTCTCCACTTTCGTTAGTGCGGCGCTTTCAAAATCTGAGCGTCCAGAACTTACGGCTGCGAAAATCGTTATCTCTGGCGGCCGTGGTATGCAGTCTGGCGATAACTTCCCACTGATTGAAGCTGTTGCAGACAAACTTGGTGCTGCTGTCGGTGCTAGTCGTGCCGCAGTTGACGCCGGATTTGTGCCAAATGATTACCAAGTTGGTCAAACAGGTAAAGTTGTTGCCCCTGATCTTTATATTGCAGTTGGTATTTCAGGCGCGATCCAGCATCTTGCCGGTATGAAAGATAGTAAAGTTATTGTCGCTATCAACAAAGATGAAGATGCACCGATTTTCCAAGTCGCGGATTATGGTCTCGTCGCAGATTTGTTTAAGGCATTGCCAGAATTGGAAGCAGCGCTTTAATGATTTGTGTTTGTGATAATTGTAGCGCTATGATCTTCTGTAAAATCGGACGAACAGGCGATGAGTTATGATTAAGAAAATTGGTATTATTGGTGCAGGTCAGATGGGCAATGGTATTGCTCATGTTATGGCAGTTGCAGGTTATGAAGTATTTTTACGGGATGTGAGCCAGGAACAACTGGATCGTGCTGTAACTGTTATTGAAGATAATCTGCATCGTCAAGTTGGCCGGGGCAAAATGGAAGCATCTGAAGTACCTGGTGCTATGGCACGTATTTCGCCTGTTATGGGTGATGATTACCTTGCTGACGTTGATCTTGTTATCGAAGCTGCTACCGAGAACGAGGAAATCAAAAAAGCGATCCTCGCACCTCTTGGACCGCAGCTCAAACCCGAAGCAATTATCGCAACCAACACATCCTCTATTTCTGTGACCCGCCTTGCTGCGGTAACAGATCGTCCGGGCCAGTTCATGGGAATGCATTTCATGAACCCGGTTCCTATGATGAAGCTGGTGGAACTGATCCGCGGTATCGCAACGAATGAGGAAACGTTTCAGGCTGTTAAGGAATTGACACTGGTTCTTGGGAAAACCCCAACACCGGCTGAAGATTTTCCGGCCTTTATCGTGAACCGTATTCTGCTTCCAATGATTAATGAAGCTATCTACACCCTCTATGAAGGTGTTGGAACAGTGCAAGCGATTGATTCCGGTATGCGCCTTGGTGCAAACCACCCTATGGGTCCTTTGCAGCTCGCTGACTTTATTGGTCTGGATGTATGTCTGTCTATCATGCAGGTTCTGTATGAAGGCTTGGCTGATACCAAATATCGTCCGTGCCCACTCTTGGTAAAATATGTTGAAGCTGGCTGGCTTGGACGTAAAACCAATCGTGGGTTCTACGATTATACAACGGAAATACCGACACCAACACGGTAGTGGGATGTGAACGGAAAATAAAAAAAAGCCCCGGTTTCTGCCGGGGCTTTTTTTATGTTTCAGTCGTTGGTGTCTTTTGAGGCCTGCTCCAGACCGCGGTAATGATAATGCCGGGTGTCAGGATCAGAATGCTGAGCCAACCTGTTAGCCCAAACTCTTCTCCTAATATCAGAAATCCGAGAATACCGGCGAGCGCTGGAACGCCAGACATAAAGGCAGCTGTAATTGGGGCGCCGATTTGCCGGACAGCGAAGGCAACGATAGATAACCCCACCAATGACGCAATAATGCCTTGATACAAACCTTGTAATAGGATGTCAGGCATAGTGGCTTCGGCCATGCCGGAGGGAAGAAAAAAGAACCAAATCGGTGTGAAGATCACACCATTTACAACAGGTGCGCAGAGTAAAATTTGGTGGAAGGTTACACTCCAAAGTTTGGTGACGACCATATAGACCGCAAAAAACAGGCCAGAGAGGACAAAAAGTAAATCCCCTCTCCAAGATCCAGCCATTTCGAAGCCGCTTCCCCCGAGCAAAGTAATGGAGGCTCCGAATATGATCAGCGCAGCGCCGATTTGCTGTATCCAGTGAGGACGCTCTCGAAACCACAACCATCCAAGTACGATGGTGATCGCAGGCAATATGCCGTTCATGAAAACACCGCCGTGGGCTGCGGGTGCAAATTTGAAAGCTTGTATCACGACTAGAATATAGGCAATCCCGGTCAATTGAGAGACCGCAAAAATTCTGAATAGACTCATACTTCGCCAAGGTTTGTAATAAAGCACAATTGGGAGAGCGATGATCCCGGATATACCAAAACGCAGGGCGGCAACGTCATAAATAGTAAGGGGAGAGGTGGCACCAGAACGGCTAGCGACAATCCAACCAGACCACATAAATACAATGAGTAATCCTGCGGC
>MAAC01011193.1_pt1 | contig 223560 bp, 218 predicted proteins | sample 1115981 | NCBI WGS metagenome assembly MAAC01 (sample SAMN04961126, study PRJNA320927) | seawater metagenome | isolation source: sample BD02T64 sea water enriched with oil for 64 days | place: USA:Gulf of Mexico | collected 2013-07-27 | reverse complement strand
TCATTTTCACGAATTTCGTCCATCAAACCTGATACGTGTACGAAATGTTCTTTGTTTGATCCTTCTTCAACGATGAAACCAAATCCTTTTGTTTCATTGAAAAACTTAACTGTACCTTTGTGCATAATAATTGTTATTTGTTGTAATTAAGTTGCAAACATACAGACTATATTTTGATATCAAAAATCTTTTGTCCATTATTTCGAATTTTCAATTAGCAAATTGATGGATTATTAATAACCTTGAGGGTATATTTTAGTTACTATAAGTGTCTGAAAATAAGTGTTTAATATAATCTTCCCCTGAGTGCATTTAATAGTATTACTTAAATTATGTGTTATATAATACTTTGAGTTTTGGTCCAACTGAATCTAGTATTGACAACCAATGATTGAATATTGGAAAGAAGTTTGACGGGTATCTTTATACGGGTACATTAGATTTTCTTAATTTAATCGGATAATTGAATATAAGAGTATGAAATATTTAACGAAGTCATTATGCATTATAGTCTTGTTTATTTACGATTTAAATTATGCTCAGACGGCTGAGTATGGTTGGGTAATGCAGTTGGAGACGAATGGTAATATTAAAGTCCAAGAGATCGTCAAGGATAATAATGAGGATCTCATTCTAATGGGGATTGTGCATAATACTGCCACAGGGCTCAATTCTGTGGTTGATTTGGATCCAGGTATTGGGGTTTCTAATGGTACAAAAGGACACTTCATTGCTAAATACAATACAGATGGTGTATTGTTATGGGGAAAACATTTTGGTATTGCTATTTCAATCAATGATATTGACTTAGATCAAGAGGATAATATTATTTTTTCAGGTACTTTTTCTAATAATGCCGATTTCGATCCTGGCCCAGGCGAACATTTAATTGAAGCTGATTGGTTATCCTCACAACAAGGTGGGCATAACAGCTCCTACATTTGCAAATTAACCAATAATGGTGATTTTTCCTGGGTAGAACCTGTAAAGGGAGAAAGTTTTGGTATTTCATTAGCTATAGATCAAGAAAATGCAATTTATGCTACGTGTACCTTTCGTAAAACACTTGATTTTGATAATTCTGTTAATGACAGTGTTTTTTATGGAGGGGCTGCAATTCCGCTTCCTGAAAATAATAATTATACCTATAAGTCATTCTATTCTGTATGTGTCTACAAATTGGAATCCAATGGTGACTTTTCTTGGGCAAGGATGATGGGTGGAAAAAGAAATAGCTACCCAGTGAAAATTATATTGGATGCTAATGACGATCTGATTCTATCTGGATTTTATAAAGATAGTTTGGATGCGGATCCAGAGACGGGTATATATAGGTTGTATTCTGAAAATAGCTGGGAGGCCTATATCTGTAAGTGGGACTCGGATGGTTCATTTATCTGGGCAAAAGATTTTGGACAATCTGATGATGTATATATTAAAGATATCATTTCAGATGAAGAGAATAATATTTATGTGGCTGGATATTATTTATTCAATATGGATATGGCAATGGATTCTATAGCTGATATGTCTTATTCCGATGGTGAGCGGGATGGTTTTGTAAATAAATTGGACAATGAAGGTAATCTTGTTTGGTCCAAGGAATTTAAAGGAGAGCATAGTATTAGTATAGCCGAACTATCATTGGACCGGTTTGGAGGTTTGTATAGTACAGGGACTTTTGAGGATACCATAGATTTTGACCCAGATGCTGGTGAATACTATTTGGTCTCGGATTACAATAGTTTAGCAGATACTGGTTATAATCATTATTACCCTTATACTAACCCTGATGCCTTCATATTGAAACAGAGTAGTATTACGGGTGAATTAATGTGGGTAAAACAGCTCAAAAGTGAATTTGGGGTGATTGAAGCTGTTTCGCTGAAAGTGGACTCCAATTTCAATGTATTTTCTTTTGGAGGCTTTTTGGGAAGATCATTCTTTTTGGGTGATAGCATGCCCTATACCGCATCAGTTTATGATGCAAATATCGATTACTGGAGTACTTATAGTGATGGCTATTTTCATAAAATCAGTCAACCTAATTTAATAAATATACCAGAACTGGATCAGTTTGTATGTATGACTATTTATCACCATTCAGAAGGTCAACAAATCAGTATTCATGTAAAAGACGTTACTTCAGATGCCTCTATATCCTTATTTAACATTGCAGGAAAAAGATTAAATGTGATCCCCATATTTGCAGGTAAAGAATGGTATGTTCTCTCCTTAGAAGATTATTCCAAAGGAATTTATTTTGTTGAATTGCGCATTGATGGTCAACATTGGAGAAGTGAAAAAGTACTGAATAAATAGTTGTTTCTTGAATTCTTTATATCTCCTTCAGTATTCACAACTCTTACTCAAATCCAACTTTGTAAAGGCTCAAATAGATTGTACTACCTGAAAGAAGCCTTGTTCTTAAAACAATTAGTACATTGACCGCTGTACAACCAATAAGCTATCAAGATTTGAAATCGATTAAGTTTCAAGAGAAAATAATAATACAGGAAAATCAAGCTGAACTATTCAGATATACCCAAGACTATTCAAATAGAATGCAGTGGGATACCTTTTTGCAAAGGGCCGATTTATTGGATGGCGCCAAAGAAGCAGGTTTGGGCGTAAAGGCTTATTGCCAAGCAAAAAGTGGGATTGGACTGGTAACAGAGTATGTTTCCTATCGCCCACCAAGTGTTACGGCTGTAAAAATGACCTCTTCCTCCCCTATTTTTAAATCCTTCCAAGGTTCTTGGACGTTCCATCCATTAGCAGAGAAAGAGTCTGAGGTGATCTTTTTGTATTCCTTCAAACTGAAGTTTCCATTTAATTTGTTCTCCAAAAAGATTACCAACAGTTTAAAGAGGAATGTCAAACAACGCTTGGTTGATTTGAAAGCCTGCGTGGAAGTCTGAATGTCTTTAGATCTCCTTTGCGTATTTCGATTAGCATGCTGCCATGCTAACAATAAAATTCTTCCACTTAAATGTAAATGGTCGATACCATGAAAAAACATACTTCCATTCTAAAAATTCTTGCCGAATTGAAATCTAAAATTGATTTCTCTCAGATAGCCGTTATAGATTATTGGGAGGCTGACTTATGTGCAATTGGTCTTCAAAGAGGAAATTATCTTATCTATATGAATACGTATAACTATATAGCGGAGACCGATTTGAGACTTGATTATGATCTAGAATTAATTAATGGTACTGTGGATTATACCGTTCTAAAGGAGTTGAGAGGTATAAATATGACTAAGTTAATTGCTGAAGTGGAATATTATTTGGGGCAGTCTAATAAGTAGTTTTGTCTTCTGTTTGTGTGCTGTGAGGCCTTTTTTGAATATGCTTCATTTTAAAAATTCCATACTACGAACTAAAGGAGATTGCTTATCTTCATGACTAATAAATTTTTACGCATACAGAATGGTTTCAACGCTTGTTAAACATTTTAGGAAAATAGATTTCACATTGATTGTTCTGATGATGGGATTGTTGGTTTCCTGTGATAGTGACTCTAAGGGGACTATAGTAGCTTCAGTGGATAGCATAGAACAGCCTCTTCCGACTGTGAATAATAGCAATATTCGGGTTAATAATCAGCTTAACGAGAAAAGTAAATCTGGCTTTTTGCTAGTTGATATGTCTAGTTTGATTAGTAACAAGGGGATTTTGAACCTTATAGCACCTGTATCAGGTGATACTCTTTTGACAGTCAGTGATGAATTTATTATGTATGAAAATGACACTTGCTTTTATACTGAAAGAGCCTGTGAACATTTATTGGATGCTTATGTAATCAATTTGGAATATGAACTTTTCATTTTTGAAAAGGTGAAAAAAGTGGAAGGTGGATATGAATTTATTCTAAATGAAAAATTACTTTCCATTAAAGATGATAGTTACCTATGGTTTGAAACCATTGAAGAACACTACAGCAACGGTAGTCAAATATATTTGACAGATTCCATGGCGTTAAGAATTAATCCAAGTCAAGCAGCAGAGGTAATACCGGCTCTTCAAGATACAAGTATGCAATTGGGTGTAATGGATTATATATTTGAAGTAATTGAGTTTAATGGTGATTGGGCTCATTTGAAATCTTCAGAAGAATTTGAAAAGCCTATTTCAGGTTGGATTAAATGGCGACAAGAAGAATCTATTTTTATAAAAGCCATTTATATTTATTAAGAAAATATCGAATTTCTATTTGAAATCTATAGTGAGGCCTTTCGATTGTTTCTAATTGTCAGTGTGTACAACCCATATAAATATCAGTATTGATGATATAGGCATTGCTTGAATGTTCTATTACACTATTTAATTGAGCTTCTGCTTTATCCTTTGAGTCAAAAATTCCAGTTATCAGTCCAATTGTTTTAGTAGGCGACTCTTCATCGTAAAAGGCAACATATTCTAAACTTAACGTTTCGTCTGGGTATCGTCTAGGAGGGTAATCTCCAGCCCACATTTCATCTGCATCATTTTCAGGTAAACAGATTAGATTTTTATTGGCGTCATAGCCTCTTCCTATTGTGTCAATCTCAAGTTTTAGTTCGTCACTCAAGACAAACATTTTTTCTCTAAGCTCATAATAGCTTTGAGCGCTATCTGCTACAACAACGAAGGCATTCATATATTCGGTTTCAATCAAATTTTGAGCAAACAACAGTGTGGATTGCAGTAGTGCTATCAATAGTAATAGGCTTCTTTTCATTTTTTAAGTTGCAATATTTTTTAATGTAGGTTTTTAAGCCTCCTCTACCAATTTCTTAATCTGCTGCATCATTTCACTTAGTGCATTATCTGTATGTTGCCGTCCTTCTTCATTTGCAAAGCCTTCTTGTGTCCAGGTGAATTTTACTTGGTTGTCCACTGATTTTTCAATGTGATAGGTTATCACTGAATAATTTACTTGATTATCTTCAAGTCCAGAAAAGGAAGTCCAATAATCATATTTCAATGTTTTATTCTTTTTGGACTCTAGTACATTCCCTTTATCCTTGTACTTGTGTCCTTGATATTCACCTTGAAAAATTATTCGGCTACCTATTTTCCAATCGCTGATAGTTTCTGTTCCGAAGAGGTAAATTTTTATTTTATCTGGATTTGTCAATGCATCCCAAAGCTTATCCGCTGAAGAATTGATATCAATACTCTTGGTTACTTTTAAATCTTTGTTCATTCGGTGGTTTTTATTTTACTCCGATTAAATATTTAGGTAGCTCGGAAAATTGATATTATCTTTTTATTCCTTTTTTTACTAAACTATCCAAAACACTGATCACCCATTCTTGTTCTGCATCATTGGCCTCATCAAAAAAGTACTCTGTCTTTAGTCCGGTAATAATAGCAGGTAATTCGATTGGAGAGCCAAAGGATCTTTGCATTTTCATCATGTGTCGGACGTTTCCGAACATGGATAATCCATTCTTTTTTAGTCCTTTTAATTTGACGGATTGTATGTTTTTAAGATCTGTTTCGAAGAATTGTGGTCTGATTGCCCTTTGTCTCTTGACGGATAATTTGTACTTATTGATAGTGATAGTTTGAAGTTCAGTTGCCTCATTTAAAATTCCCGCAAGCATATTTATTCCAACAAACCAGAACGGAATAGAAAACAAGGCAAAGATTATGCTGCCTTGGGAGGCTCCCCAAGTCCAAAATGTAATAAAACTAAGCCAAACTGTGGTGAAAAAAAGTTGTGGTATTAATGATCGTGAAAAGCCTTTTTTAGGATACGTGAATATAATATTTCCATTGATTCCTTTCTTCATTATAATTTTCGAACCAATGGGAGGATTCAGATCTTCCTTTTTTACAGGATTCACCAATAGGCTCACTTTATGAATAGCTCCACATTTACCACATTTAGCTAGGTCTGTAGTTATATTGATATTTTCAGAATTGATTTCTCTATTACAACTCGTGCATCTTAAGTTCATCGGTTCAATTAAATTTTGTTTTATACTTCAATTATCTTGTGAAGTTTTAAATATAGGGTCTTTTTAATGATCTGTACTTGGATTTAGAGTGGCAATTTCATTCTTTATTCCAATTTCTTGAAATAGATACTCCTTCCTTCATTTTCAATTACGGTACCATCTGGATACAAAATCAGAAGATCTCTTACGGATATTGTATCACCTGATTTTAGTTGTCTTATTCCATCGTGAAGCACCTTTGTTCCTCTTGGTGACTTTACTTTGAAAGATGTGGTCTTACCATTGGATATAATATCATAGGTATAGCTCAGTAGTTCATAGTTCAAATGATCATCCTCGTGCATATCGTCAAGGTAATGTGCCATGGTTGGAAGAGCATCACCAATTGTATAGATAGTGTCTCTGTAAGAACTACCAAAGAAAATCTTAGGTTTGGGGAGTTCTAAAATGTTAAAAATCTGACTGAATAGCACTTTATTTCTGCTTGTATCATTCACGGAATACACGGTTAGAAACCTTCTTACCCAACCCTCTTTTGGTTTTACAATAAAGTAATGTTCACGCTTCCATACATCGGCATTCTCAACATATAAGAATACACTATCCATATTAATGTTCGGGATATAGACTTTGTTTTCATAATCTTGATATAGATAATTTGTTTCCAAATTTACGATACAGCCTTTTGTAGGGATTTTGAAATTATCTTCAATTTGGGATTCCCTACAGGTAATCAACAACTTGTGAAATTCTGATTTACGTGCAAATGTTTCTTGCTCATCCTTTGAGATTCCTATGGAGTTTTCTTTTGTCTTCTGTTTGATTTTATCAAAGTCACTTAAAGCAACCAAAAATTCTTTTAGGTTGTAGGGTTGAAGTCTATTATATCGATAATTATAAAATAGGCTGTCATTACTTATGGGGAGTTCAAATTCTGCGCCTGCCCCATAGCCTATGAGTTCATAATCTTCTATGACATAATTGCTTTTACGGAAAAAAACCAATTCTTTTTGACCAATGGTATATTCAGCATATCTCTTGCCGCAATTCCAATTTTCAAATCTCTGAATTGGTAAAGTGTCCAATTCTAGTTCGCCTAACACATAGGTATCAACTTCAAGATAAAAATAGTTTTTGTCTAGTTTTACGATTGTTCCAATAGCTCCATAATCTGCCCTACATACCAATCGTGACAAACTGATATTCGAATAGTCTGCCTTGGCTATTAAGGGAAGGATAAATAGGAATAAGAGGTATTTCATTTGCTCCAGTTTATAGCTGATATTTTATTTAGTTTTAAATATAGGGTCTTTTTAATAATCTATGCTTGATATAGGAGTTATGAGTCTGGATTATTTATGCTTTAGCAAGTTCGATTAAACATTTTTCATTCCTCAAGGAATCTCAATTCTTTCAACCTTGGTCTTTTCCTTGCGTTATTCACTCCTCCAAAGCTAATGGATATTGAATGAAAATTCCCGGTGAGGTTTTCAATTATTTTATCCGAATTATAATCAACTAGGTTATACTGATAGCTGATACCAATATAATTCTTATCGTTATAATAACACCTATACATTAACCCACCATTTAGATTGTAAGAAGATATAGTAACCATTGGATCATCCGACGGACCAGTAAATTCTGTATCAAAACCATCGTATCCAAATCCAGCTAACAATAAAAGCTCATTGTTTTTGTAACGGATTAAATCATAGGATACATCCATTCCAAAATAGACACCAAAATAGTAATCTGTAGTTAGGGTATCCCTTTTAAGTACTTGATATTTTTCTTTAGTGGGACCAAAGCGCATGTCTAATGTTAAGCCATAGGTAAGCCTGTTGTACTTAAGGCCTCCAGAAATACCTAAGGTTGGATGAGAGCCTAGTGATTTGGCTTTTGAAGTAGGTATAAATGTACCCAATGATATATCGAAATGACCTTTTGGTAATTCGGTAACCTCTTTGTTATTTGCTTTTCGAATAGTGTAATCCTTAAATTCGGGCTCCAGTAATTTGTGATAAAATGCATCAATTTGCTCTGAATCCAATAAGGAAAATGGGAGTTCCAAATCGTTGTCGAAATCTGTTGATTGGCTTACCTGCTTACTTAATCTCTTTTCCAGATTGATCTGTCCGAAGACTAGGGTTGGTAAAAGCACTAATAGTAGAATGCTAATGCGTTTATTCATTGCTTTTATTTGATGTTATTGAAATACATTTTGGGAAAATGAAATAAAGAGTACTATTCAGTAAACGGTATATAAAAGGCCAAATATAATTATTAGCAGGAATCAATAGTTACCTCATTCCTTAATCTTTCAACAATTTAATAAACTCTGTTTTGTCATTGTACTAATAGTTATTTTATTATTTCAATCTTATCGTACCCTGCTAATTCACCTAGTTTGTAATAGCATTCGTAATAATCATCTGTTATAGCAGTTACTTTAACCAAAAGTGTATCACTGCCTTCATTCGAAGGGTATTGGTGAATCAATTGATGTTCCCCATTATCCAACCAATTTACTTGAAAGGCTACACTATCTCCATTGTCATATTCTACCAAATGACTATCCCCCTTTCTAATTATTTTCCCATGGGCCATTTTAAATACACCATTTTTAATAGCTGAAAGATCTTGAGTGGTGGCAATTAGTTCATCATAATATTGTCGAGGAAAAGGATCATTCCCAAAGATGAATTTAGAAACAGTAAAGGATCCATTAATAAATAAGAAAAATACACTGACAATAATAAATAGTGTTTTTGTCCATTTAAACAATCTCTTTTTATAGCTCAATTTCCTATAGCTGAAGATTGCAATAATGGAAGCAAACAGTCCAACGGGTAAAAAGAACCATATAGGGAATCCATAAAATGTAATGATGAAAAGTAATCGCTCCAGGGTTGAATGCATGCCATAATAGTTTTCAGATAATGGCATAGTAATTCCCAAAAGTAAGACGCTGATACAAGGTATTATCCAGAGTAGGTGTTTCTTCATTATTCTATTTAAATAATTGGTTTTACAAGCTTTATAAAGGTATGAATGGTTGTTGTGGTTTTATAGTGGAATGCCTCCCATCCAGGTATACTTTAATAGTATGAAAACGATATAGACCAATATCGTTACAAATATTGACTTTCTCCATCCTAAGCTATACTTATTATTTAATACCCAGATTAGAAATAGGTAGCCTACAAAAGTTAGGCTGTCTTGAAGCACATTGAATGGAATGACTCCTTTAGGCAGTATTAGTTTTGCAAGAATTGGTAGAGTGCAGGCTAGTGAAAATCCTAAAGAAACAAATCCCAATAAGTTTGAATATTTATTGGTAATATCCATTTTGTCTAGGATAATCATAATGATATAAGCAGTTCCAAACAATTGTATTGTTAGGCCTAATAGGTAACCTAACATATTAATTCCTAGGTCCAGATTAATTTGATATTGGAAAAGTCTTGCAAAGTAAAATAGAATTGAAGAAATGAAGATTAAGGAAAGGGTGAATAATTTAGTATCAAATTTCCCTTCAATAATCTGTTTGCTCAGTTTATTCATGTAGTAAGATTAATCGCTTAATGATTGAAAATTTGAGGTGTTTTAGGAACCTTATTCACACCAAAAATATTGATTTCTACCTCGTAAGTATATGTTATTCTCGCTATTTGGCTCCTGGAAAATTGGTAGCCTATCTCTTCCCTCCAAATAGTCTTGCTAAAAACCCCTGTTTTACTTTTTTTTCAACTATCCAAATCGGAGCGTCAGTAGGCCTTATGATTTTTGTATTTGGCCCAGATAATGCCCATATAAAACCGGTATCTACTGGTTTATCTGAAAGGTCGGCAATTAAATAACTTTCAGGAAAGGCAATTGGTTCATTTTCAAAATCATAATCCTTTTTATTTTCCGACATAATTCCGAATTTATCATTCCATACTTTCATTACGGATTGTTCGTGAATTAAATCAAGTAATGATTCATTTCTAAGCTTTCCAAATTCGTCAATATGTTTAATAAAGTCACCTAAGTTTTCAGATTGTTTTACAATCACAGCTGGATCGTGGCAGACATAATATACTGAATTCCAATTACCTTTGGAATCAATATCAAGAATCCAAAAGTTACCAAGACCATCACCCGCAAGCTGAATTGAATTTGGAAACACTTCTTCAAAACCAAAATATCCAATAGCATCAAAGCAGACTTCGTCTAGTGTATCAAATTCAAAACCTTTGCAAAACCGTAATAATTCTTCAATTTCAACAGGTAAATAGGAATTTGGTAGTTGTCTTTTGAAGCTGTCGATTTCATCATCAGTCATACCAGCTAAGGGGTCAACCTTGTAAAAATCCCCATCTTCGGATTCATAAATATTCGGTATAATGGCTTCTAGTTCCTGTTTAATAGTCATCTATTTTGGTTCTAGGCTCATTACATAATCAAAGCTTTCATCTAGAAGTAGGGCTACCCTATCCAAATCGGTAAGCATTGTTTGTGGTATCAAAACATACCCTTTCATGATGGCATTGTGTGATTTGAACAGTGAAGAATTGAATTCAGAAATATAGTCTTGTTGGTTCTCTTTTGAAAAGCGTATTCCAATTTCTCCTTCCTTGTTCAATAAGGAGAACATATATCCATTGGCTGAAGTATAGGGTACTGTTTTTCCTTTTCTTTTAAACCTAGAACATTTGGCTACCAGTTCATCGTATACTTTTAACTTCTCTTCCCACATAACTACTGTTTTTCTACGAACTCTTTGAATTGCCTCATCCATTTTTCGCCCTGCTTTCTATACATGCTTGGGAATAGAATTGCAAAAAGTTTGGGCATCACCCAGCTAATACGAGTATAATCAAATTCATACTGGTATTCTGTCCTTGTAGCATCCAATTCAATAAAACTACATTTCATGGTATTGTCCATGTGCTGGTGATGGTAGCTAGATTCAAAAGAGTCTGGTAATTGGTTGGAAATAATGGTTTCAGTCAGTTCCATATCCCGCTTGCCATATTTGTATAACATCTTGGATACTGCCCCTTTTTTACCCTGTTCTCCTGCTATTAGTTCTTTTTTGATAAAGCCATCTTGGTATTCTCCCAGGTAATTAGGATCGGAAAAATACTTTACGACTTCATTTCTCGGCTTTGCTATTACTATAGAACCGGTGTACTTCATATTGAAAGCTATTAATTGTTTTTCGCTTTAAGAATAAGACTCCTGGAGAGCTCATTCCAAAAGCGAAAATAAAGCTACAAAATTGGAAATAGATAGTCTAATATTAAACCTTTGTTTTGGAGGTGAAAATCTAATAACTAAAGTTACATTATATAATAATGTATAGAATTAGATTAATTACTCAGTTCGAAAGCCGTTTTATATTTTTAATAACTTTTCTAGTTTCGCAATGTCAGTTCCACTTTTAGATTGAACCTGATTCAATAAGGTCAATACACCTTTCAAATGAAAATAAAATTTACCAGTTTGCCCCTTTTTATCTTTTAGCGTGATAAAGTAAGTTGCTGTACTTATATCTGCTGATTCAATGTCCTTGTATTGAAAATCTATTTTTCTACCAAAAGTGGAATGAATTCTAAACCCATTTTTATGAGTTGTAATTTTATGCATCCTGAAAAGTTGGATGATATAGAGTCCAAATAGGAAGATAGTAACAATCATTCCCCAAACGATTAAGTGATAATATTCTGGAGGATTGGACATAAGTTGCGGTACAATCAAAATACCCAAGGAGATGAAAATCATTAAATACCCCATAAATAGATATATTTTGGGCATTGCAAATACTCCTTCAAGCTCTAAAGAATCTTTATAAGCTTTGCGATTCAAAAAGGATAGGAAAGGTAAGATCAATGCCATACAGATGGCAGTAATTATATAAAGCATATTGTTTCCAATTATTATGAATCCGAGCTTCGTTTGGATTGTGTGTTGTTACAGATTCTAATTTATGGTATTCCAAATCTCTACTCCTGGCTTCTTACCTGTCATGTACTCTAGTAGCATGAATAGATACTCATTTTCTTCATAACCACTTTCTTTTTGCATTGTTCTGAAAGCAGTGGTTCCAATTGAGAAAATGGATGTCAAATCAACTTTCCAGGCATTATCTTCTTTATAAAAGTTGAAGTGAAATGGGGCAATTTCTCCATTACTTATAAATTGTCCCTTTGCGAAAGTACCATCAATTTCTACTTCTCCAATGGAAGTATTCATTACACTACCTTTCCCAACCATACCTTCATTGATGGCATAAACTAGCAAGCCTTTTCCATCAAAGGATAAAATATCTTGTTTCGAAGTTTTATGTCTGATTGTGAGCACCATTAATTTATCCATTAGTCCCATAGAACTCACAGTTGTAGAATCTGCATTCTTAGATTTGTCTAAGATCTCACTATAGTACTTAATCGTTCTACTATCTACAAAATTGACAGCCTCTTCTCCTTTATCATTTAGAATTGCTGATTTATAATCATCAAATGATTTTTGTACAAGTTTAGCCTCTTTATTTTGCGAAAAGCCAGTGTTGATCAATAATATTGTAAAGAGAAATAGACTGATTTTTTTAAGCATGCTTGTTACTTTTTGGGTGTGAATATGTGACCATTTTTTATCTGGGGCAAAACTACAAAATAGGAAAAGGTAATTCAAATAATTGGCTATAGTTTTGATCAATTATACTGCAGTTGGTTATGGTTTAAATTGCTGGATGTGAAAACGTAAATGGCATTTAGAGTCTTGTTTTATAATTTGAAGTAAACTAGAAGGAGACATTTTCTTCCTTTGTATCTTGTTCAATCATTTGAAGAACAATAGAGACTTTTCCTGCATCTATTTTATCATCCTTTTCCGCGTTAAAAAATGCTTTCTCTATTTTGCAATAGGAACTAAAACTACAAATTTGGAAATGGATATTCTAATATTAAAGGGCTGTTTTATTTATATAAGTCCTATTGTGGAATTCATTTGAACAGCCTATTTAGCTTGATATTGCGTCTAGCCATTTAAATAAACGGGTCAAAGGGAGGTTTTGGTCTACCCTTCCATCCCATAATGTTATTCAGAATTATTAAATAAAAAAAGGTCAATGAATAAGGTAATTCATTGACCTATAAATTGAAATTAATGCTTCATTTTTGCCATGAATTCAGTTAATTTTTGAGAATCAAAATAGATTTCCATGGAAGTAACTTTACCATCTTTTAGTTGAACAATTTCACAAGCATCCAAATCTAATATAGCCATTGCTGGATGTCCCATTTTATAGTTGGTCATTACACAAGCACTGTCTTCTTGCACAATAATGTTTCTAACTTTTGCTTCATTCTGATTTTGAAGAAACTGTTTGGTTACTTCAATGAAGGCTTCTTTTCCTTTTACGGGTGCCATCAATGGTCCTTCAAATGTAACATCATCAGCAATAAATTCTTCCCATCCCTTTTGTGCATACATCGCTTCAAAAAATCCTTCTACTACAGTTTTTGTCGTTTTCATACTCCTTATTTTTTTGTTTTTATTTATATATTTTAAATACTTGCAAAATGCAAGTGATGCAAATCTATGAATTAATTGCGAAATGCAAGTGAATATTTACTATTTTTGTTTTTAGAGCAAACCGAATATCTTTTTTACTAGAAAAGAAAAGGATAATTGAATAAAATTCAGGTAGATATGAAAGTTGTGACACAGAGGTCAGAATGCCCCATTAGTAAGTCGTTGGATATTTTTGGTGACAAATGGACCCTACTCATAATACGTGACATTGTTTTTAATGGCTATAGATTTTATAACGAGTTTCTGAATTCAGAGGAGAAAATTGCAACAAATATTCTTTCAGATCGGCTGAAAAAATTGGAGTCGAATGGTATTTTGAAAAGTGAAAAGTACGAATTGAATAAAACCAAAAAGGTCTATAAACTTACAGATGCTGGAATAGAATTGATACCCATTCTAGTGGATCTTTTAGCTTGGGGCTATAAGTATGACCCTACTTTACTGAGTAGAGAAGAGCGAATATTCGCTTTCAATACAATTAAAGAAAATAGAACAGGATTTATTGAAGGAGTTATTGCTGCCGTCAAAAATTTTGATGCGAACAATTATTGATATTGAAAATAGAGTATCTATTCAGGAAAAAGAACATAAACAGGTTCAAGCGGAATATTGATATCAAGTTGATTAATTTCACCTGCCAACCTTACTATTTCTAGGTCATATTCTGTTTTAGGAAACTCCCAATCCCAATTGGATTCGTCCTTAAATTTCCAACTGACGGAATTATCTTTTCGTTTTACTTCTACGAGCTCAAAGCCCGCATCATCCGCAACCCCACAGTGACATGTAAGGAGTAGGGAGTTACCAGATAGTTCTCTAGTTTTTTTTAATTCAGTCCAGACAATCAGCCCTTTCCGATCTTCCGTGTCACTAAACAAATTGACATCATCAACGATGAGGTAGATAAATGCGCAATTTGTATAGGTAATGCCTTCATATTCTACCGATTTTTGGTCCTTTAAAATTTGGAGTTCAAATTTGATAGTGTTCATATTCAATGGAATTTAAAAGCTATGTTAATTACATTTTTGCCATTGCACGGGTTCTTTACTGATCCAACCTATAGATATACTCCATGATTTCCATGCCTCTTGCATTTGCAAAATCAGTATTCGTTCCAATTTTCTTAAAACCACTTTTTTCTAGGATCTTTTGAGAGCCAATGTTATCATTTGCTACTCTACCAAATATGGGACGGGTTTCTTCCAATTCAAGAAATTGTTTTACAGCTATTGAAGTAATTCCTTTGCCCCAATACTGTTTGTCTATAGCATAGGTTATGTCTGAATCACCTTCCATTACAAACTTTACAACACAGCCTACTGCTTGATCATTCAATAGAATGGTTTGCATATGAACGGAATTATCTTTTAGTAATCGGGTCCATTTTGTGATATAGGCATCCTTATCTTTAGGATTTTTTGAAGTAAAGGCTGCCATATAATTGGCTTCATCGTCGGCTTGATTTTGGTAAAAAATTTCCAAATCTGTTGCTATTGATTTTCTAAGTATAATTTCCATCTGTGCTATGTGTTATTTTATGAATGATCCATTGTAATTCATCGTCATTGGCCCAATATTCATCTATTTCTCCATAATTTGAATATTTGGAAATATTAAAGCCATCTTCTATATCATTATACCAAATTACCTTATTTTCAACAATTGCCACTATCCAAAATCCACCTCCTAGGTCCCCATTCTCATTTTCAATCCACTTTTCAGGTTTTAAGGCAATTTTGTGCCAGAGTGATAATTGTTCATTAGTCATTAGTCCAATGCCTTTTTCAATTTCTTGATGAAGATCGGATAATGATATTGGTTTCCAGGAATTCATTGGATATTTTAATTTTCGTTTTAGATCTATGGTAGCCTTAATGAGTGCCTGTGTCCACTTGGCATAGATAGAAACTAAATTTCTTTTATAGCTGATAATTATTCAGTTTTAAATAGTTCAATAGTGTAATCCAATAAATCTTGGTTGCCTGGTTTTCCGTGACCAGGTATTATTATTTCTGCATTTCCGTACTTTGCTTTAACGGCTTGAACTGTACTTGACCAGGACTTAATATTTGCATCTGCTAAATTCCCCTTACCTGCACCTACTCGCTTTATTAGGCAACCTCCAAATAAAACTTTTTCATCTGGGAAATAACTTACCACGTTGTCTATAGTATGCCCTTCTCCAATGAATTCATTGATTACACTTTTACTTCCTACCTTCAATTCTAAATAATTCTCAAAGCCTATTATCGGTAGTTGTATACTATCCAATTTTGCCAATTCAATTGTTTTAAATGAAGCGTATGCTGGAATTTGTCTTTGGTGAAATTCATTTAATCCACCCAAACAATCTACATGAAAATGCGTTACCACAATGCCTACTGTCTTGCAATGTAATGTGTTTTCAACCCATTCGATTAATTCCTTAGAATCGGCATCATTCGTTGGTGTATCAAAAATGATAGCTTCTCCATTATCAATTACAATCATACCATTGCAACCCACCCTTCCGTAGTCTTGTGTAGATAGGAAGCTAATATGTCTAAAAGTGTTATTTGTTAGATTTTCTACATTTAGATTATTGCTTTCGTAATTTGGAATCGTTATTTGATTAGTACATCCTAAAAGGCTAAAAATAAGAAGTACAAAGAGGTATTTTGTTGATTTCAATATGTGTTCTTTTTTATTGTTCAAAAGGTTCTGTTTGGTAGGGATAACTCCCTAAAAGGTTCTCAATGGTGGCACCAAAGTAGAATCAAATTTTAGCCACTATCAATACTTGATTCTCAATCTTATCCTCGAAGATATAATTTTCACTATAATCCCACCGCTCATTAGAAGGAATCAAACCAGCACCTTTAATTTCCTTGTTTCTGAAAAATAGTGTTTGACCATTAATGATAACTCTTTCTCCATTTCTTGTTTGAAGAGATACCGGATAAAATCCCATTCTCATCTCTAATGCATTTCTCGCTTTATCTCTTATCTTTTTAGAGAGTCCAAATTCACTTGGTTCAATAGATTCCACTTCATCAATAAAAATGACTTTAGAAAATAGGTCCAGGTCGTACCCAATTGGAGGATCATTGGAAACTCTAATTGTAGCAAAATCATAGCTATCCCCATTTTTAAGCCTTACTCTTGCTGGAGCAAGCTTTACCATCGCATAGTCCTCAGATAGTCCAATTGAATCCAATTCTGATCTCAGGGTATCATTAAGTTGTAGGTCACGTTTAATAAATTCCCTAAGTCTTTCAATTTGTCCCTTCGCAAACTTTTGGAACATATTGAGCTCCTTGTAAAATATTGATTTACAAATTGAGCATTGGTAGGTTTGGGTAATCCCGATTTTTTCAGACTCCGATATTTTAGATTCAAATTTGGACGCTAGGTAATCTGTTCCAAAACCCACTGTATTCTTTTCGTGGCAAACAGGACATCCAATTTTCTTCTTTTTTTTGAATAGTTTAAACATTGAATCAAATATTAAACAACTAAAATTTATAGTGATTTGTACTAGTTTGGGATTTTCATCCGCATCGTAACCATTCCTACATAAAAGTAGGATTGGAAAGAATAATTTAACCTGTTTAACTGAAACATTTGAATTTTCCCTAAAAATAGAATTTTTAAATAAACCTGGATGTTGCTCAATGAAATTAGGCCCATTTTTTTAATTCAATTCATCATATTTTGGTCTTCTCCGTTTTTTATTAGCAACATCCTGTATTAGAGATAGCGCATTTATATTTATTTGATCATTTGGATCCATTTCTATGGCCTTTTTTATACATTTCATAGCTTCCAAATCATTTCCTAAAACCATAAGGTTTATAGCATGATTGCAATATAACTCTGAATTATTCGGGGCACGATTTATTGCTTCTAATGAATATTTTATGGCTAATTCCACATTTCCAGAATCCATTGCTGATATTGATGCTTCACGGGGTAAATTCTGATTAGTTTTTTCTATTTCAACCGAAATTTGAAAATGTTGTAATGCTTTTTCATTTTCAGATATTGCCTGATAAACTTTAGCAATTAGCCAATTCGTTTGCCAATGGTTTGGTATTAATTTTAGGCATTCAGAATAGTGTTTTAATGCTCTTCTAGCTTTTCTTTTTTTCCAAAAACCTAATTTTGAATTAGTAGTTTCTTTGATTATTAGTAATCCTTCCGACAATCGGTTTCCTTCCTCAAAGTGTGATTTGAAAATTGGGATTTTATCTTCTGGTAGTTCGTATTCCATTTTCGGTTTATATATTTAAGAACAACTTTGGTAATAACGTATAGATTCTCTTATATCCAGATAATATTTGGTGTCGTCTGTGGCAACACTTTACGACTTGTGATTCAGACAATAAAAAACTAAAAAAAAATCTGTAGATATTCTTACAATATAAGGTCTGATATGTCAAAGTCTATAACAAATCTTTATAGATTTTTAAGTATCGTTTCAACTAAACAAAGTGAAGAAACTATTTCATTTATTCATTCTTTTTACAATTTCCATCCCTAATTTCTCAAAAGTAGTTTTGAAAGTTTCGACTTTATAATCCTTAGCCACTATTTCAATCATTTCATCATGAAAAAGTAACATATAGTGTTTATTGTCTTTCCAATGGTCTTCACTATAGTTTGGATGCACCTTATGGATGCTTTTTAACTCTTTAATCCAAGTTGAGTTATGAATGATATGAGCAGAATACCATTCCATTCCTTTGTTAGAAATAGGAAGTCCACTAAATACTTCTTCATTAGCAATCCCGAAACGAAATGTTCTACCATTAAATTCTACTAAGGCCAACGGATATTCGGCATCGCTAGTATTATCAATCATAGTTATATTGGTTCCATCCCAGTTAGGGTCTGGTTCATTGATAAGATAGATCAAATAGGTCTTGTTCCCATCTGAAAACACTTGTGGCATGGGTGCACCTAGATCCCATTGAGGATTCCAGGACACTACTTCAGCAAACTCATCTAAAGTTGGCTTCTTGTCAATTCTATTTTCTTTTTTCCGAAATAACCCCATTGCTCTATATCATTAATTTGTGATTGTACATTGTTTATTAGTCAATATCGACATAAGATCTAGGTCTTCATTGACTAATTTTTAATGGTCGGTAAACGCTGTTTTAATCTGGTCTAGATGCTATATACTGGTGATATCATCAGCCACAATATCCACTTCCATAGGAATAGATATATTCTGGACTCCAATTATTATCTTTACCCAATAGCATTCTAGCACTACGCGCTCCTTTTTTTAATCCGATATCTTCTAGAAACGATATCCCAGCTTTATTTTCAACGGGTAATAGCGTTTTTCGTCCTAATTTTGAGTGTTTTAATTTTAACAATTCAATGCCTGCTTTTTTATCCGTAGCTATCACTAGTCCACGTCCAAAGTCTGGTAGATAAAATCCGACCAAAACATTCTCTGTATTGAAGTAGCCTTGGCCTGTTGTATAGAATTTGTCAATCAAATGAGGTCTGCTTTCTGCATTTGCAACCTCGTCTAGTTGGTATATAGCTTCAAGATCGATTTCTTTTAGTGGTCGGATTGAAGTGCTTGGGGTAAAATCGAATTCGGTAACTGATTCAAAAGATTGGTACTCTGTTAGCTTTCTAAATCCTGCCTTTCTATAAACAGGTTCGCCAAGTTCTGTAGCAATCAATAATTGGGTTTCACAGTTCCTCTTATTTAGATGATCAATGAGGTATTGGGTCATTTGAAAACCCAAGCCTTTTCCTCTATGTTTTTCAGAAATTATAATATTCGCGAGCCATCCAATTTTACCTTTTAAAAACACATTGCCTGTTCCAATAATTTCACCTTCATGATGCATTACAAATGCCTGGAAAAATTCTTTATCAATAAAGTCCAATAAGAATGTCTCATAATCAAATTCCCATTCTTTTGGAGGTAGGGTATTTAATCCTGGAATTTCAGATTTTTTTAGTGCTCTAATCATAAAATCAATTGCTTCTGTTTGGAATGGGTAGTTCTCAAATTGTTGATGGTGGTGGATTTAGTTTTCCAATGAATTAATGTCCACTAAATGGTGTACCGAAAATGCCTACTGCAAGCTCTGCCCAAATAAGCAGGAAGGCTATCAGAAGGACTACTAGGAATAGAATTCTATACTTGATTGGCCTTATTTTCCGTTTCGTAATTTCAATCATCAGTCCTGTGCAGAATAGTAGCGCTCCAGCGATTATAAAATCAAACAAAGTCCAATTTACTTCATCTGTGAGCTGCATTGCTATTAAAGGTATTAGCAATAAAGTTACTGTTGTCAGCAGGATGATGAAAAGTCTTTTGTTCTTCATAATTTGGTCTACTAGCGCTTAGCTAGAAGGTCTTTTTTATTTTTTGTAATCCAATCCACTCGTGGTCAATATTCTTCATTAATAGTGCATTGTCGAATTTTACGGTTCCGGGAGGGAATATATTTTCATCTTCGAAGAAACTAGATTGAACGGATGCAACCTCCAAAAGCGATACTTTCCAATTTTTAACCTTAAGTTCAAGTCCTTCGAAAGCATTTTTATCTGGTGAGTAGCCAACTGACCCACCTTCAAAGAATTTTGATACACATTCTAAATTTTCAAAAACGCTAGCATTATTCCACTCGGTTGTTTCTTTTGCTTTAATTGATAGGCTGGTATTGTCTTGGCTAATGAAGCTTACTTTATAATTTCCATCGGACTCATTTACTGTGAATTCTGCTAAATGATGAACCCCCGGGAATATAGTGCCTCCTGCCATTGCATTCAATTTTGAGGAAGTATCTCTTCTTGGGATATAAACACCATCCTTTAATTGTCCATTCTCAGTCCATTCGACAGCAATTCTATGGGCTCCATTTTCGGAGGAAATACCAAATTGTTTTGGAAATCCTTTAGGTCGAATTTCTTTTAACCTTATCAAACAAATTCCTGCAATACCTTTTCCATCTACCAATTTGGGCTTAAATGGTTCTGGTAAATAGTCCTCCAATACAGCCTTGTCAACTTGATAATTGATAAGAATCCTGCGGTCTATAATTCCTTTAATTTTTGGTATTTTCATTTGGATGTAATTGGTATTATTGGTCGATTCAAAGGCTTTTTAGAATAACTCGGAGGAGAATTAAACCTTACACTCGAGTGATAGTCATTCTTTCCTTATAGCTACTATAGCATACACCATTGGGATTTTATTGTCCAGGTGTTTTATTCTAAATTTACCCTTCTCAAATTCCACGGTTTCACTAAAACAGTTATAAGGAGAATAGTCATATTCGTTTAATTGCTGAATGACCATGCCCTTATCAATTAGACTGTTTACAACTTCGCTAATTCCATGGTTCCACATGATATAGTCTTGGCTGATATTGGCATCTTTATCCGCATAAGTGCCTTCATCAGATTCGAATATGGGTCCTGTGTTTGAATAATTATATTTTATAGACTGAAATTTATCATCAAACATCCAGAGTATTGGATGAAATTCTACTAAAATAAATTTGCCATTTGGCTTTAAAAAATTTGATATAAGTGCTGCCCATTTATCCAGGTCAGGAAGCCAATCAATTGCACCATAGCTGGTGAAAATGATATCAAATTTTTCATCCAAATGTTTATCTAAATCATAAATGTCACAACAAATAAATTTGCTATCTGAGTTGGTCTCATTCGCTAACTCTTTGGCTTTATCAATTGCCTTATCAGATAAGTCTACGCCAGTAGAATCTGCCCCCATTCGATTTAAGGAAATGGTATCCTGTCCAAAATGACATTGAAGATGTAACACTGTTTTTCCAGTGATATCTCCTATTAGGTTTAGTTCAATTTCATTTAGAGAATTTCTACCTTTTATAAAACCTTTATTATCATAAAAGTCAGATTTCACATGTGCATCCACACGGTTATTCCAAGAAGCTTTATTTATAGATTGGTAGTCGGTATCTTGTTTCATTATATGTGGGTATTTTTTCATAAGTCATTTATTCTTAACTCTTTTCAGTTAATGATGTAGGTTGATTTGCAACATCTGATTGGTCAGGGAATAATGAGTCTACAAGGTAGATAAAGGATCTCTATTACTAAAATTTTATTATAGCTTTAGCACTGTTTAAGGGTGAATATTACTTCACGAATATATCTTTGAATTCATTGATTCTTCAATTGATTTATTGCTTGCTAATTCTGTATTAAAATTGGGGATAGTGTATTAGTCAAATAGTTCATTTATCAATATTCGATACCGGAAACCACTTTTATTACTTCGTATTCTTTGATTATGCGATTCAAAATGTATACTGTCGGAGTAGTTCCTATTTATCAATGTAAAAAACAATGTACTATCATTTAGCATGGTTGCTTCAGCTTTTTCGATCTCTCCAAATCCAGCAAATGAATGATCATATTCTGCTGTATGTTTTCCATTTTTCTTTCTTACTATCAGAGATTTGTTACTTGCAAAGCTATCGTCAAAAATGCTCAGTACAATTTCACCTTTGATTTCATCTCTAATTGCAATAGCAATGCCAAATGACCTATCAAATATCGGGATTAGTAATAGCAGAATGGGATATATTTTTTGCTTTAAATCTATTTTTTTAAAGAGTATTTTCACGAATACTATTACACACCAAACAAATAAAAATAGCATAATCAATATTGCTATTAAATTCGGGTAGAATTCTACTATAATAACAGACAAAATGTAAATCAGGGGCAAAATTGAATATTTGCGAAGTTCTTTCTTCATAGATCCTTAATTTGCATTAGTACTAAAATAGGATAAAAATTTAAATAGTATTACTACAAAATCGAACTATAAGCCATTTCCAAGTATTCGTATTGTTAGTTTTTAATTAGTGCTATCATTGGGTCTAATTTTCCAACCATTGACAACATAACTCTCCCAGAATCCTTTGTTTACCTTTAATTCAATGGCGTAATTTCTTGGATCACTATCTCTGTACTTTTTAATGGATTGGAATTGAACATTTATAAATTCTGATTCGCCATCCACATAAAAGGAAATCTGATTTCTGCCTTTATGTGGAAAGCTAAATTTTTTAACTGGAACTGTAATATATTCAGTACGATTCGACTCTGAAAGTATACTATTCAGTTGATTCCATATTCCATGTGCTAATGTGCCAAAGCTTAGGTAAGAAAATAGTAATCCCTGGAAGAACATTGAACTCAAAAAGATTAGTTTAGCCCTGAAACTTTCCTTGATCCTTAGATTGTTTAAGAGCATAGGTTTTCTATAAAATCCAAGTGCTATTATGCCAAGTGATACAGGAATATAAAAGATATAAATAGAATAATTTTCACCTACCCCAATGGTTTCTAGGTCCAATAAAATATAATGCAATATCCATATTATCATTAAGGCCATGACAATCCTAAGATGGCGCTTATCAAGTTTCTCTTCCTTTAAAAGATACTCCTCCATTTTGCTGATTCCCATCTTTTTTACCTTCCTGTATTTTTTCTGTTTTTTCAAATGGTTGCTGATTTTACTATAAAGGCTAGCTATTTTTTAAATTTCATATGCGTAATCTTCTGCGATTTCAAGGAATAACTTTTTTTTCTTAGAAATACGTTTTTACTAATTATCAATACAATCAAGTATTTGAACATTTAACTGGTCAGAGAAGTTATTTAGGAACCCTATAAGCGAATGATATCCGTGGAACGTATGATTGGTATACGTCCCAATTAAACCACTGTTTGAAGTTGAAAAATCTTTATAATGATCACTGAAAAAATGATTAAAATGGATTAATCCCATCTTTTCATTAATTAGATATTGGTTTGGAATATTAGTTTCCATCAGAGGCAACATAAAATGCGAATTGATGACACTACTACCTGGTATAAAGGTAAAAGGACCCATGTGACTTGGACAAGACAAAGTATGATATTGGATTTTCTTTGTTCCATCTTTATACTCCAGCAGTTGAGGAGTAGCACATAGATGCATAGTTTTAACCTGAATTTCATCCCATTGGGTATCACCTTTTAAATAATTACAAATTTTGAAGGTTGCAATACTAACAAGTTTAGCTTCTAAACCATTGGGTTGGTGAAAAATTTTCATGTTTGGCCCCAACTCTTCAGTGGCATATTCCAATCCTAGAATAGTACCATCATCGTCACTAGCCAAATATTCAACTTTAATAAGCTTGGTTTGAACAATTAATTCAGTCCTTTCTATTTCAGTTATAAGATCCTGAAAATCACTCCCCTTTTCAATTTCCTGAGCCAATAAAATAGTACTAAACAGCCACAACAGGGAAAAAATATTTGATAAGAATTTCATATTTTTAAAGCATAATTTCTATTTGGCTCCCTAGCCTATAAGGCAGCTAATATTGTTAATTGTCTGTTCCAAAATTGATGCCAACAAGGAATTGTCAATTCACTAGGTTATTTTTTCCTTTTATAAATTCTTATACCCATTATAAGTCCAAGTCCAATGAGGATAAAAGGCCAGATATTAATCAACACCACAAAGAACGAAATTAAGTTATCCCAACCATTTTTAAATCCGTTTTTAAATTGATGTCCGAATTCTGATTGGCTTGGAATACTTTCATAAAACGTCATGTCCAATGTTGAGAAGGAAATTTTATCTTGTAAATACTTTAGTCGCCCTTCAATAGATTCAATGTCTGATCTCAGTGCTCCAATTTCCTTTTCAATCTCTAAGATCTCATGAACATCTTTTGCTTGTTTCAAAAGACCTAAATAACGTGTTTCAAGTTCTTTTTTGGTTTTAAGTCTTGCCTCAATGTCCAAGAATTCTTCTGAAACATCTCTACTAGTGATTTGCTTAAAATCGAATTTGTCAATTCCAGTTGTAACCGTTTTAAGTAGCTTGTCAAAATTGCCTGCAGGAACCCGTATAACGAGGGTATTCTTCTTTTCTACAGCAGTATTATATTCTAGATCGGAAGAAATGTACGCTTTGTTTTGGCCTACTGCTTCAAAAATGGTTTTCCTTGTAGCCTTTAAATCATGAGTTTGAAACTCTATATTTCCTTCCTTAATTAATTTTCGTTCTACTGAAATGGCTGTTTTATATTCAGTAGTTGGTACAGCAATTTCAAGGGAAGATATTTCACTGTGTTCACTATTTTGTCCACAGCTTAAAATTGTTAGTGAAATTAGTAGCCCGAAAAATACCGTTATATGTTTCATAATCATTTTATTATAGTGTGAAGAACTCAAAAATAAATCTATTTATTCTCAAATACCCTATACTCATAAAGCCTGTGCTCCTATTGGTTTTCAAGTTATATAGTTTCTAATTATATGAAGAGATAGGATAAGCCAACAAGATAGAAAAAGGATTTCTATTATTAATCCTTTGTTTTCGAATCTAATATAGATGCTTCGTATTATTCACAAGTTTTAGAGAGCACTCTTACAGAAGTAAAAACGTCCTATAACAATTTTCATTGTTGGGATTGAGTTATTGTTTTTTCAAATACCTAATTAAGATTCCTACTGATTTCTCTCTACCCTTTGAAAATCTATTGGGTGAATAAAAAATTAACGATCTTAATGCTAATAATTTACTGATATCAGTCTTGTCAATACTTATAAATAAAGTTCCTTTTATTGCCTCTAGTCCAAAGCATTTGGAATCAATTAGTAAATTAATAATGATGTCTTTATCTTCTTTTGAAAGGGCTTTTGGGGTGTTCATTTCTTTATGATTTAACAATCCTTTGTTGCTAAGCCAATCCATTGCTGGAGAATGAATATCACCAAATCTATTTACAAAGTCATGATCATTTTCTACCTCTGTGCCATATAGGTTTTCGTTGCTTGTTTCTCTTTCTAGCCAATCAATACTCCCTTTCTTTTCTTTCATTGACTTTTCCCCTACTGGATCAACACTTTCTAAAACCTTTATCCCATGATAACCTGTCAGTTCAGTATATACAAATATTGCTTTGGTTTGAATTAAGTCATTTTTCGTTGTATCCATTACTTGTTTTACAAAATCAATTGACTTAGTACTTCCTATATACATAAAGGAGGAAAGTAAATTTAACTTAATCGCTATGTTGTTCGTTTTAGTGAATATTTTCTCGATTCGAGGTATCGATGAATCGTAAATAGCATTTTTGCTCAAAAAATTTGCCCAATTTTTGCTCCATTGCTGATTGTTGGACTCCAAATTAATTAAGGCTAATTCCTCACCGAATTGTCCAGAAAACAAAACTTCTAAAAAGAGACTATTTATGATTTCTGTATTTTCGGTTGGTCTATTTAATAAGGTCAATAGCTCTTGCCCTGATTTTGGGGAATGAATTAATAGGTTATGTGTTAGCGCAAATACAATTTTTGTTGGTTCAGCTAGTAATTTCGAATGCTTTATTTGTTCGGAAAATCTTATTTCCTGGCTTATTTGAGTTTTTGAAAATGAAGATTTTGATTCACCATATTGAGTCAGCCCCATATATCTATATAATTCTGGAGGGTGGTTTTCAAAATGAGAAATAATTATTTTCTCTAATGAATCAGCTGATATGCTGTCTTGTGCCCAAACACCACTCGTGATTAACAGAAGTAGCACTAGTGTTCTAATTTTCATAAGGTCTTGTACTGAAAGTTTTATCAACGCTCTCTTTATCTCCATTTCAACAAGGACGAATACCATTTCTTTTTCAATTTTTTATATCTCCAATTGACATCGAATTTTTCACCTTCTTTCTGAAGAGGTGGCAATGGAACCAACGGATGAAATGGTGGGTATGCGTCCACCTTACTATTTAAATCTCTTTCACTTCTATATCGCCTACTGCAAATAAGCTTGACGATGGTTTGGCTATCCGTTGAACGGTATATTTCTGTATTTATCCAAAGTGGAACAAGTCCTGAATCATTCAAGAGCTCAGCTACTTGGTCTGAATTTAATAAGTGTCCTTCAAGCTTATTTAATTCTTTTAGCTTAACCAATTCTTGCTCATTTAGATGTAAGCTAGTTTCTCTGCGTTCAATAAGGTATTCTACTTTTCCGGAAAGGGAATTGGTTACCATGGTTTGAGTAAATTCAATCAAGCCCTTGGTGCATTCAATTAATCTGTAATTTAACTCTTTTTGATCCATAGATTTATGTCCTTTAATTCTCTGTTTGAACAGCTGATTTAACTAAAAAAGACAACATAAATATCCCATCCTTTTAATAATACAGCCCATGGCAATAGGGAAAAAAGGGTTAACTAGTTAGATTATTAAATGCCGACAAATTCTTTAAAACTTTAATAGCTGATTTTAGAAAAGGAATCCAAAGGAATAACGAAATTATAAATAAAGGGTTTGCAATCATATTTCCTTCAATAAGCATTTTATAAAACCAATATATTGCATATCCAATTGAAATAAGCGCAATAAATAAATCTCGTAGGGCTCGATTCTTTCTTTTATTAAAAAGTATTTGATGTGTTTCAATTACTAACAATTCACTTTCCAAAGGACTAAGCCCTTGAGTCTTTAGATAATCAAGAATTTCTGTTAAAGAATTCCCATCAATATATTTTTTCACACATTTACTTTTGTAATCTGACATCTGACTTAATAATTTTATTTGTTGGTGACAAAAAATGTTATTCCATAATTTTTAATGGATTGGCTTCTAATGTGTAACTTTTTAAAATCTCTTGAATTTCATTTTTACTTAATACCCTTAATTCTGCGGTTTTTATGGCTTGGTCTTCGGGCATCATTGAACGCATTAAAATCAGTATAAAAGCTTCGTTTCTATGGTCAATTTTTTCGTCTCCTTTATTTTTTAAAGCAAACGGTTGAAATGCTTTAGCCATATTCAACCAAATATTTATTTCATTATCTGGGTTTTGGTCTCTCTTGAAGTTTGTGATTGTTTCTTCAAGAGAAGTGGGATTAACTTCAATAAAGGTTTCGTAAATAATTTTAATCTTGTCCAATTGTTCTTCATTTAATGATTCATGAATGATTGGCCCAGGTGTTAAACTTTTTATACTAGTAATTTTATGCGTAGCATCGGAGTTCTTATTTTCTTTACAAGAGAGGATTGAAACTGTCAGAATAGCTACAAGGATAAAATTTCTCATTTGGTATAATTTAGTGCCGTATAAGGTTAGGGATATGAATAATAGAGTCTGGCATTACCAATCAAGTTGAAGTTATGGTCCTACCGCTATAAATCTATAAAAATATCATTTGACATCCTATAAAATAAATTGCATGATATACTTTAGTGGATTACAAATTGTGGAAGGTTCTTTGGTGTAGTTGTAATATTTTACATCGTAAACATGGTCCATTCTCCAGCACATTCTATTTTCCAGTTTTCCATATACTTGTCCATATCGATATACCAGTAGTTCCATCCTTCTTCAAATTCTGGTCCAAGCATTATATAATCAATCGATATGTTTAAGGTTGTAAATGCGATTAATACGCCAACAAATACTTTATTGATTGTAAGGATAATTTTATTGAACCCCATTTTTTCTATCAGCTTAAGTAGTATTAGTCTTATAAGTGCTATAAAAATACTCCATATAGCAATGTTCAACAATAGACCAAAAACACTATAAAAGTAGGTTAGAGAGCTTCCCAGTGACTTCTGCTTAAACACAAATGGACTTCCATAGTAATAAGGAGAAAATTCCTGCCCGTCACAATAATATTGCACGCCTATAGCTGAAGACAAAACGAACCCTAATGCGATGTATGGGATAAGCAGGAATTTCATTTTCATTTTTTTACTTTTTCAAGACCTATTGATTCACTCAAGCGTACGGTGTCGTCTATTTTTAGTGATTTAATTTCGGCTAAATAAATCTTTAGTCTCTTTTTAGCGTTCTTTCTTTGGAAAAAACCAATTGACTTTTTTTCAATTGCACGTGCTAAAACAATCTCTTCATCCAATTCTGCACCTGTGTATACAATTAAGCCAAACTCATACCTATTGTTCGTATCAATGCCAATAAAACACTTTGAATCCCCATAGATATCCGGAATTAGAAATTCCTTCTTAACGCCTGGTCCATTCATTGATTTGTTCGTTTGAATGAATTTTTTTGTCATGTGCTTGTTTATTGATGCTTTTGAAATTTATTCACTTCGCGATTGTTGCAAAGCTGATTCAAACAATCTAAAACAAGAAAATATCATTTGATATTTTCTTGTTTCTTTATTGATATTTCAAATTGATTAATCAATTCATCCATTGCTCTATTTTATCAGTATCAAATTAGTTCCCCTTAGCGAAACTCAATGCGGATACTGAGGGGAATCCATTATTTTTTTACAAGTCGAACAACTTTTTTATTATCTCCTGATTCTATAGTTAATAAATAAATCCCTGCTGTTTGTTCTAATTTTAAGTCTAAGATTCTACGTTCTTTATATCTTTTTGAAAAGAGTAGTTTACCTTGTAGATCGGTTATTGTAATAGATATAGTTTGGTATTGCTTACCTAGGTCTATAGAGAAATCACCATCCGTAGGATTTGGATATAAAATAAGTTTATTTGAAAAATCATTTTCAGTGATACCAATATTCATCACTGTGTAACAGTCTGAGGTATCCGTACAAATTCCATTATTTAGAATTACTGCATAACTACCATTTTCGGTAGCTATAAATGTTTGGTTTGTCTCACCTGCAATAATTGAGTCAGCGCTACAATCCATCCATTGATACGTTGCGATCATATCATTTGCCATAAGCACTGTATCAGTTTGGGAAACCGCTATGTCAAAAATATCCGTTTCTTCATTATACAATGACCATATTTCACAATCTGTTAAAACATCACTATACACTCTAATGTCATCAATGATGCCATCAAAGAATCGACGATTTTTAGTTCTATCCGTTCCTATCAATAAATTTTGGGATGGAGATGTGTTGCTAATCAAATTTCCCGATAAACCTTCTCCAACTAAAGCACCATTGAGATAATATTTAGTACTGTCTGTCCCTCTTACCAAGGATACATGTATCCAAGTATTGGCTGTTATTGTAGAATCAAAATAGGGAGTATTTCCCCCAGCGTTAAGTTGTAAAATACCATCGCGAAAATCTGCTAGTATAACCCCATAATTGTGACTAGTATAATCTTGCCAAACAGCACCGCAGGAATTGAATCCTGTTCCATTGATCACAGTTGGCTTTGCCCAAAATGAAACTGTTCTATTGACAAGGTCAAACGGAGTAAAAGTATTGATATAATCGTTATTACCGTCAAACTCATAGGCTGAATTTGGATTACCAAAACGGTCGTCTGTGAGGCTCGCTCCATAAACGGTAGCATTATTTCCGTTTCCAGATGCGTCATTGGCATTTCCGTTAAAAGGATAATTTGCTTCTAGATTATCTGTAGGAATTTGAGCCATAATGTTAGAAAACCCAATTAAAATGAGGGTAGATATTAATAGTATTTTTTTCATTATTAAATTATTAAAGTTAATATGTAAGGCCAGTTCGTATATGTCTGGTTTGAGATTAAAAATACAAATTTCTTAAAGACCCCTTATACTCAACACATTATTTTATTGTTTCTGTCAAACAGTAAGGATAGATTAGTCACTGCTACCACCTGTTTGAAATTTGATTCAACCATTATAAATATATAAAAACATTACTTGTTAGTCTACTAAATTAAATTTCTGATTTACCAAAGTTAATTACTAATACTGGTGTATAGAAGGTGTTTTGTAAACTACCCTAAGTAAAGGAACCGAAAGCACTATAAACCATTACCATTATTGATGTATATTCTTCTTATCCAAGGCCAATTTTTTAAACACTTTACTTGTATCCTACTTCCTAAACTAAATCTATCTACTTCTGATACTGTACCAGTATATGAAACATCATTTACAAAGTATTCATAATCCCATCCTCCTTGAATCATATGTCCGTTCCAATATGCTTCATCGACAATTCTCCCTTCTATTAATATTCCTTCTTTTTCTAATTTTGAAATAAAATAATTTGACGTTTTCGCATGTACAAAATAGGATACTCCAATACCTGTAGCAAAACTAAATATAGTAACAATTACAATACCTTTAAGTCGTAAGGATTTTTCTATTTTAGGAATAATCCTACCGAGAATAATTAAAATATAATACGCAGTCATAAGAGTTACGGACAACCAACCAAGGCAAAATAGCACTGTTGACAACAATCCGAATAGATTAAATATCAAATGACCCAATAATATAATTATTGGTCCTAGAAGACCGAATATAACCAAGGTTAATTGCGTGTTTTTATTTAAAAAACCCATTATTTGTAGTGGTTATAATCCGTTTTCACGTCATTATTGTAGATGTATTCGGTTACGAAATATCCTGCTTCAATATATCTTTCACCCTCTTTTATTTGCTTACCTGAATCAAAATTAACTACAAATTGATAAGTACCTTCTCCCGAATGTTTAAATGTGATGGATCTGCTTTCTCCAACTTTGATGTTTTCAATTTTACCTGAACTGGAAAAAATTGTAATGGACTGAATATTTTCATCAGATTTATTCACAAAGTCAACCCTTACTTGTTCCTTTTGACCACTGAAAAGAGTAATATCATAGTCCGTTAGATTGTAGTGTTTATTTAAGATTAGGAACCCTATGGATCCAATAATAGATATAAATAGAATTAAAATAATTTTCTTCATTCGGTAGTATCTAACTAAAATATAAATCTAAAAATACAAAATCCTAACAGCAAACCTCCCCACTAATTATAGTTTTTACTCTACCGATAAATTCAGTTTTTCCTTTAAAATGGAATCACCTCCCCACAGGCAACTTCCGTCCGTAATTTTAATTTCCTTTTTCTTGTATTTAATGATATAAGTATCAATGGAGCTACACCCTTCAGATTCCATGTGATTTAGTTCTATTTCGAAATGCCTGATTGCTTCAATCTCATGTAATGCTAGAAGCTTTTCTTTCCCTTTAAAAAGGATATAATATTTGTTTCTTTTTCTGCGGATGGTATATGTTTCAATGGTGCTATTGAAACAACCATCCATGGAAACTTCGATAGAATAGCTATCCCTATTAGCCAATTGATCAATAATAGGAATGTAGGAGTCTGCTGCATGGTCAAAGTAATGAGGGCATAATTCAATAGGATAATCTCTATTTTCATGTATCTCAATTTGTATACTTTCTGTTCTTTCAAATACGGTAGTATACTGAATTTCATATTTCCCAAATGGCAAGTCCCCTATTGTCTTTTTCCGGATGTATTGAGGGTCTAAAGTCATAATTAAGCTATCGTTTCTAAATAACTTAAAAGGGTCCACATGCCATTGATCACCATCAACCCTACAATCTCGCATGGTCACTTGAAGCGTACCTTGCGCATAGCTGAAACCACAGGTAAGCATTATTGAAATGAAAAGGGTAATGATGGTTTTTATTTTCATAATTATGGATGTGTTATAAACCTATTCCATAGGAATGGTAGTATAGGAATTTAATCCATGTCTATTTCTTTATTTTTTAATTTCCTTTCTTTCTTAACATTTTTCTTAAGGTCACTTTTAATTGCTAACTGATGAAGAATTGAGTCCGGGTCATTCGACATATCCTCAAGTTCAATTTTAGTTTTCCCCCTTAAATCCTTATACGTTGTATGAATGCTTTTTGACATTATATAAATTCTTTTTTTAACCATTGGCAGTCGTTTGTTACTAAATCTTCCGGGGTCAACAGCTTGAAATTCTGATTAAGCAGTATAAATCTATAAAAATATCATTTGTTATCTTCTAGTTTCTTTATTGAAATTTCAAATTGATTAATCAATTCATCTATTGTTTCTATTTTATTGGTATTAAATTAGTCCCCATCAGCGTACTCAACACGGATACTGGGTGGAATTCCCTATTTTTTAGAATCGATATGAAATTGTAATCTAGTGGGAGAACTGGGCTTATTTTTTACTAGAACTATTTTTTATAAACGCTTTAAGCTCCACTAGGCTTCCATTAAAAATATCAAAATCATTGCTTACACCGTTAATTGGGTAGGTGCTATATCTTTGCCAAATCAACCATCCTTTGTTTTTCCATGTTTCAGGTATATCAGGAGATTCTTTTCCATTGTAATTTGCAATCCATAATGGGTAATCAGAAAAAACTGCCTTATTTAGGTATTTATTTGCGGTAGTAAGATCCGTATAAATTATGGGTTTACTTTTTGATTTACCCTCAATTTCATTTAGAAAAATTTGTAGTGTGGATTGTATCGTATCCACTGATTGTGTTTTATCAATTCCACCTTCTTCAAAATCAATTATTGGTGGAATATCGGTACTTTCTATATCGGAAATAGCGTCTAGAAAAAAGGTTGCCTGTGTCAAAGGATCATCGGCAGTTCTATAAAAGTGATAAGCTCCTCGTAAAAATTTATTTTCCTTTATCATTTTCCAGTTCTGCAAGAATTTTGGGTCGGTGTAAGTGACTCCCTCCGTTGCTTTACAAATAATATAATCCAGGCTGTCATTATATTTTATAATTGAATCTATTTCATTATTCTGATAGTGAGATATATCAATCCCATACACAAATGATTTGGACGGTTGCTGAATGACAGAAATCGTATTGTTGTTCGTTTTTTCTTTTTTTGACTGACAGGAATTAAAGATTATAACTCCTATTAGCATCAATATTGAAAATTGGATTTTCATAATTATCTTAATTAGTATACATTCTAATATTTAGTACTCCCTTTTCACTACACTTCTGCACCTATTCCCTATAGTGAGAGGATAATTTCCATTCATTAATTCAGCGAGTTCTTCAGCTTTCATTTAATACTATAAGGGAAATTTATAGTGTCCTTTAGAGTCTTGGTGGAGTGCCCCAAAGGGGTAATAAAATACCACTAGCCACCAATTATAAACTGGTGGCTAGTGGTATAATGTTAAATATGTTATGTGTCACTAAGAGTCACTCAATGAGGACTCTGAGGTGCGATAGGAAGACTACTAATGTTTCTTAGCTTTCTTTAGTCTCTTTTCTGCTTTTTTCTCTTTTGGAGTTTTAGCAGCCTCTTTTCTTACAGTTTTTTTTGCGTCTTGACCTTTTCCCATGATGTTATCTTTTAAGCGGTTTTAATTTCCTGTTTTATCTTCATTCCCTAGCTGTCACAAGTTTGCAACAGATGGTATATTTAGTATAAAATTATAAAAAGATCCTTAACCTTCCTACGAAATTGCCAAATTCAGCTCAGAATCATAGCCTTCAGCAATTTTTAGACTGCTATAATTACAATCTTTAGGATCGGTTATTTACTTAGCTAGGAGGATTTAAATGTACAGTAGTTTCTCATAGAATCCTTGTTGAGTGTCTCTGGGATAATGGATTAATGATTCTTAGTGTGTACTTACGGTTTGGTAAGCAACGTATCAGGAAGCCTATATGCTTTGATGATTTTATGGTTTGGTTTTAATTTTCAAATATTCTTCATATTCAGCATGAATGTACTTTAATGTAATAATTGGTGTTAGGTATTTAATGGCATTGGGTGGATTACACCTTTCAATTATTTCCAAACGGTCTGGGTAAATTGCAAAAGTTTCAAGGTCAAATGAGGATTCACAATTTTGATAATATTCCAATGCCCATTCATAGGTTGATTCATCCAGTCCGGATGCTGGATCGTTTAGTAGTTCTTTTAATTCTTTTTTCTGCTGACCGTACTGTGTTTCTTTGTCTGTATAGACCTTTGTTCTAAATGCTCCTGTCGTATCAATTATTTCAGAAATATTTAACGTTTCTCCGGTTTCTATAGAGTAGTTAAAATATTTCGTCCAATGTGTACAGTAGGCTCCACAGCCTTCAGTACTAATGTTCAAAGATAAAATCCCGTTTGCATTGTAGGATACTTCAAAGTCAAGATAGCTAACCTGATCACCGGCCCATTTTGTTAAAGTAGAATCCAAATTTTCATTTGGGTATTCCTTTGAGGTGAATTTGTCTTTCAGATCATGGTTGATTATTGAATCAATTTTTTCATGGCCTGTCTGTATGATTGGAAAAATCATTTTATCGGCCTTAAGGTCCGTAAATGAATGATTTGACCTTAGCTGGAAAGTGTCAATTTCTACATGCTGTCCGAAAGCAATTGTTCCAAAGAATACCAAAATTATTGTTAGGATTTTATTCATTTTATGCTAGCCAGGTCTTAATATATAAAGGTGTATATTTCTTGCAGTTCAGCTGTTTCCTATATCCTTACTGACATGAGAAAGAAAGGGTGTTGTGGATGTTATTATAGTTGGACGTAGTGCCCCAGTTGAGTGAGATTGCGAGAGTATAATGAAGATTAATCCAAATTATGGCTATCAATTTTTATTGCCAGCCAATCTCTTTAATTGTTCCATCTGCCCAAATCATTCCAATATTTCTTGTGCTTTCACTATTTGTTGAATCAAAAACCAATTCAAATTCATTGGTTTGGTGAATGTTGGGCATAATGGCAGAGAGATATAGCTCATTTTTCCAATTACCAAATTCATTAGTTTTTTTCCTTATTTCAATGTCCGTTTGTTTTATGATACTGTCAAACTCGTCAATAATTCTATATGCCAATCTGAGTTGAGATTCAAAAGGTCCGTTGTGGTTTCCATTTAATAGAAATACTGTTTTTCTACTTTGATTGAGAATAGTTGTTTCACTAGACCATGTATATTCTTTTGATGGATCTTTTGATCTAATTCTTGCTGATAAGGAGCCTATTCTCTCATCACGTATATGTAATTTTTTACCAAAAATATATTCTACTATCTTCTTCATTTAATGCTGGTATTTGATGTGGATATCTAGTTTTATACTGGGTGTAAATAAAGAACTGTTTAATTGATTCAATTGGAATAAATTAAATTTTATAGTTATTAACCATAATTTCATAGACTTCTATAGTAAGCTTGGACTTGTATTTCTCAATCTCGGCTTCAAACCCTTTTATCATTCTATCACTATAGTGACCATTATAGAACAGTTGCAGATTTTCATCAATTTTTTCAAGAATTATAAACATCTTATCCGTTTCCTTAGTGGTCCCTTTCGGACGCTCATGTCTCAAGGGGTCATCCACCCACAATAATTCACTACCATGTTTTAAGAATAGATAATAAATATCCTTTGTTATTCTAGTCATCTTTTGAATTTCAATGTGTCGTTCTTTTGATGTTTTCTGAATATGAAGCATGATCTCCTCCTCCACTATCAAATACGCTCAACAAAATCTACAAAGACTTTTTTATGAAGCTCAAAATCCAAATTTGGAGAAAGTGCTACACGGACGATATAATCCTTGTCGCCTTCATTTGTTGTTCCTTGGGTGGATGTAGCAGGTATGGTCCAATAGCACCCCTTTAACTGTCCATAACTCACACAGTACTTACTTTCAGATGGAATTTCATTAATCATTAAATCAATTAACTTAAGATTTAACGCTCTCTTATAAATTTCTTTTTCTTCTTCTGTATTCCCTTTAGTAGGAAGATCTAATGAGAAAACAGAGGGGGTGAATCCTTGCTCTGCCAGCTCCTCTGATACAAAATTGATTTTCGCTTCTGGTAAAGTAGCTTGAATGAAGTTTACAAATTCACGTGTGTTCTTATAGGCAGCCTGAATCCGTTGATTCATGGACGGTAATTGCTTTGCTAATATTTCATATTGCAGATTGGTAGCCTCGTTGTCACAAAGACCTAAGTGCAATTCTATTTTATCCATCAAAGTTTTAGCCTTTTTATTTGCTGTACAATAGCCTGCCGTACATTTCCCACCACTTGGAAACTTCGACCCACTAACATAGGAAATCGTCCTAACAGTTGCCAGTATATCTTCCTCTCCGAGGAAATGTACATTAGGACAAAATGTTTGATCCAATATAAAAACTGGGGCAATTGCAATTTCACCGGAATTGGTAGTCCGGTCCTTACTTAAGACAGTCTTTAACTTTATTAGATCTGGCACTTCAACTCTAGGGTTGGTTGGGATTTCAGCGATGATGTAAGGAACAGCATCTTGGGAAGCAATTTTGGCTAAAACGATATCAATACTTTGAACCATATCTTGGCCACCATCTACTGGTAAGTCCATTACTTCAATCTGGTCATTGCAAGCAGCCACTCTCCTTGCCTGGTCATTTGTTCCACCATAACAATTCGGAGGAACAATAAATTTGATTTTTTTTCCTTTATGATTTTCTAATGCATGATGTACTAGCCCCATTACAATGGCATATTGAATAGATAGTCCACTTGAGCCAACTACTGCTTTTGTATTTGCACCGGTAACCGCTGTAATAGCATCTAATACGCGTGTTTTGTTCGTCGCTACATTACTATTGGAACCGTCATTCGAGGACTTTCCAACAAACCTATTTAAAACCGCTAGAGAATTTATGGGCGTCATTGCTATGGTCTCTCTTCTTCGGACATGTTGAATTTCTGAGATATAGCGTTCATTTTGTTCGCCATTCACCAATAAAATGCTTCCAAACTGAGGGTGTACATTGATATAAAAGTCAATGTTTGGGTTTAGATTAAAACTGCAAATATCATCTTGTTGTGCTATGTAAATGGTACTGCCGTTAAACTCAGGAACCGCTGCAGCATTCTCAACTTTCTTTAGGTCAAATTGATAACCGTAGATATTTTTTATTAACTCCCCATTAAAAAAATCTGGGACCGTATCGGTGTAGACGATTTGGGTGTTTTTATTATCGAATAAGTTTTTTCGTAGAATGGCCAAAACTGGCACTGTCTTGGATGAAAAACTGATTATATTTTGTGGGTTCAGATTATTCAATTTGGAAATTCCCCATTCCAGAACACAAGATAACGGATGACCTAATCGAATATAATCGTAGGCGGTGGGTAATTCATTGAGTAATGATGATTCAGGGTTACGGTCATTAAATAAGATCTCAAACTGCTCCAAGAATTGAACTTTGGCCAATCTTTCATCATAAATATCTAATCGATGGGTTGTTAGATTCAGCCAGCCCGTTGGCATATTTTCGATAACATCTTTAATATATGATCGTACCTTACTGTCTTGCATGATTTTCGCCTTTTGATAAGAGGCAATATACATTAAATAGATTTTTTTTACGTGTTTAAGCCAGTATGTTGCAGGGTGTCTTTATGAATTTATGTTTAGTTGTTTTATATTTTCTATCGAATTCCTTTCTATTAATCTCTACCTCATAGGCTCAAATGAATCCTTACGTTTTGCCACTATTGGATTAGTCATACGATTGCCCTTAGAGTTGCTCTTAGCGTACTCTAAGGGCTCCGTTCATTTAGTTCATACACTTTCTCCAATACTAAAATTGCAAACCTAGTCCAGAATACTAGATCAAAATTCTAAATCAAGGTATTGATGAGACAAAAAATGTTCACTGCGCCCAATACTATTTCGGTACCTAATCCTTGAATTAACAATTTATTGGGTTTTCCATCTACTACAATACTCAATGATCTCCCAAATGCAAAGCCAAGAAAAAGCAAAATGGCAACAGTAAATGAAGTAATCGTCAATGCTGGGATAATGGTGCCAAGTAGTATAATTATTCCACTGAACAGCATAACGGAGCTTACTCCACGGGCTTCATTTAATACGTTTACTTCGTTATCAAGCTTAATCCCCGAATTTTTCAAATACGTTTTTACTGGATTACTTATTCTTGATGTCCCTCCGTATATCAACAACAGACCCGATATTGATAGTGTTATAATGTTTGTGATTTCCATTTTGATTTGCTTTTATGTTTGTTATGGTGCAAATGTAAAAAGGAGTTATGACAGCCGTGTGTCAGGGGTGGTTTTACTTTTTCACGTATTCTTCAAAATACTGTTGTATAGTCATATTGTGTGGGGTAAATGTTTCGTTTTGGGTAAGTAGTGATTCGATGAAATCTATTCTAAAGGCTCTAAAATCATTTCTCAACCTACAGAATGCAATTAATAGAAAATTTCCGTTGATACTGTACACGGCAAAGGGTTCAATTATTCGGGTAGTTTGCTTATTTGCAGAGGAATTGTACGCCATCTTCAAGGTTTGAAAATGGATTAAAGCGGATTGAATCTGCATTAAGTTATTGCTTGATTTCTCTGCATTCTGGTTGCCACCAAAGTATATTCTGTCAGACAATAATTCGGCATTTCCCTTTTGAGAGTATCTCAAAATAGATTTTATTTTTTCTATTGCGCTAGATACATTTTCACTAAAGGATTGATCTTTGGTTTTATTCACCAACTGCTCTACAGTAATTAGGGCATTGGCTTCATCTTCCGTAAATAATACCGGCGGAAGATGGTAACCTTCCATTATAGAATACCCTTTACCTTCTTCGGTTACAATAGGTATTCCAGATTTTTCGAGCGTACGAATATCGCGGTAAATAGTCCGTATACTAACGCTGTGCTTTTCAGCAAGGTATTTTGCAGTAACGAGCCTTTTGGATTGCAATTGAGTAATGATGGCAGTCAATCTCGAAAGTCTCGGTTTTTCTTTTTCTTCCATTTTCTTCGCGAATACTTTTTGCTAAATGAATGTAGGTAGGGAGAACCAGATTCAAATTTAATGTTTTACCGCTTAACAAACTGTAATAGCTCATTTCCGAAATCACCATATACTTGAATCAAATATACACCTGTATTTAGGGTTTCAATATTTAATCCAGTTTCAAGAAATGGCATTTCCTTTATCTTTCTCCCGTCCATAGAAAAAATTTCAACCCTTAAGATTTCCCAATTAGTTTCAAGGTATAGTACATTTTCCGCCGGACTTGGATAAAGTTTTATTGTATTTGGATTGAGATTTTCAGTTTCCTCAACATTCATAATTTCGGAACAGTCAATATTATTCAATTCCTCATAGCAGATAGAAGAAAAATGTTCTGTTGTGCTGGCTGCTCCATAACAATCTTCCCCTTCCAAAATTAGAGATTGATTCAAATAATAATTCAGACTTTGATCTTCTAAATTAAAGGTATAGACTTCTCCAATATCGCGAATTCCGATAATTTCTTCAGCTCCACAACTGTCATGCAAAACGACATTGCCCCAAAAACTAGGAAGGGGTGATATATTTTGTGTAGAATCTATACAAAATATAGTTGACACGCTATCTGTGATCAAATTATACGCCATCATATTTCTATCAGATGAATTTTGGTAAACAAGGTTTCCTTTGTAAAAGGTTAGGTCTCCACTAGGGAAATTCCCAGGGATGTTGCTAATATACTCAAGAGTGTCCGCAATAAGATCATAACTGTACAAGTCGCCTTCATAGCCCATACTATATAATTTATAATCATGACTACAAACCAAATTGTTGTATACGGTAAAAATTGTGGACTGAGGGAAGATCGTGAGTAAATTGATTTGAGATGTAGTTGAATCTATTTGATACAGTTCTCCTGAAGGACCGATACCGTAAAATAAACCATCGGGAGAAATAGCAATATCTCCACAGTAATAGGGAGTGTTGAATTGAAAATTGAGTTGAAATGAATCAGCAACTATACTATAAATATTAAAATAGGATGCGCTATCTCTTTGTAGAATATGTATTTCCTGAGCAGAGCATGGAAGGAAAAGAAGTAGAAGAAGGTATAGGGTTAATTTTTTCATATTCACTTATTCATTTATATTATTACTCCACTAAAGTATATAATTTTAGTCCATAAAAAAATTTGTAATTCAAAACCTGATACCAATAGTAGCTGTAATCAGTTTACAAAGACTGGTTCAATAAGTATGAAACTTTAGAAAGGACATTACTCGTAAATTCATACAGTAACAGGCACTTTCCAATTAATAATTATCCATATTTATTGAAGGTAAATCAACGTCTGGGAAGCCAAAATTTTTAACCAATTCACTTTTTGTAAATACGGTATCATTTGGATCTAGTAAATTACAAAGAAGCGATTCAATTTCGTCCAATTCTCTCAAATCAAAATGGTCTAGAATTTTTTGAGTTTTGTAAATAGAATACCTTGAGACTACTGAACTTGCCGATAACCATCCACTATTGAAACTGAGAATACTTCTCATCTCTTCTGAAAAACGCATAAAACTTTGAATTAGCATCTCAAATTGATTAACATCAGTCCAATTTTCGACCTCACTCTCCCTCCTTTCCTTTTCAAATTTCGTTCTAGTTGCATACTTTTCAATATCATCAATTATTGGACGAAAGTCTTCAATGGAACGTTTCTCTAGGAATTTTCTATTTTGGAAATCATGTAGCAAGTCATTCCCTATTTCAAAGGCACGCATTAATGATTCTAATTCTTTCAATAAATAGAATCTAGGTTTATTATATTTTAAGGATTTGGCATTCCATTCATTATGATTTGGAACCATTGCCTTGAATTCATAGAACTTATCTAGAAAATCCTTTATTCTTAATTCGGTTTGTTTGATTACGTTTTCTCCTATATATATCCCAGAAAGTGTATCAATGGAGTTATTCCATCCAATTATTAACTTTTGATGTTCATAGAAATAATAAGTAAAGCCGTTTTGATGTTCTATTGCTACCGTTTTTCCAAATCTCTTTTCTATCCTCTTCTTTTTTGTGATTTTTAAATCTCCAAGTAATTCTGGTTTAAGAATGAATTCAATTATTTTTGAAGGCTCCTTCTCAGATATTCTGATTGTAATACCTTTATTAGTCTGTAACCACCCATTATTAGGACCCTCCGTAATTAATTCAGAAGGAATACTACCCGTAGAATCTCCAAATCTAATACCTAGAATTGTTATTGACTTTAAATCCAGATCAGGATTTGTAATTTGAGAGAGGTTTTCAAGTAGTTCCATTTGCTCAGATTGGGCTCAATGTTCTGTTTATATTTCCTTAGTAACTCCAAGGATACTATACCTTATACGTATTGCTTTCTAATCTTCTTTAATTGCTATACGGGTCCATAATGCCTCTTGGAACATATCCAGGTTCTCTCCAAAACTGGCCTGGATTGACACTCCCCTTGAAGGAGTTACTGTAAATGAATTTTTCCTCTTTTGTCTCTGGATCAATATATTCTAATTCTGCTCTAATTAATGTCTCAAAAGCACCTTCATATTTAGGCAGATCAAAAACCCAATAACTATTGGTTGGTAATTTTATACTGTGATAGCTATTACCGCACCAACTGCTTGGTAAGTATTCAATATCTTTCCATTCACCATCTATATTTTTGGCTTGTAATTTTAAATTGAGCCTGCTGTCTTGAGCCTCAAATGAGATAGTATCCTTAGAATAATTTTTGATATATAACTTAAATTCTTCAGCTACTATACCTAATCCCTTTTCCTGTGAGTCGTTTGACGTTAAGGGTTTTGGTTCGTTTTTAGATACTGACCAGCCACCACTATCATCTTCCGAGTTTATAGTTTTGGAATAGGCTCTGAAATACCCCCTATTGAGATGGGTAATATTGAGGCTGTTGTCTTTTTCTTTTTTTGATAATTGTGCTTGCCAAACAATAGCACCCTTTGAATTGATATAACTGAGCTTATTATTAATTCTAGTTTTGAGTAAGCCATTTTTAAACCCTTCCGTGTCAAAACTCTCTATGATAGGTGCAATTATAGTTTTACCATTCAAATCTTTGATACCATATAATTTTGAACCCAATTCATAGATTCTAAAAAAGAACATACTATCAATGATTCCTACGTCATGAATATAATCAAATTCAGGTTTTACCACATATTTCATGTTAGCATCTATTATTCCCCACCCTTCATCTGATTCCACGACTGCGTATCCATTTAAAAAACCATCGCCTTTTACGTCCTCAAAAGGTCTTTTATTTAATATATTGAAATTAGTATCAATCACATTATAGTTCCTATTGTGATCACGAATAAAGGCTCTATGATCTGAAAAATTATTCACAGACTTTATCAGCGTATCATTAAATACAACTTTGCCTTTTAAATCAATAAATCCTTCATAACTTTTTTTTGATGTGGAATAGACTCCTTTTTTTACTGGTAACCAATGTTTATATAGATTAACAATAGCGAATCCATTATGAAAACTTTTGTACAGGTATGAGTGATTTTGATGAGGTCTTTTAAATAACAATTCACCTTGTGTATTTATCACACCATCAATACTTTTAGGGTCTTCAAGTTCAACTAAAGCGTATCCGTCAATAAATTTTTTAATGTCTGAATAGATGCCGAAATTGACCACAAAGGTTCCTGACTTATCAATTACGCCATATTCTACTCTGTTTTTTCTTTTTCTTTTTACAATTCCCAATTCACCGCTAAAATCACCAATGGTATATTTTTTTGATTCAAAGGATATAGCGGCCTTTTTTAAATCATACACACCAGACTTCCCATTAATGGTTGTGAAAACAAGATAATTGCTATCAATAAATCGAATAGATTTAAAGTTTGTGGGTAAAACAGGTAATCCCTTTTGGTTTATAAAAATGACTTCATTATTGATATACACATCGGCAATACCATTCTGAAAACTTCCGGCAAAATCATAGCTAGCTGGGATAACAATTTCGTCCCTGGAGTTGATAAATCCATATTGGCCATTTGTTCGAAAAGATGCTAGGCCTTCACTGAATTCTTCAGCTTCTATATACTTTGGACTAATTACGGTTTGACCTGTATTGTTTATATATCCAACCTTTCCATTTTCAACGATCCTAAATAGTGCACTATGTTGTCCAAAAGTCAAGTTCACTATAAGAAGAAGTGCAATTACCAAGTAGTTTTTCATTTTATTCGTTCTTAATGCCAAATCAACAAATTGGCGGTGTTGGAGAAAAAATGACTTTCCATTAATCAATGAACGGCTTATTTACAATATACAGTGTTAGTAAATTTAGCTTATTCTATATACCTAAATGTATTCCATATTTTTGAGATTACACCTTTTTCTTGAAAATCTGCATACGTTTTTATATCAGAACTTTCATTTGCTATAAACGTAATTAGCACAGCATTTATCGTTTCATTTTCTTCGGGGAATGGAATGATCCCTATTAAATGATATTTGCCATAATATCCGATATCATTAAAGTCTGAATAGTCAGCAGTACTATTGAATTGGTACTCCATGCTTCCTTGGAACTTTGATTTCCCTATAAAATCGGTTTGAAAGGATTCAATATTTGTTTCAAAATTAGTCATTAACCCTTCAAGAAGTTCTGCTGATTTCGATTTTATTGGTAATGTCAAAGTTGTATACCCAATTGAAAGCTCTTCCGTAATCTCATTTTCATTTTTCACTTTGAACTTAATGTATGAATATTCATCTTCATGTAAGGTTACTTCAACATTGTCCGGATATTCAATTGCAAATCGAGTTAAGGGATAATTATACTTCTCACAATATTTTTCTTCAATTACCTGAATATTTTTAAATGTGTTAGCCTTAACAACAGGCATTTCTCCAAAATCTATTTCTTTCGATTCTGGAATGTTTATGTTCAAAGAATACTCACAAGATAGCAGTGTAAACAAAGCAACACTTATTACAAATAACTTTTTTTTCATTCTAGTTCTATTTTATACTGCCTCCCAAAACCACTCCCAGAGGTCTCTAGGGCCACCGTTCTGACATCCCCTATATCCTACTCCTAATTATACCGCATCCTAATTGCCCTCAGTAAAGTCACCGATGGTGCACTATACTTTTAACGATGTTGGTCTATTAAAATGACATTTCCATCTGGGTCGGTAATCATCATACTAGCTGGGCCGGTAGTTGCTGGGTCAATACTTGCATCTGTAATGACCTCTTTATTTGTGAGGTGATCTTGAATCTCTCTAATGTCATCGAAATTGGCTATGTTTTTGCCGTTTTCGTCCCAACCTGGATTGAACGTTAAGATGTTGCCATCAAACATATCTTGAAACAGACCGATAAGAGAATTTTCATTCTTCATTATAAGGTAATTGGCCTCCATATTTCCCGCTAAGATTTCAAATCCTAACTTTTCATAGAATTCCTTCGAGGTATTAAGATCCTTAACATTCAAACTAATTGAAAATGCACCTAACTTCATATTATCTTTTTTACTGGTTTGTGTTGTAATATTTGATGATCTAAATTTAGCACCCTTTTATACCATATCCAATTTCTATTTCCTCAAGTATGTCCTTATCCTTTAATTCTTGCAGGATAGTTCTTAGTTTTTCAAGCCTTGATGTATGTCCACTCATCCATTTTTCATCTAAGATGGGCGCCCCTATAAGTTGCATTAATTTAATTGGTGTAATGGTAATATTGGTTTTTTCTGCCTTGATCACCTCCATCATATCCTGAATGATTTCAACGGATATATCTTCCGTTTTCATTCTGATGAAGTCTGGGTATTTTTTCCAATAGGGTATTACCCTACTATTAACTTCTTCATTCTTTTCACCATACCTTTTCAATCTATTCAGCATGGTATCGTCCTCTATATAAAAAGTGCCTGGATGGGGATCACTTGGTTTAGTTAAAACAGTGATTAATTGGCCTAACCTAAAATCTGGGTTTTCCATCCATACTTTTTCAAGTTCTTTTACTATTTCGGGTATTCGGTTTATATCTCTCATTATCGGTGAATGGGTGGTTAATATTCGAATCTTGTTTTCCAACGCTTTCGAATTGAAAATCCTGAGGTTACAATCATAATAAATACCATTAGAGTTCCGTACACCATATTGTCTTCCTTTCTTTGATCATCTACTCGAATATATTTTTGAAAATCTATAAGTTGCCGTTCCTGATGTTTTAAATGATAAATGGGAGCGTATGTTCTTCCTTCTTCTAAATCGTTAAAAAGCCTTTTCAAATAGCTTGGATTTTTACCTTTAGCAAGTGCTTTTTTTGTTGTTCCAAGGAGTACTTCATTTCCAACAATTATTTCTTCATTGAATGCTGATGAATTTACAATCTTGTAAAGGCTACTAGGTGTTTTGAAGGTTATTTCCTCGTTATGCAATTTTATGATTGCAATTTCTCGCTCTTTATCCCCTATCTTTTCAACATGGAAATTGGTAATTTCACCTTTAAAAAGGATCAAGTCTGATGGTTTTAAATCCTTTTCATTGTATTCATACACCACAATCCCTTGTGCAAATAGGAAAATAAGTATGAACAGTGAATGTCCATAAATACCATTTATTTTTTTCTGATTTGCTTTCATATAGTTCTTAATAGAAGAATTTAGGCTGGTACCATTTCACTATTTAATCTTGTGGTTTGCTTAGTCTAAAAGTATGAACTGCATTCCATCAAATAAAATGGCCGAGATACTAAAAGTGGATTTCAATACTTGATTATTTTGAGCTGTAATAACCAACTATAGCAAGCGGGAATTAACTATTTTCATTGAATCGGTCGAAGGATTGCCAATATTTATCCTTGTATAGCTCATAAGATATTTCAACAGTATCGCCATGATTTTCTACTAGTTTATTAGCAACCAGAGAAGGTTTTCGGAAGTCTTTACAGGCCCAATAGATATCACGTATATTATTTACCGTCTGCCTACCAATATACAAGTACCCCTCTTCATCTATAAGCGTTTCAAGCATTTCTTCTTCCAAGTCATTTAGCCAGTCATATATACTGTCTTCTGAATCTTCATCAAACTTAATCTCAATGCTTAAAATCCATGGATGAGAGGCTTTGCTGTCCCATTGTAGCAAATCTGTATTGATTACGGCAAAAAGGGTATGACCACTTTTAAGGTCAGCTTCAATCATAGAGTACTCATCAGATTCGGTATTCGTTCTGATCTCATTGTATTTTTCAATGAACTCCTTTTGACGCCATATAATAAAGTCCTTCAGTTTACCAATAGGTATTAATGTGTTTTCAGTGGAGGCTTTATCTTGGAATTCAAGATTATCTATTATTTCGATAAAATTGAGTTCACCCAAGTAGTTATCCAAGAAGAGATAGGTGCCGTTGATTATGGCGGACCTATTTTCATCATTTAAATCTTCGTGAACTATTACAATATCAATCTCGTCAGGGAAGTTGGGATTATCTATTGCAAAGAAGGTTAGCTTATCATCATCGAATATATAGCCTCCCATTTTAATACTGACATCTTTGATATCTTGAGAGGGTTTTAAAGCTGTAAATTTCCAACCCTTAATAGTTGGCGCTGAGCGGACAAGTTCCTCTACAAATACAACATTTTTCACATTCCCATCTGGCGTAATGATTAATTCCACGGTATCATCATTATACATACCGGTTAGAAAAAAATAGCCTTCTTTGAGTTCATTTAGTTTTGGTGATAACTGATCTAAGAAATCACTTTCTATGTTGGAACGTTGTTTTACCGTTTTGAAAAAATGCTTTTCATTGGCCTTAAACCAATTCCAAAAATCCTCATTTGTTTCCATGGAATGCTCTTTTTTCTTCCTAAGTATCTTTTCGATAAATTTCATAGAATTCCTATTTGTTCACTTTTAGAAACATGATTTGTCGCCTATCATCAATTTAGAACTGGAGTGTTCTTACTATTAATTAACACGGCTTACAATATTGTTTTTCAGAATAATATCGAGACTATTTACTTCATTCCCGATTTTATATTTAGGAATTATTATTGCAGACATCCCAGTATTGTATAAGAAATAATGAGTTTCGGTTGCCTCTAATTTTTTTATGGCAGTCCACTTAATTTTATTTTCTGATTCTGGCTCAAAATGTACAAACCCTTCATCATTAAAGGACATTTTGTGAATACCAAAAATACCCGAATTATCGCCTTCTAGAAGCATTTTTCTTGAACTGTTCAGCATTCTTTTCATCATTCCTTTTGGGATATATAGAACCCATAGTATGGCAAGTATGCCAAAAAGTATAAATCTGAGCGGATCCAGGTTGTACCCATTTATTATATCCTTGAGCATTAAAACAGAGATGAGTACAGGTAGCATCCAGGTTGAAATTATTTTTGATTTTCTAACTTGTTTAGAATTGTTAAGATGGTTTTTCTGAAGTTCCATCCAATCCTTCATTTCAAGTTCAAATTCTATTTCCATACCGGTGATTAAAATTGATTAAGTGTAGTAATACTGAAATTGCTTTTTACTAATGGAGATCTTCTCCTTTCCCTGTCTCCGCTGCCACCAGGTTGCAACTGGTGGTTCAGAATTATAAAACTATAAAAAGATTACCTGTTATCCTACAAAATTTAATTGCCTGATATACTAGCAGGGTAACAAATCCTGGTAGAAATTATGGTGTTCAAATAGTTGGCTACTTCAGAGTTCTCGTTGAATGTCTCTAAGGAGGTTAATTAATTAAAATGATCTAACCGAACGAACATATAATATCTGGTCTTTATTTCCGGTACCCTGATTTCCATTGGTTAAATTTTGATTCCAAGCATTAAGACTGCCGTCTTGGGTAGAGCTCCAATAGTCAGAGCTTTCTAAGGCAGTGCCTCCATTATCCAAAGCCGTTTCATTTATTAAAGTATTGTTTATATACAGCTGATTCAATTCATCCTTTGATGGTAAGAACCAGTCACTATAGCTGTTTAATGTAAGATTTGAAGCTAAATCGGCTGCTGTTCCAACTGTATTGCAAGCAGATTCAATGTTCAGAGTGTTTTGTGAACCTGTTCCGATGGCAACATCACCATTAGCGTCAGTATTTACAATATTTCCAAAACATCCCCATTCTGCTGCTGCACTTTGATCTAACACCGCACATACCAATCCATGATCTTTTGTAGAATCTAAATAAAAAATAACACCACCTTTATGGAAATCCCCTATTTCTAATTCGTCTGGTGCGTCGTCATTTGAAGAACAGGAAGATAAAAGCAAAGCTACCGAAGTACAGAAAAGCATTAAATATTTTGATATTGATTTCATGATTTCTACGTTTTTGTATTATTAAAAGAAATGCATTTGAGGCGCATGATTTTTGCTGGTGGATTGGTTGGCTAAATATAGATATGTGTTTATGTTATATATCTCCCAATTAACAACTTTCTCCCTATTGATACTGGTGGTTTAATCATCATAAAGCTAAGAAAAGAAGTTTAACCTTCCTACAGGATTTCCAAATTCAATTCAGATTCATAGCAATTGTCAAGCATAAAATATGGATATAGTTATAATATTTACTACACCTAGTGGGAGGCAATATATCAATGAAAATCTAGATCCTGAGATTCGGTAGTGTATCAATGGTGTTGATGTTGATTTTGGATGGTTAACTATTTATTTCGGAACCACAATACCATCCCTTGTATTGCCTTTCTTTATTTCCACCAATATTTCGTGCAGAGTTTCGGCGGCAAGCCCATGTAACACCAAGCTATAAGCAGCTGAATAGGTACTTTGAGGCACCATCGGATGCTTATTATTTACCAAACCTAAATGAGCAGGAGAACCCAAAATTTTGGCGGTATAGATTGCTATTGTTTCATCCAGTTGTAAAGAATTTGAAGCACGAACAAAATCATTGGCAGTAAGGAAAAGTTGATAAATAGGTGTAAAAAACTCTATAGCAGATCGCAAATCCAAAACATTGGTCCATTTATTTGGGAAATTTATATGGTCAAATTGATCTTCGGAAATCATGGAAGTATCCAATGTCTCGGCTTGTTGAATGGCAATTCCTTTTTGTTTCAATTCTTTATTTAAGTTAATCACAAAATTGTACAGGTTCAAATCGTGATCTAAGAATAGATTGTCTTTTATATCCTCAAAATCTTTCGGTTTTAAAGGACTCGTTTTTAGCTCTATTCCTTGAATATTCGCTGCAATAAATTGTAGGATCTCACTGCCTACATGGAAATGTCGAAATATTAATAAATTGGCGTTAGGGCTTACAAATCGTCTCAATCCCCAGGACAGAAGATGATGTAATACCTTAGAAGAATTGAATAATCGGGGAAAGAAAAATTTAAATACATGAATGAAAAACATGGTTATTTTTGACCATAAAATGATCAATGGAAGTAAATAGCGACTCGATTTAGAATCGTTATCCATCATCAAAGCCCTTTTGGTCGTATCGTTTATAGGAATACTGTTATCTAAATAAAGCGCCAGCCATGGATTTGGATCCCTTTTATCGTGTGTTTTTTCGTTTAGTATAAAGTCTTCTTTCATTCTTATTTATTTGAAATTATGGCATGTTCTTAAAAACGAAAATCTAAGGCTAAAATAAAAAACTTTAGAAATTTTTGTTTTTCTACTTGAAGCGCTGGTATTAATAATTCCCCAATTCTGCCAATTGCATTTTATATAAGTGAGCAGTTGTTTTGGCGGTTTTTACTATACGTTTTGCTAAATCCATATGCATCAATGGATGGTCTAAGGCATCTTCCAAACTCTTAAAATGCTGTTCATCTGCAACACCATGATAAATGAAAAATGAGACTTGATCGTCCTTCAAATTAAGTTGATCCTGAATCATTTTTCCCCAAAAAGAGGCCAATCTTTTACCAATACCTTCAATGATAAACATTGCTCCCAATAGGTCTATAGGGTTGTTTTTACTGGCTTGTTGAAACATAAACGAACTTAATGCTAAACTTCCAATATTTTTTTCACCAGATTGAATAGTAGATAAAGGCTCTCCGAGATTTACAAAATTCTTTTCCAACATTTGGAAATCCTTGTGTTCAACTGCTGTGTGTTTTATAAAGGCGGAACGCAATTCAAATATTTCTATATCGATATTGGATGCTGCACGAGATATCCATTGTGAACCGTCAATTACTTGTTGCCTTAAATCGGTTAGCAGTAATTTATAATCCTCTAAGCTCAAGGTTCCATTATGGATCTTTTGAACGATTGGTATTTTCAATAAATCGGTTTCAAAGTTGATCCATACCTGAGATAATTGACGGACTAACCATTCTGAAGTTTCATTCTCCTCAATATGTAACTCGGGTGCTTCAATCGCTCGAATTTTGTATTTTTTAGATTCCTGCTCGTTATTCCCTACCACAGTTAGCTTCATAAAAGAGGTAATAAACCTTCCGCTTTCCGGGACCATACATAGAATGGTTTGTCCTTCTTGTACTTTTCCTGAATGAAACAGTTCTTCCAACATGATATAGATGGATGCAGCACCCGTATTTCCTTTTGAAGTTAAATTGCTAAACCATTTTTCCTCGGCAATTTTTGCTCCCCCTTTTGCCATTAAATCTTTAATTGGAGTTTTAAAGATCTCTGAAGAGTAATGGCAACACAACCAATCGATCTCGGATGGATTAATTAAACCTCTATCGATAAGTTCAAAATAATGTCCTACACCGGTTTGCACCACTTTATCTAATAAGCGAATATCTTGTTTGAGGTTCAGTGCGCCCGCTCTGGAAGCCTCTTCGTAGCTGGAGAAGTCTAACCAGGACTTTCCATTCTCCTCTTTATTACTCGTCATTCCAGTATACATACAAGCAGGAAAATTATGTGCATGTGACTCTAAATCGATCCATTCTATTTTAAGCGATAATCCATTTTGAGCAGGTTTATCTTCCAAAATAAAAGCTCCCGCTCCATCGGACAACATCCACCGTAAAAATTCGGTATCAAAAGGGATAGATTTTATGCCTTGAGCTTCAAATCTTGAAGCTTTAAATGATCTGGAAGGGAACTCACTTCCAACACTGATTGCATTTTGTTTTTCTCCACTTTTAATTTGTGAATAGGCATTTTTTAAAGCCATCATACTACTTGCACAAACGCTTTGAAAGCTGGCGACTTCACAAGTGCCAAGATCTAGGCCTGCATGAACCATGCTTGCAAAACCAGGAACCAATAAATCCCCTTGCGTAGTCCCCGTGGATAATAATTGAATCTCCGATGGTCTCAATGAACTTTTTTCCAAAGCATTTTTTACTGCATTGGTTGCTAATTCAGCATTGCTATGTGTGCTTTCTTGATTCTTATCTATGGCAAAATATCTTTCTTTAATCCCGTTTTGCTTTAAGATTCTATTTTTTACAGCGCTGGACTTTCCATTTATTCTTCCCAAATAATCTTCTAGTTCATCATTTGAGATTGGTTCATTTGGTAAATAAGCGCCTAGGCTAGTTATATATACATTTTTCATTTCTTATTTTTTTGAAGGTATTTCGATAGTTTATCTAATAAATCCACTGCAAAGCTATAATTGTCACTGAATCTATAATGGTGATTATTGTGATTGGTTCCCAATAATTTCCAGCTAGGCCCATTTCCATTCCCAAATCTGTAATTGCAATGTCCGGCATAATTGATCATTATACTTGCAAGTGGATATAGGGCAATTGCAACAGGAGAAAATGGAATAAAAGGCACCAAAGTAATAGGTACAGTACTCAATAAAAAAGCCTCAAACCAATGAAAGCTATAGACTGAATATACAGTTGGCACTTTCGATTTGTGATGGATTTTATGGACATATTTCATGAAAAATGGAATATGCATCATTCTATGAACGGAATAAAAGTGAATTTCGTTCCAAACATTCAATAATAAAACTCCCAGTAAAACATTTAATGGGCTGTCTGGAATGAGGGTAATGATATCTTCCCGGATTGCATAAATAACAGGAAATGATGAAAATCCAAAAACAAATATGGATAGCAGAGAGTACTTTTTTTCAAACTTTACCTGTTCTCTAGTAGCTTTTTTGGCTACTATTCTATGCAGAATATTAATACGGTTTAAATATTTGCACAACCACAAAAATATTGGAGCAAGCCCAAAATATAGCAAGCTAAAATACAAAAAGGTAAGTGCATAAATCTGTAGATAGGAGTAGTTGAATATTATATTAGATATAGTTTCTGGATTCATTTTCGAATTTGATGTTGGTTAAATATACACAAATCTATTTAGTATATTCGTTTACAAATTTAATTTGGATGGTTGTCCAGGTAATGGGTCAAATTAGGGCATAATCGGATGTGATTTTAGAGTTTTGATAATGTGTAGAATACGTGCTTCAGAAATAAATAGTGTGACTTAAATTTAATAATTTACAGTCCAACTTCTTTGATGACTTACACTATATTGGTTTTTTATTAGCTTAGAACTTGTGCATATTTTTGTGTTGTATCCAATTAGAAAATAATAAACACCCCTGACGTACTGTTGTCACACCATGTTGTTATTTTTGTTCTGTAATTAGTAATAAACAATCAATCATGAGTAAATCAGAATTTAGACAAGTAATTAATGCCTCTAAAGAAAAAACATGGGATGTGTTATTTAAGCAATATGGAGATATCCATGTTCACAATCCAACTATGCCCACATCAAATTACATAGGTAATTCTACTAAGGGAGAGCTAAATTGCTCGAGACATTGTACGTTTGATGATAAGTTATTTTTGGAGGAAAAAATAACTGAAGTAGATGAAGGCAATAGCTTTAAGGTAGAGTCATATAAGCATAATTTACCCATGTTAAAAGACATGTCTGCGATCTATGAATTAACATCCATTGGAAACGATAAAACAGAAGTAAAGATGACCTCTTTTGTTTCAACCTCCCCAGGTTTTATGATTTTATTAATGAAAGGTCAATTGGGGAAAGGTCTAAGAAAGCATCTTTTTGGTTTAAAATATTATTTAGAAACAGGGAATACGGTCAATAAGGATAATTATTCGAAAATCTTTAAAAACTATAAATAAACAGGTATTTGAAGATGATAATTTACCAGCTATAAGAGACATTCTTTCAAGACTCTGAGGATTATCTTTAAAAGGAGGACCAACGAACAGTACCCAATAAAAGAAGGTTTCAAACAACTGTTTGAAACCTTCTTTTATTGGAAGGGAGCCTTACTGATGTAATGTTGAGTCGGGTTACGTTGTTGTTTAGTAGGTTACGTGATTTTGGCTCATCTAAGAAAAGTCGAACCCCCGCTACCGCCAGTTTACAACTGGTGGTTTATTAATTTAATTTTTCCAATTCTTTTTTCAATTCATCCATGGTGTAATCCCTAAACTTTATCCCAGTAAGCTCTCCTTCCTTGGTTTTGTGTTCAGTAATTGACATTTGAATTTTATTCCTCTTTGTTTTGATAATCATTAGGGTAACGTCTTTATTCTCCGGAATACCATTGAAATAATTAATCCCATTTTTATAAGTTGGAGTGATCACTGATTTGTAATCTTTATAGATGAATTTAATCTTGAGGTTTTCATCTGACTTTTCCTTTAATGTTATATTAACTTTGTTCGCAGGGTCATCTATAAAATGATCGCAATTCAACCATCCCAATTTTGCAGTACTGAAAATGTAATAGTTTAACTCAACTTGACTAATATCATTGATTGAATTATTTCCGAATTCAGGATATTTGTCTTCTATTGATTTTAAATAAGCCTCATTGCTTAGATGCCTAGCTGGAATATATTTAACTCCGAAATTAATGAAAGATTCCATGTCTGCTTCCTTCCCATTTCTTTTAAACGGCTTTAGCTTAGGCATCTCAGAAATTATTCCCAATAGCCTTTTACACTTCTTTTTATCATACTTTTTTTCAAGTTTGACATCTTTTACATCACCATTTGATGATACTATAAACCGAATATTAACATCTCGTAAACGCACATAATCACGTTCTTTTTCTGTTAGTGATATTTCCTGTCTTACCCATGTCCATATGTTCGTGCCATCATCTAATTCCATCAATTTAGAGTCAAGGTCTTCATACTTAGTAATGAACAGTGTTAAAGTGTCAATCTCATATCCTATAGATTGGTTTTCTTGCCTCCATCTTACAATACCATCGGGTTGTTCTGATTTTGATTGAGAGAATAATTGCATTTCATGGTTAGTTTCGCCCTTAGGAAAGTGCACAATGATATCCTTTCCTTTCTTAAGTTTTAGTTCTTGACCATTGGAGTGTATTTTCAGATTTATCATCCCTCCTGTTTCGAGAAGACCTTCATCTGCCATTGTAGACAGCTTTTGAGTTATAATATCTGACATGGAATAATATTCCTTAAGTACAACTTCAATTGCAGAGTTCGGACTAGTACCATTGTCAAATTCCAATGAATTTGCCTCTATGAAAATTATTGTACCAGAACTCCCAAACAAAACGGTGTCTTTATCAGGTTGAATATTAAAAGTTGATGGTTCAACGTCAAGTACCTCGTCTATACTGACTTTATCCAATTGTTCGTCTTTCTTTCCGTCATTTTTGCATGAAAAGATGAATAAAGTCAAACTTAATATAATCAGTAATTTTATTTTCATTTGCTTGTGTTAGATTAACTAATAAACGGATAACAAATCCTGGTAGATAGGAAAGTGTTTTGCAAAATATACCTAGAGGGTTATGTTATGGGATAAGAATAAATCTAATAAAAAATAATTTTACAATACTACCGGCCTCAACCTTTCCATAAGTCGAAACCGGTAGTAGCTCATTACTTCATGAATTCCTGTAATTTCTTTTTTAGCGGGCTGCTGTCATCAGAGATAGCCCATGCCCACATTTGTGAAAGTGTATTTGATTCTTTTGCTTCCAGACCGATCTTAAAAAATGTATTGTAATAGGGAAAACTCTTAAAGGCAATCCCATTGCCCCCTCCATTTTGTCCTTTCTCAATCTCAGCTTTTAGTGTTGCGTCCCCAATATTATTTTGCCAATTCAATATTTTGGCATTTTGAATATAAAGTAGCTTGACGGTTCGCTTGCTCGTAATACCTACCAGATCATTTTGAACGGTAGTTAACTCCATTTGATAAAATGCAGGTTCACTACATACCATAGCATCATCTGGACTGTTACCCGCTGTAGCTCCACAACTAGCGGCATATAACCCATTAACTAGCGTATCAAATGGTTTGCTTCCATCGGTCCCATTATTCTCAAAAACAGAGATCAGACTTTGAGCCGAAAAATTAGTATTCTCAGGATCTTTTTGATCTTCGGTAAAGGCTTGATATTTACCAGTGTCTGCATTGAAATCGATGCCAAATAATGCCGCGATCTGATCAGCGGCTATAATTCGCCCATTTTTCTTTTCCAAAGGAGTATCTGTATTGTCAAAAACAACTAGACTGATGGTTTCATTACTGCCCTCTCCCATCTCCGTTTGTGCAAGCATACCAATTACTCCAGTATTATCTAAAGTACCGCCATCAGTATATTCCATTTCTCTGTTTGTACTAACTTTCTCAATGGGCCAATAGTTATAACTTGGAACGATGGTACCAAAACGTGTGACGTCATTTAGCACCGCTTTTTCCAAACGCTTCTCTATAACACCAGCGATATCTTTAATATCATCCTTAATTTCTGTAAGTAATGATTTATGGTGCTTTGTTGATAAATGGGTCTCTATCTGACTGATGAAACCCTTCAATTTTTCAGGGTCACTCACTTGTACTTTTACATAACTGGCGATTGTTTCAGCAAAGAAAGCACTTGAAGTACTCACTATATCAATAAGCGAATAAGGTTGTGTTATCTTAATATCCACCGTTGGTGCAGTGGCTGATTGTTGATTTAGTGTGGAACATACGCCATACGATTCAACCAATCCACCACCATTTATGTTTCCATAGGGGCTTTTTCCACGTGCTCCACCTGCAACTGGGGTTACTTGGTTAGGAAGTTGTATGATGTTGGATTTAATGCGATTAGGATTGTCTACTTCTATCATGATATTATTATTCATAATATGAAATGGACGACCTGAACGCACATAGTGGAAATCATCTTTTGAAGGAGAATCTGCAGGGAAGTTTTTTTCTGCGTAGTCCTTAGAAAGGGAAAAGTATTTTGTAGAATTCCATTCGTAATTTCCTTTTGCTCTTAGATGATAAGGTTCTAAAACCAAATGACCCACCAAATAGGCCCAAAACCATTTATGATTGGAAGCTTTATGGGTGGCTAAAAATAAGCCTGCCAGAATAGCTAATTTTTCAAGATGCATTCCCGCCGGGGCATTACCAAGACTGTAATCACCAAGATTATTAACATTGAAATGATCCCCACCATTTTTAAGTGATAGTTTGCCTGGTGGAGAATAGGTACCCAAAAGGTCTGTATCCAAAATACCTTCCGGTAAATAAGAATAAATGGATGTAGCCCAGGTACCTCCTGAAACAGATGAGAGATAACGTGCACTATCCATAAGGTTTAATGTATGTAATCCAAGCATTTGCCCCCAGGCACAGGTTAATGCTCTAGACCCACCACCTGAAAAGCATAGTCCAATATTTTTTTTGTGCTTGTCTGAGTTTTCAATGGTAGAATTGCTACCCTTGTTTTGGTAGGTATTTGTTTTGAATTTCATAAAATATTCTTGTTTTAATTATATGTTCTTAAAGGCTATTCTTATGGCCAATAACGCTTTGGCTATATTGTTGTTAAACTGTTAGCTTGCTATACATGCATTTTAGCCATTCTTGTAGCACATTTTAATTTTTACTTTCCCAATATGATCTCATTAGTGGTGTGACAGACCAACAATCTTTTATATCCTCAGTATCCCAACAACACCAATAGTATATTGTGTATTCGTGTAAGTCAAAGTCTTTATTCAACAGTGCTTTGACTTTTCCCCATTTCTGATGCATTAATTCTTCATTCTTCTGTTCTGTTAATGATTGAATTATCATCTCCATCAAAGAAAATTTTGTATTATCATTGGTGATAGTTGTGTCATAAGCCTGAATGTAGTCGTCTATTCTTTTAGATTCTACAATTGTATAAGTCCAATCTTGGTCGTGCTTTCCAATCTTGTAATCGAACAAATCAGCAAGTTCTTGCCAGTTCCCACCACATCTGAATTTAGGTTCTTTTATTTCCATTTTTTAATGGCTAAACCACCAGTTGCAAACAAGTGTATTGTGGGTAATTTACCCTTTAATAATTCTGTTAATCCTTGGTTGAATGATCCATATTCCAATTGGATAAAACCAAATTAAAAAAAAGTCTCCTGCAAAATCTGAAAAACTCACTTCCCTTTGAAGTTCTACTGTTTTAATAGTCTTTGCGACAAAATAAAGGTTGTAAAAAATGCAAAACATTGAGATTAAATGAAGCGGGACTATAAAAGCAAAAATCCAAGGATTGAAATTTAATTCTTTTATTGTAATCTGCATAAGTCCTTGAATTAAAAGGATATAGATTAAAGGTATAAAGAAGAAAATCTTGAATTTTTTTAATTTCATTTTTACTCCATCTGGTACTTTTGACTGAAGCCCAACTGCTACAGACCAAAACCAACCGAATAAAGTTCCTGTGAAAAAGATCATCATAACAGAAAATAATGTCATAAAGTTGAATGATGGGAGGTTTGGGCCAGATCCACCATTTAAATTTGAAAACATTGTTCCCATTACTACAAATTGAAGAAGCATTGGTATTCCAAATTGAAGAAGGAATAGTTGCCAGTTTTTAGCTTTTAAAAATTTCTCGATCATTCTATTTTTTTAGTTTAATTGTATTACTGACAATGTTATACATGGTGTCAACTTGTAGTCTAGGGATATCAACTATATCAGCCATCCTCAGATGTTAAATATAGTTCAAACTAAAGTACAAGGCAATAACTGTATCAAGTGTTTTTCAATTATTGTATGGATTAAAGGAAGCCATTTAAGTTGTAAAAGGTGGGATATGGATTTTATTATTTTACTGGTATTATAATGAAGTTAACCACCAGTTGCAAACTGGCGGCAGCGAGGGTGCAATATGTCTCAATTCGAACAATATTTGAATAGCTCTATATAGAATTCTGAATTTTTATAATGATAGGTACCTTTTTCAATTTCAGATAATTCAAAATACTTTTCTAAGTTATCTGAGAAATTTGAGTCAAAACTAAAATATGATATTTCTAATTCTATCCCTAAGAAGGTTGTGAAAGTTATTTCGTTACTCTTTTCCTTTTTTAATTTTATATTCTTCAAAGACTTCTTTAATTCTAAACTTAATTGTTCTTTTGAATAGTTAGATTTTAAAATGGTTAAGGCGTAATTCAATAAATAAGTATTACTTGTAATTGGATAGTTTAAAACATTGGGTAATGCAAATGACAGCGCTTTTTCAATGTCATTAAGACCATAATGACTTTTTGTATATAGCGTAGCGATATAAATACTATTTGCAACATGTTCATTACCGCAGAAATGCTGGTATGGATACTTTTTCGTCAGGTTTATATATTTTAAAGCCTCCTTGTAATTTTTTCGATTTAAATAAATTTCAGCTAGGCTTTTACAAGCTCTATTTTTATAGAGTGCATATGGTTCTGCCATCATTCCTTCACCACCATTAGGTTCCTGATCGTTAGCATTTCCATTAATAATATTTAGGTAGTATTCAATTGCTAGGTCTATATAATCAAGTTGATGTAAAATTATTGCAGCGTTATTTTGTGCTCTATAAATCAAATCAGATTCTGGATATTCATGTATTAAATTTTCAAAATATTCTAATGCTATTTCCAAAATTTCTTCTTTCTGTTTTTTAAGTAGCTTTATCTCGATTTGATTTTCATAGTTGGTAGAGTCCAACATATCAATTGCATTATCAAAATTTATATCATGATAAACAAGAGAATAAAGCGCGTTTCCTTTATCGAATAGCGTAAAGTCTTCCTTATTTTCCTGTGCGTTAACATTAAATGTGTGGAGAAGGAGTATAATGTATAATACACTAAAATTAATTCGTATCATCATATTGTCTTAAATTTACCTATTTATGTTTCATACTGTTCAAATATCAAATTTCTCCGCTACCATTCTCTACCTCCAGTTTGCAACTGGCGGTTCAGATTTATAAATCTATAAAAAGGTGATTAACCATCCTACAAAATTGCCAAATTCAATTCAGAATCATAACCTGCAAATATTCCAATTAGTTCCCCTTAGAGTCACTCGAAGAGGACTCTGAAGGCCTAATTCCTACTTCTTTCGTTAAAATGAGTAGTAAAGGATAGTATATGGATTTTATTTTTTTACTGGTATTATAATGTCGTTAACCAACAGATACAAACTAGCGGCAGCGAGGGATTGCAAATCATGTATAAGATTATGATGTAGTTGTAAACTACACCTGGTCGTGGCTTTTGTAGGCTTCCTTAATTTTTGATTTAGCACCTAATAGAATATTAGGTATTCTCAAAACCAATTCTATTAAAAGAATAGATGAGGAAAAGAAAACGATATATGAAATTGAATCTATCCTTCCAGATAGGTATATATCTTTTGGTTCAAAGGAATAAAGTATTGTTGCTATCCACTTTGCTAAAGGTATTGGTATAAGGAGAAGTACAATTGTTATAATTATTTTATTCCACCATTTGGTTTTATACAGAAATATAGGAAGGAAGATTTGGGCAATTACCAAACCCACAATCATACCGAATTGTCCATGGTCATGTAATCCAGTAAACACTTTATTTACAAATATCCAAACTAAAACAATAGTAAGAATGAAATATAGGATATGATGTTTTACCCTTTGAAGCATAGGTCATTAGGATGAGTATCTAAATTAATGGGTGCGAGTAGACATATTTAAAACTTATCGGATAGTGTTCTTTTCCAATCACTTCCTTTTTCAATTATATATTCTCCAATTATTTCAAACTCCCTACCCCTATCATATTTTGAGATAGGTTCTTTAATTTTTATTAGATCTTCTCTAGTAGGATCGTAAATACCATATTTCAAAAAGTTAGACCTTCCTTTTGTTAAACTAATCCCATAGTTTACTCCGTATGTTTTTTCTGAATGTTCGTTATCTTGACCATTATCCTCCCACCAACAAACTTTACAAATGTCATATTCTGCTCTTTCGTCAATTGTTCTACTTCCACAACAAGGGCATGCGTATAATTTTATGGGAGATCCTTCAATTGAATCTATTCCTAAATTTTCGCATAAATAATGATTCGATATGGCCCGCATGCTATCCTTCAACCAGACCATTAAAACTTGGTCATACTTTTTACTATTTGGATTTTCATACAGTTTTTCCTCAACAAATTCATTTTGGATTTCCTTTGGTAATAAATTCCAATCTTTACTTTCTTCCCAATTCTCAAAGGTCATTATGTCAAGTTGTTCAGCCCTTTCCTCCTCGGAAAGTTCTAGAAGTTTTATGGATGCTAGTTTTTCAATTGCTTGCTTTCTTTTCATTATGTCGAATGCCTTTTAAATATAATATACCTGAATAATTTCATTTTAACTCTAAATGAATTTCTTTCATTTTCGCTAGTTTCAATTGTTCTTTCATGTATGCTTAATAGTGATCTTCCTTATTTAATTTCTTCGATTTCATTTTCCCAATACATTTTTTCCAAAATATTTTCCAATTGTTGCCAATCTAAGTTCTCTGCAAGGTGTTTATAGCCCTCTGTAGATTTCAAAAACGATAGTAAAAACCAAGCTTCAACAACACCAAAATTGGGTGGGTTAATTAATTCTACTTCGACTCTTTGTTGAGTTTTACGATTATGGAATCCACATTGAAGGCCATGGAAATAATAATTCCATTTATTTGATAATTCACCACCATTTGGAATATCGTCATGAGGTTTAGATACCAATTTTAAATAATCCTCTTGCTTAGAGATATCCAATCCATGTTTATTCGCCAATCGGAACATTAGTTCCTTACCTATTTCTCGGTATTCAAGTATTGATTTTATGAGTAACTCTTTGTCCACTTTTTAATGTATTCTGAATTAATTATATCTGAATAGTTAATATATTTCTATTATCTACTTCTCTTTTCCAAATAGGCTACTGAACATTCCTTATAGTATACGTGCAATTTTAATGCATTAATTATGGTTTGTGCATCGGCTAATAGAGAAGTGATAATTAATGATTCTCCATTTTTAAGATCTATGCGCAAAAAATTGAAATTGTCTAAATGGGTATAATGGGAAAAACTATTTTTGGTGTAATTGAATTGGCAAAATTCAATATCATCTCTTGAAAAGTCTATTTTTTTTGATTTATCGATATAAGAAGCCTTTTTTGAAATGACATCAATAGTTAATCTAGCCTTAGCATTCTCCAACTTATAGCTAAGGGAAAGTATCGTGCCAGGAAGCCATAACAGCAAAAAGAGTAAATTAAAAAGGATAATTGTTACTAGGGAGCTGTCACCTAATGCACCGTATCCCATTCGTAATATGTAAATAAAATGAACAGCAAATCCGATTAAGGTTCCAAGGGTAAAGGTTAATTTTTTGCTATTGGCAATGTCAAATTCTAAAGTTTTTATTTCTTGTTCAACAGTGCTAATAATGGTATCAAATTCTAAAGAATTTATTTCTTCTTCCTGATCTAGATCAATAGTTGATTTTAGGTTAACGATCTCATTAAGGTTGTTTTGAAAAAATCGTTCTATTATTTCCTCAACAATGTATCCTTGAGGGTTCAAATTATAATTATTAGTAATTAATAAAGTAGCCTCTGCACTACCTTCTACATAGCATACTTCAAATTCTTCATAATTTATTTTAGAAATTTTAAGTTCTCTTGTGCCTGATTCATTTTTGAAATTGATATTTGGAAGGGTAAAGGTCATCCTTCTATCCTCGATCTTTTTCAATTGACCGTCCCATGGAAACTCTTGGAATACTTTAATTGCATCATCAAATGATACACCTCCCATTTCGGCAGCATGGTCTGTAAAAAATTCTAGCTTTTGAAAACTCCAGGTGTATTTCATATTAATTGTACTGATTTTTATGTGTAATGGACGAATAGATCCAATGTGTTACATTTCTGCTATGGCAAGCTTCCAACTGGTGGTGTCTTGAGCATAAAACTATAAAAATATCATTTGTTATCCTACTAAAAAAAATGCATGATATTGTTAAGTGGATTGCAAATCCTCGTTGAATGAATCTGAGGGGTATTTAATTTCTTCGACTTCATTTTCCTTATAAGGTGCAGTTTCAAAAAACACCTAGTGGGAAGGTGAAAGAATTTCTTTAGCACTGTGATAGCTTTAGCCTTTTATTAGTTCTTCTTTAACAAGTGTAGTGAGCATTCTGCGAATTATTCCTTTCAATCTAAAAGGCATAAACATATATGTTCCATCAATAGTTTTTGATTTGGATTCGTTGTAGTGGAATGTGATATTCAGAGACCAGTCATCCATAGCCCAATAATTTGCAGTTGTGTCCAAATTATCAATGTATGACCGCTTAAATAAACTATCAATATTTTGAAGCGTTTGATTTTCAATTCTAAATACTGTATCACCTACCAATTTCACATTATTGATTCCTTTGAAATTTGCCTTGCCATCACTTTGAATTGTGAAGATAAATTCTGGACAATAACCGAAACAAGATCCGGCCACTAGACTAATTTTTTCAAATTTTAAGTCAGAATTGAATTCCAGTCTCCTATTATATAGTTTTCTCGTTTTGGAGTTATGAGACAGCGTTAGTGTATCAGGTAAGTGTTCAATTATTTGGTAACTGGATATAATTCCACCAAACTCCTGAACTAATATTTTATCTTGATCTAAGCTATATTTACCTCTATTATGAAGTGCAGATTTCTTTATTGTTAACAATGTACTATCGCGAAATCTTAGTCCTAGATCATAGCGTGAAAATAGCCCTGTTGTATCCTCAACGTAAATCCAATCACCTTCTAAGCGTAGTTTTTCTTTTTCTTCAGGAAAAAAACTGCAAGCACTCAATCCTAAAATCCCAATTATTACTATTAAATGTCTCATCCTAATTATTATCACTAGCTCAAATATTAGTTTAATGGTTACCATATTCCTATTATCACCTTAATGCAAACGCACTACTCCTTTTGTATTTCAAGCCAATAATCTACACTTGGTATATCTCGGTTTTAGAAAAACGGATTAAAGTTTCAAGATAGAAAAAGGATTTGTGCTATTGAACTTTTGTATTAGTTCGATTAAGATAAGTGGGTATTATATTGCCGTTAACCACCAGTTACAAACTGGCGGCAGCGGGGGGGCTATATTTAGTTAACCCACCAGTGGTAGACAAGGGCAGTAGAGTTTTAATAACTTAATACAAGTACTGAAAAGGCAATAACCAAAATAGTTAACATTTTTATAAATCGTCCTTTTCTTCTTTTTTTAATTAGAAAGGTCCTGTTATGTTCGAGTGATTTAATTTTGTTTTCTAAATCTGAATTTTCTTCATTGATGAAATTATTTTTAACCAGGTATTTTAACGCATAAACCTTTCCGCATTCTAATAGGAAATCCTTTTCTTTTTTGGATAGTTTAAAGTTTAAAGTTGAAATGGGTCTAGTATCAATCATTATTGTTTCATTACCATATTTTTCAAGTGCGACATGATCAATAGTTTCGGTACCAATTTTTATTAATTCACCAAGGATTGTTTTCTTCTTTCTTCCTTCATAAATTTCTGGCCCTAAGTAAAGTCCAAGAAATTTTGTTTTAGGATTATCTTCTAATAAAATTTCAACTGGGTAATTATTTTGTACTCCTCCATCAAAAACTTTATATCCATTATTCATTTGAGGGACAAAAAAGAATGGTATTGACATACTACATCTTGCCGCAAATCCAGCTCCTAAATGACTAGTTTTAGTATCCTTTGAGTCAAATATTAATGCCTTCTTTCCTTGTGTACTAGCATATACACTAGCTCGAAATGGAAGAGTCTTTAGTTTTACTTCTGTAGCTTGACCGATCTTTTTTGCTAATAGTTGATCAATCCAGGTTTCAAAAGTTGTCCCCTCATAAAATCCACCTTTAAACACTAAATTAATGAGGCCTTTCAAAAACCAAGTATCTTTGAAGTCGTTGAAATTTTTTTCGGCTAATATTTTTTTTAATTCTGAATGATTGTAGCCTGATGCAAGAAGAATGGCAGATATCGCACCTGCTGAAGTTCCTGCATACCACGAAAATTTATAGAATTTTTCTAATTCCTCTAAAGCACCTACATAAGATAAACCTTTTATTCCTCCACCTTTCATAATTAAGGCAAAAGTATCAGTGGTTTTGGAGGTCCCAAATTCAGTGATTTTATTATTATGAATATAATCTATTTTGTTTTTTATTGTTGCTTCCCATTCACTAGTCTTATTGTCGTAGGTAATAATAATCCAGCCATTTTCAATAAATTCTCGGGTTGTTTTATTTTGCAATTCCCTATATGCGGTTAATCCAATAATATGTTTGGGTTTACAGATAGATTTTCTTCTATTTAATTCTTTCAGCAATGATAATCCAGCCAATGGTTTTGTTTCTTCGCCTTTTCGGTTAGGGAGATTTAAATCCAATACCATTAAATCAATTGATTGATTTGCTAAAATCAATTGCATAGCGTCAGCTTTGTTATTTGCAATTAAAAATTCTGAATTAATATTTGTTTCATCAATTACTGTTTTTATTTTATTTATTTTTATTACAGAATCATCAACAACTAGGATTGTCATATTTATAAAGAATTAATAAACTTTACTATTTTATCTTCCCAGTCTGTTTGTCCGGATTTATAATATATATATCCAGTGTATAGGTTAGGATAATTTTCTGATAGTTGAGTATCTAATTCTTTTATTGATAATGAACCGCCATCAAATTCACTATATTGTGTTACAACTAGAATTTGAGATTTCTTTTTGTTTCTTTTCATTTCTTTCAAAATGTCTCGTCCACCAAAGTTTCTCGGTTTTCCAGAAAAATTTCCTTGAACTTGATCATAAGTAGGAATACTCATATCCAATAAAATAAAATCAAAATTTTCTTCTAAAATTTGTTTTATTCCACTTTGATAAGATTTTCTGTGCAACAAATTAAATGATGAGAAATTAAATTTTAAAAACTCTAAAATTTTAGTTGCTTTGATTGGATCATCTTCTATCAATAGACCTTTCATACTATAAGTTTGTTTAATTCGAAATTTATTTTCACCTCAAAACTATTTTTTATTACACTTGGTGTAACTTCATAATAATCTCTTTCTAAGTCCACAGCGATGCATTTACATATTTTCAAAAAACCGGAACCTTCTTCAAAGCTACTATCTATACCTTCCTTTTTATAATCTGCTACATTTTGAATGATATTAGTAACTCTAATTTTCAATTTATCAATATCAATAGAACCAGAAATATTATTTTTCACCAAAATTTCAATACTTTCATTAATTTGTTTAATGTTTATATCAATTTTAAGTTGGTTACCTAAATCCTTATTCTTACTGACTATATTGTCAAAAATATTAATTAACATGTCTCCAAAGGTTTCAAAGTACTTCCCTTTAAAATTTGAAGAACAACTACAATCTGTTTTAACAATAGCATTTTGAATAGAACCTGTGTGAATACTGTTTATATAGTCTAAACTATTTTGAACAATCATATCGATAGGAAATTCTTCAATATACTGATTTTTTGACACATTAAACCATTTGGTGATTTGAGAAATTATTAATTGAAATTCAGTTTTGCAACTGATTATTTTTTGTTTAATTGGATTAATTTGATCTTCATTTTTTACTACTAAACTTATGTTCTCTTGTAATTCCTCTAAAGCATGAAGAAATGATACAGATAATTCATTTGTAAGCATATCTCGTAAGTTGCTTAAATTTTCGTCTAATCTTTCGAATAAAGAATTAAAAGTTTCTTCTAAAAAGATTTCATAATTATCGATTTTACCAAAACGATTTTGATATAGAATATACATTTCAGCTTTACTATAATAGAAATCAAAAATTCCTGAACTATTTCTTTCAAATTCGTTATTGATACCGATCCACGATAATCCTAATTCAATAATAGAATCAATTTTCCTGGAAAACTCATTGAGTAAATTTTGTATTTCAGTTTTAGATTTATCCGATACTTTAAGATTTTTATTCCAGTAATTAATTTCTTTATAATCCTGTAGAGAAGAATCCATTGAGCTAATTAAAAAGTACTTATCAAATACACTTCTTAAAACGTTTGAAAAAGTACCATGTCTAATTCTCATGCTTAAGAAGCTCCTAAATCCATAATCTTCGCTATAAACAAACTCCTTTTTAATTGCATTGAAGATATCCACAAAATATATGAATCGTATAACTGGAACTGTGACAGCATTAGGGTCCTGAGAAGGGTCTATTTTTGACAAATATAGAGGTAATTCATTTTCAGGTATTAATTCTTTTAAGTAGAAGGTAACTAGAGCACCGTCTTCTTCGATATTTTCGTACAATTTTAGAGATGATATTGACGAATATGCAATATCAGTTAAATTTAAATATCTATCGAATAAATCAGGTAATTCAACTCCTAAATATTTTTCAATACTTAGAGTGTCAATATAAATTCTACTTTCATGAATTTGTAGTAGTCCCTTTCTTAAACTAGCCGCTTTTGTTAATGACATTATTTCAGCATTAAATATCTCAATTTTATCCTCATTAATTAATTTCAACTTATTCAATATTTTTATTCTTTCAGCTTCCAAAGCCTCAATTGAATTTAAAAAAGGTGAATCTTCAATATTTTCTATAGTACAAACTTTTTCTAGGAAATAAATGAGCATTTTATCCTCAAAAAATTGGTTTATTTCAAATATCTCGGAAGGGTATTTGATGTCATTATTAATAAGAAAATCAGCTATTCTATCATAAATGCTTGATTGTGGTTGATTATACAATTCAAATAAAATTGGTATAGAAATGTCCCTAAATACATCTTCTTCATCGATTTTATCAAAAGCAATAATAAATTTTTGATCGAAGAAATGATCATATGCAAATAAATTTTTGAAATAAGCCTGAACGATTAAGTTAGATACTTTTTTTAAATTGTTCATAGAAAAATAACAATTTATACTAGTTTTATAATGCCAGGTTTCAATGAAACTATGTTTTTCTAATAAAGAGCCAAATTGATTTTCAAATTTTATTAATTCAAGAATTGCTTCATTTTCCTTTCGTTGATATATAAGTAAATTAATTTTCATTTTGGTTTCAAAAAAAATATTGGAGTTTTGATTGTTTTTTGAAATAATTATTTCATTATTGACAAAATCAAAAACATTATTTTTTGAATTTAATTTCAAATACTTATTTTTCTCTAGTAATAATGAGTAGGAATTGTAACTAAAAGCCTTTTCTTTTAAATATGTTAAATACTTTACTCCTTTCGGTATTGTAAATCTGTATTCATCATAGAGAAATTCTAACAATGGAGCTGAGAAATCGAAATGACTAATTAAATAATACTTGTCAAGTAATTTATCCCTGTTCGAAGTATAATCATCATTTTTCAGTAAAATATCAACTATTAATTGTAGTATTTCATAAAGTTTAGTCTTATCGTCAATAAAATCAGTTATTTTTTTATTTGAAAAAATAACTGATTTAGCGTAAAGAATAAATACATCTGAAAAATTAGATTGCGATTTAAACAGAGAATTGGACTCTTCAATCACTTCGTTATATTGCCCAGATAAGTATAAATCAAGAATTTTAGAATACTTATCATTATTTTTTGTTACAGAAATGTTTGTAAAACTATCATCAATAATAATTAGGATTTTTTCCCAATAGGTATCGTTGAAAATTTTTGAAAACTCCTTTATTTTGACTTTCAAAAATTCTTTGACATCTGATTGTGTCGTTTTTTCAAAAAGAACAATTGAAAGTAAATTTTTTAAACTATTATATCTATCAATTATAGAAAAATCTGAATCAAAATATGTTAAGAATGTTAATTCAGACAATTCGTCCTCAAATCTGACAGGATTAAGTTTATAATCAATATAATCTAATATGTGTTTTAATTCTTTGGAATATTGCTTTTTATGGTGATCTATTGCTGAATCGTATAATACGGCTGATATTTTTTTATCAGCTTTTAATCTTGCAAAGTCTAATAATAAAATTAGTTTTTGTGAGTTGTTGGATAAAGAGAATTTCTTAATTAATTCCTTATTTTCTCCAGATTTGTTTTTTATTTCATTAATATATAATTCAGTTTGTAAAGCAAAAAAGGAACAGCAAACATCTTCATCTAATTTGTCGAGTAAATCTAAGCACTTGTCCAATTTATTATTTAGAATAGTACATTCTATATCCTCTTTAATACTAAGATATTTATTTATTTTGTCAGAGTACTTTTTTAGTATATCAAAATACCACGCTAATTCAATGATCAATGAGGTTTTATCACTTAAATATCCTTCCACTTTACATATTTCATTCTCAGAAATTGGAATTGGAAAATTATAAGCTAAATCACTAAATAGTTTAGGTGTTTTATTTAATAAATATTCTCTTTGATCTTGACTATATTTATATTTTATCAATCCAATGAAATCCTTTTGGGGAACATTACCTTTCTTTAAGGTTGTAATAAAGTTTCTCTTTTTATCTCTTCTCATTAAGTTTCTACTTTTGCTTTAAAGTATTAAATATTATTTATTTTAATCATTTAACTGGGGCCTTTTGTTATGTTAAACCATATTTAATACCCCAGCAATATACCCCATCCCCACACACCAGTCAATCCCTGAATTCAGTGATATTTCAACTATTTTCTAGTGATTTCTTACTTTTATACAAAGTTTCACCTCCAATCTCCAAATCTCCCTCTCAAAAACACCTAAATTTTCCCACATCCTCCCCTCTTAGAATAAAGGATTTATATAACTTGTCGAGAATTTAGAACTAACAAAGAACCCCCTTCCCAATTTTAGCAGTATTTGGATGCCCCTCTAAAGACTGTAAAGTAATAAAATTGGGTTTTTGAATAGTTTAGCACAAATGAAAAATGCCCCATTAGAAGTCATCGTACTAGGCGGAGGACCTGCCGGTATGAGTGCCGCCCTAGTATTAGGACGAAGTAGAATATCGGCCCTGGTATTGAATATAGAAACTCCAAGAAATGCAATTACCAGGCATTCTCATGGATTCCTTACCCAAGACGGCATACATCCCACAGAAATATTTAAGGTTGCCAAGCAGCAATTGGACAAATACCCATCCGTAAGCTATAAGAAAGAAGCAGTCCTCAGGCTAGAAAAGCTAGATGAAGGTTTTCAGGTATATACCACAGCAGGTAGCTATACCAGTAAAAAGGTGATCTTGGCCACTGGCTATAAAGATGATATCGCCAAGCAAGCCATTCCAGGCCTTACGGAAGTCTATGGACAGTCTGTCTATCCATGTCCCTTCTGCGATGGTTTCGAAATGGCAGATAAGGCATTGGCCGTATTTGGAGATGGGACAATGGGCCCTCTATTTGCGAAAAAAATCGCTTATTGGAGCAAAGACCTGCAGGTATTCACCAACGGAGAAAGCGTAACGGATCCATTCCTTGTCAAACAGTTGGCAGATAAGGGAATTAAGATCATTGAGAGCAAAATACAAAGCCTAAAAGCAAAAAATGGTATCCTACAAGCCGTAGTCCTAGAAGATGGCACGGAGATAGCCAGAGAAGGTGGTTTCTTGGCAGAAACCCATTCTACAGAGAATGTAGCCTTTGCCAAAGAACTCAATATCCCTACCGAAGAAGGTGCTTTTGGATTGGAGAATTATATAGTAGATGAAAATAGAGAATCTAGTGTTAAAGGTTTTTATATCATTGGAGATGCCAGATCTGGCTGGAGTGGTGTTACTGGTTCTGTAGCGGAAGGTAGTGAGGTTGCTAAGGCGATAACGCATCAGTTGATTGAAGAGTTTTGGGCTGTTTAAGTTGCCTGGATTGTTATTGAAATAGCCCTTCTTGATGAAGGGTTTTTTTTTTGTTTGGTGATGGGAAATAGATTTTTAGTTGCTAATTATAAATGCCTCTTTATTTCGCTCGCCGCCGCTGGGCTCCTTCTTTTTTCATTCGATAAAAAAGAAACAATCCCGGACGTCCGGGATCGACAATAGAAGGATTTCCCTTCGGGGCATTTACTTCGTCATTTCAGGCTACTTTTCTTTTCCTTTCAGTCGAAGAAACGCCATTCCATTCCTACGTTCATTAAATCTTTCTATTGACTTTAAAAGACATTTAAACAAGTAATACTTTAACGGCCTATTAGAAATAGATTAAAAATCAAGCATTCAGTAAGGCTTTTTGTCAATCCCGGACGTCCGGGATCGTCACTACAGGCTATTTTTATTTATTCCTTTCAGTCATAAATTAACGCCATTTCCTTCCTACATTCATTCGATCTTAATTTTGATTTTTTCGTATTGAATGACATTAAAACCAGTAAAACTAAATTTACATTTTTTTAATCATTTAAAAATCTAGGAACAAGTACAAGGCTTTGCGTAAAGTTAAAAAGGAAGGTATAATACAATTTATACCTTCCTCCTTTAATCTTAGTTGAACGAAGCAAAGCATCTTTCAACTTTAATCTAAGCGAAGCGCTTAATCTCAGCGCAAAGCGCATCTTTTAACTTTAATCTACCACAGGAACTGTGGCAGGAATACCTGCAGCTTCTAGCAGTTCGGGAACAGAATATTCTGTTCCGGGTAATTTCTCCCAGGAGCTCTCTCCTTCTTTGGTTTCTTCCATATTGGCCCAATGCACCACCAAATCTGTAATGCCAGATTCCATTTGCATATTGAATACCCATTCCCCATCATCCTTAATCATATTTCCGGTTCCAACGGTACTCATCACAGCGCCTAGCTCACTGATGGGCATAAATGATATCTGCACTTTTCCATCTGGTGTAACAGATCCTGCAAAGCGGAATCCACTAAGTGTTTGTGATTCGGGATTTTCGTTTTCATAAAGTAGCGCTGCGCAATTCCCCCAAAAGTAACCGTATTTATAGTCTGTAATTTGCCATACCGTTTGATCTATCATTTGGGTAGGTTCAGCATCCGTTGCATTCATCTGTAATGCTGGTAAGAATGCAGTGGGGACATACCAGTAACTGTCTTTCAAGAAGTTCCATTTTGAATTCATCGTTCTCTTTTTTTTAGATTATTATAAAATATCATATTGCCGACTCATGAACTGTGTGCTGTTCATTAATCGAAATCTAATACAACATTTGATAAATATAATATATTTCAAAACCAATGACAATCCCTGAATTCAGGTATTTTTCAATCTAACTAGGAGGTACTTTGTACTTAGTTTAAAGTTACAAGATGCTTCGCTTTGCTCAGCTGAGATTAAAGATCCAATTCAACCCCTTTAATCTTAGCGCAAAGCGCATCTTTCAACTTTAATCTAAATAAAGAATGTTGCATATACAACTAAAATAGTTATATTTGCAGTATGAAGTACAATTTGGAACACTGTATTGGGAATAGATTACGTACACTATCTAGAATAGTCGACAACCAGTTTAGAGCTACACTTAAGGAGTTCAACATAACGGAAAGTCAGCTAAGCATTCTCTTTGCCCTAAAGAAAACAGGGGAAATAGAGCAAGGTAAAATTGGTACTGCCTTGGTATTGGATCGTTCCACGGTGAGTAGAAATGTAAAACTTTTAGAAAAAAGAGATTTTATACAGCGAAGTACGGACTATAGACCTATGATTGCGCTAACTACGCAGGGTGAAAAACTGGTTCAACAACTCCTTCCCCACTGGGAAATTCTTATGGACAATCTTATTGATCAATTAGGTCAAGAGGGAATGGAAGGCATTAAAAGTTTGGAAAAGAAATTACGCTAAAAAAAATAATATTAATGTTGTATATACATCATGCGACAAAACAAACCACATCATGAATCAGAATCATATCAAAGCCAACAATTTTTTCAACAAGGTCACCAGCCATTATAAGGCAATTTTGGCCCTGAGTATAATACTCATGTTGAGCGTGTCGGTATTTATAGTTTCCATGAAAAAGGATACTAGTTACGATGCCTTTTTACCCGCAGATGACCCTGTGTTGGTCTTTAAGAATAAAGTGAAGGAGACCTTTAGTTTGAACGATCCTATGGTAATAGCCATTGTAAACAAAAAGGGTGTATTCAATAAAGAAACACTGGGTTTGGTACATGAATTATCGGAAAAAATTCAATCCATTCCTGGGATTGATCCAGATAAGATTACCAGTTTGGCTACAGAAAACAATATTGTGGGAACGGAAGAAGGTCTGGAAGTAGATCCCTTTTTTGAGTTAGATGAATTGACGGATACCAAAGCCATTGAGGTGGCCCAAGCCATAGATAATTTTGAATTGTACCGCGGGAATCTAGTCTCAGACGATTATACCATGACCCTAGTGGTTGCTGAAATGCTGGAATCCTATAATCAGAAACAGCATGAGGTATACAAAAGTCTCATGACTATGCTGGATGACTATCAGTACCGTGATGAGCAATTTTTCCTGGCGGGTGAAGGTGCCGTAAATGGGTATCTGGCACGTTATATAGATGAGGATGCCAAGAAAACAAATCCTTTTGCAGCACTTATTATTTCTATCATCCTACTGATCGCCTACAAAAGGCTAAGAGGTGTAGTATTGCCCAATCTAATGGTATTGGCTGCGGTCGGTATTTCACTTGGTGCTATGGCTGCCTTTGGGGTCAATTTTTATGTAATCACAAATGGTTTACCGGTTGTATTGATTGCTATTGCCGTGGCAGATGGGATTCATATACTAGGGGAATATTATGAAAATGCTGCCAAATTCCCAGAGTTTACTCAGCAAGAATTGGTCATCCATACGATGGTACACATGTGGCGACCTATTGCCATTACTTCTGTTACAACGGTTGCAGGATTCTTGGCCATTGCCGCATCGGCCTATATGCCGCCTATGACATATTTCGGTTTGTTTGGAGCGCTGGGTGTTGCCATTGCCTTGGTGTATGCCGTATTTATGATTCCTGCAGCTATGATGTTGGTAAAACCTCAAATGAGTAAAGCCTATAAACCAAATCAAGAAATAGATGGCTTTGGTAAATTCATGCAAAAGGTGGGGAATATAGTCGTGAAACATCCAAAATATATAGTTGTTACAGCCCTTATTATAATTGGATTTGGAGTGAATGGTGCGGTCAAGCTTTTGATAAATGAAGATAGAATAAAGAATTTTCAATCAGAAGAACCCATTGTTATTGCAGATGCCGCCATCAATAGTAAAATAGACGGTACTTCCCATTTGGATATCTTAATAGAGACGCCTGAAGTTGAAGATCTTTTTGATCCTATCAATCTAAAGAAAATGGAGGCCCTACAGGAATATGTAGAGTCCCTACCCTATGTAAATGGAAGTATATCCATAGTAGACTTCATCAAAAAGATGAACCAGTCTTTGAGTGATGATAAAGCGAACATCATCCCAACGAGTAAGGAATTGATAGCCCAATATTTCCTTTTGTATTCTGCTAGTGGCGACCCAACGGATTTCGATAATTATATAGATTATGATTACCGATTGGCCAATATTCGTTTCAAAATGAATACCGGTGAGTATTTACATGAGAAGGAAGTAGTTGAAAAAACCAATGCCTATATACAGGAACATTTGAATACAGATACCATCAAAGCGACTGCTACGGGTAATGTGGGTATGGATGTCTATTGGATAGGAAGATTGGGCTCCAACCATTTCCTGGGAGCTGGTTTGGCCCTGTTGGTAGTATTGTTATTTGCGGCAATCAGTTTTAGATCAATTTGGGCAGGTGTGCTCACCATTGTTCCAGTATCTATTTCTGTATTGTTTATCTACACCGTAATGGGTGTAATGGATATTTGGTTGGCAGTAGGGACTTCTATGTTCGCTGCAATTGCTATTGGTGTAGGTGTTGATTTTGCGGTACATACCATCGATCGACTGAAATTCCTATTGCAGGAAAAACAGCTTAGTCTACAGAATGCCTATGTAGAATTCTACACATCGGCGGGGCGTGCATTGCTGTTTAACTTCCTGGCTTTGGCACTTGGTTTTGGAGTTTTGATGACTAGTTCGGTTCCTCCACTGAGTCAATTCGGATTTTTAGTAGCGGTGGCTGTATCGGTAAGTTTTGTGGGGAGCATGACCCTCCTGCCAGCCATTATATATCTTATCAAACCGAAATTTTTAAATATTAAAAAGGACTAATTCCTTTTCACCCTTCACAAAAAAATACATTGATGAAAACATATCTAAACCTGGGACTGTTGATAATTGGATTATTGATTCCCTCAACCCTTACTGCGCAAAACCTGCCATCAGGTGAAACCATTGCAGCCAAAACCTATGACCAGCCGGATGGCATTTCTGTAACCCGTAAACTGAGCATGGAGCTGATAGATAAAAGAGGGAAAACCAGAATTAGGGAAACCACTACCCTGCGTAAATATTTCGGGGAAGAAAAACGGATGGCCATCTTTTACATCAGTCCAAAGAATGTAAAAGGAACCGCCTTTTTAACTTTCGATTATCCAGATCCATCTCTAGATGATGACCAATGGTTGTATATGCCTGCCTTGCGTAAAACAAGGCGCATTTCAGCGGCCAATCGTGGGGACTATTTCCTGGGTACAGATATTACCTATGAGGAGATAAAATTGGAAGCTAGAATCAGTAAGGATGACTATAGCTACAAAACCATTGCCAAAGAAGAATTGGACGGTAGAATGTGTTATGCTGTTGAAGGAACACCTATAAATGCAGCTGTAGCAAAAGAATTGGGCTATTCTAAAGTCAAATTTTGGGTAGATGCTGAACTCTGGATGTTGAGAAAAGCGGATATCTGGGATATCGCTGGGAACCATCTTAAAACCATCGAAATACATGATATAAAACAAGTCCAAGGATTTTGGACCTATCATAAGATTGTTGCCAACAACCACAAAACGAAGCATACAACCATTTTCCGTTTCAGCGATATAGATTATAAAGCCACCATCTCCGACGATACCTTTTCTAAGGAGACTTTGGTGAATGGATTGTAAAATTTAAATGAAACAGCTATGTTTTTAAAGAACCCATTTGCGGTACTACTATTTTTTCTGCCCATCCTTCTACATGGGCAAGAAGAAAAGAAAAAGTTGAAAGATTGGATTGAATCCAGTTTGGTGGTAGAAATGGATATTGCTAAAGAATTCAAATCCAAGGATTTCCAGAAAACGGAACTATTACTCCAACCAGAATTCACCTTCAAAAAGTCGAAAAATTCCAAGTTCGTATTCAAGGGGCAGATTTATATGGACTTCAATGACAAACTGGAAGCCGGAGAACCCAAAGAGGCCACGGTCTCCGACTTTAGTCAGCGTCTTTTTATTGGGGATAGATTGAATTTCGAATTGCGTGAATTTTATTGGTACACCAATATTCACAAGAAGTTGAGATTGACTACTGGGAAGCAACAGATAGTATGGGGAGAAACAGACGGCTTGAAGCTTTTGGACATAGTAAATCCACAAAATTTCCGTGAGTTTGTATTGGATGATTTCGAAAATAGTAGGATTCCACTCTGGTCGGTAAAGGCAGAATTTGATGTCAAGGATATAGGTGTCCAATGGATATGGATCCCCGACAATACCTACCATATCACCCAAGATTTTGATGCTCCATTTTTCACCAAAAATCTAATCCAAATGCCCCCTGAAGGGGTCCCATTTATGATGGAGAAAGTGAATAAACCCAATAGGTTTATAGCCGATTCAGATATTGGGATCAAGCTAAATACCTTTGTAAAAGGCTGGGATTTATCCCTAAACTATCTATACTATTATGATGATTTGCCTGTACTCTATACTGCTTTAAATATGGATGATATAGGGAATCCTTCTATAGCCGTGGTTCCAAAATTTGAACGAGAACATTTGCTAGGTGGTAATTTCAATAAGGTTTTTGGATCCGCCATTTTCAGAGGAGAAATAGCCTATATATTCAACCATAACTTTTCATCCATAGATCAAGGCACAGTCAATGGAATTGAAAGTAGTGGCCAATACAAATCTGCCATTGCATTGGATTATATCAAGGGTGAATATTTCTTGAGTTTTCAATTGTTCAGCGATCTTATTATAAGCGACATTTCGGCCTACAACCGCGATAAGTTTGAAACCAATACCTCCTTCAAATTCTCCAAAGAGATGATGAATGACAACCTCACTGCCGAAATGTTGTGGGTGCACAATGCTAACCATGGTGATGGTTATATCAGGCCACAGCTGAGTTATTGGTTGAGTTCAAATTCACAGCTATTCCTAGGCAGTACTATTTTCTATGGAAACGAAAATTACCTTTTCGGACAATTTCAAGATCGAAGTAGAGTTTCTCTTGGAATGAAATGGGGTATTTAGGGGGCGCTTCGCTTAAGCGCTACGCTTAGATTAAAGTTTAAAGATGCGCTTTGCGCTAAGGTAAAAGGAAAGAGATATTTGATCAAAGATTGACTAAAGAAGATCCCAGTGAATGTGGTTTCACTGGGATTTATAGATTAATTAAAATGCCTCTTTATTTCGCTCGCCGCCGCTAGGCTCTTTCTTTTTTCATTCGATAAAATAGAAACAATCCCGGACGTCCGGGAGCCAAAATTAGGCTCGCCTTTTGGGACATTCATTCCGACACTACAGGCTACTTTTCTTTTCCTTTCAGTCAAAGAAACGCCATTTCGTTCCTACATTCATTCGATCTTAATTTTGACTTTTCATGATTAAAGGACTTTCTAACCAGTAAAACTATTTCGGCCTATTAGAAATGGATTGAAAATCAAGAATGCTGTAAGGCTTTTTGTCAATCCCGGACGTCCGGGATTGGTTCATTTTGCATGAAGGCAAAAGAACAAGAACAACGTTCTACGCACGTAGATAAGTTCCAATAATTTGCTAATTGAGAGACTCGAAGGTTACAGCGGCAACTCCATTATTCACTCGAAGAGGACTCGGAGGATATTTAGTCAAGCGGCAACTCCATCCTAATATTACATCTTTCATAGGGCGTATCTTTAGGAACAGGAATCTCTACAAAGCCTACCTTTCTATATAGGTTGATGGCCGGTTCCAATGCAGTATTGGAATCCAAAAACAAGCCATTGAATTTATGTTTTTTGGTAAAGTCAATACAAGCCATCATCAGTTTATAACCAATTCTTAAGCCTTGAAATTTATCGGTTACCGCCATTTTGGACAGTTCGTATACCCCATTATCTCTTTGGATAAGGGCAACTGTACCCACCACTTTTCCATTTAGTTTGGCATAAAACAGATAGCCACCTTCATCTACAATGTACTTTTTGGGATTGCTAAGGACTGTTTCATCGTAGTCTTCTACATAGAAGTATTTCTTTAGCCATTCTATATTGAGGGCATAGAAATCAGCATGGTACAAATCATTGTCCTGTACAATTTCCATATCCTGACTCATCTCCTTCAAGAGGTACTGTCGGAAATCTTTCTTTTCAAAGACCTGCTCCAGTTGCTCTAGAAATTCTAATGCATTCAGATCATTCAGCTCCTTGTGCATGGCACTGTTTCCAATTTCCCAAATAGCATTGTATTCCGTACTCTTATCACGTCCCTTCTGTGTAAGGTTCAGTACTTTCTTTCTAGAGTCTTCACTATCCTTGTCTGCATAGATAAGATCTTTGGCTATCATCTTGTTGGTAATGGCTATTACAGATGGATGCGCCATACCAATGGCTTCTGCAATTTCTGTGATACTTGTAGAACCTCTATCCTCCAATAGTTTGAATACGGAAAACATATTTGGCTCAATCTCTAGGTCTAGGTCCTTGTAAAGTTTACGTCCACTGTGAATAAGGGCATCACTCAAACGCTTTAGTCGCATAGTAAATCCTAGATATCCAAGGTCTTTTATAAAGTCTCGTTCCATAATTAGGTAGTTAACTACACAAAGATAGGTATTAATTATGTAGTTAACTACCTTTTTGGCTTATGCCAACTATGTTTTCATCAAAGTTTTGAAGAAATAAGGGGATTGGTAAGTAGGGAAATAGATTTTGATTATAAATTATAACGCCTCTTTATCTCGCTCAAGCCGCTGGGCTCCTTCTTTTTTCATCCGATAAAAAAGTTAGCAATTCCGGACGTCCAGGGCAAGACTTCATTTTATTCATAAGAAAATTCTACGCATTCTTCCAGACTGCTAAAAATAACTCGCTTCGCTCTCCCGAAGCTTCGGGATTAGACAAAAAGGCCTACAGAAATCTTGGCTTTCAATCCATTTTTAATAGGTCAAATATTTTTACTGGTATTAAATTTTTCTTAAATAATCAATAGTAAGATTTAGTGAACGAAGGAGCGAAATGGCGTTTCTTTGACCAAAGGGAAAAGAAAATCAGCCTGAAGCGACGAAGTGAATGATCCGAAGGAAAATCCTACTATTGTTAAGATTTTTTCTTTCTTTTTTATCGAATGAAAAAAGATAGAGCCCAGCGGCGGCGAGCGAATAAAGAGGCATTGAAAGGAACAATCAAAATCTAATTATCTCCTCTCTAAACCCCTTGTTAATAACCCACTGAAACTTTAATGCTTCACAAAACGAATGCTTTGAATAGCATTTTCGCTTATCAATTTAACAATATAAACGCCTGGAGCCAGGTGATCTACTTTTAGGCTAGCGCTAGGTTCATCACTTTCAAATACATGCTTACCGCTAATATCTGTGATCTGCAGACTTTGAAATTTATTGATTTTTTCAATTTCACTGAAGTATAAAACATCCATTACAGGATTTGGATAGACAAGGATGGATTGGTTATCATTCTCCCCTATTCCTGTATCGGTAGAATCGTAGGTATAGACAATGATCTTATCCGAATCTGTTCCACCATTGTTTACCAAAAATATTTTATGGCCGTCAGAGGAAATAGCAATGTCTCTAAGTCTTCCATTGATTGCCTGATCTTCACCAAAGAATTTGGTTGGGTTGGGTTCATCTATTGTACTTTCTGCTATTTTACCGTCGTTATCCAAATTGAATTGGTAAACTTCTCTATCTGTATCCACGCCATCTTTTAGGGTTACGGCTAAGATGCTGTTGGTCCATTGCGGAATGGTATAAGCATCGTAAAATGCGCCACCGGATGGTGCTACTGTGCACCAAATAGAATTGTTGGTAGCCGAAGAAGTATCTACATCTGTACACCATGAATATAAAGCCTCCACCAAGGAATCGTTCGGGATATCTGGATGTCCCACATAGTTGGCCACATAATCTGTTTCACCAGGGATGGTTTCATCATCATGGTAGCCTCTTACGTTTTTCCAACCATAGTTCATCCCCTTGTATAATACATTGATTTCATCGTCGGCAAAATCGCCGTGTTCTATATCGTAGACAAGACCAAGACTTGGATTGTATAGTAAACCTTGTGGGTTTCTATGTCCTCTGGTAAAGAAGGAATTTTCAGCTATTGGATTGTCGAATGGAATGGTACCATCTATGTTATAACGGTGAATTTTTCCATTGGCTGTGGTCACATCTTGTGCAAAATTATTGGGATTTTCACTCTGTGGACTATAACAATCTGGAGCACTCAGTTCAGAGGGGCCATGATCTCCTATGGAAAGGTAAAGATAAGAGGTATTTGCTTGCTTGACGGCTAATAACCGCCCCCCTTGATGAGCATGTCCGTTGGCAATTAGGTTTATCAGGTTGGTATCTGCAACCACCGTATTGGTAGTGGCATCCCATTGCAATCTTTTGATTCTAAATTTGGTAGCAGGATTGGGGGTAGTTCCGCTGTTGTAGGAATAGACATAATAGATGAAGGCAAATTCTGGATTGCTAAAATCGGGATCCAGTGCCAATCCTAGAGTTCCATATCCAATGGATGGATTTTCACAAGCATCTAAATCTTCTAAGCTTGATCCAGGGAAATAATCTGAGGCTGTAAATACCACTGTTTTTGTTCCTGTGTTGGGATCTACTCTAGACACCTTACCTTCCTTTTCTGTCAGCCATAGATGATCATCTGGACCATAGGTGATTTCCCAAGGCCGTGTAACTTCTGTAGGTAATTCTGTACGGATAAAGCTTTGTGCATTAACCATAGGACTAGCTGCCAATAGCAGGGCTATAAATTTAGAATATTTCATATTGCATTTTATTAAAAGATACTTCCTAACGTAGAAAATTACGAAATATTAGCCATTGTTTTGACTCATGTAATGTATTTAGGATGAAATAAAAAAAGCCCCTAGTTTTCACTAGGAGCTTTAAGATAGATAGGTAATGGTTTATTTTGTTACCATAATTTTAAAGGATTCTGATACAGCATCATTCGTACATTTGAAGATATACATTCCTTGAGCCAATTCATTTATTGTAAAACTCACTTCAGAATTGTGAATGGAGATATTTGATCCTAGATCTATTTCTTGTCCTTGGATATTGAATAAACTATAAGAATAGTCTTGCATATTCTCTCCTTCCAAGTAATAATTTTGATCTTCATTATAGAAATCAAATTCGTTATTATGTTGACTTAATCTTTTTGGATCTGCAAAGTCATAAAGCCACTTATTGAAAATTTGGCTGCGGTGGTTATACAAATAAGCCGTAAAGTTAAAGGCTACACCATTACTTTGATATGTTCTAGCTCCTGATATTGAAGATTTACAATATTCAAATCCTGCACCTTGCGCTAAATTAATTTCATAAATATCACTCATTGAAGTTGGGTCATAAGGATTTAATTCAAGAGAAAGTATATCAAATGCTGGATTAGAAGGATTGTAGGACCATATAATTGGGTATATTGGATTTGGACTATAATCAGATGTCCATTGAAATTTGACATGCCCATTTGCAAAAGTTACTACTGGAAATGTATTAATAGCATGGTCACCTCCCCAGGAGATGTCAGTGTTCATAATTGCATTGTTGTTTTCTATATATTTTGCCCAGACCAAATGTTCTGAAGTTCCAGAGTTTTGTAAAATTGCCGTTACGGCGTAACCATCCTGATTGTAAAAGATACCTGTACTTTGAATTTCATGGGGTGCTGCAATCCTTGGACTATGGAAAAAGTAACCTCCTACTGCAGGTTCTACATGCGTATAAAATGGAGCATGAAACCCTCCCATTAAGCTTGGTAAAGAACCATTTTCACTTACTAAATCTTGATTTGGATTAATATAGGTTATAGAATATTTATCACTATGATTTATAGCGATATCCGGTTCTGTACCCATAGCAATAGGAACTACAGGCATCGGAACGCTAAAACTAGGATCAAAAGAAGAGCTGAAAATTGTTCCATCTTCCTCCCAGATAATTGTACCTGTACCACTCTGTGGATAAAATGCATTCTGTGAGTAATCAATATTAACAGATTTAACGTCAGGTGAAGAAGATAATTGAATCGTATTCCAATAATTATATCCGTTTAAAGTACTTAAGGTATACGAATTTATAAACACCCCATTGGAATTATAATACGCAACGAATAATAAATCCATGTTTGTGTAAAATTCAATGTCTGGATCCTTTGCATCTTGGATGATTATTTCTCCATCTGGAAAAATATTGGCATACTCATGCCAATTTAGGATAGCATTTCCATTGTTCTCAAATACATTAGCAACTATTTGATAGCCACCCCAAATGGATGTTGCCACACCAGTGTTCCCGAAGTCAGCTTTGGCACTAGTGGCAATTAAATCATCAGAATTTACTGCGTGAACAATTGTTTGTGCATGTACATTTTGCACTCCATAGGCAAGAGTTGCCAATAGCATCATTTTTTTTAACATAAAATTTGATTTAATATTAAAACAATATGTAATTATATTACATTAATAAATTGTTTTGTATTTAATTATTGTTTTAATAGTTATTAATATTATTATATGAAACAAGTATACTAATTAAAGGTCTAAGGTTCTAATTATTATATAAATACTAACATATTTATCATTAATTGTTAAGGTGTTAGAATTGGAAAAAAAAAGAGCAATGGAATAACCATTGCTCTGCTATATTTATAATATGACATGGAATATTACTTTCTTTTATTATCCCCTAACATTTCAGAGGCTTCCATCAAGATCATTCTTGCTTTTGGATCAAATTGATAGACAAGATTCTTCAGTACATTGATTCTATTCTTCTCCACTACAATAAAGATGATATCCTTCTTTTCACTGATCAATAGGTCGCTTCCACTTACTATAGTTCCAGTTACACCCAGTGTTTCGGTAATATTCTTACTGAGCGCATCCAAATTCTTTAGGGAAGAGATATGGACTATTTTTTCATTTTTCTTACCGGTCAATATTGTATCCATCAATCTGGCTGCGAAATAGATACTGATCATACTCCAAAGAGCTAATTCCACATTCTGGAAAACAATCCCCGCAGAACAAACAACTATAACATCTAAGGTTAAGATTACGGAGCTTGTTTTCAAATCGAACTTGGAGGTAATGATTTTGGCCAAGATGGTTCCTCCACCAGCAGAGCCACCACCTTTAAAGATAAATCCTAAACCTATACCTACACAAACACCACCATAGAGTGTTGCTAGAATTAAGCTAGAACTTAGGGCTGGCAATTGAATAACTTCTGCGAGTATATCTATAAATGCTGAAATCAGGGCTATACAGATCACGGATTTAAGCGCAAATGCTCTTCCTAGATGTTTCCAACCCAATAGTAATAAAGGCACATTGATAAGTGCCATTACCAAACCAGTAGGCATATTCAATACGCTATGTAAAATAATGGCCAATCCGGCAGTTCCTCCTGTAGCGATGCTATTGGGTTGCAATAAACCAACAATACCCAGTGCCAAAGCAAAACTTCCGAAAACAATATAGAGGTAATTGAAAACCTCTCTTTTAATATTCAAAGCAGACATACTTATGTTTTATCCTTTACTGAATGGCAAAGATGACTAAATCTTTAACTACATTTCATGATATTCCAACACCTTTTTTAAATGAATGGATACGTTGAGAAATACCCTTTATTTCTTCTTCAATTTGAATTGAAATACATCTGGTCTGGAATAGTGTCCTGCAACATCAAATAATCGTTTGGCAGCCGTAATTTCATTGAGGTCTAAGTCTGCATAGAGCAGTCCTTGTTCATTTTCCATAGGTCCAGCTATTACATTTCCTTTTGGTCCTATGATACAGCTATTCCCTCCATTTATCCACTCCCTATCTTTGGGATACAATGCCTTGAATTCATATTCATCTGGAATATCATCCTTGTGAAGAGCCATACAAGCACTGATCACAAATACACCACCTTCTACGGCTATATGTTTCATGCTATTTTGCCAATTGGCACTCTTGTCCCAAGTAGGAGCAATAAGAATTTGCAAGCCTTGCTCGTATAAAGCGGTTCTAGCCAAAGGCATCAGGTTTTCCCAGCAGATCAATCCTCCGAGGATTCCAATTGAGGTGGAATAACATTGTAAAGAGCCTCCATCTCCTTGGGACCAGATCAATCTTTCTGCGCCTGTAGGCATTAGCTTTCTATGCTTTCCAATTATTTTACCCTTTTCATTGATCAATAATAGGCTATTGTAAATGGAGGAATTACTGGATTCTGTATTTCGCTCATTACAGCCAATGGCTACAAGAATATTGGATTTTTTGGCGGCTTTACACAATTTACTTGTCTCGGCTTTGGTAATGCTTAGCGCTTGGTCTACCAATTGGGAATATAGTTTATTCAGATCCCCTCCTTTATTACTAGGTATCAGCCAGGTCCAATCTGGATATGCAGAAATATAAGTCTCAGGGAATACTATAAGTTTGGCACCATTCTCTGCTGCAGCTTCAATATATTCACAGGCTTTCTGGATGCTTGCTTCCTTTTGTAGGAATACTGGAGAAATCTGGGCAATGGCAACTTTAAATATACTTTCCATAGCTATATTTTAAATTAAAAAAGTAGCACCTTCTAGGCTTTCAAGAATCTTGATTGCTTAGAAATGTGCTACTTAAAGGTACGGATAATTTTAAAAATCATCCTTTTATTCACTGTTTGCTTCGAGTATTAGGATTTGGCAAATTTTGCCCGTTTTCTATCGTAGATATAAGACAAGCCAACAGCCAACATGGCAATTGTAGCGCCTGCTTCATCCCCATCATTTACCATATAATGCGCAAAAAAGGCCAATAGAAAATCAAAGAAGAATCCTGCATAGGCCAGATATTTCAAGAAATCACTTTTATTGATCAATATTACTGCGATACCTAAAACCTTTGCAACGGCCAATGGATATATGATATAAGTGGGATAACCCAAACTTTCAAATATCTTGGCAATTTCTACATGGTTAAAGACATACATGCTTGCAGACAGTAACATCAACAAGGAAAGTATACCTGTGGATAGCCAATAAAAAACGACATCTTGTTTTCTCATAATTGATTGCGGTTTAGATTCAAGTCTTAAATACCCTATGAAAATAACAATTAATCTTTAATTATTTTATGGTTGCTATTGATATTATCACCTATCAGATGCAGAATATACACTCCCTTAGGAAATGCTGAGAGGTCTATGCTTTGGTCTGATACATCCATGTTTTTGCGGATGAGTTCCTTACCAAAGGCATCAAATAGCATTACTTGCTGAATATCAAGTTCTGTATCCAGATATAGGATGTCTTTTACAGGATTTGGATACAGGCCAATTGCTTGTTCATCAATTTCATTCAAACTCATAAAGGTTGAACAGGTGTCAACCAGTGGTATCGAGAAGGAATAGTTATAATAACCATTTTCAGATATAATCATAATATCATAATATTCCCCAGGATTACTTGAAGGTAATACGGTTATAGTAGCATCTGGATCTTCCGTTTCAATATAGTTTTGGATGGTATCCGTAAAAGGAAAAGTTACCAATAATTCATAATTACCCAACCATAGGTTCGGATCGCACCAAACACCATTCGTACTGTCAACGCCTATAAACATAGTAGATGAAAACATTGGACCACAAGGTGAGTCACAATTGTCCATAAGATAAAAACTATAAAATTCGTGCGTGGTGCTGTCTCCTGAAATTACATGATAGTTCAATGGTTGACAGTATGCATCGTCTATTATAACTGGTCCTAATGGAATTTCTTGATACTCAATAGTTGCAGTGGAATCAGTGAGTTCAAAATGGTCCAACAAACTCGTTTGGCTAGTATCTATAAGTAGATTCATTACAGATACAACATAACCATCAGGAATATAGCCATAACATAGTTGGCTAGAATCCTGAAGTATCAACAGTGTATTGGTTGTTTGCGCCTTTGCATTTATGCCAAATAGTAAACAAAATAATAGTGGGTAGATGAATGTTTTCATATTGAGATTTTTTAAAAAATTGATCCCCTATTATTAAAGGAGATAGTTAGAAAAACGAAAAATGAATGGAGGTAATAATCCTTGTAATAGAAGAATCACCTACCTCCATTGAAAAACTTAATCTTTAATTATTTTATGGTTGCTATTGCTATTATCACCTATTAGATGAAGGATGTAAATTCCATTCGGAAGTGCTGAAAGGTCTATATTGTGTTCAGAAGTTTCCATATTTTTTCGAATCAACTCCTTCCCGAAACTATCAAATACCCTAAGCTCCTGGATAGCAAGATCAGTATCTAGGTAAAGCATGTCTTTTACAGGATTTGGATAAAGACCAATTGCTGGCATTTCAATTTCTGCTATACTCAATGGAGAGGTACAGGTATCCACTAAAGTTATAGTGATTGAATCTGTATATAGTCCATTTTCAGATACAATAACGACATCGTAGAAATCACCAGAAACACTGGTAGGTAAAATGGAATAGCTAGCATCTGGATCAATGGTTTCAAAATAGTCCTCAATGGAGTCCGTGAATGGAAAATCAACCAATAGTTGATACGCTGTAACAGAACTGTAATAATCCCAGCACCATATACCATTTGTGTTACCCATTAGATTTAATTGGCTATTGCTATAATTTGGTCCACAAAGCGTGTCACAGTCTTCTATAAAGTAGAAAATATAACTTTCTAAAGTGATTCCAGCACTATCTGTAAAATGATATGTATGCGAAATACAAGGTCCAGGTGTTGCTCCTCCAGTTATGACTATACTAATACTAGTATCCAATGGTCCATACGTTTCTAGAAAGGTATTTATGGAATCATCTTCTAATAAATTTACAATAAAAAAACCATCGTAAAAATAGGAATCACATATATATGTGGAGTCTATTACAGCCAATATCTGACTGGAAGATGGCGCCTCAGACCAGAGTATAGAGTAAATCTGTTGTACAGAACCATCAGCGGATTCTACACCAATAAATACAGTATCGCTTAAAAAAACGAGTGGCATTATGGAGGCATTGGAGTCAGTAGTTATTCCAATTACCAGTGGAGGATAACCATTAAAAGCATATTCCAAATCATAATGTAAAGTATCAGGATGAAACCAATTGGAAGGTGTATTTACATTAAAGGTAAAATTTATTTGACTTAAGCTGGCATCTGTCTGTGCATTCAGGTTTATGCTAAAAAGGAAACAGGCGAAGAGTGCGTAAAGAAATTTAGACATATTGAAAGATTTAAAATTAGATAAAAGAAAAAATAATATCTCTAAATGTACAATTCACTGACAATTGAAACAATATTAATTAATGAAAATGTTGAATCTTTTAAAGATTCAACTTTCAACAGCCTGAATAAATGTTTACATTCGCTCCACTCCCTTTTATAAAGAATTTGGTCTAATGACCTTTAATAGTGCTGTATGAAAAAAATAGTTCTCTCTTTAATTAGTTGTTTAATGACCCTGACTTTGTCTGCTCAAGATGAGAAAGATAAGTGGGATATCGCCAGTCCAAAAGGTAACTGGAATTTCCAAGAACATTCCTTTTCTACAGATGAAGGAACCTGGATGAATTTGGATGTCAGCCCAGATGGAAAGCAAATAGCTTTCGATATGTTGGGTGATATTTACACCCTCCCAATTTCTGGAGGTAAAGCAACAGCAATTGCTACTGGTTTGCCTTTTGAAATACAACCAAGGTTCAGTCCAGATGGTAGCCAACTTTGCTTCACGAGTGATGCTGGAGGAGGTGACAATATTTGGACTATGCAAATTGATGGTTCTGCAAAAAAACAAATTACCAAGGAGTCCTATCGATTATTGAACAATGCTGTTTGGTCTGCTGATGGGGATTATCTGATAGCAAGAAAACATTTTACTTCTGGTAGATCTTTGGGAGCTGGAGAAATGTGGATGTATCACAAAACAGGTGGTTCAGGAATCCAACTGACACAGAAGAAAAATTCACAGCAAGATGTAAATGAACCTTGTATCAGTGCAGATGGGAGGTATTTGTACTACAGTGAAGACATGTATCCTGGCGGAAGCTTCCAATACAATAAAGATCCCAATAGCCAAATATATGTGATCAATCGTTATGATTTTGAAACGGGAACTACAGAACGAATTACAGGAGGACCTGGCGGAGCAGCAAGACCACAAGTTTCACCAGATGGGAAACTGTTGGCTTTTGTAAAAAGAGTCCGAACAAAAACGGTACTGTATATCCACAATCTAGAAACGGCTGAAGAGTACCCTGTATATGATGCCTTGAATAAAGATCAGCAAGAAGCTTGGGCTATCTTTGGAGTCTATCCAAACTATGATTGGATGCCTAATAGCGAAGAGCTCGTATTTTGGGCAGGTGGAAAAATTTATAAAATAGATATCGCTTCAAAAGAAATTGTAAATATTCCATTTGAGGTACATGCGAATATCAAGATTGCCGAAACACTTCAATTTAAAAACCCAGCTGCCCCAGCGCAAAGAAATGCGAAGGTTATAAGACATGCCATTACATCACCAGATGGGAATAGCCTTGTTTTTCATGCCCTAGGATATTTATGGAAAAAGGCTTTGCCAGATGGGAAACCGGTAAGAATCACAAACAGTACAGATTTTGAATATGAACCTTCCTTTTCGCCAGATGGTAAACGATTGGTTTATGTTGCCTGGAACGATGAAACCTTGGGGACTATTCGTACCATTTCTATTAAAGGTGGGAAATCTACTGTTATAAATACAGAGAAAGGGATTTTTAGAACGCCTTCTTTCCATGCTGATGGGACAACAATAGTATATAGAAAAGAGTCTGGTAATTCTGATCAAGGTTATGCCTTTTCCAAAAATCCTGGGATCTATACTTTGGACCTAAAGAATAGAAAAAGTACTTTCATTGCCAATATGGGTGAGTATCCACAATTCAATGAGGTAGGTGATAGAATCTTTGTTCAAACAGGAGGAACGCATTTTGGAAACCTGACCAAATCTCTGAAAAGTTTTAACTTGAATGGAGAGGATATTCAAAACCATATAAGTTCAAAATATGCGAATAGATTCAAAGTAAGTCCAGATAATAATTGGGTAGCTTTTATTCATTTGCATAAAGTGTACGTAGCCGCTTTGCCACAAACGGGCCAGACCTTAAATTTGGACAATGCTACTAAGTCTGTTCCAGTAACACAAGTAGCCAGAGATGCAGGAATCAATTTACATTGGTCTCAGGATTCCGAAAAAATCCATTGGACCTTGGGAGAAGAATACTTTAGCAATAGTCTTACTGACCGTTTTAGCTACCTTCCAAACGGGATCGATAGTATACCTGCTATGGATAGCGTAGGGATAAAGGTTAACCTGAGTTTCGATACTGATAAGCCAGTCGGAAAGATTGCTTTCACGGGAGCTCGTATTATTACCATGAATGGTGATAAGGTCATAGAAAATGGTACCATACTTATTGATGGAAATAGAATTGTAGCCGTTGGAGAAGGACCGATGAAGATCACGAAAGATACCAAGGTGTATGATATGAAAGGGAAAACCATCATGCCTGGTATAGTTGATGTACATGCACATATCGGCGCCTTTAGATATGGACTGACGCCTCAAAAACATTGGCCATTTTATGCCAATCTTGCCTTTGGGGTAACTACAGCCCATGATCCATCTGCACATACGGAAACGGTATTTGCTTTATCTGAAATGGTTCAATCTGGAAACCTTGTAGGACCCCGTTTATTCTCTACAGGTTTTATCCTTTATGGAGCTGATTCAGACAGTAAGGCCGTCATCAATAATTTGGAGGATGCTAGATCTGCTATCCGAAGAACCAAAGCCTTTGGTGCGTTATCTGTAAAGAGTTATAACCAACCAAGAAGAGATCAAAGACAGCAAGTTATTCAAGCTGCTAGAGAGGAAAATATATTTGTAGTACCAGAAGGAGGATCTACTTTCTATCACAATATGACTATGATAATGGATGGTCATACTGGTATAGAACACAATATTCCTGTAGCGCCAGTTTATAAGGATATTGAGGAGTTATGGTCTACAAGTAATACAGGATATACCCCTACCCTAATAGTAAATTATGGAGGAGTAAATGCAGAGTACTATTGGTATCAAAATACCAATGTTTGGGAAAATGAAAAACTACTGAAGTATTACCCAAGAAGCATCATAGATTCCAGAAGTCGCCACAGAATGATGATCCCAGATGAGGAGTATGATAATGGGCATATCCTAGTTTCTAAAACATGTAAGCAACTGAGTGATGCCGGTGTCAAGGTAAATTTGGGAGCACATGGTCAGTTACAAGGATTGGGAGCACATTGGGAACTATGGAGCCTAGAACAAGGAGGTATGACACCAATGGAGGCTTTGAGAGCTGCTACCATAAATGGGGCTAGCTATATAGGTATGGAAAGTGATATAGGTTCTCTAGAGGTCGGAAAACTAGCGGATCTTATCATTATGGATGAGAATCCATTAGAAAATATTAGAAATACCGAAACTATAAGGTATACCATGGCCAATGGTCGTTTGTACGATACAGAAACAATGAATGAAATTGGTAATATGGCAAAGCCTCGTTCTCCATTCTATTGGGAGAATTCAAATTATAACGCTGCCTTTCCTTGGCATGAAGAAAGTAATGGATTTATGTACCAAGGTTGTGGTTGTAGGCATTAGGCGCTTTGCGCTAAGTTTAAAGGTAAAAGGTGAAAGGGTTGGTTGTTCCAACTTTTTTACCTTTTTTTATTGCTAATCATTTAAAAGAAGTCTAGTCCCGGTAATTCGGGATTGTTTCATTTTGCATCTAGGCAAAAGAACAAACAAGCCTCTCCACTGATGTGGATAAGGAAATTGGATTACTAATTTCAATGCCTCTTTATTTCGCTCAAGCCGCTTGGCTCTTCCTTTTTTCATTCGATAAAAAAGTAAGCAATCCCGGACGTCCGGGATCAAAATAAGGATCGTCCTTCGGAGCATTCATTTCGTCGCTACAGGCTACTTTCCTTTTCCTTTCAGTCAAAGAAACGCCATTTCGCTCCTACATTCATTCGATCTCAATTTTGACTATTCAGAAATTCAAACCTTTAAAACTAAGTCGACCTATTAGAAATAGATTGAAAATCCAGAATGCTGTAAGGTTTTTTGTCTAATCCCGAAGCTTCGGGAGAGCAGAGCGAGTTATTTTTAGCAGCCTGGAAGTATGCGTAGTATTTTCTTATCGATTTATAATAAGTCATGTCCCGGACGTCCGGGATTGGTTCATTTTGCATCAAGGCAAAAGAACAAACAATCCCTCTACGCACATAGATAAACAGAAATTGATTGCACCAATTCCCTCACTTTTTTCATTTATATATCCATATAATTTCGTAATTTTCAAAGCATTAATTAAATATAATACAGCTTTTTATGAATAAATTGTACAGATTGATCTTTGCATCCATACTCCCTTTTTCCATTTTCGCACAAGACTATGCACCTTTTCCAAATGATTCTGTATTCTTTGAATCGTCAATTCCAAATTCTGATTTGATGCCAGTGGTGAAGGATCCCTTAAATCCCGACGAGATACAGAAGGTTAATAATTTCCCAAATTTGTCTATCGTTGCACTAGGTTTTTTATGGCCTGATATGGAAACTAATACCGTATTTATGCGTCCTTCCAATTGGATGGGATATACAGCTAGTAGTCAGAATGAACTGAGTTTTAATACGGGTATTTTCGGGTTAAATGATCAAGGCTTTTCAGAGACTATCAAACTTGATCTGGACCATAGTTTATTGGAAAAGGATACTTTTTTCTTTTTGAATCAATTGGGGAATCCTGGAGAAACTTTTTATGTTGAGGTTAAATATGATAGTTTAATTGAAACTGCCACCGATACCATAAAGCAATACAGTTTCCAAATAATGGACAGTGACTATAATGACTTAGATATGAATATGGGTTATGAATTGGATTCCGTTCTATACAATGTGAATACCCAGGTTGTTCAAATATCAAAACATAATGGGATATTAAAATGCCCAGACTTCGCATATTTCCCTTATTGCAAACAGTATGAACTTAAAGGAAAGGTTCAGGATATAATGGATCTAAGCACTACTCATTTCGAAAAGATTTTTAAACTTGATATTGGAGATGAATTCCATTTTAAGAAACTTTCAACTGACTATGGGGGAAATGAGTTTTATAGAAATGTTACTAAAAAAGTTTGTTCAAATCAAATCTATGATCAAGTTGAACAAGCTTATATCACCAGTTATGATGTTTGGAAACGTAGGGATGTTGGATTATATAATTGGCAAACCAATTCAACAGATTCAGGAATGATCTATGCTACTTTTCAACACGTGATAGACACTATTTATCTCAATGATTACAACGATTTAAATATTGAGGTACCCAATGGTTTTGGAGCTACGAATGATTATTCAAGTGAAGGTTATTTTTACAGAGATTCATCCGCTTCTTTTGTATTTCATGAAGTGTACGAGTTTTTATATCCATTATCAGAAGATACAATTCAAATCGATATAGTTTCTGATGGAGGCCAGCATTTAAGGTATTATCCAGAAGGGTATGCGCATCAGTTTTGGGACAATACGACCGTCTGGGGTGCAAACTATTTGAAACCGGTTTATGTTTCTACAACGGATACCACTTGGGGAAATCCTTATTCAGATGCCTTTTTGGATATAGTTGAAAACAGTACTGCGGAATTAGCTTTTTATATTCATAATACGACAATTATTCCTCCTACAGATATAGCATTCCAAGACTTCCGCATTTACGATATGTCAGGAAAACTACTGAACTATTATAAAGCTTCGGAGACTGAAACTGGAATAGACATTTCCCAGTATGAAAATGGCGCTTATATTCTAGTCGCCTATGATGGCAAGAGAGGGTATCATTTCAAATTTATCAGATAAATAAAAAAGGTCCATTTAATAATGGACCTTTTTTATTTTCTATCTCAATAATATTTCATAAATTTTATAGCTTTAAATAGATGTAATACAGTGACCTATGAAAAATTTTTATAGATTAATTCTTGGGTGTATATTCCCCTTTTCTCTTTTCGCACAGGACTATGCTCCATTTCCTTATGATTCTGTTTTCTTTGAATCATCTATTCCGAATAGCGATTTGATGCCAGTGGTAAAGAGTCCAAATATTCCAAATAAACTTCAATTGATTAATAATTATCCCAACCTATCCAAAGTTGCTTTAGGTTTTAATTATTCCTGGGGAATGAATTATTATATGAGGCCTAGTCATTGGACGGGTTATTCGTATAGCCCTCAAAATGTACTCTATTTTTGTAATGGTTTTTTTACAGGTGACCCGAATGTATATTCTGAATGTATAAAGATCGACTTGGATAATGCTGTATTGGAAAAAGATACCATCCTCTTTGTCGATCCAATAAGGCATTTTGGGGATCAATTTTACTTAGAGGTTCAGTATGATAGTTTAATTGAGACAACGTTGGATACTATTAAGCAATATAGTTTTCAGATACTTGATAGCAATTTTTCTGAAATAAATTTTGATGTTGGTTACGAGTTGGACACACTTCATTTCAATGTGAATAATCAATTATTTCAAATATCGAAGAATAACGGGATTTTGAAATGTCCAGACTTTGCTTACTTTCCTTATACTAAGCAGTACTCTTTAAAAGGGAAAGTCAAAGATATCCTAGATATTGAAACCGACCATTTTCATAAGGTCTTTGAATTGGAACCTGGAGATGAAATTCATACTCGTACATTTGGGAGTGGAGATGTTGGGAGAACCTTTAATAGGTATTCTAGAAAAATAGTGTGTACAGATCAAGAGTTTGATAGTTCTGCAAATGTTTATTATACGAATTATGATGTTTGGACAAGATATGATAAGAGTGTTTTTAGTTACTATACAATGATAGCCGATTCAGGCTTTGTCTACTCCATATATGAAGAAATTATTGATACGATATATTTGGATGCTTATGAAGATTTAAATGTTAAAATTCCCAATGGATTCGGTTCAACCAACGATTATAATAGTAAAGGATTTTTCTATAGAGATGCTTCAGAGACTTTGATATATTTTGAGGAATATGTTTTTCTTTACATGACAGGAGTAGATTCAATAGAATTATTTTCAGTTGCTGATGGAGGGCAAGAAATGGATTATTATCCTTTTGGGTTAGCAAATAAATTTTGGGATAATAAAACAGTATGGGGAGAAGCTTATTCAAAACCGGTATATGTTTCCACTTCGGATACGACCTGGGGAATCCCATTTTCTGATGCCTTCTTGGACATAGTTGAAAACAGTACTGCGGAATTAGTTTTTTATATTCAGAATACGACTATTTTTCCTCCAACGGATATAGCATTCCAAGACTTCCGTATTTATGATATTTCTGGGAAACTCCTCAACTATTATAAAGCTTCGGAGAGCGAAACTGGAATAGACATTTCCCAGTATGAAAAGGGCGCTTATATTCTAGTCGCCTATGATGGCAAGACTGCCTATCATTTCAAATTTATCAGATAAATAAAAAAGGACCATTTTACAATGGTCCTTTTTTTATTTCGGTATCAGATCTTGAAAATGGAATCCGGATAATTTTGGAGCATCTTCCTTCTTGAAGCAATTATCATCTGGGTCTTTTGGTGCTCTGTATTCCTTGAATACAAGCTCTCCCAGTTCAAATTCAACGGGTTTGCTAAAAATTGGGCCATCGAAGACAAAAGTGTGGAATTCACCATTCTCCCCGCAAGGGTCTATATTTTTGGGAAGATCTTTTAAGAAGTCCTTATCTATGATACGGCCAGCAAATTCTTTGGGTAAAAGTGAGGCATTGGTACAAACTAAGATGGTCTTAAAACCAAGATCTATAAATTCATGGATCAATTCGGTGGTATCTCGCTTCCAAAGTGGGAAATGAGCATCCATACTAACTTTAGCCAATTGCTTTTCTCGGTAGCTTTTAAGGTCTTCCAGGAAGATATCTCCAAATATGCTGGTAGTTATGCCCTTATCCTTGAAATCATTCATTACAAGCTTCATTTGCTCATCGTAACTCGACATAGATGGCATTTCTGGCAATTTTATCGCTGTCAATGGCAATCCTATCGCTTCCGCTTGGGTTTTCAATAATTGACTTCGAACGCCGTGCATAGAAATACGGTCGTACTTTTCACTTACTGTAGTAAGCAATGTATGAATATCATACTTCTTGTCTTGCAATATATAGTGAAGGGCTAAAGAACTGTCTTTTCCCCCACTCCAATTAAAAACACTTTTTATCATGTTATGAATAGTATTTTAGGCATACAGATTTATATATGTAAACTTAGTCAATCCTTGTGATAGCGCAAAAGAAGAGAGAATAATTGATATAGTTTCAGTTTAAAATTATCATCTTTAGTTTTACTAAAAGTTATAGTGATTTTACGTATTTATCTCCTAACCTTTTATGAATAAGAGGCTAGTGAATTTCTTGTGGTTTCAATTAAGTTAATTTTTTACTATATTAGAGGAAACCAAAATGATATTCTTATGAGTTCAAAAATTTTGATGGGATTACGCTTTGTATTCGCCCTGGCACTTTTATTCTTTGGATTGAATAAATTATTTCATTTTATCGATCCACCTGCATCACCCGAAGCATCATGGGGTTATTGGAAAGAATTAACAGCTTCAAATACGATGTCATTGGTTGGAGTTGTTGAGGCATTAGCTGGAGTTACGCTTATTTTGAACAAATATGCTGCCTTGATGATGGTGATACTAATGTCAGTTTCAGTGAATGCTATTTTGTACCATTTGGCTTTTGATCCTAAAGGAATGCCAATGGGTATAGCCCTTTTAGTATTAAATATAGCGATGTTATATAACTATAAGGATAAATATAAATCAATGCTAGGATAATAAATAGAGAACAAAAAAAAAGCCTTACAAATTCTGTAAGGCTTTTTTTATTTAAGAGAGGTTTATAGTTCCATGGGTACTTCCATTAGTAGTAATTCGGCATTCGTATTGGCATGTATTGTGCAGTTGTTGGTTTCCCAGATGCCAAATCCATCCCTCTTATTTAGCGGCTGATTCATAATAGTCACATCCCCTTCTAATACGAATACATATAAGCCATTCTCTGCCTTCTGAAATTGATAGGTCAGTTCGGAGTTTTCATCCATATCCGTTCTGTGAAACCAGGCATCTTGCTGGATCCAGACACCGCCATCACCAGGGTTTGGTGAAACAATTTGTTCCAATTTATTCCTCCTGTCGGATGGATTCAGAGCAATTTGATCATATCTTGGTGCTATTCCCTTTTTATTTGGGAATACCCATATCTGTAAAAATTGGGTTTTATCTTGTTCGTGATGGTTGAATTCAGAATGCATAAGGCCAGTGCCTGCAGACATTACCTGAATATCATTTTCTTTTATAATATGGTTATTACCCATACTGTCATTGTGTTTTAATGCCCCCTTTAATGCGATAGAAACAATTTCCATATTGTCATGGGGATGCATATCAAAACCCTTTCCTCCCTGAATAACATCATCATTGAGTACTCTTAAAGCACCAAAATGCATTCTTTCTGGGTCTCTATATTCTGCAAAGCTGAAGGAATGATGGGATTCTAACCAGCCATGGTTGGCATATCCTCTTGATGCCGATCTATGTAATACAGTTTTCATTTGATGTCAAACTAAAATTATTATTAAATAGAGAATACAAAAAAAACAGCCGCCTATTAACTACATAGACGACTGTTTCTAAATACAGAACCAATAACACTTAGAGTTATAGCAATTATCAAGCCAACATTTATAACATTGTAATTTATATAACGACTAGTGTAGTGCATTGCTGTTAATTTATATCCCTTATACCTTTGCTACTGTTTTAAGTCGAGTACACTCTACACAGAAATCATCAAATAACCTGTAAAAGCTGATCATTCTAGATCTCAAATTACTGTTGTGTGCAAATGATTCATTGGTGACTATATGATTCCTGTTGCCTGTTTTACTCATAACAGAATCTGCCTTTCTTATTTTTTGAAGAAGATCATTGATAATAACACGTTGTCTCGTCAAATTATGCTCTAGATGCTCCAATTGTCTGAATTTACTTTTTGGTATTTTACTTTCTACTTTCGATTTAATCTCAGTTGAGAAATCCTTTACCTTTTTTTCTGACTTCAAAAGAAAAATCTTCCATTCTTGATGTTCCCGGTGAATGTGTTCAAAAGTGTGTTCGTTTTCCATAGCTATAATTCTTTTAATAGTGATTGAATAATGAGAATCGATTTGATTGCCTTATATAAATTTGGATAAAAATAAATGGGTGCTAATTTTATAATCAAATCATTTATTGAATGGGTGGCAAGGGTATCAATCCATTGAGCCCTAATTGAGTGGCTTTCTAAATATACAAAATTTAAGTATTAAAACATTGTTTAGTAATTGTTTTAATACAGTTTTAGCAAAAAAAGAGCAGCCATTTATATTAAATGACTGCCTTTCTAAAATACAGAACCAACTAACTAAAAAATCTGTATAATTAGATTGTAGTACAGAGTTGAATGAAAACATCAATTGATTAATTGAAAACCATTGTCAAATTGAAGATTGGAATAACTGTGAACTTCAACTAATTCACTAATGATATTACCCTTCGAGTCTGCTTGATAAAATTCCCTCTTTACTGGGAACATAATATTGTTAAGTTCTTTATAATTCAGTTTTACAAGAATCCGTGGTTCCAATAATCCTTCTTGAGGTTTGGAGAACAAATACTGATCTATCAAATGGGTTCTTGGGTTTATGTATAGGATAAATACACTATGGTTTTCTGGAACATAATCTGGTTTAAAACTTAATTTAATCAGATTATAAGAAATATTGTTAACCTTTCGCTTACCCATATTTTCCAATATAAATTTGGAATCAGTTATTTGAAAAGGAAAAGAAAATTCAAATAAATTATCTACCCTTGTTTGCAAGGTCTCCTCCAGCTGAATATTATTTACTATAAGTTTGTCCTTTATAATAAGATGAGCCTCTCCTTCGTGACTAAATTGGTGTATAGGATCCTTTATAGTTGGAAATACTTTCCAATTATGTAAATAGTAATCCCCTGATGAGTAATTTTCCCCAAAAATATACTTCTCTATAGAGATATCCTTTTTTCCAGTTGCTATATGATGCTGGGTCAATTCATAACTAACATCCTTTCGCTGAAGGAGTGCATGAGCGCCTCCCATATTATTAATTACTGACTGAGCAAGTCCGTAGATATCTTTGTAGTTACTTTTAGTCGCCTTTAATGGAGTCGGCTGATTCATTTCAGTAGTCACCATCTCAGACCCGATTACCCTATCGATATTGTCATTATAACAACTCGTTAAAAATAATAGAAGAAAAAAAAGAGAACAGGAAGGAACAATGAAAATTGAATGCTTAAAAATCCAATGCCCTCTGGCAAGTTGCTGAGTAGATATTAAGCAACTTCCAATTATATTTTTTTTATTTTTTGAATTCACTATATAGCAATTTGAGTTAAACCAAAAGTATATTCTATAGCAACATTTAATATGATTAAATACTAAGTTAAGTATAATTTTTTATTATTAACTAACTGATACAGCGTAAATTAAATATGGCATTTATCCATCGTTATAACAGGAAATAGAAAACACAAAAAAGGCCACTTATTTTACTAAGTGGCCTTTGTTCTTAAAGAAAATAACGATTATAGATTGTCAAGTTTAGTCTTAACAATTTTAAAGTTAGTCATATCTTCCAACTTGTAGTATACCTCTTTTAATACCGTCAATATTTCTCTATTGTTTGGCTCAATTTCGATAGCCTTTTCCATGTATGGAATTAGCTCTCTAAAGATATCATTTCTTTTAGTTTTTAACTTTTTACTTTTTGCAACCTCTTTAGATGAAAATCCTAATTCATTCATTTCAGCAGTTATTGCATTGGTTCTATCTAGATACAATGCAGCAAGGTTGTTATAAGCATCAAAATAATCAGCTTTGATTTCAATGGCTTTTAGATAAGCAGTTTTTGCATTATCTACATCCCCCATTTCATTATAAATGGTACCCAAGTTAAATTGAAGAACTGCCATTTCAGGATTGATCTTGATGGCTTCATTCAAACTGATCAAAAGCTTGTCGAATTCTTTACGAGCGATATAGAAGTTTACTTCTTCCAATACGATATCCTGAGAATCTGGACATTTTACTCTGGCCTCGTTAATAGCAGCAAGCAGTTTTTCATCATTATCCAAATGATTGCAGGCAAGAATTTTGTACATATGGTACTTGTCATTGGTAGCTTCTATGCTGATCAATTTATCGGCTATAGTTACTACATCATTCCAATTTTTCCCATTTTGGGCAGCTGCATATGCATTAAGAATTGTTGCTGTATCAATAGTATTCGATAATTCCTCATTTAGACTTGCAGCTTCCATAAAGAAAGAAGAGGCAGTACTAAACTCCTTTTCATCAAACGCTTTCATTCCCATCTTTCTGTAAATGTTAAGAATATCAAAAATACCTTGTTTTGATTTCTTTTCATAATACGATTTCGCCAAAGACAAATCCTTTCTGTAAGATGCTAAAGCAATTTTCAAAGTCTCTGGATTAGTGTCCAATTGCTTTTGAAATAGTCTTTGATAGATCAAACCTCTGTTGAACCAGAATTTAGAAAGATCTTTTGCTTTTAAAGATCCACCACCCATCAATTTTTCATACGATTGATCGATATATTTCTTTGCGTCTGGATAATTGTTGCTTTTTACATTCATTGCAGCAGCTGTAAGATCTGGTCTTTGGGCTAATGCAGGACTTGCAGTTCCTAAAATTAGGGCAAGCGTTAGGCATTTATAAATAGCTTTCATACTTGTTTCAATCTGTCTTTTACTAGTTGTTTTCTTCTTCCTGATCGTTGGTAGTATCTACAGTTGGTTCTGCAGTTTCAATGTTTTCTACATTGTCTACCATTTCGTTCATTTCCTCTTCAGTACCTTCTTCGAATTCAATTTTAGCAACTGCTGCAATAGCATCTTTTCCTTTCAATTGAATTAAACGAACTCCTTGAGTTGCTCTACCCATTACCCTAAGGTCTTGAACTGCCATACGAATGGTTACACCTGACTTATTAATGATCATTAGGTCATCGGTATCTTTCACATTCTTTATAGCGATCAAATCACCAGTCTTCTCACTAATGGTAAGTGTTTTAACACCTTTACCACCACGATTGGTCATTCGGTAGTCTTCAATGTTAGATCGTTTTCCGTATCCTTTTTCTGATACTACTAAGGTGCTTGTCTCGGTATCATTTACACAAATCATACCAATTACTTCATCATTCTCATGTGCCAACGAAATACCTCTTACACCCATAGACGTTCTACCCATTGGTCTACACTTCTCTTCTTCGAATCTAATTGCTTTACCAGACTTAAGAGCCATCATGATTTGACTGTTTCCAGTAGTCAATTTAGCCTCTAGTAATTGATCATCTTCACGGATAGTAATGGCATTGATACCATTTTGTCTCGGTCTTGAATATGCCTCCAAAGAAGTTTTCTTGATATTCCCCTTCTTAGTACACATTACGATATAATGACTATTTATATAGTCCTCATCCTTAATGTCGTTTACATTAAGATGTGCCATAACCTTGTCATCAGATGGGATGGCAATAAGATTTTGGATAGCTCTACCTTTGGACGTTTTACCTCCTTCAGGAATTTCAAATACACGTAGCCAGAAACATTTACCTTGCTCAGTAAAGAACAACATATAGTTGTGATTGGTTGCTACAAAAATATGCTCAATAAAATCTTTATCTCTTGTGGTAACACCTTTGTGTCCAACTCCACCCCTGTTTTGAGTTTTGTATTCTGCTAGAGGAGTACGCTTGATATAACCTGCATGTGAAATGGTAATAACGACCTCTTCATCAGGAATCATATCTTCAATGCTAAACTCACCACCAGCATATTCAATTACGGTTCTTCTTTCATCACCGTATTTCTCACCCACTTCAATCATCTCATCTTTGATGATTGACATTCTCAAAGTTTCATTGCCAAGAATTTCTTTGAAGTGTGTAATTTCTTTCATCAATTCAGCATGCTCTTCTTTGATCTTTTCACTTTCAAGACCCGTCAATTTCTGCAGACGCATATCTAGGATAGCACGTGCTTGAATTTCCGTAAGACTAAATCTAGAAATCAATCCATTACGAGCTTCTTCAGGTGTTTTGGATCCTCTAATTAAAGCAATTACTTCGTCTAAATTTTCCAGGGCAATCAGTAATCCTTCTAAAACATGTGCTCTTTTTTCAGCTTGTTCTAGTTCGTACTGTGTTCTACGTACTACTACATCATGTCTATGCTCCACAAAATAGTGAATCATCTCTCTAACGTTCAGTAACATCGGCCTTCCATTTACAAGGGCAATATTATTAACACTAAAGCTAGACTGTAGCTGTGTATATTTATATAGCTGATTTAAGACAACGTTTGGTATAGCATCTCTTTTAAGAATATATACAATACGCATCCCTTTTCTATCCGATTCATCACGGATATCAGCAATACCTTCAATCTTTTTATCGTTGATTAGCTCCGCAGTTTTACGGATCATCTCAGCCTTATTTACCATATAAGGAATTTCCTCTACGATAATATAGTCACGATCATTTTTTTCTTCAACACGCGCTTTTGCACGCATTACAACCCGACCTTTACCAGTTGTTAAAGCTGCTTTTACACCTTCGTAACCGTAAATGATACCACCCGTTGGGAAATCAGGAGCTTTTACATGCTCTATAATTTCGTCAACAGTAATATCTGGATTGTCTATATATGCAATGATACCATTAACTACCTCAGTAAGATTGTGAGGAGGCATATTGGTAGCCATACCAACAGCAATTCCAGAGGCACCATTGATTAATAAATTCGGAACTCTAGTTGGTAAAACTTTAGGCTCCTTTAATGAGTCATCAAAGTTCAATTGATGATCAACAGTATTCTTGTCGATATCAATTAGCATATCTTCCGATATCTTACGTAATCTGGCTTCTGTATAACGCATAGCCGCCGGGCTATCCCCATCTACAGAACCGAAGTTACCTTGACCATCTACCAACATGTACCTAAGTGACCAGTTTTGAGCCATACGTACCATGGAGTCATATACAGAGGTATCACCGTGTGGATGATACTTACCTAATACTTCCCCAACAATTCTTGCGGACTTCTTATAGGCTCTATTTGACATTACCCCCAATTCGTACATACCGAATAAAACACGTCTATGTACAGGCTTCATCCCATCTCGAACGTCAGGTAAGGCTCTGGAAACAATTACCGACATCGAATAATCGATGTAAGCACTCTTCATTTCCTCCTCTATATTGATTTGTATGATATTTTCTCCGTCGGCCATTTATGCGAAATTTTTGTTTTCTAGTTGAACAAACGAATATACTATATTTGAATAAAGTCTACTAATTTCATTTTGCTTTTTTAAGCATATTTTTAAACCTTTTCCACAATTATTTTATGTACAAAGTATTACCCCTTCATTTTTTTTTAAATTTCGTTAGAAATCGCCTTGATGGCCTTTAAAAAACTATTGCCCAAAATAAAAAGTCATGCGCTTAATTTGTAGCCTAGCAAATTTAGTTAGTATATTTAGCATGAAATGTAGTATTAAAACAAGCTATTCCTTTATGAAAAAGAGCCTAATTTCCTTATTTTCTGTACTTTCACTAGTACTTGTTTCTTGTAAGACTAGTGAGAAGCTTTCTGAATCTTCAGAAGAATTGAAGAATGAACCAAAGATTGAACGTTTTGAAACCATATTATATGTAGCACCAAAAACGGGAGACTGTATGGATGGTTCTCCTGGAGAATGCCTATTTGTAAAACAATATCAAAATGAAGAATGGCAACCAATCCGTAATATATCAGAAGAATTTGAGTATTTACCTGGATATGTGCACCGGATCAAAGTGACTATGAATTCAGATTATACGGATATCGATTATATAGAAACTATTATCCAAAGTAATGGACGTTCAGTGGAACCTATCAATGGGTTGAATGAAATCTGGGATTTATTCCTTTTTAATAGTGAAAAAATGGAATTCCCTAACGGTGCACCACGATTGATTATTAATCTGGAAGAACATGAATTTTCTGGTACGGGATTTTGTACAGAAATTATGGGTATAATACATGGAGATAATCCAAACCATGTTGAAATGGAAATGAGAAAAGTTTCAGATTCAGAATGCAATGAATTGGAAGAAAAAGAAAGCATGTATTTAGGGATTTTAAATCATGTGAATGGATTTAAATTGGAGCAAGATAAATTGTTCCTTTATATTAATGATGAAATACTATTGGGCTATAAATTGGCTTATTTTAAGTAGTAAATTCCTGTAAAAATTAAAAATGCCTAGTGATGATATACATTGCTAGGCATTTTTTTTTGTGCTTTACTTTTTCATCCAATCCCCTATTAATAAAGGTTTTCGTGGGGTGTGAAAAGGTCTCCTACAAGATAATGCTTGAAATAATATAGTACTTTGTATTGCATAGTACCATTTAAAAGATATATATTTGCATAACAAAGTACTATACAAATGTATTATCAAGAACATAAAAGGAGATTATGAAAATTGAAAACACCAAAGCGCAAATGCGAAAGGGAGTGTTGGAATTTTGTATCCTTTCCATTTTGAAAAACGGGGATGCTTATGCATCCGATATCATTGGTCAATTGAAAGATGCCAAAATGATTGTTGTGGAAGGAACTTTATATCCACTACTTACTCGCTTGAAAAATGCGGATTTATTGGTTTATAGATGGGAAGAATCCCCGTCCGGACCGCCCAGAAAGTATTATACCATTTCAGACAAAGGAGTTTCCTTTTTAAAAGAATTGCATACAACCTGGGACAACCTAGTTAATGCTGTAAAGCTTACCACTAAAAAAAACCAGAACGATGAATAAAACGATCAATATAAATTTAGCCGGATTCATTTTCCACATGGATGAGCAGGCGTATCTTTCTTTAAAGAAATATTTAGATACGATAGCTGGGTTTTATACAGAACGTGAAGGGAAAACCGAAATCATTCAAGATATTGAAGCAAGGATTTCTGAATTATTTTCTGCAAAGAACACCGATGTCATTACAATTCAGGATGTAGAAGAGGTAATTGGTATCATGGGGAAACCTGAAGATTATCTTGAAGAAGAAGAAATTGATGAGAGCAGCTATTCAAACCAATTCGATCAAAAGACAAAGCAACATAAACGATTTTTCAGGCATTCACATGAAAAAATTATTGGTGGTGTTTGTGGTGGTGCTGGTTCTTACTTCAATGTAGATCCACTTTGGATCAGATTGGGATTTGTACTTGGAGTACTTTTATGGGGGCTTTCACCTTTGGTTTATCTATTACTTTGGTTGATTATCCCTGAAGCAAAAACGCGTTCGGAGAAATTGCAAATGCAAGGTGAACCTATTAATATTGATAATATCAGCCGTGCCATAAAGGAGGAAATAAATGACTTGAATGACAATATTAAAGATTCTGGTTTTGAAGACAAAATCAAAAATTTTATAAAAGGCATCCTTAATTTTATAAGGTCTGTTTTTCGCTTCATATTTAAATTTATAGGTGGACTATTTGGGGTGTTATTATTCATTTTTGGTTTGTCCATGTTCATTGGGCTCATAGTACTATTGTTTTATGGTCCATCCATGGTTACTAGTGGTAATGATAACCTGATTTTCAATGTCGTTGATCTCGGTATGATGTCCCATATTTTTGCTAATTCAATTTTACAAATAGTTTTATTAGTAGGTGGGATTATTTTAGGCCTTTTGGCACCGGCATTCTTGTTGATTTATTTAGCACTTAGGTTATTGTCCAATGTAGACAGCTTACCAAAAATCACTGTTATTTCAGCCATAGTACTATCCTTTATTGGATTTATCATGTTTGGAGCTTCAATGGGGCTATATGAAAATCAATTTACTCGTGAGTATGAATTAACGGAGCCATTGGAATTAGATATGTTGCATAGTGATACAATCTATATTAGTGTAGATGAATCCTTTATAGCAAAACCAAACTTCAGCTCTAAACATACGGTTAACAACGATAAATATTATTTGAATAGAGTTAACCTAAATATTCAAATCAGTAAAATAGATACTTTGGCAATGTTAGAATTGACGAAATACGCTTATGGACCAAACCGAATAACGGCTAGAGACAATGCTGAGAAAATTGAATACAGCCTAAGTTCTGATTCTACAGGTATATTTATACCTAATAATATAACCATGGATTACGACGAGAAATATAGAAAGCAAGGTGTAGAAGTTACATTACGTCTACCGCTTGGTAAAACAGTTTATTTAAACAATTCACTGGGGTATATTCGTCGTGTAGAACTGAATGACAGATATTGGTACGATCAATCCTTAGGACACTATTATAAGATGACTGAGGAAGGATTAAAATGCCTTGATTGTCGCAACTAAAGCAAAATGTGGGTTTTGCAAATTACCTTATCTGGCCTGCTGGTTGGTCAGATAAGGTATTAAAATCAAAAATGATGGAAAAAAAGCAAATTTTAGGATGTTGTTCCTATCTATCTAATCGTTATGGGATTGAGCTTTCATTTTTACGATGGATATTTATACTACTTGGCTTTTTTGGTATTGGGATTCTTATTTACCTAACTATTTCATTTATATTTATCAAAAACAAATGGATAGTTCAACATGTGGAAAAAAGGCATCCAAATCCTATTTAAAATATATATTGTATTAATTCCAATTATATCGGTTGGTCAAACAAATAAATCTACCGCTAATAAATCAACTATTTCCTTTCATTTTTCCAATGCTAGAGACACCTTATATTTTACAGAATCTATCCATATAAATAACCTAGGTTCTGGTCATAGCATTCTCTTCAATACAATTGCCAAATCTACTACTACCCCATCTTTAAGACAAACAAACTTTTGTGTAATCACAAGTTATAGAATAGATGGTGCTAAACAGGAATTAGCAGATTTTTCTTTTCAACATTTGCCCCTGGACGAAAGGGTGAAAAAAGTTGATATTTCTGGTTACTATTTGATAGACCCTAGTCAAAAATTTTATAAGATAGATCAGGATTTAATTCCAGAAATTGGACTATATGACAACCGTCCAGGTGCATTACATGATTATATAAACTTTTCTTTTCCTTTGAAGGAGTACATATATATGAAAATTTCACCACCACAGGGGTTTTTGGTAAATGGTCTACCCCAATCTAACAATTCATTCATTACTATTCCAAAGTATAAAGAGGGGGCAATTTTCATTCATACTGAAAATGCAAATTTCAAAACAAGCCTTCATATTGATGGTGTAGATTACTCCATCTATATAATTGGAGAAATACAGCATCTAGACCCTTTTAAGTTCGAACAACTTCAAAAGATTATATTGTGGATGCATGACCACTATGGTCCAGCCAAATCAAAGCAAATTGTACTTGATTTGGATGATTTCACCCAAAAAGTATTGAACGAAAATGGTTTCAAATACTATGAGAAATATTTAAATTTTAAATTAATAGATGCCATTTCAAAGCATTGGATTTCATCCGTGGATTTGGAAAACCCTAAAGATATAGCTTGGTTTAGGAATGGATTTACCAGATTTAATCAATGGAAATTCCTGGAGGATTTTGGCTTGAGTCAGGCATTCTTATACCCCTATGAAAAACATGCTATAACTACTTTCTTTGATCTTCAGGATCTAGACTTTCAGACCATTTTATTCTATGAATATTGGATGAATTCAAAATTTAGGCAGGACATAAAATTGCAAAGTTCCATAGAGAAATTCAGTCATTTGAATTACCAAACGTTGAGTTTTAGTAAGACTGCCCTACTTTTGGATCATTTAACCACGATATATAGTAGAGATGACTATGATCGTCTGATTCAAGATGCTATAGCGAAAGAAGGACGGATTGGGATTATACCACATTTTAATGCTCATTTTAACATTGAAAAAGATTGGTTGAATAAGGCAATTTCAGATGAACCAAGCTATGATGACTTTTATATAGAAAGCACTTCTACTTTAGAGGATTCTTTACATTTCACCCTGAAAAATAAAGGCAATGGACAATATCCATTAGAAATTGTTCTGCAGTCTGATAATGGAAATAGGAAAATCCATATTCCTCCCTTTGAAAAGGAATTTCACTTAAAGGTGAAAAGTCAGAACTGGACACATATTCAGATTGATCCCAATGGATCATTGATTGAATTGAATAAACGAAACAACCTACACAAGATAAATACTATAGGGCTTTTGTCGAATATAGGACAACTGCGTATTCAACCCTTTTTGAGCTTACACCATAATTATAAAAGACAACTATTTCTATTTCCATCATTTCGTTGGAATAACTATGATAAATCTATCATTGGTATATCCATTAACAATAGAACTTTTCCCCTGCTAAATACCCAGTATAAGTTTATACCTGAAATTAGCACATCAACGGGAAAATTATTAGGGAACGTTGGTTTTAAAACTAATATATATCCAAATATTAAAGGACTCCAAAGAATAGAATTTTCACTTTTCTATAAGAAGAATCATTATGATTTTGATTTGGAAGTAGCCCGTTATTCTTCGAAAATTAAGTTTTTCTTACCCAAAAGACACGCTGCGGATGCTACTATTCGTTCTATTAATTTGAAAAATGTATTGATTTCAGCGGAAAAACCAGCATTTGATAACGAATTACAACCAAAAAATTATAGCGTTTATTCTTTATCTTATCACAGCTTGAATAGGAAAAAGAACTACCCTATGATTGTTCGTTCTGAAATACAATGGAGTGAGTCTTTTACCAAATTCCAATCTGATCTTACCATGAAATTCAGTCTTTTTTCAAAGGAAAAAAACAATAGTTTAAGAGTATACATTGGTAAATTATTTGAGCAAAAAACTTCTGGAAATGAATTGGCTTATTATGCTATTGGTATTAGTCAATCTAATGATTATTTGTTCGAAAATTTATTATTGGGTCGATCAGACCAATCGGGAATTTGGAGTAAGCAGTTTTTTATAGATGATGGAGGTTTTAAAACAGGTATGAATAGCACAGTCAAAGACTTTTTGATTTCGAGTAATTTACAATTGAATATTTGGAAGAATATCGGTGTTTACGGCGATATTGGCCTTGCCGATGGAATTCAAAGACCTTTACTATGGGATGCCGGTTTCAAATTAAAAGTGGTAGACGAATTCTTAGTATTTTATTTACCTGTGGTGAGTTCTGAATCAGATGCTTATAAAGAATCTCAATATATCCGAAATATCCGTTTTATCTTTAATATGGACGTAGACGATATAGTAGATAAATTCCGTTCTACTTTTTGATATTTTTAGTTCTCATAAATCGGTTGAAAAAGATGGAGTCTATCTTTTCAAGCGCAAATTAAATTTTTATCTTTGGCCATTATTAGATTGCCCAAACTTGCCTTGTTCCCTTGATAAACCTTAAATCAATTGGGCTTATCAAAACAATATAATCTGAAATACATCCTATGAAATTTCATCTGGAAAAAAGTGATCCTTTATCGAAAGCCCGTGCTGGTTCTATCACTACTGCTCATGGAGAAATAAAAACTCCTATTTTTATGCCAGTAGGTACTGCTGGAACCGTAAAAGGTGTTCATCAGCATGAATTAAAAAATGATACGAAAGCCCAAATTATATTGGGAAATACCTATCATCTTTACCTTAGACCTCAATTACCTGTGATTCAAAATGCAGGTGGTCTACATAAATTCATCAATTGGGATCGGCCATTACTTACAGATAGTGGTGGATATCAGGTATATTCATTGGGGAATAATAGGAAAATTGAAGAGTCAGGAGTGACATTTAAGTCACATATTGACGGTTCTTCTCACGTTTTTACTCCAGAGTATGCAATGGATATTCAGCGAGTAATTGGTGCAGATATTATCATGGCTTTTGACGAGTGTACTCCATACCCATGTGATTATAGATATGCAAAGAGATCTATGCATATGACCCATCGTTGGTTGAAAAGATGTTGTGATAGATTTGATGAAACTGAAGGCCTTTATGGTTTTGATCAAACGCTTTTCCCAATTGTTCAGGGTAGTACCTATAAAAATCTTAGAAGACAATCGGCAGAAGCTATTGCCGAATTCGATCGTCCTGGGAATGCTATTGGTGGTTTGTCTGTTGGCGAACCTGCAGAAGAGATGTATGCCATGACTGAGGTGGTAACAGAAGTCTTACCATGGGATAAACCAAGATACTTAATGGGTGTTGGAACTCCAATCAATATTCTTGAGAATATTGCTTTAGGGATTGATATGTTTGACTGTGTAATGCCTACTAGGAATGCTAGAAATGGGCAATTATTCACCTCTGAAGGTATCATAAATATCAAAAATAAGAAGTGGGAAGATGACTATTCTCCTTTAGATCCAAATGGAGATTCTTATGTTGATAGTGCCTATTCTAAAGCATATGTAAAGCATTTGTTTAAAGCCAATGAAATGTTGGGGAAACAAATTGCTACTTTACACAATATTCGATTCTATCTTTGGTTAGTAGAACAAGCTAGAAACCATATATTGGCCGGTGATTTTTATGACTGGAAAAACAAAATGGTGAAAATACTAGGTCAAAAATTATAATTTGAAGATACTAGATAAATATATCCTTAAGAAGTTCTTAGTTACTTTTTCCTTTGCCATCACAATGATTCTAATCATTAGTGTTGTTTTTGATGTAGTAGAGAAAATTGATGACTTTTATGAAAATAGTCCTCCCCTTTGGGATGTGATCTTTGTGTATTACAAGAATTTCCTCTTGAAATATGGGATCATGTTAAGTTCATTTTTCACCTTTATTTCGGTTATATTTTTCACATCTTCATTGGCAGCAAAGTCCGAAATTATTCCTGTTTTTTGTTCAGGGATAAGCTTAAGGAGGCTTTTGTTACCTTATTTGATGGGTGCTTCTCTCATTACAGGTCTAACCTTTGTGGGGATGCAATGGTATCTTCCAAATACCTCAAAATCTGCCTTAGATTTTGAATTAAGGTACCTAAGGAATAAGAAGCCATCTAGGTTCTATACAATTCATAGACAGCTAAAGCCAAATCATTTTATCTTCTTCAAGAGTTATAATACAAAGAAATTCAATGGAAATAATTTCACCTATGAAATCTTTGAAGATAATCAACTTAAAGAAAAATTATTTGCCACTAGGATAAAATGGAATGCAGATTCCACCAAATGGGAATTGAATAATTGGTATACACGTAGTTATACCGAAAATGGGCAAGCATTAGTAAATGGGGAAGTTAAATTTTTAGACTTGGGGCTTAACCCTGAAGATATCGTTCACAAGGTGCAGAGCGCTACTTTAATGGATTACCAGGAGCTTAGTAGCTTCATTGATCGTGAAAAGTTTAGAGGCTCTGAGAATGTCCAATTTTACGAAATTGAATTCTACCAAAGAGGCGCTTTTGCCTTCTCAAATATAATCCTTACCATTATAGCGGTTTGTTTATCAGCTAGAAAAACAAGGGGTGGAATTGGAATCAATTTGGCCCTAGGTTTAGGTTTTATAATGATCTATGTGATGATGAGTCGTGTAGGAATAACCTTTGCCCAATACTCCGATTTCAATCCAATATTAGCCACCTGGCTCCCAAATATTCTATATGGGATAGCCACCGTATACTTCTTTAAAAAAGCACAGCAATAAACTGCTTACAATTATATTGAAAAGGCCATTCTAAGAATGGCCTTTTTTATTTCCTTTAGTTTGGACTATATTTTTAATGGCATGAATTTTGGCTTATGCCAAAAACTTTTGTTGCAATTCAAATAGAAAAAAATGAAAACATTAAACGCCATTCTTTGTTGTGCCACTACCCTACTATTAATGTCTTGTATGGTTAAACCCAGACCTGTTGTGAAAATTGAAAGTGCTGAATCTGAAATTTTCTGGTCAAATGGAAAACAATTTGTTTCCAAGGAAAAAGGAAATGTGGAAGTGATTGCAGCATTTGAAAAAGTGGATGATTACAATCTTGTTTTTGATATAGAAGTCATCAATAACACTAGAGATACTTTCCTGATTTGTCCAGAACAGTTTTACTATACAAAAATTGGACAGAAAGAATCGGATACACTTCAAAAAGTAATGGCTTATGATCCGGAAGTAAGGCTCTTTAATATTGAAATGTCGTTATCAAAACAGGACGCTGATAGAATAAATAGTAAGAAGACTTCTTTTTTGGAAGGAGCACTGCAAGTAGCTGTAGATGTTAGTCCTAAAACAGATGAGGAGCGAGAGGAAAATAGAGCCAACAAAAGGGACCGAAAAAATAGTCAGTTGGAAAAGGAAGAGCAAGTTATTTCTTCTATCAATTCATTAAATAGATCCAAAAGATATTGGGCAAATGAGGTGCTGAGAAAGACCACCTTGATTCCCCGTCAAGCGGTATACGGAAAGATCTACTTTAATAGAACAATCCCAGTAAATGGATATATTTTACATATTCCCGTGGGCGATCAGATCTATGATTTTAAATATAGTCAGAAAGTTTTTTACCCATAAAAAAGAGAGAAGTAGCCCTACTACTTCTCTCTTTTTTTTAATCCTTATAGGCCACTGTCATTTCCCTCCTGCCAGGAGGTCCTGGAGTTTTTACAAGACGGAAACCAATGGATTTCAATCTTCTTTTAATGACTCCTTTTGAACAATAGGTCGTTAATACACCGTTTGTATTTAAGCAATCATACATTTTTTGGAAGATTTCATCTTCCCAAATTTTTGGTTGCTTTTCAGGTGCAAAAGCATCGAAGTAGATCAGATCAAATTTTTTGGATGGCTCCCAGTCTAGGATACATTCTTCTAATTTCTGCAATTGAAAAAAGGAATGAATCTTTTGAAATGAACCCCAATCTACTGCATGTATCTTTGTATAAATTTCACCAAATTCATCCATTTGATCAGGAATGTGTTTGGTGAAATTTAATTGCTGAATTATATCTTCAGACAAAGGATACTTTTCTATACTAGTATAGTGAATGTCTTTTTTGAGTTCATTAGCTTCCTTTGCGGTTAGCATCGTATTTAAGCCAGTTCCAAATCCAATTTCCAGTATTGAAATAGGACCGATGGAATTTATTTTCTTAAGTCCTTTTTCAATGAACACATGCATGGCTTCATTCCAAGCCCCATGTGTTGAATGGTAATTTTCGTTCAGAGCAGGCACAAAGAGTGAATGCGATCCGTCATTGGTAATAATGATCTTCTTTTCCATGTATTAGTCTAGGACAAATCCATCAACCATTAAAGAATAAACATCCTCAGGTGCCGTAATTTTAGCAATCTCTTCTTTAGATTTTCCAGCATCATCAGCAAAATGCTGTAGATCGGCAACAGATTGTTGTTCTAGGCTGATAGATCCGTGGAAGGTTCCCATTTGTCCAGCAGCATCCTTTGGTGCGAAAAATGCATAATCCTTGAACTTTACCCAAATTTGTTGATCCTCTGATCCATTTAACTTCAACCAACAACCTTTTGATTGGCATACTTCATGAATCTTTCCATAAATCTTGACATCATTGATTTCAGCATTCTTGATATTCTTTTTTGAAAGCAATGCAATGGCTTCATCTACCGTAATACTATTCTCCTTTGTAGTCTCAGCTCCAAAATGTTTACCATCGCCTATATCAGCGTGTTCTCCATGGTTATGTCCTTCATGAGAATCATGGTCGTGACCTTTGTGGCTGTCATGTTCATTTTCTTTATGGCTGGCATGGTCGTGGCCCTCATGACTGTCATGTTTATCTTCTTTATGATTGTCATGATCGTGTCCTTTGTGGCTGTCATGATCGTGTCCTTTGTGGCTTTCATGGTCATGTCCTTCGTGATTTTCTGTGTCGTGGTTATGTCCATGATCAGAAGTATTGGTACTATCTCCACATGCAAACATTGCAAAAGTAACGGCTGCTACAACTATTTTTTTCATTCTGATGATATTTAAAGATTACTATAGAATTATCAGATATTAAGCCTCTTTATGCTTTATATTTTGTTAATTTCAACAACAAATTTAATCATTTTAGGATGGCAGCAAAAAGTATTTTGAAAAAGAGCTCAATGGACTTCTTGGAGTCCTATTTAAATAATTATTCTCCAACAGGTTTTGAATCAGAAGGCCAGAAATTGTGGTTGAAATATATTAAGCCATACATTGATACCTATACCGTTGATACGTATGGTACTGTAGTTGGAATTATCAATCCAGAGGCAGAATATAAAGTTGTAATAGAAGCGCATGCGGATGAAATCTCATGGTTTGTACATTATATCACGAAGGAAGGATTTATTTATTTGCGTAGAAATGGTGGTTCCGACCATCAGATAGCACCCTCAAAGAGAGTGGTTATTCATACAGATAAAGGACATGTTCGTGCGGTATTTGGATGGCCTGCAATTCATACACGTATGGGCGAGAAAACGGAAAAGTCTCCAAGCCTAGATAATATATTTCTTGACTGTGGTGCTTCGTCGGATGAAGAAGTAGCCAAAATGGGTATCCATGTTGGTTGCGTAGTAACTTATGAAGATCCTTTCATGATAATGAATGAAAAGTTATTTGTAGGAAGAGCATTGGACAATCGTATCGGTGGATTTATGATTGCTGAGGTTGCTCGATTATTGAAAGAGAAAAAGGTGAAATTACCTTTTGGATTATATATTGTAAATGCTGTTCAAGAAGAGGTTGGCCTTCGTGGTGCACAAATGATTGCTGAAACCATTAAGCCTAATGTTGCTATTGTTACAGATGTATGTCATGATACCCATACGCCTATGATCAATAAGATCAAACAAGGTAGTTTACAGATATCTAAAGGACCTGTATTAAGTTATGGGCCATCTGTGCAAAACAACTTGTTGAAGTTAATTATGGGAACTGCTGAGGATAAAAAAATTAAATTCCAACGATTAGCAGCCAGTAGAGCAACTGGGACAGATACAGATGCATTTGCTTTCTCTAATGGTGGAGTTGCTTCTGCATTAATATCGTTACCCCTTAGGTATATGCATACTACGGTAGAAACTGCACATAGAGACGATGTTGAAAATTGTATAAAACTGATATTAGAATCTCTACAACGGATTGAGAACAATCATGATTTCAGATATTTTTCTTAAATTTAAAAAGTCACTTTATTCAAAGTGGCTTTTTTTTTTAATAATGATATATTTATGAAGGGGTTTAGTTTTCTATTAATGATCGTATTATGCAACATTTCTTGTAGACAAACGTATTATATCCCAAATTCTGTAAATGTACCTATGCTCGAAGAAAAGGGCGATTTCGAAGTTAAAATTTCTAACCAAGATAGATCTGGACCAGGAATTCAATTAGCCTATGCCCTAAAGGATGATTTGGGTTTGATGTTTAATGCGAGATGGGAAAATAAAAAATATGAATCGTATTCAGGTTTAACTTCAAGTGGTAAGAATTATCTCGCTGAAGGAGCCATTGGGATTTTTAACAGCTCAGAAAATAACTTGATTAAATATTCCCTATATGGTGGTTTAGGCTATTTCAATTATAAAGGTAAATACGGGTACACATCAAACTTTTCTAGACTACATGCCTTAAAGTCATTTGTACAAGTAAATTTTATGAGTTTAGATTTAAAGTATATTGATTTTTCCATTTTTTCTAGATTTTCCAACCTGTACTATTTTGATGTACATTATTCCATTACTGAAGATGAATTTATTAATGACCTTATATACCTGGAGTCTGTTGATAAAAAATCAATTACATGGTTTATTGAACCTGGCATTCAACTAGGTATAGGAAAATGAGGAGTTTAGGATTCAATTACAATATACTATTTATAAGTATATAAATAAACCGGCGAATACCTCTTGGTGGGATGAATCCAAGACGGTTGTAAGTTTAGGCCTTAAATTTAGGCTGAATACTCGATAATAGCTGAGTAAGTGCCTTGAAAATGTATTAATTATTTAAAATAATAAATATGAAATTGATTATTGTCATTTTTGGAATACTCCTACTTAATACATCGTGTCGTAATTTTTATTATATCCCAAATACACCCAATGTATTTCTCCCAGAAGAAAAGGGGGATGGTGAAATCACTGTTGCCGTGAGTGAAGGTGTAGACCTTCAAGCTTCTTATACGCCTATAGATAAGTTCGGATTAATGTTGAATCACAATACCTATGAATTCGACCACGGTAATGGGAATAGTGAAAAAGGGAGAACAACAGAATTGGGACTAGGTTGGTATGGCTCAAGCCTAAATTCATATTTTAGATATTCTATTTTTGGCGGATTCGGGAGACATTCTTATAAGGGGGATTATGAATTCCCTTCAGATTTTGCACGGTTAAAAGCCAATAAAAGTTTTATTCAGACTAATCTTGGGATAACTGGAAGGGTTTTAGAATTGTCCGTTTTTTATAGGTACTCAAATATTAGTTATTCATCAATAAACTACCAGGTAAATGAAGAGCTAAATCTTGGTGATAGGTTGTATCTAGACGCTTTGGATGAAAAAAAAGATCTCCAATATGAAACTTTAGGGAGTAAATTATCACTAAATATTGCTCAATTTAAATTAAGTATTTTTTATATTATAAAAGCGAGGGAGAATGAAATGCCTTCTTTAGGCAATGAGTTATTTATACCAAATTTTGCATTGAGCATTGGCTATCGATTTAAGGATAAAAAGCAATATGAAAAGAATCCTGAAGGCCAGATAAAAAAGAATATTTGGAACAAATAATATATTAATAATAGAATTTCAGTTGAATATTTTTCGTAATTTCCTATAATCCAATACAATTGATATGATTTGGTTAAACCCTCTTTTTCTGATACCCATAATTTGTGGTCCAATTTTCATTTTGGCAGGTTGGATAATGTTGAAATTTCCTCCAAAGAAGATAAATGGAATATATGGGTATCGAACCAGCTCTTCTATGAAGTCTGATGAACATTGGGATTTCGCACAAAAATATGGTGCATTTCAATTGATAAGGTGGGGAGCAATAATGATCTTGAGCAGTAGTTTGGGAATATTCCTTAATCTTCCAGATATGTACTCCTTGTTAATTGCATTGGGGCTATTAGTGATTCTTTCCATATTTCCAATTGTATTGACAGAGAGAGCTTTGAGGCAGAAATTTAAAGAATAGAGTGAGGTTTAATTAAAATATTGAAACCATGAGTGATCCAAAAACTGCAGATTATCAACCTAAAAAGGTTGAATTATTGGAGGGCAAAAAATATCAATGGTGTGCTTGTGGTGCATCAAAAAAACAACCTTATTGCGATGGTGGGCATAAAGGAAGTCCATTTTTGCCCACTGGATTTAGGGCTGAAGAGTCTGGAGATGCCTGGATGTGCATGTGTAAAAAAACTAAAAATCCTCCCTATTGTGATGGTTCTCATAAAGCATTAAATCCAGAGGAGAATGTTAAAGAATATCAATATACAAATGGTGAAATTACGGTAGTATGGAAGCCTAGTTTTTGTATTCATAGTGCAAATTGTATCAAGGCGCTTCCTGCCATGTATACTCCTGGAGAGAGACCATGGGTAAAAATGGAGCAGGCAAGTACTGCTGAAATTATAGAACAAATGAAAACCTGTCCTTCAGGTGCTTTGAGTTATTTTATGAATAAAGACATGCCAAAGAAGGATTAATTGGATGCTAGGTTAAATTTATTAACACTGCATAACATAGTTTAGACTTTATTACAAATACGAATCCGCTTAGTATTCTTCTTAAGCCTTTAATTTGTAACAAATGATCAAATTAGACCATGTTTAACAATCTACTATATATATTCCTATTGTGTTGTACTTTTCCAAGTATGGCCCAAATTGCCTATTATGATGTTAAGGGGGTAATTTTGGATATTGAAACTACCTTGCCCATTCCCAATGTTTTTGTATCTGATAGCCTAGGACTTACCACTACCCTTTCTGGTGAAGATGGAATATTTGAAATTTCAATTTTGGATTCTTCTATGTTACAATTTTCACATATTGGTTACAAAAAATTAAGCCTAAATACCGCTCTATTCTATCAAGAAAATATGGACACTATTTATTTGGATCCGCTTAACGAAGAACTTGAGGAAATCATCCTAATGCAAGGTGATTATGAGCAGTTTAAGAAAGATTTTCTAGCTTTAGATAGAGATAGTTTTGAAACGAATGTTACACTACCCGGTGTAAAACAATATAAAGGTCCCATTAATTTGAGACCAGGAGGATCAGGTGAATCTGGCAGTCTTATATTAGGGGCTGTATCAAATATTCTAAATCCTAAGCGCAGGGAAAGAAAACGTGTAAATAGGTGGATGAAAAAAATTAAAAAACGGCAAGAAAAGTAGTCAAATTATTACCTTTGTATGAGTTGATTTTACAAGCTCATAATCCACTGATTCGAATAGTTAGATCAGGATTAAAATGTACACATGAAACGATTCGACATACCTACCATATACAAATCGGACTTTATTAAAAAAATAAAGGAGATAAGACAAACTTCAGACCCAAGGAAAAAGGATGTATCACCTACTGTTATAAACTTTGGTCCGGTTAGTTTTGTAATCGCTCGTCACTTTGGTTTTTGTTATGGGGTGGAAAATGCAATTGAGCGTTCTTATAGAGCCATTCGCGAGAATCCAGATAAGAAAATTTATTTGCTGAGTCAAATGATTCACAATCCAGATGTAAATGATGATCTTCAGTCACATGGGATTTCGTTTATAATGAATACGTCAGGTGATCAATTGATTCCATGGGATACTATTCAACCTGAGGATATTGTGATAATCCCGGCCTTTGGAACCACTGTTGAAATAAAACAGTTGTTGACAGAAAAGGGGGTTGAAATTAGCAGCTATGACACTACCTGTCCGTTTGTAACAAGAGTTTGGAAACGTTCTGAGCAATTGGGAAAAAAGGACTATACGATCATTATTCACGGTAAGCACAATCATGAAGAAACGAGAGCAACCTATTCTCAAAGTATTCAGAATTCTCATGCCTTGGTGATCAGAAATATGGAAGAAGCGCAATTTTTGGCTTCGGTGCTGAAAAAGGAACGTTCTAAAGCGGAATTTTACACCTATTTTGACGGTAAATATTCAGAAGGATTCAATCCTGATTTACATCTAGACAGAATTGGAGTAGTGAACCAAACAACCATGTTGGCTTCAGAAACTACTGCTATTTCGGAATACCTTAAAGATAGCTGCAAAGCGTATTATGGTGTAGAGGCCTATAAAGATCATATCGCAGAAACTAGGGATACCTTGTGTTATGCAACGAATGAAAATCAAGATGCTACTTTTGGAATGTTAAAAGAAGAAGCTGACTTTGCCATTGTTGTTGGTGGATACAATAGTTCTAACACCTCACATTTGGTAGAATTATGTGAAGAAAGATTGAAAACTTACTTTATTTGTAATGCTTCCGAAATAAAATCAAAGAACGAAATCCATCATTTTGATTATCCAAATAAAGAGCACCTTATAACTAAAGACTTCCTATCATCAGATAAGCCTGTAAAGATTATGATAAGTTCTGGTGCTTCATGTCCTGATACTGTCGTTGATGCGGTTATAGAAAAAATTCTTGACTTTTATTCTGATAAAAAGTCTATGTCCGACGCTTTGAAAGATTTGACTGAAAGTTATTAGGCAGTCAACCAAAAAAAATAGAGTACTATGATTACCATTATAAAAAATATAAAATGCCTTGTTCAAGTTGCTTATAAGCAACAAGAAAAAAAGGTTGGGGTTGAAATGAGTGACCTTCCTGTTATTGAAAATGCCTATTTGGAAATTGAAGATGATAGAATTAAGTCATTTGGTTCTATGGATGATTGGCAAGGTGTAGCAGATTGGACGCGTACAGAAGTACTGGATGCTGAAGGTAAAATGGTATTTCCAAGTTGGTGCGATAGCCATACGCATTTAGTTTTTGCTGCAACTAGAGAAGGTGAATTTGTCGACAGGATAAACGGTATGACCTATGAGGAAATCGCTCTTAAGGGTGGTGGGATTTTGAATTCAGCGGGTAAATTGCATGCTTTATCTGAGGAGGAACTATTCAAAAGTGCTTCAGACCGCTTGATGCAAGTGATAAAGATGGGTACTGGAGCCATTGAAATAAAAAGTGGCTATGGATTGTCTGTTGAGGATGAGATTAAAATTCTTAGAGTCGTAAAAAGATTACAAGATAGTTTCCCAATTGCTATAAAACCTACCTTTCTTGGCGCGCATGCGATTCCAAAAAAATACAAAGAAAATAGAACGGATTATATCGATTTAATCATCAATGAAATGCTTCCTATAATAAAGGACGAGTCTTTGGCTGATTTTATAGATGTTTTCTGTGAAACAAATTATTTTACTCCAGAAGAAACGGACCGCATTCTTAAGGCTGGAGTAGCGATTGGATTGGTTCCAAAAATTCACGTAAATCAATTTACAAGTATTGGAGGAATTCAAGTTGGAATAGATAATGGAGCCCTGTCAGTAGATCATTTGGAAATCATGAAACCAAAGGACATAGAAGATTTGAAAGGGTCGAACACTATGCCAACGGTATTGCCTTCCTGTTCTTTCTTTTTGGGTATACCTTATGCTCCTGCTAAAGAGTTGATTGCTGCAAATCTTCCAGTAGCCTTGGCAACAGATTTCAATCCAGGGTCTACCCCATCAGGAAATATGAATTTTGTTATTTCATTGGCTTGTATCAAAATGAAATTGACACCAGAAGAAGCCATCAACGCTGCCACTATTAACGGAGCATACGCTATGAACCTTCAAAAAGAATGTGGTACCATTCAAGTGGGTAAGTTGGCTAATTTCTTTATAACTAAGAAAATGCCTTCCTATTCTTATATCCCCTATAGTTTTGGAGAGAACCCAGTGGAGCAAGTATTTTTGAAAGGAAAAAAAATAAACTAATAAAAAAGCCCCATCATTTATCTGATGGGGCTTTTTTATTATACTAAACGCTGAAAATCTTTTCCACTAGGAGCTTGAAATATTTCCAAATGGAATTTTGGTGCAGCAGCGATTAAATGATCGAAAATATCTGCTTGAATTTTTTCATATTCACCCCAATCTGTCGTGTTTGTAAAACAATATACCTGTAATGGAATACCAATTTCGGTGGTTGCCAACTGCATAACCATCCTTGTTAAGTCAGGTCTAATATTTGGGTGGTTAGAGATATAAGCTTCTGTGTATTCCCTGAATACCCCAATATTGGTAAGATGCCTACCATTTACCTTGACATCTTTATTAACTCCATTTTCTTGATTGTAAATAGCGATTTCTTCTCTTCTATTTTTTAAAAAAGGTGTTAATAAATGAATTTTCTGTAGCTCATCCAAGAAGCTTTCATCGCAGTACATAACAGAGCCAATTTTGAAAGAGAGCGAGCGTTTAATTCTACGAGCTTCCGCTTCACTCATTCCTCTCCAATTTTTAAATGAGTCTGAAACCAGGGTATAAGTAGGAATAGTTGTGATGGTTTTATCCCAATTTTGAACCTTAACTGTATTTAATGTTATTTTGGTAACGGTTCCATCTGCTCCATATTTCCCAAAGGATACCCAGTCTCCAACCCTTACAAGATCATTTGCTGCTATTTGAATGCTTGCAACAAACCCAAGAATAGTATCCTTGAAAATTAATAAAATAACGGCTGTAAGCGCTCCAAAAGTAGTTAAAATATTGATGGACTTCTTGTCAAATAATGTTGCAATAATTACTACTCCTGCGAAAAAGTAAACAACAATTTTAGCCAATTGAAAATAACTATCCGTTGGTTTATCTTTCATGGACTCTAGTTGCTTAACATAATAATCCATTACATTGATAATGGATACAATCACCATTAGGAATATAAAAATGATATAGGCCTCTGTAAGCCTAATAACAATTGAAACAAGGTACTCGTAATTCGCGAAAATGGTTGGAGCTGTAAACTCAATAAATAATACAGGCATTATATGCGCTAGCCTATCAAAAACCTTATGTTCTAACAAGATATCATCCCATTGAACCTTGGATCTTTTTACCAGGCTTGATATGAATTTAAGTAGTAGTTTTTTGGTAATTATGTCAATTATAATACAAATAATGATCAAAGAGATAATACTCAGTAAAAGCAACAATGGAGATGCCCATACTTCAAGTATTCCCCATCCTTCAATTAGTTCTTGGAAATAACTATTTATATTTTCTTTTTCCATCATAATAATTTCTGGTTTCTGATTTTCAAGTTTATTCAAAGATGATCATTACAAAGTACTCTTTACTTTAGGTATTTAAAAGAGAAGTCTCCAACATTGATGATATAACATCCTTTAGGCAATTTGCCCATTGGTATTTCAAGTTCATTCGATACATTATCTTGAAAAATAATTCTTCCTTGAATAGTTGAAATGGATACCATTTGTTGCTGGAATAACTCGGAGGTAATAATAAGATTTTGTCCTTCACTATACCAGTTTATTCCATTCATTTGATTTGCTTCAGATAATCCAACCGGGGCATATGAACTTATGCTTACCAAATACAATTTCAAGTTCAATAAATAGGGTGAGAAACATTCAGAGTGCAATATGCCTGGAGTAGAATTTTCAATAAATTCTATTTCTTGAGCACCGGCATCCAAAAATGCGTTATATGTATTTTCTGTACTTTCAATTGGTACAAAATTATCCTCAGTACAGTGGTAAAGACTTGTACTGGTAGTTGGGAACCAATCTTTATGAAGGTCATTCGTTTTTAGATGTTGACGAACTATATGATTTGTATCTGTTTGTAAATCCAATAAATAGTCCGGTGTTAATATATAAATCGGACTTGGAGGGAATGTCAAATCAGCTACGGTCAAGGGATCAGTTTTACTAAATGCTCTAGGTATTAAACTATCCCATGGACTAGCATAAATTTCTTCCAAACTGCTATAAACATCTCCATACATATACTGATAGCTCTCTAGCAGAAATGGGAAAAAATAACCTTCAATTGGGCTTCCTGTTAAAACACTGTCAATGACAGGTCCAGATAAGTCGTATGGGCCAGCTCCAACATAAGTTCCCACTATTTCATAGTTTTCAGGATTATTTTCTTGTAAGCTTCTTTGTAAAGCTAAGGCAGCATGAGCCCCTTGAGAATAGCCTCCTAAAACAAGCTTATTATTCGTATGAACGCCAATGCTATCTAAAAAGGTATGTGCAGCTTTAAGTAAATCTATTCCAGCATTGGCTTCCGTTTCTGCATGTAAATATGGATGCGGAATATTTAATGGGCTATCCCCGTAGCCAATATAATCTGGAGCCATTGAAATATTCCCTTCAATGGCCAACATGGCTAAGGCGAGAGCTTCATTCTCAAGATTAGAAAGATTTTCTTCATACGGCCTTGTTCCTGCATTATAGTGAAATAGCGGGAATTCATAGGTCGTACTTTTTGGAACAGTTACAAATGCGGAAGCCAAAATTAGAGAATCACCTAATGGCGCCTTGGTTAAATAAGTCAACTTATACAATTCAACCCCAAAATTCTGATTTACCAAAAAGGATGGAATTCCTAATTGGGATAGTAAAACCGGAACGTCCGCTAGTTCGTATTCATCTAATAATTGATCCGAAACCAAAGTTCCAGGCTGACAGAAAGTAATTTGAGAGATAAAAGAAATAATAATAAGAAATGTATTTTTCATCTTGCTAAAATGTATCAATCATTAAATAATTTGAAAGAATAACAAATATAACGGATTAATATGATTCAATAAATAGTTCTTGTGGCTTAATTCAAGTGAATTTTCATGAATATTATCTACTATTCCTAGGCGTATTAACATCAAAAGCATTTAGATTTGTACCCATCAATATACAATTGAGTAAAAGGAATCCGGTTAAAATCCGGAGCTGTCGCGCAGCTGTAATTTTCAATTTATCTTTTGTCAATATACCACTGCTTACTATTAGTAACGGGTAGTTGACAATCAGAAAAGAGCCAGAATACTTTATCCTCAGTTTTAATCCATGCATGCAAGAGTAAGTATGTAATTATTAACCCTTTTAATAAATCTAAATGTTAGAAGAAAAAATTAAACAGTCTGAAACGCGTATTTTCAAGGCTGTATTCCCAAACACTACCAATCATTACGATACCTTGTTTGGAGGGACCGCATTACAATTGATGGATGAAGTTGCCTTCATTTCTGCCACTCGTTTTTGTAGACAACGAGTCGTAACGGTGTCTTCGGATCGCGTTGATTTTAAAAAACCAATTCCTTCTGGCACACTCATAGAATTGATTGGAAAAGTAATTAGAGTAGGAAAAACGAGTATTCAGGTGCGCGTAGACCTCTTTGTAGAAGAAATGTACAATGATAGTCGGGAAAAGGCAGTCAGTGGTATTTTTACCATGGTCTGTGTAGATGAGAACAAGAAACCTTCCCCTATAGACTTCTAAACCAATTGTTGCTGAGAATGATAGTTCTCAGCAACATTTTATCTTTCATATAGCTTGCAATTCAAATTTGAAAATTGGAAGTTTGTAAAAAATTTCTACCATGGCAAAGACAGGAAAGCTATATCTAATTCCGAATACTTTAGGTAATGTTGGTTTAACACGGGTCATTCCTTCTTGGGTAATAGATCAGGTTAAGGGAATTAAACATTTCATTGTAGAAAATCCAAAGGAAGCAAGAGCATTCTTAAAGAAAATTGAGAGTGATTTTGAACAATCTGAATTTGTTTTTTCAGTTTTGAATAAGCATACTACTGAGTTAGATAAATCTAATTTCTTGGATCCAATTGCTCAAGGTGAAAATATCGGTATTATTACTGATGCAGGATGTCCTGGTATCGCAGATCCGGGTGCTGAAATGGTTAAAATGGCACATGAAAAGAATTTTCAAGTTGTTCCATTTGTTGGACCCTCTTCTATTTTATTAGCACAAATGGCTAGTGGAATGAACGGGCAAAGTTTCGCATTCAATGGTTACCTACCTATTGATAAGTCCGATCGAAAGAAACGATTAAAGATGCTAGAAAAGCAAAGTAGAGACTTTAGTCAGGCACAATCTTTTATAGAAACTCCTTATAGGAATATAAAGTTGGCAGAAGAGATTTTGGATACCTGCTCTCCAAATACTATGCTTTGTATCGCTTGTGATGTATCATTGGATACCGAATTTATCAAGACACTTCCTATTAAAGCATGGAAGAAAAATTTATTAAATGTACTGCATAAAAGGCCTTGTATTTTTATAATACAGTCTTAATATCTACTATTCTTTATTGCTTTTTGAGCCTGCTGAAAAACAGGCTCAAAATTAACCTTTTGGGCAGGTAAAATTCGACTAATATTTCGTAACTTATTACTAATTAGTAAGTTAAAGTCTTAATATTAGAAATAATGAAAGCCCGATACTCCACCATATTTATTCGGGAATCAAATGAGTGGGTAAAAGTTAGAATTACCTCCATTAATAAACCCGAAATTAGCCAAAAGATCATTGAAAAATGGCAAACCATTTTAGACTTGGCAGCGAAATTCATTGATGTCCCTGCAGGACTTATCATGCAATTGAATGAGCAAAATATAAAAGTTTTTTTAAGAAGTAGTACTGAGGGTAATCCTTTTGAAAAAGGAGAAGAGTCCGACTTGAAGCATGGTTTGTATTGTGAAACTGTTTGTGGAACAAAACGAGAGTTGATGATTCCAAACGCCTTGAAAGATAGTTTGTGGATGGAGGATAATCCTGACTTGCTTGTAGATATGATTTCCTATTTAGGGGTTCCAATTCGCTGGCCAGATGGTGAGATATTCGGCTCTTTCTGTGTATTAGATAATAAAGAAAATAGCTACAGTGATATGTTTCGTGAATACCTAACAAGCATTAGAGATAGTGTTGAAAAGGATTTAGATATTCTGTACAAAGCTGTGGAGATTGAAAAGAAAATTGAAGAATTAAAAGATGCTCATAAAGTAAAGGAAAAATTCTTATCAATTTTTTACCATGATGTATTCTCTAATATTACACAGGTAAAGAATAGTTTACAGGAGTTATACAAGCATATAGATGAGATAGAACCTCAAGAATTGAAAGAATACCTAGAAAGGATTAATACCAGCACAAGACAATCTCATAAGGTCTTGGAGGATGTATTATCATGGTCCAAAGAGGATATTTTAAATATGTCGGTAAATGCCAGCATGGTTAATTTATCAGAATCTATTAAAAGTATAATTGATTCAAAACATCAAGCATTAACACTAAAACGGATAAAAGTTTTCCAAGATTTACCGAAGGAAGGTATTGTTACCTTGATTGATAAAAATATGTTGGAAACAGCCATCCGAAACGTGTTAACTTTTACCATTCAATTTTCAAATATTGACGGTATTATATGGGTTCGTACAAAAATAGATAAAGAAAACATACATATTGAAATTGAAGATAATGGCCAAGGTTTTCCCAAGGATGAATTGGATCAACTATTCCATGTTAAGAAAAGAAAAGGGGCCTCTAATGTAGACTCTTCAAAGGCTGTTGTTGAGTTAATGTTGGCCAAAGAATTCCTGATAAACAACAGAGGGAAACTTTCCGTTGAAAGTTTAGAAGGTAAAGGCACAAAGTTCACACTTCTTCTTAAGGTTTAAAATTATAGCTGTTTGCTAATATTCTAATTTCCTTTTCAATTTTGCTAAAACCAAATTGTAATGAGCAATTTGTTCTCGAATGGATTCAGCCGACTGTTTACCTGATTCGGAGTACCTCAATACAAAACTTACGCGTGTGTTATTTCCTTCGGTTGTTAATATCCAGCGCTCACTACAGAAATAGCTTCCATTTTCTGGCTCCCAACCAATTCTCAATTCTTTGGCAGTAATCATTTTTGTGAGGATTAAATTACCAGTTTCCCCCCAGTCTTCTACCCGACTCATTGCTCCTACCCTGTCAAAACTCCTATCACCGTCAAGGTATTTATAGCCCATAATATCACAGAATTCCATTACATTGGTAAGCACTTGCCAGGTTGCGTTTTTATCCGCTTCTATTAGTATTTCTCCACTGAATTCTTGAGCCCCAATTGTTTTGTTTGTGATTTGACTATACCCTATTATAGAAACGAGCATACATAAGGAGAAAAGTACTATTTTAATTTTATTTGTTTTCATAGCATAAATTTTATGTTTCTTAATCTTAACAAATATTGAATCAGTTGAGTAAAATATAGAAAAATGATTAATACATTGATTTCAAACAACTGATAAACATGCTATTAAAGTTAATTCAATTCGCTGAAAATCACAAATATAAATACATTTTGATTTTGAAATATTGATCTCGTTTTTAATTAATTTGTCAGAAAACATTGTAAAAATCACCTTTAATATTTAATATTTTAAAGTGTAATGACTCTTTTGATTAAATCTTAAAAAAATGATTTTTAAAAGTAATTTTATTTTAAATTTAAGCATTCGTTATGCCTGGCATTAATCAATGTTATAACCCCCCATTATCACAGGAGCGTGATAATTAATGAGATTGAAATTACCTCACAATATATGAGTATCCATAAGAAATTTACGCAGGAAGAGCTACTACACCAAATAGAATATTTGAAATACAAAATTTCGAGGTTTGAGGAGTTAGGTGAGGTTGGAAATATTGGATACTGGGATATTAATTTGTCTACCCAAGAATGGATGATGAGTGAGGGGTGCAGAACAATTTTTGAATTCTCCGAACTTCCACAAATGTTTGATGTTGGTGCCCTTTTACCTAAGGTAATGGATATGGATCGTGATCTGGTGCATTCTGTCTATTCAAATGCCATTAAAAATGCAACCAGCCATGAAATTCAATATTCTTTAAAATTGAGCAATGGTGAAATAAAAATCATCAATGATGCCGCTAGAGTTGAATACTGCGATGTAACAAATGCCTTTTATTTAAAAAGTGTAATTCGCGATATTACGGAAGAGATTCATGCAAAAAGAGAAACTGATTTTTTCCTTAGTACCATCAACACTAGTAGTCAGATTCTTTGTGTTACATCTGATGAAGGTATAATTTCGACTACTTTTAGTTCCTTTGATCGCCTATTCAATATAGAAGATAATTCCTATTTAGAAAAAAATATATTTTCTCTTTTCGCAAAGCCACTTTCTGAAAAACAGATGGATAAAATCTACAAAAAACTGGATAAGAGTGGTAAGTATATAGCAGAATTTGAATTTAAAACAAAAACCAATTCCATAAAGGTTTACAAAATTAAAATTGTACCTAAGGTAAATGGATTTAACACGTTGAACTGGATTGTTTATGGTAAAGACATCACTTTAAAGAGGGAAGAATCGATTAAAACGAAGCGATATGATGACTTAGTAAAGAATACCCAAAAAATTACCCACATTGGAGGTTGGGAGCTGGATCTGAAAACAATGGAGTCTTTTTTTACGGAGGAAGTGTTCAATATTTATGATATTCCAGGAAACGCAGTGCCGTCTGCAGAAGAAGGGATTACTTATTATGACCCAGAACATCGCCCTATATTAATTCAAGCTATAAACGATGCGATAGAAAAGAATACCCCCTATGATCTTGAACTTAAATTCCAAACTAAAGTTGGAAATAAGAAATGGGTACGTACAGTTGGAATGGCTGAATACAAAGAAGGCATTCCTGTTAAATTGATTGGAATAATCCAGGATATTACCAAGCGTAAAAAAATGGAACTTCAGCTATTAAGGAACAATCAAGAATACGCACTACTAACGGAAGATTATAAAAAACAAAATGAAGCACTTAAAAAGGCTAAAGACGAAGCTATAACGAATAATAATCTGAAAAGTAAGTTCTTAGCTAATTTATCCCATGAAATAAGAACACCATTAAATGGAATTATTGGCTTTTCACGGATGCTTCAATCTGGGAATTTAGCAGATAAGGATATTAAAAAGTTCCAAAACATAGTACTAAGCAGTGGTGAACAACTGCATAAAACTTTAGATGAAATACTAGAAATATCTAGATTTGATTCTAAACATGTTGAGCTACATCTTGAAGATTTTTCATTGAATAACCTATTTGATGAGTTGTTCAATGTTTTTACACTACAAGCCATCAGTAAAGGGCTGGATATAATTGTTTACAAAGAATTATTGGACGAAAACGCATTCCTAAAAACTGATAAGGCTAGGTTATATAGAGTCATATCCAACTTAATTCAGAATGCAATTAAGTTTTCAACTAGCGGTACTATTGAAATTGGGTATAGGTTAGACCAAGAACATGTAAAGCTGTTTGTAAAGGATTCAGGTGTAGGTATTAGTAAAGAAATGCTGGGTAAAGTATTTAATAGATTTACCCAGGAGGAAGAAGCTTTATCTCGAAAATATGATGGATTAGGACTTGGGTTATCCATAGTAAAGGATAATGTTGAAATCCTTAAAGGATCTGTAATGGTTGAATCCATTAAGGGTAAAGGATCCAAATTTTCAGTAAGTATTCCTTTTCAGAATGTACCACCGGTTCAGTCGGTTGTAAAAAAGGTTAAAAAGAAAATACGGAAAAATGATTCCGTGTATAAAATTCTAGTCGCTGAGGATGTTGAAATGAATTTTATGCTGCTGAATATGTTACTTAATAAATTAGATATAAAGCTGGATATTTGTCGTGCTAAGAATGGTTTGGAGGCGGTAGAATTATTTACCAATGAGAAAGATTTTAATCTTATCTTGATGGATATTGAAATGCCAGAAATGGATGGTTACCATGCCACAAAATTGATACGAAAAGAAAATTCAGAAATTCCAATTATCGCCCAAACTGCGCATGTCCAAATTGAAACTATTAACAATAAGGAATCTATAGGATTTACTGATTTTATTACAAAACCAATAGAAGAAGAGAGTCTATTAAATCTATTGGAGAATTATTTAAACCTAAACCTTGGATAATTAGCATAAATAACTGATTAATAATGAATTAAGATCTATTTTTCTTTTGTGTCTCGCAGTTTTTTCGGAACTTTGATAATTATGGCAACACAGATAATTTCTTTTAAAAGATATAAGAATTGTCAAAGTTGTGGAATGCCCCTAAAAAAAGATGTTCATCTCGGTGGGACAAATTTGGACGGTAGTAAAAGTAAAAGATTTTGCAGTTGCTGCTACGAGTTTGGCCTATTTAAACAAAAGAATATGACCGTAGGTGAAATGCAAGGTTTTGTAAAATCTAAAATGAAAGAAATGGGCTTTCCTGGATTTTTGGCAGGCTTATTCACAAAACGAATTCCCAAATTAGAAAGATGGAAAAATGATGAGCAAATTTGATTTGCCCATCATTTACTGTTTTTAGTAATTTTAAGGAATGGTTACCTTAAATTTCGGAAAGTATAGCTTTTCTTGATTTGTTAATTTCAGTTCCAATCTGTCAAATTTTCGCTTTATTTTAAGATCAAATTGCTGAATCCCTTCAAGCATATCTGGTTTATTAAAATCTATTTTATCACCATTAAGTTCTTCAATGAAATCTCCTACTGCTATTCCGTTCTTATCGGCAATAGAGTCAATTTCTACTCTGTAAATATAGGCACTTCCCTCTTTTGATATGATCTGAACACCCAATTGAGCCTCTAAGCTATTTGTATTGTCTAGAATGTCCAATTGCCATCCTTGGCGCTTAAAGGCTTTTTTAAGGTTATGCAAATAGTCCTCAGTTCCATAGATATGCTTGTCGAATATTTCTTTTACTTCAATTCCTCCATATTTTACGAATATATCCATGATATAAGCCTCTGAATAACCATTTTCACGAATATCTTTTGAACTATACATTTCTGTCATTATATCTTGCAGGCTATTTGTATTATCTGAACGCTCTCGAATAATACAATCGATCATGAACATACACAATGCTCCATCCTGATAAATAGACACTTTCCTTCCAGGAATGCCAAGTACATAACCATCTAGCCATGTATCATAGCTGGATGCTGCAATAGAATAATGTTTTCTGCCACTGTTGTAAAAGTGTTTCTCTAGCCATACCTCAAAGGAATGTTGAAAATGACGGTTGGTATAAACTCCAGACTCCCAAAGGCATAAATCACCCATATAGGTTGTTAAACCCTCATAAATATAGCCAAGTTTTGAATAATTTTCTTTAGCATAAGCATAGGGCTTCATACTGGCCGGTCTTAATGCCTTTATATTCCAAGCATGGTAAAGTTCATGGGATGATACGCCTATGAATTCCTCATAAAGTTTATCTTGAAAGACTTCTTTATCTGGTCCTAGTGTAATAACTGTTGATGCCGTATGCTCAACCCCATGGTACGATTTGAAAGGACTTAGTTGATAGAGAAAATGATATTCTTTTGTAGGTAGTGATTTAAATGCCTGAATTTGATGACGAGTGAATTTCTCAAAGTCTTTAACTACCTTTTCTTCATTTCCAGTTACCAATCCCTGAAACCAGATATAAAAATTATAATCTTCAACCTGATAGGTCCACTTAGTAAGTGTGGGCGAAGCAATAAATGGTGATTCTACTAGCTCATCAAAGTTTGATATAGAAAAGCTATTTTTGGATATAGCAGGTAAAGCAACCGCAATTTGGTAGTTTTCAGGCACCTTAATCTCCAAAGTTCCTGGTTCCATTTCTCGTCCTACAACATAGCAACAACAATTGATAGGATTTACATATAATTGGTGTTCATCCAAATAGGTTGAACCTGCATTTAACTCATTGGCATAATACAAATATTCAACTTCTATTTCTTTAGAATTTTTACTTTCAATTCTCCAGGAGTCCTTTGAGATTTTAATAAAATTTACAGGTCTATTTTCTTCATTTGAAACCCTAAAGTCCCTTATGTTTTTAGCGAAATTCCCCAATTCATATCTACCAGGTCTCCAACTTGGCAGTTGAAGTACAATAGGATTATCATTTGTTATGCTAATCTTTTGAGTTACTTTTATGAAATGTCTATGTGGGTTTTCGTAGGATACTTTATAGTACATATGCTTACTCTTTAAATGAAGGCTATTTGATTTTTGAGCAATCTAAACAATTTTTAACAAGAAATAATGCCTATTGAAGCCATTATTAGCAAAAAGAATGACAGATATCAGAGTCATTTAGAAATTATAGAATAAATTTGCAAAAAATACTTCAGATCTATGAAAAAGTCGCACATCGCTTTAATCATTTTCAGTGTTCTGGTAATAGGTGCACTCGTTAGTAATTTAACGAATACAAGTACCTATGTCAGTTTTACCAAAGCCGAACAAAATATGGGGAAACAATTCACTGTAATTGGTTATTTGGTAAAAGACAAAGCTATCGATTATAATCCTCAAAAGGACCTATTATCCTTTTATGCTACGGATGAAGAGAAGAATGAACGTCTAGTTCAAATTCACCAATCAAAACCTCAGGACTTCGAGAAGTCTGAAAAAATTACAATGACTGGATTTGCAACAGATAGTAATTTTGTAGCAAAAACGTTATTGTTAAAGTGTCCTTCAAAATATGAAGATCAACAAAAAATTGAAGCAGCAAAATAAAATAGATCTATGAATTTTATTGGTGAACACCTACTACCTGGTCAAATAGGACAATTTTCTATTTATTTAGCCTTTGTTACTGCCCTCTTAAGTTCTTTCGCTTATTATAAGTCTATAAAGTCGGAAGATAAATCTTGGATAAAAATTGCAAGAGCCTCATTTGGGATTCATGCACTTTCAATAATTGTGATTGTTTCAGCAATGGCTTTTATGATATTCAATCAGTATTTTGAATATCAATATGTCTGGAAACACTCTTCAAAAGCATTGCCACTTGAATTTGTAATCTCCTGTTTTTGGGAAGGTCAAGAAGGTAGTTTTTTACTTTGGATATTTTGGCATATCGTTCTTGGGATGATTCTATTGCTGAAAAAATCCAAATGGGAAGCACCTGTTTTAATGGTTGTGGCATTTGTACAAGTCTTTTTAGTAACTATGATTCTGGGAACCTATATTGGAGATTTTCAAATTGGTACTACCCCATTCATTTTAGTTAGAGAATTACCGGACTATATCGGCATGCCATTTATGCAAATGCCAGATTATCTAAATAATCCTCAATTTGCAGACGGTAGAGGGCTAAATCCTTTATTACAGAATTATTGGATGGTGATTCACCCTCCTATTCTATTCTTAGGTTTTGCCTTAACCCTAATTCCATTTGCTTACGCTGTAGGTGGTTTAATCATTGGGAAATATAAATCTTGGATTAAACCTGCTATTCCATGGGCTTTTGCTGGGGTAATGATCCTTGGACTAGGGATTTTACTAGGTGGAGCTTGGGCATATGAATCACTTACATTTGGTGGTTTCTGGGCATGGGATCCTGTTGAAAACTCTTCTTTGGTGCCTTGGTTGATTCTACTCGGAGCTGCTCACTTGATGCTGGTTCAAAAGAAGAAATACAACAACTTAATAAGTACCTACATTCTTACCTTAGGTGGATTCATTTTTACACTTTACTCTACCTATTTAACTAGAAGTGGAGTTCTAGGAGATACCTCTGTTCATGCATTTGCAGGAGGAATGGAGACACAACTATTGGTTTTCTTATTAGTATTTACACTTATTCCATTTTTGCTATTACTTCTTAAAAAGGGAAAATTTGGGGTGAAATATGAAGAAGATGACACCTTATCTAGAGAGTTCTGGATATTCATAGGTAGCTTGGTACTGATTCTCTCTTCACTTCAAATCACTTTTGAAACATCACTTCCAATATTCAATAAACTATTTGGTCCAAATGGAGCATTTTTCACATTATACGATGTGGATAAGGCACCGGCATTAAATAGGTTAGCAGTTTATAACTCTTGGCAGGTACCATTTACCATTGTGCTTACATTGATCTTAGGTGGGGTGCAATTTCTCTCTAATAAAAAAACGAATGGTAAAAAATTCTTGCAGTCAATTACCTATCCAATAATAATATCCATTGTACTTACAATTATAGCCGCTCTAATTACCGATTTAGAGAACCCAATGTTTATCCTTTTGTTATTCTCTTCTCTGTTTACCATAGTAGGTAATTTTACATATTGGAGAAAGGCATTAGGGGCAAATCTTAAAAAATCTGGAACAACCGTAGCCCATATAGGTTTTGGTCTAGTTGTATTGGGAGCACTTATTTCAAACGCGAAAAAAGAGATCATCTCCCAGAATAAAACCTATATCGCTAAGAATGTTCCAAGCAATGAAAATATTTACCTTGAAGAAGGTGATACCATTGCTATGGGAGACTATTTTGTTTCTTTCACAGGGATGAAAAGGGAGAAGGATTTATTCCTCTTTCACGTAGATTATTTCGAAAAAAATGAACAAGGAGAATTAGAAAAATCCTTTGAATTGGAACCCTATGTTCGTGAAAACAAAATCATGGGTAATGCGGCTGAGCCGTCAACGAAACATTACTTCCATAAAGATATTTACTCTTATGTTGCCTTTTTCCCAAAAGAAGCCACAGAAAATGATGAATATTTAAATGAAGCATCTACAGATATTGGCCCTGGGGATTCCGTTATTTATAGCAATTATTTTGTGAAGTTGGATAGTTTAGTTGTGCTTACTAATCTTGAGGAAATTCAATTGTCTGCCGCAAACCTGGCACTTTCTGCGCACTTTACAGTGACAGATATGTCCGGTAAAAAATATCAAGGGAAATCGTTCTACACAATTATTGAAAACCAAGTACAGCCCATCCATGGATTTATTGATGAATTGGGATTAAGACTTACTTTTACAAATATTAAGGTTGATGAACAAAAGGTTGAAATAAAATTTGCCGAACATAAAAGTAGAGTAAAAGATTATATCATAATGCAAGCCATAATTTTCCCATATATCAATATATTATGGATAGGTATTACCTTGATGTTCATTGGAACTTTAATAGCACTAGTACAGCGTTTAATTAAGTCTTCAAAATGATGAAAAAACTGAAGGTAGTGATTGTTGGAGCAGGGAAGTTGGCGTATCAACTCTTTCCAGCACTTCAACAGACAAACCTCATAGATTTTATACAGGTAATTAGTCCAAGGCATAGTACTTCAGCTGGGTTAGCAGCTAAATTAGAATGTGAGGTTATATGTTCTATAGAGGGTATAAATGAAGCTGCCGATTTGATATTTCTAGCAACTCCTGATTCAGAGATCAAAAACGTTTCTGAACAATTGGCTGGACATAAAGCGACAATTATTCACTGTTCTGGATCTATTAGTCTGGATGAAATTGAGCATTATAAAAAAGCTGTGTTTTACCCTTTGCAAACGTTTACTAAAGACAAAAAGGTAGACTTTTCTGAAGTTCCCTTTTGCATAGAGTCAAGCAGTTCGGAAATAGACCATCAATTAGAAGAATTAGCAAAGGCGTTGACAGAAAAAATATTTTTCATTGACTCAGAGCAAAGAAAATATATACATCTGGCGGCTGTATTTGCATGCAATTTCAGTAATTTGATGTACCATATTTCTGAAGATATCTTGACTAAGAAAGCTATTGATCCAAGTATTCTTCACAACCTAATTAGTGAAACAGCCAATAAAATCCAACTATTTCCTGCAAAGGAATCTCAAACTGGGCCGGCTATAAGAAAGGATTCAAAAGCCATTGCAATTCACCAGGATATATTGAAAGAATACCCTAGTAGTTTTGCTACTATTTACGAACTATTGACAAAAGAAATACAAGAAAAAAATGGATGAGAATTATAAATCTTTATTAGCGAAAGTTAAAACATTTATTTTTGATGTTGATGGTGTTCTTACCGATGGGAAAGTATTGTTGTTGCCTAGTGGTGAGCAAGTGCGTCAAATGAACACACGCGACGGGTATGCCATTAGGCTAGCCTTAAAAAAAGGTTATAAAGTAGCGATTATTTCTGGGGGTAACTCAGAGGCGGTTCGCACAAGGATGAAATATCTAGGGGTGTATGATATCTACTTGGGGTGTGACAATAAAATGGAGGCTTTGGAAGATCTAATTTTTTCGTACGATCTGAAAAAAGAAGAAATGCTCTATATGGGAGATGATCTTCCTGATTGGGAAATTATGCAATCCGTTGCACTTCCAGTTTGCCCTGAAGATGCGACCCATGAAATTAAATCAATAAGCAAATACATTTCTCCAATTAAGGGTGGAGAAGGATGTGTACGTGAAATCATTGAACAATGCCTAAAAATACAAAATTGCTGGGATCAAGATGCCGAGATTCCATCTAGCTAATACTTACAAACACACAATGAAGTTCCTATCTGGAGATCATTTTGGTCCCTTTGGGAGCTTTGTGTTTTTTATATAATACCCTTCTAATTGTAGTAAGACTAATTTGCTGACGTACAGTCAATAAGTGTGTATACCTAATGAATAACCTATACTAAAATTAATCCCCTATTAGTATTCGTTGAATAATAAATTAGTTTTTATTGAAAAAACTCTTTGTTAAAAGGAGCTCTAATTACTTTAAAATTGCTATTTTACACTATTATTTAAAAATATCATTATTTATATCGCCAGTGATCCAGCTAACAAAAGTGAAAAACTCAGCAACAATGGATCATGTAAGAAGAAACTAAAAATTAATAAGAAAACATTAAAGCTTCCAAAAAATTATGAGCCTTAAACGGAAAAAAGTTGCAATTGTAGGTGCCGGAATTGCAGGTTTAAGTATAGCATATAACCTTAAGAAATTAAATATCGATGTTACGGTATTTGAAAAGTCTTCAGAGCTTAGGGATAATGGATTGGGCTTCCTTATCATGTCTAATGGGATGGGGATGTTTAATCAAATGGGGATTGAAAATTTTATTAAAGATAAAGGGAATGTAATAGAGAAATTTGTTTCTGTCGACAAATATTCAAATGTTTTAAAAGATTCACCAATAGAAAACTGCCTAGCTATAAATAGAAGTAATTGTATTAATGCTGTTTATAATCAATTGGGTGAAGAATCGGTAAGTTTTGGAAAGGAACTTATTAAGTATGCAAGTGTTGAAGGAACTGATCAAAAAATACTTCATTTTAAAGATGGGAGTACCTTTACAGCAGATATTCTAATAGGTGCGGATGGTATAAGTTCTAAATTAAGAAATGGACTATATCCAGACCATCCCAAAACAGAGATAAAAGAAAAAGAAATTGTTGGTGTTGCGCATATTCCAGAACTAGCTTCAAAATTGCAAAACACTTTTTATAAGGTTATTAACCTAGAAGAAGGAGTTAACATGGGCCTTTTACCATCTACGAATGGTGAAATAATTTGGTTCATTCAATTCAATGAAAACAAAATAAAAACACCTGGTAATAGCCCTGAGGAACTAGAGAAATTCTCTAAAGATATTGTAGCGGGACTTCCTTTGGAATTCCAAGAAGTAATCTTTGCATCAGATTTTAAACAAGCGTTTTTGTGGAGGATGTATGATGTCGATATTTTACCTTCGTTCCACAAGGACGGAATTGTACTTGTAGGAGATTCTGCCCATCCCCTATTATCATTTACTAGCCAAGGCGTGAATAGCGCATTAGAGGATGCTCACATTTTGGCAAATTTACTTTATAATAATCCTGATTCGAAGGCAGTAGATTTATTTGATAAATTTGATCAACTTCGTCGTCCAATTATTCAAGAAGCTATCAATGGTGGTCGGTTAATTTTGGATCAATTCTTACACCCTGAAAAATACAGCAATTTTGAAGTCCCTTTTGTAGAACATGGAGCAAAATAAGGTATTGAATAGATTTCAACATGAGAATGTACCCTTGGACATTCTTAAAGAAAGAGCCTATAATTATAGATGGGCAGCGGTAGATAATGATGTTATTCCCTTGACCGCGGCGGACCCAGATTTCCCAGTTGCACCTCAAATAATTGAAGCAATTAAAGCATACGTTGAACCAGGAATTTTATCCTATGGTCCAGCTGAAGGGCTTATTACTTTTCGTGAATCGATTGCAAATTGGTACGAAGACACTAAACAAGTTAAATATTCTCCAGGGAATATTCTACCTGTAAATTCAGCTGCATTTGGTTTATTTCTTGCCGCCCAAACATTATTATCTCCTGGAGATGATGCCTTAATATTGGAGCCAGTAGATTTCCTTTTTAGAAAATCTTTGGAACATGTAGGTGCTAATATTCTATGCTCTAGACTGGATAAAAAAACAGGCGCACTGAATAGGGACGAAATTGAAAAGCTAATAAATCCCAAATTGAAGGTGGTTTATTTATGTAATCCAAATAATCCATTAGGAAAAGCCGTAAATAAAGCAGATTTGGATTGGTTGGCAGCACTTGCTGAAAAGCATGATTTGCATATCATCTCCGATGAAATATGGGCGGATATAAACTATGATAATAGTTTCATCTCTATAGCTGCTCTAAACGAAACAATATCTAAGCGTACGGTTGTAATTTCTGGTTTGTCAAAGAATTTTGGACTTGCAGGCCTGCGTATAGGTTATGTATGCGTAGCGGATGATAGCCTATTTAAACGAATCTTTGATGCATCAAAGGTTGCTACAACTGCATTCGGGATTTCGACTATCTCACAAGTTGCAGGTACTGCAGCATTAAACGATAGTAAGGATTGGTTGATTGATTTTAAATCTCATTTGAAAGAAATGAGAGATTATACAGAGTACAGGTTGTCCAAATTTGATATTTTTGAAAGTAATCAACCAAACTCTACTTACCTACATTTTCCACAACTTAAAAATACGGAAATGAACTCTCAAGAAATGTGTGAATACATACTAGAGAAATCTAGGGTTGCCCTAGTTCCTGGAGGGAAGAACTGGTTTGAAGAAGGTTCAGAAGGACATATTAGAATTTGCTATTCTACTTCAAAAGAAATTTTAAAAGAGGCATTTGACAGAATGGAGCATATCTTTTGATATATAAAAGTTCAAAAAAATCTAAAGGGTACAATTATGTACCCTTTTTTTTGTGCCAAAAATGTAAGGTAAATTCAAAATGAAATATACAATTTAAATCACTAACTTGCTAAGTAGTAGTATTTTAATCATTATTAAGTTATTTAAGATTTAATGTAACTGAAAATTTTGAAGTCATGAAAACGCTACCAATACTAATTGCCTTTGTTTTCTTATTTTCAAATAATCTAATTGGTCAAGATGTCTTATTTGACCATTGTTTAAAATGTGATTTGGAGGAGGTTCAACGGGCTGTGAACAATGGTTCAAATATCAATGCACCACACACAACTTCCGGTCAAAGTGCCTTGGCATACTCCTATCACTGTCCAGGTGTAACAAAATACCTTTTGGAGAAAGGTGCAGATCCAAATGGTGGAAGTTATCCAGCTTTAGTTTCAGCTGCTTCTATTGCCTCTTATGAGGTAATGAAAATGCTTCTAGAGTCTGGTGCAGATCCAAACTTAAAAGGAGGTGGTGAACCAGCCCTTTTTAAAATAGTCCAAATGACCGGTTGTGCAGACTGTGCAGATCTACTATTGAATAAAGGTGCCGATATATCTACCAAAGGGGGTATTTATTCAAATTTATTCAGAGTGTATTCAAGTTACGGTCTTAACCAATCTGAAAGATATGAGGCCATGAGTAAATACGCTAAGCTATTAGAAGGATATGGACTAAAAATAAATAGTATATATCTAAATCCTGATCAAACGATGAACGCTCCACCATCAGAAATGGCAGGTATTCTTAGCAAACATAAGGTAGATATAAATGAAAGGACAAAGGTTATTAGCAGTCCAGAAAATGATGGAGAGCCTCCACTTTTTACGGCAATGAACCTAGGGAAGAAAGAAATAATTTTAAGCCTATTGGCAAATGGTGCAGATTACAATGCTACGTATCCTGTTTATAATCCCGATCTATTTTTATTTAATATTAAAGGCGGGTATACACCTTTAATGTATGCTTCTATTCGAAACGATGTGTGGTTAGTTGAAAAACTACTCAAATATCCAGATTTAGATAACCCAGTAACCTCAGGAACATTTATTACAAAGGACAAAAACTTTGTTGATATGAAAGAGATATCAGCCATATATTTGGCCATTATGAGTGGGAATATTGAGATTGTAACCTTGCTGGCAGATTCTTATTTGGAATGGGGTGTCTTTGTATTAAACATGAAGGGAGGGAAATTTGCACAGAATTATGGTTCAAAGCCAAATGCCTATGTTTTTGGGAACTTGAAGGGAGTTAAAAAAAGTAAGTTGAAATATACCCCATCTCTCTTCGCAGACTTTTCAAAGCAGGAAGCAATGGCAGAATACCTTCGCTCAAAAGGACTATAAGAATAGGGTAAATTATTTAGATTCAATGATGAACTTGTAATATATCTTTACTGTATATCCTACGCAATAGATTTAGTCTTACTTCATAATCATTTTATTTTTAATAAAATACATTGTTCGTCATGAACTTACTATTAAATAAATCCTTAATTGTATAATACTAAAACTTAATTCTATTGATACCAAGATTTATTTCTTGTATACACCAAGGTGTCAATGGATATAACTTATATAATATAAACGAATCTTATGGATCCTAAGAAAAAGAAAATAGCCATTGTTGGAGCGGGTATTGCAGGGTTGAGCGCGGCTTATAATTTTCAATCACTTGCCAATGTTGAAGTGAAATTATTTGAGAAGGCTAAATCTCTACCAGATACTGGATTGGGTTTCCTTATCATGTCGAATGGAATGGAGACTTTTGCAAAAATGGGAATTGAAAAGGAGCTTAAGGCTAATGGGAATGTTATAAATAATTTCATTTCTGTAGATAATAATTCAAGAGTACTTATCGAATCAGAATTAGATAACTGTTTAGCTATAAGCAGAAGCAATTGTATTCAAGCAGTATGTGATCAATTAAATCCTGAAAACATACATTTCAATAAAGAAATTACAAAATATTCTGATGTTCCCGGATCCAATCAAAAAACCCTTCATTTTAGTGACGGGAGTACCTATACTGCAGATATTTTAATTGGTGCAGACGGACTAGGTTCAAAATTAAGGAAGAAACTATATCCAGAACATAAAATTAACATAGTAAAGGAAAAAGAAATTGTTGGATTTGCGCATCATCCCGAATTGTTCAAGAAAATTGGTAATTCTCTTTTTAAACTTGACAATCCTAAAAAAGGATTGAATCTTGGACTATTACCTACCTTGGATGGTCAAATTCTTTGGTATATGCAGTTTAATGAAGATAAAATCACAAAACCAGAAAATACCCCAGAATCTTTAGAGAAATTCTGTAAAGAAGCTGTGTTAGGTATGCCTATAGAGTTCCAAGAGGTAATAAGCCACTCAGATTTTCAAAAAGCCTATTTATGGGCCATGGCAGATGTAAAGATCCTTCCCTCCTTTCATAAAGATGGCGTTTTACTAATTGGAGATGCAGCACATCCTGTATTGGCATTTACTAGCCAAGGAGTGAATAGTGCATTGGAAGATTCTTATTTATTATCCAATCTTTTAGCAGATAATCCGGACTCTGAAATTATTGAAATATTCGAAAAATTTGATTCAATTAGACGTCCAATTATTGCTAAAACATTGCATGGAGGAAGATTACTCTTAGATAAATTTTTGAACCACGATAACCGCGACAATATTTATTTACCATTTGTAGACCAAAAGTTCAGTTTCAGTAAATAAAATATCTTGACCAAAACATATGGTTTAGTAAATCAGTATTAAGTAAGAAATGGATACCCATGGTTATCCATTTTTTATTTAAATAAACCACAAAAAAAAACACTGCTAATCAAAGATTAACAGTGTTCATTTCTAAGAAACGTCGGGGTGACAGGATTCGAACCTGCGACCCCCTGGTCCCAAACCAGGTGCGCTACCGGGCTGCGCTACACCCCGTTTCATTATTGATGCAAATATAGGACATGTTTTATATTACACAAGGCCTTGATGCATTTTTTTTACAAGGAAAAATGGAAGTCTCATTTAATCAAAAAGATAAGGGTTAAATTATTTTTTTTTAATCTTATTATATATGAATTTAAGCTCATTTTTAGGCTTCACCATATTAGGAAATGTTGAAATTAACTAAGAATACTCCATAACACTAATCGCTACAAGAACATATTTTACATTTTGATTGTTATATTTGTTTACTAAATATTTCTGGATGAAAACGTACGATAATATATTAGAACTAATTGGTGACACGCCATTAGTTAAATTGAATGGGATTTGTAAAGGATTAAAGCCTACGATTTACGCCAAAATGGAAAGTTTTAATCCTGGAGGAAGTAGCAAGGATCGGATTGCGGTTTATATGCTGGATGAAGCTGAGCGGAAAGGTTTATTAAAACCAGGCGGAACTATTGTAGAGCCAACTTCTGGGAATACCGGTGTTGGATTAGCTATGGTTGCTCTATTAAGAGGATATAAAACAATTTTTACCATGCCGGATAAAATGAGCATAGAGAAACAGCGACTATTGGAAGCGTATGGTGCTACTGTTGTACGAACACCAACAGCTGTTGAGCCAGAAGATCCTAGGTCCTATTATTCAGTGGCAAAACAATTAGTAAAAGATACGGAGAATGCATTTTCTCCAAACCAATACTTCAATAAAAATAATCCTTTAGCACATTATGAAACTACGGGGCCGGAAATCTGGAGAGATACCGATGGCAAGATCACTCATTTTGTTGCCGGAATGGGTACGGGTGGTACACTAAGCGGTTCGGCAAAATATTTAAAGGAGCAAAACCCGAAAATTAAGGTTATCGGGGCAGATACTGAAGGTTCATTATACAAACACAAATTTTACGGAACAGAAGGAGAAATTCACTCCTACCTCATTGAAGGGATTGGTGAAGATTTTATGCCTGAAACAATGAACCTTTCCTTATTAGACGAAGTGATAACCGTAACGGATAAGGATGCCTATGCTATGTGTCGTGAATTGACACAAACAGATGCTATGCTTGTTGGTTCATCTGCAGGTGCTGCAATTGTAGCTGCTTTAGAAGCCGCAAAAACGCTGACAGAGGACGATATAATGATTGTATTCTTGCCAGATACCGGTAGGAGTTATTTGAGTACAGCCTTTAATAATGAGTGGTTAGAGGAAAAGAACCTTATCTAAAATATCATGGAATTTAGAACGAAATCTATACATATTGGGGAGGAACCAAATTATAAAGACGGAGGAACGGGTGATGCTGTTGTCCCATTGCATCTTGCCACAACTTTTGCTAGAAAAGAAGTTGAAATTCCAACAGGAGGATATGAATATTCTAGATCTTCAAATCCAACGCGAAAAGCTGTAGAGGACAAATTTGCAGCAATTGAAGGAGCGAAATATGGTTTAGGTTTTTCCTCTGGCTTAGCTGCGGAAAGCACTATACTTTTTGCACTGGTAAAAAGTGGCGATCATGTAGTATGTATAGATGATGTCTATGGAGGTACTCAACGTTTGTTTAGAAAGGTCTTTGGTGAAAAATACAAGGTAGAATTTTCATTTGTAGATGCAACAAATGCAAAACTGGTGGAAGCGGCTATTCAAAGCAATTCAACGCTTATCTGGATAGAGACACCTACAAACCCAATGCTTAAAATTTGTGATATCGAAGCTATATCAAAAATTGCAAAAGCAAAAGATGTACTATTGGCAGTAGATAATACGTTTATGAGTCCTTATTTCCAAAACCCTTTAGCTTTGGGAGCTGATATAGTCATGCATTCCACATCCAAATATATAAATGGTCACAGTGATTCTATTGGTGGTGCCGTAATGTGTAATGATGATGCTATTTTTGAGCAGATCCAATTTATGCAAAATTCTGTCGGTGCTATTATGTCTCCTTTTGATAGTTATTTGGTAGCTAGAGGAATCAAAACACTTGGATTGCGTATGGAGCAGCATCAAAAGAATGCAATATACCTCGCTGAATTATTGGAGGCACATCCGAAAGTTAATAAAGTTATTTATCCTGGTTTAGCGTCTCATCCTCAATATGAACTAGCGAAAAGTCAAATGACCGGGTTTGGAGGTATGATAAGCTTTGAAGTTAAGGGTGATATTCTTAATGCTAAGAACTTCTTGGAAGCTGTGCGTCATTTTGTACTTGCTGAAAGCTTAGGTGGTGTAGAATCCTTGATAGAGCATCCTGCACTAATGACACATGCTTCAGTTCCAATTGAAGATCGAAAGAAGTTAGGCATCTCTGATACTTTAATTAGGTTGTCTGTTGGAGTTGAAGATATAAAGGATTTGGAGCAAGATATTTTACAAGCGCTTGCTAAAGCATAAGTTTATTTAGCTTTATTTTTTAACATGGGGACAAATCTGAAATCACCAAAATCAATGATTTCAATTTTGTCCTCATCTTTTTTGATGATACATTTCATTGTTTGAACATCCTCACCTACTGGAATAACCATTATTCCACCAATTTTTAATTGTTTCATGAGTTCATCTGGAACAATAGGAGCTCCACAGGTAACAATCATTTTGTCGAAAGGAGCCTGTTCAGGCCATCCTTTATAACCATCACCAAATTTTGTTTTCACCCGAAGGTTTAACTTCTGGAGTAATAGTTGTGCTTTCCGCATAAGTGGAGCATGTCTTTCAATAGAGAATACCTCCGCTCCCATTTTGCACAGTACCGCAGCTTGATAACCGGATCCAGTACCGATTTCTAAGATCTTGTCACCAGGTTGAATATTCAGTAATTCGGTTTGAAATGCTACTGTAAATGGCTGTGATATAGTCTGATCATTCCCTATTGGGAACGCATTGTTTTGGTAAGCCAAATGTTCAAATGAAGAGTCCAAAAAAAAATGTCTTGGAATGCTCCTAATGGCATCCAAGACTTTTTTTGATTCTATTCCTTGGGCAATAAGTATATCAACTAACTTATTTCTAAGGCCCTTATGTTTTGTTGTGTCCTTCACGTATTTCTTAAAAAGTGTACCGAGCAGATAAACTTAATCTACTAGAATTTACAAATTCCTTGTAATCCACATACTGTGCATTCAGATTCCAATGCTTGGAAATATAAAATTCAACTCCCAATCCATATCCATAAGAACCCGCACTAGTCTCGTATTCACGAATTAGGTTGTTGCCATCCTGCATCTCTGGGTGATTGAATTCACCTTGCATATGGAACTTTGTTTTGACATCTGTTTGAACATATTCTATAGGTAAGTATACTGACCATATCCTCATTCTTGCATTATTAGGATTTATCATATTATAGAAATGCCAATGTGCAAAACCACCATATTCCACAACATCTACATTATGTGAGATATCAATCTGAGAAATAAATTCTTTTTTATCGATCTTTTCATAAGAAGCCATTCCATATTTCGCACCAACATTCAATATGCTGAGGTCTTCTTGCTTAATTAAGGCAAACCCAAAGTTGGCCTCTCCTCCATAAGTACGAATAGGTTTTTCACCTAAAGTGACCGCAACTTGCTCAATACCACCTAGTATAAAGGTATGACTGATGTTTTCTTGCGCAAATTCATAGGTTGACCCACCGAAACCGATAAATACACTCCTATTCTCTGTATAATACTGAGCATTGGCTAAATAACCTGAAAAAACAAATAACAAAAATAAAACTGATCTCATTTTCTTCTAATTTACAGATGTAAAAATCATGAAAAAATGAGGACTTTGCAAATCTTAGAAAAGCAATATTTATTAATTATGTGATCTTGATAAAATTTAGCTAAATTTGAGCAAAATTACACAGATATTTATGAAGGTAGGAGTTCTAGGAGCTGGTCATTTAGGAAAGATCCATATCAGGCTATTAAAGGAAATAGAAGAATTTGAATTGGTAGGGTTTTATGACCCTAATGAAGAATCGGCTAAACTTGTTAGTGAAGAGTTTGGAATCAAGTCTTTTAGTGAAATTCAAGATCTATTAAATGAAGTAGAAGTGGTTGATATTGTCACCCCTACCTTATCTCATTATGATTGCTCAATTCAAGCATTAAAAGCTGGAAAGCATATCTTTATTGAAAAGCCTGTTACCAATAGCCTAGAAGAAGCCTATGAAATTTCAAAGCTACGTGAAGAGATGGGTACTAGAGTTCAGATTGGTCATGTTGAGCGTTTTAACCCTGCATTTATAGCTGCTCAAGGCAAATTCTCACAACCTATGTTTATTGAAACACATAGATTGGCACAGTTTAATCCTAGAGGAACGGATGTTTCTGTAGTTTTGGATTTAATGATTCATGACTTAGATATCGTATTAAATATTGTGAAATCTGAAATCAAATCTGTAAGTGCAAATGGTGTAGCAGTAGCCTCAGAAACGCCTGATATTTGTAATGCAAGGGTGGAATTCGAAAATGGCTGTGTAGCAAATCTTACAGCTAGTAGAATATCTATGAAAAACATGCGTAAGACACGTCTATTCCAAAAAGATGCATACATTTCAATCGACTTCTTGGAAAAAGAGTGTGAAATAGTTCGCATGAAAGATGTTGATCCTGAAAACGAAAATCCTTTCGCTATGGTTATAGATGTGGATACGAAAGGAAATAAAAAGGAAATTCAATTTGAAAAATTGGAAGTTGTAGAAAATAATGCAATAAAAGAAGAGCTTATTAGTTTCTACAAATCAATAAAGCAAGAGGAAACTCCAATCGTAAGTTTAACAGATGGTACAAAAGCCTTGGAGTTGGCGTATCAAATTGCAGAAAGTATTAAATAATTCTATGAGTGGTTTATTAAAGTTAACTGTAATTCTTGGTATTTGCACTTCACTCTTTATTGCTTGCGACAAAGAAGAAGCACAGATCCCATCTTATATAAATGTTGATCATTTTGATTTAGTTACTGGAACAGCAGAAGGATCAAATAGTCATAAAATTTCAGTTGTTTGGATTACCGTTGGTACTAAACTAATTGGTCCATTCGATTTACCATGTACAGTTCCTATTCTACAAAAAGGAGTTCAAGAAATTACCCTTAAAGCCGGTGTTCGAATGAATGGAATTGCTGCTTTAAGGATGATCTACCCTCCTTATGATGTAAATTCTGCTGGTAGTGATGTACTGAATGAAAATAATGAAGTAATCAGTACCGTCAACTTAGTTCCAGATAGTGTTATTCATATTAACGCTCGTGCTAAATACAATGATAATGTTTCATTTTTAAATATTGAAGCATTTGAAGGTATTGGATTAACAATGGATACCTTAGAATTGAAAGATACTACTCGTACTCCACCTGTATATACAGCCGATTTGGGAATAATTAGTGATTCAACATTGGTATTTGAAGGAGAGAAGTCAGGTAAATTCCATTTAAATCAGGAAACGGATGAATTTGTTTTAAGAACAGTTACTACCTATGACATTCCTGAGACTTTCGGGGCAACCTTCATTGAGTTAAATTATAAAAATGAAGACATTATAACTGTTGGTTATGTATTAAAAGGTGAATTCGGGGAAATTATTCAAAGTGCCTTAACGCTAAACCCATCTGAGGATTGGAATAAGGTCTATGTATCAATTAATCCTTTAGAATATATTCTAAAAAACGACTTAGATATAGATAGCTTTTATATTTATATTAGAGGTGTCTTATCTGATGATAAAGAGGAAGCAGATATCTACCTTGATAATATTAAACTTATCACTGAATAATGAATAGACGTCTACAAATTGCCAAATATTTATGTCTTGATTTAATCGCTTCAGCCATTGCTTGGGGATTATATTTCAATTTTCGAAAAATTAAATTTGAGGGTTTCACCTTCTCATTTGATCTGATGAAAGGTGATGACAAATTTTGGCAAGGAATTTTAGGAATTTCTATTCTTTGGATTATCATTTATACGCTCACAGGTACCTATAGAAAGATATACCGTAAGTCAAGGATTTTAGAACTGGGGAAAACTATTGTTCATTCATTTCTAGGCGTATTAATCATTTTCTTTGTCTTTATTCTTGATGATTTTATACAAGAATACAGCAATTACTACAAAGCATTATTATTCTACTTCTCCTGTCAAGTATTCTTTATCTACGCCCTTAGATTTGCCTTATTGACCATTACCAACAAAAAAATACATTCTAAAGACATAGGGTTTCCTACTATATTAATTGGAAATAAGGAGGCAGCTATAGACTTGTTCCTGAAATTAGAAAATAGTTATAAATCCAGTGGTAATAGCTTTTTGGGATATACATACATTGAACAGAATCAATCAAATCGATTAGATAGTTATTTGCCTTGTTTAGGAGAGGTTGGTCAAATAGAAGCGCTAATCAAAAAACATAAAATTGAAGAAGTAATCATTGCTATTGAAGATGATGAGCATTCCCACTTAGAAAGCATTATAAACAAACTAGAGGTAGCCAAAGTGGATGTTAAGGTGTTGCCTACCATGTATGATATTCTCATCGGTTCAGTAAAGGTTTCTTCATTATTTGATGTGCCGCTTCTTAATATTCAATTTACACTTTTACCAGTTTGGCAAAGTGTTTTAAAACGAATATTGGATATCGTAATATCAATTATCGTATTAGTTCTTCTATCTCCTTTCTATCTGATGTGTGCATTATTAATAAAATTTGGCTCTCCGGGGCCTATATTTTATAAACAGGAAAGAATTGGTCTAAACGAAAAACCCTTTTACATTATAAAATTCAGATCCATGTTCACTGATGCCGAGAAATTGGGGCCTCAATTGAGCAAAGATAGAGATCCAAGAATCACAAAGTGGGGACGTATAATGCGGAAATATAGACTAGATGAATTTCCTCAATTTCTCAATGTATTGATTGGAGACATGTCTATCGTTGGTCCACGCCCTGAAAGGCAGTTTTATATTGACCAAATTATTGAAAAGGCACCCTACTATCGTCAGACATTAAAAGTGAAACCAGGCATTACTTCTTGGGGAATGGTGAAATTTGGATATGCTGAAAACATTGAAGAAATGGTCGAACGTTTACGTTTCGACATTATTTATATCGAAAACTTATCCTTGTTAAATGACTTTAAAGTGTTGGTGTATACCATCGTAATAGTATTACAAGGAAGAGGTAAGTAAATCAACTCAATTTAGATAAGAGTAAAGAATGAAAAACATTACTGTAATCGGTGCTGGTACCATGGGAAATGGAATAGCACATACTTTTGCTCAATCAGGTTATCAAGTAAATTTGATGGATGTTTCTGAAGTTTCTTTGGAAAAGGCCATCAATACTATTACTAAAAACCTAGATCGAATGGTTGCTAAAGGAAAAATTTCTGAAGCGGATAAATCTACTACCCTAGGAAACATAGCAACAAAAACAGATCTTAAGGCCAGTGTTGAAAATGCCGATTTGGTTGTTGAGGCTGCCACTGAAAATGTTGAGATTAAGTTGAATATCTTCCGTCAGGTTGATGAATACGCAAAGCCAGAGGCTATTTTAGCATCTAATACCTCATCTATCTCTATTACTAAGATAGGCGCTGTAACCAGCCGCCCTGAAAAGGTGATAGGAATGCACTTCATGAATCCTGTGCCAATTATGAAATTGGTAGAATATATAAAAGGTTACTCTACGTCACAAGAGGTTTGCGATCAGATTACGACCCTCTCTAAAAACTTGAATAAAATTCCAGTTGAAGTAAATGACTATCCAGGATTCGTTGCCAATAGAATTTTAATGCCAATGATCAATGAAGCGATCATCACATTATTTGAAGGTGTTGCAGGTGTTGCGGAAATTGATACGGTAATGAAATTAGGTATGGCGCACCCTATGGGGCCACTTCAATTGGCTGACTTCATCGGTTTAGATGTATGTTTGTCAATATTAAATGTCTTACATGATGGATTTGGGAATCCAAAATATGCACCCTGTCCACTTCTTGTCAATATGGTAACTGCAGGTAAGCTAGGTATTAAATCTGGAGAAGGATTTTACGACTACGCTGAAAGCAGAAAGGCAGAAAAGGTATCAAGCCAATTCTCTTAAAAATTAAAAAGCCACTCTTAGGAGTGGCTTTTTTTTCTTAAAATTTAGCAAAAGCACCAATGGTTAATGCAGGAGCTTTTGGTAAATGATTTGCACTAATGGCTGTTCCTGGATTAAATGTAATACCTATATCCTCTTTAAGCTCATAAATAAGCTTTAATCCGATTCCTATATATTCTTGATTGTTTAGAAATAGTCCAGCCCATACTTCTGGGATTTCAGATAACTCACCGTTCTTTAAGCTGATTACAGCGTCTATATACCCAATTACCCATAGTTGATCCTTAAATTTTATTCCACTCTCTATATACCCGTTTAATCGATCACTATAGGAATTATTGAAATACTCATATTCCAAATGGGCCTGTGAGAAATAGGCAGACTTGCCATACCCAATTGCAATTGATGGTTTAACGATCATTGCATCATATCCCGTTCTAAGGCCTTTATCAGAATCCACCTTAATGGAGTTTGCCATAACCACTAGCTGTCCAGCAATATTGATTTTCTTTTCAGAAATCATTTGACGAATACCAATTTCCATATTTGACAAGCCGTTTAAACTACCTCCTTTCGCATATTGAACAAACTGATTATTGGCGTCATCAAAAATAGGATCAATATTATTTGTCTCTTCAAAATGGAGGAATTTATAAGGTAGACTTGCTACTAATGTAGTATTGTCTGACAGGCCATATTCTGCATATAGATTTAGTGTAAGGTCCGAACCTGAAGTATGTAGTTTGTACTCTTCAGTACCGTCAAAAAACTGACTATCATAATTGAATATACCCGTACTTGAAAATTGTAAATAGGTTTCCCCCTCGGATCTTAGCCATGCAGATTGTGCAAATAGTGAAGGAATAGATAAAAATAATAATGAACTTTTTATGAATCGAATCATGGGTAATTATTTTTAACTCAAGTTACAATTCATTTTCCAATTCGAGATAAACTACCCAAAAAACCAATAAGATATTCATAATCCATATTTGTTTCTTTTGACTATTAGTCATTCAGGATAAGCCTTTTATGAGCATCATTTAAAGTGATTATTTATTATAATGTAAATTCATGAAAATACATGAATTATTCGTTTTCGATAGGACAACTAAGCAATAAAACATCAAATAATACAAAGCACCCCTACCCCCTAAGCATGTAATTTGAATTGATAAAATGAAATATCCTTAAATAAAAAAAGGTTACAAAAAGTAGCGAACTACATTTTGTAACCTATAAATTCAACTAAAAAATTAAAATCTTTTTGGTTTAATTAGCAGAATATTTCTACTGGAAAACCTTCGATATCATTAAAATATAAGGCATAATATTCTTTCCCTTCTAAATCATAATATCGGGGTTGACGATGATCTATAACATCAAATTTTGATAATGATTCATAAATAACATCTACCTGCTCCTTTGAATTTACACGAATTGAAATAGGGTCTGAATTCAGACTTTTACTCTTATAATATCTACGTGTTCTTGTAGGAATAGCCATTCTTAGTTCAAAATACACATGCAAATCTTTAAAGCAATAAGTCTTTACACCTTCCAGTTCATGTGAAATAAAATTTAACGTTTCAAATAAAGTATTGTAAAAACCAACAGCCGTATCAAAGTTGGTAACTCCATAAGTGTAGCATTTATATCCACTCGTTATTGCCTCCGCCTTGGAAAATTTTGCAATTTTCATATCCAAATATTTAGGTGTTCTGCCATGATGACCTTCTAATCAAGAAGCATAATCATGACCATAAATAGTATTGTTCTAAACAAATCTATCTAAGTAGTCATAATAATTATAGGGCTTGAACAGTGCAATTATTTAGAATACGGATTTCAATACAAAATAGAACTAGGTGAATTAGCGGAAAGAACAGCCTTAATTACGGATTTAAAGAATTGGATATTTCTAAAGATTTGTAAATCTATTGAGGTATAGTTATATAGGTGTTTAGAAGTGCGAAATTTACACAATGAATGTAGGAATAATAGGTTTTTTAAAAAAAAAGAGGCTATTGAGTTCAATTCGAATAGGAAACCTTTGTAGCACGGCGCCTTAATATCTTAAAGATTTGAAGCCCTATAAATACAACTAAGAACTCCAGTGCAAGAATACTTGCAATTGCTCCAGAGATAGAGCTATTTATCTTATAAGCTAATATATAGCCTAATATCACTGCTACTAATGAAAAAACCATGGATAGGTATATCATACTCATCAGACGATTAGTCAATAGATAGGCGATGGCTGGAGGTATAACCAAAAACGCTAGAACCAGTATCGCCCCTATAGATTCAAAGGACAAGATGGTTACTGTAGAGACCATTCCCATTAATAAATAATGCCAAAAGGTTATAGAAATCCCTATAGCCGTAGCATAGACTGGATCAAAGGTAGTAAGCTTGAAACCTTTAAAACCAACTATTAGTAGAAGTGCTATTAAGGTTGTTAAAAATGAACCATTGACAACTGCCCTAGGAATTAAGGCACCAAAGATACTTAGTGTGTCTAATGGTACATATGCAATTTCTCCATATAATACACAGTCCTGATCCAAATCGACATTATCATTCATAAATGATATCATTACCACCCCAAGGGCAAATAGCCAGGTATAGGTGACGCCTATGGATGCATCCTCCTGAAGTCTTCCAACCTTATTGAAGGTTTCAATTAGGTAGGTACATAATAACCCAACGCTTGCAGCCCCCAATAACATTGGTATTGATTGATATGAATCTGAAAAATAATAGGCTATGACAATCCCAGGTAATACAGCATGAGAAATAGCATCCCCTAACATCGCCATTTTCCTTAAAACCAGGAATACGCCAACCAAGCTACATGGAATAGCAATTAGCAATGCTGAAAGAGATATCCAGACAAAATTTAAATCTAAAAAGTCCATTAGGTATATGGTATTTTGGTGTGGTGTGGATCTTCATCTGGATAAGCTAATAACTTCTCAAGTTCCTTTTCCAATTCAGGACTAATGAAGTGTTCAATAGTATCTGCATCGTCATGCACATGATCAGAAGATATTCTTAGATGTTTAGTAAGGTACATTTCCCACAACCTATGTACTTTAACAATTCTTTTTGCCTTTATCCATCCTTCATTTGATAATCCCCATTTATTTTCGGATTGATGAACCAAGTCTAGCTTCATTAAATCTCTCAAAGCTAGACTTAATTTAGGCTCTTCAAAATACCTCCTATTCCTTAATTCTGAGCTAGTTCTCAGAGTATTAAAGCTTCCATCCGCCTCAGATAAATGATAAAACGTCTTTAGAATATTATCGTGGAACATTTTCTTTTTTAGACGCTTACTTTTTAAATTTCGGGCTACTACACCTCTTTTTGGTGCAAATAATATAGAAGCAACCGCAATAAGCGATAAGAAAATGACAATCCAAGGCCCAGTTGGCATTTTGGATATTGAATAACTTAATAAGGATCCAGCAATCCCTGAAATCGAAGCAATTACTGAAGAAAGTATGATTAAGTTGGATAATTTATTCGTCCAGAATCGCGCGGATGAAGCGGGTGTAACTAGAAGTGCTGCCATTAAAATAATACCCACTATTTGGATCCCAGTAACTATAACTAATACTGTTAGAAATGATAAAAGAAACTCATACAAACGCACATTTAGGCCAACTGATTTTGCGTAATTTTTATCAAATGAGATCAGTAGAAATTCCTTATAAAAGGCATAAATACAAACTATAACTAGAATACAAATAGCAAATAACCAGATAAAATCTGAATACAACATTGCTGCAGCCTTACCAAAGAAGAACTTATCTAACCCTGTTTGTTCACTCCCGTAATTTCTTTGAATATAAGTAATTAGTAAAATCCCAATACCAAAAAAACCACTTAGCACAACCGCAATGGCTGTATCCATTTTTAATTTTGATTTTTGCACGATGGTATTCATCAAATAGATAGACAGTGATCCTGTAAAGCAAGCACCCAAAATCAAAAAGAATGGCATTTTTGTTCCAGTGACCATGAAACCTAACGCTACACCTGGAAGTACAGCATGTGCAATCGCATCACCAAGTAATGCTCTTTTCCTTAAAAAGGTAAAGGTGCCAATGGATCCTGAAGCAATGCCCAGAAAAACTACTGCCAAAAGAATAACAAGAATACTCATATCTTTTCGTGCTCTTTCCTACCGATTTCAAGATTTTTAAGAATATGTGCCATCTGACTAAGGATAGACAATTTTCCTCCATAGGTCTCTTCCAACAACTCTTGTGTAAAAACCTCAGAAGTTGGTCCCGAAGCGACAAGGCGTGTATTCACCATCAATAACCAATCAAAATATTCATTTACCGATTGTAAATCATGATGAACAACGACAATGGACTTACCATCATTTTTCATTTTTTGCAGTAAATCGATGATAGATTTTTCAGTGGTAGCATCTACACCCGCGAAAGGTTCATCCATTAAGTACAAACTAGCATTCTGTGCTAGTGACCTGGCTAAAAAGACTCTTTGTTGCTGCCCTCCAGATAATTGAGATATTTGCCTATTTTTATAATCTTGCATCCCAAGTTGCTCCAAGCAATACATCGCCCATTCCCTATCTGCCTTATTAATCCTTTTAAAGAGTCCCTTTTGTGCATAAAGGCCCATAAGCACAACATCTAAGGCTGAAGCCGGGAAATCCCAATCTACAGATTCTCTCTGAGGAACGTAACTTACCTTTTTCCTTACTTCATCCAATTTATTACCAAATAGTTTTACATAACCACTATCCGGTTTTAAAATTCCCATAAGGGTTTTAAGTAAAGTAGATTTTCCAGCCCCGTTCGGACCAATTACACCAGTCAATAAACCAGCTGGTAATTTAAAATCCACATCCCAAAGGACGGGTTTCTTGTCATAACTGACCGTTAAATCATGGGCTTCAATTATACTTTCCTTTTCCATAGTTTTCTACTTTAAAGCAGTAACAATTGTTTCAACATTGTGCCTCAACATCCCAATATAAGTTCCTTCCTTGGTATTTTCTTCCCCCATTGAATCTGAAAAAAGTTCGCCACCAATAACCAAATCATGTCCCTTGGAATTACATTTTTCCACCACTGCTTGAAGGGCTTTTGGAGAAACTGAACTTTCCACAAAAACAGCTTTTATCTCTTTCTCTATAATTAGATCAACAGCATCTTCTATATCTTTTATTCCATATTCTGTAGATGTAGAAATACCCTGCAAACCTCTAACATCTATATCATACGCTCTACCAAAATAGGCGAAGGCATCATGGGCTGTTAGCAAAACACGTCGTTCTTGAGGAATGCTACTCAATGCTACTATAATTTCTGAATTAAGAGCGGATAATTCATCTATATAACGATTCTTATTTTCTTCAATTTTTACAGCCCAATTTGGATAATAAACAACAAGCTCTTTTGCAACATCCTCACAAATTGTTGACCACAAGGCAACATCAAACCAAACATGTGGATCAATTCCAGTAGCAAATTCGCTGGTTTTTCTTAATCGATTTTCAGGAAGTGCTCCTGTTACTGCTAACACTTTTTTTCTTCGAGATAATTTTTCGAATATTTCCGTCATCTTTCCTTCAAGATGAAGACCATTATATACAATCAAGTCGGCCTTTTGCATCAGTACAAGGTCCCCTTGAGTAGCTTTATAATAATGTGGGTCAACGCCTGCTTTCATTAAGCGAGTTACTTTAAACTCCTCTGGTAATAAGATATCTAAAAGATCCCCTATCATCCCAGTTGTCGTAACAATAGAAATTGGACTATTTTCGACTTCTGACTTAACTTCAACAGAGGAAGAAGTGCAGCTTACAAGCAGTGAGCAGCTAATTAAAAAACCAACTAATTTTTTCATTATATTTTTTCCTTTACCAACAAACATTTAGCTACTTCTTTACTTATATGAAACTCCTTATCACTTAAGGCGATTTGTAGCGATCCGTCGAATTCAAACTTTTGAATCAACTTAATTTCTTGACCAATCTGTAACCCAACCTGATTCAGATAATTCAGAAACTCAGGATCATCTTGGTTTACTCCAAGCAGTACATAGTTAAAACCGCTTTCAACTGTACTAAAAACGATGGTTGCTCTTTTAGGTATATTTCCCTCACTGTCTGGAATTGGATTTCCATGTGGATCCCATTTCGGAAAATCCAGAAACGACTCTAGGCTTTCAATCAGTTTATCGGATTTAATATGCTCCAATTGCTCGGCAACCTCATGTACTTCCTCCCATCCAAAAGACAATTTTTCAACAAGGAATAGCTCCCATAATCTGTGCTTTCGAACTACGTTTACGGCATAATTAAATCCAATAGGGCTTAGCTTAACCCCTTTGTATTTAACATAGTCACACAGTCCCTTGTCAGATATTTTTTTAATCATATCGGTTACAGAAGCAGCCTTAGAATTCAACTCTAATGCAAGTGCACTTGTAGAAACATTTAATTGTTCTTTGCCACTTAATTTGAAAATTGATTTGAGGTAATTTTCCTCAGATCTAGTTAGTTTCATAGCTATCAATATTACAAAAGCAAAGGTATGTCTTTTTTATTTTTAGGCAAGACTAAAAATAAGATTTAGTCTACTGTAAAGTGAATTTATAAATAGCTGATAAGACCTTTTATAAATAAGGATTGCATATCACTTTTTTTAGGTGTAATTTAACATTTCAATTATCTTTGAATAAAAAGGAATATCATGTTACATAAAGAAATAGAAGAAGCATTAAACATGCAGGTTGCTAGTGAATCTGATTCATCGAATTTATACCTTGCAATGGCTTCTTGGGCTGAGACAAATGGGTATGAAGGAAGTGCAGATTTTCTTTACCAACACTCCGACGAGGAAAGAATGCACATGCTTAAATTGGTGAAATATATAAACGAACGTGGTGGACATGCTAAGATTACATCTCTAGGAGAGCCAAAAAGAAATTTTGACTCACTGACTGATGTATTTGAAGGACTTTTAAATCATGAATTGAAGGTTTCTGAGCAAATCAATGAGTTGGTTCACATCTGCTTGCAAAGAAGAGATTATACGACACACAATTTCCTTCAGTGGTATGTTGCAGAACAAATTGAAGAAGAAGCTCTAGCAAGATCTGTAATGGATAAATTGAAGCTAATTGGTAACGATAAAGGTGGTCTTTACCTATTTGATAGAGATGTTGCTCAAATGAGCGTTATTTCTGCCGCACAAAACACGGCTCAATAGCTGAAAATTGAATGCATAAAAAAAAGCGAATTATAAATAATTCGCTTTTTTTTTATTTCATACTTTTTATAGAACCTCTCGCACTCTCTGTTAAAAAGTGATCCGGATACTTTTCAAGAAATTCATTATATAGCGCAATACTGTATTCCTTGTGTTTAGGATAACTGGATTTATGATACGCCATTTCACAAACCATTCCTTTTGAAAAACTTACAAATCCAATTCGTTTATGAGTAGGATAAAGCTTCTCAAAATTTGTGAAAACTTTCAACGCCATAAACCACTGATCGATTCCCAAATATACATCCGCTTGTCGCAACATGATTTCAGGGTTCTCTTCAAATTTTGGATGTGCTTCTAGAAAGAGGTTATACTCTTTCAATAAGGTTTCAGCATCTGTTTTCACAATAGCCTTTTCTTTAGCCTCATCAAAAAATGCCTTTTCCTGCCCTTGAAGATGTTTCCAATCTTTAGCAGATGGCGATGCACAGCTAAAAACAACTAAGGAGGTCAATATAATAGTTAATCGAATCATCTTCCTCTTCGAACTTTATAATACTTCATTCTATACTCTGGGCTAATCTTCCCTAAACGAATATTTTCTAGTCTCTTACTAATTAGTTTACGTCTAAATGGAGATAGTAAATCAGTAAACAAGACACCCTCAACATGATCGTATTCATGCTGAATCACCCTTGCAGCAAGACCTTCAAAAGTTTTTGTTTGCTTAATGAAGTCTCTATCATAATATTCAACTTGAATCTTTGATTTACGACTTACATCTTCTCTAACCTCAGGAATAGAAAGACAACCTTCATTAAACAACCACTCCTCACCTTCTTCACTGGTAATTTTAGGATTGATGAATACTTCTTTGAATCCTTCCAATTCAGGCTCATCTTCAGAAAAAGGATCTGCATCAATAATAAATAAACGAATAGATTTTCCTATTTGAGGGGCAGCTAATCCAACACCATGAGCGTTGTACATAGTGTCAAACATATTGTCGATCAAATCATTTAATCCAGCGTATTCTTGAGAAATTTCTTCTCCCATTTTTTTTAATACTGGGTCACCGTATGCAATTATAGGTAGGATCATATATAGAGATCAATTTTTTTGTTCAAGGTAGGATTGTAAAATAATTGTTGCACTTATCTTATCAATCAGTCCCTTATTTCTTCTTTTCTTTTTTGAAATTCCAGCATCCAACATAGTTTGAAAGGCCATTTGAGAAGTCAAACGCTCATCCACCATTTGAATTGGAATATTTGGGAATTTTTTAAGCAATTTTTTTGCAAATGACTCCACCATTAAAGTGGTGTCAGATTTCTCCCCATTAAGCCTTGTAGGATATCCTAAAACGAATTTTTCAACCTCATACTCAACTATATACTTAGCTATATAATCAAACAAAGTTCCCGTTTCAACAGTAGTCAAACCACTTGCAATAATCTGCAAATCGTCTGTCTCTGCCAATCCTGTTCTTTTCTTACCGTAATCAATTGCTAAAATCCTCGCCATCGCGCAAAGTTAAGAAGCATTCTGCAGAGTACAAAGGAGAATAGGATAATTCAAAATTGAACTATTTCCTGAGCGGTTTTAACAAATACTCTAATCCATTTAACTTAATCTCATACATCGTGGACATTAGCATACCTAATTTGCCAGCAGGAAAGCCTTTTGTGTGATACCAAACCAAATAATATTCTGGCAAATCACATAAGAACCTACCCTCATATTTACCAAAAGGCATTTTCATGGTCACCAGATCCACCAAAGGACTTCTTTTCTTCTTCTCAGTCATACATTATATTGAATACAGGCGAAGGTACTGTTTTTTACAAAATATGATGGCGCGCATCCTTTCCTATAGTGAGATTGGTTTCTTTTGTCGTAATAATCTTTATTCAGTCTAAATAAGAAAAACATGACTAACTTCCCTTCCAAATTTATTGAAGCCCTCTACGCTCCAATTAGTCAATTCATAAATCCTGATACACGGATTTATTTACCCTATATAATAAGTTCTTTTTTAATTGCTCTTCTATATTATTATACCCGAAGTGCAACTGAACGAAAAGGAAAAGGGTTAATCAGTTATTTATTCCCGAAAAAAATATGGCTGCATCCATCAGCAAAACAAGACTATTTCATCTTTTTAATCAATTCAATTCTTTTTGTATCCTTAATATTACCCTTTATTGCTAGTAGCACGGCTATTTTTAGCGTTAGTTATAAAGGTTTAAAATACCTTTTTGGAAATATTGAAATGATTAATTTGGGTCAAAGTAATACACTTATATTGTATACAGTATTCCTTTGGCTACTAGGTGATTTTAGTCGCTTTTTCATCCACTATATAATGCATAAAATACCCAGTCTTTGGGAATTTCATAAGGTGCATCATTCGGCTGAAGTACTTACTCCACTTACCCAATACCGATCTCATCCCATAGAAGTATTACTTTTTAGTATAAGAGCTGTGTTAACAATTGGGTTTACAACTGCTTTATTTACCTTCCTTTTCAGTTATGACTTATCGGTTATAGAAGTAATTGGTGTGAATTTTTTCCGATTCATATTCTTATCCTTAGGTGCAAATTTAAGGCATTCTCATATCCCAATTCGTTACGGTAGGATATTAGAGCATCTATTCATTAGCCCAGCTCAGCATCAAATACATCACAGTACTAAATCGGATCATTTCGATACCAATTTAGGTTCCCATCTCGCAATTTGGGATTGGCTATTTGGAACCTTAAAGATTTCTAAAAGCAAACATAAGTTGCACTTTGGTTTAGACAGCTCCACCAAACGGGCCCATAGAAGCTTGTTGAAAGTATATTTTCAGCCTTTTGTAGAAGCCTACAAAAAAATTAGAAGATTATAAACTGATTCGTTCATCCTGATACCGATACCTTAATGAGATTATTGCTGGAATTAGAATCAAAAGTAAACCTATCAGAATACCTATACCGGAATAGGCGAAACCTGTTAAGTACGGTTCTATTTTCAGCATCATCTCCTGGAAATTCATTGAAGATGAAGACATAGCTTTTCCTACTCCTGCCATTAAGAGGGATAACCAGAAAAAGGCCAATGAAATATTTAATAACCAGAATCCTGAGTGTACGGATTTTGAAAAACGAAGGTACCTAGATTGATTGTGGTCGCCTTTTAATATATAAAATACCGAAGAAAGTAGAATCATTGAATTGATCCCAATAGTACTTCCCATTGCGTGTGCTACCGTTATATGAGTACCATGACTTAAGATGTTGATCCCTGGAATAGACATTAGTAGTGCTAGAATAAGGTTTAGGAATACCCAGATATCAGATGCAAATAGAAACCTATAAGGCAATAAATGGAAATGCTTCTGAGCGGTACTGATCGACTTCTTCCAGTCCCATATTATTTTTCCCAAAATTAAAAGTTCGGACATACTTACACCATATGCCACATATCTAATCCAACTTGCTGATGGTACCACATATGTATGATGTGCCCAGCCAAAAATCAAGTTAGTAAGTCCAAGGAAATACAATAGAAAGGCTGTTTTAGACAATGCCAATTTGGTGTTCTTTCCTATCCTTTCCATTATGAATATTGCGGTTCCATAGACAAGAAGGTTCCAGGAACCTACTAGGGCTCCATAAGCCTTCCATTGAATAGTAATTTCACGAACAATATTTCCAGAGATATAATCGAAAATCCAAGAATTGGCTTCTAAAAATGTTATAAAGAAAAATGCAATCCCACTGGCCCACATCCAGATATAAACGGGCCAACTTTGCTTTTTCCTGAAGATTGTTTTGTAGAAATTGTAGGCAAAAAGTAGCCATGAAAACAAGATTGGTATTGCAAAGATTGGTGGGAATTCCCAGTATTCTCTACCTCCAAATTTTCCATTTAAGTAAGAAAGTATGATAAGGATTCCAGTACCAAAAAAGATCCATAAATGAATTTTTATCAGCTTATTGGAATGCCATTTCAAGCCTAGGTATTTTGGAACATAATGATAAATCCCACCTATTGCGATTAAAAATATCCAAGCCACAACCAAAGAAACATGTAAAGGCCGTGCCTTAAAAAATGGTATTTCTGGAAGAAAGTTTGGAATGATCATTTGAAATGCACCTATACTTCCAAAAATCAATCCCAATACTAAGGCAATCATGCCGGCCAATATAAATATGAAAGAGGTATCTTTTGTTCTACTCATCAGACTTAGTTTCAATGGTTCCATACCAAGTTGTAGTGCTATTCTTTACAGGGTATTCAACGGTATTTCCAATATATTTTAGATAGGCTATAATCGCTCCCAATTCAGTATCGCTCATCTGAAAATTGGGCATTCTTTCTGTACCTGTAAGAAGGAAGGCTTTTGCATAATTCTCACCCCTGTGCTCATCAGAAATGACATTCGTTAAGTCAGGTCCCATATATCCACCAAGACCAAATATCTGATGACAAGAAATACAATTGTATTTTTGGAATGTATCCTTTCCTAATTTTGCTTCTGAAGTAAACTGCTTACTATTTTTAGGGAATTCAGTCCCCGAGGTATACACAACAAATGAGTAAATAAAAAAACTCAAAATCAGAGACCAAAAGATCCATCTCTTATGTACTTTATTCATTGGTTCCATAGGGCGGCTTAAGGGAATTTAATTTGGTTCTATTTTTAAAACGACTAAAAATACTCCTGAAATATGGTTCACTGTATGCGCTAAATCATATTTTAAAATGAATTCCAATATCCTCGTCTTAGCTAGTTGCAAGACGCTCTAATTCAGCTACATTTATTAATTTTATATCCTTATTATGTAAAGCAATGAGTTTGTCTTTATTGAAGTCGGAAAGTGTACGAATAGTTGTTGCAGTCGTTATTCCAGCCATTTCCCCAATTTCACGTCTTGTAATTTGCATATTCAAGGTTTGTTGATCCTCCTTGAATCCAAACTTGTCTTTTAACGTAAGAAGAGCTTCAGCTAACCTATCAGCCACTCTTTTTTGTGAAACAGATAATACTTGATTTTCTGACCTTTTCAGATCATCGGATAGCAATTCAATGGTTTTCATACACATCTTATTACTTGACTTTAACAAGGACTCAAAATTATGAATAGGTATTTGACAGATCAGAACATCATCCATAGCTGTAGCGGTTGTGCTATACATCTGTTTAGCTAGCATTGATCTATAGCCCAGAATATCACCACTTTTCGCAAAGCGAATAATTTGATCCTTCCCCTCGTTCCCTCTCTTTGACAATTTGATTACTCCACTATAAATACAGAAAATGCCGTGTGGGTAATTTCCTTCCTGAAAAATTTCTTCACCCTTTTTATATTGAAAGTTCTTTTTGTTGATTGAAAGTTCACCCAATTCCAATTGAGATAAGGAACAGAAAACCCTTTTTTCATTAGGACAGGAATCACAAGATGGAATGGTATTTTCTAGTTTTTTCATAACGTTTCAGCTTTTGGGTAGGCAATTTTCATTTCTCCGAAGTCTTTATTGTAAAAAGCTCCAATATTCTCCTTTCTATCAATGGACTGCTCTACAATCATGCTAGCAATGCAAATGAGGTTTCTCAATTCACACAGCTCACGTGAAATTTTTGTTTTACGATAAAGTTGATCTGTTTCTTTGTACAATAATTCAAGTCTCAACTTGGCACTATCTAATCTTTTTTGGGATCTTACAATAGCTACCAAATTGCTCATTATAGCTTGTACTTCTTCCCTATTGTTTGTGATTATAATTTTCTCTTCAGCCTGTATAGTACCCGCTTCTGTCCAGAAAGGAATAATCACTTGTTTTGCAGTATCCTTGGTTAAAACAACATTTTCAGCCAATCTACTTCCCATTACCATTGCCTCTAGCAATGAATTGGAAGCTAGCCTATTGGCACCATGTAAGCCTGTATCTGAACATTCACCACAGGCCAAAAGGTTTTCCAATTTTGTATGACCTAAACTATCCACTTGTACACCACCACATAAATAATGTGCTGCTGGAACTACAGGTATCAGTTTATTAAATACATCTATGCCAACATCCAAGCACTTCTGATAGATATTTGGAAAATGTGACTTAAACTTTTCCTGATCTAAATGTCTACAGTCTAAATAGACATGCTTTTTACCTCTTATTTTCATTTCAGAATCTATCGCTCTAGAAACAATGTCTCTAGAGGCCAACTCCAACCTATCATCATATTTATACATGAATCTTTCACCTGACTCATTTAAAAGATAAGCGCCAAATCCCCTTACCGCCTCTGAAATAAGGAAAGAAGGACTACGCTCAGGTTCGTAGAGCGCTGAAGGGTGAAATTGGATAAATTCCATATTACTAATTCTAGCTTTGGCTCTATAAGCCATTGCGATACCATCACCTGTTGCAATTAAAGGATTGGTAGTATGCTTATAGACTTGACCAATACCACCCGTAGCCAAAAGAATTATTTCTGATGAGTACGTCTCGATTTGATTAGTTTCTTCATTCAGTACATAGGCACCGTAACAAATATTGGAAGTCCCACTTTTTACCTGATGTTCTGTAATAAGATCAATAGCAAAATGATGAGGCAATATTTCGATATTCGACAATGAATCTACTTTCTCCAATAAAGTACGCTCAATTTCTGCTCCAGTAACATCTTTAAAATGTACAATTCTATTCTTAACATGCCCTCCTTCTTTTGCCAAATCCAGCTCTCCACTTCGATCCTTATCAAAGTTGGCACCCCAGGTTATCATATCTGATAAGACAGAAGGAGCATTTCTAACAACAAGCTCTACCACTTCTTTATTATTGATATACCCACCAGCTCGGAAAGTATCTTCAATATGGCTTTCAAAACTATCCTCAAAATCCAACACTACTGCTACACCACCCTGAGCGTATTTCGTATTGGACTCACTTGTATGGTCTTTAGTAACAATACAAATTTTTCTTTCTGGATATTTCTCTGCGGTCTTTATAGCGAATATTAAACCAGCAACACCAGATCCAAGAATTAAGAAGTCTGTCTGTATACTATTCATTATCGAGCTGAAATTTCCATCATTCTTTCAATGGGAAGCAATGCCTTTTTACTAATTTCAGGATCAACAGTAACTTCTGGAAGTTCATGTTTCAGACATAAATAGAGCTTTTCTAAGGTATTCAGTCTCATAAATGCACATTCTGAACAAGCACAAGTATTGTCCTCTTTAGCTGGTGCAGCAATCAATTCTTTTTCAGGAACCTCTTGTTTCATTTTATGTAGAATACCTGCTTCTGTGGCAACAATGAACTTTTGAGCATTATCTTGCTTTACAAAATCAATCATTCCAGCCGTAGACCCAACATAGGATGCTACACGTAGAATATGTGATTCTGATTCTGGGTGTGCAATGATTTTCGCTCCAGGATGTTGATTATACAGGGCTACAATTTTATCTAATGAAAATGCTTCATGTACAACACATGCACCATCCCATAGTAGCATATCTCTACCTGTTCTCTCCATAATATATTTGCCCAAATTTTTATCTGGGGCAAAAATTATTTTTTGATCTTTGGGAATGGAGTTAATGATTTTTTCAGCATTGGAGGAGGTACAAACCAAATCACTATAGACCTTTACATCAGCAGATGTATTAATATAGGTTACCACGATATGATCAGGATGCTGATCACGAAATGCCTTAAGGTCTTCACCACTACATGATTCCGCCAATGAACAACCAGCATTCAAATCGGGTAATAAGACCTTTTTAGAAGGGTTTAGAATCTTTGCGGTCTCGGCCATAAAATGAACACCAGCAAAAACAATTATATCTGCTGAAGTCTTTGAAGCCATTTGTGATAAACCTAAGCTATCACCTACATAATCCGCTATATCTTGAATTTCTGGAACCTGATAATAATGAGCCAAAATGACCGCATTCTTTTCTGTCTTTAGGCGTTTAATTTCCTCAATGATATTTAGACTTGGATCCAGCTTTAGCTTCAAAAATCCATCTTTCTTCAAATTAGCCTTAGCCAAGTTCAATTGCTCTTCCATACTTCAAGTAAATAAGCTTAACACCGTTATTAACAAGTGATTCAGCCTCATTTGTAATCCATACAAAATTAGCCAAAACTAGTAGCAAGAGGTATGACAATTGTCATGTCAAAAACTAAGTTTTAAAAGGTTTTCAAAAAAAAAGGTAGTCTGATCAGACTACCTTTTGAGTAAAGTATAATAGGAATTATTTGGTGCTAGCTGGTGTGAATTTAATAGAAACAGAATTTACACAATAACGCATTCCTGTATCTGTAGGACCATCGTTAAATATATGTCCAAGATGTCCACCGCAATTTCCACAAAGTATTTCTACTCTTTTCATACCAAGCGTGTTGTCTTCAACATGAACCACTCTATCTCCGCCCAATTCATTGTCGAAGCTAGGCCATCCACAATTGGACTTAAATTTATGACTGCTATCAAACAATTCATAGCCACATGCTGCACAACTATAGGACCCTTTTTTATAGTGATTATTATATTCACCTGAGCCTGGATATTCAGTTCCCTTTTCTCGAAGAATTCTATATTCTTCAGCAGTTAGGGTTTCTTTCCATTCAGCATCTGTTTTAACAACATTGTATTGCTTCATATCTTCATTATTTTGTTGCTCATTTTCCTGTGCATTACAAGATATGAACATGCTTATTCCTATTAGAAAAGTTACTAACCTAAACATGTTTTTATTTCAAATTTAAGACTTATATCTATTAGTTGATGACGCGTAGCTGACAAAACCTACCAATTGTGCTTCGAAACGACTATTAAAGTCTCCAGACGAATTTATTAACTATCATTAAATTACAAAAAATCATTTTTTGTACCTATAAACTGAAGGCTAAATCTACAATAATGCTTAACTTCATACAGCTTGATAATTTAAATGATAAAGGACAAAAAAGAACCATATATGAAACTTACTGAGAGTAAAATATTAATTACTGGAGGAAGCCTTGGTATTGGAAAAGCCATGGCTAAATTATTTGTTGAAGAAGGAGCAAAAGTTATCATTACTGGAAGGGATAAAAATCGACTGAATAGTGCTGCTAAAGAAACAGGTGCTATTCCTAAGATTTTTGATGTTAGTGACTTCGACCAAATTGTTCCCAAAACATGTGAGATAATTGAAGAACTAGGAGGAATTGACATATTGATTAATAATGCAGGTATTGGTGAATTCGATTTATTGGATGATATCACATTGGAAAGTTTTCAACGAATTTTTAATATCAATGTATTTGGACTAGCCCTATTAACCAAAGAAGTCTCCAAAAGATTCAAAAAACAGAATAGAGGACAAATCATAAACCTTGGTTCTACTGCTGCCTCTAAAGGGTTTGAATACGGCACTGTATATGCGGCTTCCAAATTTGCCTTAAGAGGAATGACTCAATGTTGGCAAGCCGAACTTCGCAAGTTTAACGTCAGAGTTACCTTGCTAAATCCAAGTGAGGTAACCACTGCCTTTTCTGATAACGCTACTAGAATGGAGCGCGAAAATGAAAGTAAAAAATTAGCCCCACAGGATATAGCCTTTATGGCCAAAACCATAATTGAGATGGAAAACAAAGGTTTTATACCTGAAATTACGGCCTGGGCAACCAATCCTTGGTAGACCTCCCCTATTTTTTAACCATTTTTTAGAAACCCAAATTAGTTGCAGATGCAACTAATTTGGGTTTTTTACATATATTTGCTCCATAATAGGAAAAAATGAAAGTGACACCAAGCCATTTTAAAGAAGCATTATTACCCACATTAGGTAAAACCAATAAATTACTTCACTTCTATATCAACGAAAAATTCAAGCTAGCAGGTGTTGATTTAAGAAAGGAACAAGCGATTTTGTTAAATCTCATTCATTCAAATGATGGTTTGATTCAAAATGAACTCTGCTTTTTTACCAATCGTGATAAGACTTCATTAACTAGATTGATTCAATCTTTAGAGAAAAAAGAATTAATTCTACGCAAACCATTAGCTTCTGATAAAAGAAAAAATCAAGTATTCTTAACGGAAGCCGGTTCAATTCTCATGAAAAAAATAATACCAATTTTAAAGAATGCTATCCTAGAATTGGAAGAAGGGATTACAAAAGAAGAAAAAGAATTGGTTAAAAGAATTTTGGCCAAAATGAAAAACAATATTAGCAATAAGTCGAACGTTGCTATTCCAACAAATTTCGAATAAGATGAATAAAAAGATCACTATTGCTCTAGGCTTAATACTTGTCGCATCTGGATATTTTTTATCTAAACAAATTATAGGTAGCAAGAAAACGCCAGAACAAACCAACCATAAAGTCATCAAAACGGTATTCACCAAATTTGTTGAAAACATTGAGATACCCATCAAAATTGAAGCTGGAGGGATTATCCAAGCCAGTGAACGTATTGAGTTATTCAGTGAAGTTCAGGGTGTGATGCTAGCTAACTCTACACCATTTAAACCTGGAAGTGAATTTAGAAAGGGAGAAATTCTTATTCAGATGGATCCTACAGAATATAAAGCTGGATTAATTGCTCAAAAAAGTAATTTCTTTACTTCCCTAACAGCTATTATGGCAGATTTAAAATTAGATTTCCCAACTAACTATATAATATGGGAAAAGTATTTAAAAGCCATTGATTTTGAAAAAAACTTACCAGATCTTCCTAAAATAGAGAATGATAAATTGACTTATTTTCTAGCGGCCAAAAACATTATTACAGGTTATCACCAGGTGAAAAATATGGAGGTTCGATATGATAAATATTCCATAGCAGCTCCCTATAATGGAATTTTAACAGATGGGAATTTAAACCCTGGAACTTTAATACGTCCTGGGCAAAAACTTGGAGAATTCATTAAACCAGGCTTCTTTGAGATGGAGATGTCCATTCCTGTATCTTTTTCCCCTTATTTAAAAGTAAATGGAAATGTTGGGATTTACGATAAAGAAACTGATCGACACCTTAATGGGAGACTTACAAGAATCAATGGAAAAGTCGAACAGAATTCCCAAATGCTTAAAATTTACATTACCGTAAATGATCCAGAAATGAGAGAAGGTATGTATTTAACTGGTACGGTTGAAGGAAGAACTGAAACGGAGGTTATAGAAATTTCACGCTCACTCCTAATTGGCGATCATTCACTTTTCGTGGTGAAAAATAACAAATTGATCTTAAGGAAAATTACACCTGTTTTTCATAATGAAAATACTGTTGTAATCCGTGGACTAACGAGTGGAGAAGAAATACTAACGAAGATTCTTCCTGGCGCCTTTAATGGTATGGAAGTAAAAACGTTTAACGCTAAATCCTCAAATTAATGAAGAAGTTAATCGCATTTTTTATTAAGTATACCGTACCCGGAAACGTAATATTATCCTTTTTCATATTATTTGGGTTTGTAGGAGCCTATAATATGAAATCATCATTTTTCCCGCTTACGGATACAAATAAGATAGATATCACGGTAAATTACCCCGGAGCATCACCTGCTGAAATCGAAGAAGGAGTAGTTTTAAAAATAGAGGATAATCTAAGAGGCCTTACTGGGATAGAAAGAGTCACATCGACTTCCAATGAAAATAGTGCTAAAATTGCTATTGAGACTGTTAAGGGATACAATATAGATGTAGTCCTTAGTGATGTTAAAAATGCCGTAGACCGTGTTCCCTCTTATCCAACTGGAATGGAACCCATTGTCATTTCAAAGAATGAAAATGTCCGTGAAACCATCAGTTTTAACGTCAGTGGAGCTAATGTTCCTTTGTCCACATTAAAACATATCGCAAGAGAGGTAGAAAATGATTTAAGAAACATAGATGGTATTTCTCAAATCACACTTTCTGGTTTTCCATTAGAGGAAATTGAGATAGCCTTATTGGAACACGAATTGAGAGCCAAAAACCTTAGTTTTAATGAAGTAGCATCTGCTGTATCGGCATCTAATTTATTAACTACGGGAGGATCAATAAAAACGCAACAAGAGGATTATTTGATCCGTGCTTCTCATAGATCTTATTTTGCAAAAGAATTGGATCATATAATTGTTAGAGCAAATCCTAATGGAGAAGTTATCCGTTTAAAAGATGTCGCTACCATACGAGATAAATGGAATGAAAATCCACAAAGACTTTATTTTAATGGCGATTTGGCCGTTAAAGTTACGGTTAAAAATACGAATAGTGAGGATTTATTGGGTACAGCGAGTAAGGTCAATGAGTATATTGAAAATTACAATGAAGTTCATGATAATGTACAATTACATATTTCCAACGACTCGTCCATTACATTAATACAGAGAACTGAACTATTGGCAGAGAATGGCGGTATGGGAATTTTGTTAGTCCTTTTATTACTTGCTCTATTCTTAAACTATAGATTGGGCTTTTGGGTGGCGTTTGGTTTACTAATTGCCTTTTTAGGGATGTTTGTATTCATCTCCTTCTTTAACGTTACCATTAATGTTCTTTCCCTATTCGGAATGATTATCGTAATCGGTATCCTTGTAGATGATGGAATCGTAATTGCCGAAAACATTTACCATCATTATGAAAAAGGAAAGTCACCAATACAGGCAGCCATAGATGGAACAATGGAAGTAATTCCTCCTATTCTATCAGCAATCCTAACCACCATTATAGCTTTTGCTACCTTCTTTTTCTTGGATGGTAGGATCGGAGAATTCTTTAATGAGGTATCTACTGTAGTAACTATCACCTTAGTTATTTCATTGATTGAGGCATTGATTATACTACCTGCCCATGTTGCGCACTCCAAAGCACTTACTAAGGAAAGTAAAGAATGGAAACCAACGACCTACGCAATTTCATTTATGGAATATATGAGAGATAAATGGTACCTGCCTACTTTGAAATTTTTCCTTCAACATAAAGTTCTTGGTTTTGGTATTATCTTCTTTTTATTTAGTCTAACTATTGGTAGTATTGGTGGTGGAATAATTAAGACTACCTTCTTCCCTGTTATTTCAAGTGATAGAGTTGAGATAAATTTAAAAATGCCTCAAGGCACCAACGAGGCCATTACAGATTCAATCATCTCAGAAATTGAATCACTTGCATGGGCTATAAACGACGACTTTACAAAACGTCAAACTGGTCAATTATCTGTTATAGAGAATGTGATTAAGCAAATTGGTCCAGGTTCGGCCTCTGCCAAAATTCAATTGAATTTACTCCCTGGTGAATCAAGAGATTTCCCTGCTTATGAAATATCCAATGCATTGCAAAAAAAGGTAGGAAATATACCAGGTGCTGAAAGGTTAATTTTTGGTTCAGGATCCAACTTTGGAGGTAAACCAGTTTCTGTATCTCTTTTAGGAAATGATATTTCAGAATTGAAAGATGCAAAAACCTTTATGAAAGAAGCATTATCAAAAAACAACCTTTTAAAAGATGTTTCAGATAATGATCCAGCGGGAATCAAGGAAATAAAAGTTAAGCTAAATGATAAAGCTTATCTATTAGGATTAGATCTTAAACAGGTCATGTCACATGTGAGAAATGGATTTTTTGGATTTCAAGCACAACGTTTTCAGCGAGGACAAGATGAAATAAAAGTTTGGGTGAGATACGATAAATCTAATCGGAATTCGATTCGCCAACTTGATGATATGTGGATTCCTACTCCTTCTGGTGAGAAGGTTGCATTTTCGGAGATTGCAAATTATTCCATTGAAAGAGGTGAAGTGGCCATTAATCATTTGGATGGGCAAAAAGAGATTAAAGTGGAGGCAGATTTGGTAGATCCAAAGGAAAGTGCCTCAGATATATTGGACCAAATTAAAAAGGACATTATACCAGAATTGAAAGCTAATTACCCTACAGTTTCCGCCTTATTTGAAGGTCAAAACCGTGAAGCTACTAAAGTTGCTAATTCTGCAAAAGCTGTTATTCCAATAATATTATTTCTAATATTTGCAGTAATCGCCTTTACCTTTAGATCATTTAGCCAACCAATCCTTCTACTCATAATGGTACCATTTGCTGTAATTGGAGTAGCTTGGGGGCATTTCTTTCACGGGTTCGCCATAAATATGTTATCCTGGTTAGGAATTATTGCCCTTATAGGAATTATGGTAAATGATGGATTAGTATTAATTTCAAAATTCAATCTATACCTCAAGGAAGGTATGAAGTTGGAAGAAGCCATCATTGCTGCTGGTAAATCAAGATTTAGAGCAATTTTTTTAACCTCCTTAACAACCATGGCTGGATTGGCTCCGCTTATTTTTGAAACAAGTAGACAAGCCCAATTTCTTATTCCAATGGCAATTTCTATCGCCTACGGAATTGGTATAGCAACAGTACTAACCCTTATAATGTTACCACTACTATTGTCCACTGGAAATATAATAAAAGTATACTTCTACTGGCTATTATTTGGAGGAACAAAACCAGAAAGAGAAGAGGTTGAAAGAGCAATCAAAGAACTTAAAGTAGAACAAGATGATGTGGAATAAAATAATACTGTTTTCATTGCTTCTGGTTGGTTTTAATGCCAATGCCCAAGAAACCTTGAGTATTGATAAAGCTATTAATATAACGCTTTCTAATAATTATGGTATTCACATAGCTGAATACACTATTGAAAAAGCGGAAAACAATAACCACCTATTAAATAAAAATTTATTACCCACTTTATCATCCACTGCCTCAGCGAGTAGATCAAGTTCTTCCTTAAAAGGGACTTATGGAACTGGAGATGAATTTGAATTGGATGATATTGAGACTAAAAATTATAGCGTTGGATTAAAGGTATCCTATACCCTATTTGATGGATTTCAAAGATGGTATACCAATAAGAATTTATCAGTCTCACTGAGCTTAACAAAATTGGATGCAAGAAAACTAATTGAAAACACCCTCTTACAGGTCTATGCCGGATACTATGCTACCAGCCTTTTAACAGATAATGTGGAGAACCAAAGTCAAATATTAGCAATCTCTAAACAGAGATTGGAGCGAATTAAAATTCGTTCTGAATATGGTCAAGTAACTGAACTCGATATATTAAATGCTGAGGTGGACGTGAATAACGACAGTATTCAATTGTTGAATTTGGAAAATCAATTGGCCAATTCAAAAAGAGATTTAAATGTACGCATGGGAAGGTCTGTTGATCATAAATTTAATACCACTCGAGATGTTAAGTTTTCAGAATCACTGAATAAAGATGAACTGCTAGCCAGTGCTTTAGATGCAAACGTTGAGGTATTGAGAAGTCGTAAACAACTATTAATTGGACAAAATACCATCCAAATAAATAAAGGTAGTTGGTTGCCAAAGCTAAGCCTTAATAGCAATTACAATTGGTCTTTACAGGACAATGGTCAAAACCTAAACCCTGGAAATCAGAATCAATTACAAGAACAGCAAAATCTCGGTTTCAGTACTGCCCTTTCTTTAAGTTGGAATATTTTTGATAGTGGAAGTTCATTAATCCGAAAGCAAAATTCAGAAATTGATGTTCTGATTTCTGAAAACAATTTGGAATTATTACAACAAGAGTTGAAACGGGATATTTACAATGCTTGGTCCAGTTATCAAAATGCCTTATTCCTATTGAAAGTTCAATCCAAAAATGTTGATACCAATAAGAATAACTTTAACCGTACGGAGCAAAAGTTCAAATTGGGTCAACTAAATTCTATCAATTTTAGACAAGCACAGGTTAATTTGATCAATGCACAAACAGCTTTTAATAAGGCGAAATTTGATGCCAAAATTTCTGAGTTACAATTGATCACCTTAAGCGGTAGATTAGAATACGTTTCTCCATTAAATTAATGGATGATTATTTAGTTGGTAACTAAATTTAAATCGAGAAATATAAAAGACATATTGGCTTTTATATTTCTCGATTTGTGCGTTAAAAACAGGTTATAAAATCGGTAGTTTTCCGTAACTTCGAGCAAAAATTTCTCTGGATGAACATTGAATTCAACAAAAACGAAGACGCCAACAAACAAATGGTTGCCCAACTTAAAAATAAGTTGAGTAAAGTCTATTTGGGAGGTGGCCAGAAAAAAATAGATAAAGAACATAGCAAAGGCAAATTAACAGCTAGAGAACGTGTAGATCTACTTTTAGATAAGGGTTCGGATAGTATTGAAATTGGAGCCTTTGCTGGTTGGGAAATGTATAAGGAATATGGAGGGTGTCCTGCTGCAGGAGTAATTGTTGTGGTTGGATACGTTAAAGGTCGACAATGTGTAGTTGTAGCCAATGACGCCACTGTTAAAGCCGGAGCTTGGTTTCCTATTACAGCGAAGAAAAATTTAAGAGCGCAAGAAATTGCGATGGAAAATAAACTTCCTATTATTTATTTAGTTGACAGTGCTGGTGTATTTCTTCCTTTACAGGACGAAATCTTTCCGGATAAAGAACACTTCGGTAGAATTTTCAGAAACAATGCTGTAATGAGCTCTATGGGTATCATTCAGATATCTGCTATTATGGGAAGTTGTGTCGCTGGGGGAGCTTATTTACCAATCATGAGTGATGAAGCCATGATTGTAGATAAAACGGCTTCTATCTTTCTAGCAGGTCCCTATCTGGTAAAAGCTGCTATTGGAGAGTCTACAGATAATGAAACTTTAGGGGGGGCTACTACCCATTGTGAGATTTCTGGTGTTACAGATTATAAAGCCGTGGATGACAAAGATGCTATAAATCGCATTCGAAATATCATGGATAAAATTGGAGAAAATCCAAAAGCTGGTTTTAATAGAAAAGAAGCACTTCTACCAGAAAAGCCACTTACAGATGTTTATGGAATTCTTCCTGATTCAAGGCAGAAACCCTATAATATGAATGAGATGATTTCTGCATTGGTAGATAAAGATTCATTCGAAGAATATAAAGATAGCTACGGACAAACTATTGTTTGTGGTTATGCTAGAATTGATGGTTGGTCTGTAGGAATTGTTGCCAATCAGAGAAAGGTTGTAAAAAACAAAAAGGGAGAAATGCAATTCGGAGGTGTTATATATTCTGATTCAGCTGACAAAGCCGCTCGCTTTATAATGAATTGTAATCAAAAGAAAATCCCATTGGTTTTCTTCCAGGATGTAACCGGTTTTATGGTTGGATCTAGATCGGAACACGGTGGTATAATTAAAGATGGTGCCAAAATGGTGAGCGCAATGGCGAACAGTGTCGTTCCAAAATTCACAATAGTATTGGGGAATTCATACGGTGCTGGAAATTATGCCATGTGTGGTAAAGCTTATGACCCTAGACTTATGGTAGCTTGGCCTTCTTCACAATTGGCTGTAATGGGTGGTGCTCAGGCATCAAAGGTTTTACTCCAAATTGAAAAAGCTTCGAAGAAAGCAAAAGGAGAAGAACTTGATGAAGTTGCAGAAAAAGAATTATTGGATAAAATAACGGATAGATATACGGCACAAACCTCTCCGTATTATGCTGCCTCTAGGATATGGGTAGATGCAATAATTGACCCTGTTGATACTAGAAAATGGATTTCAATGGGAATTAATGCTGCCAATCATAAACCAATTGAAAAGCCTTATAATGTTGGGGTAATTCAAACCTGATTCACTAAAGCCTTCCTTATTAAGGAAGGTTTGAGAATTCTTCTTATATTGCACTTCCAAGGCGGTGAAAACCGCCTTATTGGTTAGATATTTTGTTATTTATTACAGCATAGGACCCTATGGGTACCATAAAGAAAAAGATCGTATCATGATTAAAAAATCTGTACTTCTGTGTTTAGGTTTGATTTCTACTTTTCAAGTAACTGCCCAAGATAAAGATCCCTATACTAGATCTACTAACTTGCAGCAAGAGAGTACTCAATCATATGTCAGTAAGCTAGATTCAACTGAAAATAGCCCCTACCACTACCAAGCCAGAGAAGAGTACGAAATTCCTTATGGTAGACCAATCCTTAATCCTGACTTTTCAGATCCGGTAAGATACTATGACTTCATGTCTGAGCAAGTAGATAAGTACTTGAAGAACTATGAAGATCTTCTACTTGGGAATATGAACAATGGTACAGAAAGTAAATTGGATAATATCCGTTACTCTTCTTTACACCATATTCAATATGCAGCTTACAGATACAAACATATTGAAGCAGACCCACATGCAGAATACAGTAAGCAACTATTACAAAGCTTTAATGACTTGGATAAGTTGTACCGAGAAGATATAGGCAACTATCTTGATAAAAGATTGATCAAGGATGATAGTTATTTCTACTGGGAGGCGTATTATAAAGCAGAAACAGAACTTTTCAATTCACTGTATGTGATAGTTGAAAATCTTTTCGAAATCAAAAAGGATTTTGATTTAAAAAATGAATTGAAATCTAAGCCTGACTATAGGCTAGAATATAAGCTTCGAGAACTGAATAATATTCAATCATATAGAGAGCGTCTATATAAAGAGTATTTGAAGGTTTGGTTCAAGGGAGAAGAATTCTTCAAGTTTGTTGACAAATGGGATCAAGCTGGAATGGAAAAGAATAAGGAACTTACTATTAAATATAGTAAGGACGCAGGCCTTAATCTAAAAACGATCTCCAAGTACAAAAACAATATCACGTTCAAAAATACAATCAACAAGTACATTAAGTTTGTACAAACCAGTTCAAAGAATACCTTTAAAAAGATTTCAGATATCATTACAAAAAAGGAAAAAACTAAAGGGAATACCAACTCTATAAACGAAATTAAATCGACTTTTAAATTACGTGAAAGAGATTACCTAAAAGAAATTAGGGATAATTTCAGAGATATGGTTAAGACCAATTTAGATTTAGCCAAGGCAGATGCTGAAAAGCAAAAGCTGAAGGATCTGAAAGAAAGGGAACAAAAAGAGAAAGAAGAAAAAAGACTCAAGGCGAAACAAGATCGCTGGCAATAACATTAAAAGGGACATTAGTCCCTTTTTTTTATGATCAAGAATGAAGGAAACTGTTAGCATATTAGGCTGCGGGTGGCTGGGCTTAGCCTTGGCCGAAAAGCTATTGACTAAAGGATATATAGTAAAAGGAACTCTAAGGAACCCCCTACATTTACAAGGGTTAAGAACGAAAGGTATTGACGCCTATATTTTAGACCTTGAAGCAAATGATCCAGATATTGAGCTTTTCGATAACCTGTTAAGCGCTGGCCTTTTGCTAATAAGTATACCTCCTAAAGGAGACAGTAGTTATTGGGAGCAATTCGTTCCTTTACTCGATCGTTTAAAGACAAGACCTTATCCTCCAAAAGTTATTTTTTTAAGTTCAACTTCTGTATACGGTGGAACAGGAATAATCGATGAAAGCGCTATGGAGTTTTCAATAAGAGAAAATCCTATCCAACTCCTTAAGGCCGAGCATATTTTCCAGGAATATTTACCAAAAAGATCGGTTGTATTACGTTTAGCAGGTTTAGCAGGACCGAACAGGAATCCTGGTAATTTTTTGGCAGGAAAAAAGAACGTTCCAAATCCAAAGGCAGGTGTTAATTTCATCCATCAAAAGGATGTTGTAGAGATACTTATCCAATTAATTTCTGGAAAATGGCATGCAGGAATTTTCAATCTTTCTGCTCCATTGCATCCTTCTAGAAAGGAATTCTACACACACTTTAGTGAACAATTGGAACTCCCAATTCCAACATTCAAATTAGAAGAAAAAGAAACGGTCCAAAAAATAATAAGCAGTCAAAAATTAATTACTGAATTAGGATATTCTTTCTATTATGAAAACCCAATGAATTTTGAATTTTAAGGATTCAATCTTTCAACCAACCAGTTAAAGTCTTCTTGTAAAGTATACCGAATTCTATCGTGCATTCTATTGGGCCTACCTTGCCAAAATTCAATTGATTTTGGTTTTATGATATATCCACCCCAATGCTTTGGTCGAGGAATTGGTTTTCCTTTAAATTGAGATTCTAACTCGGCCAGTTTTAAATCCATCGCCTCTCGAGAAGTAGTAACTTCACTCTGATCTGAAGCCCAAGCCCCCAATTTACTTCCGTCTGGTCTAGAATCGAAATAGCCGTCAGAAAGATTATCAGATAATTTCTCGGTGATACCTTTAATGATAATTTGGCGTTCCATAAAGGGCCAAAAAAAGGATAAACAAACCTTAGGATTCCTTTCAATAGCTCTCCCTTTTTCACTTAAATAATTTGTGTAAAAAACAAATCCTTCCCAAGTAAATCTTTTTAAGAGCACAATACGGTTTTTGGGAAATCCATCGTCACCTACTGTAGATAAACTAACAGCATTCGCTTCATCTACCCCATCTGATTCATCTGCTTCATGAAACCAGGTACTGAATAACTGCATAGGATTCTCAGGAACATTTGATTCAATCAGGGCCTCCTTTTCGTAAATTTTTCTCTTTTTACTTAAATCCTTATTCATAATTTAATCAGCTTTTGTACAAATACAAAGATAATACACTGCGCAGTGAGAACCAAACGCTAAATACCATTCAAGCCTTAAAAACTATAGGGTGGAAAAATTCAATGGTTCTATCTAAGTTATCAAATCATCTATACTTAATGATCAAATTTTAGTTTCAACATTGCCTCATCTATTTGATACATAAATACCTCATCAAAACGTTCTATATAGGGCTCCTCCATTTTATCTAGAAAACAGGCCTTTGCCTTTTCAAAACATTTCTTCGCCAATTCAATATTCCCCATTTTATTATACGTTCTTCCAATTTCAAAATGAGCTTCTGGAAAATCCTCCACTCCCATTAGTGCCTGATTATAGGATAAAAGAGCATCCTTGAAGTTTCCCAGTTCAAACAAACACCTTCCCTTGTAGAAAAATGCCCAAAAGCTATCTTCTTTTGCAAAACCTTGTTTTTTCTCCTCTTCAAATAATATATCAAAGGCTTCTATAGCTTTGGTATAATCCTTTAATTTATAGTAGGCTTGACCTTTTTGAAAAAGGCAAGGTTCCCCCCAGCAAATATTATAAACTTCTTCGGTCATTTCCTCAATGAGTGTGATGTCCTTTATAGTTCCCTTGTAGTCCCTATAATAATACAGCAAACTCCAAGCTCTATATTCTAAAGCATCAACATTACCAGCTTGCAAATCGTTGGCTACAGCCCTATTCAATTCTTTCATGGCACCAATATGTTCCCCCTTTTTTTTGTACGAATAGGACAAGACTTGCCTAATTTCAACATTTGACGGGTCTAGTAATAAAGCTGAATCCTTATACAATCTATAATTTATAGATGGTTGCAAATAACTACTAGATACATTATTATACCAATGTATCAAGGAATCATTCTTCTCCGAATGAGTAACTTCAATACCACCAGATTCCATTGTTCGATTGCATGAGAGTAATATACACAGCATGACAATTATCTTTGTTATATTTATTAGGGACATACATCTATAATTTTACCATTAGAAAATTTCACCATTAGAAAACCATGAACATCCCTAAAATGGAGCCATTCAAAAGTAGATTCTGAAGAAGGCCAATCCTTCAATGTAGAAATAGTTGTAATTATATGATTTACCACCTCCTTCGGAAAAGCTTTGGCCTCGAATTCATTGTTCATTTGGATCAGTCCAAAATTCCCCAATTCGCTATAGCAGTTGATATCATAGTGAACTATTAGGTATCCATTTTCGTTTGAATTGGGCAACTCTTTTGTGAATAGATGTTGTAAGTATTCATTTCCTTTTTGATACGTCACATCATTATCGTAATAATACTCCCCTTGATATCCTTCGAAACAGTTTTCATATTTGTTACTTTCCGACACCTTTTTATAAAAATCGATTGCAGCATCATTTGCAGAAAAAATTATTTCTTTTACCTCTCTATTAGAATAATCCTTTATAATGAGTTCTGTATCATCTATAGCCACAATTTGAAAAATGGGCAATGGATTATCTGCCTCTTTTTGGGTACCCAAAAATGGAATACCCTCAATTTCAAAAAGACGATATCCAATGGTATCTACTTCGGAAATGATCAATTCATCCTCATAGCTGTACTCTTTCAATTTTGTGAGTATACCATTGTTAAAAAGTGTGCTTTGCGTTATCAGGAGGTCTCTATTCGGATTGGTATGTTCATCTTGCGTTTGTAGTGTCTTCCAGATTTTATCTTCTAAAATATTTCTTACTGTATCAATATTATAGGTCGGGGCGTCCTCAATTTTAATGAATTTTGCGTATTCCTTCCAATGAACTTCTCCTCCCTTGCCTCTTCGAAAATTCTTTTGGTCATTTTTGTCATATATAATAAGTTTTTCGTGATTAACTCCTTGGATTTTAAATGCATGATTTCCAAAATCCAATTCCGAAAGTCCAATTATACTATCCGAATTACAACTAATCTTACTCTGAATTCCAACAGAATTCCATAATTCAACCTCCCCTTCTTTAAAATTCAATATGTAGGGATAAGGAATATAGCGATCTACGCCCCGATAAGCCCCAATATAATATGTTGATTTGGATTCTTCATTTGTACAACTCGAAATGAGTGTGAAGATTATAAAACAAAAAAAATATTTCAAAAAAGTTATTTTCATCCTCTAGATATTTAGATAATCATTTAGACCATAGTCATTAATGAAATAGAAACTTGAAAACTTTATTAATCAAATGTAGAAAATCAACTAATTGAATGAGGTTAATGAATGTTATTTTAATAATAAATTGTGTTAAAGAGTAGCACTAAATACATTTTGAGAATAATAGAAATTCTATAAAAAGCATGTAATAATTGTTATTTTATTATAGTTTAGGGCAACTTAACACCAAACTCTAAAACAATCTTCATAATGTTGAAAATCCTTTTACGTCATTATAAGACGTTATTAGTGGTATTTTTATCTTTTGGTATATCTACTTACTTTTTTTGTCTCTTTTTTCTAAGTCCAAAATATCAATCGGTGGCCGTATTGTACCCACCCAATACCCATTCCTATTCACATCTGGTTTCTGCAGGTATGCGCTTTGGTTACGATAAAGAAATTGGTGAACATGTAGAGATTTTGGAATCTAATACTGTCAAGGAAAGCCTGATTACAAAATATAACTTAGGGGAGCATTATGATATAGATATTGAAAGTCCTTATTATCATGACATACTATTAAATAAATATGATGACAATATATCAATATCTAGAAGTATCAATAAAAGCATTCAGATAATTGTATTGGATGAGAATCCAAAATTGTCGGCTGAAATGGCGAATAGCCTTATAAACTTAGCGGACAATCATAAAAGTGAAATAATACATTCCAATTTAAAGCAAGCTACTATTTCATCAAAATTCAGCTATCTCAATAAAAATAAATCAGTAACGCAAATGTCAGATTCCTTAATCAGCTTAAGGAATGCTGGAGAAGTCGTTTGGAACCTCGGTGAAGAACGAAAATCTGGACGTTATATCAATTATGAGATTCAATATCGTAAGGAATTAGATCAGATGTACGGTTTCAAAACTAGATATGAAGAATTGGAGTCACTCTTAAGCCAGGAGGTTCCAAAATCATATATTATTAGCAAAGCAATAGCTTCTTCTAAAGCCGTTTTCCCTAGAAAAGGGTTATCTGCATTACTTATGGCATGTATAGCTACAACGATTGTAATAATTGGGCTTCAATTGAAAGAGGAATAATGTCTGTGATAAAGCTATATAAAACACAAATTGGAGCTTCTTTAGTCTTTTTTATTCTTTTTATGTATCTCGCAATTAGGTATAATTCTGATCAGCTAATACTATTAGCTGGTACTAGCTTGTTGCTAATTGGAGCACTTGTCTATTTCTCAAAATGGACCGCATGGTTTTATCAAGTATTGTTGGTTACACTTTTTTTATCCGTAGAAATCCCAATACTCTCAGGAAGTCGGGTTAGCCTTCCTGACGAAATATTAATAATAATACTTTCTACAGCGGGCCTTTTATGCCTATTATTAAAAGAATCGATCTATAAAACTATCATACGTATCGACTTGATAATAATTATATTGGTTCATGCAGGCATGTTTTTAATAAGTAGTTTTTTTTCAACGATGCAGCTTATTTCATTTAAGTTTAGTCTTATTAATATACTTTATATGAGCTGTGGTGTATTTACAACTACAATTCTCTTGTTACAAAGGCAAATAACCTTCAAAAAAATAATACACATATTTAGTATTCCTTTAGCCATACTATGTGTTTATACAATTATTAATTTCGCTCCTCATGGATTTTCATCGCAGGCATCTATAATGATGGCACAACCATTTTTTAAGGACCATACATTATTAAGCGCATCCATTAGTATGTTTATTCCAATTTATCTATTCTACCCCTGGATATATCCTAAGTCAGGTACACTCCTAAAGACGGCAGCAATCTCCTTGGCTTTTCTACTTTTATTTATTGTTGTTATATCCTCAAGTAGAGCAGCCTGGTTAAGTTTGATAATAGGATTTATCTTTTACCTTTTTATACTCATGAAAGGATCCTTTATTAGGCTCATTCAAATATTTTCTTTGGCTATAGTGGTATCCTTTATTTATTCTGGTGAAATACTTAACAAATTGAATAGTAATTATAATAGTTCTGGTTCGGAACATGCCAGTATAGAAGAGCAAGTATTATCCGCTTCAAATATTCATAGTGATGTATCAAATTTGGAGCGATTGAATAGATGGAAATGCGCAATTAGGATGGCCCAAGATAAACCAATAATAGGATTTGGACCAGGTACCTATCAATTTCAATATTTGGACTACCAACTAGAACAAGATAAAACAAGCATAAGCGTAAACAATCCATTTAACTCAAAACAAGGCTACGGAGGCTCTGCACATTCGGAATACTTTCTAGTGCTATCTGAAATGGGCATTTTAGGATTTATTTCTTGGGTTATGGTCTTATTCTATACGATTTATAGTTATTTCAGAATACGGAATAACAGATGGATAGATCGGCAAAATATCCTTATTGCAGATGCTGTTACCATTGCATTAATTACTTTTTTCACACATTCATTATTTAATAACTTCCTTAATTCGGCCAAAACCTCTATCCCTTTCTGGATTCTTATAGGTTTTTTGGTATTCCAAACCACCCAATTGAAAAAGCATGAAGAAAGTAATTAAAATCAGTCAATTAAAAAGTGCTTTCACCGAAAAGGAAAAGGTTTATATCAGCTTAAGGAATAAAGAAGGTAGACTTTTAAAGGATGAGCTTGTAAGGGAATTACCAAAGGTTCCTATTGGCTTTAAGATGGAAAAGGAATGGTTTAAAAGAAGTTTCACGTTTGATTTACTTGCAAAGTACATTACCAATAAGAAAAGTCCCCTTAGAATCATGGACCTTGGATGTGGAAATGGATGGATGTCGGGGAAATTGATAGAATTAGGTCATCAAGTAACTGGGATTGATTTGAATATCAAAGAATTAGAACAGGCGGCTAGAGTTTTTGTCAATCCATCACTCGAATTTTTGTACGCTGATATTTTAGACAAACCACCTTTAGCCAAATTTGATTGTATAATTCTAGCATCATCAATACAGTACTTTCAGGAACTAGATATTCTTATTCCAACTTTGTTAAACTATTTGAACATTGATGGAGAAATAATAATAATGGATAGCCATTTTTATACCAACAAAAACATTGAATCGGCAAAAAATAGATCAAACATATATTTTAAAAAAATGGAGGCTATTGAAATGAGAAATTACTATTTTCATCATTCCCTCGATAATCTTGAAAAGTATAATCCAAAATATATTTACAAAACCCCTCAAACCTTTATTCGTAAAATCTTAAGTCCAAATCAATCCGTCTTTCCAATACTAACTATTACAAGGAAATAAGACTATGACATCTGAAAAAGAGCAAGTTGAAAGCACAAATTTATTTTCACTTTGTCAAAATAACATTTTGGATGTATTGGTGTATTTTGAGGCATTCAACCATCCATTAAGGATAGAGGAAATTCTAAATAATTGCAGTGTAAAGTATTCGGTTGACAAAACCACTACAGCGTTATCAAAATTAGTTGACGATGAAATTCTATTTGAATTTGACGGATTTTTCTCGCTAAAACCAGGGGTTAATATACTTGTCAATGAAAGGTTAGAAAAGGAAAGACATGCTGATAGATTATTTTCAAAGTCAGCAGCCTATATTAGAATTATCAAATCCATGCCATTTGTACAAGCAATAGCCATATCGGGGTCGATGTCCAAGGGCGTTTCTCACTCCAAAGGAGATATCGACTATTTCATAATTACGGATAGAAATAGATTATGGCTTGCCAGAACCTTACTAATCTTATTTAAAAAAGTGTTTCTTTTTAATTCTAGAAAATTCTTTTGTGTCAACTATTTTGTTGATCTAGACAACTTTATTGTACCAGACGAAAATATTTTTACAGCTACAGAAATAGCTTATCTGATACCTGTATACAATAGTCAGTTACTGGACAAATTCAAATCATCCAATAAATGGATAGAAGCCTATTATCCGCACTTTGATCATCCTATAAAGCGAAAAGAATTCACCAATTCAAACAAAGGAAAAAATGTCATTAAATTTCTCCTTAAGGGAATGATTGGAAATGCTTTAGAGGAGAAATGTATGCAGTTAACCATCAAAAGGTGGGCTAGGAAATTTCCGGACTTTGATCCAATTAAATTTGAACTCACTATGCGATCTAGACAAGGTGTTTCAAAACATCACCCTAGGGATTTCCAAAATATAGTATTGAACAAAATAGCGGAAAGTAAAAGGAAACTTTATCCTCCATCAACCACCAAACTTTAAGAAATGAATATCTTATTTAGCCACAGTTATTTCTTATCATTAGACCCAAAACAATCAATTCAATCTAAACCATATCCTCCTCTTGGCACTTTATATGCCGCAGCATATATCCGAGAACAAAAGCATAATGTTAAGTTATTTGATTCCAACTTTGCTATGGAAGCAAATGAAATTGAACCCTATTTATCCGACTATTCTCCTGAAGTGCTGGTTATATATGATGATGGATTCAATTACCTAACAAAAATGTGCCTCACAAATATGAGAGAGGCAACTTTTGAGATGATTAAATTAGCTAAAAAAAGAAATATTTTTGTGGTAGTTTCCTCAAGTGATTCTACAGATCACTATGGTAAATACCTAGAAAATGGAGCTGATGTTATACTTCTCGGTGAAGGGGAAGAAACCTTAAAAGAAGTTATTGAAACAAAGAAAAGCAAAGGGAATTTTTCAATTTTGGAAGGTATCGTTTACAAGGATTCAAATGGAATATATAAGACTCCCCCGCGAAAAGTAAGGAATAATTTGGACGACCTTCCTTTTCCAGCATGGGATATCGTCCAAATTGATAAATACAAAAATGCTTGGGAACGCCATGGTTACTTCTCTATTAATATTGCCACAACTAGAGGGTGCCCGTATAAATGTAATTGGTGTGCAAAACCAATTTATGGAAACCGTTACAACAGTCACTCTCCAAGATACATCGTTGATCTAATTGTACAAATGAAAGATCAATTCTCGTATGATCATATCTGGTTTTGTGATGATATTTTTGGATTGAAACCAAATTGGATACAAGAATTTAATACTTTATTGAAAGAAGAAAAAATACACATTCCTTATAAAATACAATCAAGAGCTGACTTATTACTTAAAGAAGATAATATAGTTGCATTAAAAAATTCAGGCTGCGAAGAGGTTTGGATTGGTGCAGAATCTGGATCTCAGAAGGTATTAGACGCAATGGATAAGGGTACACAAGTGGAACAAATTTCCCAGGCTACTCAGGGTATGAAAAACTTCGGTATTAAACCTTGCTTCTTTCTACAGTTTGGCTATCTAGGTGAAGACTGGAGTGATATACAACTTACCCATACAATGCTCAAAGACCTAATGCCTCATGATATAGGAGTCAGTGTATCTTACCCATTACCTGGAACCTCTTTTTATGAAACAGTAAAATCCGAACTTGATCATAAACAAAACTGGACAGATTCTGATGAATTATTGATAATGTATAAAGGAACCTACCAGCCAAAATTTTATAAACGACTTCACCGCTATACACATCATTTATTTCGATCATTACAAGCAAAAGAGTTGTTACAAAATCGTGATCTATCTAAAGGATTAATGAAGTTTGCGTATCACACAATAAAGGCAAAAATTGAATTTGTTATCATGTCACAGGAATTTAAGAAATAAAAATGAGTCAAGATACAGCCGAAGGTGCATTTTCTAAACAAGCTAATAAGTTTGACAAAATCTATTCCAAGAGTATAATTACCAATTATAAAAGGAATAGAATACGCTCATTACTCCTACCGCAATTGGAACCAAATTCTACCATTTTGGAATTAAACGGCGGTACAGGAGAAGATGCTCTCTTTTTTGCAAAACAGGGGCATTACGTCGATTCTACAGATATATCCCATGGGATGCTTTCTGAAATGAAAATGAAAATTGAACGTGAAAAATTGACAGATAAAATTCATCCATTTCAGGTCGATTATCACAATTTGGATAGATTTAAAGGAAAGAAATATGATCTTATTTTTTCCAATTTTGGAGGTTTAAACTGTACCAACGAGTTGGATAAAATTCTTAAACAATTACCTGATTTATTAAATTCAAAAGGGAAAATATGCCTCGTTATTATGCCTACAATAAGTATTTGGGAATTGGTAAGTGCACTAAAGGGAAATTTCAACTTAGCTTTCCGAAGATTTAAACCCAAAGGAACTCCTTCCCATATTGAAGGTCAACATTTTCTTTCTTGGTACTATAATCCTAGTTATATAAAGAAACATTTAAAAACACACTTTAAAATAGTTGCTCTTGAAGCACTATGCCTTTGTGTTCCACCAGTTCATTATGAAAACCATCTAGTGAATAGACCCAGAATATTTAAGCTATTAAAATCCTTTGAAAACAGATTTAAAAGTGCCCCTTTCTTAAGGGGTATGGGAGATTACTTTATAATTTTATTAGAAAGAAAAAAATAGTGCTAGCCCTTTACTTTCTTAGCCATTTCCCAATAAACATCCATTTGTGACAAATTCATTGAATCCCAATCTTTATCAGCGTCGTTTATCAATTCTTCCATATGTTGAAATCGTTTAATAAATTTCGAATTCGTTCTTGAAAGGGCATTCTCTGGATTAATATCTACGTGTCTAGCATAATTAATAAGTGCAAACAATAGATCTCCAAACTCACCTTCAGCGGCATCCTTATCGCCTATTTCAATTTCATGGTGGAATTCTGCTAACTCCTCTTCAACTTTCCCCCAGACCTGCTCAGAATTCTCCCAATCAAATCCTACACCTTTTACCTTATCTTGTATTCTGTACGCTTTTACGAGTGCCGGCAAGCTAAGTGGTACTCCTTCAAGAACAGAAGCTTTTTTATCTCCTTTCTCCTTCAATTTGATTCTTTCCCAGTTTGCCTTAACCTCGTTTTCATCTGCAACTTTAACATCACCATAAATATGAGGATGACGAAAAATTAATTTCTCAGATAAGGCATTGAGGACATCAGTGATATTAAAAGCATCTTTTTCTTCGCCAATTCTAGCATAAAAAACCAAATGTAAAAGGATATCTCCTATTTCCTTTTTAACCTCAGATAAATCTCCTTCTATAATAGCATCAGACAATTCATAGGTTTCCTCAATGGTAAGATGGCGTAAACTTTCTAAAGTCTGCTTTTTATCCCAGGGGCATTGCTCCCTAAGTTCATCCATAATATCCAATAACTTTCCAAAAGCCATTTTTGCTTCTTCTCTATCCGCCTTTTTCATATCTAATCTATTATACTTAATCCAATTCTTTTTTGATCAATATCAATACTAACAACCGTGGCCTCCACTTGTTGGTTCAGTTTTATATATTGATGGATATCATCAACAAAACCGTTGTGAAGCTTTGATACATGTATTAGACCATTCTCTTTAATCCCGATATCTACAAAGGCTCCAAATTGCACTATATTTTTAACTTGCCCATGAACCTTCATTCCTAATTCCAAATCTGCAATACTGCTCAATTTATTATCCATTGGCCCTTGACTTTGTTCTTTTCTCAAATCCAATCCTGGTTTAAGTAATGCTGTCTTAATTGCATCGAATGAATACTCACCCCAAGAAATATCCTTGGGTAAATCTTCAAATTTTAAAGTAGAGATTTGGGCCCTTTCTAGTCTAAAATCTTTTATCGATAGACGCCTGAATAGTTTAGTTACCTCTTGGTATTCCTCAGGATGAACCCAGGTATTATCCAATAAGTTATCTCCACCTTTTATACGTAAAAATGCTGCTGCTTGTTGAAAGGTTTTGGCACCTAGACCTTTTACCTTGAGTAAATCTTCTCTCGTTTTAAATGGTCCATTTTCTTCTCTATATTGGACAATATTTTCAGCCATCTTCGGACTAAGACCTGATATATAACTTAATAAATGAACACTTGCTGTATTTATGTTAATCCCAACAGCATTCACACAACGAACAACTGTATTATTCAGGGATTCTTTCAAAGCTACCTGATCTACATCATGTTGATACTGCCCTACGCCAATAGACTTTGGATCAATCTTTATTAATTCAGCCAATGGATCCATTAATCGTCTTCCAATAGAAACTGCACCACGTACGGTTATGTCAAAATTTGGAAACTCTTTTCTAGCTATAGCCGATGCAGAATAAATGGAAGCCCCACTTTCATCCACCAAGTATACTGGAGTATTTGAATATATGGTCTGTTTTTTTACGAATGAGAAAGTTTCTTTACCAGCAGTACCATTACCAACTGCTACTACATCAATTTTGTATTGCTCAATAAGGCGTTTCACTTTCTTGGCAGCCATAATACCCTTTTCCCTTGAAGTATGTGGGTATATTGTTTCATTGTGCAATAATTTCCCTTGCGCATCTAGACAGACAAGTTTACAGCCTGATCTAAACCCCGGATCTAATGCCAATACACGTTTCTCTCCTAAAGGTGCACTCAGTAGTAATTGTTCTAAATTTGAACTAAAATGATTGATAGCAGTGAGGTCAGCTTTTTCCTTGGCTTTTTTTATTATTTCCTTACTGATACTTGGCAATAAGCTTTTGGAATAGGCTCGCCCAACACCATCTTTTACAAACTCTGCTGTAGAACTATTCGATTTAAGGACTCTCTTCAGTAGGTTCTCTATACAGAAAGCTCTATCAGCCTTAAAAGAAAGCTTAATAACCTTTTCACTTTCTGCCCTCTTTAAGGCTAGAAATCTATGTGAGGCAAGCCGATTTATAGAAGAGGTACTGTCTAGATAATCCGAATATTTTCTTTTAAGATCTTCTCTAGCGTCCTTATCAACTTTTGAAACCATTTTCCCATGGTTCCAAAAATTATTTCTTAGAAAGTTTCTGTTCGAAATGTTTTCACTAAACCATAAAGCAATAATATCCAACGCTCCATCAATAACATCATCTGCAGTAGTAAACTCCTTACAAATGTATTTTTTGGCAGAACTCTCTATATCAGAATTATTCTGTGCCATCAACATTTTTGCCAAGGGTTCTAAACCACTTGCTAGTGCTAAATCTGACTTTTTTGCTCTTGTTTTCTTATAGGGTAAAAATAGATCTTCAAGATTAGTAAGATCAAAACAATCCTTTATGTTTTGCAACAGGACCTTATCTTGGACACCTGATTCTTCGAGACTTTTTATAATATGGGCCTTGCGCTGCGTAAGGGTTAAGAATTTTTGCTTCAATTGGAAAATTCTTTCCAAATCAAGCTCATCCATATTATTCGTTTTATCCTTTCTATATCTCGCAATAAAAGGAATAGTACAATCCTGATCAAACAGACTTAGCACTTCCCGAACGGCATTTGAATTAAACGCCCCTTGCTTTACTACATATTGTTCTAAATTCATAGACTTGTAACAATCAATATCTTCTATATTAACTTTTTACCTGACCTATCAATTCGGAGATAAAGTCCCATTTTGGCAAAACCTTGATAGCCATAACCAAGTTCAAGAAACCCTCCAAATCGCTGTGTAATCTGACCTTTGTATGCAATAGGATATACTTGATAAACAAGCCCATTAGTATAGACCAATTCTCTTAACAGTGGAATGTTTTTATTTATAAAACCAGCCTCTGTTAAACCATTTGCAGAAGTATACATATACCCGAAGGCAGCAGATGAATAAAAAGTACCACGGTAAAAATTATCATCAGAATAATGATAGTCTCCTTTTAACCATAACTGATAAACATTGGCACTATAGGATCCTAAATGATTTCCATTATTATAGGCTATGGTATTCAGATTGGTAGAAAGATGACTATAGTTAAACTGCATTCCTATAGCAACTCTATCCACAATGCCATAGGTGAAATCCAAGCCAAAAGCGCCAGAATATTCATCAATTTCAAAGCCTTCTGCCTTAATATCTTCTATCAATGGACTATAATAAGCAATAGATAACCCTATATGGTTATTATCATAGGCATGTACTTGAGCTAACAGCATATTGCCTAAGCCTACAAGAAAACATACAAAAAGGCAAACTTGTTTCATCTATAAAATGTTTTCTAGTGTTGTTTCCATTCTCGTTTTGTATGCTTCAAAAACCTTACCAGTACTAGGACCGGAAAAACCAGTATGAATTTGAACAACCTTACCACTTCTATCCAACAATATACTCGTTGGAAAAGACATGATTTTATTCAACATTGGAAATGCAGCTGAAGCCTCTTTTTTAGATGACAACCCTCCTATTCCAAAATCATAAGGTAGTTGATAATAATCCACTAATTTCGATAAATCCTTTCTAGCTTGTTCAAGGTCTTTGGTTGCTTCAAATGAAATCCCAATAATTTCAAGCCCCTTGTCATGGTATTTTGTATATAATTCATTGAAGTATTCACACTCATCCATACAATTTGGACACCAACTTCCCATAATTTGAATTAGTACAACACGGTCCTTATATTTTTCATCGGTCAATGAAATATGTTCTGTGGTCAAGCCTGGAAAATCAAATTCAACCGTTTGATAACCCTCTTTTAAATAGGTTAATTTATAGGGATCCGACAAACTAAAATTGGTGTTCCTTACCGCTTTCCAAGTTGTTGCATAATGAGATCCTGAATTGAATACTCCTTCAATGGTATCCCCATTTAGGTTTCCTCCGAAGTAAAAAGCATGGGAACCATCGAATGCCGTCATTACCAATGACGAATCTACCACCTGCCCCTCAAGAAAACGAAAATCACCTGTTTCTGTTAGAAAAGTACCGGTTATCTTATCACCAAATTGGCTAAAACTTCCAATTGCAGGATATGCATTCTCTCCTTTCCCAAAACTAGTTTCCCATTTGCCAGAAAAATCATATTTCTTGCCATAATGAGTTTCTCCAATTCTATAGTTTACACCAAACTCACAATGTAAGGGCAATTTATAATCTGGTCCTTTCGCCAAATTTAAAAAATATCCTTCCATTGAATTTCCGTTTTGGATTAATTCAATAACACCATTAAAAATGGCAAGCTCAATATGAATGCTATCTCCTTTAACTTCAACAATATGTCCTGCCAATTCTTCAGGACCATTTATCAAAGTCATTTCTAGATGATTCTCTAAACTGTCTAGTCTAAATTCAAAAGGTAATTTTAAGCTATCCAAAGTCATTAAATCCAATTCACCCCTCCATACACCAATGGGTAAATTTTTCGATTCTTTTGCTTCTTCATTTTTGAAACTACAGCTTGAAAACATCGTAATAACTAGAGCAACCATACCCCACTTACTAAAAACACGCAAAGATTTAAATGTATTCATTTCCAATTTCTAGACTTCTTTATTATAATATACTTTGAAATAGCTCATTCCTATTTCATCATCATACCCTTTCTCCAAATACTGATCTGCAGGATCTTTTGGATCATTTTTCAAACGAATTTCAATTGGAATATCCAGTTTTATTATGTTCGTTAGTTGTGACTGTGCCTTCTTTACAGCTTGTTCAGTCAGTTGAAACTCTTGTGGTCTTTCAATACCTCTATCTTCATCGTAACTTTTACTGTAATCCGTAAATCGTTGTTTAGCATCTTCATTATCAGGAAGTACTTTTTCAATAAATTCTTCCTCCTGAAAGTTTTCGTTACTTTTCAGATAAGATAAGGATCTATCTATAAATGCTACTTGTTCTTTAACGTCTGCAACAGCCAGTACATCCTTTCCAAAATCTTTACATAATTGAATTTGACTTAAGGTATGAAACCTATCATCACATAAATCTTCTACAGATAAAAAGTCTTCCCGCCAAAATCTAGCTTCTTGGGAATTGGCGTCTACCATCATCACACGGTATCCATCTTCCTTTTCTGTATTTAGAATAATGGCTCCTTTATCTAATTTCTTAATATGAATCCCAGATTCCACTGAAAATTGAAGATCATTCCCTTCATACTTTAAAAAAGTATCACGACTCTCAGATTTGAAAATACCGATACCATCTACTTGCTCATCTTCAAATCGCAATCCTCGAAGGTGACAAATATAAACTTCTCCTTTTTTGATTTTAGGATGTTCTGATTGGGCATGTAGGTGTTTGGCCATTAAAGTAGATACCTCTTTAAGATCACATTCCTTATTAAAAAATGATGCCGCATAGGTATACATTTCATTAAGGCGAACATCAGCCTCGTGCATCAATTTATGATACACATGCTCCTTGAATGGTGAAAAAAAGTATTCTTCAAGAACCAATTTTACATCTTCATCCAAGGGGTATGCATCTTCACTGAAGATACATCCTTCATCCAATCCTTTATTACCTACAAGATGTACAAACATGTCATCTACAAAAGTCAATGATTTATCTACCATACTACAAAAGTATTAACTGCTCTATATAATTCGACTCCACGGTTTTATTCAATTTGTCCATCAATTCATCCTTGACAAACTGTAATTGATACTTCACGGCCGAACTATTTAATTTTACAAATAGTTTTTTTCCCTTTAGATATATTTCTTCGGTCGCATTTAAGGCAGATTTTTCAGCACAAGCATCCCAAGCACTTATGTACTTTAGCTCCATCATTTTTCGCTCCAAATCCAATTCCTTAAACATCTGCTCAAATAGAGAGCCCATGTCCTTTGTTCTACCGTCTCTCATCTTTGCTCAAATCGAATATAATATGCTCCGGTTTCAATTTTTGAACCAACGAATCAATTCTATCCACGTGTGTATCCGTGATGAAAATCTGACCAAAATATTCTAAGTTTACTAGCTTAATAAGTTCTTCTACCCGTAACTCATCCAATTTATCAAAAATATCATCTAGTAATAAAATAGGTTTCTTTTTCGTCAATATTTTCAATAACTCAAATTGAGCCAATCGTAACGCAATCACGAAACTCTTTTGTTGACCTTGAGAACCAAATCGCTTTATAGGTCTATCATTCATATTGAATAATAAATCATCCCTATGAATTCCAACTGAGGTATGCTGTAAGCGCATATCTTTATCCAATGCTTGATCCAACAATATATCTAAAGAACAGTTGGATACTTTAGAATCATATTCAAGCTGAATATGTTCTGCATTAGAAGAAATAGCAGAATAATATTTCGAAATTAAAGGATTCAATTCATCTATAAATTTGGATCTTTTCTCAAATATCTCCTGTCCTGTCTTAGAAAGAATTGCATTGTATACATCCAGTTGATCCTTATCAAAGGATTGGTTTTGAACAAAATATTTCAACAATGCATTTCGCTGACTTATAGTTTTGTTGTACCCCATCAAACTGTTGAGATAACTCCTATCAGTTTGAGAAATTACAGCATCCATAAATTTCCTACGGAACTCTCCTCCTTCTACAATAAGGTCTCTATCATAAGGGGATATCATCACCAAGGGAATTCTACCGATATGTTGACTTAGCTTTTCATATTCCTTTTCGTTCCGTTTAATAATTTTCTTACTACCCTTTTTAACGGAGCACAGAATTTTGTCTTCACCCAAATCCGATTCATACTTTCCTTCCACCATGAAAAAGAGTTCATCATGATGAATATTGTTTTTATCGATTGGGTTTGAAAAGCTTTTACAAAATGACAAGTAATAGATAGCATCCAGAATGTTGGTTTTACCAACACCATTATTCCCAACAAAACAGTTAATTTTTGGTGAAAACAATAAGGACTTATCCTTGTAATTTTTAAAGTTTAAAAGATGAACTTCCTTTAGAAACATCTACATTTTTTTAGGGTCATAAAAATATCGATTTTTTTTCAGAAATAGGCTACTGAAAGAATGAAATATCTGGTCAAATTCCAAATGAAAAATAGAGGCGGAAACCCATTCAATCAGCAGTAAAATCACTTGTTAGCGTCAAAAACAAAAATATATGACAAAAAAAAATCCATAGTTTTAACTATGGATTTTGAAAAGTTATAATTATAAACTAATTTTTTTGGATGCGTTCCATTTTAACCAACTCTAAATAGATTTCTCTTCCAACCCAAGCATCTGAAGCAGCATACCTCTTTTGCCCTTCGGAAAGGGACTCAGCTTCCCAATTGGAAACTTGCTGTCTTTTACTAAGGTAAAAACCTAATAGGATCCCTGTTAGTTTCTGAGCTCCGATACTTTTAAAGCCATATTTTGGGGCTAATAAGTTCAAATCAACAACTGATTTAGGCGAAAAGGAATAGCTTCTTTGCAATTCTTTAAAATCATCAAATACGGCAACACCAGACTTAATAATCTTTTCATCACTAAAGATATCTAAAATCTCTTGTGGGATTTCAAATTTGTGAATTCTTAAAAGAAAGGAAATTTCTCTGGTAGCAAGTTGTAATAGGCAAGCAGTATTTCGTTGCCCCTTTTTAAAACTAGGTTTAGTTTCTGTATCAACTCCAATTACTCCCTCATTACATAGGATTGCTGCAGCAGAAATCGCGTCTTCCGCGGTTTCCACCAATATAACCTCACCTTGAAAATAATCTCTTGGCAATTTTTTCAGTTCCTCCTTTGTTATTTCTATTCCTGTCTCAGCCGTTAATACCATATGTTTTCCTATCGCTTTTCAGTCTTTTCTTTTTCTCTATCTACCTGAACCCACGCGGTTTCCCACATTGAAGCACACAAAAGTATGGATTTTTTTAATTGTTTCGTAATCATTTGATTAAGCTTTTTATGATAATGTCTTTTAAATTTATCACTATAGTCTGCTTTTTGCCGTGTACCCCGCTCTGTTATACCATAAATTGGAAAAGAAGACCTTTCCGTTAACTCTTTATGAATCAGCAAAACAGAGTCCTTTAAATGATGTGAATCCTCAATAACACGCCAAATCTCTTGCCGTATATCCAAGATTGTATCTGCTTTAATACCGAACATATTATATTCATTAAAATAAATTTCTGGCAATGAAGATTCCCATAATCCATGAATTCCATGCTGCCCTGTCAATTGACCATCATAATTTTCAGTAGTATGTAAAGGCACACATGCATCCGCTAAATAGTGTCCCATTTCGCCACTTATTCTGATTATTTGCGAAATTTGATTAAATCTAATCGCCGTTTTTAAATCGTCAAATAGCTGAATTAGATGCCATGGCAAAACCCCTTTTGACAAACAGGAATCCATCTCCGTTCGGCCATCTGACAGTTTTAATGCAGAGAATCCCAAAGTATTCACATGGTAATATTCCAAATCAATATAATGCATTGCATATTCGGAAATGGCAGTATTTTTTCGAATGTCTGGGATAATAGAAAGACTAATCAGCTTTTCTATATATGGTTTGTAGAATTTTAATCTTTCTTTGGGAAGGCAGAAAATAGCATATTCATTTATTTTCTTATGGGCAAAAAATCCCCAAGGATAGGCAAAGGAAGTAAAGAGTAAGCTGAGTACTATTAATTTAGATTTCATTGTACATTTATTTAAATATTTAATTCAAATAAATGTACAAAAACCTTACTATACAGCTATTTAGTAACGATAGACTGTTTTGAATCAGCGACTAATGAATTCCCTTGCAATACAGGAATAACAGTTGTTAAATCATGAGCTAAACATAATTGAACATCATCATTTGTACTTAAATTAGAAAGTCTTTTTCTATGTGATGAATCCTCCAAGGATTGGAACAAATCCTTTTTAGACGCATTGTACAATCTACCTGAAGCTAAAACGCTATCACAATCACTATGAAATCCTTCTCCCATAAGTTTTGCAGATAATGCACCGGCAAAAAGAGTGTCTTCAAGGCAAAATCTCCCCTTCCAACCCGAACAACAGATAATAACATCCTTACCTTTTTCAGTTAGCCATTCCACTAAAGCGGTAATATTTAAAAAAGAGCCAATTACAACTTCATGATCTTCTTTCGCAATATTGATCATTTTGGTTCCATTGGTAGTGGTCATTACGAGAGTACGACCTTCCAACTCTTCTGTATTTTGGTATTGTTGTGGAGAATTACCAAAGTCAAACCCCTTCACCATTTGACCGTTCCTTTCAGCTGCCAGAATGAAATCCTTACCATTCTTATACTCCAAAGCCTCCTCCACAGTTGAGACAGGAATAATCTCATCAATTCCATTTTCTATAGCCAAACACATTGATGAAGTTGCTCTAAGAACATCTACAACCACCACTGTACTTTTTCTATCCGAAAATAAATGAAACAGATCTGGACTTAAACAAACTTGTAAATTTGGGGACTTATTCATAAATATGGGAGGTCTTTAATTCTAAATAAACACGACCTACAATAAAATATTGTAGGTCGTAGAAGATATATTAAGCTTTTTTATAAAAAGGTAGTTTTACCAATTTTGCTTTAAGTTGTTTTTTTCTAACTGCAATAAAAATCTCAGTATCTATAGAACTATGTTCTTTTTTTACATAGCCTAATCCGATTGCTATTTTCATAGATGGAGACATTGTACCAGAAGTTACCTTTCCAATCTCCTCACCTGCTTCATTAACAATACTATAATCATGTCGTGGAATACCTCTGTCTATCATTTCAAAAGCAACTAGTTTACGGCTAGCACCATTTTCCTTCTGCTTCAATAAATTTTCAGAATTAGTGAAATCCTTAGTGAATTTTGTTACCCAACCAAGACCTGCTTCAATCGGTGATGTAGCATCATCTAGATCGTTTCCATAAAGACAGAAACCCATTTCCAGACGTAAAGTATCACGGGCTGCTAATCCAATTGGTTTGATCCCTTCTGCCTTTCCTGCTTCAAATAAAGCATTCCAAATAGCGACTGCATCTTCATTCTTGAAATATAATTCAAAACCTCCTGAACCAGTATACCCTGTTGCAGAAATTATAACATCATCAAGTCCTGCAAAGTTTGCCTTTTCAAAAGTATAATACTTCATAGCCGCTAATTCTACAGATGTAAGCTTTTGCATTACTTCGGTAGCTTTAGGTCCTTGGATTGCTAACATAGAAATGTCATCAGAAATATTCGTCATTTCAACGCCTTCTGTATTTCTTTCAGAAATCCAATTCCAATCCTTTTCAATGTTTGAAGCATTAACAACCAAAAGGTATTCTGCATCTGCCATCTTATAGACTAAAAGGTCATCTACAATACCTCCATCTTCATTTGGAAGACACGTATATTGAGCTTTACCATCTACCAGCTTAGAAGCATCATTACTACACACCCTTTGAATAAGGTCCAATGCTTTTTCTCCCTTTAAAATGAATTCCCCCATATGAGATACGTCAAACACACCCACTCCATTACGGACTGTTTCATGTTCTACATTAATACCCTCATATTGTACAGGCATATTGTAACCGGCAAATGGCACCATTTTAGCACCTAAACCTTCGTGTATAGCAGTTAAAGCTGTATTTTTCATTTCAAATTATCTTTTAGATTAGGTCCAAAGTATATACACAACTTCATTCCTGAGTTCACTAGAATATTTCTAGCCCAATAGCAACGAAAAACTAATTAGTATTAGCATTTTCTTAGCCTTGCGAAAATACTACATTTAGTAATCTTCTAAAAATTTTAAATGAGAAAAGGATGTGGCGAATGAGATAATTCCTAAAAAAAGAATCCTACGAATCTATCTTCAAAATTCGCTCAACCATCAATTTTTGTATTATTTTAGTAGTTAAGTTTAGAACCGAAATAAAAACTATGAAAAAAATTGTACTCTCCTTATTTGCTATTAGCCTATTAAGCTTTAATTCTTGTACTAGTGAACCAGGAAATAAAGAGCAAGTAAAAACTGAAAAAAAGTCATCTAGACATTATACTTTACATCCTGGAAAAGCCAATATGAGATGGACTGCTTTTAAATTCACTGAAAGAGCAGGAGTAAAAGGTACTTTTAATAACATTCAATCGAAAGAAACTGTTGAAGGACAAGGGCTTTCTGATGCTCTAAAGGGGTTGGAATTTGATATCCCTGTAAGTAGTATCAACTCACAAAATGAAGATAGAGACAATAAATTGATGAATTTTTTCTTTGGAGTAATGACCAATACACAGTCTATTACAGGTACCTTCGGGGAGTTCAAAGGAGATGACAATGGAGGAAACTGTAATGTCATCATTAATATGAATGGGCAAAGCAAATCTGTGAATTTCGAGTATATAGTTGAAGATCATGCATTGGGTTTAAATACCATGATCGATATGAACAACTGGGAAGGAGAATTCGCTTTACAGTCTATCAATAAGAAATGCGAAGACTTACATAAAGGTGCTGATGGAAAAAGTATTATTTGGCCAGAAGTAAAAATAGAAATAGTAATTCCTATAGGACAATAAAAAAATAAACCCCGATGAAGATCATCGGGGTTTGTGCATTTATAGGATTGAACTCTCTCCAAAACAATCCTAATAAATACATATCATTGAATAGAAATTTAAACTTCCACTAAACATTCATCTGAATAATACGCTCGAATATCATCACGTAGATTATATCTATTAGCCAGTACCTCTCCATAGGCACCAACCGTTTTTATCACAACAACATCTCCTCTTCTTAATTCTGGTAATTCAACATCCTTTGCAAAAGTATCCGTGGATTCACAAATAGGACCTACAATATCATATTGCTTCGTAGCTTCCCCACCTGTATATTTTTCAATCTTGTGATAACTTTTGTACAATGCAGGACGCATAAAATCATTCATCCCTGCATCAACGATTGCGAATTCTTTATGTGTGGCCTTTTTCATATACAAAACACGCGTGTATAAATCCCCACATTGCCCTACAACAGATCGACCCAACTCTACATGAAGATTCACACCTTCTGCTAAGTTAAGATGATCTCTAAACACCTTAAAGTATGCATCAAAATCTGGAGCTTCTGTAGGATCATAATAATTCACTCCAAGTCCACCGCCAAGGTTGATATAACTAACGTCACAGCCATTATTGGTAAAGTAATCGTAGTAATAATTCACCTTTTTACTCAAATTTGCAAATACATTCATATTCGTAATTTGAGATCCAATATGAAAGTGTAAACCAATGAACTGAACATTCTCCATACTTTTTAAACCAGAGATTGCAGCTTCAATATCATTGTGATGTACACCAAACTTATTATCAGAAGTTCCAGTAGTAATTTGAGCGATAGTTTCAGCCTCAACATTAGGATTTAATCGCAATGCAATTCGAGCTACTTTATTGACAGAATTTGCCAATTCATTTATCACTTCCAATTCTTGAACAGATTCAACATGGAAACAAAAAATATCTGATGCTAGAGCATCCAAAATCTCTCTATCAGATTTCCCTACTCCAGCAAATACAATATCCTTTCCTTCAAATCCGCAAGAAACTGCACGCTTCACTTCGTTTCCGCTGACACAGTCAGCACCTAAACCATACGATTGAATGATGTTTAGGATACGTTCATTGTAATTTGCTTTTAAAGCATAATGAACATCAATACCATACTTTTTTGATGCCTCTACCAAATTATTCAAATTTGAATTCAGCAAATCAGTATTGTAATAATAAAAGGGTGTATTCATTTCTAACATATCAAGGAAGCTTCTTCAAAACAAACTAAGTTCAAGGCATTCAAAGCCTCATTTTTATGGACAGTGTCTATAAGTAAAGTCACATTATGATCGCTAGAACCATAACTGATCATTCTTAAGGGTACATTCTTTAACGAACTGAAAATTTTATTTGCATGACCATGACTATCTGCTATAAAATTTCCCACAACACAAATCAAAGAGTGGCCACTAGTAAGACTAACCTCACCTAGATCTGAAAGCTCATCTATAAGCTCATCCGTATTTTCTAAATTATCGATCGTTACAGAAATTGAAACCTCTGAAGTCGTAATTACATCTATAGGAACTTGGTATTTACTAAATACACTAAATACTTTTTCAACAAAACCATATGCCATAAGCATTCTAAAGGATTTGATTTTCAAAATATGAATGCCATCTTTTGCAGCCACAGCTTTGATACCATTCCCTTGTGTTTTATGGCTAATAAGTGTCCCCTTAGCCAGAGGATCACCCGTATTTTTAATACGTACTGGTACATTCACCAATTGAACAGGAAGAATACACGTTGGGTGTAAAACTTTAGCTCCAAAATATGCCAACTCCGCTGCCTCCTCAAAGGATAAATTTTCAATCGGGAACGTCTTTTCTACAAATCTTGGATCATTGTTATGCATTCCGTCAATATCAGTCCAAATTTGAACTTCTGAAGCCATCAAACATCTACCTATAATAGAAGCAGTATAATCACTACCCCCTCTTTCAAGGTTTCCAATTAATCCGTCATAGGTTTTACATACAAAACCTTCAGTAATAATGATATCATTTGATGATTTTGCAATCTCATCTTGGATCCTTTCTTGAATATAGAAATAGTCTGGTTCTCCATTCGAATCCAAACGCATAAAATTAATCGCAGGAATATATCGAACGTTTTCTCCTCTATTTATAAGAATGCCAACTACTATTAAACAAGACAGGGTTTCACCAAAAGTTATAATTTTCTGACGAACTTGCTTTTTATTAGGCTCATTCACCCATTCATTAATAGCTAGAATACGAGATTTCACATTCAACCATAATTTTTCCTTTTCATCTTGACCAATGGCTAATGCAAAAATAGTTTTCTCAAACTTTTCTAGGATAGGTAAGGTTGCCTCCAGTACATCTGCACCTTGCTCAATCTTATCTGCCATTTCATACAAATAATTTGTCACACCACTCATGGCAGACAAAACAACAATCCTGTCATCAGTAACCTCAGATACCAATGAAGCCACTATTTCCAACTTCTCAGGAGACCCTACTGAAGTCCCTCCAAATTTCATTACTAGCATAGCTCGTACTTTATTCAGGTACAAATTTGAATAAAATTAGGAACTAATTGAAATATTTTGGATATTTGTTCAAAATAAAACCAATTGTTGAATTTTTAACATGTAGCGTCTTATGAAAACAATCCCAGAAGTAGTTGAGAAAATTATCTTAGAGAAACCTTTCTTACACGAAGCATTGGCTGAAGGCCTGGTAAATGTATCTGCTTTAGCTAGAAAAATTCAACCAGAAATTCAAAGTTACTTATCTACACCAGCAGGCATTCCAGCTATCTCGATGGCAATAAAAAGAATGGACTTCACTATAAACGCTAAGATATCATTAAAGATGGCGCGCGTAGTTGGTGGTATGGGAGACATTATAGTTAGATCTGACTTATGTAGTTTCACCTATCAGAATACCAGTGATCTCGGTAAAAGAAGATCTGAGTTGATGAAATTGATTCGAGATCACAACGATGTCTTTTGTACAATTTCTCAGGGGGTATTTGAAACAAACTTTGTTATTTCAGAAAAAATTGAATCGGAATTTAGAGATATTTTCAAAGGAGAACAACAACTATATATTAAAGAGAACTTAGCCTCTTTAACCGTTAAACTTCCGAATGAAAATACAGAACTTCCAGGTTTGTATTATTTCTTTTTCAAAAATCTTACTTGGAAAGGAATCAATATACTAGAGGTTATATCCACTACGAATGAATTTACGGTCATTGTCGACACCAAGGATATCGATGTTACCTTCAGTACTATAAAAGGACTAAAAAATACTTTATTTTAGTCCACTAAAGACCAGTCTACCGGCACCTTATTATTTTTTAATAAAAAGGTGTTGGCTTGACTAAAATGTTTATTACCAAACCAATACCCTCTATTTGCACTCAGAGGTGATGGATGTCCCGTTTGCAATACTAGATGATTGGCTCCTTTGATGAATTTTGCTTTCCCTTTTGCAAAACCACCCCACAACAAAAATACTAATCCACTTTTCTGAATACTCAATTCACTTATCACTGCATTCGTGAATTTTTCCCATCCTATTTTCTGGTGGGATCCTGCTTTTCCTTCTTCAACAGTAAGTGTTGCATTCAAAAGCAATACGCCTTGTTTCGCCCAAGCTTCAAGATTTCCTGATTTCGGAATCTCAAAACCTAAATCCTGATTTATTTCTTTTAAAATATTTTTCAAAGATGGCGGATGAGCAATGCCATTAGAAACAGAAAAGCTTAACCCATTTGCTTGACCATTACCATGGTAAGGATCTTGACCAATAAGTACAACTTTAACATTCTCCAATGAACAGAGATTAAAGGCAGAAAATATTTTTTCAATTGGAGGATATATCAATGCTTCTTCATACGCTACATTCACTTTATCTTGTAACCCTATAAAATATGCTTTAGTAAGCTCTTCCTTCAATAAAATTCTCCAATCTTCACTCAACTGTTCTATCATTACTCCTGTTTTTTGCGAATATAGTTCAAATAATTTCAAATTCTAAGCAATCAATTTATTGTAATTCAAGTATTTTAAATATTTTTGCAAACGTGTTTGGCGCCATTATTTCGGTATATCTAATTATGCTAAACAACTCTGTGTTAATATTTTCGAATATTCTCCGAAACCTTATTCATTTAGCTGACATTATGCAATTACGTTTTTTACTTATCACCATATCATTCATTATAAGCTTAAGTACCAAAGCTCAGCTTCGTGACAGTTTAAATAGAGATCATTCTTTCAAATCAGCTGTATTAGCTAAACGAAATCTTGCTCCTCTAGCCTTGTTATCAGCGGGTATTTATACTATTCATGGTGGAGGCCCCTTCAACCGAGAAGAGGTAAAGAGATATAAAGACGAAAATTACCCTGATTTTGAAAGTTACCTTGAAGATTTTACAGAATTCGCTCCAGCAGCACTTGTTTTCGCACTTCCAGCAACTGGACTAAAACCTAAAAATGATTTTTGGAACAGAACACCATTGTATTTAAAATCCGGGCTTCTAACCATGGGTGTTACTTATGTTTCCAAAGCGCTAATTAATGAAAAAAGGCCCTATATTGGAGTTCAATCTTTTCCTTCTGGACATACCGCTTTGGCTTTTGCTTCTGCTACCTTTTTACATAAAGAATACGGGCATTTATCACCCTTAATATCCATTGCTGGATATGCTACAGCCGTTCAAGTTGGTGTTTACAGAATCTTAAATAAAAGGCATTGGGTATCCGATGTTCTTGCAGGCGCTGCTGTGGGAATATTCTGTACTAATATTGTATATTCAACGCATAAATTTCGATGGAAGAAATGGTTTGGAATTGGTTCCAGAAGAAATAAAGTTCATTATTCCTCGATGGAGAAGAAGAAAAACACTACTGCCAACCTTACCCTAATACCACAATTAAGCAGTAATCATAAAGGTATGCTTATGGTAATCAATTTCTAACTCAGATACTAAATATCAAAAAGATACGTTATTAGTAATGTTAATGTACTTGCTAATGAAACAATATCTATTTTTATTAAAGTCTTTATTTTTTGTCTCTACTGTTTTACTAATTCTTGCAGTATTTTCTTTTCGACCTGCTCCAAATTTGGCAAATTGCAATAGCAAGCAAATAAGTGCAAAAATAATAAACGTATATGCAGAAGGGGATGATTATTTAGTCTTTGAACTACAAGGAATAAGAGGCAAATTCTACATCCATAAAATAGAGAATAATTCTCTAAGTGCAGTCAAGGCACAAGACCTCCTACTCGATCAAGAAGTAACCATCGTATACCCTACCTATTGGACCATATACGATCCATTCAGTAGTACTAGGCCTATTTTTAAAATGACCTATCAGCATGAAATAATTTATGTGGAAACTTAACTAGGTAAAAACAAAAAGAGCTACCCAAATAGGGTAGCTCTTTTATTTTACTAGAATATAAGGTGGACATTACACCATGCTGTGATATACATTAAGTACATCCTCATCTTCTTCTAATTTTTCCAATAATTTATTGACTTCTTCCTCTTCGTCTTCCGTCAGGGATTTTGTCACTGTCGGGATTCTTTCAAATCCAGAACTGATGATTTCAATCTCATTTTCTTCCAAATATTTCTGAATTGCTCCGAAACTCCCAAAGGCCCCATAGATCATGATTCCCTCTTCCTCTTCAAAAACTTCATCTGCACCGAAATCTATCAATTCCAACTCCAACTCATCAACATCTTGACCTTCTTTGTTGATGGTAAAGTTACAGGTATGCTCAAACATAAATTCAACAGATCCAGAAGTTCCTAGGCTACCATTGGTTTTATTAAAATAACTACGCACGTTTGCTACCGTTCGGTTATTATTATCAGTGGCCGTTTCTACCAATACAGCAATACCATGTGGAGCATATCCTTCAAATACAACCTCTTTAAAGTCCGAAGTATCTTTTGACGAAGCCTTTTTAATAGCCCTATCAACGTTATCTTTCGGCATGTTTGCAGCTTTTGCATTTTGGATAACGGCTCTAAGCTTGGAATTAGTCTCAGGATCTGGTCCAGATTCTTTAACAGCGATAACAATCTCTCTTCCAATTTTCGTGAAGGTCTTAGCCATTTGTGACCAGCGCTTCATTTTTCTTGCCTTCCTAAATTCAAAAGCTCTTCCCATGGTATTTGTATTTACTTATTTTTTCGTTTCAACTGATCACAAATTTAATTCAAATTTATTTTTGATCAAATCAAAAATCATAAGAAAACAGTCCTTTTGATCAGAAATTCTGATGATGTAGAATTCTATAGTAATATAGATTATAAAATTTTGAAACCTTTTTACTGATTTACAATATTTTTATTCAAAATTTTCCAAAAGCGATTTAGTTCATTGGAGAACCAACAATAGAAAACATCAGTCAATGGTACATACTTCCCATAAGTTGTAAGCGTAATATCATCAATACATTTTGACTGAAAAACCACTTCTATTAACTATGTCAAGCCAATATTTAATCTTGCCAAATCAATACCTTTTGCCTTGTCAAAGTATCACTATCTTCAAAGTACTTTATTAAAATAGCTCCTTCCATTAAACCAGGCCATTTAATAATTTCTAATTCCGTAGTACCACCATTTAGTGCTTCAAAAGATTGAAAACCATCTGAATAATTTGAGACACTCCATCCGGTATTACTGGCTACATTAATACCCCACTTTACACCAATTAATTGTTCCATTTCAATCTTTAATGATCTACCTTCTGGAATGATAGCTCTAAAAGAATTACCATTTCCCGGTAAAAATAGGGTATCTGTCCCATGTAATAGGTTTAGACCATAGGTTCCCATTTCAGGATATTCTATAGGCCCAGGAATAGCTTCAGGAACATCATTTTCACATGCATTAAAAAGCAGGATGACAAATAATAAATTTAAACACTTCAATTTCATAGGATTACAATTTTTATTAAAAACACTCTTAATTTCAATTCTTAAATATTAATCGCCATAATATGACGCTTCTTTTTCAGCTATTAACAAAAAATATTATTGATAATAAGTCTTCAAAATACAATTTAAATATGATTAATCAATCACCTTTAATGGATGAATTATAGGGTTATCTAACGCTATACTAAGGCTGCCTTTAAAACAGATACCGGATGCAGTGCTGTTCTTTTTGTACCATCAAAAATTTGATGCCTGCAACTCGTACCTGGCGCTGCTATAATAGCCTCTTTTGAAGCCGATCGAACTGCCGGAAACAAGCTTTGCTCCCCTACCTTCATGCTCAATTCGTAGTTCTCTTTTTCATAACCGAAGGATCCCGCCATACCACAACAACCTGAAGGAATAACTGCTACTTTATAGTTCTCAGGTAAATTTAAAGCAAAATAGGTGTTCTCAACACTAGAGAGTGATTTTTGATGACAATGTCCATGAACCTTTATCACTTCCTTTCGATCTGTAAATTGTGTTTTGGAAATGTTACCCTGCATAATTTCAAACTTTAAGAACTCCTCAATCATAAAGGTGTTTTCAGCAATTTTCAAGGCTGAATTTTTATCTTTTGCCAACCTTTTATATTCGTCTCTGAAGGATAATATAGCAGATGGCTCTAGGCCTATCAATGGTGTTTCCTGCGTAATTAGATCTTTGAATACTGCTATATTTTTATCGACACATTGCTTTGCCTCATCCAATAAGCCTTTGGATATAAAGGTCCTACCACTTTCATCATGATCTACCAGCAACACTTGATAACCCAGCTTAAATAATAACTCAAAAGTATCAATCCCTACTTGAACATCTAAGAAGTTAGTAAATTCATCAGCAAACAGATAAACGGACTTAATAGGTTTCTCTATAATAAGCTTACTTGCATTTCTTTGATACCAGGTTCGTAGACTGATTTTTCCAACTTTTGGCAATGTACGCTCCTGTGCAATTCCTCCAATCCGTTTTATGACTGGAGCTGTTAGAACATTTGAGAAGAAAAAATTAGTCAAGTTTGGAGTTTTTATAGCCAAACTGTTTATTTTACTATTATAGGCAAATAGCTTAGTTCTAAAACTTACACCATTTGTTTTTTGATACTGATATAAAAACTCAGCTTTCAAACTTGCAATATCGACATTTGAAGGACACTCAGAGGCACATGCTTTACAGGATAGGCAAAGGTCCATTACCTCTTTGATCTCTTCATGATCAAAAGGATTGCCTGGGCTTTCCTTTGTCAAAAATTCTCTTAATACATTTGCCCTCGCTCTAGTTGTGTCCTTTTCATCATTTGTAGCCCGATAACTTGGACACATTACTCCGCCTGCAAATGTTTTTTTCCTACAATCACCAGATCCATTGCATTTTTCTGCAGCTCTAAGAATTCCTTCTGAATCGGAAAAATCCATTAGGGTTGAGATATTCGGTTCTACTCTATCAACTGCATACCTCAAGGACTCATCCATTGGAGGTGCATTCGTAATCTTACCTGGATTGAAAATCCCAGTTGGATCCCAAATGCGTTTTACATCAATCAATAATTTGTAATTCTGTTCTCCAATCATTTTTGGGATAAACTCAGCTCGAACAATTCCATCTCCATGTTCCCCCGAAAATGAACCACCATATCTTTTGACTAGTTCTGCAGTTTCAGTAGTAATTTTTCTAAACAATGCAACATCTTCCTTTTTCTTAAGATTAAGAATGGGCCGTAGATGTAACTCCCCTGCACCTGCATGCGCGTAATACACCGCTTGCTGCTGGTAACGTTCCATTATTTTACTAAATTCATCAATATACGCTGGAAGATCGTGCAAGGCAACTGCGGTATCTTCAATACAGGCAACCGCTTTTTTATCACCAATAATATTTCCCAAAAGACCTAATCCAGCCTTTCGTAATTCATTTATCTTAGCGATATCAGCACCATACAATTTAGGGAAAGCATAGCCATGGTTTCCATCCTTTAAAGCTGCTATAAGAGCATTCGCTTTTTGTTCAACGAGTTCTTTACTTGTTCCCTTTAATTCTAGCATTAGAATCGCCTCAGGGTCACCTTCTAAAAAGAACCTATTCTTTTTCTGTGATGCATTAGTCTTGGTGCAATCAAGAATAATTTTATCCATCAATTCACAAGTATACAAATCATGCTTCATTGACAGAACAACTGCCTTTAGACTCTCTTCTACACTAGGAAAGTGCGCAGCAATCATCACACTGTGTGCTGGCGGCAAATCGTCTAATTGTAACTTAATTTTAGTAGAAAATGCCAATGTTCCTTCTGAGCCGCAAAGTAACTTGGCTAAATTAAAGGGTACAGAACTATCCTTGAAAGCAGCTGTATCAATTAATTCATCTATTGCATAACCTGTACAGCGTCTATGAATACTTTTCTTTGGGAAATTTTTTTCAATTTCCATTCTAACATTAACAGGTGCTAAAAGATCAGTTATTGATTTATAAATTGCCCCTTCTAAATCATCTTGCTTGGCTTTTTTAGCAATAGCTTCAATATCTATTTCACCAAAAATCGCTGGACTTCCATCGCTCAAAATGGTTTCTAGTTCAAGTACCTTATCTCTTGTAACACCATATTGAATAGAAGTAGTTCCTGAAGAATTATTCCCAACCATTCCTCCAACCATACAGCGATTGGAAGTAGAAGTGTTCGGTCCAAAAAACAAACCATAAGGTTTCAAGAAAACATTCAGCTCATCTCTTACAACTCCAGGTTCTACCCATATGGTTTTAGCACCCTGATCCAAATCAAGTATGGCTGTCATATATCTAGAAACGTCTACGACCAAACCTTCTCCAACACATTGACCTGCTAAAGAAGTACCAGCTGTTCTTGGAATAAGAGAAAAAGATTCCTTTTGACTAAAGTGAATAATCTTCTTTAGATCCTCTTTGTTTTTTGGATAGACTACCCCCAAGGGTAACTTTCTATACACAGAGGCGTCCGTTGCATAAAGCGTTCTTCTTAAATCATCAAAAAACAACTCACCTTCAATGGCTAATCCAAGTTGTTCCAATTGATCTTTATATGACATACTATATAGGGTTCTAATTGAATCTATCAATTAGTAAGTTTTTGTAAATTCTAACAAGTCTTACGACTTCTGAAATGAAATTGGCAAAGTTCTTTTAAATACGGTATCGAAACAGATAAATGTATCCGTACCTGCAACACCATTAATTTGGTGGACCTGTTCATAAAGGATTTCACGTAAATGCTCATTATCTCTTGCAAAGATGAGAATAAAAAGTGCAAAATTTCCAGAAACATAGTTGCATTCCACTACTTCGTCAATTTCCATTAAAGCTTTCATGGTGTCTTCTGCGAATCGTGCTTCCCTCAGTCTTATTCCAGTATAGGATTTGGTTTTATACCCTAAAACTTTTTCATCTAGAATAATTTCTGCGCCTTTAATAAGGCCATCGGATTTCATTTTTCGAATTCTCTGATGTACCAAAGAGTTCGAAATTTTTAATTCATCCGCGATCTGAGAATAGGCTCTACGCGCGTCCTTCCTAAGCTTAAAGAGAATTTGTTGGTCTATATAATCAAATCGATCCATAAACAAGGCATTTAGTACTTAAATTTAGCATAACTGACTTACAAAACCCCTTATTAGGGTTAGTTTAACTAATAAACTATATGATTATAACAAAATTACCACAAATGACACTCGGATAAAAACAAATCGACTTATTTTTGCTGCAAATAAACCAAAATCATCAAAATGAATACTCAAGATATTTTTGATCAATTGTGGAAAGAGTACGCAAAAAGAACTCCTTCTGCAGAAAAGATTAAAACGTTATTTACTCAAGAAGGTAACAAAATAAATAATGACCATGTAGCCTTTAGAACGTTTGATGATCCAAGAATCGATATTTCTGTATTATCCGTACCGTTTATTGAAGCAGGTTATGAAGAAATAGGTGATTATCATTTCCCAGCTAAAAAACTTTACGCAAAACACTTTGAACACAAAACTGATAAAAATGCACCACGTGTATTTATCAGCCAACTTATTACAAGTGAGTTTTCATTTGAATTGAGAGCAAAAGTAAAAGCGATGATCGATCGTATTCCAACGGAAGAATTGGATGCATCTAGCTTGATTTTTAAAGGAAGACTTTGGGGTACTCCAAACCATAACATTTATCAAGAACTTTTGAACGAAACTGAATATGCAGCTTGGCTGTATGTGAATGGTTTTTGCGCAAATCACTTTACCGTGAATGTAAATGATCTTACTAGTCTAAATGGTCTTCAAGCCGTAAATGATTATTTAAAGAACAATGGATTCAAAATGAATACATCTGGTGGAGAAATTAAAGGTACTCCTGCCCTTTTCTTAGAGCAATCTAGTGTATTAGCTGATCGTGTAATGATCGATTTCGAAGAAGGTACAAAAGAGGTGACTTCATGTTATTATGAATTCGCATATAGGTACCCTATGACAAATGGAGAGTTATATTCTGGTTTTGTTGCCAATTCTGCAGACAAGATATTTGAAAGTACAGATATGAAACTACAAGAAGCATAAGTCTAAATATAAAAGGCCCCAATGAATCAATACAGATCCATTGGAGCTTTTTGATTAACTTAATCTTGCTTTTAGCCGTTCTTGAACAACCATCCATTTTTCATACTCTCCACTTCGCTCCCACAAAGCTTTCAATTCTGAATTTCCGGTAATATGTTGTAAGACTTCCATGGCTTTGGATAACATTATCTTCCGTTCATCGAAGGATAAACTACCAAATGGATCATTTTTCCGCAACCATAATTGGGCTTCAGTAAACAATTCCAAGGAAGGATTACCATTCGCACCAGCCAAAAACTCCATCACTACAAGGGCTTCTTCACAGCTCTTGGCATCCATACAAATGCCATGCTCAACCCCATAAGCTTTCTCTAGTGTATTTAATATCAATGAATGATCACCTTCTAGAATTTGATATACGAAATCTGATGCAGTTTCATTATCAAAATTTTTTATTCCCCATGTTCCCATATTGATAAATATTTAAGTCATTAAATCTATCCATACTTCATCCAACAAAGAATCAACTTTATTACTCAAAGATACAAAAGCTATTTAACTAACACAATATCAAAATGGTACACTAGTCTATAGCCCCAATTCTTTTCGCCAATAACTGTCCTCAACTTTATGCTTATTCCAATAGTCCACCTTAATACTTTTCTTTTTACGGGCTTTTGTAGTCAACATTTTAGCAGATTTACCCCAGCCACTTACATACGTCTCTTCCCAAGACAAAATTGAATATGGAAAGCTACAATCGAATTCAATTTCTAAGCTCCGGTTTAATTCAGGGTATACTATTTTCACAATTTGAGCATTCGATTCTCCATCAACTAGCTCAATATTTGCAGTATAACTTTTTATGGAATTATGACTTAATCGTAAGTAGAAAAAAGAAGGAATCATTTTAATGGAACCTACAGGGATATTCTTTGGATTAAGCCTAATTAAAGACCAAATTTCATCCTCTAACCAATCTTTTGAAAGTTGTAAATCTTGATCTCCTTGAGATTGAAAATAGGAATAGGAAGATAATTCGTATTCAGAGCGATTATTAAGCTGCATGAACGTATGACCACACCAATCTTGGCTTGAAGAAGTTAATTTTATAAGATGCCCTATTTCCAAAGGTAAAAAGGAACTAGTCATCATACTATAGGGGTAAATTCCAGTATTGAATTTCTTTTCGTAATTCAACTTTAAAACTGGCACATCACTATCTCCAACTTTATCAACCTTTACTTGCTCTTTTGAAGAAAATGGTTCTGTTACAAATATTAGAACAGCAGTTCCTGAGTGGATTTCTCCATATCTTGCCTGTTCCAAATCATAACTAGAGATTTCAGCAGAGCCACTGAACCAGTAAGACTTAAATGCTTCACTTGGAGAATTATTTACTTGTTCTTGACCTAGCAATTGAAAATGAAAAGATAGGATGAAACTAAATAGTAAAAACCGACTAAAATACCCCATACCAAGCTTTGTTTATTATGGGTTAAATTTAATCAAATTATGCCAAATGAAATATGCGCAAACTCAAATAAAGAATCCATCTTCAAATTGAGCTATGCTATACTAACCCAAATGGATATTTGTAGCTGCGGAGTAATATTTAAAACTAGAATACGTAACAGGATTTTCACCTACTTTCAATGCCATTGCACCATTACACAATTTGGTCAAAATATTAAACTCTGTATTTTCCCTAATCTTATTTGGATTGGACACTACAGATTCATAATATTTCTTTCCTGCTGCGATTACAGCACATCTTGTAAATAAAAAGGATTCACCAGATCTCTCTTCTTGGAAATAATCTTGACAACCTTGAAGTTTTCTCAGCTTCTGAAGTAGCATTTGATGAAATTTCTTAATAAAAGATTCCGACTTCTTAGATAAATATGCAGTAGCTCTTTTTACAACATTTTCATCTTCACCAACAAAATGCCAGTCCATCATTTCAATTATTTTCCAAAACTCCTTTTCAGAAAATATTTTCCCTCTTAGTGATGTAATCATTATAATATACTATGTTTTGATTTCTATTAAAGGAACCATCATTAATTATGACATTTCCTAACATTATTTATATTCGCAATTAACATGCCATAATGCTATATATTTATGACAATATTTGATTATTAGTATGTATTACTTGCTAACATTTGATAATCATAAAATTACCTCAAGAGTTATATCTTAGAGAAAATAGCTTTCGCACATCTTTCCCCGTCCATTGCGGCAGAAACAATACCACCGGCATATCCAGCACCTTCTCCACAAGGATAAAGTCCTTCCAATTGGGGATGTTCCAAGCTTATTGAATCTCTTGGAATGGAAATTGGCGCTGATGTTCTAGATTCTACACCTACAATGTTTGCTTCATTTGTATAATAGCCTTTTATTTTACGCCCAAATATTTTAAAGGCCTCTTTCAATCTATCCCCAACAAAATTTGGTAATACTTCATTCATTGGAGCCGATTTTATACCGGGAACGTAGGAACAGACATTCAAGTCGTTTGAAAGCTTTCCATCAACAAAATCGACCATTCTCTGTGCTGGTGCAACCTGACTTTTCCCACCGTATTCCCAAGCTTTCTTTTCAACATCCGCTTGGAATTTTAAGGCAGATAATTCGCCATATTTCTTGTAGGCGTTCAATTTTTCAGCATCTACCGCTACTACTATTCCAGAATTCGCAAAACGTGAACTTCTGGTAGAAGTAGACATTCCGTTTACTACCAACTCACCTGGCGCTGTGGCTGCAGGAACAATATGACCTCCAGGACACATGCAAAAAGAAAAGACTCCCAATCCTTTTACCTGATGAACTAAACTATAAGCAGCAGCAGGTAAATAGGGTCCCCTATCTGTACAATGATACTGTGCCGCATCAATTATTGGCTGAGGATGCTCTATTCTGATACCTAAAGCAAAAGACTTCGCTTTTATCTCCCAGTTCTTTTCATGAAAAAGTTCATAAATATCTCTCGCAGAATGTCCGGTTGCTAGAATTACAGCATCACCTTCATAGACATTGCCATTAAGACTCTTAACTGCAGAAACTTTATTTCCCTTTTGTAATATATCAACCACTCTAGTATCAAAGTGGATTTCGCCACCACAATCCAAGATCTTTTCTCGCATTTTTGCGATTATCTTAGGAAGCTTATTCGTACCAATATGTGGGTGTGCATCAATCAAAATATCTCTGGATGCACCAAAATAAACCAAGACTTGAAGGATTTTCAATAAATCACCTCTTTTCTTTGACCGCGTATATAACTTCCCATCTGAATAGGTTCCTGCACCCCCTTCTCCAAAGCAATAATTGGAATCTGGATTTACAATATGGTCACTTAGTAGGATACCTAGATCCTTACGACGTGTAATGACATCTTTACCTCTCTCAAGTAGAATTGGCTTCAATCCCAATTCCAATAGTTGTAAAGCTGCAAATAAACCCGCAGGCCCAGTACCAATAATAAGAACACGCTTACTATTTTGCACTTGCTTATAATCGAAATGGAAATCCTCTGAAGGAGCTATTTCTTCATTATAATAAACATCATATTTCAAATGGAATTTAACCTTTTTAGAACGCGCATCGATTGAACGCTTTCTTAAAACAATTTTAGCTATCTCCTTTTCAGAAATAGATAATCGTTTAGCAACTTTTGATAAATGTTCTTCAGTACTAGCCGCTTGCTTAGGGCTAAGTGTTATTAGGCAATCCTTCAACATATTTATTCAAAAGTTAAACAGAAAAACAATCCTCTATGATAGATAGATTCAAAAGCCTCGCTATACATAGATTCATCCTTCACTAAAAGGTTATTAAAACCGTGTTGATACTTCACTTCAAACCCCAATTTGAAATACTCCAAATAAAAGTCGACACCAGCTCCTAAGGTCAATGCAAAATCAGTATCCTGCAAACGTAGAATTTCTAATTCTTCTACATCTTTTTTACTGGACATGTCCTTAATATACCGCATTCCACCAATCACATAAGGACGTACATTGGCCAATCGGTCAGATCTATATTTTACTTGAATTGGAATATCCAAAAGTGCTGCTTCATCTTCTTGTGCAAAGAATTCAACATTCCCATTGTCAACCGAAGTAAAGTTGATTTGTCTTTTTGTTAATGTCAATGCAGGAACAAAACGCAGGTTAAAATTATTATCCAATTTATAATCTGCAATAATACCTACATTGAAACCAGGTTTTTCATCTACAACAATACTACGGAAGTTGTTGTCCCCATAATAACTATCTGAAAAATTGGTAGATAGTTTTACTTGAGCTAGGCCCAACATAAATCCAAAATGGATTTTCTTATTATCGTAGCTCTTTAAATTTTGAGGTTGCTTTTTAATACGACCGCTTTGAGCGATCGAAATTTGACTAATTAAAAAGCACGCAAAAAGTAAATATTTAACAAAACCTGACTGCATAATATGTTATTTCTTTAATAAACGAAAGATTTAACCTTCTATTGTTTCTCTCCAGAATATATGCTTGCAATCCCCATTGTAAGAGGCTTACAGGTCGAATTTTTATAACCACATTTATTCATAATCCCTAAGAATTCATCTCCAAATGGAAAGGCCTGAACCGATTCAGGAAGATAGGTATAAGCGGCATTATCTTTCGATACCAATTTACCAATTCCAGGCATAATGTACCTAAAATAAAAATGATAAAACTGCTTGAAAGGTACTTTTGTTGGTTTCGAAAATTCTAAAATGAATATTCTACCATCTGGCTTCAGGGTACGAAGCATTTCTTTCAATCCTTTTTCAAGGTTTTCAAAATTTCTTGCACCAAAGGCCACTGTAATTACATCAAAGTGATTGTCAGGAAATGGGATATTTTCTGCATCTCCAAGAATCATGGTAATATCATTCTCAAGCCCTTTTGCTTTAATTTTCTCACGACCGACCGCTAACATACCAGCTGAAATATCAACACCCTTAATGTCAATCCCTGGTTTATGAAGAGTTATAGCAAGATCACCTGTACCAGTTGCAATGTCACAAATCGATTCCACCTTTTTCTTGTGAACCATCTTTCTGACTTTTTTACGCCATTGGATATCGATCCCAAGAGAAAAGAAGTGATTTAAAAAGTCATATTTAGGTGCAATGTTATCAAACATTTCAGCGACCTGTTCTTTCTTTCCTTTTTCAGATTCTTTGTAAGGAGTTACTTTCTCTTTTATCACGCTCATAAAGCCAATCTTTTGTTACGGTATATAATTCAACATCCCTGTATATGGATATTGCATGCAAATATAACCATAAATACGGATAGAATCTTAAAACACACAAAAACCTAACCATCAAAATGGATTAGAAATTGACCAAAATAAAAACAGCCCATTATGGGCTGTTTTATCTATAAATAATAGTATTTTAAGTCCTATTCTAAATGCTTAAAATTTAAACTATTCACGAATAAAACATTTGCCAACTCTGTATAATTATCGAATAGCTCTGTTCCTTCATAAATTTCTTTTGAATCAAAACCTATAATAGTTAAATCCGCTCCTCCCGAATGATTATTAATAGTTTGATTCAAACTTTTATTCGGATCTTTCTTAACCAATTCGATATTCCCTGGAGAAATAGGAAGTCTCCCACCTTTGATTTGCTCAATTAGCATATCTCTTTCCACCGCCTTAGACTCGGAAGTACAAACAGCATAAATTTTCATAACTGCATCTTTCCAATCCTTATGCCCTAAGAAAATATATCCCAATAATACTTCCAATGCACTATCATTGATATCTTTTGGATCTATCCAGACATGTACTTCTCTTCTATAACCAAATGATCTAAAGGAGGTACCCAAAATACAAACATCAAACTCCGCAGCCTCTAGCATGGAATAATTTTTTATAATATCATTTAATTTTTCAGAATTATCTCTTGGGTATTCAAAAATTATCAAATTATGCCCCTTACCTGAAATACTAGCAAGCTGTATAACCTGTGCAATTGCAGAGGTAGATGAAGGTGAAATAATAGTATCCAAATAGGTCCTATTATCACTTCCTGTAGCCATTTCAATTAGCTTTTTCATCACCAATTTGGATTCATTATATGTTTCTTTCGTTAAATAGCCCTTTATATGATGGATATAGGTGCCAAAACCATATTTATTGGAAATCCATCGCATCAAATCAAAACTATCGCGTCTATCAAAAGAAGCATCAGAAATACATACAGCAAATGGCCTCCAGTAATGATCTGGACTGTTATAGTCCTCTTTCTGAACATACACTTGCAGTCTTCTATTGAGTTGAAATATTACTCCTCTAAATAATTTTACAAGCCCGCCTTTATTCTCATTATTCTTACTAATATAAAGGTATATTAAGGCCATGAATATTAGGGAAACAAAAGCATAAAGAGCATTCATTTTAAACATTAGCCAGAGGGATAAAATGGCCCCTCCTAGAGAAATATACCACCTAGAAAGGAAAGTTGGTCTATAAGATGGATCACCCGAAAAATGTTCTAGGAATGAAATAGTACAAATAGCTCCATAAGTCACCATAAAAAACATGGCAATAACTGCCGCAACCATATTAATATCACCTATAGTAACAAAAACAAAGGCGATAATACAGCTGATTACAGAAGCATTAATTGGCTCATTGTTCTTTGGTGAAATTTTAGCAAATATACTGTTCAACTTCAAGGAAGGAAAAATCTCATCTACACCTAAAGCTTGAAGTGTTCTAGGTGCAACCATTATAGATCCCAAAGCTGAAGAAATTGCCGCAGCAGCTAGTCCAATAGGAATAATTGGCCCCCAAATCGCAATTCTACTCATGATTAACTGGTCTGCGGCTAATTCCTCTAAAGGAGCCGACATCACCAATTTAAAAGCAACTAATACATATATGACAATTCCAACACCAGTAGCCCATAAGGTCCCTTTTGGAATAGATTTCTTCGGTTCTTTCAAATCACCAGAAAGGCCCAAACCAGCAGCGATCCCTGTGAAAGCCGGGAAAATAATGGTAAAAACGGCAAAGAAACTATCTGGATTATCAATGGTACCAATAAAATTAACTTTGTCCAAATCGAAATCGGGTAAACCTGATCCAAAAAGAAACATTCCAAGAGAAATAAACAGTAGAAAAACAACGTAATAAAGCGCTTTCATTCCCACATTCGCTCCTTTAGTTAACATCAATAACGTTAACAATGCCATCATAGTTAAACCGATAATCTTCTTATCTGTTAAAATAAATCGTATTGGCTCAGCATATTCAGGGAATGAACTTAATAGGTACTCTGAAAAGGGCATAAAGGCTTCTACAAAAGCAATTATATAAAAAGCAACACTAATGGCTTGAGAAAGATAGAGTGCAATACCAATAGCTGCACCAATATTCAAACCAAAAGACCTCGATATAATATAGTATGCTCCACCACCTTCTACCTTCCTATTGGTGGCGATCTCGGCAACTGCCATTGCCGTAGGTACCGTAACTAAATGTCCGATAATTATGATTAGAAGCGCTCCAATTAAACCCGTGTGAGAAACGGCATAACCAAATCTCAAATATAGAATTGCACCTAGTATTGTTGAAATTGCGGTTAAAAAAACCGGCATGGTTCCAAAATTTGCCTTTGATGCTATTAGTTTATCTGCCATAATATAAAATAAGAATAATGCCTGAAAATAGGAAAATTATCGACGTATAGAAAATCAAAGTCTAACTTGATATAGAATTTCTGAGTTCTTCAAGTTTTCCAATGTGGATTTTCTTTTAATTTTTCTCGACTCAGTCCTTTCGAACTTACTGACTATCAAGACTTCTTTTGGGATTTCGAATACAGAAAGCCCCAATATTTTAAACATTTTTTTAGAAAAGTTAATTTGCTCCTCCAAACCATTTTTTGATTCAATTAACAACACAACCTTCTCTCCTAACCTTTTATCTGGTATACTTCCAATGAAAAAATATAGTCCTGGGATAGCCTCTTTTAATACTCCTTCAACCAATTCCGGAATGATTTTCACTCCCCCACTATTAATTAAGTTATCACTTCTTCCCAACCATTTAAACCTGGTAGCATCCAATAATTCAATTAAATCCTTGGTGACTAATTTCTCGACTCCAATTTTTGGAGCTGAAATCACTAGGCAATTATCGCCATTCGCTTCAATGATAACATTGTTCAAAATTTGAAAAGTAGTGTTCGGGGCCCCCAATTTCCTAATTGCAATGTGACTAAGCGTTTCAGCCATACCAAAACTCATAAAGGCTGCAGTGTGAATGGATGCAACTTTGGCCTCCAATTCCTCGTTTAAACTTGCTCCACCAATTAGAAGTTGCTTTATTAAGTAGATTTTATCTACAGAATTTTCTACTTGCATAGGAACCATTGGACAAAAATCTATTTCCGAAACTAAATTCTTCAATGGATTGGCATCTAGATTTGAGATAGCCAATTTCAATTCTGATACGATGGATCTAACCACCATCATTTTCCCTGCAATAAAATTCATGGATAGGCAAAGAAGTGCGGTGTCTGCTTTTTTGAAATTGAAAAATGAAGCAGTCATTTTTGCACTTTCTTCCATGTGTTCTTTCAATACTTCAAAAGATCGAACAGCTCCTGTAGTACCAGAGCTTTGTATGGTAATATAGACCGAATCATCATACCACTCCTCTAAAAACTTGGCAATGCCTTTTTTAAGAGGATCTTTCTCCTTTTGCCAAGCTCTAATGTATTTCTCAGCGTCAAATTTGTCAACATCAAAATCTATCCATTCCATGTTAAAACAAATTTACATTCCAACCTTCCTTTCCATAGAATAACTGATCACCTTTTAAATATAATGGAGAACTAATATTGTTGTGAAATAATGCTCCCGTTCCAAGGCCTTGTGGCATGTCAGAATTTAAGGTTGCAGTCCATTGTGCAATTGCACTTAAACCAATATTACTTTCTAAAGCCGATGTTGCCCACCAACCAATATTTCTTTCCTCAGCAAGTTGAATCCATTCTTCAGCCTCTTTAAAGCCACCTAAAAGACTAGGTTTTAATATGATGAATTGTGGATTAACCTCTTCCAATAGGGTTTTCTTTTCCTCAATATCACTAATTCCAATCAACTCCTCATCTAAAGCAATTGGAGTAGGTGTATTAGCACATAATACCTTCATCTCTCCTCTTTGATTCGCCATAATAGGTTGTTCAATAGAGTGGATGTCTAATTGCTTTAATTCTTCTAAAATTTGCGGAGCCTCTTCGGCCGTAAAACCACCATTTGCATCTACCCTAAGTTCAACACGATCTTTACTAAAGTGTTGACGGATATATTTCAATAAAGACAGTTCTTCTTCCCATTTTATAGCTCCAATTTTCAATTTAATACAATGAAAACCTTGCACCAATTTATCTTCTATTTGGGACAACATGGTCTCTTTGTCACCCATCCAAATCAAACCATTTATCTCAATTGATTGAATACCATTGGTAAATCCTGAAGGATACAAAAGTTGATTTGTTTTATTCCCCAAGTCTAATAAGGCTGTTTCAACACAAAATTGTAAGGCTGGAAAATCAGATAACACTTTCTTCAAGTCCCAATCTGAAACTTGATTGATATGCTGACAAATATAGGTCAGTTTATCTTCAATTTGATCCATAGGATCAATACTTAAACCAGGAATAATAGAACATTCGCCGATACCATATTGATCCCCTTTGGAAATCTTTAAATACCAAGAAGGTTTTTCCAGAAGAACACCACGGGAAGTTCCCGCTGGATTTATGAATTTTAAATCACGTCGAATAAATTCGGCATTTAACATACACTATAATATTTGACCTGCACCAAAAAGAAGACAAAATAGAAGCGTCGTAATGGCTAGCTTTTTTAATAATGGATCGAATTCAATATGAATTTCAATTTTCCAAATATGAATTAAGTGTCCTATTAATACAGGTGAAATCAATAAAAATAAAAAATCAAATATAACAATATTCTCTTTCAACAATACAAAGAGGATTCCTACGATCAAAGATAATCCAATTAGCAAGCTGTGGTATATCTTAGCCTTTTTTAAACCGAGTAATATAGGAATTGTCACTTTTCCTGCTTCGGTGTCGGAAGGAATATCTCTCATATTATTAAGATTTAATACACCCATACATAAAAACCCTACCGACATAGCAGGTAATAAAACCTCCCAAAAAAGAATAGAACTATGCAAGTAAAAGGATGCAGCAACACCAAACAATCCAAAGAAAATAAAAACAGAGATATCGCCTAATGCTTTGTAACCGTAAGGATTTTTCCCTGCAGTATATTTTATAGCAGCATAAATGCAGAGTAATAACATGGCAAAAAACACCCAAAATCTTGTGGTATTCCAACTAAATGCCTCCAGACACAACCAGGTTCCAGATAAAAATGAGACGAGCATAAACAAAACGATAGCTGTGTACATCTCTTTCATGGAGATTCGCCCAGCCTGAACCATCCTTTCAGGTCCTTTTCTTTTATAATGATCAGCTCCATTCTGTGTATCCCCATAATCGTTTGCTAAGTTGGACAATACTTGCAAAAAAATTGTAGTTAACACAGCACCTATGGTCAAAGTCCACTTATGAAAATCATAAGATGCAGCCAGCATACTTCCTAAAGCAATTGTGGCCAGCGACAATGGTAAGGTTCTCAAACGGATAGCTTTTATCCAATAGCTCATTTTCCCCATCCGACAAATTTCTTAAAAATAAGCATGGAAACAAAGGTATATCAGGATTTCAAGGGAATATATTAACTGGGATAATTTACCATTGCGCAACGGAATTACGCTTTCAATTTCATTTAATCTCTAAATGAAGAATAAAAAGAGTAAACCCAAAATCATCAATATTCCACTTAAATAGTAACGAGAGATCAATTTTACTTTTTGAATAACCTCGATAATTTTTGAAGGATTATTGATCATCATAAGCCCCTTTATTAGGGCTAAATAACCAATTAAGGTGATCATTAGTCTCCAGTCAAGAACAAAAATGGAATGGACAATGACATGTAGTAAACCAATGAAGAAGGAAATAAAACCTGTTAATATCAAAAATTGCTCATCCTCAGCATGGCTAAGCATTTTTTTAAGAAAACTCCTATTTCCTAAAATTATAGCACTGAATAATAAAAAATAGATGCCCCAAAATTTCGCAAGTAGAACGGAAAGCTCCATATCTGGCTTATTTTATTAAGATTGCGTTAAAATACAATATTCTTTAAACTCGCATTCTATCTAAATTAATCAATTATAAGCAGATATGCTATTATTCAATCAGAATAACCTAAAGAGTCACATGTATGTTAATTTTCTCTTCAATTTCACCTAAACCTTCTTCATGCCCCCAAACTTTTGCTATTAATACAAGATCTGAATTTGCAAAACTAGCGTCTAATATAAACTCATCTACTAAAGAATATCCTCCTTCAGTAGCGTGTACATGAGCTTCTTGCGGTTCTGAATAAAACAGTGTTGAATCCACAGCATTAAATAACTGAACATTAACATGATGTACTGTCAAAGAATCCGTTTCATCAAAATCTATATTTAAAAATAGGGTGTCACCTACTGCATAATTTCCAGTAATTGGAGAATTGATTTGGATGGTGTAATTTGATACTAATTCTTCGTTGTGATCATGACTTTCATGATCATGACAACTCTGTATAAAAATTAAACTTAAAAAAAGGCCGAATAAGACCATTATATTTTTCATAATTGATGCTAATTTTTTCAAAGAATAAGGATCAAAAATCACTCCAATCATTGAGTTGTAGCAATTATTACTACTTATTTAGAGCTTAAAATTGCAAGAAATCATTTTTTTACAATTTTTATAAATGGATTGTCTCATTTTATACAGCAAAAGCGCTGTATTTTCATATATTTGCACACCTGAAAAGCATTAAAAATGATTCAAGTTACATTACCAGATAATTCAACAAGAGAATACCCAATTGGAAGTACAGCATTAGATGTTGCCAATAGTATTAGTGCAGGTTTAGCGAGAAATGTTATCGCTGCCGAAATCAATGGAACAGTATGGGACGCCACCCGTCCAATAAAAGAAGATGTAAATATTAAGTTATTAACCTTCAATGATGACAGTGGTAAATTAGCCTTTTGGCACTCTTCAGCCCATTTAATGGCAGAAGCTATTGAGGCCACCTTCCCTGGTGTTAAATTAGCTATTGGACCTCCTATTGAAACTGGTTTTTACTATGATATCGACTTAGAAGGTAAAACTATAGCTGAAAGTGATCTAGCCAATCTTGAAAAAAAGATGATTGAGCTAGCGCGTCAGAAGAATCCATATATCCGTAAGGAAATAAGTAAGGATGATGCTATCGCCTACTTTACAGAGAAAAATGACCCTTATAAATTAGAGCTAATTGATGGTTTAACTGACGGGGATATTACTTTTTATTCACAAGGAAACTTTACAGACCTTTGTGCAGGACCACATATTCCAGATACTGGAAAAATAAAGGCTGTTAAGTTATTAAGCATAGCTGGAGCTTACTGGAGAGGTGATGAAAACAACCAACAGCTTACTAGAATTTATGGTGTAAGTTTTCCTAAGGCTAAAGAACTTAAGGAACACTTAGAAAGGCTTGAAGAAGCTAAGAAACGTGACCATAGAAAGCTTGGAAAGGAAATGGAATTGTTCACTTTCTCGCAAAAGGTTGGACAAGGTTTACCACTTTGGTTACCAAAAGGAACTATTTTACGTGAAAGATTAGAGCGTTTCATGAGAGATGCTCAATTGAAAGCAGGATATGATCCAGTAGTTACCCCTCATATTGCCTCAAAGGAATTGTATGTTACCTCTGGTCATTATGAGAAATATGGTGAGGATTCTTTCCAACCTATTAAAACTCCGAATGTAAATGAAGAGTTTTTCTTGAAGCCAATGAACTGCCCTCACCACTGTGAGATATACAAGTCTAAACCGCGATCGTATAAAGAATTGCCAATTAGATATGCTGAATTTGGTACTGTATACCGTTATGAACAAAGTGGGGAATTACATGGTTTAACAAGAGTTCGTGGGTTTACGCAAGATGATGCTCACTTATTCTGCCGTCCTGATCAAGTACAGCAAGAATTTGAAAAAGTAATAGACCTCGTAATCTATACCTTTAAGGCATTAGGATTTGAAGAATTTACTGCTCAAATTTCATTAAGAGACCCTGAGGATAAATCTAAATACATAGGTTCCGATGAAAATTGGGATAAAGCGGAAGCTGCTATTATAGATTCAGCAGCCAAAAAAGGACTGAATACGGTTGTAGAATATGGCGAAGCTGCATTTTATGGACCTAAATTGGACTTTATGGTGAAGGATGCTATTGGAAGAAAATGGCAACTTGGAACTATTCAAGTAGATTACAACCTTCCAGAGCGTTTTGAATTGGAATATGTAGGTTCAGACAACTTAAAACACAGACCTGTAATGATTCACCGTGCTCCATTTGGATCATTGGAAAGATTTATTGCAATCTTAATAGAACATACTGGAGGTCGATTCCCATTGTGGTTGAACCCAGACCAAGTAATAATACTACCAATCGGCGAAAAATTTCATGATTATGCAGACAAAGTTTTGAATCTGCTAAAAAATGACGATATTCGCGCAGAGGTAGACTATAGAGCTGAAAAAATAGGAAAGAAAATATTTGACGCTGAGAAAAGTAAGGTACCATATATCTTACTAGTTGGTGAAAAAGAAGTTCTTGCTGAAACAGTTTCTGTACGTAAACCAGGTAAAATTGATTTGGGCTCCATGGATCTAACTGACTTTGTAGCCAAAGTCAATGATGAAATAAACGAGGCCACCGTGTCATTTACTAACTAAATACTTTTTGTCATAGCTATTCGAAGAAGAAGACCTCAAAGAGGTCGAATCATCAAGGAAGATCCACACCGTATCAACGAGAAGATTAGAGTACCTCAAATCAGATTGACTGGTGAGAATGTGGAAGGCGGTATTTTCAAGACTTCAATAGCCTTGAAAAAAGCCGAAGAATTACAGTTGGATTTAGTGGAGATTGCTCCAAAAGCTGAACCTCCTGTATGTCGTATTATTGACTATAAAAAGTTCTTATACGACCAGAAAAAGAAGCAAAAAGAACTTAAGGCTAAAAGTCAAAAGGTTACAATCAAAGAAATTCGTTTTGGTCCAAATACGGACGAGCACGATTTTGATTTCAAATTGAAACATGCCAAAAAGTTCTTAGAAGAAGGTGCTAAACTAAAAGCATACGTTTTCTTTAAAGGTAGAAGTATTCTTTTCAAGGATAAGGGTCAAATTTTATTACTGAAATTTGCCCAAGAATTGGAAGAGCTTGCAAAAGTTGAACAGCTGCCAAAAATGGAAGGTAAACGTATGATTATGATGTTTGCTCCTAAAGCAAAGAAATAAAAGCTTGTGTAAGGCTTATTATTAAAGGGTAAAAGTTTAAGACTATGCCAAAATTAAAAACAAAATCTAGCGCAAAGAAGAGATTCAAGTTGACTGCGTCTGGGAAGATTAAGAGAAAGCACGCTTTCAAAAGTCACATTTTGACTAAAAAGTCAACAAAGAGAAAACGTAATTTGACACAAACTGG